>Ga0228700_1000002_pt1 | contig 447761 bp, 615 predicted proteins | sample McNCre317_Aug_MG_FD_178019 | JGI IMG/M metagenome (GOLD analysis project Ga0228700, IMG submission 178019) | Freshwater microbial communities from McNutts Creek, Athens, Georgia, United States - 3-17_Aug_MG | ecosystem: Environmental > Aquatic > Freshwater > Creek | place: USA: Georgia...
TCGCGGAAATCCTCGTCGTGGAAGGCGACCTTGCCGCCATCGAGGACCGGGTCGCCCTTGCGGTTCTGAACCAGCATGAACGCCGCCAAAACGGCCTTCATGTCACGGTGCGGCTGCTTGTACACGTAGGAGGCCAGCCGTGCGGCGAACTCGTTGTCGAGCTTCCACACCTCGACCACTTGCCGGTACATCCACTCGGCCACCTCGGGGAAGAGCCCAGGCTTGCGGTAGTCGCCGACAATCCGGCCCGCTTCCTTGATCTGGCCGTTGTCCTGGAGGACGCCGAGACGGGTGCGGGTCGTCTTCTTGCCGACCTTGTCGAGCTTGTAGACGACCTTCTCGCCGTTCTCAACCTTATGCGTGACCGGGTGCCACTTCACGCCGACAGCGGAAGTGTCCTTCACGACGTAGCCGGGACGGCCATGGTACAAGTGGTCCGCGTGCGTGAGCATCATCTGGACGATGCGCTCCGCCGGACCGAGGTTTTTCTCAGTCTGGTTCATGTTCATTTTCTCCCGAGCGCTCAATGGCCGAGAGAATTCCCGGCCGAGCTGCGCTCACTCACCGCATACACCGGCGTGCATGCTGAATTGGTACAGGAGAGAGGAATCGAACCTCCACGGTCTTTCGACCACGAGCACCTCAAGCTCGCGCGGCTGCCATTACGCCACCCCTGCAAAATAGTCGGGATAGAGGGACTCGAACCCCCGGCATCCTGCTCCCAAAGCAGGCGCGCTACCACTGCGCCATATCCCGTAAATTGGTCGAGGTGACAGGGATCGAACCTGCGACTTCTCGGTCCCGAACCGAGCGCGCTACCACTGCGCTACACCTCGTAAATCAACTCCGGCTCTCCCCGAGCTAGAACGCCAGGCCAACGGGGTTTGAGACCCATGACGGTGGGGCGTTCTTTGCAGCGCGTCATGCTCAAACCCAGAGGACGTGCTGGGAGAGCCGGAAAATCTTCACCACCACACAGAGCCCGCGACCTTTTCGGCCGGAGGGTTCCATCCCAGGTGGGGTTGTTGCTGAATCAACAGCGAGCTTACGCGAACCTTCACGCTGAACTCGGGGTCCTTCTTGGCCGGAGCGATACACTCCGAAAAGAGTTTCTCCCCTCGCCTCGACATCTCCCGGATCTTGTCGTGGTCCCGGATGTTGAACAGCTCGAAAACGTGCGCTTTGTCCAAATCAATCTGCATGTGGATTTCCTCCTATTAGGGGAATCCCACAAGTAAATTGGTCGGAGCAACAGGGATCGAACCTGCGACCTCACCCACCCCAAGGGTGCGCGCTACCACTGCGCTATGCTCCGGAAAAATTGCGCCGACGTTCCAGCCCGGCGCCCACTTAAAACAACATGCCCATGAAGGGCACGATAAATTGGTGGACAACATGGGACTCGAACCCATCGCGCACGGTTTATCAGACCATGTGGGGCAACCCGCCCTCCGTCGTCCGTAGGTCGTACCAGGATTGAACTGGTGTCCTCGGCTTATGAAACCGCTGCTCTACCTTTGAGCTAACGACCCAGAAAATTGGGGGCTCGAGCTGATCTCGAATCAGCACCTTTCGGTTCACCCCTATGCTCTTCCTCTTGAGCTACCGAGCCCATAAATTGGTGCCCCACCCCGGTTTCGATCCGGGCTCTCCTGCTCTTCAGGCAGGCGCTATCACCAGGTCAGCTGGAGGGGCAAAGAAGCGCTGTAACGTCGCGCTCCAGCACCGACTGCCCATCACTCTCCCCGAGAACGCCTTTCAGCGCACTCGCCGTTGGGGCTTACGCCTTTCCCGGTTAGCGGAGGAGAGCAACAACCAGCAAAAATTGGGAGCGGGAGCAGGATTTGAACCTGCAATCTCGAGCTTATGAGGCTCGCGAGCTACCGGATTGCTCCATCCCGCAAAACTTATGGCCACCGGATGGTGCAGCCCTTGAAGATGCCGCAGCACATCGTGCCGTTCACTGTGATGTTGACCAGCTCGGAGCCGGACTTGGACGGCCGGAACAGGTGGGCCGTGAAGCTCTCCACCCAGACGTCTCCGTAGCCGCATTCGAAGAAATCGTAGCCGTGCTTGACAGGGTCAGTGAGCCCTGACGACCGAACGGCCGCTTGGAAGCGCCCGCCGTCCGGACTGCACCCGCCCGACTTCGCGATTATGAAATGCATTACCAGGGCAATGCACCAGCCCCAGAACGTAGCGGATGATTCGCTTGACATAGGCCAGGTGGTACACCGGATCTGCTTGATTCCTTCACTAGCTCAGGCTCTAATCGAGCTATGGCTAGGCTGAAATTCTACTACTGTGAATGTGGGTGCAAGGGCGCCCAGGCTTCCGCGGGCCCTCTGCACTACTGGATCTACAACGACCTTCGCGGGACGTTTACGCTCCGCCAGGGGCATGGGCACTTGGGCACCAAGCTCGGGGAGTTCAAATCCCACGAGAGCGCTACATGGGCGGCCAACGACCACGCCAAGGTCGAAGCCGAGAAGATCGTGGAGCAGCTCCAACCCCTCCTCAGCTGAAATGGCACCCGCGTAGGGATTCGAACCCCAAACCTCATGGTCCGTAGCCATGTGCTCTATCCAGTTGAGCTACGCGGGCAGAAAATGGCGTCCGCAGGAAGATTCGAACTTCCAACCTTTGGCTTCGTAGGCCACTGCGCTATCCGATTGCGCCATGCGGACATTGGTGGAGAAGAAGGGACTCGAACCCTCAGCCTGTCGCGTGCAAGGCGACTGCTCTTCCAATTGAGCTACTTCCCCAAACTTGGCACCCCAGACGGGTTTCGATCCCGCTTGTCCTGCATGAAAGGCAGGCATCCTAGCCACTAGATGACTGGGGCATAAATTGGCGTCCCTCCGGGGATTTGAACCCGCGATTTGCAACTTGAGAGGCTGCTGTCCTTGCCAACTAGACGAGAGGGACAAAATCTGGTGTAACTTCCGGGGCATGCCTCGCAAGACGCAACCCCCGACCGACCTTGAACGAGCGTTCAAAGCCCAGGTGAAAAACACGCTGAACGCCCTCATTTTGGGGCGAAACATCAGCCGAAATCAACTCGCCAAACGCATGGGAATCTCGATGTCCCGTCTCACCGAGATGCTGGACATACCCTCGCTGGGCAACATCTCCCGCATCTGCGAAACTCTGAACGTCGAGCCCCAGATCCGACTCAAGGCCGCGAGCCGCAATCGCCCCCCGCCGAAGCTCGAGGAGGGGGCCCTCAAAGGACGACCCAAGAATGCGCCACCAGAGGCTGAGGATGAATGTCTCGATTGAGAGGTACCTAGCCGGGTTCGAGCAAACCATCGAACGGCTCCCCGGCATCCTCGACCGCTGGGAGAGCATCGAAGACATGCTCTGCGGCGAGTACATCGACCAGCTCGAATGGATGCTCGACGTCCGGGAAGACGTCCTCAACCTCGCCGTGGAGCAAGGCCAGGGCACCCCGGTTCGTGCCCGCATGGACCGAATCAACGCCGGTCTAGGGCGCCTCAGCATCCGGATCAAAGAGGTCATGGGCGTCGATGTTCTCGAGACCCTGACTCCAGAGTTGGAGCCCGCAGTGGGAATCGAACCCACAGCCTCCTGTTTACGAAACAGGTGCTCAACCGTTGAGCTATACGGGCGAAAGTAACAGGGGCACTCGTACCCCTGTTGAAATCAGAAGTTGTCCGAAACGACAACCCAGAAGTCGCTGGCCAACTGGGTGTTCTTCGCGTAGGCGTAGCTCATCCAGAAGTACCCAGCGAGGCCCCAGTTGACGCCCCACGAGTTGCGAACGAGGAATGCACCCGTGGTGCCGTCGGGCATCTTCTTGGCGTCGTCGTAACCGACGAGCGCGACAGCATGACCGCCCTGCAAGTGTTCCGTGGGACCCGGCAAGCCAAGAAGCGCTTTCTTGGCCATGTCTGCGGTCATGAAATAATCGTAAACTTGGAACCCAAATCCAACGAGATACCCCATCGCCAACGTGGACTTCATCGTGGCGATGTCCCCGTCCGCGATCGAGTGGTAGCTCGTGATCAGCTTCGTAGCTGCCTTGGCCCAGAGGTCCGGGGTTGGGTTGACCGTGAACTTCTGGATGTTGTAAGGCCAGCTGGCCTCGTCCAAAATCCCGTACTTGACTCCGGTCTTGATGGCATCACGAATCGTGGCGCCCGAGTCTTCGTTGACGGTACCTTCGATCTTACGGGTCGCGTAATACTCAAAGAGCCGCGACACCTGGGTGAACTTCGGGGCGGGAGTCGGGGCCGGGGTCGGCGTGGGAGCCGGAGCCGGGTTGGACACCGCCACGTTGGTCGTGAACGTGACCGAACCGTCCGCATTGACCACGACGTTCGAGGTGGTCACCTTGGCGGTAGCCGCGGTAGCTGCCAGCTTCTTCGAAGTCGCCCCGCGGAGGTCGCTGCTCTCGATGAGGGCCGCGAACATATTCGCAGTGCAGCTCCCGAGTTCACCTTGGTCCTCGATAGGGCTGCAAATGGGTCGATTGTCGTAAGAGGGTGGGGTAGCAAAGAAGTTGCCGGACTTGAGACGGTATCCCTCGTCTCGAGCGTCAACAAGCTGCTTCTTCCAACCACCAACATGAACCCTACGAGGGGTCCCGTCCGCATGATGTGCAGTCTTGATCATGCACATACGCGTGAATAAGAGGGTTAGTTAGCCCGTAAAACTAGCACTTTTGCTAGTCAAAATGGCTCCGAGGGTAGGGGTCGAACCTACGACCATCCGGTTAACAGCCGGACGCTCTGCCACTGAGCTACCTCGGAATAGACTCTGTCCCGCAGGACAGGCCGTAAAAACTACCGTGGTTTTGCAGTGTCACCTTGGATGTAACCCTGCCGGTCAAGCTCTTCCACGGCGAAGTGGTTCTTCCACTTGATGACCAGGTGCTTCTGCCGGAACTCGTCAACGACGATCCGATCCGAGAAAATCGTGACGACCGAGTCGTGGTAGCCGGTTCGGTCGAGAACCTCAACTTCCTGACCCTTGCGGTAGACACGAGAGGTCTGGTTTGACCACTCATACCCAGCAAGCTCGACTTCCTCTGGGCCGAGAAGCTCTTCCAGAGGCGGTTCGGAAGCCGTGACCGAGCTGGCGAACTTGTCGCTCTCTTTGGCGGAGTCCTCGACCTTCTTTTCGAAGTCGTGAGGGTCCATGGTCCGAATGTCGAACCACAACGACCGTGCGTGATTCAAGTTGTGGCCACCGGCTCGGCCGGAGCTGTACGAGACGTACACGGCCTGGGCCTTGAACCAAACCCGAATCGTCCCATCCGGAGACGTCGCGTGCGGCACCTTGAGCCCGTCAACCACCTTCCAACGCTCCTTCTTCAAGTGCTCGAGGATTTCAGCTCGAGCTTCAAGGAAGGTCTTGCGCTTGGCGGTCTTGTCAGAGAAGGCCGCGGCGACGCGGAGGGCGATGTCGATGGGGTGGTTGGCCATGTGTTCCTCTCTCTACGGGCCGCACGAAAAGAGTAGCGCACCGAAGTGCACCCTCGAAATGGCTCCAGGAGCAGGATTCGAACCTGCGATTGGGTTTCCCCGCGCGGTTAACAGCCGCGTGCACTACCACTATGCGACCCTGGAATAGGTGCGCGCGAAGCGCACCGAAATAAAATGGGTGGAGGATCCGAGGCCGGGCATCAAAGCACCACGACCGAAGGTTCGAAGCTCTGGCCGCAACACGACGCCAACAGACCTCGGACCCTCCACCAAGGAAGGCCCCATAAGAGCCTTCCCTCGTTTCTCTTGCCTCAAGCTAGAGTCGTATCGCCCGTCATGTCCCAGCCGCTGGAGCCCCTCAGTATAGTCGAGGGTCGATCACGCTCTGGCGCTACACGCATGGAGGTACCATGCGCGACGATTCACGCTCTAACCTGTCAGATTTTCAAAGACTTACCCGATGATTTCCAGCAAGAAGCCCGGAGGCTCGTACCCGAGGGTACCTGTGCACATCGTGTAACTTGGTGGGCCTGCGGGGACTCGAACCCCGAACCGTTCGCTTAAGAGGCGACTGCACTGACCAGTTGTGCTACAGACCCGAAATTCGCTAATCTACGTCTTGGTACCTGTCCGGAGACAAGTGAAACTTGGTGAGGCCAGAGAGACTTGAACTCTCAACCGTCGGGTTAAAAGCCCGCTGCACTACCATTGTGCTATGACCTCATTGGTGGAGGATGATGGAGTCGAACCACTCAGCCTTAATGACGCCTCGTTTACAGCGAGACCTGCCTCCCGGGGCACACGTCACCCTCCTCAGATTTGAGAAGAGCTGAGCTTCGATAGCGATCCAACACTCCGTTTTGTGGCTTGCTCAGCATGGTTGACCCCAGGAAACGTTGAAAAAGATGCAGAAATCCACTCACCCGGAGACACTCCGGGCGTACGAGCCCCAACCCCAAACCGTGGGTTACGGTGCAGCTGGAACTAGATTTTTGAGCCTGAAACGACTGAAGCCGCCCGAGGTTTCCCAGGGCGGCTTCGAAGGTACACGGGTTTGTCCCGGTGCTTCTTATCCGCCCCTTGTTCCCTCCTCCGGCTTGGCATGGCGATACGAGGAGGGTTGCCAGGGATTAAGGGTGCTCAGATCCGTGGCAATGGATGCGACGGCGCTTTCAAAGCGCTTCGCGGTCACAAACTGACCCTGACCCTGGCCGCCAACGACGACCATCGCCAAACACAAACCAGCGGCCGACGCCATTCTTGGCATCGTTCCTTTCTGGGCTGTGGTGGTGAGTATCGTTGACATGACCGTCTCTCGGTTATCGCCCCGGCGGGGCGTCTTGACACTACAGACCCCTCATAAAAGGGGTATTGGGCTAGTCGAGGGCCTTCAAAGCCAATCGGCTAGACACCCTCAAGCTACACCGGCCGTTCCGGGGGCCGCAACCACTTTTTTCGTCACCCCTGTCGAATTTTCTCCCAGCCCCCTCTAGTGGAAGTTCTTGTGAACTCGCCCTAGTGTGCTGCCCAAGACCGCCCAAGCATTCCTCGATGACGTCTCCAAGTCCGTGAAAGCATCACGGAAATTCGAGTGCGCCGCCTTCGGCTCCGAGTGGGATCGATTCGTCGAAACTTGGATGCCCACCCTTTACGATTTCGTGGCTCAAGCTCTCGGGCCCTACGGTCGGGAGCCCCTGCCGACCATCCTTCGCATGGAGGACGGGATGCACATGAGCGGGGCGACCGCGAGCTTTCACATGGGCACGGGGCAGATCCACATTTGCCAGTCGGTCGAGGGAAACCCCGGGCAAACGCTCGAGAAACTCACCCATGAACTCGTGCATGGGGCCCTGGCCCAGTTCCCGAGCGTGGACCCGTTTTACGACGAAGGGGCAGTCGATTATTCAACTTGGGTTCTCGCACACGCCCCCATCTACGGCAACCTGCGGGAGAGGGTCATCGCCTCAGCGAGTTTCAACATCAAGATGCGTCGTGAACGGGCAATGAGGGACTTGTCCGACTATGACCGCAAACGTTGGGCCGGAGGATTGTTCTACAACCTCTCTCACGGTCCAATGCTCCTAGCCAAACTCAGGATGAAGAAAGAGGCGGGCGACTTCACCTGGTAGTGGTGTCACCCACGGCATGGAAACCCCATACGCCGTGATCGCCATCGTGCAAAAGGGCCCACTGCTCCTCGCTGTCTCCCGGAAAAACAACCCGGAAGACTTGGGCTTCCCAGGGGGCAAAGTCGAGCCCGGAGAAGACCCCGAAGCTGCTATCCGCCGCGAGCTGCTGGAAGAGACGGGGCTCTCCTCAAACCTCGTGCACAAGGTCTACGAGGCCCTCTCCGTGCACAGCAAGCTCCCAACCTGGGCGTACCTCATCGTCCCCGGCCCGCCGTACAAACCTCGAGCCTTAGAGGCCGGTACCTGGGTGGGTTGGGTCAACGCCACCAGGATGCTCGACCCTCGGAACTCATTCGCACCGTACTATGAGGGCTTGTTCAAAGCCTTGGGCATCAAGTACACTGCGAGGCCCTCGAGATGAAACCATGGAAAAGATTCGAAACCCCTACGCGAGCGCAATGGCCCGCCGCTATGGGAAAACCACCAAGGTCATGAAAGACCGCCGCAAAGGACGCGGAGGTTCACGGAACAAGAAGCGGGAGATCCTCCACGAGGCAGATCAGTAATCCTGTTGTCCCCTATCTTGAACGGGAAGGTTTCACCATGAACTTGATTCTACGCGTAGCCGCCGCCGAGGCCAAAGCCGCCGCCGAGGATGAGGCCACCTGGGAGGATGCCCAAGCTGTCCTCCGTGACGCGGCCAAGGACATGGGCGTGACCTACGCTGAGAAGGGTGGCAAGGTCATCTTGACGAACAAGAAGACCAAAGACTATGGCGAGGTCACCTACTCCGGCGGGAAGGTCCACTTCGAACTGTTCGAGGAGGATGAGGACAAGCCCTACTCAAAGGGCACCGTCACCCTCCGGTCCTTCAAAGACAGGGACGACTGGAAAGAAAAGCTCGTGATGACCGTCGAAGGTATCGCGATCTGACCCCGGTGTAGCCGTACTCATGTGGTACGGAAGATACGACGACAGCGACCTGGCCCCGGCTCTCCCCAAACCGTGCGCCTGCGACAACGGGCCACCTTCCATCCCGCCCGACGTCGCCATGGCTCTCTGGGCCGGAAACGACGAACCCTCCATGACCATCTGGGCGCAACCCGATCCCTACGAAGGGCAGTGGCACACGGGACACCCACGCGCGGAGTACCTATTCCTTCCCACGGCCTCCAAGGAGGAAAAGGAACTCGAGCAAGCCATCTTCAATGCCTTAGACGCGGGGCTCGATGCCATGTTCCTACTGAAAGCGACCCAGGACGTCGTCCAGAAGTGGGCAAGGGCTCACGTCATAAAGGGCGAGCGCCTTGCCGACTGGGAACGTCACGTCAGCTCGGATCAGTAGGGGTCTCGAGGGCAGGGGATTCCGCGCTCCACCCGATCCTTGAGGAACTCTTCGTGGGCCGCGTCCATCTCCTCTGGGGCAAGCGGAGCGCCGAACTCCCCGCCGTCCATGAGGTCGCGGATCGACATCTTTTCGATCATCATGTCCTCGACGCAGAACATGCCGTAGACCTTTTCCCCGTTCTCGACCATGTAGACCTGAACGTAGAGATGCGGGTAGCCGTCCTTGTCGATGACAAGCTGCCAACGCCCGTCCGCAGGTCGAATGACCCCTTGAGCCTGGGGGTCTTCTTCGAAACGACTGATCTTGATATCTTGCAGCATGGGGGACTCCTTCACGACCCAACACCGGGTCCGTTAGGGCCGGAGGTCATCCCCCTCACGGCTGTTCATCTACAAAGTACACCACCTGAACCGGTACCTCAACCCATTTGGTGTCAGAAAAGCATGGCGTGGCTCGGCCCCCGATCGGGCATCCAGTGGTATGTGTACCTTCTCCGCTCCGAGAAGATCCCCCACCTCTACACGGGCATCACCACCGACCCTGAACGACGCCTGGCCCGCCACAACAACGGCACAGGGGCGAAGTTCACTCGCGGCCGAGGCCCGTGGTCCATCGCCTACCTCGAGCCCACCATGGACCACCGGGACGCCCTCCGCCGCGAGCGCGAAATCAAAGGCTGGAGCCGAGCCGAGAAGCTCGAGCTGATCAAGCGACCTTCCGCCGACCCTGTTTCGGCCTCTGCGCCACCGGTGCGACAACGTTCTCGAACTCGGTAAGCATGCTGTACAGCTGCTTCCCGATGCTGAGCCCCACAAGGTAGTTGTCCTCCCCAACGCCCGCCGCTTGAAGAGCCGACTCAGGATCAAGGCCATCCGTGGACACGGACACCGCGACCTTTTGCATGAGCAGGTCGTACAGCTGCTCTTGCAGGGTTCCCGCATAGACGGGGAACAAGAGGCGCGTTTCCTTGTCCTGCCCGATGCGGTCAATACGCCCGCCCGCCTGGCGGAAAATCACCGGGTTGCAAGCAGGGTTCTCCATCCAAATTTCCGTGGAAAAATGGACAAGATTGTTGAGGCCCGTTTGAATGGCCACCGGGTTCACGACCAGGATGCGGCGCTTTTTCTTGACGATCTCCCTCGTGATCCAGTCCTGGCGCTTGGCCGTGGGAACCTTGTCCGCGTGCAGGATCGGGGCCTTTTCCTCCGTGTACTTCTCGAGGAGGGCCGACAGGCGCGGCAACAGGTTCGTGTGCCACGAAAAGACCATCACGTTCCGACCCTCGGCCAGCTCATCCAGCACGCGGTCAACGAGCCACTGTTCCTTCGCAAGAAGGGTGTCCCTCGAGAACGGGGCTTGCGACGTGACCAGGTCGCCGCCGACCGACTCCGGATAGCGGATCTCGAAATCGCCGCTCTCCACGTTGCCCGTGTCACTGGTCGCCCGGTCCAAGTAGCTCGGAAGCTCGGCAAGCTGCCCAAAGAGCTTGCCCGACAGGTCTTCCTTGAAGCGGTCCCGCTTGATACGGTTGACAAGGGCCGTCTGCAACGCCGTGTAGCGCTTGGCCAGCTCTTCACCCGGAGCGACCAGATGCTTTTCCAGGGTGCACTTGGGCAGATCGATCGCTAGGTCGCTCTTGTGCAACGTGACCGAGATGGGCAAAAGGTGCCGGAGCAGGAAGAGCGGAAGGATGCCCGGAGCGTCCCCAATCATGCGCTCCGAGCGCTGGACACGATCCGAGTTCGAGCCAAATTCAATGACTTCCCCCTTCTCATCCTTGTCCTGCAAAAGGCGCTTGCGGTAGCCGTACCGGTCCACGAAGACCGAGCTATCGTCACGGCTGAACTCTTCACGGAATGCGGGCGAAAGAGCCCACATATTCATGAACAGGGACTTGGCGTAGCCGTTCATGATCGAGCCGGTTTGAAGGATCGTGGGGATGCCGAGAGACGTCAACCGGTGAGCGGAGATCTCCTGTGCCGAGCCCTCCGTGGCGTACTCGTGCCCTTCATCGAGCACCAAGAAGTCGAACAGGTCTGGGTAGCGTTCCTTGATGTGTTGAGCCAACGCAACACGGCGAGGCTCCGGAACCGCCTGATAGAGGTGCTCCCCGCACTCTTCCGACGTCTCGAACCGCGCCACCAAGGCGGCCGAGCGGAGCGCGTTGATCCCCGTGGTCAACCCGTTGCCACGGCTCCCGTGAACACGAAGCTCCCCGCCGAACCACGAGACCACGACCGAGCCCACCAAGACTTGCTCGTTCTCTTTGGTCACCCGTTCCGCGTTGTTCTTGAGCACCTGGACCGGAGACCACGACGAGTGCGCGTGCGGGTAAGCCTTAGCCACCTCCGCAAAAGCCGCCGCCTGAACCGGACCCCCCGGAGGCAGGAGCAAGAGAAGGTCCCGAGCGAAGCTCGAGTACGCCCCGTGACTATCCACCGGGCCCAGCTCCCGCCAAACGCTCACGATCTGCTCAGGAGTCCCGGCCGCGGCGAGCGCATGGGCCAAAGCCGACTTGACCGCGTCCCCCTGGTGTTCCTTGTACGCCTCGACCAGGAGGCCGATCATATCGTCCAGCTCCCCCGCCTTGAAGCCAGAGAACACGGGAGGCTTGACCCCATCCTTGAGCTTGGATTCGTAGTGGGTGAGAAACTTCTGGCTCATCCGCTCAGACAAGATCGAGGTCAGGGTGCCGCTAGTAGGCTTGTGCTTAGCCAGCCGAATCGCCCACTTCTGAACGAGCCGAGCAAGCTCGTTTGCGGAGGTCACCGCCCCGTGCTTGCACCGGGCCCGCTTTTTGGCCAGGTCCACGACGGGCGTCGTGTGGCCGCACTTGGGGCAACGACCGTTACCCACACCTTCCCAGCCGTGCGAGAGCTTGGCTGTCTCACGCGAAAGGATGGCGATCACCATCCGGTCACTCGTGTTGGTCGCGACCGCTTCGATGTCCGAAACCGAGGACAGAACCCGAACCTCAGCCTCGGGCACCACCACCGCGATCTCGTCCGCCCACGACTTGAGCAAGTGCGGAGGACACATCACAAGGAGCCGACGAACGCCAACCGTCTTGGCTGTCATCAGGGCGACCGTGGTCTTGCCCGAGCCGATCTCGCCGAGCAGGATTGCACCCTTGCCCTTGCGCTGGGCTCGAGTCGCATTGAGGCCGCCCAGGAGCTTGACCAAAGCGCGCGAGGCATGGGCCTGGGCCGTGAACAGCTTGCGGGGCGACGAAGCGAGCGGGATGGAGGCCGCATCCCGACGAGGGTCGTACAGGATCGGGCACTGCCGTTCCATGACGCCCATGAGAGACTTGCCGTAGTGCTTGAGCAGGTCTGCCACAGTCATGGTTTCGACTGCGACTTTCCCCTTGGTCTCCGACCCCGAACCCAACACGTGGTACTTGTGGGTTTCCATGTCGAGCACGGTCACAACCAGCTTGGGCTGTTGAACCTGCACAACGCCGACCACATCGCCATCCTTGTTGGTCTTTTCCTCGACCGTACGGTACTCACGATCAAAGACGCCCTTGACGAGCAGAGGCGGGAGGACCCCGGGCACGTCCGGATCGATACGCGACCCGTTGAAGAGCCCCGACGCGATACCAGCCGCGATGTGGGCCGGGCGCGGGGGCGTCGCCACTGGGTAGCGGCGCAAAAGCAGGTCCTGGACAGGTAGAGCCGGAAGGACACCCGACACCGGGATCTTCTGGCCGCCACGGCTCGTCTGAGTCCAAGGGCGAGCCTTGCTCAGGAGCGTGGTCAGGTCCACGGGCCGGATCTGCCAGCTACCAAGCCCCGTCTCGTAGTATTCGCCCGTCGGCAGGGTGTACAAGGGCGCGGAGCCCTCTTCTGGCAGCTCCGGAATGCTCGAGGCATCCGCCGCCCAGCCTTGAACCTGGGTCACGATGGCCGCGTCAGGCGTAGCAATTGGGTCGCACTTGCGGGCAACCAACACGACTTGCTTGAACCCCTCGAAATCAGCCCCGGGGAACCGGAAACACTGGACGTTGACGAACTCCCGCCCCAGAAGCTCCACCGAGGCGGCAAGGGCGTAGAAGGGTACAACGAACATGAGCACGCCGCCCGTGGCCAGGACGGCCGCAAAGCGGGCCAGGAAACGATGCTCGAGGCGACCATGCACCCGGTCAGTGTCATAGGGCGGGTTCAGGTAGAGAAGCCCGATTCCCTTGCGGCGGTCGAAATCCCACACAACGCGGAAAGCATCGCCATGGAGGGCGTTTTGACCCGATGTGTAGCTGAACCGAGACAGGTTGGCTTTGGCCGCCGCCGCTCGGATCGCTTCCATCTCGCAGACGTACACTTCACTGCTTGCAGCCTGGAGGTGCTCTTTGATGGCCAGGATCGCCGCCGCGTCGCCCGCACAAGGGTCAGCGAACGATGTCCGCGCCTCTTTCCCCACCGGCGAGAGAAGGCCCGCGATACGCGGAAGAAGATGGGTCGGGGTTGGGTAATACCCCGCGACTGCTATGGATTCAGGGCGTGCCATTGGCCTTCACCTTATCGCGGTAGATTTCAGCACAACTGACACAGGTGTGGTCGAGGTGTTTCTCCGTGATCGGAACCTCAAGATCCCAACCCTGCCCCGCCTTCGGGTGACCACAAAGAGCCGCGGTCTGGATGCCGCCCCCGAACTTGAGGGGCATGCCTTCCGAAACCGGTCGGATGTGCCAACGAGCCAACGGCCCCGCATGGATACTCTCACAGAAGGAGTAGGTAACCTTGTTCGACACTTGAACCTCTACCCCTAGAACGTGCGAGCCCCAGAGAATCTATACTCAGACGTGCTCGAAAAACAACGACACCTGCTCAGCCAGGACTTGCTCGATCTGGGCATGGTTCGCACTGAAGGCTACACCTCGGCTGTAGCCCAAGGTCTCGGCGCGCTCGACACGGAACCCGAGCCGGGATGCCTCCCCGAAAGGAGGCGAGCCGTAGTGATGGCCCGAATTTGGGTAGGAAGCGAGCCCCTGCCCCAGGCAGGCGATGAGAAGCTGTAGGTAAAACCGCCCGTCCTGCAAGATGGGGCACCGAGTCCGCCGATCCAGGTAGGCCACGAACAGGAAAGCCGTGGGCACGAGCTTGGCCAACGCCTCTTCGGACAGGGCCTCAGCCTCCCGCGCCTTCTCAGGCAGCATGGCCCGAACGTGCTGAACGATGGGACCCACCTCCACCCGCTGCTGAGCAGCCCACGTATCGGTAGGCAGCACGATGAATTTCGCCCCGGCCGGATCCACCATGCCAGGCTCCAGCTCGAACAGCTCAGGCAGGAAAAGGGTCGCAATTGTGCCCTCCGCCTCTTTCTGCCAAGTCACCTTGAACCCGCTCGACTTCAAGACCTCGAGCCGGTCTTCCTTCTTGCGGTACGAGTGGTCTTTCTGGGTGAAAGCCGCCTTGCGCCCCGACAGCAGGTTCATGACGAAGGGGCGTAGCTCAGCTTCCGACCCCGCAAAGGACACGTGCACCGGCCGAACGTTGTCCGTGTCGGTCGCGCCACCCTCCCACAAGGCATCCGCCTCGACCAAGGTCAGGCACGAAGCCGAGAAGGATCTGGACTTCCCCTCTTGTTGCGGCGCGATGACGATTTCACGGTGGTTCATTTCCCAGACAAACTACTAGGTATTTGACTACCTGGCAATAGGGTAGACCGTAAATTCAATCGTCGGATAGCGCGAGGTCGAGGATGGAGGTCTCGTTTTGGTCGATGGGTTTGGGTACCTCTACCGGGGCGGGTGGAGGTGCTGACTCCGCTCTCTTTTCGGGGCTTGAGGCTTCGATGATGCGGTATTGTGCTCGAGCGATGTACCCCTCGTGCTTCTCGATGGCCACGAAGTTCACCCCCTCGAGAATGGCTGCCACGGCCGTTGTGCCCGAACCCACGTAGGGGTCGAGGACCACGCCGCCCGGGGGCGTCACGAGGCGCACTAGGTACCTCATCAGCTTGAGAGGCTTCACCGTCGGGTGCTGCTCCGCTCCCTCGACATCGACCTTCTCCGACGAGGGTGCTTTCGCGCAATAGGTGAACGGGGCATCGGGCTCGAATTGGGCGAAAAAGCGGGAGGCCCCGCCGGAGTCTCCGCGAGCAATAAAATAAACAGCCCCCTCAAAGGATCGACTTGACCCTCCGCCATGCGAGGTAAGAAGTCCGCTTTGATCATCCAGCTCTTTGCTCGGGCACCCAGGGGCGCACTCGTAGACCGGGACTTGCTCTTCCCCGTTCTCATCTCCCGTCTGGGTGCTTGTGTACTCGTGCCCAGCCCCCTCACCAAAGGGTTTCATGCCGTCGTCGAACCGGTTGATCACCGGGGCCTTGACCCTCTTGGTACCTACGACTTTGCACCCGTCGCTGTGCACGAGGATGAAGTTCGCAGGCCAACGACCCAAAGCCTCAGCCTTGGCAACTTTGGCCGCCATGTCCTGCTTGTAGTCGTCTTTGCGGCCCTCATCGTGCATCCAAGGGCGGTCCCACTCGGGACCACCGCACGTGTTGGTCATGTCCGTAGGGCCGCCGAGCCGACCGCCACCCAGAGCGTCGTTTGTCCTGACCCGACACCCGTCGATGTTGATCGCCCCCGTGCCCGTCGCGAGCACCTGGGCCACCACGGACTTCTCCGCAATGGGCTTGCGGAACACGAGGATGGGCTCCCAGCTCGGCTTCAACGCCGTGCCCCAGCCCTCCCACTTTTTCGCTTCCTCAGTCGCGGGCTCCGTAACCGGAATGTCGATGCCCACCTGCTTGGCCCCGACCCCATAGGCCCCCACGCCTTTACCGCCCTCATCGGTCGTCTGCCGGACCTCTTTACCGTTCACGATGTCATTGAGGTTCTCGCCCCCAACGCCACGCTTGGTACCCACGACCTTGCGCTTGGCCCCCTTCTTCTTGTCGATGGCCTTGTCGATGCTGTGGGACTTCGGGAAGCCCTGCGACTGCACCCACTGCATGACGCTTTGAGGTCCAAACTGGGTTGCAATCGTGTCGCGGTTCTCGAACCCCGCCATGCGAATGCCCATCGACATGAGGTCGAAGGTTCGAGTGCCCGCGAACGCGAGAAGATGGCCCCCGGGCTTGAGCACGCGGAAGCACTCCTTCCAAACCGAGACGGGCGGGATGTCCCACGGCTTGTTCATGAAGTCGCCCGTTTTCAGCTCCGCGCCTTGAAGGTAGGCGATGAGTTCTTCGGGCGTCGGGTGCTCGTTTCCAAGCCCGTACGGCGGGTCGGTACAGATGGAATCAACCGACTCGTCTGGTAGGGTTTTGAGTATGGCTAAGCAGTCGCCATGATGCAGGGTGTTCAGCTCGAGGGACATGCGCGCCCGGAGGTTTACACCGGGTCAGTGCCCGCGAAGTTTCGCTTCCCAAGCCTCACGGCAATAGAGGGCGATGACACTGGGGGAAGCCTGCACAGCGGACATGCTCTTCTTGAGAATGGGGGTCCGGTTGCCCATCACCAGCTCGATGTCCACCTTGTCCCCGAACTTGATCTGGACATTGAGGTTCGCATCAAGGTCCTGGTCGGGCAGGATCGGGCTGCTCTTCAACCACACGCGGATCGACCACGTGTCACTTTGCTGGCGAGGCGACCCGTAATCCCAGTTGAGGAAGCCCGAGACGTTCTCGTACTTCTCGACCCGGCTGAGTTCCTCGTGCAGGGAACGAAGCTGGTTGTTGAGGTACTCCCCCAGAACGCTCATGAACGTGGACTGGAGCGTAATGAGCTGCGCTTCGTAGTTGAGGCGAAGGACGCTCGAGGGCTCGAGCGCGGTCTTGACCACCAGGCTGGCAGCAATGTCCTGAGTCGTCTCCGACGCAGTCAACGTGTCCGCCTCATCCAGATCACGCACGTGAAGCGAGGCGGTCTTGAGTTCACGCTTGACCGTCTCGATGATCTCTTTCTTGTACTTCGTCCAAGCGCCCGGGGTGAACGACGACCGGTCATGCAGGAACGGAAGCATCTTCTGGGAGATGATTTGGCTGTCCGAGTAGTCCTCGCTGATCAGGTGCAGGTACGTACGAACGTCCTCTTCCGTGATCCCCGCATCCGGCCACTGCCGCTGAATCGCCTTGGCCGCCTCAATCGCCGCGTGGTCAATCTCCGACTCCGACGCTTCCCCAGGGCCGGAGATGAGGTCCCCCATGTCCGAGAGGTCGTTCTTCACCACGCCACGCTGGCGAACTTCCTGCCTGCGGTAGGAGTCGCGAAGGTGGTTGATCAGAGTCGTTCGAAGAAGCCTTTGGGCCTCGTCGTAGGTCTTGCCTTCCCAGTGCAGCATGCCTCGCTTGGCTTTGTCGATGAGCATGCCCATGGCTTCAACCAAGAAGTCCTGGGCCGCTTCTTTGCCCCCCACGTTCTTGATTGCCCACTTGAGCGCCGAGATGCCGACTTCCCGCCCGTACGTCGGAGGCACGTGGCGGTTGTCGATCTGGCGGATGTTCTGCGGGGGCGTTGCAAGCGGAGGCAGCTCCGTAACGCCCAGGAGATGGAAGAGCCCCATCGCCACCTGGCCAAAACCATCCGCAACCGACGTGACCGCGATGCGAAGGTGGAAGTACATATTGGCAGTACGTACGCTCCACGGAGAAGTAGAGGCAGTCCTGCGGAGGAGGTCGGTGGTGAGGTCGAGCATCACTTCGGCGATGAATAAGAAGATCAGTCGGGGTCTGACTGCCCCGTCGTCTGTTGCCAGAGCTGGTCTCGAGCCCGGAGCTTCTTGATCTCCGCCACGCACCAGGCCAGGTGGTTGTCGTGTGCCTCGTCCTCGATGCGACCCGTGCCGCTACAAGTCGGGCAGGTCCCTTCCGGCTGCCCATACGGACCCAGATAGCCCTCCCCGCCGCAACGGGGGCAGTCAACGGCGAGGAGGGCTTGGATAGCGGGGAGCCGGTCGTCACTCATCCGGTGTGGGCCTGGAGCACCTTGGGTCGAATGTTCATCTTGCGAGCCACATCCTGGATGGACTTGCCCGCATCGAACATCTCGATGACGTCGTTCTCGTTCTCAGGGGTGGACTCGTCGGGGTCGCCGCTACCGGCGAGGTACTCGACCGTCATCTTCAACTCGACGATAGACTCCTGACGTGCACCGAAGGGGTCACCCAAGGTGTCCTCCCACGCGCGACCCGTCGCCTCGTCGTTGCCCTTGTACTGCTCCTGGTAACGACGCGAACGGGTCCGGCACCAGTTGGCGTAGATGTTGTGCACGCTGCGCGCGAGATACTGCTTGAACAAGGACTTGGAGAGTACCGAGGCCGGGTCCGCGTTCGGATCCACCGCGTTGTCCTTCTCGTACTCGAGCACGAGTTTGAGGCGCTCGACGTCCTCGCGATCGTACATGGCAGTTCGGCTCGCCCAGCTGCCCTTGGCAGGCACGGGATACCAGCGGAACAGGGCCGCCTTGAGGCCGCGGCGTTTTGCACAGAAAACACAAAGGGTCTTCGCCCCCGTGTTGCCCTCGTCCGCGACCCAATAACGCTGAGGAAGCGAGTCGAGGTCGAGACTTTTCCTCAGCCTGTCCACAACCACCGGGAACACGTCCGGGTTGTTCTGGCGGAGGTGCTCGAGGGAGGCCGCGAACTTGACCGTGTCGCACCCGCAGGAGCCGCACACGCCCTTCTCACGACGGTAGATGTCTACTCCGAGCTTCTCCTTCATGGCGCCCCTGTGCACGCGCTGGAGGAACGTGAACCACGAGATACGAAGGTAGCTCGCAGCCTGAGCGCCGGTGAGCTGCTTGGGCAGGTGCCCCAGCGAAGCCCGGTGCTTCTCGATGACCCTGTTCTCGAAGAGCTTCATCCACACGTGTTGGAGAAGATCGTCGAAGTTCGAGTTGACCCGGTTGTGCCTCGTGACGAGACGAGCAACGTAGGTGCCGTAAACACGAACGAGGTCTTTGTTGTCAACAGGAATGTAGTCGTCCTGGTCAACCAAACCCGTGTCGTTCGCCACTGCCGATGCAAGCATGCAGTCCCCCTATGACCAGCCTCAGCTCCCCTATTTACCCCGCGGGAGCGCCCCAGAGGGGACACCTTTAGCTGATCTGGCGAACACCCGTCAAGGTGTATTTGAGGGTTGGACTACATGCGTAGGAGAGTATCGGTGGAATGCCCAAACCTCATATCCCATGAGGACCTCCCTGATATCCACGGAGATGTGGAAAGTGTGCTTGCGGAGATGGAAGCCCAGCGGGTTTTTTTCGACGCGAGCCTTGGTCTAGTTTCAAGCGAAACCGTAAGCGAAACAGCCATTTACGCCCTACGTGTCCGAAGCCAGGACGAGTCCCTTATCGACCGCCTCACCACCTTTTGTCTATGGCATAGTGTGGGGAGGGTAAAGTTCGACCTTATCCCACATAGGTGGTCACGTTCCACACGGTGGGCGAAACGTACAACGGAAGACCTCATTACCTCTTGGATGAGGTGGGTTGCACACGAGGACACGGAGGCCGTTACCCACGCCCTTCATCGGATGGAGCGCGATCGCGAAGATGCCTCCATTGAGGCACTGCCCCTTCAATATTGGGCAACCGCGATTCAAGCGCTGACTCAATCGGACCAGTTGACCTCGAAACGCTTTTTTGAGCGTGCCATGGAGGTCTCCTCACAATTCGGTTTCCCGTCCAACCCGCCTATCTGCTGGACGTACGCGCTCAGTTTTCTCCCTCGAGAGCCTCTTTGCGTTTAGACCCTCGGCGATAGCCCGCCAAAAACAACCGGTTTCTCCACGCATGGCCAGGAGGATAGGGGCGAAGGATTTCCTCCAACTCCCTCTCCGCTTGCCCCTTTGGCCATCCCGCTTGGATGTACGGCCGCCCCGTTTGGCGATCGTAGATAGCCCAAAGCGGAACGCTTTCAACCTTTTGCGTCCGATTTACGCCTCCGCCCGGAGGGCGTCGGCCAAAATGACTTGGTTTCGGGAGCCATGGCTTCTCAAGAGGCTCTTCTGAGCCTTCACCCTCATTGAGGCTTGACAAGTCCTCGGGATCTCCAAGAAAGCCCTCTTCGTCTTCTGGCTTCATGAACGCTAGTACACCTCGGTTGGTACCCTTTTGGATGTAACCAACCCTCCATCAGGCGCTCCCTCGCAAGGAACCCTTCCAGATCTCAACCTCCCCTATGGAGGCCCTTTACCAATGAACCCTATGGTTCTCGCTCCATCCCCTGGAGCCCGTTACCGTTTACCGTACCTGTTGCTTCTACTGTACCTGCATCGTCATCTACTAGGGGTGCATCTTCTGTATCTGCTACGGTTACTGAATCATCTACGGTTACTGAATCATCTACGGTTACTGAATCGGTTACTTCTGAATCTACTGAGTCTGGATCTACTGAATCATCATCTGAGTCTGTTTCGGTTTTTTGTTCCTTAGCTTCACTACTGATCCCCTAACGGGGATCATATGGATCAAATTAAGATCCTTAAGGATCTAGATCTAGTAGGGATCCATATTGAGCTACTTCGTATCCGGGGATCAGAGGGGCTACTACCTTCTGTCGCCCGTTACCCAAGGGGTGGTTCCTAAGATCCGATTGCTTCTCTTAGGAGCAGAGCCTATGGGACGGTTCTCGAGAGATACAAACGTGTCCTTCTCGAGCCAAGGTAACCGGGTCTTTTCTGCTCGCTATGGTTCCAGGGAAGCTCCTGGTAGCGGGATCGATCCGGAGACCGATCGAGGGACCCTATACCCTCACCCCCTTGGACACTTTGGGGGCTGTGACGGACTAGAACACCGAGGGGGACAGGTCAATGGGAAAATTCTCCTATGCCGCCTCTGGGGTAAGAGGAGCATGGTACCAAGCATCGTTACCTTCTCAGACGTAAAGGACGCTCCTTCTATCCGCATGGAGCTTCCAGCTCTCTTGCCTCTTGGGGAACGAATCAAGCTCCGGGTGACCCTCCGAAGGAAAAACGGGCACCGTACCGAAGAGCTTCGGGTGGATGGCGAGTACAGGGTCGCAGAGACCTCTGTGGACGCCACGTACGCCCCTCCCAAGCAGATCGTGAAGGTAGAGGCCACCAAGGTCGCGCCCGCCTGGAAGGCGGTGCGTAACCCCTCCCCGCTTCGTCGGCTCCTCCCTCCCACTCACTCGAAAGCGGTCCTAGACGAATGATGAACCCGTTCCTCCCGAAAGAGTTCCTGTCCCTCCCAGAAGCCATCTGGGTGCCAAGGCTAGGGCCGAGGGTCTTCCGGGGGGCCGCAGCCGAGATCGTCCTCCAAATGGCTTCTATGAAGGGCCCACGACCCTCCACGGTGAAGCTGGCGCTCCGGCACCTGGTCGAGGATATGTCCTCGACCAATCGCATCCGCGTGAAGATCCCCTGGGAGCAACCCGAAGCCGCCCTCGCTCGAGCATTTCTCCGAGCACTCCTTCAAGCGGGTCTCTGTTTGCCAGTTCCTTCTGCGTAGGTTGTGCACGGTGTGCGGTTGTACTGAGTGTGCAAGCGGCCCGGTGTAGAGGGCTCCATGCACCAACATGGCGTCCTCTCCGGCTACGAGATCGAGAAACAGCTCAAGGAGGGGCGAATCCAAATCGACCCCTTCAACCCTGACCACGTGAACCCCGCCTCCGTGGACCTCACTCTGGGGGATCAGGTTCTGGTCTACCGAGACGCGATCGACTACGAGGAGTACGACGTTACGGACGGGAGCGAGATCATCCCCTCCTTGGACAAGAACGTTCTCGACAGTCGGCAACCCAATCGCACGGTCAGCTACAAGATCGGGCCTCGCGGCTGGGTCCTCAAGCCGGGCGTCGGGTACCTCATGCACACGGCTGAGCGCGTCTTCACAGAGAGCTTTGTCCCCGTCCTCGATGGCAAGTCCTCGGTAGGGCGGCTCTTCATCAAGGTGCACGAGACGGCCGGGTATGGCGACCCAGGCTTCAACGGCCAGTACACACTCGAGGTGACCTCCGTTTACCCGGTCCGGGTCTACACGGGCATGCGCATCTGCCAGGTTCGCTTCCACTCGATTGCAGGCCAGCCGAAGCTCTACCAAGGGCACTACCGGAACGATACGGCCAAGGGTGCCGTGGCCTCCAGGTCCTGGCAGCAGTTCGAGGAGATGGACGAGGCAGCAGTGGAGCGGCGAATGCTCGAGTGCAAAGAGGACCATGAGGCCGTCCGCCGCTCCGGCTCCGATGACGGCTGCCTCAAGTGCGGCTACTACGCGAAGTAATCTTTCGTTGCCCCGCCTCGAGTGATGATCCTTCGTGTCGCCCAAGCCTACCGAGCGGAGTTCGAACAGATGCTCGCCGAGGGGCGAAAGCTCCGCCGGGACTACTACGTCCCGGAACGCTACCGGGCTGAGCCTCAGCCCCCGGGGCTCTACGAAGGCCAGCTCCTCGGCCGCAAGATCAAGCGCATGGACGGCGAATGGGTGCGCGACAACATCGACGTTGACTTCGTCGAAGGTGGGAACCCCTCCCGCTACTCCTATGTGCCCCTCGACGAGCTTTGGGTCGAGATGTCCCTCTCCCCCGTGGGTCAGACTGCAACCCTTCTCCATGAGGCAGTTGAATGCCACCTCATGGAGAACTACCAGCTGTCCTACAGCAATGCCCATGACATTGCAGCGTTTTTCGAGTCTCGCTACCGGCAAGACCCCAACACGCCCCTCGATGTTGCGACGGCCGCCGCTGTAACAGAGGCTTTAGAAACGTTAGGTTTGGTGTAACCTAGCGCCATGGATCTCTCTGAAACGATTTCTGCCCTTCAACCCGGCGAGATGAAAACCATCATTTCTGCGACGGTTGAGAAACCCAAGCGTGACCTGCAACTTCTCCCGCTGGTCTACCATCCGAGCCCAATCCTCAACGAGGAGTGCTTTGAGATCCCTGCGGTGACCGAGGACATCGTTTGGTTGGCCAAGGACATGCTCTTCACGATGATGAAGCGGCATGGGGTGGGGCTCGCGGCGCCCCAGGTGGGCCACAGCCTTCGACTGTTCGTGGTGGACGTCGGCTGGGTTCGGGGAATCGAGCACTCGGACCCCAAGGTGTTCATCAACCCCAGGGTAACTCCCGCGAGCCCGAGCCAGGACAGGGCTCCGGCCGAAATCTCCTCTACCGAGGGCTGCCTCTCCTTCCCTGGCACGAAGGCTACTTTGCCGCGCTACGAGGTCGTCCACGTTCATGCCCTGGGCATCGACGGCAGGCCATTTGAGCTGTACGCGGACGAGCTTCTAGGACGCGTGGTGCAGCACGAGAACGACCACTTGAACGGGGTTACCATCCACCCGCACCTCGGTCGCATGCAGCGCCAAGAACTCCGGAAGGGGCTCGAGAAGGCCCGCCGCGGCTAAACTACCTGTCGCCCGCCCTGGGTGATGGACCTCGTACTCCGCGTCGCCTCTCACTTCCTTGTCGGCGGTTTCATCCCCGACAAGTTCTTCAAGGCCAAGACGGCCGAGCTGAAGAAGCTCATGCTCACCCCGGCCGGGATGCCCGACGTGACCTCGTTCGAGATTCACGACCGGGTCATCCCCTTCTACAAGAAGTTCGAGCAGGAGTTGCTCGAGTTCGGGGTGCACCGCTTCGCGGAGGAGTCCATCCGCAGTCGGTTCGAAACCATGCGAGGCATGGCGGAGAAGATCGCCGAGGGGGCAGCCGGGTTCCACAAGGCCACGAACCAGTTCCCTCCTCGCGGCCCCAAGACCGAAGTCCTGACATCCCTCGAGATGGCGGTACGAGGCGCCTACGGGGAGAAGGTCAAATATCTCGGGCACGCCTTCAAAACCCAGTGGTTCATCGACGGTGGCCAGCTCGAGGCTTTGGCTGACCGCCTTTTGAAGAAGGCCACGCCCGCAGAGCTTGGCGCCTTGGAGAGCGCTTCGAACGACGACTTCCGCTCCTCTGTTCTTGACCTCAAGTACGGGTTCTTGAAGCGAGTGAACGCGGAAGCCGCGGCGCTCAAGCTGGTCAAGAAGACCAAGATCACCTGGGACCCCTTCCAGCGCATCGAGATACTTCGTGCTGCGCTCGAGGCCAACTACTCGGACAAAGCGGACATGGCGCCTACCGAGTTCGACCTGTTCGGAATGAAGATCGTGGTCAACGACCAATCCGTGGACCAGGACCAGGTCAATAAGTACGTCGGCTACCTCAAGGAAGCCTACGCTCGCCTCAAGGCCAAGGGGTTTGCCAAGGTCTGGTATGGCACCGTTCTCATCGACTGCCAGCAGTGCGGGGGCGTCAACTACAACGACGGGGGCGAGGTCGGGGGCCACTACAACATCGGGAAAGACTGGGTGAAGATCTTCGAACGCCCCGGTCCTTTCATCGTGAAGTTGATGGCTCACGAGCTGGGGCACCGGCACTGGTTCAAGGGCATGTCCTCGGAGCAGCGAGCCCGGTTCAACTCCCTGGTCCGCACGCACGAGGGTCGAAACCCAAAGAAGGCTGAGGCCAAACTCATCCCTCTCTCCACCGTGGTGAAGCGTCGAAGCACCCTGGACGAAGTTCTCAACCCGCTTGCCAAGGCTCTCGACCAAGCACTCAAAGACGCTGAAGCACAACGGTTCGACAAGGAGAAGGCCAGGGAGCTTCGGTCTTTCGTCCGCGGGGACGCCCAAGCCCTTTCGAGGCTGTACCAGTTGGGCTCGAACATGGTCGAGCGGAACGGGGACCTCTACCAAAGCCGTGAGTCACTCCAGCTCGGAACCGAGTTCAGCAAGCTGCTCATGGATGTGGATGCCGAGTTGGTAGACAAGCTCAACGAGATCCTCAACACGAGCTTGGACTTCAATGAGTCAATCGAGTTCTGGGCGGGCCACTTCCTGACCCAAACAAAGAAGCTGCACGAGCTGGGCGAGCAGTACCTCATGGCCACGATGAAGGGGCACAACGAGACTGCCAAAATCGAGGCAGAGAAAGCCAAAACCGAGATCGACACGGCTTGGGGTGCCGACCCCCGCCAAGTCATGCCTGTCTCGGACTACGGCTCATCCAACATCGATGAGGCATTCGCCGAGGTGTTCATGAAGTACGTCATGGGCGACGACATGAATCGAGACCAGCTCGAGTCGTTCAAGTCTGTGTTCGCCTCGACTGAGGAGTACGACGACCACGACTTCGACGACTAGCCCGCTGTGAGCGTGTCGCGGAGCTTCTCAAGCCCCTTCTTCAAGCGGGTCAGTTTGTCGAAGATGTTGACGTTCTTCTCTCGCTTGTCAATGTGCTCGACGTCCTCGATGAGGGTCTTCCACTTGGACTTTTCCACGCTGTGGATCATCACTTGAGCCATGTCACTCGTGATGGATTGAACCTTCTCGTAGAAGCGATCCATGAACTTCCGGGCCGTGTTGCCCGCGACCAGCTGCGCATCCGCGAACGCCCGAAGGATGGGCCTAGACCGCTCCGGGCGGGGATGGCCGGGACCTTCCCAGGCTTCTTCCTCCGCTAGGTCAGCTTCCGGGTCGAACACGTCGCCGTGGAAGTCTCCCCCGATGTGGTAAATCTCCCAGGCCGTGTCATCACAGGGCTTCTTTTTGAAGTCGTCGAAAGCTTTCGCCATCTTTTTGGAGGACTTTTCGGCGTACTTCACCTCGCCCTCAGAGAGCTTGGCTTGCCTCATCTTGGCGATAGCAGCCTCGAGCGAGTGCTCGGAGTTGGAGGCGTACTTCGCAAGCCACACCTTGGCGGCTTGGGTGTCTTTGTCCACCGTGGAGATCAGGCCGAGCACCGTGCGAAGGGCTTGGTCTTTGGAGGCGGTTTTGGCCACATGGAGGATCATGGACATGGTCAAACTCCGAACGACTTTCGCTTCTCTGGGTCAGCGTGCCAGATGTTGAAGAGGCCCAACGTCTTGTCCTGTTTGCGGCCTTTGGGGACAGGCTCGAGCACAACAATGGGGACCCCACGGTCGTCCACGGAGATGGACTTGATGATGGCCTTCTTGTTCTTGTACTTGCCGAACACGACAAGGTCGCCCGGGTTGAAGTAACCCGCAGTTTTCAGGAAGTTCGCCGCAACCCTGAGCGGGGTGGTTTTCGACGTGGTCACATCAGGGGCAGCCTAAAAGTAGAAAGGGCGGAACTCTCGTCCCGCCCTTTCACTCACCACTCGTCGGTTCCTACCTGTTGCTTCCACCTCCGCAATGGGTCACTCACCGTTGTGTAAAACGCGAGTCTCTTCATGCGTCACTACCTCCCTGCGGGGAACGAAGCCCCGCAGACCCTGCGATGGGCTTTCTAATGGTGGTTACAGGTGTGAAGGGGACCGACTGAAAATCGCGATGCTCTGTGCACCTTACCTAAGAAGGGGCATAAGAAGATCAGGCCGGTACATGGGGCATGATCCACCAGTTGGTCCCGTCGCAAGCTGCATGGAATCCTTGGCGCCCAGATGCCCCGAATGCAACACCGGTAGTGGCCAAAGTTCCGTTGATGTTTCCGGAGCTGGATTTCAATGTGAAAGTGTTGCTATCCGTGGTGGTCTTCATGAGTGTAAGAGAGTGTCCACCGCTACTAGCAGGTGCAGGCAGCTGAATGTTTGCGATAGCTCCGCCTGATGTGTCGATCATAGTAAACGCGCCAGAAGACAGAGTTCCGCTGCCTCCGAGTGAGTCTACCTTTGAAAGAATGATGGCTCCATACCCAACGCCGAACCCGGACCCGGGCCGACGCCCCACATAGAGGTCTACTGAGTTTGTGGTTAGAACTGCGGTGCCTGCTGCTGGGGCGATAACCACTGCGCCGTGGTCGCCAGAGCCAGCAGGGGCGCCCGTGGTCAGCGTGATGTCTCCGCCGTTCTGGTTGCCGCCGACAGCCGAAGTTGCTGTGATGTTGACCGCGCCGCCGACCCCAGAAGTGGCTGTGGTGCCCGCAGAGATATTTACGGTGCCACCAACACCATTGGCGTTGTTGGCGCCTCGGACCGTGACCGAGCCAGCGGTTCCAGACCCGGTTGAGACACCGCCTGCGATAGTGATGCTTCCACCATTTTGGTTGCTTCCAGCAGCTGCACCCGCGGTAACGACGATGGCGCCACCTGTGCCTGAACCGCTAGCAGCACCAGCAGTGATAGTGACTTGGCCGCCAGCCCCCGAGGTTGAACCGCCAGCCCCCGCAAGGAGCAGAGCAGTACCTCCGCTACCTGTAGCGCCTCCAGCTCCCGCACGAAGGGACGCGCCACCTCCCCCAGAAGAGCCTCGGCTGCTGCCTGCGGTGAAACTGATATCTCCACCGGCGCCGGACGTAGCAGAAGCATTCGCGCTGCCTCCTGTAGCGGTGAAGCTACCGCCGTTGCCGCTACCAGTGCCGCCGGTACCTCCAGTGAAGGTAAAGGAACCGCCGACACCAGTTTGACCAGCTCCACTCGAGGCCGCTCCCGCGTTGAATGTGAAGCTTCCGCCGTTGTTGGCGCTCAAGCTTCCACCGCTGCCGCCAGTGAAAGTGATCGAACCGCCAGAGCCGCTCGATGTGCTGCCACAAGTGAGGGCGATGGAGCCACCAGCACCCGATGTTGAAGCGCCCGCAGTGATTTGAAGGGCTCCGCCAGCACCAGAGGTAGAACCGCCCACGCCTGAGAACAGCTGGAGAACAGCACCTGCTCCCGTTGCGCCCGAGGTACCGGGTTGAACCAGAAGGGCGCCCGCCGCCGAAGCACCGAAACCATCACCGGTTCGAATCGTGGTGGTTCCGCCAACCGCCGACGAACCGCCAGAGACGGCATCCGCCCCCTTGATGGTTACAGAGCCTGCTGTGCCGCCGTTAGTCGGGGAGCCACCCGTGATGGTGATTGCACCACCAGCTTGAGTGGTACCTACGCCCGCTCCGCCCGTGATGGAGAGGGCTCCGCCAGCACCAGACGTCGTAGCTGCACCACCCTGGAGAGAAAGGGTGCCTCCAGCTCCAGAAGTGGCACCACCAGGACCGCCTTTGACGACTACCGAGCCGCCCGTGTTGGTACCTCCAGGAGTGCCGCCTTGGATGGTGACTGTGCCACCGTTACCCGCGGCAAGAGAGGTGCCTCCGTTGATGTTGAGGGCACCACCAGCACCGGTCAGGCCCCCGGTACCTCCCTGTGCTGTCAGGGAGTACCCAGTTCCAGCTCCGACAAGATCGGCAGGTTTGATAGTCGGGGAGGTGCCAGTGGTAACAACCACCCCGCTATCAATCAATGCTGTAGCCGCCGAGCTACTCCAGACGGGGACCCCGTTGGTGTTCCCAGAACCTGGGCCTGTGACCCCGCCCCCACCTCCGGTTCCTCCAAGAGGGAGCACTCGCCACGCGTTGCTGGTGTAGTCCCGCACTAGCAACGCCGCAGAACCACCAGTCAGGGAGTAATCGGTTGCCGAAGGGCAAATAAGCCGATTGAATGCAGACGATCCAGCATCTTGGTGTTTGAGGGTCAGTGTCGTACTGGAGCGGTTTACAAGGAAACGCTGTGAGTAGGACAGGTCGAGGTCAGTGTCGCGGAAGAAGCCCGTAACGGTTGCACCCGAAGTGACCGCATCAAAAAAGATCGTCCGCGCAAAACGCCACTTGTAGATGTCTCCAAGCTTGTAGTCGTTGTTGGTGCCGCTGACCGAGACCGACGCGGTCTGCTCGATGGAGGGGTAAGTGAAAAGGTTGTCACTCGTCCCGCCAAAGTTGTTGTTCGCGAACTTCGAAGCGTTGTTGTTCGTTGCGTCGGTAGTGACAGGATTGTTGAACAACACGATTGAGGCCGGGGCACCGTCGTCAACCAAGTACCCAGAGGTTCCGACGTTCGCGTTGAAGATCTGAAGGTACCCTCCGTTGGTAATGAATGGGTACCCTGTGATACCTGCCAACCAAGTGCTTGCTGGGAATTCACAATAGACGTCGAGCGATCCGCCATTGCCTGCATTAATCCACGAAGACGTTGCGGCCCCATCGGTGTAGAGCTGGGAAAATCTCCCCAAGGTAATCGAGGGGTAATCGCTGGGGCTCATCGTATAGAGGGCCCCAGACGTCTTGTGGTTGACCATCACTACGTTTTCGATTCGACGAGGCAGCTTAACGATGACCGCGGGGTCATAGAAGTTCATGACCGCTGTGCCGAGAGGATCTGTTGACGAGCGGCCAACGATCTCACAGTCCGTGAAGTCAAAGGAGTTGCTACCGCTAAGGGGTACATTCGTAAGCAGCGTGATTCGACACGGGCCAGGGTGCCTTGCTGCAAGAAGCAGAGCCATGTCGTTATACGTGTTGCCCGAAGGTGAGGCTCCCGAGTCAAACACGAAGTCAGCCACCACGATTTCCTCGAAGGTGTGCCCAGCGGCGCTCGACAAAACTGGATAGCGATTCGACATGGTCCCTCAACTGGAAAACAGCTGCTACCCAAGGCTGGTTTGACAGTAGTTTATTGGGGGCTTTCGCTAACCCTTCAAGCTTCGATAAGCCTCTCATGTAGAGCGCTAGGCATGAAGGTGCGGTACCCATGACTGCCTCAGCTATCTGCCAGGTCCAAGACGGCGCTGGGCCGTTCCTGACCCCTACCAACGGCCTCGACGTCACTCAAGGCAATACAGTCTCGATCACGCTCGCTTCAACGACTGACGTGTCTGTTTGGACGCTTCAGATCTTTGGCGTGGATGAAGTCACAGCGACGGCTCCAACGCTTTCAGGGGTAGACCCGGACACGCACCAAGTCACGACCCCAGGGACAACCGTCACGTTCACGGTTCCGGCTGGGGCGGGCATCGGTCGAGCGTTCCTCATTCGCTCTTCCGTGAATGGTGGTGGGTCGAGCCTCACCACGACTTTCGGGCTGTACACGCTGACGTCTTCTGGGCGACGGGTTGGCGCAGTCGGAGAGCGCTTTGAAGGCAACAACCTTTTCGGGTGGGCCTCGACGGTCAACTCCATCATCCGTGCCGGTGGCGGGGGTGGCGGACTCCCTCCGTTGGCGGGGGTGCAGTACGCAGTTTTGATGGAAGACCCAGTCGGGGTCCTCACCTTCCAGCAACTGACTCAGAACATGATTGCCCCGGCTTTCGCGATTGCGTCTTTCGCGAAAACCGCCCCCAGCGGTTCCGCAACCTTGGTTCGCCGCGGGCAGCTGCTCTCAGGTCTCACAGCAGCCGCGACCTACACTTCCGGGCCCCCAACCTCGGCGAGCATCGCCAACACGTTAGGGGGCAGCTCAGACGTCGGGGACAACCCCCCGGGGCCTTGGACGATCAACGCCCCTTACGCCACGGCTTCCATGTCTGGGGCGATCAGGCGGATCGGTTCTGACCTTGGGTTGAACCCAACCTGGACCTTCACTCTGACCGCCACGAAAAACGCACTCTCGGTTCAGAGCGGCGTGACCGTCACATGGACCCGAGACGTGTACTGGGGCGTCGGCCCGGCTGGCTTTTCCACAGAAGCGGACATCGTGGGGTTGGCGGGTAGCACGCTTCAAGTCGGGCGAAACCGCATCATCACGGTGAGCCCCTCGAACGAGAAAGTCTACTACGCCTACCCCAAGGCAGATGGCCTCGCCACATTCACTTTGAACAACTTCCCAGCCTCGTTCCTGGCTCCGGTCGAGGTGCAAGTCACCAACGTCAACAGCGTGACGAGCACCTACTACCTCTACGAGTCAACGAACCTCCTCACCGGTTCCAACCTCAACTTCGTGGTGACGTGACATGGCCATCGGGTTAACTGACATTCTCGTTGCGCTTGGCAACTTCCCGCTGCTCGAGGACATCTTCTTGAAGGGGGGTTTTCGGGCGGTAGATAACCCCGAAGCGAGAGACGACATTGACCCCAGCATGCAGAAAAGCGGGATGCTCGTTTGGGTGGAGTCCGAAGGGAAGCTCTACCAAATGGCAGAAGGGTGGGTTGAGGTCTCTCTTGGGCCAGGCAACGGCTCTACTAACACAGTCCCCGTTTGGTCAAACCCCTCGAACACTCTGGCAAACAGCACAGATTCGATCGGGGCGGTTAGGTTAGGCTCAAGTGCCGGACAAAACATCATCGTACAACCCACAGCATCCCTTGATGCTGGAGGTGCGAACGTAGAGGTCAACGGAGGGGCGGGCGGGCCGACTTCCAATGGAGGTTATGCCTTACTTTACGGCGGTGCTGGTGGGGAGACATCTGGAGATGGCGGCAACGCCTATGTGGCAGCAGGCGATGCGACCACCGAGGGTCACGGCGGGTACGTTACAATCAATGGTGGTTATGCCGAAGGCACTGACAAAAACGGCGGAAGTGTTCATCTTGAAGGCGGGCTCCCAACTGGACTCGGGTCACCTGGGAGTATATCGCTCCAAGCGGCGGGCAACACTTCAACAGTTGGCGGCAACGTTGTCCTTAGTGTTGGAGAGGGCTCGTCCGCCGCTAATGATGGTACCGTACTAATTGCTACCGTAGGAAACTCCAGTCGCGCAGCCCGTCTTCAGTTCCTTGGGAGTAACACTAACCCCATCAGCATCAAAGCCCCGGCAACGGTCACCACCTACGAGATGACGCTTCCTAGCTCCCAAGGCGGAGCAGGTACCGTTCTGACCAACGATGGTAGCGGCGGTTTGACTTGGTCCGCTGGTGGCGGAGGCATGGGGGACTATCAGATTAACGCTTCTGTAACGTCCCCTGACGCCACTCCCTTGACGGTTCACACTTACACGGACCCAGTGAACACTGATCGTGCCATTATTTGCTATGACATTTTAGCGACGGCGATTGGGCCTTTCGGGAACCGCTACGCGTCGTTCAAAATCAATGCAGTGTTCGAAATGGACGCCATTTCCGAAGTGATCCACCCTCGAGAAGTCACATACCTAAACGGCCCTGTTCGGACAAACCCCGCTTGGAATGTGCAGTTTGACATCGTGGGGGCTGACATCAATCTTCAAGTGGTTGGCGAGTCCAATGGTACCGAAGGAACACGATGGCGGATCGTCGGGTTCATTACTCGCAGCGGCTTCACGTTCTCCGAGGCGTGATGAGCTTCGATAGCACGTCGAGGAATCCGACGTTGTAGAGCGCGTTGGGTCGTCGCTCCTGGACGACCCGAATGCACTCCTCCCCGGTCATGCCCGTGAGCATGTGCAAGGCCAGGGCACTCACGAGCCCACTACGGTTCCACCCCATCTGGCAGGTGACCAGCACCGGTCTCTTGGCTTGGAGGGCCAGGGTGACGCCCCGAGCCCCCTTTACAGCGATGTGCAGCTCCCGCTCCGTGATGGGGCGCTCTTGGTCCTCGTTTGGGGCGTAGATGACCTCGAGCCCAGGGAACCGCTTCTCCGGGGGCTGGTTCTCTTTGGCGCAGAGAACGAGCACCTTGAACCCCACGGAAGCCAAGTAGCTCCCCTCGGGGGGCTTGGAGCCTTGCCAGAGGCCAGGGTGGATTTCGTTGACATCGAGCCCTGCGGGGTAAACCTTCATGCCTCAGTGACACCGGTATAGAAACTCCAGGGCTCCTGCGTTACCAGGGCAAGGAGAACGAGCCATGTCGAAGTGTCAAGCCGGAACCCACATCACCATCGAACGCGACGGTCGCGAAATCGACGTCCTGGTCAACGGGTTCGTCATCCTGGAAGAGGGTCAGGTTGTTGATGCGGAGTTCACCGACGCCCACGACGACAACGGCGAGATCAAGCTCACCGAGAGCGAAATCGATACCGCTACCGACGAACTGATGGGCTCCTATGACAACCATCTCGAGGACGGGGAGGAGTTCCCGGAGCATGGCTACGACCACGACTGAGGGTTTGTTTTAGGTAGACGATCGCAGGCATTCTGGAGTACAACATCCAGACTGATCTTTTGTGACATCCCTGTGTCAGACCATGCGCAACATATAGCGCCGCTGACCATGAGGCTCTACTACTCCTAGTAGAGCCTGTAAATTCGTTACGTCAAGGGTTGACGCGTTACAAAATGCGGGATACGTTGCGGGTACTTTCCAAGGTTCATTGCCACCTTGAAGCGCAAGCCCCCAACTCCAAAACCCCCGGAAAGTGAAAGCGGCTGACCCCCTCAGCCGCTTTCGTCTTTATGCATGCAGGGGAAGCAAATCCGGTAGGTCGTGAACCGGCCATTGAGCGGGCGATACGCTTCTCCTTTGGCAGGGATGGCTCTCGCGCACAAGCAGCACTCCCAAGGCTTTTTGGTGATGGTCCGGGCCCAGAGGACTCGGACAGTGCAGCCCTCGACGGTCAGGTTGGAGAGGTAGGAGGTCCCGGGGAGGAACTCCTTCTTGTTCGTGATTGAGACCACAGAGTAGGTTTGGCACAGAACCGGTGTCAGTGTCACCGATGCGTGATGCCCCCGCCCCACTTCTTGGTCAAGCCATCGCTGATGCCCTGGGTATGCCGTTCGAGTTGTGTGGTCCCGAAGATCCCAAGTTGAAGGACTGGGATGGGCAGACCTACCACTCGAGCGAGTACCACAAGCTCATGCCAGGGCAGTGGTCCGACGACACGATGATGGCCAAGCTCCTGGCCGAAAGCCTTCTCCAGGTGGGCGGGTATGACCCGGAGAACGCAGCCAAACGCTACCTGGGTTGGTACAAGAGCGGGGACCACCGGGGGATGGGGACGGCGACCAGGACCGCCCTCGGTCGCCTGGACGAGGGCAAGGATTGGTCGGAGTCCGGAGTCGAGAACGCCCAGGGGAACGGGACCGCCATGAGGGCGATCCCTCTCGGGGTTTTCTTCCGGAACCGTCTCGACCTCCTCGTCGAGGCTGCAAGCTTGGACTCTCACATCACCCATCGGTCGGACGAGGCTGAGGAGGGGGCGATCGCAATCGCCCTGGCTGCCGCATACCTCTACCGTGGCCTCCCGAAGGATGAGCTTCCAGAGGCTATCTCGAGGCGGCTCAAAGACGGCCCCATCAAGACCGGAGTCATGAAGTGCGAGTTCTACCTTCGCACCGGCGGAGTCTCGGTTGGGGAAGCACTCCGAGTCATTGGCACGAAACCCCACGTGGTCCAGACCGTGCCCGCTGCCCTGGCCGCGTTCCTTTTGTCCAAGACCTACCTGGAGGCTGTCCAAGCTGCGATTCGGGCCGGGGGCGATACGGACACCACAGCCGCCATCGCCGGTGGCCTGGCGGGCATCTACTACGGTCGCCAAGCCATCCCCGCGGACCTCATCCCTCCGCTCGAGGCCGCAGACGCCCTCAGTGGGCTCGACTTCCAACTCAACACCCCTGCCCGTGAACTCTGAGACCCTCCGCTGCATGGGGCTGGGGATTTGCCCCCAGTGCAAAGGGCCAGCTCGGAATGAGCCACCCTCGGGCTACTTCTGGTGTCCAAAGTGCAAGCGAATTCTTTGGCATTTGCGCCGGATAGCGGCTACCACTGCCAAATCGGAGGGTTCGGGGGATGCTGGAAGACAACAAGCTGAGGATTTTCGAGAGGTTCTCGGTAGACAAGGAGCTTCCGAAGTTCCAAAAGCCGAAGGGTGAGAACGTAGAACTCGTTCGAGCGGACGGGTCCACGGACCACGCCGTGATTTACGAGTTTGCGATCGACCTGGTCAATAGAGGCTGGACAGAGGGCATCGAAATCACGGAAGCCGTCGCGGACCGGATTACGTTGCGGGGCCGAGTCAAAGGGTTTCGTGGCTGGCTCCGGAAGCTGCTCCATTGGGTCACCCAGAGGCCGAGCATCACCATCCCTCAGTTCTTCACCCTCGTGAAGGGTTCCGTGAAGGACCTCGAGATCGTGGAGGCGCGTGCCAAGGGGTACGAGGAGGCCATCTCCAACGCCCGCAAGTTCGGCCAGAAAGCCCTCGTTGAGGAGCTGACACAGAACCTGGTTGCGGTCCGGCTCGAGGCGCACTTGGTCACGATGGGGCTGACCAAGTACCTGACCGAGGACAAGCTCGTCGAATTCGTGAAGCTGTGCCCGAAGGGGCTCCGGCTCGACTGGATCGCGAACTTTGGGCGTCGCATCCCCACAGAGCTGCTCGAGCGCAAGCTCGCCTGCGACGAACGGTTCCTCTTCGACAACTACGTCATCCTCCACTACGACCCCAAAGGCAAGAGCTGGAAGGAAACGGAAGCCGAGAAGGCCGCCCGCAAAGACCCGATCCTCTTCGGGGTCATGAAGGGGCGCCGCCAGCTCTACTACCTCGGGGACTGGGTCGATGAGCTTTGCGACCTCACGCTCGACCAGATTGCAGATACGATTGGGAAGAGTGCGATCGGGGAGCTGAAATAACCCAGTGGACAGTAGCGCAGAAGAGTTTGAGCAGATAGTGCGCGAGAGTTTATCCGCTGCACAAGCCCTACGAAAACTGGACCGGGCTACCGTGGGGTCCAACTACGACTGGGTGCGTCGGGAGGTTCAACGGTTTGGGCTCGACACATCTCACTGGGGAAGAGCTGGTGCTCGCAATACAACCCCGAACCTCGATGAGGTTTTCATTGAGAATGGTGCCTACTCAACAGGTCTTGTTAAGACGATCATTCTTCGTGAACGTTTACTCCCGGAGCTGTGTGCTGAGTGTGGATTAGGACCCTCCTGGAGGGGTAAGAAATTAGTCCTCCGCCTTGACCACAAAAACGGGAAACGAAGTGATCACCGGCTCGGAAACTTGCGTTTTCTGTGTCCGAACTGCGACTCTCAAACAGAGACATTTTGCGGTCGCAACAAACGTCTCCCAGCCAAGCTGTGTAAATGCGGGGTGGCAATAGGGCAGCAGTCCGCAGCTTGCAGGTCGTGCACGGCAAAAAGCAGAAAACCAACAACGAAAATCGTTTGGCCTCCATTCGAGGAAGTGCAGGAAAGGGTCAAAAACACCTCCTTCCTTGCCACAGCCAAACATCTTGGTGTATCAGATAATGCAGTTCGGAAGTTTTTACGCTCCCGTGCCCGAGTGGTTGAAGGGGCAGGATTCTAAATCCTTGGGGCCGCAAGGCCCACGCCGCAGGTTCGAACCCTGCCGGGAGCGCCAGTCAAGAGCGTAAAGCGAGAGGAAGCCGCTGAACAAGTCGTTTTGCGGCGGGCTCGAGCGCGATGGCGGTCACCTCGTTGTCTCGGTCCGGCTCCCGAAACAAGCTGACCCTGAACCCTCGACGGGTCGCATCCTCCGCGAGACGAGTCAGGGAAGGCTCATCAGGGCTCTCGAGGAGAGCGAGGTAGTTCGACTGCTCGAACCACTCCCGCTCGACCTCCGGGTGCTCCGCGACGAACCCTCGCATGGCGTGAGCTGCTTGGACAGCTTGCGCGCCAAGAGGGAGGTCGCTTCGGACAATGAGGTAGAGTTTGTCACCCATCCTCATCGTCGGTACCTTCCTCGTCTTCGTCGTCGCTCAGGTGCAACCCAACCCTGTGAATGACCTCCTCTGGAATCCCGGCCGCCCGGAGCTTCCCGTCCCAGTCAGCGTAGGGGCGGTCCCCGCCACCCCACTTGCGCTCGCCCACGAAGAACATGGGAGGGTCACTGTGGATTTTCCCGTGAGGGGTCTCAACGTAGGGCCAGATCTCCAAGGGCGAGTCGTTGCAGCACCCGCAGTTGTGCCGCATGTCGAACTTGGTCACCTGGCTGTTCACTGAGGCTGAGCAGTAGGCGACCTTGTTCCAGCGGCCGACATGCTTGCGCAGATCAGGGTAGAGTTCGGCCAGTTTGGCCAACCTCTCCGCTTCCTGGTCCTTTGCCCGGGCTTCCCCCCGGGCTTGTTGGATCTCTTCAGCGATGGTACCCATGGCTCAGGCCGCCTTCCGCTCAAACTTCGGGCGGAGACCCGCAAGCCACATACCGATGTCGTCCTCGGAGATAGCGGCTCCGCCCCCGAAGCTCTGGAGAAGGCTGTGGAGCGCTCGAGGGCTCAAGACCTCCGCGGTCGTTCGCTCGATTTGGACATACTCGAGGCCCCGGAGCATTCCGAGCAGCACCAGGTGCAGTCGGATCCAGTACCGGCCATCCCGCTTCTGGTCCCACAGGCGAGACCGGTCGTAACCGGTCTCGGGGCGGCGGTAGGGTTTGAGGGCTCGTTTGCCGTTGACCCTCCTACCATCCTCACCCCGCTGGGAGCGGAGGGTGGCGATGGCGTCGGCCGACCCGGGCGTCCAAGCCAGCTCTTGGAGCTGGCGGCGGATCCCCATCTGGGCGTCGGTCAGGGTCTTGAGTTCAGTGCGCAGCTTCTTGATAGTTTCCTTCATGATTTCCTCCAGTTCGCGTTGTGTTCAGGTCGATGACGAGACTGAACGGCGCGTGGAGGACCACGAGGAGCGTGCGCTAAAGGATGTAGCTAGTGACCCATGACTTCCATCCTAAACACCGGACCGCGGGGGTCAAGAGGGGAAATTCGATCTGGTCGGTTTAGGCTCGAGGGGGCTCGCGCGTTACCAGGGCAAGGAAGGCTGGTGTCAGATGGCAACGAAGAGCGGATTCGTGTTCAAGAAGGAAGGGTTCGTGATCGAGTTCAAGCAGGACGACGGTCGTTGGACCGACGACTTGGGAGGCGTGACCCTCAACGAGTTCAGCGCCGAATCGGACGCGCAGGTTGTCCTGGACTCTCTTCGCACCCTGGAAGGGGTTTGGGCGAGCCGGGAGTACCGCATCAGCCCGGTGTGGTTCGAGTGAGCTTGTAGAGGGGGTTCCGTTCCCTCTCGCGCTCGACAAGGTCACGACAGAACTCGCACTCGGCTGCATGGCCGGACAGGGGCTCGTGGCTAAAAACCACCCGCTCCAAGTTGGCGGCGGACAAATGAGAGGAGGCGTCCTGCTCGAGAGCTGAGGCCACCTTCAATAGGGCTTGGCGGAGTTCTTCGTCCATGCTCCTTAAGACGCTCGAGCCCGCCTGAAACTGAGCAGTGGTCATACTCTTTTCTGGCCCATCGCCCCCGCTCCTCGGCCCGGTAGGCCACCAGCTCGGGGTCGCTCCCGTGCACAACGGCCCGGGTGTCGAAGTCGATGAGGTAGTCCTCCTCGTTGAAGGGGAGGGGCCATTTGATAAGGGTCTCGCAGACCACCGGGTGGTCGTTCGCGCTCATGTTTTGGCGCAGGACCCGGTTTCGCCCCGCAAGAGCGTTAGGCACCTCCTCGTAACGCCGAACCCGTCCGCCCACGAACACGACGCCCGATTCGTCCACACGCGACCCCTGGACTCGAGTCGAGAACCGGAAGCCATAAGGCCGCGCGCCAACCCGGGCCTCGGCTTCTTGGGTCAAATCCAAAGCCAGGCGAAGGTCCCAAACCGGAACGGGGATCGCCCGCTCCTCGATGTACATGGAGCCTTGGAAGAGAAACAGGACGTGGTGGGTCTCTCCGTACCCCACGACTCTTCCGCTATCGGGATGCAGTAGCTCGGACAAGAGGAATCTCCTTCGGCAAAGTGTTCACGTACGCCTCGAGCTTGGAGCGCTCGGCGGCGGTGAGTTGTAAAAAGGTAGACACCTGGCGAAGGTCGGCGGCAAGGCGGTCTTTGCTGCTGAACGGAAACATTCCGCTCTCAATCATGATGGCTTTCGCCATCATCGAAACAAATCCGCCGTTGTTGTACGAGTTTGTAAGCGCGCTCCGGACACACAGCATAGGGGCCTCCGGGGGTAGGCAACCGATGACGTGCAGTAACATGCCACAATAGCCGGAACTTCCCGAGCGCGCCAGGGCCCGGTGTCCAAGAGGGCATGATCAAGTACCTCAAGGGCGACGCTACCGAACCCCAGGGCGCCGGAACCAAGTTCATCATCCACGTGGTCAACGACCGAGGCGGTTGGGGCGCAGGTTTCGTTTTGGCCCTCTCCCGCAAGTGGAAGGGGCCCGAGCAGTCGTATCGGAAGTACAGCCCACTCACTCTCGGCCAGATTCAGGTGGTGCCCGTCGAGCGACATCCGGGAGGCGTCCCGTACCTCTACGTCGTGAATATGTGTGCCCAAACGGGGTACGGCCGCGGCAACCGGAACCTCCACCGTACCAACGAACCCGACGACCAGATCCCGTTGCGGTACGACGCCCTCCAGACGTGTCTTGAGCAAGTTGCAGAAGAGGCCACTGTCCTCGGCGCTGCAATCCACGCTCCTCGGTTCGGGTGCGGGCTCGCCGGGGGAAAGTGGGAGCTTGTCGAGCCCATCATTCAAAGTGCCCTTGAAGACCTTCCCGTTTTCATCTACGACCTGCCGTGATGGACACGAAAAAGCTCATGAAGCAGCTCATGGAGATGACCGAAGACTACATGCAAAAGCTGCTCTTCAAGTCGTGGTGCCTTCAGCAACGCGACGAACGGAAAGCACGCTTGGCTGCTGTTATGGAGCTTTCCGTGGAACTCGACAAAATCCGACGGGTCAACCAGTTCGGCACAGGGTTGGCGGAGACGGTGCTCGAGAACATCATCCAAGGCGAATGGGAGCGAGCGCATGAAGGGGCTCAACTCTTTCGCTTCAACGAAGAGAACCAAGAGTTGCGAAACCAGTTCGCGCCCCTTTGGAACAAGTTCGTTGTCTTGACCGAGGCAGCCTGCGTCTTGACTCGAGTACGGGAGCAAGTAGGGAGTGTGAAGCCGAGCTGATGGTGTACCCGCCCTCATGCGACCTGCTACGCGAGAGGGTTGGAAGATCATCTCTATCACGGCTCACCGAACGTTGACCGGGCAAGACCGAACGTTCATCCGAGCTGGGATGAAGCTGCTGGTACAAAACCCCACCGTCGATGCGATCTACGTCGGGGGCGCTCGAGGGGGAGATACGATCGCGCTCCAAGCCGCCGCAGAGTTCCGAAAGGGCTCGAGGCCGCAGTTGGTTGTCGTCTGTCCCGACACAGAGGCGGCCCAACCTTTTCAGGCCCGCCAATGGTTTCACTTGGCTGACGAGGTCATCGAGCTTGGAAACCCCATCACTCGAGAGGACGGCTTTGAGTCCTACCGCATCCGCAACAAGTACCTTGTTGATCACTGCACCACTCTCGTCGCCTTCTACAACGGAGACAAAGACACGGGCACCGGGCATGCCGTCCAGTATGCCGAGTCTCTCGGTGTTGTTGTCCGTACAGTCCCGATTGTCGGAAGGTAAAACATGCTCACAGCTATCCTGCTCCTCTGCATCGCCATCGTTGCCATGGTGGGCGTTCTGATCTTCGAAACGGCCAACCTCCGAGGGGCGTTCCACGAGATGCAGAAAGCTCTCCAAGACGCCGTTCGAACGAGTGAAGAACTCGACGCGAAGGAGGACGAAGAGGGGGATCAGCTCGAGATTGAATGGCGAGACAGGTTCAACGAGATGCAAGACACGCTGAACCGCCTCGAGTTGAACCTGGGGCGGGTCAATCAGCGTGTGGCCCGGCTACAAGCCAAGTCAAAGGCGGGCAGCACGAAGAAGAAGGCCAAGTTCGACCTCATCCAAGGGGGCCAGAAGAACCCCCAAGAGGAGCGTCCGCAGGTGATTCAGCTTCACCCTGAGCCTCGAGACCCAAGCTGAAAATCTTGCTCACTTGGGGGTTGCCGTAATCAGAATGCCCCGTGTAGACGGTGAGGTTTTCAAAATGCTTGTACTCCCCCGGTGAGTGCGTGTGCCCGCAGAGCACGGTGAACTTGACCTCGGGGAACAGGGACGCGACGTCCGCCAACATGGCGCCGAACGTGAGGTTCGTGAACCACGGGAGCCAGTTCTTGTCGGAGATGCGGTCCCGGTAAAAGCAGGACTCCCGAAAGGGCGGGATGTGCGTTGCAAAGAAAACCTGCTTGTACTTCCGAGCCGCGGCGACGAGGTTCGGCCGAGCTTCCTCAGCCATTTGCTTGGCCACCTCCCTGCACTTTTCGATGTGCCCGTATCGCTCCTTGTCTCGAAACTCCTCGATGACCTTGAAGTCGTTCATGATGACGTTCGACCCTTCGGGGTCCCCCGAACGAGCGTCGTACCAACCCCCGTGGCCAACGAGCGCGATTTCCGGAGTCAGCTCCACGACGCCCGCGGCGTTCAGCCAGGAGAGGTTCTTCACGGCTTGGCTGTCATGGAGAACCTGTGCGATCAGGCGACCCTTCTCGAGAGAGCCGTTATAGAAGTCGTGGTTTCCGAGCACGAAATAAACGGGGATCTCAACCTTCGATGCGAACAAGACCAGGTTGAAGGCGAGTGAGGGGCACTCCGCGATATCCCCGGTCATCACGATGGCGTCCGCTTGGGTCAGTCTGCGAACGTACTTCGCGAACTTCGCGGTACCCGCGGGAGGTAGGAAATTGAAATGGGGGTCCGTGATCCAGGCGAGGCGCATGGAAGCGGGTACACCGAGGTCAACGAACTCGAACCCACTTCACCGAAGGCCGCAGAGTGGAAATCCTCATCGCTCGGTCTACGGGGTCCACCGCGGTGTGAACTCGAGCGTCCCCGTTCGAGCCCGGGTAGTAGTGGATCGTGACTGCCTTCTTTGGCTCGTGAGCCGGGAGTGCGGGAGGCGGTGTCCACTGGGGCTCGAGGGATTCGATGTGTTTCTGCACCAGGACCGCAACCCGCAAAAGCTCTTGCTTCGCTTGGTCCCCTCTGGTCGCGTCTGCGTACAGGGTTTTCAGGAGTTGACGAAAGCCAACCTTGAATTTAGCTTTGAGCCCGCCAAGCAGCTTTTCTGCTTGGGCTTTCGACTCAGCCAAACGAACCATCTCAAAGTCCCGGGGGGACAGCCCAGAGGCACGCAAAAGCCCGATCACGACTTGAGGGTTTTCGCGCTCCAACACAGGGCCTCCTAGTACGCCGGTGTATCAAGAGAAACCGCAGGACAAAGGAAATGTTGCGCTACACCGACCAGACCCTGAACTGTCGTGATTGCCCCTCCACGTTCGTCTTCACCGCTGCTGAGCAAGAGCGGTTCGCCAAGACGACCACTGAAGATGGCTCTCCGCTCTCCCCTCCCAAACGCTGTGCCGAGTGTCGGCAGAAGAAGCGCGAGAGAAACAACCAGCAAGGGGCGGGGTCGGCGGATACCGGAACCCAGCCGGGGCAGGTGGGCAGCACTCGGCTTCGCGTCACCCGTCCAACGGCAATGCCCGGACACAGGCTCCTGTCATCCAGTATCGCCGTGGGGTTGGGGACAGCGCTCCGCCCCGCCAACAAGGAATGTCCGAGAGTTTTTCGCAGGGCTACGGGCGCCAAGCAGCTCCTGACCGGGGTAAGAAGGTCCAAGGAGAGCGAAGAACTGATGCCTACTCGGAAAGGCGTTCGCGCAAGCGCAACGACTGGCAAGATCAGGACCAAGACGGCTGACAAGATCGACACGTCAGAACACGACCTGGTCATCACCTTCCGCGGCGTTCGAGTCGTCGAAAGCGGCCCTTACAAAGGAACCAAGTCCGTAGACCGGACCGAGGTCTACGTGAAGGGCAAGAAACTCGCTATGGTGTCGCGAATCGAGTTCGTGCACGGCGCCGGGGAGCCGCTACCTCACGTGCAGTTCACGTTCAGCACCCTCGACCCACAACTCGTGAAGGCCAACCCAGCTATCAAAGAGCTGTACGAGCGGAACGTGGAGCCCGTTAAAAGCGTGCTGCCCTGGGCCTTCTACACGAGCCCAGTGGGCAACCGTGAGCCTGGCCAGGCATTGAACGTGCTCGACTTGGGGATGGTCAAACCTGCCGCCCCCGAGCCAACCAAGGAAAAGAAACGGCGCAAGAGATGAGGGTCAGTCCACGTCGTCAACCGGGCGCGGCCACACCAGGCGACCCATTTCCGAGCCGCAGGAGCTGCACGCCCGAACCTCGTGCACAGCCCCGTCCACCGTCACCGGACGATGAGGTAGGGCGTTGAACTCGGTGCGAGAATACGGGAAACCACACTGACACAGCCGGTGGGCGATCGAGCGAAGACGTAGCGTTGCAGTACCCATATGGACCCTCCCTTCGATGAGTCCGTTCCATCTACTGGCAAATATAAGCCATGTTCCAAAAAATGTGAAGTGGAAAATGTCGATTTCGCTTGACTAGCTTTTTCCGCTACGTCCTGCACACGCAGGGGAGGGGTTTTCTTCCAACTGGGTTGAGATTCGGACCCTCTCGCGCGTTCTAGGGGTGAGGAGATTTTGATGTCACAGGAAACAGCAATCGAGACCCGCCCTTGTGAACTGTGCAAGGGGAGCGGAAGAAGGACCGGAACCAACCACCCGTGCTTGGTTTGCGATGGGATCGCCAGATTCCCGTCTTTCGATTCGGAGCGCATCCTGGGGCTCATCTTGACCCAAGGCCGCCTTACGTCCGAGATTCATGCGATGACCGAGGACGAGACCTTGAACAGTCGGGCCTTTTTCGTCTGGGCGACCATCAGGAAACTCAAAGGGGTGTCCGACCCCATGGAACAAGTCCACGCCGGGCTCGCCATTACAGGGGACCCCTTCCGTACGGAGCTGGAAACTTTGGCTGGAGAGCTTTACACGAAAGAGGTTGCGGCGTGAACGCAGCACAGTACCTGGGCAAGCGGTGGGAGAAAACGTTGCAGGTGCTTCGGGTGCCTTCAGCCCCCGCCACCACGGCAATGATCTCAGAGATCCTTCACCAGTACGCTGAGCCCGGCCGGGCCTACCACAACCTCGAGCACCTTCGCTTTTGCTTCACCGTGATAGACGACGTCATGGCGAAGCTCCCCGGCATCGGCGCCGTAGAACTCGCGCTCTGGTACCACGATTTCTTCTACGACACGCACGCTCAAGACAACGAGGAGCGAAGTGCTGCTCACGCTCGAGACCAACTCATTGGTTCTGGGTTCGGCCGCGGCTTCGCCAACCAAGTCGAAAACCTGATCCTCGCCACGAAGCACTCGAACGAGCCGAAGACACGGGAAGCCAAAGTCCTGCTCGACGTGGACATCTCCATTTTCAGCGCGACCACAGAAGAGTACGACGCCTACGAGACCGGGATTCGTCGCGAATACCACTGGGTCCCTGAAGAACAGTTCCGGGCCCGCCGTGTTGAAGTGCTCGAGCGCTTCCTGTCTCGGCAGTGGATTTATGCTACGCCCGAGTTCAGAAGCGGGCCGTACGAGACGCTCGCTCGAGCCAACCTCACGCGCGCCATTGCGGCACTGAAGGCCCCATGAACAGCCCTTTGTTCAAGCACTCCGCGAAATACTGCACTCACTGCCAGAAAAACTCGAGGGAGCAGGTTCACTACCAGCGAGGCTTCAACAAGGGTGTGCACTGGCAATGCAAGATCTGTGGGAGAAAGTCCGTGCGTTGCTCTAAGTGAATCGGTGCCCGCCGGACTCCTTGGAGTCGTACATGGCGGCATCCGCGATCCGTACAAGGCTCTCAGGCTCACGCCCGTGCGTTGGGAACAAGGCCAGACCGATGCTGGCGCGAACCCCAACCTCTTCTCCGGAGGGCAGCTCGATAGGCTCCCCTACCAAGTTGAGGATCTTCGTCGCCACTGGGCCTGCATCGCCTTCTTGCGCAAGGTCGTCCAGCACAACGACGTACTCGTCGCCCCCTAGTCTGGCCACGACGTCGGTTCTTCGCACGCAAGCTCGGAGCCGGGCCGCGACCTCCTTGAGCACGATGTCTCCAGCGTCATGGCCGTGAGTGTCATTGACCTCTTTGAAGCCGTCGAGGTCGATGAACAGGACTGCGAGCTTGCTGTCGTACTGCTCTGCTCGAGCGAGCTTCGAAGCCAACGTGTTCATCAGCGTCGCCCGGTTCTGGAGCCCCGTGAGCGGGTCAGTATGGGCTGCTTTGATGAGGGCTGCCTCGGTCCTCTTTCGCTCAGTTACGTCACGGGCCACAACATAGAGCTTCCCCTCCACGTGAGCAGGGAAGTGCCAGGAGAGCCATCGCCACGTCCCATCTTTGCACCGGGCCCTGCACTCGAACTTCACCCCGTCGTAACCGCTGGCGAGCTTTGAGAGCTGCTCCTGCATGTCCATCCGGTCATCCGGGTGGAGCAGGTCGAAGATGGGGCGGCAAAGCAGCTCGTCCTCGGAGAAGCCCAGGACGCGAGTGAACGAGGGGTTCACTCGGATGAAGTAGCCGTCAAGCCGTGCGACACAGATGAGGTCAAGGCTCACGGTGAAGAGTCGATCGCGCTCTTCCTCGGCTCGTTTGCGGTCCGTGACGTCGGTGGCGGCCCAAAGGTAGCCAACGAGGTCTCCGGTGTCTTCTCGCATGACCACCGTCTTCGCGCTGACCCAGAGAATGGATCCGTCGGGCCGAAGAAATCGGAACTCATGCTCGAACGAGAGGCCGAGGTCTGTGAGCCGCCGCCACGCCATCATGACCGCTCGTCGGTCGTCTGGGTGCACAGCTCGAGTCCAGCCTTGCCCGTAGCACTCCTCGAGAGACAGGCCGCACATCTCCGACCAGGTTCGGTTCACAAACCCGCACCGGCCATGCTCGTTGGTCATGAGGGTGCCCGCGGGGGTCTCGTGGATGAACGCTCGGAGCTTGCTCTCGCTCTCGCGAAGGGCCCGCTCCATGTTCTTGGTGGCAGAGATGTCCCGGAAGGTGAGTAGAGCCCCGTGCGGTTTCTGCCCAGGCTTCTGAAGCGGGCGCGTGTTCGTGCTGACCCAAACGGCAGTCCCATTCGGGCGAGCAACCTCCAGCACAACACTCGAGAGGGCGATGCCCGTGCGCAGGGACACTACGGCCGGGTGGTCATCCTTCGAAAGGAGAGACCCGTCCTCGCATGAAATACGAGGCGCATCGGACATATACTTTCCGATCAGGTCCTTCTCTGTAACCCCGAGGATCCGGGCCGCACAAGGGTTCGCCTCAACGATCTGTTCGGTTGCATCGATGACGAAGACCCCCTCCTCCATTGATTCGATCAAGGAGCGGTAGAATGCCTCATCTAACTGCAATCCCGCACTTTTGGTTACGTCTGAGTTCGGCATGCACCTACTGTCCCCACGGATGGAGCCATTTTAGCGGTGCAAAAGAAGGTTCTAGGCGGCGGTTTCCCACATTAGAGTGTAGCGGAGCCGATAGCCTTTTCCGCGGACGTATTCGATCTGCCCTTCCTGAACTTGCGCTCGTAGCGCTTGCCGGAGGTAGTGCAGGAAGACTTCCCGATGTTCTACAGCTAACGTCCCGTCTTGAACGGCCCGATCAACCAAGGTTTTGGCCTCGTACGAGGGGTACGTGCCATCCGTTGCCTTGCGCCGCAGGAAAGCGATGAAACGCCACGCTTTTTGGTACGCTTGCGTCTTGATTTTTTCGCGGGACTGTCGAGGAGAAGGGCGGGGAGCGCGAGATTCCGCGTAGGAGGCGAACATAAGCGACTCGAGCACCTTATGTTCCTTGATAAGTTTCACAGCTGCTACCGCTGCGTTACGCCCCTCTTCCCCGCTGGTGGATTCGGTCAGGTCGATAAGCTTCTGGATCTTTTCCAGGATGTTCACGTCTGTCCCCCAATTTTCGCAACGATCCCCTTACAGCCGCTGCGAGGCCATACGCAATACACCATGTTGGCCAGCCGTCACCATTTTTCCGCGGCCTTTGTTGCGCTTTTGTTCTAAACCGTTGAAACCAAACGGTTTTGAACGAGTCACAACACGATTGAACAGGGCGGCCAGGCGTTTTTGGTGTTTTCCCTTTCGTTGCTGCTACTTACAGTGGTTTTCCACAGCTTATCGTACCATGTGGGATTATACCGATACGCGAAAAAGGGCCTGTGTCAGGATCATTTCGAGTGTGTCCCTTTGGACACACCCGTTTCAACAATTCCCTAATCATTCCAATATGGAGGCTATGCCGCAGAGCCTCGATTGGACGCCCGTTTTTTCCCCGCCGCCCGAGCCCATTTCGGTTCGGTTGAAGGTGCCGTGGCTGGTTCAGCTCGGTGCGAAGTGTCCTGGTTGTGGGGTGCCCGTTTCCAATTTGGGCTCGATCACGCACGAGTGCGGCGAGGTTCTGGAGGTCGTCGATTCCGCTCCGGCCCTGGTGCTGTTGGTCAGGTATCCCGCGGGGTATCTCGTGGTGAGATCCGACCGTTGGGACAGGTATCTCATCAAAGTGCCATGCACGAGCCCTATCGAAGGTGACTCGCGGGTGCCGCTCAGCACTTTGCATGGCGAGCCTTGGGTTATTTGGGATCGCACTGGAACGAAAGAACCGCACTGGGAGCGAGCACACCACTGCCCTGAATGCGGAAAAGCCCACGACCACCCGATCTCGGACACCGTGTTCAGGTGTGAATGTCGTACGAGGTTACTCCCCTTGCCCGCGGAAATCATTGTTGGATTTACCCCCGCAGACGTTGTGGGAAAACTGTGGGATGAACGCGCCCTCGTGGTCAAACATCGAGGGCGACACCTTTTGTGGTCCATGTTGAACTTCCCCCGTCCAGAGGTGTAGTCCAGTTGTGACCTGTCAGCGGTGCAGCTCAGCTCGAGTAGCGTTCATGGTTGCCACCACGACGGGGGTCCGGTTCACCCAAGTAGGCGAATCCTTCGCTGAGGTCGTTCCTCACGGCATGGGCATCACGGATATGGGGGACTCGCTCCGGATGCGCTGGTGCCTTGACTGCGGTCAAATTCAAGGGCAGTGGCCGGTCAAACGAACGCCGCTCGAGCCGCCGCCCTTGAAACGCCCTCACTCGAAATAGGCGACAATCTTCGACATATGGATGGGCCCTGGGAGGCCCTCCCCGTTTACTCGAACCACCCTCCAAGCCTTGATCCCAGAGGCGGTCGCTTTCTCACTGAAAGACTGAGCGGCGGCTCGAGCGGTGTTGGCCCCAACAGCGAGGGCAACTGCGCCGAGGGTAAGGGCTCCGAGAAATCCCCTTCGTGTAAGGGCTGTGGTTTGACGAGCTTGGATTTTCATACCGCCTCTTTCGCAGCAAAGGACTATAGCCGGAGAAACTTGCGCCGCTCTTTGAGTCTCGACCTCCACAGGTCGAACTTCAACTTGCCATCGTCCCTCTTTTGCACAAGAAGGCGCTCAACGCCAGCGCCGACGAGAAGACTCGCAAACATCCAAGCCACGAGATCCATGGTTTCCCATACACCGCAGTTCCTTTGCTGGAACTGCTTAGGCATGCAGATCTGGTTTGGTATCGGTGACCACGAGGTTCAAATTAGCCTGCACGGCCCCGGGCTCAGGCTGTCCTTGGCCAAACCCGGACTCCTCGAGCAGGACGGGTGCTCCATTCTCCCCGATGCTGAAATTGAAGAGGGGTGGGAGTATGAGATTCGACCCATTGATCGGGGCTACCTCACTGAGGTGAACTCGCGAGGCTGGGCGTACGAGGCAAGCTATCTCTGGGTCAACCCCAACACGCAAGTCCCGGAGTTGGCTGAGACTCGGCTGGTCCTCTGCCGAGAAGAGGATGCTAGCTGGGGCCTCTACATCTACCCGGAAGGCGGCACAGACCTGGTGCTTGCGCTTCCCCTCGCAGTGGCTGAGACATTGGAAGCAGTGTTCCGGTCTTACCCCGCACCTCATGGCTTCGTTCCTGTGCTCATTCCAGGGGGCGCATCGGAAGATGGGGCGGCCCCATAATTCGACCTGGCCTCGGTCGAAGTTTGGGGTAGGTAGCGGCATGCCCCTGATCGCGTTGGATGACGTTGGTCGTTTACTCCACCAGCACCCCAAACACGCATTTCTCTCGGGGGACCCGAAGGAAACGCTACCCAAAGCCGCACACTCGCTCGTTCAATCCCTGGGCCTCAAGCAGCTGTGGCAGGTGCTGACTTTCTCTCCGCGAGAGTTGCTCGCGCACGACCCCTCGAGTCAAACCCTTCTCGAGCCCATCGCAAACGCCTTGGCTCCCTACAGCTTGGCGTTGCGGGAGAACGCCCCGTTCGCGCTCCGGACGGGCAATCGTTACGTCAAATCCATCTCAGAGGGCACCAACATTTTGATGCCCTTCTACGAGGACACGACGTTCTACTGGACACGGTGGACGGCCATGACCGCCGCTACGAAGCTGGCGATAGCCTTCCCCGGGATTACTCCCGTCTTCCGCTCAGAGACGTTGCGGCTTGGTTATGTGCTTCGCCCCTAGACGTTCGCGACCGCGGGCCTCACGGGCATGATGGCGTTGGGCCCGTCGAACAAAGCCCAAGGCCAGAGACCGGAACGAATCGCGGCGTCTCGAGTACGCTGCCAACGACCTCCGGGGATGTTGGCGTTCCATCGTCCGAAGTTCGAGGTTCCGAGCATCTGGAGCAGGACTCGCGGGAGCAGCTCGCGGCTACCGCTTGCCACCTTCCAGGCGTTTTGAAGGCACGTGACCGCAATGGCCGGGGCGTTCACGGAGTTCGAGTACCACACCGCGAAGGCAAGCTCGAGAGCTGGTGTTAGGGTTGCAGTGGTGACGTCCGCCCCAATCACCTGCTCGACGGTCGAGATGCCGTTGAGGTTGAGTCGGCGACTCTGGAATGCCTTCTCCATGTGCTCGAGCCCGTAGAGCCGCTGTGTGGTGAACGTAGCAGGGTCCGAGAAGAGCTGAGAGAACAGGGTCGCCCATCGAGCGGCTTGGTCCCACTGGGGTCCGTTCGGAGGAACCCGACCTCCCGCGGGCGTCAACTCGTTCCGGATCAATGCCCCATGAACCGTTGCCCCAGCTTTCACTTGAAGCTGCTTGCCTGCAACCGTCACCGTCTGGTCGGCGGCGTAGCGAAGCACTCCGGACGGGGAAAGGACCCACCCCCGGGCCCTGAAGCCCGCCTGGATGGCCGCCGCCGCAGGTGTGGTGGCCACGGCAAGGACTCGAGCGAGCAGGGCGCCTAGCGGTCCCTGGTCGTCCTCTGCGTTGAAGTCCTCATTCGCGAGTTCCTTCGGGTAGACGATGATGAACTGGTCCGGCCCAGCCGTGAGCCCCGTCCCATCGAACATCACCACGGTGCCAAAAGTCCCGTTGGTCTCTACCTTGGTAGTGAGCCAGTAGAACCGCTCCGCGGACAACTTGCTCGTTGGAACCGGGATAGCTGTAGCCCCGACAACCATCGGTCCCGAGTAATCCCCAAACTGCCTCCATTGAACGTTCGGCATGGCCACCTCACGGTGTAGGGGCCATAAGAAAGCTGTTGACTACGATGTAGTGGCAGCTATGCTTCTAGGCTCGCCTTAAGGGCAGAAAGCGTTTCCCTAGTCATGCGCCAGGACATGCCCAAAGTCGTTGTTGAACGTGGGCGCACCAACGCCACGTACAGCTACCGCGACCACCGCTCCTCTCGGAAAAAGGCAGAGGATGACCTCCCTCGCAACGAGGGGATGCGTCGTCCTTATGGCTGGGAGAAGAAGCAGCTGAACGAGACGCTCGCACCATTGCGTCGGTTCCTGCGTAGCCGAGTCGGGCAGCCGTGGGACAAGGTCTACTCCGAAATCAGCGAGAACCTGAAAGCCTCGAATCCGGTTCAGCAGCACGTCCGCGACCACCTGAAGGACTACGTGTTCTTCACCGTCGTTGTGAAGAACGGGCGTTACGAGGGACCTCGTCGTGGTGACCTCGGCTGGACCGTTCGCCTGCGCAAGGGTGACCTTTACGTGAACGAGGCTGGCATCCTCTGCCAGCTCCGCCATGACGGGCCTAAGAAGGGCGACTCCCGGTACAAGTCGTACGTGGTCTCGGCCATCACTGAGAAGGCGGGCGGGAGCCGCCACCTTCACCGGACGAAGACGACCTACTTCCTGGCCCGGAAGAAGGACTATGCACCCGCGAGCGGTGAGGTCGTTGTCGAAACCATCGAAGCTGTGTCCTTCGAATCGGCCCGGGACCTCTTCAACGAGCGCTACCGCAAAAACCCCGTGGTGGCGGAGAGCTGGGTGTCCTCGGTCAACTGTCGCTGCACGAAGTGCATCCAATACCAGTCCGAGAGCCACCAGATGAGGCAAGCTCGCGAGCGAGAGAAGCTCAGCGCAGCTGGATAGGGGCAGCCTTCTTTGTCGTGAACGCCTGCTCGGTTTCCTCGTTCGTCACGATGCCGATGTTCTTGATCTTGTCCGTGGGGAAGCCGAAGAAGCCCGAGAACATGGCGCCCATGCCTGTCTCGTATTGGTCTCGGTAGGCTTGCTGGCGCGCGATCAAGGACTTCTGGTCAGCTTCGAAGCTCTGGCGGCCCGACTGGATTTGCAGCTGGATTCGCTCATACATCTTCGAATCGAAGTTCGGGTTGTGCTCCTTGATGAACTGCACCAGGGCCTTTGACCCATCCGCCCCGTAGCGGCTTTGGATGGCCCCGTCGTAGACCTTCTTGAGGTCGTCCGTGTACATGGACGGGACCTGAGCCATCTCTTTGAGGGTGGAGAAGTAGTTCGAGTAGTTGTTCTTGTCTTGGTCGTACTGGGCAACGAGCCCGTTCTCCATGCGCACGCACGTGTTGTAGAAGCCGAACAGAACGAACGCGAAAATGATCACCACCAGGAAAAGCCCAGCGATGCCTGCCAACAGAAACTTCATAGCCGTAGACATTGTCTCTCCTCTTCAACCCTCAAGGGTTTGGTAGAACTTTTCGACGTCGAGTGCGATGGTGACCGGGTAGGGCCCTGGCTCGCCCACGAACGTGAAGTCCGTATCGGGGCGGGTCCCCCACTCACCCTTTTCTCGGTAGGGGAAGCCTCGGACCCAAGTAGCGGCCGACGGGTTGATAGCCAGCGCAACTGCGATGACGTCATGCAGGGCTTTGCCGTTCGGGTGCTTCTGAAAGTAGGTGAGCATCCCAAGCTTCAAGAGGTCGAGTCCTGGGTGAGCCCCGTCCGGAAGCTGAACGCTCTGGTCGTAGATGATCCCGTGGCACACGTTCTTGGTGACAAATCGCTTGGTAGGGATGGCTTCAGTTGAGATCAGGGCTTTGGCCGCGGGAACGTCCCCGTTGAGGTTGAACGTCGGGCAGGTGATGCGGCCTTCGAATTTGGGAAGGCGGAATTCCGGCGGCACCACGTTGTCGCCTGCAAACCCGCCCTGGCAGGTCCAATTCTGGAAGAACGGTTTGGCTCCTCGAGCTTGGAGGGCCTCGTGGACATTGGTCAGGGCGGCCCCCGTGACAAGGTGGGTTGCGCCCCCATCGAGAGCCCCGTGGATGACCTCGACCGCGGTCCCGTCTGGGATGCAAGGACCAAAGCCCCCCAACCAGTCACGGTAGAACCCAGCCACTCGAGGCGCTTCCTTCTTGGGTGTCCCAGCCCCTACAAGCACGTCTGGGCGGCCCAGAAGCGCCAGGACGTGCTTGGCCAACCCGACCTGGTCGTGACCTCCAGGGAAGACTGTGATGGCCCGCAAATCCACTCGAGGGTGGGTTGCGAGGATGCAGAGGGCCATGGCGTCATCGGGGTCGCCGGTCTCCATGTCGAAGACCATCTTGATTCGTTTGGCCATCACCGGTGCCTCTTGTGTGTGGGCTTCTCGTCCCCGAACACGTCGTGGTAGTGGAACACGAACATCAGCCCAATCGAGATCGCTAACCCGATGATCACGGACACGACCCACTGGGTTGTTGTGGGTACAACGCTCGCGGCGAGGTACTCGAAGTCCTTCATGGGCTTGCGTTGGTAGTTCTGAATCACATGAGAACGAAAGAGCCCGAGGATGGGTTCGCGCTCGAGAGGGAGCCCTTGAACCGCGGCCTCCAGCTCGACTTCGAAGTTCTTCCTCACGGTCCAAGCCATGACCTCGGCCCACACGATCTGGTTCGTTTGGTCGAGACCTAGAACCAGCACCGCGTCATTTTTCTTCGCTCCAACCCAGAACTCTTCCAGGGCGTAGAAGAAGTCACGCGGCTTGTGGGACACGACCACGATGAGGTTGACCTGTTTTTTCGGCCCCACCTCGCCGTTGATTTTCTCGAGCTGCCGGTTCCACTCGTCCGCATCAGGCAAGGCCACCCCCACCTGCACGAGCCTCTTCAAGTGCCAGTAGTCGTAGACCTGGTCCGGGTAAGCAGGCAGGACATCCTGATACTTCTCCGTGAGCCCTTGGTGGCGGAATACGGAGTCGGGAGAGGCTTTGACGTAGTTCTCGTACGAGTGGGTCCGAGCTACCGGCTCGCCCACCTTCGTGGCACCCCAACGGGGAGGCGTGATCGTGCCTTGCCGGTCGATACGGGAGATCTCGAATTGGCCGAGTGACGTGTAGACATCCCAGTCGAAATCATACGGGTGGTCGTAACACGTCTCGTAGCAGGTGTCATAGCAACGGTCGTAGCAGTAGCTGGGGTTCTTGGCCGTGCCTCCGCACTTGCGTCGGTTGCAGTTGTGCGGGTTGCATTTGTACGGGTGGCATCGGTAGCTGTGTTCGCAGCTCACCCGCTCTTGCTTTTTGCCGGTCACTGTACCGTTGAGGACTTCAACGTCGCCGGTGTCCTGGTAGTAAACGATCGCGGCCGAGCCGCCCGCTACCATGGCTTGAGCGGCCAAGTGGAGCGCGAATTCCTTCCACGTGATGCCGTGGAAGAAAGCGCGGCCAACGATAGCCGGGAGAATGGCGACTGCGAATAGAAGTAGGAAGACCATCGGTGCCCACTAAAGACACCGATGGTTTGACAATTTGCTGGTTTTTCTCACCAGTAGTCCCACCGGATGTGGCGGGGGTAGCGGTCGGGGATACGCTCGAACTGGCGGGTTCGGAGGGCGTCGTGGACGAGACGCCGAGCGCTTTTCCAGTTCATCCGTTGTGCCCACCGGCAGTAACCGATGGTCATAACGCTGTAGCCTCGCAGCTTCTTATGCCTTGAACGCTTCTTTCGACGGTAGTTCGTGTGCACTCGTCCCTCGTAGGGCGCCAAAGGGGCGTCCTAACGGGGCTTCGTGTCGGTCGTAGATGGTCGGCATGGGTCGTCTACACCATAGATGGTTTCGCCGCTGGCGACAAACTCTTCCGCCCACCGCACGAGAACCTGGTCCTCAACGTAGTAAAGGGCGGTCCCGTCGTTGCCCTTCTGCTGGTTGATGCTGTTCGAGATGAGCTGACCCAGGCGTAAATGAGGGCTGCTCACCCAGGCCGCGTAGAGGCGGTTGATGACTTCCTTCTTCTGTTCTGGTGTAAAGGCTCTATCTTGCATGACTACTTCCTGGAGGGTCGCATGGCATTTCCGAAAAGCAAACGCAGAAAAATCACAGTGGATGGGGTCACCTATCACTACGTGATCGTTCCCGCCGCCGCGGGCCTCACGCGCACCATGACCTTAAGAGTGCAACGGGTCGCCGACGGGGAGCACTTCGTGTTCAGGGCGATCGACACAACTTACGACCCGGGAAAAGCGGTACGCGAGTTCGTGAGCCCCATCTCGGGGGAAGTGTCGAACGACTCCAATGGGGTCACTCCGAAGGATGTGGCCGCGGCGATTCGTGGCGAACGCATCTCCGGTGTGTGGCAGCTCAGCCCGGTCACCGGTCAAAAGCAGCCTGCATCAATGGGCGGAGTTTGTTGAGGTCCTCCTCGAAACCCTCGCCCACTCGAATCTTGAATACGTTCGGGTGGGCGAAGTCCAGGTTCCAAGGAGACTCCAACATCACGCCGAGACCACGAGGGCGCCACTGCAACCAACGCAGCATGTACGCAGGCCAGTCGTCGAACAAGACACGCCCGTAGACGAGCCCTTTGTCCTCCGTGATGGTCACAGGAACGTTGGGTAGGTATTTGCGGCACCACTCGACCTTTTCAGTCCAAGCACTCGCTGTACGAAAAGGCCCCTTCGTCAGTACCGTGGTTTGAAACCCCATCTGCTGCATCGTGAGGACAACCCGAAAACCCTCTCGGATTGGAGGCAACCTCCGCCAGAACCCTGGTTGTGACTTGATGAGAGTTTTGCGGGCATCGAGCCACGCTGGTATATCCTCCCCCTCGAACTTTGGCTCGCCAGGGTAAGCGATCTTCTCGAGAGCTGCTTTCATCCCGCCGTAGTAGTCGGCGATGGTGCCGTCCATGTCTATAAGGGCGATTTTCTCAGGTGCTTGTTCCATTGGTGTAGAGGTACACCGATGGAACCCACAACAAAGATGTTGCAGCTTCTACCCGCCACTCCTGAGTGGAGCGCAGCCTTCCTTGAACCCTCCAGCAAAGACGTCACCTTTCGCCCTGTACTCATGTGGGCGCTTTGCGCGGACGGCGAACGAACCAAGGTTCACGGGGTTGTTTGCATCGAGGGGCAAATCCTTCCCGTTTCAGATTGCCCAGCATTTGTCGGGTACCTTGATCCGACCCTTACCGTGACCGAACGGAAAAAACGCATCAGCATGTTTCGTGGGGTCACGGTGTAGAGGGGCCTATCATGCCTGACCTGGACCTGACCGAGGAGGAATGGGCTGCTTTGCTTCGGGCCTCGGATGAAACCTCCCCCAAGAAACAAGAGCCAAAACCGTCCACTGGGGTTCCAACTCAACCCTTACGAACCCGGTACGAGTTGGACGAGCAGTTCCCGAACCAACGACGGGACCTCGTTTGCCCTGAGTGCGGTAGCCAAATGACGCTCAAAGACAGCCGGAATGGCGTCTTCTATGGGTGCGTGCGTTGGCATGAGACCCGGTGCAAAGGCTCGCACTCAGCTCACCGAAGCACGGGGCTGCCTATGGGCATTCCCGCGACCGCGAACACGAAGAAACTCCGGATGGATGCCCACGCCTCATTCGACCAGCTGTGGAAGACCGGTCGAATGAAGAGACCCGAAGCATACGCCTGGTTGTCCAAACAACTCGAGCTACCCCCGGCGCAAACCCACATCTCCATGTTCGACGATGAGATGTGTCGAAAAGTTATACGGGTAGTTGAACGTGAGTTCACACCTCAGAGTCGATTCGACTTGATGGATGAGTGGGACGGTACCCTATGACCATTGATGAGTCAGCCAAACTGAGTAAACTACGCGCCACAGAGAACCAACGTTGGGCAGAAATGGAGAGGGCCCTAGACCGATTCAATCAATCCCTAGCTCGGTTTGAGGGTTGGGTTACCTGCGAAGCGATTCGAGTAAGGAAGTTAGCGTTAGCAACCCCGGTGGCCGAGGATAGCCCCCGCAAGAAAACTTGACGCCCTCGAGAGGGTGACTAATCAAGGTTGCCTGCGCCCCGCAAATTCCGTGTAAATTCGGCGTGTCACGTCTTTTCAGTTGGCGAGTTTGTGCCACACTCGCAGGATGCTTAGGCAGCTCTTCTCCCCCCGAACCAAACTCGACAAGCCCGCTCTGGACCGCCAAACCCAAGAGGCCCTTCGCTGGGAGCGAATGGGGGAACTCTGGGCAGAGGACCAGTTCGGGAGCGTCTATGGCAGAGAGGCATCGCTGAGGCTTCTGGCTGAGCGCCTTTCGACCTCTCGAACCGCACCCAATCAACACCAGTGGTCCCGGCTCATCCTCGCCTATGAGCGGCGCTGGGACGCTTTGCGTCGAGACTGGGCTCTGCGGCGAAGCTACGAGCCCAAACCCTACCTCTACCGAGCGCTAGGGTTTCTCCGCAATCACAGTTGAAAACGAGCACGTTTGCGTGCATAACTCCGCCTTGATGCACGCAAATCCTACGAAATCCTCCATCGGCTTCCTCGCAGCCCCAAGTGACGCGACCCTGACCGCGCTCTGCGCCAAGCACACCTCACTCACTCGTGTGCAATGGAATCTGCGACCTTTCGGCCCGGAGTTCATGGGACGGGTCTGGGTGGATGAGATGGAGCACCTCCAGTTCAGGAGAACTCACCACTACTTCCACACGTACTTCCGGTCTCCCAGCGAGGTCGCTGTACGTGTAGCCCTCGCCCTCGCCCTCGAAGCCACGGAACCAGCACTATCTCCCGCTCGGGCCGCCGCGCTTCTCTCCAAATCCGAGACCGTGGTCATCCGGAAGATCGACCGAGAACTCAAGGTCAAGATCAACCGAAGTAGCCCGCTCGAGCACTTCAGCGTCTGGGTGCACCCTAAGAGCAGAGAGCAAGTGCGCGTCTCCAGTGTCAACTTCGGTGAAGTCCGCGTCATGTATGTGGGCAGAACGCTTGAAACCGACACTCAGCGTGAACCTAGCTTTGTATCCAACTTCCGCCTCCTTGGGGTTGAGCAGTTAGCGGTGTAGCGTGGTGAGTGACTCTCGAGGAAGATGAGGATACCGGGGTTCTTGTGCAGATTGGGGCGGAAGAGGTCGGGTATTATCCTGACGGGACGCCCATGATCATGTACTTCCCTCTGGATTTTGATTACCCGCCCAAGCCCGGCACTCTGGAACACCAGGAGGCCATCGCCCCCTACGTCCACGCTCTCATTTTCGCGTTCGCCCCAGGCCCCCAGGACATCGACTTCTGACTATGAACACCCGCACGCTCTACAAGCGGCTCCGCCGCGCCAGCAAGAACCCGTTCGAGACTGCGTTTGGCAGCCGCTTCGGCATCGACATTCTTCTCCCCACCTCTCTGCTCGCAGAGCAACAACCGCCCAAGCCCGAGCTGCCTCCCGACCTCATGCAAGGGGTGTTCATCGGGGACTTTGTCCCTGCCAAGGAGGAGGAAGAGGAAAAGCCCCATACCCGAATCGTAAGCGTTTACGCGGCGGATGGCGACGGCCCGGAAAAACGAGAAGCGCTCGTCCCGGGGAGCGTGCGCGAGATTGAGCCCATCGAGGGGCGACGTCGATTCACTTGGTACGAGGCCACTGATTGGAGAGACGATGGTTCGAAGCTTGGAACGCACACGCCCTATTTTGAACCTTGGGTTCTACAGGAGATCGCGTACCAGGAGTGGCAGCAAAAAGCACAGGATGATGTTGCGCACCCCGTGCTGGCGAGACTCAAAGAGATTCACCGGCACGCATCGAAACGAACCGTGTACGTGCTCAACGACGGGCTTCATGTGACCTACCTGTTCAAGACGTATGACAGGGACCGCGAGCACCTCATGGACATTGCTCGCACGGCGAGCCGGGCCATCCGCTTCGCAGAGCGGCAAGGGGTTCCGATTCGAGTCCGGGTCTAGTTCGGCAAGCTCTGAATCCGAAGGGTCGAACGCAGCTTGAGCAGCTCCTCGTAGGGCAGCTCGACCCGGTCCCCCTCAACGTCCAAGGCCACCGGGTAGCCGTGCACCTCGGGCATCTGCTCGACGTCTTCGACTATGTCCATGAAGACCTGCTCCGGCATCTTCACCGACTGCTCGAATCCGTTCTCCCACACAGAGAGGACTACGTCCTCGCCCACGCGCTTGATTCGGTAGCTGATCATTCACCCAAGGTTTCCCACAAGTGAACTAACAGGGATTTACCAGCACTTCTCGTACGTTGTAGTGCATTATCCCCGTTTTCTCCACATCACCCGTTCAGACGAGCCAAGACCTGGGTGTACAGCTCCTCCGGCACCTCAACCCAGTAGTCGCCCTTCTGAGGCGCTCGCAGCTGAAGGCGGTAGTTCTTCCCTGTCACCGACTGACCGACAACCTGGCCAGATTCCCCGTAGTGGAACTTGAGCACGTCGCGTACCTCATGGCCGACGACCAGCACTCCAACCTCTCGCATCTTCTTCTCTGTCATGCTCCAGTTTACACCGCGGTGTACTAGGGCGCATGGGCGACGATACCGTGAGCTTGGATGACGTGGAGTGCATCCGAGAGACCAACAGTGCAATCCTCTGCCGGATCGGGGACAAGAGGAAGCGGGAGGTTTGGATACCTCAGAGCCAAGTACATGACGACAGCGAAGTGTACGCCAAAGGCCACAAAGGCAAGCTTGTGGTCACCCAGTGGTTTGCAGAACAAGAGGGGCTCGAGTGAACTTTCAGTTCGGGGTTTACGCAGAGATTGAACTACTCGTTGATTTGACCTACTCGGGCGTCACTGTGGCGCTCGCGGACGGCCATGACGCTGAGGCCCAGCTCTGGATGGGGGAAGGGAAGAAGCGGAGGGTCTACGAGCCTTTTCGAGTCGATGACCGTGTCCGCCAGTACAACATCGTCCCGCTCATCCCAGATGTGAAAGAGGGTGGCGTTTACCTATGGACCTGGATCGCTCACTACTACTGGACCCCGCCAAACTCGAACGTTACGATCCGCCGCTCCGATATCACGCTCGCCCGCACCGGGAGGATGCGCTATCGGCTCGAGGTCAAGACGTGGCAAAACGAAGCGATTCAGTATCTTCTTGACAAGTACACGTCACAAATTATGGAAGAGTCCTATCGAGCCACGAACGTGCGCGGCTAAGGACGGCCATGGACCTGACCATTACAGCGGTATGCGTGCTTGTCATCAACCCCAAGGGCCAGGTGCTCCAGGTAGCTCGCCGGGGCACCACCGACCAGTGGGGCATCGTTGGCGGCAAGGTGGAGCCCCCGGACAAGTCCCCAGCTCACGCCGCAGCGCGCGAGGTCCGGGAGGAGTCAGGGGTCATCGTCAAGGTGCACCACCTCATCCCGCTTTTCACGAGCATGGCGGACGAGGAGTTCGTCTGCCAAACCTTCCTCGCGCTCGAGTACGACGACACGGACATGGTGACCGAGACCGAAGAGGGGCCTGTCCAGTGGGGCTCCTACAGCAACGTCATCGAAGGTCCGTTTGGAGAGTACAACCGTCGGCTCCTCGAGAAGTTCTCCATGGTCAAGGCGGTCCTTGGGCGATTGGCCTACTGACCTGGAGGGGTAGGGGGTACACTGCGGGTATGACTCGCAGCATCAACTCCCTACGCGACCTCTTCTCGGGCACCCCTGTGGTCAACCCGACGCTCCAAGAGCTGGCGAACGAACGGCCGCCGCACACCATCTACGAGCAGTCAGGGAACGACATCACGGCGCGGATGCCCGGAGAGACCGCTGAGGACCACCCAGCCTACCCGCATGAATTGGTAGCCATGGCTCGAGCCCAGCGCTCCCAAGTTCGAGGCAGGCTCGAGGCGGAGGGGGCCGGGACCTATGTGGCGCCGCCGGTACCCGAGTTCAACGAGGAGGAGTTCCACCCGCCGGTAGACCCCAACGCTTGTCCGTTGCGTCCCGGTGATGTATGGCCTTGGCCGAAGGAGTGACCTTTGGCGACCCACAGCGACCTTACCCCCGAGATGATCGCGAACGCTGAACAGAAGCTGGCTCGACGGATCGAGTTGCTCATGGGGTTCGAGGAGGGGCGGGTCACCGTCAAGCTCTTTGACCCCGCCATGCCCGGCAAAACCGGCATGGAGTTCAACGCCACCCCTCCCCTGACCCAACAAGAGGAGGCACAGATCTTGAGCTACATCAAGGCCATGAACGCAATGATGGGTGGGAGCCCCATCATTGAACCCGGCAAAGCCTAGTAGCCTCGTTCCGGGGACGTCGCGCCCTTCTTGTCGTCGCCCACGAGCCAACCGATGGAGGGTCGGATCGCCCCAGACTCCATCTGGTGTGCGCCCACGAACCCACCAAGGAACTCCATCTCGAACTTCTGGTCGAAGTAGAACCAGGTGAACGGGGCGCGCGAGAGCCCAAGAGGGAGGTCGTCTGGGCTGGGGCCGTGCCATCCAGCTCCGCCCTTGAGGTGCTCCCCAAAGGCATAGGAGTTCCTCCTCGGACTGTCGTACCGAAGGTACGGGAAGAACTGGTTGATCCACCCCGTTACGAACGGGCCGCCCGACCCACCGCTCTCCTTGTAGAGGCTCTGCCAGAACTTCGCGTTGGCGCGGCCCTCGGCCGCCCGTACGAACTCGTCGAGGGTCGGCACAAGGTCGTTGACCCACCAGCTCAGGTCGAACTCGGCCAACGCCTGGGCACGCGCTACAACGTCCTTCCAGTCCTGCACCGTCCCGAGCAACGTGATCTCGGGGATGCCGCAGCAGGTGCGGACCGCGTAGGTGAAGTACGCACTCATCGACTCCATGAGCACCACTTCGGAGGCCGCCTTCTCGACACCGCCCGTGGTCGAGAAATTCGAGCGCACAAGCTTCACCTTCTCCTGTCCGATGTTCTCCCCGATCTTCGCGGAGAACTCGTCGAAGGCACCGGGCCAGTCGTTGTGCGGGCTGCCCTTCACGAAGCCGTCTCGGCGGATCTCGATGAGCTTCTTCTCGCCCTCCTTCGAGCCCAGAACAAACCGCTGGCGAAGCGCCTCAGCGTTCTTCAGGACGTGCTGGGAGAATCCCTGGGCGATGGCCAGCCAGATGTCGTCCGGGGACAGGACGAGCGGGTAGTGGTCGGCAAACGCTATGTGGACGGCCTGCAAAAAGCCGTTCTTGGGGGCGTACACCTTGATGACGTCGGGAGTGTTCGCGCCGAACGCTTCGGCCCCGGCTTCGTTGATGATGCTCTGACCTTTGACTGCGCTCTGTGTTCTGGGGTTCACCCAAGGGGGCATTGTGAGCCGCTCGAGCACCGTTGCCGCGGGAAGCCGCTCCGTGTTTTGCTTGACGTTCGTTACTTGGAATGTGGTGGGCATTCCGCCTTATACACCGCGCCGCGGATTTTGCAGCGAATCAGCGACCGAGGTCGCGTTCCTTGCGCTCCCACATGGCTTCATGGGCCAGGTGCATCTCGAGGCCGCAGGAATAACCCTCCTCCACAGCGCGACGTTCGTTGTAGTCGTAGAGCTTGTCCTGAGCGATCATTTCGGCTGTGTCCACCCAAAGCTCGGGGGTCACCTTCTTGCCCGCCAGAGCGCGAATCACGAGAGCCTTGAACTCTTCGGCCGTTCCACCCGCGGACACAAACATTCCGCGGAAGTGCATGGCGGCGTTGCGGTGAATCCGGAGGTGGTGAGCGCGAGCTTCCGCCTCGCTGAGCCGATCCCCGTCACGGTCGTATTCCGGATGAGGGACGTTCCCGCCGTGAAAGCGGCACTTGTGCCAGGTATCAAGGTCCGAGTTGAGCCAGCCACCGCCACGGCAAGGGCACTTGGAGGGGTTGACTTCCGCCCACATCCCGCGCTCAAGCTCGTTGTATTCGTGCTGCATGCTCATCTTCGTACCCGTCCTTCCTTGCCTAAAGAACGCGGAAGGCCCTCAGAATCTATACTGGGAGCAGCGATTTTTCGAGAGCTGTGAGCAAGCCAGCGGAATCAAAAGCGTTTACCGTCCAGCCTCACGAGCTGCCCGGCGGCGGTTGTCGATGGGGATGAGTCCGGACCAACCCGTTCCCAGGGCTTCGATGGCTTTATAGATGGCCGCGGCGTGGGGTTGCAGCACGTCGTACGGGGCGTTGGCGATCCAGAACATCTGGGACGCGCAGAAGGTCCCAGGCTCTTGCACGGAGTGGTCTACCCGGAGCAGGCCCTCCATGTGGTTGAACGCCGGACTGTCGAGCATGTCCTCGGTGATCTCGGCCATCTTCTCCCCGGGTTTGAACTGGGGTGGCGGGCGCAGCATTGCGTGGCGGAACCCATTCCCACCCTCGTCGTACTCTTTGGCCTCTCCCAGGTAAATGTAAGGCTGCACGTTCTCGAACGCCCAGCGGGTCGGGTCAAGGATGCTCTTGTCCTTGAGGACGACCCAGCCGTGGTGAACCCAACCCACGTGGGAGAGATGGCCGAACACCGGGGACTCGGGGCTGACCTTGCCACGGAAGTGCCCGTACACGGCCGTTGCCCCTTCCACGAGCTTGGCGGCTTCGGTCGCGAGCCAGAAGCACTGTCCTGCCCAATACGCAGCGGGTCGCTTCGTCACCTTCTCGAGCATTTCAAGGGTGAGTTGTTCAGGTCGCATTGGGAGTCTCCTTGTGGTCCTCGTGCTCTGCCATGAACTTGAGTCGCCCCCTGACGCCATGGGACTCGACCCACACCTGGCAGTGCTCGCACCAGCGCTCGACCACGGTCATCGTGGTCATGGCCAACGGACCAAGGTCAATGACTCGCCCGTCAGCTGTTTGGCATTCGAAACTCTTCCCAGGGGAGGTCTCGAGTCGGCGGTTCCGCTCTTCTCCATGCTTCGGCATTCGCTCCTACCAGCCGAGGCCAATATACCTCAGCATCTTGGTAACGCGCGAGCGAATCCGAACCTAAACTCAGGCGGGACGTTTTCCGAGGATATCGATGAGCTGCAATTCCTGTATGCTGGTCAACCCCATGCAGTAGAGGTAGCCTTGCACGAACCCTACCCATTGAAGGGCTCGCTCTGGTTTGCCTCGACCCACCATGTCCCGGGCCTCCCCGAGCATCCAACGGAGGTGAGCGTAGACGTCCCGTGGGTGGGTTGAGTGAGGGTTTCTGACCGGGGCCAAGCTGTCGCCAGCGGCTTCCAAGATGATCTGGTCCATGGCGTCAATCACGCCCTCGAGCCAGCCTTCTGGGCACTCTTCCATCACAACCCTCCCGCTGGGCCAAGGAACTTCTGCAAGCGACGCTGGAAGTCTCGCACGGCCACCTCGAGCTTGCCTGTGGTCGCGAGGGCAGTCAGCCCGAACACGGACACGGTCGGGCCGTCCCGGCCACTGTTGGGCCCCTCGTAGGTGAGGGTCCCGCGCCACTGCTTGTCATCATAGGGCCAGACCTCGACACATTGCCCGTGGGCGATGAGTTCGTACCCACCTCCCATCTCCGCTTTCTTCATCCTACGGCCCATGAAAACCGGCGGCTTTTCCGTGGGAACCACCCGTAATGGCGTTCGCATCACACACCCACCTCGCGGTTTTCAGCTACACCGGGTAGCGCCCACAGCGGCGGGTAGATCGACCTTTTGCCAGTGGGCTCGAACTGCTCGAGCACCTCAGCAAGGGAAAGCGTCAGCTTCGAATCACCTTCGATGAGAAGGTCCAGGGTTTCTAACCTCCCCTCGCCCCAGTGAGTGCACGAAACCCACCCAACTTTGGATGTGGTTTTGTGCTGAAGGTAAGCGCCTCGATACAACCAAATAGGCGGAAGCTCGACCTGCATACAAACGTGACCCCCAGCAATAGAACACCGGCCTCTGAGCTGACTAGGGGGCAGTCTCAGAGGCCGGTGGAGACCACGGAGGGGGATGGGTCTCCGTTCTATTACACCGGTGTCAGGGTTTAAGTGCAAGGGGGTAGTTTTGATCCTGTATTTGGGTAAGGGGCACGTTCGAGGTCTACAGTTTGAGCTTGAGTCGCAAGAGGCCGTGCTCTGGGTGCGTGAAGGGGACGACTTTCAGGCAACTCTGGTCTCAGACAAAGGCCCTCTTCTGCACACAGCAGTGCAAGATGAATGGCGGATCTTCGTCCTTCCAGGGCCTGGGGAATGGCGGGCCACTTTCCTTGGCCCTAAAAAAGCCCCCGAGACCGTGTTCGTTGGCGTGCGGTGTACGGATCAAGGCAAGGTTCTCACAGTTTTCTGAGGTGTATGCCAGATTGGGTCTGCCGAACGTGCGGGGAATGGACGGGAGACGGTCGCGGGGGCGACGGCCCTCCTTCGTTTTGCCGGTGCGATCGAGAGCGAATCCGCTCGAGCGGGGAGCCCATCCCGCCCGAAACTCAACGGGCCATGACTAACTCCGAGCGTGCGGCACCGGAGCCTCGTCGCCCCATCCCGCCACCCCCGCCACCCCAGGTGACCAAAAAGTGCTACATTTGCGGCTCGGACGATGTCGCCACGGAGATTGCGGCTAGGTCGGGACAAGTCCCTCTGGGGCCCGAGATTTTCTACCGAGCGGTCGAAGACACGTGCCGCAACTGCGGGGAGACCGGGGACTTCAACCGGGAGAACGACTTCCGAATTGAGGCCGCGTACCTCGAGTCAGGGGTTCGGTTTGTGCGCGAGACCCTGGCTTGGTTTGAGTCCGAGGGCACCTCGATGGTCGAAATCGACCGCTGCCTTCGCATGAAGATCGGCACCTGCGGGAAGTGGGCTCAGGGGAAGTCCATCACGGCCGAGGCCGTAGCGCTCATGCAGATCTTGAAGACCTTCCCATGGCTGCTCAACGTGGCAGACAACGACTTCTCCGATGCGGACGGGGAAATTGCGAAGATGCTTCGGGAGCACCTGCTGATCGACGTCCCTCAGTAGGGCAGGTTGTCCTGGGGGTCGGTGGGCGGGAGCGTCGGAACGCTCTGGGCGTAGCGCACCCACGCCTCGAACGAGAGAGGGGTGGTGTGCTTTTCGGCGCAGGACGAGACGTAGTCGTCGTAGGCGGCTCGGGCTTCTTGTTCTTGGATCAGGCTGGTCATGTCCACCTAACGCATGGGGCTCGACGATTCTGAACCGGAATCGTAGGCTCCGCCCATGGATTACGACCAGCAGCCCGACCGAGACACGGAAGCACTCAAAACCGCATGGGGTTCTGTCCGCGAGGCCGCTACCGCCGTGGAGGCCGCCCAATCCGCTATGCGGTCCGTAGGGGTGCGCCTCACAGTGAACGTGAGTTTGCCACCGGGCGTGCCCCTTTACACGGAAGTTCCGGCTCCTTCCGAGCGCCCCAAAAGAGTCGGCCGGAACGATTGACTTCCTTTGTTTTTACGGATAGTTTGCGATCGGAAGCGTCTTGGTAGTCCAGGCCCCCGTCTTCTTCTTCGCAGCCAGCGGGGGCCTGGGGTGCAGGTTCGATTCCTGCCGCTTCCTCTTTACCCCGGCGCGAGGGTTCAGCCGCCCATAAAAAAGGGCAAGCGGGCTTGACGCGTGTAGGATCAATTACTACTTTCTGAGGGAAGCGCTCGGTGGCCAGGCGTCCCCCATGTCCCCCATGTGGCGTCCGGTGAGGGTTCGAATCCCCCGCTTCAGCTTTATCAGCACTCCTCGAGCTGTCCGTCTCGCAACCACCCGTGATACGAACCGCAGATGATGCTGGGGGTCACGGTGATGTTGGGTGGGGTCCCGGTTCGGGTCCACCAGCCGCCCCCGCTGGCAGGGCCGTCCACGACCCAATCGCCCCCGGGCGTACGCACCACCAGGACGTCGCCGTCAGGGCTCTTCGCGAAGCTTGTGCCTTTGAGCCAGCTCGCAATCCACATCGAGCCCACTGGGGCTTGTCCGAGCACCGTGAGGTCGCCCGTCCCCGGGTGCCGGTACATCCGGGTCTTGCCCACCTGCCACTGGTCCGCGGGCATGAACTCGTACTGGCACGCCACGCAATGAGTCGGCCACCGGGGGTCGGCCCGGTCCACGCCGTCCAAGGTGTGCTCCCCCTCGAGCTGATTTGCAAAGGGGTATGGCATCTGACCGATGGTTGCTTTTGCGTCGTGCCCCCACTCGTGAACACACGGGGTGGCGCTCGAGGAGTAGGTGAAGCGCCGCAAGGACACCTCAGCTACTTCGGTAGGTTCAAGTAGGTAACAGGTAATCTTGCGGGTCATGCCTAAGACGGTGCATAAAAAGAAGGAGGGGAGGCTTTCACCTCCCCTCCTTTGGGCTTTGTTTCAAGACGGGATGCCAGCAGCCGCTGTCCTGAGTTCTCCCCAGGCACCATACGCCCCGGATAGTCTTAGAGGGTGACCTCGTCGTTGATCCCACGGAAGCCGTGGAACTTGCATTTGCCTCCGGCTTCCAAGAAGCCCTGGATCAGGTCAATCACGCAAGCGTGAAAGCCCAGCTTCTCGTATGCCTGAAGGGACGTTCCTTCTTTTGACCCTGACCACACTCCGCTCTCAGCAACGTACATCGTGAAGCCCTGCTTGGCCAGCTCGCGACCCTTGGCCGCCTGCTCGGTCTTGTACGTCGTGTGCTGGGCGTCGAACGCGGTACGGAAATCTTCGGGGTTGATCTTGGTGGCCATGGGTTGCTCCTCGCTCAGAAGAACGCGTGAGGCCGCCCAACCCTATACTGGATTCGACCAGGTAGCGATCACGGAGTGGGCCAGCGCCACCGCGGCCAGAGCCTCTCGAGCGGGCTCGTAGAGCGCAACCACATCGTGAACGTCCAACGTGTTCGGTCCGATCCGGTCGAAGTCCGCTGAGACCCTGGGCACCCCATCCTCAAGAATGACTTTCACGCGAAGGTAGAACTCCCCGTGGCGGCGAATGATCGAAAAGCGATCCAGTTCGCACCGGTTGATGTTTGATCCGGGAAGCGCGTCGGCGAGCTGCATCGCCAGCTCCCGCATACGGTCTTTGAGTGCCTCTTCCATCAGGGCTCCGTTTTGTAGACAGGAAACCCATTCGCATACACCAAGCGCCCCCTCTCAGTGACTTCGACCGCAAGGACATTCTCGTACGAGGCCGCGGCGGTACGCATGCACGAGATCGCTGCTTGCCAGGATCTGTGCGATCTGAAGCAAGGGCAATATCGCTCACGATCCCACTCGTCAATTGTGACCCCTCGGTACAGTTTCGTAGCCATTTTCAAGGCTACACCGTTGACCGCCCCAGCTCCCGCAGTGTATCTCACGGGGAACCGGAGGAACGGATGGGGCGATTTCTGGGTTTCAAGCGCTGCAACACCTGCAACACGACACATGGGGTTCGGGAGTCTTGCCCCACGTGCGTCGGGGCCGCGAGGGACGAGCTGGCCCGGGCTTTCACTGTTCATCTCGCCGCGTTGCGTTCGGCCTTCGACCCCAGCCAGGACCTTGAGCCCCGTCGTGATCGAATGATCGCGGAGGGGCTTCCTGCAATCCGGTCCCTTCTCCGGTCCCCTCCCGACTGCCCTCCTGTTGAGGACCAGAACCTGATCGCCAAGGGGTTCAGCTTCCTGGTGGACCTCCACGTGGCAGGACCTACGAAGGGCTTCCAACCGCCCCCTTGGTTCCGGAGGGAGCTGGAGTACCTGTTCCCGCAGGTGCTCCGGTTGACGCCCTCCACAACCGAGAAGACGTCCTGGTTCAAGGGTGCCCTCGCCGAGAAGGTTCCAGAAACCAAACCCGAGGAACCTCCCAAGGAGGTCGAAGCCCCCAAGAAATCGACCGGCCGCCCTCCTTTCGTCTGGCAACGCGAAGTGGTTCTTGGGGAGTCCCTGCTCCTCTATCGGCCCGGAAGGGAACCCGAGCGAGTTGCAGTGGCCTCCCCGTTGGGAGACAGCAGCTATGCTCGGGTGCTCCGACTTAATGCCATCACGTCTATGCCGGTTAGGTTGGAAATTCTCGACCCAAGTTCGACACAGACCCTTACCGAAGGTCCATTTTTCACGTGGCGCGAAGCTCCGCCCTTGGGCAAATGGGTCAACTACTGGAACAAAACCAAAGGGGTTTTCCGTAAAAGAATCATGAGCTTTGACGGCAACACTGGGGTCGTAGTCCTGCAAGACTCCTACGGCGCCGAAATGAATGGATACCTGGTTCGTTGTGATCCGCAGAGCCTGAGCGACTCCAACGTCGCCAACACGCGAGGGATGGCATGACAAAGCGAGTGAAGCGCGAGACTGTTGCAGCTGGGGGAGTGGTCCTGGCGGGGGCTAAGTTCACCTGTACCAAATGCCACGAGACCAAACCCGCATCCGAGTTCGGTCTTCGCACCATGCAAGACGGGACGGTACGCAACCAGCCCCAGTGCAAGGTCTGTCGCTAGAACCACAGCTGGGAGAACGGGACGCTCTTCTCGCTCTCCCTCCCGTAGCGGTACCGAAAAGCAACGGTGGCGCGGCGGGGGCCAACCTTCGTGACCTTACCGGTGCGGAACCCAGTCGGGTCTGAGCCCGAGGGGAACATCACGAAGTCGCCCACCTTCGGGACCACCTTCAAACCGTTCGCGACTACGTACCCTTCCCAATGGGCCAGGATACGAGCGTCGTCCGAGCAGGAGGCATCGATCGAAGCGTCTCCGAACCGACCCCCGGTGAACACGATGCGGGAGCTTCTCTCGAGCACCCAGGTGGGCTTACCGTTCACCAGCTGGGCCCGACGCTCGAGCTTCCCTTCAACAACCTTGGCTGAGAGCTTGAGCCCGTTGCGGCTCACGCGAACCAGTTTGGATAGGTCTTGCATGTTACTCCCCCTCATGCATCTTCTGGGCGGCTTCGGTCACGCCGGTGATGTAAGCGCGGACGCGATCACCGGTGATCTCCTCGTCCTGAGCCATGAAGAGCGCCAAGATCCTGGCGGAGATGAGGCCCCACTGAACGTCTTTCGAGACGTGACTCCAACCGGCACCGAGCGTCTTCTTGGCTCCTTCGATGCAGTCCTTGGCCATTTGCTCGTTCTTGCTCATCTTCGCCATGGTTTCACCCTCTGAGAAGAGAACGCGCAGCTACAGCCATTTATATGTCACCCTGTTCACGATTCTGCCGATTGCAGGTTGTTTGACTTTGTACCTGTCTGCAAGAGCTTGTTGGGTGTAGCTCCCGGATGCCCACAAGCTTCTAATCTCAACTACCTGTGTTTCATCGAGAGACCTATGAATGCAGGACAAGGCCATTTTGTGTTTGGTTTTGGTTGACGGGGGTTTACGCCCCTCCTCGAGACCTTTGAGTTGAGCCTCAGTAGCTTTACGCCTTTTCGCAGCCGCTGAAAGCCTTGTGCGGGTTTCAGCCCTAACCTCCTTGCCTCTGTGGGCGGCCCCAATTTTGGCTTTGGTTTCGGCAGACCTCTTTCGCCCCTTGAGGGCTGCTCCACGACGTTGGGCAGCCTCTTTGGTCACGTGATAGCGCTCACCCCCTGTTGTGGAGTTATATCCGTGAGGGGCTAGGCTATGGAGAGACCTAATCCAGAATTGTTCCGCGGCATTCAACGCAATTTCGTTTGGGCAGGTTTCAAGAATCTCTACCCGGAACCCCTCAATGCCGTATTTCCTCAAAGCACGTGCAAATGGGTGTTTCCCGCGCCCGCGAAACGCATCTCGAAAATGTGTGTAAACGCGCGCACTAAGGCGTTGCACTGTCCTGCCGACGTACACTTTCCCACTTACTTTGTGGGTAAACGCATAAATGACCACAGAGTCAATACCCCAGATTAATCCTCGTCCATCATCATGATCGTGATGACCGGCTCTCCGTTGTCGCCGGGGCCGCACACGGCCTTGAGGGTCGTCAGGGTGGCACGGATGCGCTTGCGCACCACGTAGACCTGGAACTCGATGATGCTGCCACGACCACCGCGAGCGATCGCCATCCGGAGCATGTGCAGGATGTCCCAGAGACGGCCGTTGAGGTTGTTGCAGGCGCGCTCGGCGGCCGGGGTCAGCTGGATGCACTCGTTGAAGACCGTGGCCGTGCAGGCGACGTGGAACTTGAAGCCCGCCTCGCGGACCAGGTTCCCCATCTCACCCTGCATCAGGTCCACGAGAACCCCGTCCTCGATAGCCTGAGCGCGAGTGTAAGTGTGGATGACTTCGGCGCCTTCGAAGATGTTGGTATTGTTTTCCATGTCCTGGTAACGCAGAGGGTCGAGGGTTTCTATACCAAGCCAGAAGAAATCAACACGGACCGCAGAGGGACCAGTCCCCAACGGGGAGAACCTTGACGGCCGGGCTCTCCTTCGTGAGGTTGAGCTTACCCGCCTCTTCTTGAGCCTCCTGTTCGGAGTCACAAGCGAAGACGATGTGCCAGGAGAACACGGTCTCCCACACATTGCCGTTCATCCGAATCCCTTTGGACGATTTCACCCAGATATTGAACATGGCTCGCTCCTGTCAAAAGAACGCGCGAGCCCGCCCCGGTCTATACTCGGGGGAGGTTGCTCAGTCCCGGGTCAGCAACCTCGAGCTGCTCTGAGACCGAGGCCACTGTGATCAGACAGTGAGCCAGGTTCTGGCGGTCCTCTTTCCCCAAAGGCATGTCCCCAAGGAGCCGGTTCGAGATGACGTGGATCGCCTGGAGCTGGCAGCCCTTGATGAGGTAGACCCGACGAGCCCCCGAGTCGTTATGGGAGTCCACGAAATCCAAGGGTTGCACTACGGGGGTTACTCCCAGGAGTTCAGCGGGGCTCGGGGTTTCCGGAGTGGGACGACTCTCCACAGACTTGCGCCAGCTTTCGGCCGCGATGGGGTCAGCGAAAACCATCACGGGAAGCTGGGAGCCGTCTTGGGACGCCAACTTTGCAAGGTAAATGGTCATAGGTACTCGCGTTTTTGTGTTAGGCGTCGAGGGGTCACCGCCGTCACAAGCCGCAGCGTAACAGAATCCCTGAATGGGATTGTTTCAAGAAAGTAAAATGTGCACGAATCCTCGGGGATTTAGCTCAAATGTAACACTCGAGCCCTGATTTCCCGTGCAAGTATCCGCCATTGATCATGCTCGTGGGACTCCCAGCGCTCGAGCATCGACGCGACAAGTTCTCGTGAAGTTCTGCGTAGATGTTCAAAGGTATGAGGGTCGCTAAAGCGACGAGGGGAGCACAAAACCAAGGGGTCTGTAACTACCCCGATCTCATGGACTGTCATCGAGTGCAGGGATGCAAGCACTCGTCCCGACGGGAAGAATGCTTTCAGCAGAGAGGCCACATCTTCCTGGGTGTGGTTGCCAAGCTCCACAATGACCCAGTTTCCGTAGCCGCCCTCCTTGTACTTGTAGAGCAGGTGGCTCACGCTCAAGGCGGCGGATAAGACGATCCAAAATTCAAGTACAGGTTGTGAGGCCCTCGAACGTTAATTAGGAAAACGTAGGAGGTTCTATGGGAGTTGACCCTAGCTATCTGGCTCGAGCCGTGTTGCGCTGTGTCGCAGTTGCCGTGACGATGGGCCTTGTAGTGGGCTTCAGTGGGTATCTTCATTCAAAGAGTGCGAGCGTAGGCATTTTGCTTGGGTTGTGGAGTGCCGGTCTTTTCCTCATGAATGGAGATGTAGTTCCGCTCCCGAAGGACTGAGAAAACTTTTGTGGGGTTGCTCCCGTAGCAGGGAGCGAACCATGAAAGTCAGGAATCTCACGCCAGGTGCCATCTACCTGAAGGATCTCAAGATCGACCAGGTTTCGATCGGGAGCCTTCGCGGCGAGGACCGATACATTGGTCCTGGGGCAACGATTTACCTGGAGGACACCGACGTAGTCCTCCGTAGCGCGTCCAAGGGCGACATCTTTGCGCTCGCCCAGGCAGGCATACTCGAGGTCGTCGAGGAGCCCCTCAAGGTAAACGAGAACGGCGAACTCGACGTCCCAACCCTCAACGTTGGGGCCGACGCTGTCATTCACGGAAACCTTACTGTTGACGGTACCATCAACGGCAGTAGTGGCTCTGTAGACCTTACCGGTCTGCCTCGAGACGCCGTCATCAGTCAAATCCCTGACCAGTACACGTCCTTCAACGACCCTTCAACGGTGCTTACCATCCATGCGAGCGACAACGCTCCAGCGGATGATATCCCGTCCTCTCAGCGAGCGGGCAAAGTCGTTGTCCGTGGCGGCCACGGCGCTTCGGCCATCTCAGGCGACAACTACGGCATGAGCGGAGGTGCCGTCGAAATCTACGGGGGTGACGGCGGAACCCCCTCGGGGTTTGCAGTTAATGGAGCAGGCGGGCCCATCACAATCAAGTCGGGCAACGCTCTTGGAGTAGGGAACAACGGGGCAGGCAGCATCACCCTTGTGACCGGGCACCAAGGCTCTCAGATGGTGAACGGCGAAGAGGCGAAGGTTACTATCGCCCCCGCTAACGCAAACGCCTCCCGTAGCGGTTCGATCGCACTGATTAGCGGTGTGAAGGTCACCGACTACAACACCGGCGCGATTGTAGGAGGTTGCGTTTACAACCAGTTTTATGGCGCAAACGATTTTGGCTACAGGGCAGGGAACAGCTACCTTTCGGCTGGCCTCGCGGCTGGCCCCGGAGCCGACGGTTACGGAGGTAACAACATCGTCAGAGGGGGTACTGCTGTCTCAGTTGACCCCAACGTCCCTGCTGGCGGTGACGTAATCATTGCTGCTGGTCGAGCCATTGCAATCGCCAACGATCTTTCAAGCGGCGCGACAGACGGCACGAAGAGCGGTGATGTTATCCTCACCCTCAGCTCAGAGTTCTCGACGAATAGCCAGGAGCTTTGGGGCAACTGCGGTGGTCTCACCATCAGCGGTGCGGATGGCATCGCCTACTGGCAGTTGCACTCGGCGGGGACGTACTCGAGCACAGACCACGCGACGCCTACCACGAATTTGCAAGGCTCTCAGCGCTTGCACGTTCTGACCCTGGCCCAAGAAACTGCCATGGCCCCGTCGTTCGAGGCCGCTGTGCCCGACACAGGGTTCCTGCATTATGTCGATGAGAACCCGATCTTCCAGGACCCAAGTATTGCCAGCGGCGGGTACCAAACAGGGTTCCGAGGTCGTCGATCTGGGGTTTATGGCGGCCTACCCTCGGAGATTGGTGGCAGCGGGACGCCCGGGTCGGTCACTCGCTCCATGGCTCGCGTCTTCTCAGGCGGCTTCAATGACGGGGACCTAACCGGAGGCGAGATCACCGTCACGCACAACCTGTTTACCTTCGGACCTCAAGTCATGCTCTGGTTGCCAAAGTTCGACTTGAGTAACAACGTGGTTGGGCTCCGAGCTGGGGTACTCGGCACAGACTACAACCTAGAGATCCCGCTCGGGGATAACAACGCAACCATTGACCCCTTCAACACTATCAAAGTGGTGTTGCTCGCACCCATCGACCCCACCAACTCCGGTTACTCGGCGCTCATCACCATCGTCGGCTTCTGAAGGAGAGGCTCCATGGACTTCCAAAACATCACCTCAGCTCCGACTTTCACTCAGCTTGTGGCGGCCTTTACCGCGGCCCTTCGTGAGCCGAAGCCAACGATCGTCATACCTGCCGGAACTCCATTTGCTGGGGCGTCGCATACAGCGCCTGGCCCTGACCTGTCGAAGACCACGATGAAGGCCCTACTGACTCGCTCAGTTCTCACCGGCGGGCTACAGAAAGCCGTGGCCATCTATGCAGGCATGTCTGAGGGCGACCGCAAGAAGCTCCAGGCTCTCGCAAAGACCGAAACCGGCAAACCAATCCTCACTGCTTTCGCTGAGGCTGATGCGGACGACCTGTCCATTTTCTCGGCGGACGCAGACAAGATCGACAACAACCTGACGTTGGCAAGAGGTTGGCTTGTCGATGTCGATGCGACGCCTTGGGTCGCTAACTGAACTCCAGCGGTGTACGCCCTTCATGGGCATGTACTCGAACTACACCGCGAAAAATCAATGCTGGAACTGCCGTGGCGAGAAGCAGGTTACCCGGGAAGACATGAACGGGGACTCGCACTCGCACACGTGCGGCTTCTGCGGCGGCACCGGTCTCCCCAACGACGAGCAGCGCCACAAAGCGCAGCTCGAGGCCGAGGGCCTTTGCATCGACTGCGAGTTCCCCGAAGCCGACCACCCGAACGGGCAAGGGTTCCCTTATGGGTGTCTTCGGCTTCTCACGAAGCAAGTGCATCGACTCCAAGGGCAAGTCGAGGAGCAACAGTTTCAGCTCAGGTCTCGATTTGGCCGCTGCTGATTGACTGGGGTGTCACGACCGCGCTTGTCGTTGTGGTAGCCCCATTTGATCGTCTCGAGGAGAGCCTCAAGCTTCTCTTGGACTCCACGTTCAACCTCGACGCCCGTCGCATAACGAAAAGCGCCATACCCCCGGTGCGTCCCGCGAACGACAAACACCTCGTTGGTTTTGTCGTCGATGACGGTGAGTTCCCAGTTCCAGTCGAACGAGCCATCGCGGTCCCATCGAACCAAGGTCAACCCAACATTCGGGAGCTTCTTGGGCTTCAAAACGTGGGCTTCTACTTCAGGCGCAGGGTTGGAAACCGCTACTGGGGCTTGCGTAGGCACCCGCTGAGTGGGCTCGCTCAGAAGAAACGATGCCGGTCTCGTTTCTGGCTTTGCGTGTAACTCTCCATCGTCGTCCTGACGCCTTCGGAGTACGAGCACGAAACCGAACACCAGCACAACAGCGGTTAGGATGTACGGCAGATGAGCTACAGCCATATCGAGGATACTCATAGAAACCTCAGTCAATGATGCCGAAGTACATAGCTCGAACGACACGAAACACAACGTATGTCGCGGCGGCCCAAAGCATCACGCTGATCGGCGCGAGAATGTAGCTGTAGAGTTCTTGACACACGAGTCAACCCCACGAGAAGAAGAGGCGGATCACGGGGGTCGTAGGGGAGAGCCCCAATCCCTTCAACTTCGCGCGAAGCTCCTCGAGCTGAGGTCGGAAGTCTTTGTCTATGGGGATCTCGGCAGGGTAGACGTTGAAAGAATACGTGCCCTCAGACTCCTTGGCGTAGGGGTCGTTGACACAGAACATCATGCCTCCGCCCGGCTCGTTGTACCCGCCGATCCTCGCCACCTTCGCTCCAACCCTTTTGGCGACCAGCTCAGCCAGCTCATGGGCTCCATCATCGAACCGTTTCCCGTCGATGACATGCCAGGTCCGACGGTGACGATCGACGACTTTCACTGACCCTTTCTTCGCGCCAGTCCTTTCATCGAAGCGGTCCTCCATGTGGGACTCTTCGGGAATCTCGTGTTTGAACGGAGCTTCGAACTGCGCCTCGGTAAAAACGAAGCCAATTCCCAGTCCAGCTGTGTATGAGGTGCCCATGCCCTTGTTACACCGCAGGGGAGGGCAATCGAAATTGCACCCCTCAAGTAAGCCAGTGTCGCGATGCCTAAGCTAAAGCATAAGGGAGACGCGGATGGTTCATACTGAGCTGCAATAGTTTCCGTTCCCCGAATTTTCTTGTGCTCGGGGTAAGTATCCGTATCGAGGTGCTCTATGCCACAAGCTCCAACCCCACCGTGGGAAGCTGAGAGGCTCGTCGCGCTCGAGAAACTACGTGTTTTCGGGACTCCCGCAGAAGAGCGGTTTGATCGGCTCACTAGGCTAGCCTGCAAGACCTTCGGGTTGCCTATCGCGGTCCTCGACCTTCTTGGGGCGGATACCGCTTGGCTCAAGAGCACCCAGGGGTATCACAAGGTTCGAGCGCCCAGGGCGACGTCGTATTGCGGCTACACGATCTTGCAGGAGAACTCTCTGGTGGTGCCGGACGCGCAGCAGGACCCGCGCCTCTTCGACAACCCGTACGCCCAGAATTTCCGCTTTTACGCAGGGGTTCCCCTTCGCAGTGCGGGGATGCCAATTGGGGCCTTCTCGGTTTCCGGCTACACCCCAAGGCTCTGGACAGAGAATGACACCCAGGCCCTCTACGAGTTCGCTCGAGTTGCTGAGTTCGAACTTCGGATCACGAAACTCAGCGAAACCCAACTCTGTCTCGCAGCAGAGAACGAGGTCAGATACCGTCCCCTCGTTGACGACTTGACGAAGACCTGGAACAAGACCGCGATCATCGAAATTCTGGGGAGGGAGCTTCGCAAAGCCGCGGAGGCGGACGTCTCCACTGGCATCCTGATGCTCGACATCGACCACTTCAAGAAGGTCAACGAGGAGCGGGGCTACTCCGCCGGAGACACCCTTTTGCAGGGCCTGGCCGAGCGTCTTCGCGCCGTTCTGCGGCACTCGGACAGCCTGGGGCGGTATGGGGGCGAGGAGTTCGTTGTTGTGCTTCCTCGATGCACCAGGGAGGACGCTCTCGAGATTGCGGAACGAGTCCGAACCGCGGTGGAGAGCAAACCCTTTGGGGCTATCTCGGCCACGGTATCTGTGGGGGTCACCGTGGCCGCGGCCCCCTCCCAGAACCACGCCGTTCTACTCCAAGCCGCTGACTTGGCCCTCTATCGAGCCAAGCAGAGGGGTAGAAACCGGGTCGAGTCTCGTTGGACAACCCCCTCGTTCGCCGCGCTCCGGGCTACGAAGTAGGTCAGACCGAAGGCACCAGGGACTCAATCGCCCCGGCGGCATGGGCGGGCCCCAGGATGCGGCGACGGTCCGAGCTGTCGATGAGCACCACCAGGAAGCGGCTGGAGAGGCTCTTGATGATCTGGGTGCCCTCCATCGTGTCTCGCGTGATCCGGGCCGCTATGGCCGTCAGGCCAGTCTTCTCCTCGAGCTTTCGGAGAGACTCGGTCCGGTCGAAGACGACCCCAACCCGGTCAGGCCGGTGGACACTGTCGATGGCGCCGAGCAGCCACAAGCACTTGTACTCCTGGCAGGCTGTGGGCCGAGTCGCATAGCAGTCGCACTTGTGGTTCATCACGTGCGAGCACATCTGAAAGGTGCTCTTCTGAATCTCGGGCACCCCCAAGGCGGTGCAGCACTCGTTGCACTGACCGCAGGATCGTCCTTGGGGTTTGGGGGCTTGGGGGAGACGTCGTTTGCTCATGCTCTCCTCTGTGCGCGAGACCAGGCGGAATTTCAGCCCTTCGTCGCTTTCTTCTCGGCCCGACGAAGTTCTTTGCGGACGCGCTTGAGGCGGTCAGAAGCTTCCGGGTAGCCCGGCATGCTCCAAGAGTCCTTGCGAGCCTTCATCGCCCGACCCTTCAACGCCATCACGTGCTTGCGGGCGGAGGCGTAACGGGCGCGAAGCTCGTCGAGGGTCAGCTCCTTCTTGGCGGCCTTCGGCTGGTTCTGGCCCATGTAGACGCGGAAGCCGCGGGCTTCCAGCTCAAGGCGAAGGGCCACCTTCGCGGCGTTGACGGCGACTTCGTCGCTCTCGCTCGTGGTGAGCGTCGGGACGTACCCGTTTTTGAGGGAAGCTTCGAGCTGGCTCCAGCTCGAGAAGGCAGTGACCGTGGTCGTCAGGGTGTTGAGTGCTTGGCTTTCCATGTCCTGGTAACGCGCAGGGGGAGGGGTTTCTATACTGCCTCGGTCGGGCCCTCATGTTTTTCCGTGCAGGGGCAGCGGTAGGTTGCAAGGTCCTCCTTGGACCGCCACTCCCCTTTGCCCTTGCAGTAGGGGCAGTTGGGGTCCGGAAATTGAAGGACAGATGGGGTAGCCTGAAGCTCCCGGCGAGCGGCGTCGATGTGTCCCCGGCACTCCCGAAGCGTGAGGTAACACCGGCGCTCGCTGTGGCCGGTCTCCTTGGAGAGCATCTTCGCCGCGTCTGTGACCAACATGGAACTCATGCTTCGTCCTCGTCGTCAAGGAGTTCGATCTCTTCTTCCATGAGGGCCTGTTCCGCCCCCATGACCTCGTCCGCCCCACACTCGGAGCAGGGGTAGCCTTCCGCGTCGGGCTCGACGTCCCCATAGTTCCAGGCGTAGCAAGCCAAGCAGATGCCGTCGTCTCCAGCAACGTGTTCCTCGTACGCTTCCTGGGTCAGCTTCGGTTTATCAAGCATTGGCGGCCACCTTCCCGGCTTCCGTGATCTCGAACACCCGGTAGGAGGCGTAGGTCTGGTCGTTCCAAAAGCTGGTTGCCAAACCCTTTTCGACCAGGGCTTCGAACAGCTTGATTTCACTCTCTTTGCCTGGGGATTGGCGGCCCTTCTCGGCCAGGAGTGTGAGACGGCGGGATTGCGCTTTGGTCAGTTCAGGCACTGGCTTCCTCCTCGGACTCTTCCTTGGAGTTCCCGTCGGCCGCCTCGAGTTCGACAGATTCAACTTCGTCGGCCGTCTCGGTCAGCTCGCGCTTGAGCGCCTTCAGGTTGTCAAGGGCCTCGTCAAGAGCCTCGACCGCCGCCGTGTCCTTCTCCTTCTTGGCCGCCTTCTTGGCCGCCTTCAAGGCTTCCACGAGAGTGGGGAACTTGGCGGAAGCGTTCAAGATGTTCGCCTTGAAGTCTGCGTCGGTCTCGCAGGAGACAGCGCACTCGAGGTCAGACTTCATCTCGCGGGCAAGGTCGCGACAGGTGTCGTCCATGAGGTCGGCGGTTTCGACAGCAGCGACGACTTCCGCCATCGCACTCTCAAGGTCCATCGCGCTCGACTGAAGCTCTTCAAACTTCTCCATGGCCCGTTCTCCTTGTCTTGAGAACGCGCAAGCCCTCGAGCTTCTATACTGGCCTTGTCGCTTTTCTGCGCGCCTTCGTCGGGTAGCTCTGGCGAGGGGCCGCCTTCCGGATACCTGGCCGGGACTCCGGAACGTCACTCAGATTGGCGGTAGCCCAGATAAATGCGAGCGAATCCCGGCTCTTGTTCGTGTTGGGTACGTGCTGAACTACGTCAGCGTGGGGGATTTCTGCGTTCAACCGGGTCTCGATGTTCACGCAAAAATAGCGCTTCTCCCCGTTGCTCTCCCGAACCTCGAACACGAGATACTCGTGCTCCGCAGTGTGGATCACGTCTCCCGCTGCGATCTCCTTTTGGGAGCTAACAAGATACAGTTGAGGGGGCATGGCGTTCTCCCCGGTGAGAGCTTAGCGAAACCCTTAGCGTTTCCCTGAGCCCCAGCACCGACCACAGTAAGATTGTTGGTGACCGCACAAGCATTTTGTGCAACGTAGCACCAAAACCTTGCAGATCCAGCGGTAAGTAAGAGCGTGTGGTTGTTTATGCGCTACGGCTCGTGCCGAACACAAAAGCACATCACCCTTATCCGAGAGAAGCTGAGGCGGCTGCAAGAGCTAAAGTCAGCGACCGATATTTTCGTCGCCCAGTTTCGTAGACTCTGCCACAAGAGCCCCAAATTCAACAACTGCGCTTTCGTCTAGTTCCAGTCGCTTCAAGGCGTTTTCTGCCCAAATGAAGCTCGGGTTGATGAAATATAAATCACAACCATACAGGCTGTCCACGAGTTCTAGTGCACGCGCGAACATGAGAACATGGCCAACCTCGAGCCCCTCATAGCTTCCGGGCAATCCGGACCGCCAGCGTTCGGCGAGGGCGGCTTTACGGGGGCCCCTCAAATCCAGGACACGAGTACCCGTTGTGAGGAGGAAGCAGGCAACCAGCGCTTCGGCGGCGGCAATCGCCTCTCTGGGCACAGCTTTCACTATTGGAGGTACACCAGGGCGTACGTGAGTCAATGGTTAGCCGTGCCACCAGACGCCCAGAGCGAAGCCCAGGCAGAAGCAAATGACCCCCAAGAGGACGATGGCGAGGTAGTCCCACCGTGGGGGCAGGACCTCCTCTTGGGCTTCGGCGTAGATGGGCTTGACCACGAGGGTGGGCGCGTCGCAGTTGCGCCATTCCTCCAACGTGATTTGCCCGTCCACATAGGCTCGGTACTGGTCGTAGGCGGGGAAGGTGGTTACGGACCCGATGACGCGGCGTCGTCGCACTCTTCGTCTACACCATCCTCGTCCTCCCCCTCGTCTTCGTCAGCGGGCTCTTCGCCCTCCTCCCACTCCCGCATTTCTTCCTCCCACTCCTTCGCTTGTACCTCGACAACCTCGAGTAGGTTCCGGAAATGCTCCCGGAACCTCGGCCACTCGGTTTCCTGGCCCGCGTAGTAGCTCGGGCGCCAGAACTGGCGGAAGGTGAGCATCTTGGCCGAGATGAACGCGAACTCGGCTGCCACATCAATCATGTGCTCGGGGATGGGTCCCATGTCCTCCAGGATGTCCCAATGCTCGCTGAACCCCATCGTGAATCGGGAGTCGTCTCTCCCGAAGAACCAGGCCCCGGGGAACTGCTCGGGCGGGTGGCGGCGCTCTTGAGCAAGCTCAGACAGGAGAAGCCTGGTCGGGCTCGGGTCGTTTTCGATCGCGGCAACCAGTTTGTCCTGCTCTGCCTTCCGCCAAGCCAGATAGCCACGGATGCCCTTCCGGTAGTCTTCGATGGTGTCGCCCGTCGAGCGCCAACCCCTATCTACGGTGCCTTTGAGTAACGCTTGCCAGACGTCCTCTCGAACCAACGCTTGCTCAACGAGCGCTCCCCGAGGCGGCGGGTCGGAGTAGCTGAGGCGGGCATTCTCTGTCCCTGGCTTGGGGGCGACAAGGATCTCCATCGGGTCTCGATAGCTGCCCGACCCGACCGTGATCATCGTGGCGTAATCGGAGAGAGCCTCCTGCGCCGCAGTGAGCTTCTCGAGACGGTTGACCCCCTCGAACTCGTTCCATCGCACTCGGAAAAGGTTGTGGCGAACCTCATCCACGACATACCCAGGCAGGGAGCCCCCAGGGGACATTTCGAACCCCTTGGCCACGAGCGCTTCCTGAAGGCGCCCCAATGTGGGGAGCCCTTTGGCGGGCTCCGGTGGAACCCAGACCTCAGCAGTGAGGGCTTTGCTCTCCCCTTTTTGCTCCACCCGCAATCTGGTCGATGCGTTCGAAGAGCCGTTCCATGTAGATGGAGCGGTAGTTCCGCTGCACCATCACTCGACGTTCACGGATGGCGTGCAGAAGGTGGTCAAAGGTCATGTCCTTCGACGTCGGCAAATCGTGGTAGGAGTTGTCCCCTTGCCCGACTTCAACCAGGTCGCGCTTGAACGCGAGCATCCACGCATCTCGAGCTGGCCCCTCTTCCACTTTCTCAACCGTGCCGTAGTCGTTGTACGTGGCCTTCAATGGGAAGTTGCGCGGCCCCCAGACCTCATGGATGTAAACGGGTGCGCTTTTCTTGTCGGGCGCCTCAGTGAGCAGGAAATACCGGACTTTGGTTCCACCAGGAATCGGAAGACCGGAGATTGCACAGGTTAGGTTGAATGATCCCATGCTCGGGGTACACCGGTGGTGGTGATTTACTTGTCCTCGGACTTTTGTCGTGGAAGACCTCATTCTCCGAGTAGCCGCCCGGTACACGTATGCGATGGCCATGGCAGACATTCCCGCTGTAGTGCAGAAGTGGGAATCGTTGATTCAAGCCTATCGAGACGAGGCGCCGAACATCGAGAAAGTCGGGGAGTTGTACGAACTCCGCAACAAAGATTACGAGGCATGGCGTGCTCTTGGTCCCGACACGTGGGCCTTCTACGGGCGATGGGAAGGGAAAACCGTCATCTTCCCCAAAGTCTCGTACGAACTCCTTCGTCGCCTTGGGATCTCCAACGTCTTCCTCTCGCTGCTCCAGCACTACGAGTTGCCACCGGCCATCCACAAGAAAGTCGAAGCCGCGGCCCGCTTCTACGGTAAAAACGCGCAGAGAATGTCGCGGAAGATCGACGAGGCCGTTGCCCTGTACCGCAAGTTGTTGACCACGTACGACCAGCACCTTGAACTCGCGAAAGCTGCTCTTACCCAAGGTAAGCCCCGAGGCACGGAGGAGAACAGTACCCAGATCCTCAATGCGGGACCGTTCAAGGTCGTCAACACGGGGCAGTTCTCTGAGCAGATCATGCAGACTTGCGCAGACGTAGTGCGCAAGGCAGCAAGCAAGCTCCAGAGTAAAGGGCTCGGCCAGGTTTGCTATGGCCAAGTGCTAGTCTCCAAGCGCGTGGCCGCCAGCACAAGGAACCTCGCATTCTACCGTGTCGCGGACGACGAGCTATTCGTCCGAGCTGACCTGAAGGGGGCGGCGTTCAACGAGATTCTCCTCACCGTGCTCCATGAGCTTGGTCACCGCTACTACTTCCGGTTCACCCTGAAGCAGGCTGAAATCAAGAAGCTCTACTACACACTCAAAGGTCGCAAGGAAGAGTCCGAGGCCCTGCTGGTCAAAGAGGTCCTTGAGGACCCGAACCGGCGGCCTCAACCTGGAGAAATCGTCGTCCTGAAGAGGGAGACGTACGTGGTGGATGACGTGAAATACGAGCGTGGGGGCTGGCAGGTCAGGATGCATGACCAAACGGACCCTAAACTCAAAGCCCACGTCGGACTTGAGCATTGGATTCGCCACAAGGGGTACAAACTCAAAGAGACCCCCAGCGATTTCGTCACGTCATATGCGAAGACAGACCCCGCCGAGAACTTTGCCGAGATGTTCGCGTACTACTGCGACGACAAGCTCCCCGAGGACCAGGTGGAGATGCTTAAGGCCGTGCTCTGAAGGTATCCCCGACGGTGTAGAGACGGTATGGTTTGCAGACATTCTGACGGCGATCGAAGCTGTACCACGCGATACCCGCGCTACGACCCGCCCGACCCGCCGAAGACGCCTGACGCGAGCAACTACAGCATCGAGGATGTGATGCGGGTAGGGCGTCACCTTGTGATGAAGGTGAAATACCCCAACTGCTCGAGTTGCGCGTTCGAGGGCACCAAGATCCTAGTGTTCCTCAACATCTCGGAGCTTGAAGCGCTGAAATGGCGGAAGATCGACCCGCACTTCCGTGACCCCCGAAGGAAGTCCACCACGGAGGCTCCGAGCCCTGCGGCCCGCTTCCCAGGGACTCCAGAGGGCTGGGCGGATGCGGTTGCTTACGCAAACTCCAAGGAGAGCAAGTGACGGTTACGTCTTGGTCGTGAGCTTCGCTTCGACCTTGTCAGCGACCCCGTCTAGCTCCTTGACGAGTCTCTCTATCGTGTCCTTGTCCACTCCAATCCAATCGTGGTGGAGCTGGAAAAACGTGGTGAGGGCATCGCAGTGCGACAGCATCTCAAAGGCTTGGCCTCGAGTCACTGGGAGAACCAAAGGTGCGGCCGAGCCGCTCCCCGCCAACGCATTGCAGTCTTCACACCCACGGCTGAGGGCGTATCCCGCCCCGTGCCTTTCGCAAACACCCATTGCTTCACTCATGGTCCAAACCCGCCCGGCAAAACCCACCATCGAACCCAGAGGCTCTCCACGCGTGAAGGTTTCCGTGTCAGCACAAACCCCGTTGGCCCTTTGGCGAGGACAGAGACTCGCCGTTTAGACTTTCGGGGCTCGACCCACAGTAGGTAATCCGACGAGGGCAAGGGCTGGGCAAATCGCACTACGACTTGCAGCTGCTTGCGCCGGAACTTCACCCGCTGCCTCTTTTTCATGTAACCGTAACTACACCTTCACGCCGACCTCGAAACGGTGCTTTATGTAGCGGTCGCGCGATTCCCCCTCGAGCGTACTGGGGAGGGCCCCCCAAGCCCCCTCAGCCTCATGCCCATAGTCATGGTCGAGGAAGACGGTACCGAGCATGTAGTGGTTGAGTTCGTGGATGACGGGGCCGCCGTTCACCACGGACTGCCGGAATATCGAAGCCCGACAACACAGGAGCGGGATGCGGGGGCCGCCGAAGTTCCGGCCCGTGGACAGGAGCAGCTCGTTGATGCGGTCCTCGAGCTTCAAGTCGCTCTGCGGGACGTCGTACATTCGGTCGTAGTTCGCATCCTCAGTCACGTGCACCACGATCCACTTCGGCCCTTCTGTCTTGGCGTACCCCTTCCAGGTTTGGGACAGTGACCAGGACGCCAGGGCCACCGCGTTGGCGATGACTCCCGGGTGGAAAGGGAACATCCCGTCACGATCGTAGATCAGCGTGACCCGGTGGCCGAGGTAGTTGCCCTCCATGCGTTGGCCCTCGGGGAGGTTCCACCGGCGCCCCCAGGAAACAACGAAAGCGCCGAGGCCCACAACCACAGCCGATGTAACCGCTAGGATGATCGCGCCTGTCATGTCTGGGGCAGATCCACAAACAAATCAAACACCTACCCAATATAGCACTTTGCGACGGAAAAGACGGGCGGATTACAGATTCTCAAGTAAGTTCCGGACACGGAAAGGGCGCAGTGGTGGCACATCTCACCGTGATTCTTCGCTGGTACGACGAGGGCAAAATGTCGCCCCGGGACGCAGCCGTCATGATCCTCGCGACCCTCAAACCCGGGATCGCGGACGTGGTCCTCCGCGAGGTCGGCAACCGGGTCGAGGTCCTTCAGGAGCTTCTGCGCTGCCTACGGAGCTGGAAGCGGGCTCCGGACGGGTCCAGCGCTCGCATCATCTCAACCTGGAACTAGGCCCTCTTTCTCGGCCAGCCGGAGGGCTTGGCGCTGCTCTTTGGCAGAGAGGGAGCGGTTGAAAATCTCCTGAGCTTTCTTGCGGGCCGCAGGCGTCTTGGCCTTGCGGAGGGTGATGAGGTAGCTCTCCACTCTGGGGGAGACGTCGTCGTCCGGCAACTCCCCGATCAGACCCTCACGTTCAGCTCGCTTGCGACCTTCCTCGATGACCTGGTCGAGTTCCTTCGCAAAAAGCTTCTCGAGGATGTTTTGGGTCGGCAGGTGCAGAGTGACCCGGCACTTGTAAACGAAGGAGAGCCCCGAGAAGTAGGCTTTCTTCGTGTCCGGAGTCAAGTCGAAATCCTGGTCTTTGACGCCCAACCTCCACTGAACGTTCGGGCCCACATGCCGGTCGTAGTTGGCCATCTCATCGGGGTTGTCTGGGTCGGCAGAGTCCCCCCACAACATGAACCGAATCCAGATTTCCTTCCCGTGCTCAGAGAAATCGACTGAGTCCTCATCGAACTGCGCGCTGACGTGCCCGCCTCCAAGGAGTGGCTCGAGCACCTCAACGATGAGCTTATCGGTCAGAATTGGGTACCACTCGAAATTCGCACTCGCGACGTCAAGGAGTTTGGCTTTGACCTTTTCGGCCGTCTGCTCGGTCTCCCAGAGCCCCTCGACATCGTAGCCCTCCAACGCCTTCAAAACCTCGTTTCGACGGGTTTTGAAGATCGCCTTCAGGACGCTCCGTTCAAAAGTGGAGAGGGTTTCAGCTACCTTGGAACGGAAGTCGTAGTCGTACGCCATGTCCTACCTCTGTGATAAAACCTTCATTCACCGAGAAGCCTTGGACAGGTCCAGGTGGTAGGTGGCGTCCTTGTGCTTGGGCTGGTTGAGCTGCCAGAGGAAAAACAGGATGAAGGCTACCGCCGCCTTCTCGCTCAAGCCCGCCGCCTTGAGGCCCGCTTCCGTGGACCGGAGAGCGCCGCCCACGACTTCCATGTACCCCCGACGCACCAGCGGGCCGTACGTGCGCTTGTCGTCCGAGTAGATGCTCGGGACGTTGAACTGCGGGCTCCCGGTCGTGAAGCTCGGGATCGCGCCGCGGTGGATGAGCTTGGTCTGCTTGTCGGTGAGCTTTTCCATGACCTGGTAACGCGTAGGCGGTCGAGTCCCTATACTGGGGCGAGTCGAAATTCAGACGGTCGGGTACTCGATGCCCGCGACCTTGCGCCAAGAGTAGGAGTTCGCTTCGTAATCCGTTCCGAAGCACACCTTGTGCACCGTCGTGATCATCTCGTCCTGGCCCGAGATGATGATCCGCTTCTTCCCGAACAGGTTGGCGCCGAAGAGGGCTCGCTGCTGGTCGGCGGTCATCCGGCCATCCCAGGTGCCGAAGCACGAGCCCGTCTTCTCCGTGAGGAAGACGGCAAGGTTAGCGATCGTGTCCCAGTTCTGGCTCTTCTGCTTTTCCATGCCCTACGAACGCGTGAGGGATCGACTTTCTATACCGCCCGGTGTAGAAAACGCCAATGTCTGACGTTGAGCTAGAAGAAGTCGTCAAGCTCCTGGGGGAGGATGAAGCTTGGAGACTCCTACTCTGGTGGGTCATGTCCGCCGCGCTACTGATCGGCTCGTCGCTCTACGTTGAGGTCCACAAAGACCCGAATTCCCTCGAGAACTCGAGAGACGTTCAGATCAGTCCTCTTTCCGCTTCACCGTGAGGGCTCGGCGGAAGGGGTCGTTCAGCAGGACCAGCTTGAACATCCCGCCCTTGGCTCGCTCGACCTTGGCTTCCATGCCCTTGTCGCTGCGCATGATGTCGTACTTCTCTTTGAATCGGACCTTGCCCCCGACCTTTCCGGCCTCAGTGACCGTGAGGGGGACGCCGCGCTTGATCTCGCTCCACCAGTCGCCGTGCTTCATGTGGATGAGGAGTTCGTCACCCTCGTTGAGCACGTCGGGGTCAGCCTCTTTGGCGTTGGCGGTCCTGGCCCGGAAGTCGTAGTCGTACATGACCTACGAATCCCACAAAGGGATTACAGGCGGCCCTGTTCAATAGCGTCCGCAACCCGCGCCAGAACGTCCCGAGTCACCCGCCATTCGCTTGGGGGTGTAGTCTTCAAGATGAAGTTGCCGTCCCGGAGCTTTCGAATCAAGTCTCTGGCCGTGGAGTCGAGAGGCGGGAGGCTCTGTGCCTCGGTGACCGCAATTCGTCGCAAGGTCTCATAGCTCCTGCTGGTGCGCATCCTCCCCGATGGGGACACCAGCTCCTTCCCGGACACGGTCGCCTTGTAGAGCCCCTGCCGGATCGGCTCGACACGGAGGGTCCGCCCCTGGAACTGGGCTACGTGCCGTCCCTGGGCGTCAAGGTGCCAGCCGGTGAAGTCTTTGGGGGTCACCACTGCTTCGGGTCTCCAAAGCGCTCCTGGAGCGCTGCAAAGACCTCCGGGGTCTCTTCCTTCGTGAACGGGAACAGGTCCTGGTGCTTGGTCAGGAACTCCGCCGCTTCCATCACCTGGTGTGGTTGCGCTGCGTCCGTGTAGAACTTCAGCGACAACTCGAGCCGATACGCCCCGGTGAAAATGTCCCGATGGAAGACTGCCACGAGCCGAACCGGCTCTTCTGTGTATGTGGTGATGGTGCGCCCTCGGGCCCCGCACATACCGCCGTCCATGAGCTTGCCTCCAAGGGCCTCCATCGCTTTCACGACCGCCGCTACTTTCTCACTCACGCTCACAGTCAACCCCCTTGGTAATCGCGTCCTCGAGCACCATCTTAGCTTCCTTCAGGAGGCAGCCCGTACGCATCCGGTAAGCCTTGATCGCGTTGATCCTGGAGAAGGGCTCGCTCCCCATCATGAGCGCAAGCTCGGAGTCGAGCGGAGGCGGGAGGGTTACCCGGTTGTCCGGTGACACTGAGACGTCGGACGCCTCAAACGCCTCGATGCCCACCACCTCGACCAGCCGGACAGGAAGCAGCTCCATGAGCGACTCGGTCACGAACTCCCACCCGGTCAGGAGCACGAGCGAGTTGGTAGGGTTCGAGAGCTGGTAGGTGTCCTGGACAACTCTCACCCAGGCGGGAACACCGTTCTCCCACATACCTTCATCTTCTAGGTGCCGCAAATCCTTGCGAATTTTAAGGAACCCGAAGGTCTTCAGTTTCTCGAACAGCTCTTTTTTGATGGGGTTGTCCATGGGTTCACTCGCTGGGGCGGGATTGATTTTGAAGCCAAGCCGCGACGCGGCGGAAGCTTTCTTTCTGATCGGGCGTGAGGCCCGACATGAGATTGGCTGCACGGGTCAGAAGCTCTGCGGACATGAGGAGGTCGGTGCTGGGCGGGGTGGGGCTGGACAGGCTCTTCAAGGAATCCGGGCCCGGGACGGGCTCATCCCGGCGCCACCACTGGCCATCGGGCAAGAGGCGCAACCCGGCCACAGCGACCTTCTCCGCCGCTTCCTGGGCCTGCCGGAAGGTGCCCGCGTTCGAGTCCCAGCGGGTGAACACGATGACCTTGAAGAGCTTGCCCTCAGCCCCCACGACCTCGAACGACCAACGGTCCGGGGTGCCCGCGAGAGAGACCAGGTGGATCACTACGAGGCCCATCGTGACCACGCCATCCGCCTCAAAGGGGATGCGGGTCGAGATGCTGTGCTGGCTCGAGCTACGGCGTGCGAACTTCATCATGTCTGGGTAACGCGCAAGCGGTTGGTTTTCTGAACCGACTTCCGAACTTTTTTCGTGGGCTCGACCTGAATCGTCGCGTACTCATCGGGCGTCGGCGGCCGTGTCCCTTGCCTGTCCGGGGTGGCGATTCGTTCACGACGGCACCAGACCGCCTTGGTGGGCACGTCCTGCGGGTGGGCACGCTTCGCGCACCGGTCGCAACACGCAACCTGCTCCCCCGGCGTTCGGTTCGGGAGATCCGTCCAAATCGGGGTCGGGGTGCGACAGAAGCAGCACCGTTCGTACGGGGGTTCCGCGTGGGGCTCGAGCTGAACGGGAATCATAAGGCACCTCAGTAGTCGGAAGACACACCCAGGATCTGGGCTGCAAACCTGGCCGCGTACCCGGCCTCGTTGGTCGAGAGGTTCGTGCGAGCGATGGCGAGCAGCATGGCCCCCTCCAGAGTCTTGGAGAACACGTGCTTGTCCTCGCCGTCCACGAACACGGAGTAACGCACACAGTCCCGGATCTTGAGGTAATGTTCGTGGCGCGGCTCCATGAAAAGCCGGACTTCCTTGACAGTCAACGCCTGACCAAAAGCCTCCTTGACGGCGAAGCGGTCCAGGACCTCCACCAGGGTGTACCGGCCGACATGGTGGTAGTCGAGTACCTGACCCACTCCAGTGAGCTGCACCTTCTTACGGTTTTCTTCGATGGTTTCAGGGGTGTGCATGTTCATTTCCTTTTGGTTCTGCGCTTCTGCGCGTTCTGGACCTTCTTGGTTTCCTTCTCATCGAGGATGACGCAAGGGATTGTCTCACGGCCTTCGTTCAAAGCTTTGGTAATTCGATGCCAGCCGTCGATGGGTAGGTGCGAGCCCTTGACAGTTACCAGGATGACCGGCACGTCGAGGTTGATGGTTGACCAGTCCTCGACGGGGTCGATTCCAATGAACCCGAGGAAAGTCGCAGCACTCTGTACGGGGAGGGGAAGCACCAGGGCGCTTTCACCCTTCTCGCGGAGGATGCGCTTGGCCGCGCCAACATCGAAGGAATGGGCCATGAAAGTGAAGGTTTCCTCTGAGTCATGCCACTCGGTTTTGCAGGGAACGCCGCTCATGGGTCTCTCCAGCCCTCAGAAAGGGGCCACGTTGGTGTGCGCCTTGACCTCAGCCCGGAGCGCCTCGACCATTTCGAGGTGGGCCTTGCCGCGCTTGGTGAGCGCGTCCAGCTTCTTGGAGAGCCCGATCCGCTTGCCGCCGCGGGCGGCCGTCACGAGCTTGTTGTAGTGCTGCCACTCGAGGCGGAGGTCCACGAGGTCGGCCTCCCAGCGGGCCAAGGTGCCCTTGAGATCCTCACCCGTGCCGAAGCACTGGGTGCAGGGGAGGGTACGACCCTTGACCGGGTTGGTCTCGCCACGACCCTCACAACGGGGGCACGCATGATGCTCAGCGCGAAGGTGGTTCTCGTAGTGGTTCGAGTTTTCAGCGGCGGCGGGCTTCTGGTTTTCCATCTTGTCTAGGAAACGCGCCAGCTACCGAGTTTCTATACTGGGAAAAGCTGAATTACGCGCGCTCCGGACGGCGAGTGTGCACAGAGTACGCCCACGAAGCCAGGGCAACGAACAAATAGACTGCCAGCCCCGTGAGGATTATCGCCAGGAGGACGAGTCCCAGGACGACCCAAAGGGCAATCAGAACGAGGGTGGCGATTGCCCGTGTAAGGAATCCCACCTTGAACGGTACGGCTTGGTTCGGCATGGTGACCCCACACTGAAAGCGGGGGATAAGAGGAACTCCTCAGAAGGGGAGGTCGTCGGCGGTTCCCACGGCGGCGATGCGTTCCGCCTCGAGTTCCGCACACAGCTCGACGTTGTAGTCGTTGCGAAACTCGTCCACCAGATCCGGCTGGAAAGCAGGGGTGGATTTTTCCGCTTTGGGGGCCTTCTTGGCGGCCTTGGGGGCGTTGCCCATACGGCAGACGTAGATGCCGTTGCCCGACCACAGGATCTCGGTCACCTGCTTGCGGGTACCGAACTTGTCGCCCAGGCGCTTGGCCAGGACAATCTCACCGACCTGGACGGCGCCCTGACCTTCGATGCGGAGGCCCCACTTGTCTTCGGCCTTGAGGGTGGAGTTGGACTTCGTGAAGCTGGCGGTCTTGAGGTTTTCCATGGCGCGTCTCCTTGCTTAGAGAACGCGCAAGGGGTCAACGTCCTATACCGGACTCGCCAAAATCCGAGCTATCCGAGACCCGACCTGAAACACCTCTTCGGCGAGGTCGGGTTGTAAACGGAAGTCGCACCCGAGCACGGAACCTACAACACCAGAGGTGCAGCGGCTCCGGTCTACCCAGAGGCTGTGTTGCGCCAGGTCCCAGAATTCTGGGCTCACATACACGGTGGGTTTATCCCCGGGGTGGGTGAGGCCCAGAGATTCCACACGCATGGTCGTGAAGAGGCGCTGGAGGAGCAGGTCGCCATCTTTACTTTTCAGCATGATGCTCACGCCAATCTGACACCGATTAGCTAGAGCGCACGTAAAAAACTGTACGTCAGGGCGGGTTTTGTGAGAAATCTCTCCGTATCCCTCCCTAGTTTGGGGGTGTAAGCAAACGTCAACCCGCGAAGAACTCTTTGAACGTGGCCAGGTCCACCCGAGACACCTGGCCATCTCGCTCGAGCAGAATGCGAGTCTCTCCGAGAACCCGCTCCGTGCCTTTGTAGGTGAAGTGTTCGCCGGTCAGAGCGTTTTGGACTTCGTCCCCGGGGTAAACAGTGGTTCGTTGAATGGCGTGGGCCATGCAAGAAGAACGCACGAGAACCCGGCGGCCTATACTGGGCCTCTGGTGAAAGTATCTATCCCTGGGGGTGAGTATGAAGACGCTATCTCTTGCCGGAGTTAAGGGCCTCGACAGCGACACCTACCAGGCGTTCAAGAGCTTGGGCAAAGAGGTTGATCCGACCGCTGAGCTTTTCACCTACGACGACGGCGTGTTGGCCTTCAACGACCCAGAAGGGCCCAAGCTGGTTTACGGGGAGAGCGGCTGGATCACGGCTACTTGAGCAGGGACAGGTTTTTCCTGGTCAAGGCGTAGGACGTCCAATCGTTTTTCAAGGGGCGACGACCTGACCCGCTCTCCGTGACCACCCCGACCTCGAAACGGTGCTTGGAAGCCAGGATCACGAAAATCCAACCCGTCTGAGTGGCCTTCTCATACTCAACCGGCCCGGTTTGGATGTACCCCAGATCCTTCAAACGGTCGTGGAGCGCCTTCGGGAGGGGGACAGCGGGGGCCTTTTTGGTCGGCTGCTCGGACACAGTGATCATCGCCTCCTCCGGAAAGACCGAGCTACGACCTGCCAGTCGTCCGCCTGAAGGTCTTCATCGCTCGGGTCGTAGTTCCCCATCTGTTCGTCTGCGGCCAGGAATAACACCGCCGAGACCGAGCCGCCAACCACCTCGAACTTGCGCACCAGGATGACCTGCTCGTCACCCCAGGCACGGCGTGCGATCACGCCATTGAACCCGGCCTCGGTCGCCGCCTTCTGGAAATTCAAGAGTTGCATAGCATCCACCGCCTCATCTACTGCCTGGGTGCTGATTTTCACCCAAACCTTCCGCCGTTTCACTCGGAAAAGCACAACGCAGTAAGGCGTTGGCTGCACCCCGACCGTCCCCCGCACCTCTCCCACAGTCCCCGCAGGGATCTCAATAGGGTCCCCGGCTTTTTGGTTGACATCTCGAAAGCCGTAGACGGGGAAAGGGAATCGAACGGTTCGTTTCACGTTGGTTTAGAACACCTTTTCGCCGATCCGGCGGATTGCCGACGCGCGGTAGCTCTCGATGACCTCTTCGCTCCACGGCACCCGGCCGTCCACGACGATGTCGGCCACTCGAACGATGCACCCGCAAACCCCAGCCCCGCCGACGTGGGTGGCGTCCTCGCGCGAACAGTGGATGATCTTCGTCCCCTCGAGTCGAAACCATCCATCCACGCGGAAGCCATGGTGGCCAAAGGTATCGTCTTTGCGGATGAAATGGAAAAGGTCTCCGATATCCGGGGCGAGCTGACGTGGCTGCTCGCGCACCCAGTGGTCACGGCCTTCCTCGTCGAGGATTTCGTCGATGATCCGCTGGGCCAACTCCTCGGAGGTTTCCTCGGGGTGTTCATCGCGAAGCCGGGTCGCGATCTCGAGCATCCGCTTTTTGTCTTCCATGTCCTGGTAACGCGCAAGCCCCGGGGTTTCTATACTTGGTGTATGGCTTACATGATCAATGGTTACGACACTTCCTTGCCCGGCATCCCCTCGCAGGTGGACTTTGAAACCATAGTGAAAGTCACCCGGGGAGCTTGGCCCTACGGCGTCATTGAGTGGGATGATGGGAAGGTCGAAACGCTCAAAACCACCGTCTATCGCCAGTGGTATGAAACCATCTTCCTGTACGACACTTGGGATGCCTACCGTTCATGGACCGACCACGGGCTCACGGTCGCTAATCAAGACAGCATGATCATGGTCATTCCTGACTGTGACGCCCTGCACTTCACCTCGAGCGCCGTGGACTCGCGCACGGGCAAGCTCGTCGAGAAGATCAAGAACGCCATCTTCAAAGCGCGCTACGACTAGGTATAGGCCCGGGGCAGCTCGCGCGTTCTTAGGGGGAGGTCGAACATGGAAGAGTTCAAGGTCACGAGCAACGGCGAAGTTTTCATGGTTGACGTGAACGGCGCCCAAGTGGACGTCTACCGCACCATCCTTGGCGGCCTTCTGAGCAGCTCGTACACGGGCGAGGCCAAGATCAAGCGAGGCAAGCTCGTTGACCGCGACTCGAGCACCATGACCGAGCAGAACTGGGCGGACGTCGAAGCCGTCGTGTGCCCCAAGCGCGAGAAGGCGCCGAAGAGCAAGCAGGAAGAGTTGAAGTTCTAATGGGGTAGTCCAAGCATGGAGGAGGCTCGCGCGTTTTTGGCCCACCTTCTGATCTTGGAACAACAGGGCCTGGAACTCATGGCAACCATCGTGGATGCGAACCACGGTTGCCTGAGCTATGTCGATTTCTTCCACCTGCTCCCGCTGAAGCTCCGCCAACAGTGCTCGGTTCGAGCAGGCGTGGCCGCCCTTGAAGCCCTGGACCGTCACAGCCCGGCCGGGCTCGCCCGCCTCGTGCTCTCCGCCCGCTGGGGCCAAACCAGAGCCTTCAACGCCACCGTGCGAGCCGCGGTCGAGTCACTCGCGTAGGAACCGCTTGAACAGCTTCTTCAAGCTCTCAAAGCCGTCCCTGACCGTCTTGATCTCGGAGAGGTCCTTTTCAGCTCGAACAAAGAAGTCGTCCATGCGCTTGAAAGCGCGGTCGAATTCCTCGTCCAACCCCAAGCTCCTCCCCACGATGCCGTAGAGCACCGAGCATTGCGCGCATTGAATTCCGCTGAAAGTCGAGGTAGATCCTTCCGGTGTAACCTGGGCCATCTCGAATTTGCGGGACCCGCAAGCCATGCATTTCGGTTGTTTCATTCATCCCTCATGAGGTTAGCTAATGCTTAGCCAGTTGCAGCGAGCCCTTGTCGCGCTGCCTTCATTGATCGACAACCCAAGTACACCGTGGCAGTCGCTGGCGGTCCGCTACGAGACGCCGCACGTGGACCGGGTATGGTTGCAGTGGGAGCCTGATACCCGGCTTTTCATCCACCAGATCTTCCCTTGCGACAAGCCCTTGTTTCATCCGCACCCGTGGCCGAGCGCTGTGGCCATCCTGGACAACTTCTACACGATGGAACTGGGGCACGGCGACCCGGGCGGCCCGCCGCCGGAAGTGACTTCCACGGTTGTCCTGGGGCCAGGGTCGATCTACGAGATGGCTCACCCGTGGGGCTGGCACTCAGTGGGGCCAACGTTCACCTCGGTGTTCAGCGTGATGGTCACAGGGCGACCCTGGCCGAGCACCGGCGTGAAACACCCGGGTGCTGGCATGAAACACGACCCTTTGTCGCCAGAAGACGTGACCCGCATTCTGGAGCGGGCCCGCAAACTGCTCAGGAAATAGGGTCACCGGATCGCGACCGGGCGGCCGTTCTGGATCAACCCCGCTTTGACCGCGAAGTCCACGCGCTCCCGAAGCACTTTCCTCAAGACCCTTGGAGGTAGGAGCCCGAGTTCTGTGTATTCAATTTCGTTGTCGGCAATCCCGTAGTGCCGGTTGGAGTACACCCACGCTTTCAACGAAATCCCCACCCGACGAGCCACCTCCCGCTCCCACCCAAAGAAGTCGTATTCCTCGCTCGAGTCTGGCGGCTCCTTGCTGGCGAAGACATGACCCATCTCGTGAATGATGTCCGAAGGGGATATGGGGTAGATAAAGGTGGAGTACAGGATGACCTTCTCTTCCCAAATGATCCCCAGGTCTCCCGCACTAAACGGGGCCCCCGCGATGTCGTCGCGCTGATCAAACTCCTCCTCGGTCAGCTCGATAAGCTTCCCGCCCCAACCCGTACAGAGTCGAGCCAAACGTCGGATAATGATTTGGCTCATTCCTCCCCCGTCCAGCCGCTCTCAAGAAGCCCTTTCGGGTCCTGCGTCCACTTGAGCTGGCGCGCAATGTGCTCGAGTCCGGGCCCATCCTTGAGTTCGCTCTCCCTGTAGATCATCGACTCCCACATGCGAGTGATGAGCAGCCCGTGACCCTCAACCTCGACCAGAGCGAACCGTACGACCTGCCAGCCCCCGTCCTCGTCCCGGCAAACGTGGCGGTAGCCGTAATCGTCCCGACGCGCATGGAAGCTCATGGCCGCGTCCTCGGGGCTCGAGCCGACCATCTCATACCACTCGTGGGCAGGTTTGGGGTTCGGCTTGGGCTTCGCGAACCGCACGCGGAAGAACGTCTCCGTACCCCGGCCGCCGCAAGCGATGCACGTTTGCTGGGACTTGGGTTGACTGTACTCCCCGTGGAAGCCGTGTCCCCCGCACTTCTGGCACGCTCGTGTGGCCATCATGAACCTCTACCCAGGTAACGCGGAGAGGGCCGAAACTCTATACCGGAAATTCATTGAATCTCGAGCAAGCGCCCCTCTAAAATCAGTGTACCAAACAAGGGGGACGAGAACGATGAGTGGTAACCCACCGATTTTTGACGTGTCGCGCGAGTCGATTCAGAAGATGCTCAATGAAATCGAGGCTTATGTCGCCAAGGATGATCGGCTTACGGCTGACGTGCTCGAGCGCATCCTGTTCGTCCAGGTGCTCGATGCGGTCCGAACGGGGCACCCGGAAGCCAAGGAGCTGGCCAACCTCGCGCTCGACAGTATCGGGTCTCGCCTCCCGCACATTTTCGAGCTGTTGGCCAACCTGACCGACGCACAGCGGGAAGCCATTGAGCGCACCCTGATGGCCCCCAAGCCTGAACGGGACGCCGCTCTCGAGCGTCTGGCCCCTACATCGGCTTGAGAGGCCGCGTCGAGGGCTCGTCTACCTGGGCTCCTGGGACTGAGGCTCGAGCCATGTCCACGGCGCGCTTGAGGCCCTCTCGGAGAGCTTCGCTGGCTCCCTCGAGCATGTCCGCCGTGAGCCCCTCGCAGAAGACGAAGGTTGCCTCTGGGAGGACCTTGCTGGCGTCGAGCTTCAACTCGAATTTCGAGATGACCCCGATCTGCTTGCCGTAGTGGAAGATCTGGGCGTGGCGGGTGAGCTTCCCGTCCGCCCCGTAGAGAATGGCAAGCGAGTAATCCTTCAAATCCACATTTGTTTCAGCCACTTGGCCTCCTACTCTATCATGTCGAATCGGGAACGAACGGGCTCGGGGGTGGGCTCGGGCTTTGCTCGGAGCGCCATGAGCCGCTCGTGTGAAGCGAGGATGGCTCGGAAGCTCATGTGTCGGAACATCTCGGTCTGGTCCCGCAAGACCTCTTCCGGGGCGTTGGGGAGCATGGCTTCGGCCAGGTCCCGGCACATGGAGTCGAGAGTCGGGCCCTCCTCTTCATCCGCTAGGGAGGCCACTTCCGCGTTCAAGAGATGCTCCTCGAGAATCCGGTGAGCTGCTTCCCCAATAGTCGCCGACGAGAAACCGCCTGCGGCCCCCCGCAGGGCCACTCCGAGGAGCGGACCAAAGTCAGTGCTGGTTCCGGGCGGCCGAACGACGTTGAAGTACCGCTCCTCCTCGGGGGAGCGGCTGACAAGGTTCGGAACCTGACCGCCCCGAAGCCGACCTCTGAAGTTCACCTCGATTTCGGTCTGACGACCAAGCTCGAGGATGCGGCTTTCGATCTCCTCCCGTAGGTTGTCCAGAGCTTCCTGCTCCGTTCGCCCAAGCATCGTGAGGTCGTACTCCGGGTAATGAGCCTCGAACTGAGACTCTCCTTCGTATTCGACTGGGTAAACCCGCACTTGCACTCGTGTGACCGGCATGAAACTCAGCTTTCAATCGTGGGTCGAGCACCCAGCGGCGTGCAAACCCTGGGTGAGGTAGTTCGTGCCTTTGCGGCCCGTCACCGATTCAGTGACCTGGACGATGGCCGCGAGCGCCAAGAAAAGGCACAGGAAAAACGTGATGGGGGATTCCGCAGCAAAATCCCAAATGCTACGGCCCCGTTTGCGGTCGTCGCTCATGCGTTCCCCGTGTGCGCGATGTTGATGACCATGCCGGGGATCAGCCTAATGGACTGCCCCGGAGCCAGAATCCAACCCCGCCCATTCATCTCGGGCTCTCGACACGTGACCGAATAGATCGGGCCTTTCCGCAACCCCGACCACTCGACAACATCGTCGTAACTGACGGTGCCCGATTGAACGATGCGCCTGGCGCCGTTGATGATGATCTCAATGTCCACGGGTTGTTCTGCCATGCCCTCGAACTACACCGGCTAGTGCACTTTGTCGGGTTTTGCCGCGTCCCATGCCGCAAGGCCCATTTGCTCGGTAACCCAGATGCCGTAACAGAGTTCGCCCAGCTTGGTCTGACTTCGAACCTCCTCAATGAGCTGCAACGACGTGACGTCCTCACCTCCCAAAGGGTTCGGCCACCGAAACTCAGGGTTGTCCTTCTGCATCATCGTCAACGCTTCAATGAAATGTTCTCGTCCCAGCATCGGCTAAACGTACAGCACCCAGCAAAAATCGCCACGCTCTGATTTTTTCTTTCTGAAACCCTGCGAACCGCCGGTGTACGGGAGGGGCAGTAACAGAGGAGAGAGGAAAAATGGCCGTGGAACGTCAAATCAAAGAGCTGGTGCTCGTACAAGGGCAGTACGCCTATATCCAGGATCTCACGACCGGTAACGTGAAGGCTGTGACCGGCCCGAGCGTCATCAACCAGAGCCAGCAGGAACGCCCGATGGTGTTCGACTTGAACAAGAAGGTGCTTGTTCCGGTCGAGTCGTTGTCAGATGCGGTCCGCCAGAACCCGATCGCAGTCGAGGGTTACTACCTGGTCCTCTACAACCCGCCGCTCTCCAGCGGGGAGAACCCGAAGCCCCTTCGTGATCTTCAGCCCAACGACGGCGTGACAGCGAAGTCACCGACCCTCGACCTCGGCAAGCGCGTCCACATCCCGGGCCCGGCCACGTTCCCCCTTTGGCCTGGCCAGATGGCGGAGTACATCCGTGGTCATCACCTGCGCCTCAACCAGTACCTCAAGGTGCAGGTGTACAACGAAGAGCAGGCGATCAAGAACTGGAAGAACGCCGTGGTGCAGTCGGCCACCGGCGAGCAGACCGAGCTGACCAAGCCCCAGAGCCTGACCGTTGGCACCACGCTGCTCGTGAAGGGCACCGACGTCCGCTTCTACATCCCGCCGACCGGCATCAAGGTCGTGGAGCGTGCGGACGACGAAGCCGACATGGAATCCACGAACACGGACAAGTACGTTCGTGACGCGCTCACGCTGGAACGCCTCGAGTACGCCATCCTGGTCAACGAGACCGGCAACAAGCGGTACGCGAAGGGCCCCGCCGTGGTCTTCCCCGAGCCCACGGAGCGCTTCATCTCCAAGACCGACAAGGAAGGCCGAGTCACGCGCCGCTTCCGTGCCATCGAGCTTACGGAGATCCAGGGCATCCACCTCAAGGCGATCGCCCCGTACAAGGACGGGGACCGCGAATACAAGGAAGGCGAGGAGCTTTTCGTCACGGGCAAAGAGACGCAGATCTACTACCCCCGTGAAGAGCATGCCCTGATCCAGTATGACGGGCAGCCGAAGCACTTCGCCACCTGCATCCCGGCAGGCGAAGCACGCTACGTGCTCAACCGCATGACCGGCGAGATCCGCATGGTCAAGGGTCCGGAGATGTACCTGCCCGACCCGCGTATTGAGGTCTTCGTTCGCCGTGCTCTGTCCGACGACGAGTGCGCTCTCTGGTTCCCCAACAACGCAGAAGCCCTCGAGTACAACCGCTCGCTTCGCGCCATGGCCAGCAAGGCCCCCACAACCCGTTCCGGCGTGGTTTCGGATGGTGAGTTCGAACGTGCAGCCGCGGCGGCTACCAGGAGCGCCACCCGTGGAGGGGCCCCGGCGGCCACGCTCGAGAAGGCAGCTCTCCTGAACAGCAACATGAACGCCGTCTACGCCATGGACTCGGCCTCGATCGGCCAGGCCAAGGCGTCGATGGTTGCCGACGAGTTCTCGCGTGGCAGCACGTACACGGACCCGCGGACCCTCACCCTGAACACGAAGTTCCAGGGCGTGCCTACGATCAACCTGTGGCCCGGCTACGCCGTGACCGTCGTTCGCAGGGGCGGCGGAGAGAAGGGCCGTCGCACCATCGTCGGCCCCGACACGGTGCACTTGGCCTACGACGAGACGCTCGAGGTCCTTTCCCTGAGCACGGGCAAGCCCAAGACCACGGACAAGCTGCTTCGCACGGTCTATCTCAAGGCCCAGGCCAACAAGGTCTCTGACCTCGTGGTGGTCGAGACGGCCGACCACGTGAACGTGATCATCAAGCTCGCGTACGAGATCAACTTCGAAGGCGACCCCAACAACTGGTCCAAGGTCGAGAACTACGTCAAGTACGCGACCGACCGGGCTCGCAGCGTCCTCAAGGGCGCCGTGCACCAGGTGCCGATCGCGAAGTTCTACGCGAATCACACGGACATCGTCCGCAACATCATCCTCATGGGTCATGGGGAGGAGCCCGGCTACCGGTTCGAAGAGAACGGCATGCGAATCGTCGATGTGGACGTGTTCGAGGTCGTGATCCAGAACCCCACGGTCAAAGCCCTTCTCGACGACCAGCAGGCCCGCGTCATCAAGAGCAACATCGACGTGGCCAACACCGAAACGGATCGGGCAACGACCGAACGTCTCGAGCTGCTTCGTCGCGAAATCAGCAGCATCAAGCTCACCTCGATCCAGCAGAACCTGCTCCGTGAGGCGCAGGAACTGGCAGCCCGTCACGAGCTGGAGTTGGGCAAGATCGCGGCGAACCTCGACCAGCAGAAGAAGAACCGTGAGCAGCAGGAGTTCGCCGAGGCAACTCGCGACTTCATGCACAAGGCCGAGCTGGAGCGCCAGCGCTTGAGCCTGGAAGCCGAGATGAAGGCTGCCCAGTCCCGTCTGGACCTGGACAAGGCCGAACTCGAGGCCAAGACCAAGGCCATCGTGGAGACCTTCGGAGCGGTCGGGGAGAACCTCACCCAGGCCGTCGCAGCCCTCACGAACAACGAAACGGCCGTCCAGATGGCCAAGGCTCTCTCGCTCCAGAACGCCCTTGGCGGCGGCAACCTGGTCGAGACGGTGCAGAACATGCTCCGCGGTACGCCGATGGCCAACATCGTCCAGCAAACTCTGGCCAAGCTGCCCGCAAACGGTGCCTCGAACGGGGCACCGCGAGCCTAAGCTCGGTTTTCTTTCTCGCCCCGGCCCCCTCTCCCTCGCTCTCCGGGGAGAGGGGGCTTTCTTTTTCTGCAAGAGTAGCTTTGCACCTCAAGAGCAAAGACGTACGATTTCCCCAAAATCATGAGTCAAACCTCTCGAGACATCATCCGCCACGGGCTCAAAGGTGGCTTTGCGCATACCCTGGAGAAGGCGGGGACACACGGGGTCATCGCACGGCACGCTTGGCAGGAGCAAAGGACCGTTCTCCATGTGGTCAACTTCCACATCGGACGGGACACTACGCGAATCACAGCGGTTCGCATCGAACCCGACCGTACAGGTGAGTACAACCCCACCGACGAAGATCTTCGGGCTATCGACTGGTACGTCGTCTCCAAAGCGGTAAAACAACGTGACCTGTGGTGAAGAGGTTGGAATGAAGCTCGAGGAGTTTTTGAAAACGGGCCTGCGAAATCGCCGCATCTACGAGCCTGGGATCACCTTGTACATCCGCCGCTCCATTCGCTCCGGAATAGACATCGACCTTGCCACCATGGACGCAGACGAGCCCGGGCAGGGCGCTCTGACCCGCTTTCTCGACAAGTATGAGAAGCGCTTCTCGTTCTTCGTGGAATGCATCCACAACCCAAGGCTTGCGAGCTACCTTGAACGTCGAGGGTATTTCCGCGTCCCCTACACGCATGACGTGCACATGGTCAACCGGGAGTCGGTCTACCTTGCCTACCGGGATGCCTACGCCAAGATGCTCAGGACCATAACGGGGCGAGCTGCCCCATCTCTCCTCGAAGAGTTTGCCTCGCGGCCCCGGCTTGGGGGCTGATGAACGGTCACTCGAGTTCCCGGGCCAAGGCCACGGGGTCGATGGACTCGGCTATCCGCTTGTGCTCCAGCATCACCCGGTATTCCCGGAGCATCCAACGAAGGCGCCGAACCCCCGGGACGAGGATGAACCCGACGAGAGCCAGAGCGAGGAGGGGGCGCCGCCAAAGCACGAGCGCCATCAGCAGCACCAGGAAATCCGTGACGAGGTTCCAGGTGATGGCCATTCGGAGCGCGGCAATGTTCTTGCTAAGCTGCGTCATTGCCAGGAACCTACACCAAAACCGGTCCGGTGTACCAGGAGGCGAGGCTGGTTCGCGATGGGCCTCCGGGCACTTCAACCTGGGGGCGCGGGGTTCGATTCCCCGGCCAGCCACCGGCCCTCTCCCCGAACGCTGATTTTGTAGGGGTACGTGTACGCCTCGATACGGAACTCGGGCAACCCCTTCAGCTGAATTCGTAGCTCCTCGCCATAGTCAGCGTTGAAGCCGTACTCCCGAGTCACGTGATAGACGTGCTCGTAGTCGTAGTAGTGGTCGAGCTGAACGGAAGGGGTCTCCACCAGCTTGGCGGCCCCGACAATTTTCTCCCGATCAGCCCAGACGGCCGAAACCAAGGGGGCCTTGCTCAACATGAAAAGCTCGGGGTCCAAGATGCGGTCAACGAAGAGCTTTTTGGAGGTGGGGTCGCAGAGTAGAAGCATGCTCGAACTACACCGGTGTAACCCCAAGGAATGTCGCGTGCCCAAAGCGTAGTGGACAACGAGATGCTTGACGCCTACTGGGCCAGCGTCCAGAAAATCGGGAGTCGAGACCTCGTTGTGTATCGGGATCTCGAGGACGAGGAGACCCCGATCCGGGTCTTTGAGCGCGCCACGATACTCAAACACCCAGAAATTCCCGAGTGTTTGGCGAAGAGACTCTCTAAGCCTGCCAGTGAGCTGGCGGAGAGCGTACGGGAAACGGCGGCGACCTTCTGGCTCATCGTGTCCTACCCTGACGACGACCTCTCCGTGACTGCCATCAGTGCTGAACGGATGCTGCAAGGGGGCACCGCGTGACTACCTCGCCCGGCCGCGGTATAGAAATCCGGGCCCCAGCGCGTTACTAGGACATGCGAAACATTCACCTCGAGTTGCCGAAGATCATTGCGTGGGCCACGGACGCGGCCCACCAGCACATCGACCTCGCCAAGTTCAACGGGGAGGAGCCAGACCCCGAACCCACCATGGGCCTCCAGCAGAGCTTCCGCATGGAGTTCCCGCTCGAGGAGTTCGTGGGCGACGCTCGCGACCTGAGCATCAACGTGGCGTTCGAGGTCTACCGCACCACGGTCAAGACCTTCGCCAACTGGAACCCGCCCGCTCCGCCCGTTCACGTCCGCCGCAACGAGAACTGCACGGCGGACGAGGTCTGATTGCGTCGGGCCGTCGATTCGGCCATAACCTCCGCATGCGCGACGCCCACCTTCCGCCCAAACTTGAGCTTTGCCACTGTGGCAAGCATGGCCGCATCGTCCTGGGCTCAGGTTTCCAAGGTCCGGAGTTCGGCTACCGCCAGCATGGGCTCCGCGTGGTGGAAACGGGCCTTGCGCACCAGAGCATCCGCCCGGAGGAAGTGGTGGGGCTCATCCGCGCCCTGGAGGCGTCCAAGCTGCCTTCGGCATATGAAGCCCTGGACTTCGACTTCCTCTGGCGGATCGAAGTCTACGACGAGCTTCGGGCAGCACAAGGGCGAGTGGACATTGCTTCCATGGGGAAGCACGGGAAACCCCAAGACCCGCAGGTCATCCACGACTTTCTCAGTCGTGGCGTGGCCAGCCGAATGCCCCGCGACTTCCCTCATCGCATCCAGGTCATGGATTTCCCACCCGCGACGCTGGCTGCGAACTAACAGAAGGGGCAGCCCTCTTTGACCACGTAGTCGCGACGGTGCTTCTCGCAGCGAACCGTCGAGTAGGGGTCGGGAGCAGCCTTCGCCGCGGACTTCCCGTCGTTGATCTCGAGGCGCATGGCCGGGCCCTCCTTGGGGACACCAAGCGGGGTCTCGCTCGGCACTGGCTTCCCGTCGATGAAAAGGTCTTTGACCCTCGGAGCGATGCGGGCTCGGAAGGTGACGTCTTCGTCCATCTTGACTGCCCCAATGGCTTTTGCGCCGGGAGTCGGAGAGAGCGGCCAATCAGCCCACCGCCGGGAAGTGAGGGGGATATCGGCGGTCAGCGCTGGCCCCCGATACCCAAAGTCATGCAGGAAAGCGAACGGGGGCTGGCGGACGCACTCGTTGGCAACCATCGAGCTGATGTTGTTCATGAGAGTGAACAACACGCGAAGGGCTCGCATTTCGAAGACCCGGTCACTCTCGTCTTTGACGACCCGGTCCACCGAGTGGATGTTGGTATCCCCGAATTGCAAGGTCGCCTTGATATTCATGGTAGGGCCGCCCTCTACCATCGTGCCCTGAGTGAAAGCGATCTGAACCCACTTTGCCGAGAGCGCACCCAATACGATCGGCTCAGGGGAACCGAACGGCCGCTGCCCTCGACGCTTGAGAAACTCGAAATTGATGCTCATTCTCCAACTCCGTTGAGGGCTTTTACACCGGCGGTGTAGGAAAAGCCATGCCGAGATACAACGAAAACGTGCGCTCCGGAGTGAAGCTGCAACGCGCGGCCATCGATTTGAAGGATATTCGCGCGGAGCTTGCGCGGTTCCGGCTATCGGACCTGGCCCACTACGCGAAACCGATGGCAGAGTTCATTGAACACCTGCAAGAGGGCGAGCGGATGCTGAAAGAGCTGTCGGAAGTCATTGACAGTGATTATTTCGGCACGGACCCCGGCTAGGAAACCATGCGGTCGGTGAGCCGCTCTGCCCAGAGAAAGCCAGTGAAGCCGAACGCCGCATTGAACTTCACATGACAACTCGAGCACTGGAGATTGACGCAGTTGCCTCCCGAGGGCCCGTTCATGAGCGTATCCGCTTTGCCGCAGTCGGGGCAGCGGGAGGCGTCGAGTTCACCGCGTTCCCACGGAGTCAGATTGTCTCGAGCCTTGAAGGTTCGATCCTGGGTTTCCTTGGCCTTCTGCCCCTTCATGTCGCGAAGCCATTGGTCACGGTCTTCGATGCGAAGTGCTGTGGCCCAAATCCAAGCGGAGCCCCATGACCCGAGGGCCACCGACAGCATGCCCGCGAGCAACGCTGGGTGAACGAGCAACGCCGTCGCTAGGAGTTCAAAACCAACAATGACGAGCAGGAGAATGGAAACGTAGCGATACCTCATGCCCTACGCGTACACCGCGGATCTTTCTCTGTCCACGCTAGGTATGGACAGAAAATCGAAACGGAACCTGACCCTGTTCTTCACGTTCACCGCGGTGGTCGTCGGGCTCATCGCCTACGGCGTCATCACCCATACCGAGCCGGGTTTGCAGCAGGCTTGCGCTACGGGCCCGTCCAAGATCGCCAACTACGAGGGCACGTGCTTCGACGTGAAGTGGCCCAAGCTGCCCTTGACCGTGAACTCGTCCTACGGCTCCAAGACCGACGTCGAGGTTCTGGAGGGCACGGTCAAGCTCGTGAACCAGCGCCTGGGCATGAAGGCCCTCGAGATGACCACGGATGCGACTCCCGACGTCCTCGTGATGTTCGGCCAGGCCCCGGACCCCAACGGCGTCATCAAGCACGAGGGCGGCACCACGACGCACTACTTCGGAGCCCTCAACCAAGCCAGGCACGCGGACGTTCGGGTCTACAACATGACGCTCGTCCAAGAGCTTGCCCCGGCGCTTTACCACGAGCTGGGTCACGTCCTGGGCCTTGCCCACGACGACTACGGGGACAGCATCATGATGATCGGCTCAGGGGAGGGCGCGACCATCAGCGACTCGGACCGCAAGCTCCTGCGAAGCATTTACGCCGGGGACTGACGGTGTATGCTCGGGGCATGTACGACGTCTGCGCCCCGTTCGACATGGACTACGAAGTCAAAGACCTGACCGACAAGAAGCTCGAGGTGCAGCTTGCCCGGGTTCTCCTGGACAACAACCTGTTCGAGCGTGAGGGGCTCGAGCCCGTCAAAGATGGCCACCCCCAGGCCACCTTCGTCTGGTGCTTCGGCGCCGGGCCCTTCCTCCGTGCGAAGGTGTTTGCCTACGGGCACACCGTACGGGAAGCCCACGACAACTGGCGCCGCAAGGTGAGGGCCCAGGGAGGAGGGTGACCCCTCACTCCTCGTCCTTCCAAAGGACGGTACGCCGGATCAGCTCGACGATCTGCGAGGGGCGGATTTTGTCGAACCCCTCCGCCATGAAGTTCCGACGGTAGCCGTTGGGGCCATCGATCTCGATGATGAACTTGACCGCGAACTGGTTCATCAGCTCGACCTTGACCGACCCGTAGAGGTCATCGCACCCGCCCCGGCCCGTGAAGTCGAGGTAGAAGAACGAGATCGCCTTGACGACACGAACCTTGAAGGGGTCGGACTCCTTGACCAGGCCGACGACTTCCTTGAAGAATTCCTCGTACAGTGACTGCAACCGCTCCTCGAATGACCGTTCCATGGCACGTTCTCCTAGCCCATGAACGCGCCAGGGGCCCGGAGTCTATACCGCCCCCTTCTTAACCAGGTCGTCGGTGACCTCATCGAGCATGGAAGCCAGGTCGCCGCGCCCCAGCCGTTCCAGCGTCGTGGCCAGGTCGTCCAGGACGCCCACGGCGCCCTTGTCCTGGAGGTCCCGGGCCCGCCGCTCCGGGGCCCGCTTCCGAGCTTTCTCGGCCGCGTGGCGGGCCCGCTTGGTATTCCTGGGGCTCTTGGGCACGTTCCTCCTAAAGCTTCACGAGGGAGCCGTCGCAAAGCTGGTGCATGTACGGCGTCCCGTCAATCCCGCTGAGGAAGTCCATGTTGAACGGGTGGCGGTAGTAGGATTTCCCGCACCGGTCGCAGAGGCAATCCCCGCTCGCGCGTCTCCATCGGTTTTGGACGTGCCCGTCATAGAACGGGTGCGGGGAGCCCTCAGCCAGGAAGTCGGGATCAGGCTCCACGGTGGATACGAAGGACCATGAAGTCCCCCACCAGGGTGAAAGGCTCTTCGTCCTTGTCCTGGTAGGAGTAGACGACCCTGACCGAACCCTCCTCACCCTTTTCGATGACGCGGCCGATGGACATGCACGCCTCCTCGGCTTCGGTGATCTCGACGAACTCGTCCCCGATGTTGAGGTTGCGGCTCAGCGCCCATTGGGCGGTCGTCTTGAACTCGCGGTCGCGGATTTGCCGGTTGTGCTTATCACAGAGGCTCTGCTGGATTTCTGTCTCGCTCATGGGGAGAGCTACACCGGAATCAGAGCTTGATCAGCTTGGCCGGGTCGGGCTGCCAATCCTCTGCCAAATCCGCATTCCCTTCGTCGGAGGCGGTGAGGTAGAGGTGCCCCTTCGGGATTTTCCTGGACGTGCGGATCTGGGCGTTCCAAATGGATCCTTGAATGCCCTGTTTCCACAGAGTGGCTTGAGACTCGACATCGAGCACGTCGCGGCCGAACTTGCGAACGTCCGCGTACTCGTAGGCGTTCATCCAGATGCGGATCACGCTGACATCACGCGCCTCAACGTCTGCGAAGAGGTCAGCCACGATATCGGGGGTCAGGATGGTGCGGCCAATCTTGATCGCTGCTTCGCCGTGGGTTTGTGCTTCGCGGATGCACTCGAGAAACCGAGATAGGGCAGGGCCGCGGGGGAGTAGCTCCCGAATCCTGGAAGCGTATTCGTGGGTCAAGTCCTGGAAGGTGTGGAGTACCTTCTGCTGCTCCTCGGTGAGGGGTTCGGTTCGTCCGATGCCTTTGAGATCTGGTGCTGCCATTCCTGGCACTACACCGGGACAACCGCAGGGGGCAGGTCGAAGACCACGCCGGGGCGCCGGTCTGCCTGGTTCGGCCACGCCTTGGGCTCGAGCATCTGGAACGTCCCTCGAGCAACGAGCGGGGAGACCTTCACGGAGCGGGTGCGTTTCCCAGTCTTGTCTGTGAAGAGCGACGGCAAGGCGTAGGAAGGGACGACCCGGTTGCCTTTGGCGTCCTTCGTTTCGCCGTCGAACTCCTCGATGTAGTTCCGCATGAACTGCCGGAAATACGCCATCTGCTCGGGGCGAATCCATAGAACCCGATCGGCAGAGACGTCGGGCGGAAAGAGCATGGAGAAAAGGCCCTCGATGATGTCCATGCCTTGGGGCTACACCAGCTAGACCTTCTTGATTGCCGCCACCATGTCCGCCGTATCGATCTCGCCCTTCCAGTAGGCGAGGAGCGTGTCGTAATTCTTGGTCACGAACTTGACCACCTCACGCTGGACGTTGGCTGGGAGCTTTCCCAGAACAACCGGGGGCTTTGCGATCCGCACCGTGACCGCGTCACCCAGCCCGTCGAGGTTGACCTTCTCCCCCAGGACGACTTTGACTCGAGGGCCGTGGGCCATTTCTGCCCCCGCGAACTCCCCCGCGGAAACCCAAATGACCGCCCCCTCCACACCGGTGGACTTGGTGCGAAGGTTCGACATGGCTTCCAGGGAAAAGCCCCGGGCCACACGTTCGATCATCGAGGCCATGACCCAAGCCTAGCACAGAAGGCTAGATGACTTCCACAGCACGTGTTTCGCGGTAGACCGGGATGAAGTAGGCCACGTGCTGCTCCGGCGTGCTCACCGTATGCGTCATCCGGGACCCGGCCTCCAGGTAGGTCTTGCCCTGGCACGTGATGACCTTGGGCATCGTGAGCCGTGGCCGGAGCACGACCCGGAAACGCTTGCCCTTGCGAGGCTGCAACTCGACCTCAATGCCCTTCGACATCACTTCACCGTGGAGATCAGGTGGCGCCACTCCGCAACTACGCTGGTGAGGTCCAGCGGTGGGAGCGGCTCGTTTGCGATCGCCTTGTCCTGATACACGAAGTGCTGCCCACAAGAGATGCAGCGATCCAGCCGTTGCAGCTCGAGCGTGTCCCGATGGCGCGTGACCCCCAGTGTCCCGGGGCGGCAACACGGGCAGTCGGACCGGAACGGGCTGTCGCTCGAGCGCACCAGGTTCTCATGCCAGACCGGAATGGGCTCTTTACGGAAATTCGGGAGCAATTCGTCGAGGGTTGGCATCCACGGCCATTTACACCGAACCCTCCCCGGTGTAAATGCCTCCTGTCGCAAGGTCCCGCCCCAAAGCCCTCCGAAGGCCCAAGGCCATGCCAAGCGGCTGCCAAACGGCCCTAACCCCTCGCCCGGGGTGGGGCCGTTTCTTTTCGTGCCCAATTAGAAACGAGGGCCCCGCAGTGGACCCTCGTTGTCCTGGTCATTCGGGGGGCGATACACCAAGGACGGGAGCAGTCCTAACCCGGAGTCGTTACAAAATCAATGGGAACGGCGCGAAGCGCCGGTTAACGCGACCCAAAAATCGTATTTTTCAGCTAGGCTGTATGCCTACATTTTCTCACGGACTCACACGGAATCGTAGAGAAACTCAGAGTCCCGCCAACCTGCGCATCTGGTTGAGCTTGTCTTTCGTCATGCCCCGAGGAAGGAGATGCGTGAGACTGCGGTAGAATCGTTCCCATTCGTCGGCCAAACCCACTCGAGCCTCGGCCTCTTCTTTGGACGCCCAGAACTCGCCCGGGCTGCTGTACTCGCCGCCGTCCGCATGGAACGAGTCCACGGCGACCCGCTTCGCACGGTTGCCCATGTCCACCAGCTCGGCCCACTTGCGGCCGACCTTGCCGATAATCACGTAGCGGCCCTTGCGCTCCGTTCCGATATCGCTCGGGATAAACCAGAGCTTCATCCCCGACTCGTACTTGATGGGCATGCGGCCCTCGATGAGATACCAACCCTTGTCCCGGTAGGAGATGGCTCGCTCAACCGCCTCAGCATGTGTCATGCGGCACTCGCCCTTGCCGTCCTCCGACCAGTGCTCCATCACGATGCAGTCGTGACCCTGATAGAACCGAACCCCAGAGGCACCCTCCGTGGTGGTGTGATGAGTGCTGAGAATCACTGGCTCTTGAAACATGGCTTGCTCCCTTTGGAAAGAGTAACGCGCGAGGGACCGAGAATCTATACCGGTGTAGCTAGGGGCATGAGCAATTACCATAGACTTCGCTGCTTTACCTGCGGCACAGAACACGACCAGTCGGGCAACTGGGCCATCAAACCGCTGCGAGCGGTCGTCGCCGCCGCACCGGTCATCCTCGATGCCCATGACAAACTGCTGAGAGTCAGTGAGGAAACGGGAGCTGACCTCGAGCTATCGGTTCGAACTTCTTGGAGTATTGAAGTCGTCCCCTTCCTGGTCAAACACCGAGACCATGACATTGGGGTTACGTGCGAACACGCCTGGTTCGACAATGCTGAAAATCCCCGGTGCAAATGCGAGCGATGATGAGGTACGCTTTCGGGCATGGCACAAGTGGTTGGATTTTTCGATAACAACGTGGAATACAAAGAGGGCCCCTTCGTGGTTTGCCTCAGCGCGATGGGGTCTTACCCTCGGGTCGAGGCGGAGAAGAAGGGGAGCCACTGCCCGGTCATCCCGGACCTGTCCGTGCTCGAGTACGCGGATGGGTTGCGGAAGCAGCCGGAGTTCAAGTCCTGCGAGGCTCGAGTGGACCACCTGAACCAGCTCGTGCGCGAGGGCAAGATTGTGCTTCGGGGCGACGTCTGGGTGCTGGCTCCATGAAGCTCATCAGCCTGCACAAGATTGTCGGCTACGACTGGACCCTCGTGGTTGAAAACGCTGGAGCCCACTACGTGCTCACGTACCTCTTCGGGCAGGGCTGGACGGTACAAGCCTTCTCCATCCCCGGCGCCACCTTGTGGCTGAGCCCCTCTCACCTCACGGCCTATTTTCGCCTGTGCTTGGCGATGGAGGTTGCCCGAGAGAAAGGGGTCAACGACTTCATCGCCCAGAACCAGGAGAGCGCCCACCTGACCATCCCATTTTGGACATGACCATGAGCGAAGAACCCGACGTCAAGTTGATCAAGCACACGGGGGAGTGCGACCGCCCCGACGACCCGAGCTACCCTTGGAAGCTCGAGGCCAGCATGAGCCCGCCCCAGTTCATGACCGTGGCCTTCATTGGCATCCACGGGGGCTCCGAAGACATCGTAGCCCGAGGCAAGACCAAGGAAGCGCTCGAGGCGTGGTACAAGGAAAAGCTGGGCGACCACCCAAGGATGCGACGTGCGACCCTGACCGGCCCCGACGGGGTGACCATCGACCTCCGCGCCAAACCTACGAGTTCACCAGGTCAGTGAGACTGGGACGCTCGAACGCCCGGTCCAAATCGTCCAGCCACTTCATGAGCCAGCCCGCCGCACAGTGGAGAGGGCTCGTCCCCTGATAGAGCGTCCTGGGAGCCACCCAGCGCCCATCCTCGCCCCGAACCGGTGCTTCCCCCAGGAGAAGGCTGATCGCGTTCACCGCGTCCGCCTCGCTGAACGCAGGGCCCGGGGGAAGGGTCTTGAGCATCCCCACCGTCGTGTTGCAACGAGGGCAGATGACAGCTGTCCCGCGAAGCTGGAGGTCTTCATCGCACTGGGGGCACTGCCCCGCATCAATGAACGTTTGGTGCATGGCGGGAAGCTACACCGGGAAGGGCTTCGGGACCACCGGCTCGATGTGAACGCCGTCATACTCACGAACGTAACGGAACCGGTGCTTGTGCTCGTGGATGAACCTCCGCATGTAGACCCAGCAATCGTGCCACTCGTACTCCGCCGTCTTGGGGTTGTCGCGGTCGCGGTATTCGCGGAAGAGAAACGATAGGGTTTGGAATGCCCCGAGCGCTTCCCTCTGCTTCTCGAACTCGAAACACAGGGCGTCTTTCCAAAGGTCCCCTGGAGTGACGATAGGGCTACCCACGAAGATGCCGAGGCGAAACCGGGTCGCGTAGTTCGTTGGGACCATGTAGAGCGTCGCAGGGGTAGCCATGCCCCGAGTACACCGGTGCTATTCGGACACCGGGAGGGTTCGCCGACTCGCTCGAGCCCGGAGCCGCTTCCACTTCCTGCGGCCACGAGCCACATGCGTTGCGTTGCACCCAGCACCTGGGTTTGCACTCTCGTACCGAGGCCCATGCTCGGTACGCTTGGTGCCAGACCGTCGTGGGTTCGTCTTGTTACTCAAGGGCAGCTCCCTCCCAGCTCTGACACCACCGGTGTAGTCCCCAGCATGATTCGTAGAGTCACGGTTCGCAAAAAGCCCCACGAGGCATCCTCGCTCGCCAAGCTCCTTCTGCTCGACGTGACCGATGCCGCGCCCCTCTACGACATCACGCCGTTCGGAGCCTTCCGCACCGACGACAAGGGCCGCCCCGAGTTCATGAAGGGCCGCCGATGCTACGTGGGCCTGAGCCCGATTCGAAGCGCCAAAGCCCTCGACACCATGCTGTCCCAGCTGATCTACCAAGCCGCAAGGTGGGTCCGCCGCTACACCAAAGCGAGTGACCCGGACGCGAACTTCAACACCTTTGCCGAGGTGAGCGCCAAATCGGGCCGGTACGAGGAGTACGAAATCTTCACGGAAGCCTTCCCCGAAGAGATCGGCAGGCTTGTGCACAGACCAGGATCGTGGCTCTATGGCGCGGTCATCTACGACCCGTGGAGACTTTCCGTGGTGGAACACGGGAAGAGGGGAAAGAAATCATGACCACACGAAGAGAGTTCCTCACCGCCCTGGCCGCTACGGCCGCCCTCCCGCTCCTGCCCGCCGCCGGAGAAGCCCAGCCTGCTACCCGTGTCCTCACACGGGTGGTTGCGTTCGGGGAAATCACGACGTGGGAACAGGGAACGCCTTGGCTTTTCATTGGCTCCGAGGGGGAGAACATCTGCGCGGCCACGGGGCCAACGCCCCTGTTCATCCCCGTGTTCAACATCGTGAGCGTGTCGAACAACATCCCTCTCTCGCAAGAGAAGGTCTTGGCCGCCGCGGCTGACCGAGCCAGGGTCCTGGTCGAGCGCGGAAAAGAAGCCTTCCCCGGGAAAGACCTCACGCTCCGGGCCGTGGTCACCGACGTGCTTCGGCTCCAGAAAACCGCCATCTTGTTCTGGCCGGATCGCGAAGAGCGCATCGAGTCCCCACTCGACACAGTCGCGGTCAAGCTCGGCCTCGCCGTCGCCCCCTCAGCGAACAACGACTGGACGCAGAACGAGCCCGTCCGCTTCGCAGAGAACCCGGTGGTTCAGGCGATTCGAGCGGCCCTGGCCTGAAACCACTTATGGTGTCAGAGGTGGCATGGAAACGAAGATCGCTGACTGTACCGTGGTCGGATTCCGTGAAAGCCGAGACCTGCACTGGGAGTACGACGAGACACGTACCTACGTGAAACGTATTACGCCCGTCCCAGGGAGCGACAAAGCGTTCCTCTCCCTCATGCTCGGAGACCGTGTCGTCGAAGTCCAACTCAAGACCGAAGACATCGACCCCGTCCTCGACTGGCTCAACCAACAGCGGATGGCGAAGATGCCCCAAACACCGTCGCTCGGAAGCGAAGAGGCCGACCTCCTCGCCGCCCTCAAGGCGTGACCCCAAACCCCTGCTCGTAGACGAGCTGAAACCCGGTTGGGAACGCCGCCACCGAGACGGGACTCCAAAGGTAATGACGGCCGTCCACGTAGAGAAGCCGGTCCGCCTGGGGCATCTTCTCAAACCCCGCCTCGAGCATCGCCGCGTACTCGGGCGCATGCTGGACCTCGATGATGTTCCCCTCCTTGACCAGGAAGGTCCCAAAAGGCTTCCCGTGGACACGGACAGGGTAACGACGCGTCCCCAGGTCCACCGCCCCTTCCAGAGTCGGCTGAGCCCGTTCGCCAGGGATAGAGACGCCACGGAACTCGTCGAGGCTGACCGCCACGGTGGGGTCCTGGGGCTCTCGGAAGACCAGCTCGATGTACGTCCCCGGCGAGACAAGCCCGCCCAGCTCGAATAGCTCCTGAGCCGCTACGGCTCGAGACGCCTCAGCGACTCGGAGCTGGTGCTTGACCCGAGCCACGAACTGGGCATTGCTCTCCATCATCCACGGCATGAACATGAGCAGAGCTACACCGGGGAGACGCCGTCGAAGATCACCACGAGCTTGTAGTCCTGGTTCGAAGCACGCCGTTCCACTTCGATGCTGGCCGCTCCAATCACCATCTTCCGCCGTCGCACCTCAGCGAGGAGCCGGTCCACGAGGAGCTTGACCTTGGACTCGACCTGCGCCTTGAACGCATCCCCGTAAGCCGCGGGCATCCGACCCGTCTCCATCTGCCGAACCTCCCGCCCGTTGAACCACGCCCAGTCGAGCACGGTGGCATTCCAAGGCCCAAGGACATGAGCGATACGGAACTCGGGGACGTCGAGCATAAGCCGAGCCAGGACCGTCCAAGCTTCAGTCTTGAGGTCGAACATCATGCCCCCGAGCTACACCGGCGTACGAGGACAGCCCCACCACCGATGCCCAGGTGCACAGCCTGACCCTCCTCGAGCCCCTGTAGCTCGAGAACCTCACCCGGGTCGAGGTCCGGATTCTCCGCCAAGAAGTCCTCGAGCAGGACAGGGGTAGGGGAGCCGGTGAGGTCGGAGAGGTCGAGAAGGACCTGTGTCACGGCTTCCACCCCTTGGGAGCCTTCCACCCCGCGGCCAGGGCCGTCTTGGCCCACTCGGGCATCGGCCGGTCATGCTTCAACGCCGCACGGGCAAGGGTGAGAGCGGCTCGAACCTCCTTGTTCGTCTCCCAGTAGAAGCCGAACGAGTCCCGCTGGACACCGGGGAAATCCTTCACGGCTCGAGACGCCGCCCAGTGCTCCCACTCGTCACGGTCCCACTTGGGGTTCGCTTCCCCCACGCCGTCGGTCACGTCCTGGCCCAAGTACCCGCCCAGGTCGTCATCCATCTGCCACTGGATGCGAAACTTGTACCCGTCATCGTCAATGACCAATGTCGCTTTTTCCGTACTCACGACTTCTCCTCACTCTCCGCGCCCAGAATCTCGTTCATCTCCCGGAGCAAGTTCACCTCCGCCGAGAGCACATCGATGTGGGCCGCGTTCGCCAACATCCGCGTGTCCAGGCTCCCACCCTCCTTCAGGTTCTCCTGAGCCCGTCGGACATTGGTCGCCAATGTCTCGAGCGCATCCGCCAGGGCCGTCGTCTTGCTCGTGAGCCGAGTCTTTGTCATCCGCCTCGCAAACGCCGTCATGACATCTTCTCCTCATCCCCGTAACGCGCCAGAGCCCAAGACCCTATACAATCTTGATTTTCTCCGCACCTCGCCTACGCTGGCAAGCATGAGTGCTGAGAAAACCCTAATCATGTTCGAGTTCATCCCGGAAGAGGTCTTTTTCTTCGAGCTTCCCGGCGACCTGTCGCGGTTCCACGACGTGTACGTCAACAAGGTCATCCCCAAAGGCAGCGGGCCAGAGGTCAAGAAGCTCCAGAACGAGCTGAACGATTTCATGTTCGACGACTCGGGCATCTTCCGCTTCGAAGAGAAGAAGATCCAGGTGCCGACCAAAGACTGGACCCACTTCGTCCGGTGCGGGTTCCTTCTCTAGGAGTACGTTTTACGTACTCTACCTGACATTTTGCTCACTCCCCCTTCGCCTCTGGCCAGAAAGTCTGGTATTTACGCTGCACTCTGTTGTAGTGCAGCGTACGGAGGTGGGAAATGAAGGCGGTTGAGGTTGGAGACTATGGGTATGTTGTTGGTCTAAAAGGGAAATTCAAGGACAAGGTCGTTTATTACGACGATGACGATGATAACGAGACGAAGATCATCGTGTACCCCGGCTCGATAGTGGAAGGGTACTCCATCGTGCCTCGAGCGTCCTTCAGGCCCGCCTCGATTGGCGAGGTCCTGCTTCATGAGCAGGAGGCGGGGCTTTACACGGGGTCCCCTTTGTTTCCTCGTCGCCCTCAAGCGGACGCTTCGACCGTCGCCACACATCTGACCCTTCGTCTGCTCCTCAAAGCCAGCGGACGTGACAGCTACGAGAACAACGACCCCCTGGAAACGTTTCCCCCGGACAGTGCCGAGGGTTTGCTTGTCGAGGGAATCTCCAAGCTCTTTCTCACCGTCCTACGGCCTACCATCAAAACCATCTGTTCCGGGTGCCTCTCCAGCATCCATACCGAAATCCTTTCCTCCCTCAAGACCGTAGGGCTCGCCAACACCTCATCGGAGGAAGCCCTCAGTCAGCCCGAGGTCTTTACCCAGCTCTGGCAAACCGCTTGGGACGACGCCATTCGTGAGTGGGCGAGCAACATCCACCCGTTGTTCGAGCCCGGGGAAAAAGCCGTGAAGGACGGGCTCAATACCTCCTGGCTCAAAATCACGGACGTCGATACAACCAGGGCTCTTTACACCTTCGAAGATGGTGCAATCGTTTCCTGGGACCTAGTCGAGGTTGCCACCATCCACCAACGCAAGCTGGATAAACAACTCGAGGCAATGTCATGAGCTGGGCGATTTCCGAGACCCCACCACCCACCGAGTCGAACTCTTCATTCACGAACCATCACGGGGAGCAGTGGTGGTGTCGTGTCCACGAGGGCAGCTTTTATGTGTGGGGTACGGACGTCAGGCCGCAGGTGGCAAGCACGAAAACGGCGAGGCCAGAAAAGCTTCCCTGGGTGATGACCGAAAGCGAGTCTCTCTGGGTTCAAGCCAATCTGCTTGTCTTCGAGCAACACCTGAAAGCGCTGGTCTAGTCCACGAACTCCACGTCACCCAAGTACGGCGCCCCCGCGACCTTCGCCAGCTTCAAGCGGGGACCCCAAGAGTCGTCGAAGGTCACCGACGCCACCGTGTAGACCTGCCCCGCCTCGAGCCCGATCTCCACGTACTCCCTCGACCTGAGCCGGACCCGCTTCCCGGTCACCGCTCGGGTCGTCTCCGCTCGCAAGTCCTCGAGCTTCTTCTGGGTCGCAAGGATGAGGTCCACCAGCGGGTGCTCAGACATGGCCAGTGACCCGGGTAGGGAACGATAGGCCAAGGGTGCGAAGTGCCCACGACAAGGGACGACGAGAGTCGTGAGCCAACCCCACCGTGACGTACTCCGCACCAGGGTCCCGGACCGGCACGAAGAGAAATCCGCCCGTCAGCCCCAGCTTCCCCAACCGCACCCCCAGCCACTGCTCCAGCCGGTCCGCCTTCACCCGCTGCAACGGCACCAGGGCGTTCTCCCCGTACCGCCCCCGCCCACCCGTCTGCCGAACCCACCGACCCCGCTTCGGCACCCAGATGTGCACGTACGGGCTCTTCAGCATGTGGTAGGCCGGGACAATCCCTCCCGTGATGTCGTCGTAATCGACCCTCATGGGAGCTAGATCCGCTCCAGGGTGCAGAACTTGAACTCGCGCCGCTGAATCTCCGGAGCCGCGTTGAACCAAACGCAGCTGGCCTCAGTCCCTTCCACACGCTCCACGACCATCTCGACACTCGACGCCTTCAGCTTGACCCGGTTCCCCGGCTCGAACACCCCCAGGTGCCCCGCCTTCTGCACCAGATTCACAGCCACCGGAGCCACCACACTCCACGTGTGCTCCCCGTGCTTCTCCCACACCACGAACAAGTCCCCCGTCTCCGCACTGTTGATGCTCTCCACCACCATGCTGGGACTGCCCGACTTCAACTGCACCACGTCCCCAGGCCCGATTTCGCTCATGCAAAGTCCTCCAGGGCGGGAAGTACACCGGGCCGGAAGTGAAATCGGGACTGCTACCTGACGGGACTGCTACCCGACCCACTCCCCGGCCCCGCAGGGGCCCCCGGAAAAGGTGCGGTGGGGTTTGCAGGGACCAACGGGCCAGAATTTTCGAACCGGGGGCCCCTCGGAAAAGCCGGGTCCCGTTTTGGGGGACCACCGGGCCAGAATTAAAAAGACCCCCACCCCCTCCGGCCTGAAAAAGGCGTGAGGGGGTAACGCCACCGCAACATATTCGTACGCCAACTGAATGAGGGGTTTTTCGAGTCAAGACCCGTGCCAACACAATAATCAAGCGGTTTTTCTTGCGCCCTTTTAATTTCGTCGGAGGTACCCACACTCTACCTACCCACGACAACCTCACGCTCACCCACGACACAGACCCGGTGTTTGACTACACGCTCGCCACCGTTGGCATAGTGGGTACCGAGCGCTTCCCACAGTGCGACCTCGGGGGAGATGGCACGGACCTTGTGGCCGGTACCTGTGAGGGTATGGTCTCGCCCGCTCAAGAGGGTGACATGGTAGGTGAGGGTCATGGGGGAGTAGGGTTGAGTGACTGGCACTGGGGTAGTAGACATACACCCACTAGCCCTTGAAGTTCTGGAGTCGGCGGATGAGCATGTCCGCGATCGCTTGGGCGGGGGTAGGGCCGTACCCGTGGTGAGGGATGCCCGCCCAGTCTGTGGCCTCAGCGCGAAAGGCCCCCTCGGACGGGGCGACCGTGGGCGTCCCCCGGAAGAGCTGACAGGCAAGGCCGTTCATCAGGGCCATGTCCTCGCGGGTGCTGCGTTTGGGCGTGCTCACCGGGTCAGCCTCTCGTACGCGCCACCGGGGGCGAAGAACTCCCCATCATCGAAGTGCTCGCCGCACTTGGCACAACAGTAGGCGAGGTGGATGCCCACACCCCCGTTGTCCTCGTGGGGTCCCTCGTGCCCGCACTCGGGGCAGGGGAAGCGATTGTGGGCGATGTCCGAGGCTTCCTTGGCCGCGGCGGTGAGGCGGGCTTGCTTGACGTCCTCGGGGGCGTCCGAGAGCAGGATCTCGACAGCAAGCTCGTCAGCGGTTGGGCGTTTGGCGGTCATGGGTCCTTGTCCTGGTAACGCGCCAGGGGGCGGGGTTCTATACCTCAGAGGCCCGCGGGCCAGGGGTACTTGGTCATGTTGTGGAACTCGGGGTAGTGCATCTTGCCGCGGATGCTCTGGGCCTCGGGGGTCACTTCGCCGTCCACGATGAGGCCGAAGGCCGCCCACACGTGGTCACGCTCGAGGAGGGCGAGGGCCTGGGCCGTGTTCAGCTCAGAGCGGCTCTTGCCGGTCAGCTCGCGGAGCTTGCTGGGGGCGTCCTCGAAGATGGTCGCGAGCGTAGACGTGGTGTGGTTCTTGAGGGCCGAGTCAATCCGCTTCTGGTAGGAGGCGATCTTCTCCGCGAGCTTCTGGGCTCGCTTGTCCTGGACGCGCTTCTGAGCCGTGGCTTTGGTCTCCTCGACCTTGCGGGCAGCTTCCTCGACCGTCTGGAGGGGCTCGAGCTTCCAAGCCGCGATGCGAGCCTCGCAACGAGCGATGTCTTCCTGGAACCAGCGGATGCTCTGCTTGGTCGCGTGGGTCGTGTTGCTCAGGAGCAACTCCCAGCCTTCCTCACCCTTGGAGACTTCCACGAACTCGACCGTGCGAGTGACGCGGACCTTGACCTCTTTGAGGAGCTTCGTGACCTCACCGGCGACCAGCTTGGCCAGGTAGGTCTCAGCGTTCGCGAGCTTGGCCTTGAGGCCGCCCGTGTACTGCTTGAGGACCTCACAGCTCTGCTCGTACGCGGGCTCGCCCACCGCCATGCAGTCACCGACGATGAAGCCGTGGCCCGGGCGCTTGAACCCGTGGTGCACCATCGTGTGGCCAGCCTTGGGGTTCAGCTTGAACTGGGCTTCGCAGATTTGGCAGTGTCCGATGTAGCGGGTCTTCGTTTCCATGTCCTATGAACGCGCAGGGGGTTGCGGTTCTATACCGAAATCAGAGCGAGCCTTGACGTGAGCCCAAGAAAATAGCGGCCGTCTGACGAAGGGTAGACGGGGAGATACCTGTGTGCTCCGCGTAGGTGAGGATGGACTCGGCCAGGGCGAGCCCGTCCACCTTCGCTTGGGTGGGGTTGGTGTCAGCGGCCCGGGTCAGGAAGCGGTAGGCGTTGGCTCGACGGTCACCCTCCCAGCCCGGGTGTTCCCCGCGGAGGATCTGGGCAAGCTCGTTCAGGACGGTCATGAAGCTGCTCGAGGGCATGAGGGTCTCCTTGGCCTATGAACGCACGAGGGTAGGGCCAGGCTATACCGCGTCGAGTCGAATTTTCCCTGTGAGCGAGCGTACGTCCCCGTATAGGGGCGTGACCGCCGAAACGTTACCAAGGGTGTGGTGGGTGGGCGCGCGTGGGCTAGGCGGGGCCGAAACCTGTCCAGTGGAGGCAGAATCCGCGGGGGACGGGCTCAGCGGGTAAAGGAAAATGCTTGACAAATGAAAACGGCCAAAACCTCGCCTTTCCGCGGGGTTTTGGCCTAGCCCGTTTAGGGTGACCGCGAGGGGGTCAGTATCCGCCGTGCTTGAAGAGGATTTCCCCGGCCGCGGAGGCAGGCTCTTCGGGGAGGAACTTGAACCGGAGCTTCTTGCCCTCGTGGTCGAGCATCTCGACGGTCATGAAGCGGAAGCCGCGACCGGAGGCGTCCCAGCCGATGGAGACCCGGGGGTCGGCGTTGAGGGTCGTACGCAGGTCCGGCAAGAGTTTCCGGATCTCCGCGTAGGTGTCGATGGCGAACTGGGTGTAGACCGCTTCGATGCGCTTGGAGAGAGTGCCGCCACTGGCGGTCCTGTAGTCGTAGTTGTGCATGTATGGGCTCCCTATCTTCCTTGTGCGTTGCACAAAGGCTTTACCACTGGACGGTGAGTTCGATTCGCTTGGTCTCGAGGGCCTCGAGCAGGGCGTCCACCTCGTCGTGGGTTAGGCCAGTGCCTTCCCGCAGGACCTCGTCGATGGCCTGGGGCCGGGCCAGCCCTTGGGCTTCCTTGGCTTGTACGCGCTCGAGAACCGCTTGGGTCTTGGTGTTCATGTCCTTGCCTCTCATCAGTCCGGGGTGTGCCGTTGGTACTCCGACGTCATGGCTTCCAGGACCTCTTGCAGGTCCTCGCCGGTGAAGAAGCGTTCTGCCTTGCGGTATGCCTTCTCCAGCTCCTGGTCGGTCTTGCACGTACGCGCCAGGGCGATCAGCTGGTCGTAGGTCTCGCTGACATCGTAGCCAGTAGGCTTCTTCTTGCGTGCCATGTCCTATGAACGCGCGAGGGGGCTCGAGCCTATACCGGCTCAGCGGCCCTGGTCGATGCGGTAGGCCAGCTCGGATTTGGCGCGCACCAGGGCGTCGGCCAGGTAGAGGGTCTTCTCGGATACGTCCCCGACAGGGCGATGGGTGATGCGGCGGGTCAGGTAGAGCGTCACCTGCTCCCAGGCTCGAGCCATCGCGGAGGCACGCTTCCGGGCCTCCTCCGTGGTCGCGTGGTTCCAAGCCAGGTCCTGCCACATCCCGATCAGGGCGGCGGACTGGGTACGGGCAGAGTGAAGGGCGATGATTCGTGCGTACATGCCCTAGAAACGCGCGAGCCAGCTCGAGCCTATACCGAAAACGACCACGAACTTTCCTTGTGGGCGAGCACACGTCCAGGTTTAGACCGAGCCGTCCCGGTGCGTTACCAAGGGTGTGGTGGGTGGGAGCCCCCCGGGCGGGCGTCCGGGACCTCGAGCCAAGAAAAACGACATGGCACGAAGATTGTCCGGGGGATCTTTCGAACTCGAGCATATAGAAGGCCCCCAGAGGGCCGGGCACATAGAACCCGCAACCCGGGCGGCTAGGGCTCGTCCACCTGGGCCACCTTGTGCACCCGGGGCTCGAGCGAGCTGAGCCGCACCCGCTTCTCCACCAGCTCCCAAACCCCCCGCCGACAAACCGCCACCCGGATCGTCGCCCTCACCCGCGACACCCGAACCACCACGGCCGCCACCGAGAACGTGAAGCCGTACCCGCCCCGGGACTCATGCCGCCACGTAACACGGTCACCAGCCTTCACGGGCTACCTCTTACGCTGGAGCTGGAAAAGTTCACAAGTGGGCCTCGAGCGGAGAGCGGAATTTGCTTGCTCAAGAAAAGTGCCCTCAACTACCCCTTTTGTCGGCCGGTATAGAACTGGCCTACCTGGGGCGTTATCATGGTCATGAGGATGGCGGTTCAATCTGAGCGTGCGCAACGAGTCGTGAGGCTGGCAGCTGAGGAGGCTGCGAAGCCCACGACGTCCTTCCTGTTCGCCACGGATGGTCTCGGGGCGTTTGCGGCCCGGGCCGAGGCGATCCTGGCCGACACGGCGGATGCGGCCAAGTCGGTTGGGATGAGCGAAGCCGAGCACGAGGCGTATGTAGCCCGCTTCCTCTGCTACGAGGTGTGAGCCATGGAGACGATCGTCGAGCTGTGTCCGAAGTGCCAGGGGACGGGAAACCTCCCCCAGTACGCCCACGTGCAGAACGGCGTGTGCTTCCGCTGCTCCGGCACGGGTCGCGACCTCCGAGCCGAGCTTGCCACGGCCGTCCAGAAGCTCGCTCGAGCACGTCGGGAGTGGCAGAGCCTCAACCGGACCAGCAAGCGCGCCAGGGGCGTCCACAAACGCCACATGAAGGAAGAACTCGACCTCCTCACCCGCGAGGGTAAACAGCTCCGGAAGCACGTGGACACCCTCCAAGCCGCTATCGCCGGTCGTATCCAACTACCCTCTCCCCGTACAAACTCAAATCACGTGTAGTTACGGGGTTCTACCCACCCCGTCCAAACGGGCACCTTGCCCATGTGAGCTACCCTGCTATCCCACGCCTGCCTGTTAAAGGGCATCGCCCACCGGGGTTGGGGTGGGCGAAGTGGGGTGCCGAGGGGAGCTGTTGGTTCAGGGGGAAGGGGACACCAGCTCCCCTCGGCGCGGCCCGGGGTTGATCAAGCGACGCGGATGGCGTTCTCGACCTTGGTGCAGATGGCTTCCACGGCCGAGCGAGCACGGTCGGTGCCCACCTTCGCGACGATGGCCGAGAGCTTGGAGAGGACCAGGGGGTCCATGGTCTCGAGGACCTTCTCGCCACCCTCGAACTCCGCATCGGCCGCCACAGGGGCCTTGCGGACCTTGCGCTGAGGAGCCACGGCAACCGGGGCAGCCTTGCGGCGGCTGGGGATGCCCAGCTCCTTCCGATGGTTGTTCACGACCTTGTAGCAGTAGCCGTACGTGACCGTCTGGTTGTGCTTGTCCGCCAAGAACTTGATGATGTTCTTGGGCTCCTTGATGCCAGCGTCGTACGCCTGGATGATCAGGGCCGTCTTGTTCACGTGGTCCACTTCCATGCCCTCGCTCTTCTTCACGGGCTTGGTCGCCACCACAGGGGCAGCCTTGCGGGTCACGACACGCTTCTGGCCCTTGGCCGTCTTCGCGCGCTTGGCCATGTACTTCTGCTTCACCGTGTAGATGAGCGATGCGTCCAGGTCCATCTGGTGCTTCTCACGCACGTAGACCTTGATGTCCGCAGGCTTGTCGTGGCCCGCATCCATCGCTTCACGAATCGCAGCCGACTTCGAAAGGGTCGTACCAGCTTCGGGCGTCTCCATAGCTTCTCTCCTCATCGGGGGCGACCCCACGACTGGCCAAGCCATGGGACCTCCTCTCTCGTTAGTTCCGAGCCTCCAGACTGCCTGGAAGGTCGATATGCAGGAGTGTGCAAGGAAAACAGTGCTGGTACAACAACAAAAACCACAGGAAAACCACAGCTTCCCGCAAACCCGCGTGGGTATTCGCGAAAAACCGTGGTTAGATTGTGGGTAGAGAGTGGGTTTTACCCTCCCAGGGAGGGGTCAGACCACTGGGGCAGCCGTGGGAGCGGCTTTCTTGGATGCCTTCTTGGCCTTGGGGGCAGGGGTTTCACCACTGCTCGCCGCTGCGGGCTTCTCAGCGGCCTTCTTGACCCTCGGGCCACGCTCGGGGAAGAGGCAAAGGGTGCCCTTGCGGTCGATGATGCGGGCCATCTTGCCCCCGAAGCTGTGCGGGCCCTTCCCCTCCTTCTCGAGGATCTGGCGCAGGATGTCTCGACCCTCCGCTTGAAGGGTCTTCACCTGGGCCTGAGTGGTCTCGGTCTCGGCCTTGTTGGCCACGTACTTGTCAAAGAGTGATGTCTTGCTCATGGTCCAGCTCACTACACCGGCCGTAGGCAAGCCCTGGAAAGAAAACCGGCCCCACCGCAGGACGCTCCAGCAAGGCTGTGTGGGTTCACAGGGACGCCTATCCCTCCCCCACGCGCTTCTTGGTAGCCCGCCATCGTCCCAGCGCGGTAGAACCGGTAGCCGCACCCTCTACCCTCCCCCTCGAACCACGTCAAGCCACCCCACGTAGGTCAGAGGTACTCGAAACTTGTCCAGTGGGAGACGAATCCGCCCAAACACCCTCTCAGCTCGAGCGGCAAAACCCTACGTGGCAAAACTTGACCAAACTACCCCCTTTCCCAGGGTAGCTCAGAAGTGGTTTGTTAGACCCCGACCTTGTCCAGGATGTCGCGCGCCCTCTTGGGAGGAAGGGTTGGTTCGGGTAAGGGTGGCCGCCCTTTCTTGGTAGGTTCGCTCGAGAGGGTCTGCCCAGCCTCAGCAGCCAGGATACCCAGGGTAATGACTCGCACCAGGGTCGCGTGGAAAGACACCCCCTCCGGGGTGAGGGCCTTGATGCGCTCCTTGAACTCGGTCGGGAGACGAACCGGAATTGGGTTTTCTCTTGCCATTTTGGGTGACTACCTTTCCTGTATACCGTGGTGCACCATTTCCGTATACCGGTTTATACCATTCCTGTATACCGCGCGCAACCCCTCCCCGGCTGGCGCGTTCACGTGCCCACCCACCACACCCTTGTGAACGCGCCAGCCCCCTCGTTCCTATACCTGGACGTGGCCCAGCCCACGAACAATCGCACCCGTATAGAACCAGCCATCCTCGTGCGTTAGAGGGACATGGCACGCTACCAACACATCGCAATCGGGGCCCTCGAGAGGGGCGTTCGCACCCTTGCCAAGAGCCTCGAGAAGCTCGGGCTCACCACCCAGGTCCACGTGTTCAAGAGCGGCCCCGGCGGCGCCACGTACTTCGGAGCGTCCTACGTCGAACTCGAGGTGAGCGTCACCTTCAATACCCCCGAGGGCGAGCAGGATGCCTCCCACACGGTCAAGTTCCTGGCCAACGGGTACACGAGCAACGACGCCGACGAAATCGGCGGTACCCAGGGCTGGCGCCCCATGGGCGAGGAAGCTCGTACCCGCATCCTCACCAAGCTCCAGGAGCAGGGCTGGAAGCTCCCCTGAGCCAGTATAGAACCACCCACCCTCGCGCGTTCATAGAGCACAAGGAGCAAGTCATGGCCAAGCGCAAGACCCCCACGTTCATCATCGAGGAGAATGTCGGCAACGGCCACCACGACCCCTCGCGCGTTCATAGGGCATGAGCAAGAAAGCCCCAGTCCAGTTCGGCCGCGGTACCAACAAGGTGATTGGCAAGACCCGCACCATCATCTCGGACGACAAGGAGTACATCTCCAAGTGCGGCGAGTACAAGATTGAGGGTCGCCACTTCGTCCTCCCCTACTCCTCCTACGCCTACACCCTCTACAAGATGGTGGGCGGGCAATGGGTCCGCCTCGGCTCCGGAGGCGAACACGACAAGCTCGCGGACGCCAAGTTCGCCGCTTGTGCCGACCGTGACCCCAACTACGAACCCACCGTCTGAAGGGCCAACACTTCGACTCTGACCAAAAGGTTCGACCAACCCCTACCCGAATACCGCACAACCTCAAAAGTCAAACGAAAAGCGTGGGTACCTGACCAGCACCAACCATGTCCGCAGGTAAATCCCGCACGCGGTAGTCAAGCACAATCCACAACCATTACGCTTTGTGGTCTCGGTACCTGACCATAGCTCGGTACCTTGTCATCCGTGTGTTGTGGCCGGTGTACATACCTCCAAAGCTATACAAACCTCTAGGCACGGAAGTTGCAGAGAGGTTTTGGAACGGGTGGGGGTTTGGCAACGACCACAACGACACGACTTTAAAAGGACTTTGGCCCTTCGGGCCGGGTCGGTTTCGAGTCTTGTCCAGGTTGTGCAAACGGCCCTCCCCTGGGACCTCTTTTGTCTGGAGTTGGTCCCCCGTCTCCACGGCACCACCTGGGCCTCTGGCGGGCCTTGGTTGTGCTCTTGGGGGTTTCTCCCCTGGGGGTTTCTCCCTTTGCTCCTATGGGGCTCTTCTGGGCGTGTCCTTTACTTGGCTCGCTCCTGTTCTTCCTGGTCTCTCCGCAGGGCTTCTTGGACGTCTTCCCACCACTGTGTGGCTTGGTTGATGAAGGCGTCTTCGGCACCTTCTACCTGGTCGAATCCCGGGTACGTATTGACCTCTAGGAGTGTGGGGGGACCTTCCTTTGGGACTTGGTAGTCGATGCCCACGACATCTAGGTTGAGCTTGTGGGCTGTGAGGGAGGCGTGGCTGAGGAGGGTGTGTCCTTTGGGGGTGGTGGGTTCGAGGGGGAGGGTTTCGATCGCGGCTTCGACATTCTTGCGCCAGTCGTGGCTGTGGTAGCGGAGGTGCCACGTGTGGGGGCCGATGATGAGGATGCGGTCGGAGGTTCCTGGGATGTAGGGTTCGACGAGGGTGTCGTCTGGGGCGGTGAAGGGGCCTTGGGAGAGGGCTTTATCTTCGCCGCAGTGGGAGTTGCTCCATTTGAAGACGTGGGGGGCGGGGGTGGGCAGTTCGAGTCTGTGTCCTTGGGGGAGGAAGCCTCTGGGGACATGGGAGTTGGGGTTGGCCAGGAGGAGGGAGAGGACCCTATCGTCGTGGGGCAGTGTGGGGCGGATGTTTGGGAACGTGGGGGTGTTGGCGAGGGCGAGTGCTCTTCTTGTCTGTTGGGCGTGGGGGAAGTAGCCGTAGTAGATGACCCCGTTTGGTTCGAGCCATCTTCCTGGGACGCGTTGGGACTCGATACGGACTTGGCCATCGAGGCTGTAGGCGGGGGGTGGGGCTGCGTAGTGGACGACTCGGGTGTTTTTGAGGCGGGTGCGGAGTTGGGCGTCGGTGGTGGGGTCGATGCCTATGCTGATGAGGAGGGGGTCGTTCGGGGTCATGGGGGACGGTTTAGCACGGGCGGTGTAGCTAGGAGGATGCGGATTTTCCTCAACGACGTGCGAATCGATGCCACAGGGGCCTACTATGAGAGTGGTTTTGTGTACTTCCGCGTCCCTGAAGGGCTTTATGAGCCTATGGTTTCGGTCCTTGTCGAGTTGGGCATGTGGCGACAGGGGCCGAAGTTCTGGGGGAGGCTAGCGGGGCCGCGGCTTGTGGTGGGCGGGATGGCTCGATGGGTTCTTCCGTATGCGTCGATGGGTTATCGGGACGACTGTCAGGTGGCGGATGGGGAGCGGGTGTGGCGGTTGCGGATGAACCGTGCTGGGAGTCTGGAGTGGGGCTGCACTTCGGACGACGTGGTTGTGCGTGAGGCGACTTGTGACGAGTGGGCGGTATTGCACCGGGGGAAGGTGGTGGGGATTGTGGACGACATGGGCAAGACGTTGGGGGATGTTTTGCGTGAGGCTCGGGGGCTGGTTCCTTGTCTGCCGGTGAAGCTCGAGTTCGTCTCTCCCCCCGTGGTCACGGCGGCGGATGGTCAGGTGTTTGTGATGGAGCGGGTGGGTGAGCCGGAGCCCCGGGTTTTGTCTCGGTTCGACTTGATCGGGTGAGCGATGCTGTACCAGGTCTACGACTTGAGGATGGGTCCGGTGGCGGGGTTTTACCTGCCTCCGGTGATGGGGCCGACGGGTCATGTTCGGGTGGTGAACAGTGCGGGGCTCTTTGAGCGGGGGTCGGCCTCTTACATCTTCGTCCGGGTGGACGGGGTGCAGTTCCGTGTGGACGGGACGTGGGGCATCTATCCTGGTGGGATGGGGGCGCCTGAGTTGGCCTTCACGGGGACGTACTCGGTTCCGGATCGTGTGGAGGCGGGGCTCACGTGGACGTTCACGGACTTCGGGTGGGAGACCACGTTCATGGGGCATGAGCTTGTGGTGGCGTTGAGCCCGGACTTGGAGGACTCCTACATCTGGGTTGTCTGGTTTGCGGACACTCAGGTCGGTGGGCCGTATGGGTTGGGGCGGTCGGGGCTTTTCGAGCAAGCGAAGAAGGACGCCTATGCGTGGGCACGGCGTCTTGTTCTTGCGTTTGTGGAGGAGGCGGACCCGTTTGAGGAGGTGCGGTCGGGTCTCGTCTCGAGGTTCGATTTGATCGGGTAGGTTCAGCCTTGGCTGAGCGCGTGTTTGGCCCAGAAGTCTCTCGAGGCGACGAGTTCTTCCCAGGTTGCGATGGAGGGGTCACCGGGCTCCCTCGGTGCTGCGGGGCCGGGGTACACCGTATAGAGGACATGGGGTTGGCCATCGTGTGGGCCGATGACCATGGTCACCAGGTGTGTGGTCGTCGGTCCCAGCGTGGTCATGCGTGAGGCGTAGGGGCGACCTCCGCGGACGAAGTAGAAGGCGTTCTCGTTGGGGACCGCTTGGTCTCCCACGGTGGGGCCGCGGAGCTGGCAGGCGTACGCTTTGGGGCTCGTGAAGGTGAGGATGAGGGGCGGGAACGGTGTGAACGTTCTTGGGGTCCTCTGCCAAGCCTCGAAATGCTCTTGGGCGAGTTCGAGGATGCGTGGGCGCTCCTCCGCGGCAAAGTGGTCGAGGTGCGTGTCCGTGTGGATGGTCAGCGTCTTGTTCATGCTCATGTGACGTGCGGGGGCGGTGGCTTCTGACAGCTCTCGGTGTATTTGATCCGGCAATCTCTTCATGGGATAGTGGGGCCCTGGTATTATGCAGGCAATTATACAGGCAGTTTTCGCACGTGCGGCGGATTTGGTTCAGGAGCGATGGGTTCCGGTTCGTGACCGGAAGGACCAGTTTGTGGGCGAGGTTGGCCAATGCCCGCTCGTGACGGTGCTCGGTGAGGTTGGTTGTCGGCCCCCTCGTGTGCCTGGTCTTGAGTCTCGAGGGCCTTACGCGGCGTTCCAGCTGTGGGCGCAGCTGGCTCGCGGGTATCTCATGGGTGACGACGAGTTTCGGGCCGCGCTCTATCGATCCGCGTTGGCCTATGCTCCGGTGGCTATTGACCATGCGGTCTCGGTGGGCCACGTCGGTGCGGTTCGTGCGCTTCGGGCCCGGTTTGAGGCGTTGGATTCTCCTTTTCAGATCAAGCAGCAAGTACGAGCGGTTATGGCCTTCCCGCTCTACTGCGACCTTCACGTTTTCCGGTCCCCCGGTGAGGCGGCTGCTTACTTGCGGAGGGCGTTCTAGTGGCGGCTCGAAAGAAGGCGCCGGGTCCGGCTCTGGACGATGCTGCGGCGTGGCGGAAAGAGGCGTTGAAGCAGAAGAAGGGGCTTCGGAAGCTCACGGACACGGTTCAGGGGTTTCTTGCCCGGTTCGATCTGCTCATGAAGGAGCCGTCCACGGTGGAGCGGGGCAAGAAGCTGGCTTTGCTCGCCAATCAGCTCGAGCTGGCGAACGATTCGGCTCGGCACTTCACCTTGGATCTTCCGTTGAAGCCGAAGGCTCCCAGGGAGTCGCGCATTGTGGAGGGGCCGCCCATGGACGACGACCCTCTTTGCCAGCACTGTGGGCATGGGCAGTCGAATCACGCCTATGGTCACGACGACTGCTTCCGCTGCGACCGTGAGTGCCAGGAGTTCAAGGGGACCGGTTGAGTTCTACGACCTTGTGGGCCTCATAGGTCGCGTGGTCTCGAGAACGGGCCGGACAAAGATCATGCCGGGTCGTTTTTGTCCTTCTCGGGGCCGAGGAGTTCGCGGCGGCGTTCCACGGCTCGCTTGAGGGCGTCGTTCGGGGCGGGTGGGTTCAGGAGGGCCTCGGCAAGCCGTGCTTGGTCCTCGGGGCTGAGCTTGATTTCGTCTTCCATGGCGCAATCCTAGCAGAAAGGCCAGGGTCCCGGGGCTCATCGGGACCCTGGCGTGCACATTCCCATCTACTAGCACTACGGCCCCAGGGTTCCAAATTGTGACAGGGGCGGTTTAGAATTGTTGAAGCTCGTGCGTTCTTGGGGCAAAGGGGGCGTTCATGTCCAAGGAAAGCATCGTGATTGAGGCTCGGGACCCGCAGGGCGAGCGTGTTGCCCGTGCGGTGGCCGAGATGTGTTGGCAGCTCGGCCTTGGGGTCCTTCGTGTCCATGGGGACAAGGTGGGGATGGCCACGGCCTACTTCGAGACTGCGGACGAGTGCGGCTTTGCCAAGGAGAGCGTGGAAGCGCTCTTTGGCGATATGTTTCAGGTACTTGAGCACCCGCACGTCTCCAAGTGCGGGCTCACGGTGCGAATTCGTCCCGAGTCGGTTTAGAAACTCGAGGGGTTGCGCGTTCTCAGGACAACAGGGAGAACGGCCATGAAGATGTTTGGCGGCAACGGCGGTCACGCGAACTACAAGAAGAACCTTGAGCGTACGATGTACGCGGACCCCACCCAGTGCTGTGTCTACTGCGGCAAGAGTGTGGGCAAGGGTCGCTTGAGCGTCTTCCTCAACTGCCACAATCAGGCGGTGGCTGCGGACGAGACCTTGCCGGACTTCCTCGGCTACTACCCGATCGGTTCCGATTGCGCGAAGAAGGCCAAGAAGGAAGGCATCCCGGTCTACTTGGCCGATGACGCGGGCAAGTTCACGGCCGCGTGATTTCGTCTCGAGTCAGTATAGATTCGCAGACCCTGACACGTTCATAGGACATGAAGCTCAGCGATGCACAAGTGAATGGGCTCCGGAAGTTCTCTCAGGCGGGTGGGCATGGGTACGGGGAGTACGCCTACCTGTCTCGGGCCACGGCGAAGAGTCTGGCCAAGAAGGGGCTCGTGACGCTCTCCTACCGTGGGAAGTACCCTTGGGGCGAGGCTACGGAGCTGGGCCGCAAGGTTTTGAAGGACCGGGACGATAGTTTCCTCTCCTGCTTGAAAGAGGTTTGATCATGGAACGCCGCTACGAAGTTGTGGAATCGAAGACCTGGAAGGCCACGGATGGCCGGACCGCGAGCATCTTCGGGTCTCTCCCTTGGACCACGGAGGCTGACCGCGCCAACTGGTCCATCGTGGTGGACGGGTACACGGTGCGTGACCACCTTCGCAACACGGTGGGGCTCGGCCGTCGTCCCTTCGAGACCCAGGCGGAGGCTCAGGTGGTGGCGGACAAGCTGGAGTCGCTCCGGGTGCGTTCGTGACCCCTCAAGTCAAGTTCCTCGACGCGGAGAAGCCGGAGGGTCAAGCCTTCAAGGCACGGCTCGAGAGTGGGGACATCCCGCTCGTGGTCAACTTCAACCCTCTCCACGTGGTCTACGGGCTCGACACGGAGGGGAACCTTTGCGCGTGGGACGACTCGGAAGCCTACGCGATTTGGGTCGAGCAGGAGCGGTTTTGGGACTACGGGGAGCTTTGACCCGTTGATTCCTTTGTAGGTTTTGGTGAGAAGAGATCCTGGACGGGCCTCTGAGTATAGGCGGCGGCCCCCTCGCGCGTTACTGGAGCAGGAGCAAGAAATGTCGAAAGAGCTGCAAGCCAAGACCACTGACCTCGTCGCCAAGACCGCGGGCGGGAAGACCTTTCACGACTTCTTGAAGAAGGCCCAGGCCGACTTCATGGGCGAGGTGGCGAAGATCGTCAACGCCAAGCAGAAGTACGTCAAGGCCAAGCTTGCTGGCGGCGTGAGCACTTCGTTCGTGTCCTTCGAGGGTGTGGACACGAGCGACATCGAGCTGGAGGGGTTCCTCTGGCTCATCATGCTCGACGAGCACACGGTCAAGTACGGTGTGCAGATCGACAAGAGCCAGCGTGGTCGTCACGAGGAGGAGCGCACCCTCAAAACGGGCGAGGTGGACGCGGAGATGATTGCGCGCCTCCTCTATCCCTTCATCGGGCCGGACATTCGCTGACCCGTGGACGAGCCTTGCGACTGCCTCGTGACGGTTCTCCCAACCCCTGACGTCTCTCCGCAGGTGCGCGCTCAGATCATTCGAGACACGGCCGCCGTGGTCACGGGGGCGTTGGCGAAGCTGAAGGCTTCCGAGCCCGACGTTCGAGCTTCTTGTACAGGCCGACGCCGATCGAGTGGGCGGAGATGATCTCGTAGCGCCACCCCTTGTGCCGCGTGTAGAAGCGCAAGACGACCTGGTACTCCCAACCGTAGGTGTCGTCCTCTTCCGTATCTACGACCGCACGGACGTAGTATTTGCCCGGTTTGCCGGTACGGACGGGGTGCCCGTGGCCGATCTCGGGCCCAAGGAAGACGTCCCCGATTTCCGGGGGCGGTGGATTCTTGCTTATCGCCATCGACCCGGGCTTAGCCTTCTTTGGGGTACTTGGCGAGGAGGGCTTGCAGGTCGGCCAGGAGGGCGCGCTTGGTCGCGCTGTTCAGGTGGCGGTAGCGAATGCCGTTCACTGCCTCGGAGGTGGCCTTGAGGTTCTGGTCGAGGCTGCGTTCCGTGTTCGCCTCAGCGATGTCGGCCCGGATGTGGGGCAGGTCGGGGCGGTAGACCGTGTAGGAGAAGCCGCCCGCACCCTGGCTCACACGGCTCCCAGTGTCCTTCTTGAGGCGGATCCCGTTCGCGAGCACGATCTGGGTCGCGGTTGTGCGCTCGACCTTGATCTCTTGCAGGTTGCTGTAGTCGCGACCGTTGAAGGCCAGGAATACATCACCGGGCTTGGCGTTCTCGCGAGCTTCGCGCTCGAGCTTCATATGGGTTTGAAAGTCGCTCATCGATCTCTCCTTACCCCGGTAACGTGCCAGGTCGAGCGTTTCTATACCGGCTCGGTGTACTTGACCCGGTGCGTACTCGGTACCTTTTCCAGCTCCGCGAGAATGAGTTCGGGGAGCCCCAGCTTCGGGATACCAAGGCGGAGGCTCGGGAGCGGCTCGAGCGGGAGCGGCGGGCTGTAGATAGCCTCTTCGGGGAGTGCCCTGTCCAGGCCGTCTTTGAGCACATGACACAGCAGGCTGTCAGGACGATGCAGGAAGAGGAGGATCGTCGCTTCTTTGAGCTTGTGGGGGCCTTAGAGAGCGAAGAACTGGTCCCGGGTCATTCCCCGCTCGACCTCGTAGAAGCGGACCCAGGACTCGAGTTCGGCCCGGGTCATGCTCCCTTGGCCTCGGCACCCTTCCCAGGCTCGAGCCGGGCACCCTTCGAACGTATGCTCGTGACAGCAACACGCACACGGGGCTAGCTCGTGGAGCTTGTCCACGTCCCCAGCCCATAGGGCAGCTTTGAGTTCGCGATCGAAATCAGTCACGCTGGGGGCCTCCAACCGGCTTTGACCGCCTCATCCATCCAAGGGAGCCAAAGCAGGGCCTTCTCTGCCTCGCAGACCTCTTCGGCGGCTTTGCAGGCCGCAAGCCCATCGTTCGCTGTCCCCTCGAGCGTCTTTCTCTGGTGGCGGAAGTTGCAGACTTCCACCCGCCACTGGTACACACCGTCCTCGGTCTTTGACACTCTGGCCACGATCGAGGCGGGCCAGTGCTCCCACATTCGACACACCCAAGGGGAGTAGTTGAGCGCTTTGGCTCCCCATTCATACTTCGTCCCCTTGGGAGGGAAGTAGTCCAGAAAGCGGCTCATTGGCTTCCCTTGGGTTTGATGCCAGACTCGGGCAGCTCGGCCGCGGCAATCACTCGCTTGTACCGTTCCAGGGTCTCCGCGGAGGGCGGGAAGATCTCCGGGTCACGAAGCCGCTCAATCTCCCGGACCGCCCAGGCAAGGAGGCGGGTGGGGACCGTCTTGGGGGGCTCTCTGCCATTCTCCCCAATGATGGGGCGCGTCCGCCTATCGAGGGCCCTTTTGCACTCCTCGAGCGTTGGTATGGAGCGGGCTTCCGGCCGCTTCCCGTAAACCATGCGCTTCTTCGCAGCCATGGAGCCGATTGTATCTCGAGCTTCTATGATTTTCCAAGGCGGATTCGATCGCAGCGTCTACCCTTGCCTTGGTTTGCGGGTCTGCGCTAAAGACCCTGCCTTCGTCCACCCATTTCAAACTCATGATGAAGGGCTACACCACATGACCGTCATGTTCCAGAGTAAAAGCCACGAGTTGCACCTTCCCAACGGGACCGCGGCTGAGCTTCTCACCCTGCTTGGGATCCCTGTGGGTATTGGCACGGAGGGCAAAGTCGAGACGGTCAAGGTTCGAGAGAGTTTGGAGGCCGCTCGCGCGAAAGCCTCGGGGGCGATGCTCGAATACCTCAAAGACCTCGAGCAAATCATCAGCGAAATCGAGACTCACGGCGGCACAGCTCTCGAGTGGTTCTAAGAAAACCGCCTTCCGGTGTAGGGAGGGCATGCTTTTCTATGACAATGGCGAGAAAATCGAGAAGCCACACGTCTTCCAGCTCTATGACAGCAGCAAAGTGATGGGGGAATACCGTTCCTGCATCTGGCTGAATGCGGGTGACCATGACATCTGGATTCGGTTTCGGAACCCGGCGATGGAGCACTCGACGCAGTACGAGGGCCCGGAGTGGCGTCATCGGGTGACGCTCTCTCAGCGGACGCCGTACCCGTTGATGGTGCCCGAAAGGTGGGATCCGTTTCATGACGGGCAACGGGAGTGGGCAATCCATGGGGGGCTCAGCTCGTCGTCCATGGAGTACACGACTCCGCTCCTCGGCGGCGTGTGCAAGGTTTCCGCATACAGCAGCTCGGCGCTCAACGCTGTGTGGACGTCCCCGGGGATGAACTTTTCCATGGTCCCGAGTCAAGCCGGGCACCTGCGGGACATCTTGGTCACGACGTTCGACCAGATGCAAAAGCGCATCTTCGACTTCGCGGACTTGGTTCAGCAGAAGCGGAGCCCGGCTGCGAAGGTGGCTCTGGGCGGCAAGGTCGAATGCCCGACGCACAAGTACGCATACGACGCGGCCAAGGGCTGTCCCTGGTGTTGAGGTAGGCCATGAACAAGAAGACGAATGACGGGCCGAGTTTCGCCGTTACCAAGACCTGTGACGGTTGCAAGCACTTCGTGGAGAAGGATGCAAACGACCGTGACGGGGGCAAGATCGGCTACTGCGGGGCCTCCAACAACCAGGTCATCCCCGGTGGGGGCCTCATCACTCCCGCCTGGTGCCCGAAGAGCTAGTTCGCTGCTGCGTTCCCTCGGGCGAGGCGACATTCCGTGTTCCGGTACTGGCAGCCTACGTCCTTGTTCACGGGGCACTCGAGGGCGACCAGGGTGTCGTCCACCTTGGCTGTGCACGAGACGTACCCGTTCTGGTCCGTGTCGAATTCCTGGCAGCGAGCCGTGATGTGGGTAGCGTCCGGGTAGAACGTCTTGGCCCAGTCGATGGCGTCCGCGTTGCCCACGTGCCGTGCAAAGCATGCGGTGGCGAGAACGATTGTGCAGAGAAGCAGTTGTTTCATGCTTCCAAGTACACCGGACGCAAACTTTTGCCGGAGGTTTGCGGTGTAATCGATTTCATGTCTCACGAGAAAATCATCGAACTTGGGGCGCAGATTTCAACGCTCCAACAACAAATCAAGGGTTTGGCGGAGGCCAACAAAAAACGGGACACTCTTGCAGCTGAGGTGTCCCGTCTTGAGGGGGAGGTTGAGAGTCTGGGAAAGTTGTTGCAGGCAGCTCGGGAGCAGTTGGACAAGTTGGGTCCGCGAGTGGACGGGCAGAAGTTGGTGTTGGAGCTGTCGAGGAAGGAAAGCGAGCTGAAGCGCCTCATTACCCCTCAACCCATCACTTACTACGAGGCTATCCACGCGGTCATCGAGGACCTTACATCTGTTGGTTATACCCGGCAGGGGGGTTTGAGGTACGCCTATTTCGCGGGTAGGCCCGGAGAGAAAATCCTTGGTCAAACCTTCGACCAGATGCGTCGTGATGGGTGGCTTATTCGGAGCGCTATCAGGGGGCGTTACATTTTTGGTTCAGCTCGTAGCGCTCCGGACATTCAAGCCATACTGGCACGCGTTGTTAGGGCCTACCCTTCGAGTCTTACTTTCGAGGACTACCGGGAGCAGTGGTACTCAGTGGCTTTTCTAGCTGAACTGGGTTACCTCACGGTTTCGGAGGCGGACCGGATCGTTAGTATGCCCCCGAAATCGTTTACCCGTTTGCTGCATGAGCTGCATGGCATGGATCTTCAGCAGGCGGCCAAGCATTTCGAGACGTGCTTGATCTCGTCGGGTGAATACGACTTTGTCCTTTTTGGGGCACCTGTTGCGCGGGAACTATTCGCCAAGGTCCAAAGCTCTCCTCGCGCAATTGGAGTACACCCCTACTCGCTTGTGGAGGGCAAGCTTTGCCGCAATGCCCCACAGCCCCAGGCAGTGACGGTCGGTTAGCCGGTGTATCTGAGGGCATGTCGAAGATCTATTTTGATCCGAAAACCATCATGAAAATGGGTCGAGTCGGAGTCAGCGTCAAGTTCGCTTCGCACGAGATGAAGCAAATCGTGCAGGTGGCTTTGAACCGACACAAATCTCAACGAGGGGCGAACCGACACGACCACAGTGTCAAAAGCAACGAGGGGGTCAAGAACGACCTTATCGGTGCGTTGGGGGAGGTCGCGGTTCGTGATGCGTTTGACTTCAAGGAAGCGGACCACATCACGGTCCTTCCCATTCCTCAGTGGGAGGCGATGCGGCGGGAGAAGAACCTGACCGACGTGGGCGGTTTCGAGGTGCGCTCGGTGGGTCGTGACCCAGAAGGGAGCCAGAAGACGAGCCTCATCGCGAAGCAGGACACGGATGCAGGCAAGAAGGACGTCATCTTTGTTCTGGCTGTACCCACGAAGACCTGGGGCCTTTTTGACTCCACGGTTTTGGTCATGGGTTGGGCTTATGGTCGGGAGATCATGGTTCCGGAGTACATGGAGTTGAACGTTGACCGCCCAAACTATTTCATGCCCTTGGGTGACACACGGTCGATCGAGTCGCTCTATGAGCTTCAGGGTAAGCCGTTCCCCAAGACCTTGCTCGAACAGGACGAAGAGAACTACCGCGACTTGAATCTCGCCGTGTAGATCAGGCGGGCTTGATCTTCCGCCCGTTCTTGTGCTTGACCTCGACCTTGATCGTGATGTCGTCGTCAACCTTGAGGATCACCGGGATTGCCAGTTTGGTCAGGAAACTCTTGTTGACACCCGCGGGCTTCACCTTCACCGGTTTCCGAAACTGCTGTTTGAGGAGCCCCTCGACGATGTCGATGGGGGTTTTGCCCTTTGGCACCACGCCCCAAACCGAGTCGATATCGTTGCCGTCAACTTCAACGCGAAGGTCAAACTCCGCGGGCTCGGTGAGGTCGATTTTCTCGGCGGTGGGCAGGTCAGCTGCGGCGGCCACACGGAGGATCATTTCGGCGTCGTTGGGCATGACTACCTCTCGCACAAAAAGATTTTAGGGCCCCAGTTTGTACCGCTCCTTCTCAGCGGCGAGCATGGTATCGGCGACCCGTTCTGCTTCCTGTGGAGTGCTCCCCCGCGAAAGAGCAGCGATGGCGTAGGCACGCCACCCCTCGGCATCCAATGCGGTTTTGATCTCGACACGAGGCGGGGCAATTTGGGCACGAGTTCCATTCATGGGGATGGGTACACCATCACCACAAGTGCTCGCTGATCAAGATGCCGGGTTCCATAGTTTCTGGAACCTGACCGGCCGCGTGGGCGACGTCCCAAGCCTCGCGGCGGCCGACAAACTGGTCGTAGTTGGTCAAGAAGCCTTGCACGTGGTTCTCGACTCTATCGCGACCAAGGGTCTTGATTGCGTGAAGGATGACTTCGTCGTGTCGAGCCGGGGCAGGGAGGGCCCAGACGGTCCCGTCGGCGGTGCGGATTGCGGCGGCGGTTACCCGGGGTTGGGCTCGTCGAAACTGATGCTCCTCTTCGTTGTGGTCGAGCTTGCCGAGCTTGGCCAAACTAACGAGCGTTTTGTGCAGGAAGTTCCCCACTGGGTTGTTCGTCCACATGACCCCTTTGTGCTTGATGAAGGACTCTTGCCCGGGCTCCCACAAGCCGAGGGCGACCCCCAACTGGTGCTCGACACAGTCCCAGTCATCCCAGGTCTTGCTCACGGTCTCGAGAAAGGACTCTGTGGCCTTCGGTTTGATTCGGGCGGCTTTGAGCTTGTCCCGCTCGTACTCGATGACCAGTTTGGCATCACGTAGCCCCATGTTGTACGAGATGAAGGGCTGGCCGTTTACCACGCTCGTCACCTCGACCTCGCCGCTACGTTTGCGGTAGGACTTGATGGCGGGAATCAACTGATTTTCGAGGATGAAGGTGCGCTCTTCATCGTTGATTGGCGGGAAATCATCGCGATTGAACGTCATGGCTTGAACCCTTCCCAATCAACTTCATTCGAATAAACGAGGCGACCTTGCGAGGTATAGTTTACGTCGTGATGGTTGTCGTTCGCATGAAACCATTGGAGCGCCAGCGTGCGCTCGGGGCCTTCCAAGAGCAAACCGTGTGAAGCTAGTTCGCATCGAATCTCAGACCAATGCACAGTGCCGGGCTTGCAAGGCTTGTGCACGTACACGACACCATCAAACTCGCTTGTGACCCCCATCGTGTGCTCCTTGTGCTGGTGGAGCCACTCCAAGTGGATGGGCCCGATGCCATGGGCTTGGAGGCCGAGGTAGAAGTTCCCCTCCTCGAGCAGCTCCTTCAACGCGAGCAGGTCCGGCAAGTGGTTGAGAAGGAACTTCATCGAACCACACCCGTTGTCCACGCCCCTCATGGGGCAGGTTTCAGCGCACGTTACGCAGTAGAGGTAGTGGTTGTGCCTTTTGTTTTCGGCCCGCGTCATGGTTCCGACTACACCACTTCGGTGTCATGTGGGGCATGGCCAAGCCGATCACTCCAAAGGAAGTTCAGGACCTCAAGAACGCAACCTTTCCTGATGAGGTAATCGAGGTTTTCAACGAGTTGATCGTGGAAAACTGGGATGGGCACAGCGCCACCATCAAGCAAGATGTGGCGGCAGGGCGGATTGCCAAGCGGATGAAGATCACGCGAGCCAAGGTTTTTGACCGAAGCCTTCTCGACATAGAAGACGTGTTTCAAAAGGCAGGCTGGAAAGTCGATTACGACAAGCCTGGGTACAACGAAACCTACGACGCATTTTTCCGATTCACGAAATGAACCCGGTGACCAGGTGTTAACCTCGGCATGGACGACGGTGCAAAGGTCATTCTAGCCATTGTGCTCATGATTTTGGTGGGTGTTGCCTGCTGCTATGATCGCGCGCAGAACGAACAGGTGGAAAAGGCTTGTGTTCAGAAGCATTGCGCGGACGGGTCACACCCTGAGTGGTATCAGCCGTACAGGAGCCGGGGAATCTGCATTTGCCCGGGCGTTCTTGAGCCTTGAGGTGTACTAGGGGCATGAGGAAACTTCTGCTCTTGCTCTCCCTCACTGCTTGCGCGGTAGACCCCGTAGAAACCAGGATCACGAGCAACCCGAACGTATCGGTTGCTCTGCTCTTCGAACATGAAGGGTGCCGGGTCTACCGGTTCTATGACAACGGGGCGTCGCGTTACTACGCCAAGTGCCAGGGCGGGACTGCGACGGTCATGCATCAGGTCCAGAGTGGAGAGAACAACACGCGACCGGAGGAAATCACCACGGTCAACGTGGTGCCCCCGCATCAGGACGAGCCATGAAGATTGGGGACAAGGTCTCGGCGACCCTCACGGTCACCGTGGACAGCGGCCCTATCGGCGACTCCATTGCGGAGGAAACCTACGAAGGGATCGTCACGCAAACGGGTCGGGCCAAGTGCTTCATCGAGATCATGAAGGGGCCGAAAGACGGCGTTTACATGGTCGGTGAGGTTGGCGGTTTCGAAATGTCCCGCGTTCGCTTACGGAAGTGACTTCCGGTGTAAGCGGGGCATGGATTTCAACGGCTACAAGCTGACTCGCTCCGACGCTCCCTCATGCTGGAGCAAGGGCGGGAACGGGCACCTGGTGCTCCCTCTCACGGGAGAGCATTTCGTTCGGCTCATCCACTACACGGACTGCCCGTTCCCGCATCTCGAGGTTTGCGGCCTTGGGGGCGAGGTTCTTGGCTGGTGCCGGATCGGCAAGGATGCGGTCGCTTGGGACAAGGCCCAACGGTTGGTTGAGCTTCGGCTCTCTCGTGGAGATGGGCCTCGGGACCTGGCCAACTGGCTCGACGCGTTTCGTGTCCAAGACAGGCGGCCGAGCGATACCCCAAACGATTTGGTTCGAATTCGCCAGACGGTCGAATCTGTGCTGGGGTCGATGCACTACCTGGTCAAGGCAGTCAAGGACGCAGAAGTCGTCGTCGAATCGGTGGGGAGAAGGCTGAGCGACGTCACCACAATCAACGTGCACCTGGGCAACTTGAAGTCAAAGGTGTCCCGGTTGCGCGACCTCACCGGGGCGGCTGACTATGTGGATCTGGAAGAGAAGCCGCCGACCCAGCCTGACCTTGCGTAGCTGCCCAAGCACGAACATCGTCGATGGCTGCTTCCACGTGCCCTTGGGCGGCCCTCAAGTGGGCTTTGAACCCCTCTTCGGTTTCAGCTCCCTCCGCTGCCTGAATGCTTTCGCGGATCTTCTCAACCTTTTCCAGGATGAGATCGCACAGGGTGCCCTTTGGGGCCGTTGAATTCTCCATGGTTTGTCGCATACCATGGTGGCTATGGCGCGACAACCCACAGCAGTACGGGCAGAAACCCTTTTCAAACCCTCCGTGCACCGTCGATTCAAGGCGGCGGCCAAGCGCCACAACATCTCGGTGGCTGAGGCTCTTCGGTGCGCGGCCGAGCACTGGTTGCTGTTGGACGAGGTGGAGCACGAGGACGCCCAGCAACAGGCCCGTTATGTGCGGGCCAGGGAACGGAAGCGGAAGTGACCTTCCCCGAGCTGGCCCTAAACCACTTGTAGGTGGTGTCGGTATGCTCCTTCGGATCGCTCAACGTTTTCTCGAGGCCCGGTCGCTCGATTGGAAACGGTTCAAGGCCCTTGAGACCCCAGATGAGATGATCGCGTTCTGCATCGAGCAGGGCTTGCGACCCATGGGGGAGTCGAACCGGGTCGTGTTCGCGCTCAACTCTTCCAAGGTGCTGAAAATCGCAAAGCGTGACGCGTTGGGGCGTGACCAGAACCTGTCCGAGGCCAAGATCGCCAGCGACTCTCAGGCGGCCCCCGTGCTCACGAAGGTATTCGATTATGACCCGGAAGGCTGGTGGCTTGTAGCGGAGCTTGTGCGGCCCCTCAAGAGCGTCAAAGAGTGGCAGCAGATGATGGGCGGCGTGGAGCACTTGACTCCAAGAGTGCTCTACTCGTTGGCCCTACGAAATTTCCACCCGAACTACGTGACTGACACGGAGAAGAAAGAGCTGGCTTTCCCACGCGTGCAAAAGCTCGTTGAGCCTTTCACTGTTGTGGTGCGCAAACATCTTGTTCAAGAGCTAGGGAGCTACGACCACTGGGGCAAAACGTCCGATGGGCGGCTCGTGGTTCTCGACTACGGCTACCAGTTTAGCGGCTAGGTTCTGGTGTACCCCTCGGCATGAAGATGAGAGTCACGAAAAAGCGCATCGAAACGATTCGGAGAGAACACACGGACATGGGCGAGCATGGCATTGATGCCGAGTCCGCTTGGGAGCTAGCCGAAGAGCTACTCAAAGCCGTGGACGAGCGGGATGAGTTGCTTGCCAAGTTGACTGAGGGCGGGTCGAAGGCTTAGGGTAGCCCCAGCTCACCTGCCATGCGTAGGAGGAGCAGAGGGGTCGTTCTTGGAAACGGGGGCGGCCCTCGTTTTTTCGTGGAAAAGCACTGGGCTTGCGGTACAAATCCCCAGATGGCGACGAAGAAACAAGCCCCTCCCCGCTTCCACAAGCTCTTCACCTGGGTTTGCCGGGAGCGCATCGTGGACCTTTTCCCTACTGCGGAGCAGTTGGTAGAGGCCCTCACGGTCGAGTCCCTGCCTGACATCGACGTGCCGGGGGAGCTTTACGCGGCCGTCGTGGAGTTCCGGCACCTGCGGACGGTGGACCGGCTCCGGCGAGCCCAGACCTTCGTGTGGCGGGAGGACAATGCGCTTCAGGCCGACGTGAAGCGCAAAGACATCCTCGAGCGCGTCCCCAAGCTCACGGACGAACAGGTCGAGCTTCTGTACGTGGCCCTGAGCCGACTGCTTTACGGTCCGCCGCCGAAGGTGGCCAAGGGCTGAAAAGACAGAGCCCCAAGGGTTGGGGCCTCGGGGCTCTTATCCCGGCCGTCCTAACGACGACCTCGTGGGCTAGGCCCACGCCCAAGATGGCCGCACCCCCTCCCGCCGTCAAGTGAACGGTTTCGGGTACAGGGGCGCATGAGCCGGGCAGAAGTGGCCCATAGCTCGAGGCTCGCACCGGCCCCCAAACTGCTTGCGCTCCCAGCGATCCCTGAGCTTGACCATAGGGGCAACATCCACAAACCCTTCGGCCAAAGCCACTTGAAAGACGCTGCGGTGTATTCCTTGAGGTCGAAGCCGACTCACAGCCTCGAAAGTCAGCTCTTCGTCAATGAAATTGCGCGGGCACTGGTTCCCGTTCTCGTCTTCGTGCTCACAGCGAACGACAGCTTGCAGCGTAATCATGCCAAAAACCTCACACCTGCTGATAGCCTACCTCATCTGGGGCCTCTTTGCTTTGTGGTTTGGCGGATTTATGTGCGCACATCCACAGTGGTTTGACTGGGTAGGGCTCCCTCTTGGTTGTTGCTGCGACAAAACGGGGCACTGGTTCTAGGCGAAATTCGACTCGGCACGGTATAGAACCCTCAACCCCTGCGCGTTTCTAGGGCAAGAGGGAAAGCCAATGTCTACGCTGAGTCGCCAGATTGTTGATTCCAACCACTGCCACGAGAATTCGATCACGATTCGCCCGAACGAACACTTGGGCATGACGATCGAAATCGACTACAAGCCGCACCCGGCAGGTTGGGTTCGCGAGGTGATGATCGCGTATTTCCAGGGTCCCCTCTACGAGGAGCCCGCGTGGGAAGGCCCGACGCCCCTGGACCTCGTGCTCTCGAACTTCGCTGAAACCTACCACCAGAAGAACGCGTGATTCTGAGTATAGAACGCGCCACCCTCGCGCGTTCATAGAGCAAGGAGAAGATGCCATGGCAACGCTCAACACGCTCAAGGCCGCTGTCAAAGCCAACGATTACAAGCTCATTGCGGAGAACGTTCGCGGTTTTCGCAAGGCTGGTTTCAACGCCCGGGAAATCTACCGCATGGCTCTCGCAGCCGACCCTAACCTGGACTTTGACACGTGGACCGACACGGTGGCCACGGCTCTCGAGAAAAACCCGGAGAACCACAATGCCCGCTGACCTGACCAAGATGTCTCACGCTGAGAAGGAAGCCTACGCCGCCAAGATGAAGCGGGCTTTCAGCCTTGTGGACCCGAGCATGTCCGGGGGTCACTGGAAGGATGTAATCAGCACCACGGCGACGCAGGACCTGTGGGACCGCCTCTGCAAGCTTCACGAGATCGCGTTCGAGGACATTCTCGAGGCCATCGAGTTCTACACGGCTACCAAGCCGGTGGTGCACAAGGAGCCGACCCAAGCGGCCATGAACGGGGCTGTGCGGCCGAGCAATCAGGAACTGCTGGTCTCGGTGCGAGCGGCGGGATACCGCCAGGGCCCGGCTGGAGACCACTAGACCAGACGAAGCCGCGGCACGAGGGGAGCAAACCGAGGCACCCCGGCGACCTCGTCCTGCCACATGGCCCACGGCCGTACCCAGACCTCTCCCCCAGGCTTGAGCGCCACGTAAATGGCCGCCTTTTCCCCGGCTACGTAAGCCTTCGAGAGCCCTGCTGGAATGCACACCGCTAGGCCCTCTCGACCTTGGAACACGATGACGCCTGTGGGGATGGCCACCTTGCCGTCGTCCCCTTGAATCTCGGCCGCTTCGCTGAGCCTTCCAGTGCAAATGACGGCCGCGCCCTCCTCGAAATCCGAGACGATGAGTGCTTCCCCAAGGAAGCCGTACGTTCCGCCCTTGTAATGCCGGTAAATCATGCCCGCTTTTACACCGCCTAGCTGGCAGCCCAGAGCAGCGTGTGTACCGCTTGCTCGAGCGCCTGGGCCCGCAGAGCGTCGTCCTCGACCTCGAGCCACACATCCTCCCGATCCAGCTCGAGAACCGTCACCTCGAGCCCCCTACGCACCACCTGGACCCGAACCGGCCCCAAGCTGTCCCGCAACTCCCCTGCCCAAATCACTTTGTCCGTGCTCATGCGCAAAGGCTACGATGGCCCCAGGACAAAATATGTCGCGGCTCGCGGCTCGGTATAGAAACCCGCCCGCTTGCGCGTTCGTAGGACATGGAAAACCAATACAAGCGCACCGTCGAAGGCTCGATGCACGAGGCTCTCCTCAACCGTCTCTTGAAGGTCGGGAACGTGATTCGGGACGCTATCCCGGACCACTTCGCGGCCACTCGTCGCTGGTCGGGCCCGGCCCGGCAGGACCTGCCCCTGACCGTGTACGTCGAGTGCGAGGGCTACGCCTACGCCGACAACACGACCAAGGCGAACCTCATCGTCATGATCACGTTCGACCCGACCACCTGCACCACGGAAGTGCGGATGAGCTACGGCGACGACACCAATCGGGCTATTCACGACCGTCGCACGTTCGCCCTGACCGAGGCCCACATAGCTGAGGCGTCTCTCGAGATGGTTCTTCGCCAGCTCGGCTCGGTGGTCCGCTGAACAAATAGGGGACGTCGGGGACCATTCGATTGATTTTAGCCTTGACCGCAGCCTCCAACAGCGTTTCGCACCCAGAAGCTTCAAGGATGTAGTCAGTTAGCTCTTCTACTGTCTTGGTAAGTGGCGAGCACTCTTTGTAGTAATGAGCCACAAGCTTCAGAAACTCGTGGAGTTCGATGCGTGAGTCGTTCGATCTCATTGGCAATCCTATTAGCACAAAGGGCATGATTTGCAGAGGGGTTCTGCTATGAAGCCCGCCCCCAATGAGTGTTCGTCGTATGCCTTCCCCCAACACTGATCAGACCCTCCTAAAGCTGCGAAAACGCATCAAAGAAGCGCCATCGGATCTCCCTCCCCGCTTCGATGGCATGAAACTTGTCCGCTATGTGCGACAAGGGCGTGGCCCAGACGCAGATTTTGCGTGGGCCATCTACATCAGCCACGACCCCTGCCACGACCGACGCGGCCACAAGGCGAATCGGCACACGGTTTTGGCGGTTCACCGACTCAACGGGACGTTCAAGATCCTGGGTCGGGAGCTTCCACTGAAGCATGCTCGAGCGCTGGCCAAGGGGGAGCTTTGATCGGGGTAGTAGGGGCATGCCCAAACTACGACTTCAATGGGAGGACTACCCCACGCACTCCCAATTTCGCTGTGCTGGCCAACACCTTGAAGTTTACCCTCAGCAGTCCCATTTGGGTTTGATCAAAGGTTTCCTTTGGATAGCGGGGAAGCGTTCGGGGGTCTCTCGGACCCGTGAGTGGGCCAAATTCCGGGCGGAGGCCGCGGTGTATGCCAACCTGCTTGCCATGGCCGGTGCGTTCGGGCTTGAGGTAAAACCCTGTGAAGAAAAAGCTGGTAGCGCGAAATCATGAGCCAGGGCACCTGGACGAGTTCCGGAAGCTCCTCCTGGGAAAAGTCATTGTCGAGGTCCAAGCAGGCCGAGGTGACGAGGGGGACCACCTGTATTTGCGGTTGGAAGACCTTCACACAGGTGTGCGCGAGGGTGTAACCGTCTCGGTGGGCTCGATCTACGCTGAGCTGCTGTTCGAGAAGAAACCCAAGAAGTCGGTATAGGGACTCGACCTCTCCCGCGTTCTCAGGGCATGCGTACCAAGAGGACATACAGGGTGGTGAACTTCCGGCTCTTCGGCGTCCGCGGCCGAGAGGTTCTCGTGCTCCGGGCTGAGGAAGCTCGCGAGGCTCGGGCGCAGGGTGAGCGGCTGGTGCGCGAGGCGTGCATCAACTTCACCGGGCTCAAGGTGCTCGAGACGACCTCCGAGGTTCTCTCCGGCTGGACAGGCTCGCTGACCCCCTCCGACGTCTTCTCTTGGGAGGCGGCTTGGGGGCGGCGGTTCGCGAAGAGCCAGGATGCTCGGTGGCGCTGACCGGTGTACCTAGCCCCCATGACCAGCCAGAAGAAGCTCGGGCGGGGGCCCTCGGACGCCAATAGGCGGACGTCTCGGTACGGGGACGAGCCAACCTACGAGAAGGTTCGGAGGCACGGTCGAACCATCTACCTCAAACACGTCGGCGGGAATCGCTCGGCCTACCGCCCCAGCGCGAAGCGGTGGCGGCTGGAAGACCTCTACGCGGCCATCAAAGCCCACCTCCTCGAGAAGCGGATCGGCTCCTCAGTGGAGCACTTGGCGGACCGCTTCAAGGCCAAGCCGGGGCTCGTGCACCAGTGCCTGCACCGGATGATTCGCGAGGGCACGGGGCTCTACGAGACGGCCAACAGTGGCCCCCACGACACGAGGCGGGACTACGGCCCCAAGTGGAAGGGGCGCCCGTACCCCATCGTAGACCTATCTCACTGGCCCAACGGTTGGATTGCGACCTACTACGCCTTCAGGGACGAACCCAAGACGGTCAGCGACTAAGGGAGCCAGAGGAACCCAGGGACGGGCACCCACTGCCCTTGGAAACGTGGAGCTTTCGCGACCAAGACAGGCCCGGTGCTCGTTTTGACCCAGATCGCGCGTTGGCCGAAGTCATCGTAGAGCACCCATCGCACTTCCCATGCGTAGTCTTTGGCGCATTCTTGTACCCACTGCTCCGCTTGATAGTCGTAGTCCACCTCATTGTCAGCACAATGTGTGGGGCTGTTCTGTCGGGGGCTCTTGATGGGGTCGTTGTATTTGTCGTCGTGGTGTTCAAGGCGCATGGGGTGCCCCATAGTAGCTGAGCCAAACACCTCGGAAAATCAGAATGTCGAGGGCTATCAGCGCGATCGGAGTCAGATAAACGACCCCGGCAATGAAGAGGGCATAAGCCCACACTGCCAAGTAGTACAGGATTTCGATGGCCCTACTTGGGCTCGAGCACGAGGAAACGCTCGATTTTGCTGTGGTCGTTCTCATCGACTTCCATCGCAATGTAACCGTACCCGATAGAGTCAACACCGAAAATCCCATTGATCAGGCCCAGAATCCCCACACGATTGTGTGCGGCGGAATCCAAAGTGACCTGAATTGTCGGGTGGGCGGCTAGACTCTCGTTGCAGGGGACCCTGTATTTGAAGAGGGCTTCGACGGCTTTGCGGTCGAGAGTCAGAGCTTCATTCAAGACTTTCACAGCGTTCTCGACCTGGGGGCGGTTGGGGAAATCAGTAGTCATATCGAAACACTACACCGGGACGCACGGTACCGGAGACGTTTCAAGTAGCAAGGGCAGCCGAAATAAGCTAGTACGCTGGCCAGCAGGGCGACCTAGTGTGAAACTCATCGAAATGTCACTCCATCTGCTGAGGACTGCTCCGACACGCTCCATAGCGGCGGGAGTAGTTATTTTGGTGAGTATTTCGCTCGTTGCTTTCCTGGACGCCTTGGACGGGGGCTCCACGCTGGGCTCGCTGTACACGATTGGAGTGGTGGCCAGCGCCTGGAGATGGGAGTTCCGAGGGGCGGTTGTTACTGTTGTGGTTTCCCTGGCCGCGGCTTTGACATCGGACTACTGGGGCGTCGAGCACCACGTAGAGTGCATGTCTATCTCTGGTATCTGGTGGACAGAGTTGGCTCGAGCATGTTCATTCCTGACTGCGGGAATGACAACAGCGAGCCTGCGTTTTACGCTGCGGGAACGAAACGCTTTTGTCACTCAGCTCGAGAAGGCCATGGCCGAAATTCAAGCGCTCGAGGCGTGCCTCCCCATCTGCGCTTGGTGCAAGCGCATTCGAGAAGGGGAGAAGTGGATGGAATACGACCGTTATTTAGCGACCAAGACCGCTATCACGCACGGCATCTGCCCCGAGTGTGCTCACAATCTTAGGCCGTCGATTCGGGCCGAATGAACCAAGCCCAGGCTTCGCCGAACCCCTCAACAGGGTCGAAGTAAGGCCATCCCGTCGTGGATGTTGGGGGCCCAGACGCGGATGCCTTGCGGGGGCTCTCCAGGGCGCACGAACACGGTGAGGTTGCGAGAACCCTTCCACCACTCAAAGCTCTCCTCTTCGGCGCTCCCAGCTCGATGGGGCTCGACCCAGGTTGCCCCGGCCGCGGCCTTCCAGCGCTCTACCAGTTGGTCGCCGGTCATAGTAGCTTGAATGCCCCGTTCTCACCAAAGAGGGCATCGAAGACCTTCTTGCGCAGATCGATCTTCGCTTGCTCGGTAGCCATGTAGTCGTCCCCCGTGCGCACGTGAGCCGTCACGTGGGCGACGGGCTCGAGCATGCTGATCGCAGCGAGCAGAGGTTGAATGTCGTCGTCGCGGATCTCGCGCTTCAGGTGCACGGTGAGAGTGCGAATGCGGTCGGTCATGGTTCACCACCCTGGCTCTTTCGACACGCACGTGGTGCCATCGAAAATCCAACGCCACGAGCCGTCCTCCGAACTCAGCTCGAGGAACGAACCCGCCTTCACATAAGGGGCGATGGCCTTGAACATCTCTTTCTCTTCCCCCAACTTCTCGTTGGTCAGAGAGATGTTGGTGATGTTCCCTTGACCATCGTTCTTGGCTTCGTAGCCCCAGACCTCGAGTAGCTCTTCCAAGGTCTCGCAAGAGTCGGTATCCCCCTTTCTGACCCAATGGCCGTAGATCGGTTTGGCTGCGGCGAGCGCGGCTTCTTTGTGCTCGGCTGCGATGAAAAACTGTTTTCTGCTCAGGTGAATGCTCACGCTCATGCGAGCGACTACACCGGCGGTGTTATGTTTCGCATGGCATTCTATGCGTACGTGAAACAGAGAGGCGGCTGCGACTACACAATCGCGTGTGGCCAGAAGCTAACTCGATTGGAAGCTTTGACTTTGGAGGCGGCTCGAAAGGAAGCACAGGAGATGTACGAGAACTACGGGCCCGAGGATGGCTTGAAGAATATCGAGATCATCGAGGGGCGAGTGGTTGAAACGATCGACCTAAAGGCTGTGCAGTTGGAAAGAGAGCGGGCGGAGAAAGAACGAGAAGAAACCCGTGAAAAAGAGCGCGAGCGGGCCGAGTACGAGCGGCTCAAAGCCAAGTTTGGGGACAAGTGATGGAAGAGAAGCCAATCATGTTCGGCATTCTCGAAAAACCGGATGAACCCGAACCGCCCCAGTACAAGAAGGGCAAACCGTGTTTGGCGCTCGTGGCGAGCGACGGGCAAGGCGTCATGCTGCTCGACCAGATCGGGGCGGGGCTCGATTTCTGGTTCGGGGAGTGCGGCACGGACCCCAACGACGAATTCCAAGACGCCCCCGTGGGCTTGTCCATCTGGGAGGGGCATCTGCATTCGAAACCTCCGGGGTGGTTCGAGGAAGGCATCTGCGAGCTTCGTGGGGACTACCGAGCTATCACAGCCGAGGAGTGGGAGAGCTACCGGGTCAACGGGTCCTTCTGGAACGCAGCAGACTGGTTCGAGCAGGGGCCCGCAGAACCGGCCGAGACTGACCCACCACTCGAGGAGCTTATCAAGTGAAATCGCCCGTGCGCCTTGATTACTTGGTTCTCCGGTGTCGAGACATTGAGCAGAGCAAACGCTTCTACGAGGCGTTGGGCTTGCGCTTCAAGCCCGAGCAGCACGAGACAGGCCCTGCTCACTACGCAAGCACGCTTGCGGAGGGTGTGGTTTTGGAGCTGTATCCGACCACAAAAGAGGTGGCCTCCCAACGTTTTGGGCTTTCCTTGAACGGGGTGGCTAACCGATACTGGCGCGCAAACCGTCGGGGCGGCGAACTCCTACGCCCATGGGACGGCTACACATGCACGCTTCGTGACCCCAGTGGGCACGTGGTGGATTTGTGCGAGGAAAACGAATGACGACGACAACTGAGCCAGAGCTGGTGCGGTTCGAATGGTCGAAACGGCAACGGGAGTTGCTCACTATGGGGTGCACCGTTGTGCACTCAGTGGCCACAACCCTCCTCGTCGAGCGTGTCGAAGGGGAGCAGGTCTTCACTCGGAACGGGGGTCGCTTGCACCTCGATTTGTGCAACCCGAAAACCATGAAACCTCCAACACTTGCGTTCATCCGCAAACTGGCCATCGAGCTGATCGGGGACTCCGAAGTCAAAGAGGACCCCGGCCCGCTCGGGACCAAAATCAGCATGGCTTTTTTCGAACGAGATGGGCTCACGCTGATTTCGGAGCACGTTTTTTACGGGGACCGTGACACGAGGACGCGGCGCGCGGTAGAATTCCTCCGGTGTTACTAGGCGCATGAAACGCATCGAAGAATTCGCAGAGGGTTTGAAGATTCTGGCCAAGTACGATTCCGACGGGTTCAGCGTGTGTGCTGAGCATGACGTTGTGTATGCGGGGCCCGGGGACGCAGATGAGGTTGACCCCGAGGACGCGGATCGGCTTCAGGAGCTGGGGTGGCACATCGACTCCGACGTGCACCGGTGGAGAAAATACATGACGAAGATGAAGGCTTCGGGCAGTTACATCCACGACTTTCCGCCGGTGTTGGTTGTACGGACCGACCTCACCGCGGATGAGGTTCGGGAGATCGCTCGAGAAAAGCTCGGGATTGAGGACCTCGAACCGATGGTCAACAACGACCTGATCCACAACAAGGTGTTCGTCGAGATTGAGCCCCCAGACGCCAACGGCATGGCCTTGGCGCTCTACAACCATGACGGGGTCTATTCGGTTCGGCGGTACAAGCCGAGGCCGAAACCCGTATAGACTCCCGGCCGCTCGCGCGTTACCAGGGCATGGGCAAAGACAAGAAGAAGGCCCCACACCGGAAACAGTGCAAGGCGTGCCCGTGGCGCAAAGACGTGGTTCCGGAGCGGGACATCCCAAACGGCTACTGCAAGACGAGGCACGAGAACCTCAAGAACACCATCGCGCGTCCGGGCGAGATCGTGTTCGGTGCGCTCCGAGTGATGGCTTGCCACGATAGCCCGGTTGGTCGCGAGGAGCCGTGCGTGGGTTGGGTCATGCACCAGCTGGGGCCCGGCAACAACATCGGGCTCCGGATGCGCGCCTTGGACGGTCGCTACAACAACTACGAGACGGTGGGCGAGCAGCACACTACGCTGGAAGCCACCCTGGGGCTCGAGGACGACGAGGAAGAGATCGACTGGGGCGACGAAGAGGACGAGTAGTCAGAGGTCCTTCAAGGCGACCCAGGCCCCATCAACCTCGACCTCGATATCGTCGGGGCCGACCTTCTTTTTGCTCACGAACTGGTGTCCTAAGAAGCGGCCGTACTTGTTCTGGTCCGGCTTCGTGTCCGCAGGCCACGGGAATCGAAGCAGCACGTTTCCATAGTGCTGTTTGATGTAGTCGGGGTCGTCTGAGAAGAACAGGTGAGCCCCGTCATCGTACTCGCTGTACGCATCGTTGAATGACGCAGCGGCTCCAGGAATGAGCCCTCGGCTTTTGATGGTGGTCAGCCTATCGGACCGTGTCCCATGGTAGGCGAATCGGCTGGCCAGGAACTTCCGAGCTACGCGCAGAGGTAAGTGCGTCATGGTGCATAAACCCCCGACACAAGTAGATCACATCCCGCTCGAGCAATGCCTCGACCGTCGGGTCTACAAGCTCCGAGCGCGTGGTTTGCGCCTTGGGGTCTTCAACGCGTTGAACTCCAGGTTCATCGGCATTCGATGCGAGTGGGGCATCGACGTCCTGGGGCAGGAACTCCACTGGGACGTGGGCGAGCCACATGGCACGGCAAAGCCTATGGAGCTGCTCCCAGACGTGCTATCCAGCCACGTCCCCCTGGTCAAGCACCTCCCATCCAAAGAGGGCGAGAGGGTGCTCCAAGAGAACGAGGAGCTGTTCGCATTCCTCATGGACGTCGAGCAGCGCTACCTCGACTGGCGGGGCTGAGCTACTTGCCCAGCTGGTCGAAGGCGGGCGGGCTCCACACCGGCGGGCGGTCGTGAAGCTCAGGCAGCGGGGCGGGCTCCAGGGCGGGCTCTGGGGCTGCCTGGTCTGGGAGAGCTTCGGCCATCTGCGGCTCCGAGATGGAAGCATCGACCACGGGGGCAGGCGGAGGCTTGGGCTTTGTCGGCTTTTTCATGCCGGAGCCGATTCGACCGTACCCACTGCCGAACCCGCTACCGCTACCCGATCCAGCGCCATGGCCAATCGTGCCGAAGCTGCCCAGGCCGATGCCCGCAACGGGCTCGGGAGGGGCCGAGATTTTCTTCGGCTGCTGCGCTTCCATGTAGCCCTCAAGATAGGACCGGAGCGCCACGAGGTCGTCATGGTTGCGAGCAGTGGCCGCAGAAGCCTCCTGGACGGCTTTCGCAAGCGTCTCGTAGGACATCTTCGTGCTCGTCTGGTCCTGGGGTTTGAAGGCCGCTCCGATGGCCGCAACGAGGGCGGTCAACGCTGTTACCAGCGTCACCCATTCTTTGACGGGGCTCGAGCTTTTGGGGTCGGTTTCAGCCACAACTACCTCCTGTGAAAGAAAGGCGCACAAGAGGTGTACTGGTCGGGATGAATCTCGAGGAATGCCTAGCCGCGACGACACGGCTGAACAGCTACGTTGACGAGTTGATCAAGGCCATTGAGGGGCGCGACGAACTCGAGGTGCGTCACTTGGCGGGCCATGTCAAGTACGAGGCCAAAAGGATTCGAGCTTTGCTCGGGATCACGGAGGGTGGAAATGAAAATGAAAATGCAAGCGTACACGGCGCAATCGACTCGGATGGGGTACATCCTGGGGCTTCCGACTCTTGAAAGAACGCTGGTTAAAGCGAAAGAGCTGGGAGAGAAGCTCTACGGAGACAAAGACCCGTATGTGTTTCAGCCCCAGACCCATGAAGTCCCCACGAATGTCCACGTCTACCAGAACGTGCCGCCAGCTTGGATGTTCGTCGGCTATTTCAGCGGTGAGCCCACCCCGGCTGACAAGAATGCCATGGGCGCAACGTTGACCGTTGTGTGGTTCAGCGACGTGGCAACGCCGATTTTCGATGACGTCATTCCCGAGGTTCAAGCGATTTGGGACGAGCACGCGAAGAACTACAACGACCTCTAATCCTCTTCCCACTCACAAGGGATGAGGCTGGTCCACTCCACGATCGCCGCTTGAACGCGACCCCAACGGGTCTTGCGCCAGTATGAAGGGAGCATCCGAGTCAAGCTGCGATTGGGGTGCGATGCGATCATGGCAAGGTCGAAAACCAGGCCGAGGACCAACGAAACCACGGCGATCACGAGCAGGTATTTCGCGAAAAACCCCAGCGCGATTGTGAGACGCGTCAGCATGAGCCTAACTTACACTCTCGCGCTCCAAGTCAAGGCTCAATTCTACTTCCTCCCCCATGGCAATCTATTGCCGGGGTTTTCGACGGCACATACGGGTTGTTGACCCAGCTCGCTTCGAAGTAGAGGAGTGGGCGCGGCCAACCCCAGACCATCCACAGACGGTGGACGGGTTTCCCACAGATCGTGCGGTCGATGTACTCCGCTAGGTTCTCCCCCTCGATGAACCTACCTTCGAAGAAGATTCGGCGAACGGGCCTCGGGTCATACTGGCGGTCGTACTGCCTCATTAGGCTGGGTACACCGGCACCGCGGTCAAAGCTTCTGGGCTAGAATGAGGCAGTTCATCGGTCTCGAGTGACGCCCAACGGCCCAGTCCTTCAACTCCCCGGTGAACCCGAACAAGAGGGCAATTTCCTGCGCCATCATTGGGTTGGGTAGCGCGGTCGTCTTGCCGTGGTCCACGGAGATGCTCAGGTGGCGGTACGCCCCGGAAGGCGTTCTCGTGAAGGAAAAGACGCAGCGAAAGTCGTTGAGCCACGTGGTGTGGTTGGGGTTGTCTCCGGGCGTGGGGCCCTTGTGCACAGGGAAGCTTGGCACGTAGAGGTTCTCGGGCTTGGAGGCATACTCCACGATGCGAGCAACCTTCTCTCGAGCTTCGTCATTGACGTTGAGGATTCGGATCGTCACGGTATCTCCGGTGTTTAATCGTAGCGATGGGAAACCCAAAGGGCCAGAGCGAAGCCAAGAAGCCCCGCAACAGCCGCAGGCCACCAGGGGGCGGGGACGTAGATAGCCATGGCGGTCCCAGCGCTGGCACCCCCAGCAAGGCCGGTAACGAGGCGCGTGAGGGTGTTCGGTTTGTCTGTGACTCGATGCGGCATCTTGTCTGCGTCCCCTATACTCTCGCGAATTTACACCGGATGGCGGAAATCCTGGGAATCGGGCGTCACTGGTTCCATCGGGCCAAGTACCCCCACTACGACATCCCGAAACGCCGCGTCCGCGAGATCATGGGCCGCGTCGAGGTCGTGACACCACGCGAGCTTTTGCGTATTGTCCAGGCGGGAGTCAAGGATGTCTGAGCACTTTTCACAGTTCAAATGCAAGCCCGTCTACGTGAAGTTCATGGACTTGCGTGTCGGGGACGAGTACATCGACGAATACGATGGCGGGGTGAGCATCGAGCAGGTCAAGGAACGCACGGAAACACATCTTGTTGCGTTCGATAGTCAAGGCGAATCGTGGTTTTACGACTTCGCGACCCTGTCTGAGCGATTGATGACTCGCGGGGTTTTGGTCATTTACCGCGAGCACCAGGACGTGACGCTCTATCGTCCCGTGGGGGACCGAGAGCTACAGCTCATCAAGGAGCTGGGCAAGTTCCCGCCGCGGCTCCCTGACCAGCTCATCTTCTATCCCGTCACGAACGAGCGCTACGCCTGGGAGATCGCCGAGGGCTGGAACCGCAAGGACGGCATCCACGTGGTCAAATTCACGGTGCGGGGCGACGTGCTGGCCAAGTATCCTGTGCAGACCGTGGGTCGTTCCTACCACACGGAGCACTGGATTCCCGCTGAGGAACTCGAGGCGTTCAATGCGGCGATCCTCGGACCCATCGAGGAGATCTTCAAGCGACTCCCGGATCTCTATGAAGAGCAGGTCTCGCAGATGCTCGAGGCCGGTGTACCCGAGTGAATGGGGCACGGCCGAAAAGCGTACAAACGAGTCGCCTATATCAGCAACAAATGGGCGCTCATCTCGGATGAGGTTGACCCTGGCATCCTTCGGCGCGTGCCCACTCGAGTCGCGTTTTTCGACTGTGGGTATTGCGGCCAGCTTGCTGGGCATCGGTGCATGGCGAACGGCTCCAGAATCTCCGGAGCCCACGGCGACCGAGGGCACGGCAAGCATGTGAAGTTCGAAGACCGGGTTGCGATGGCGGGAGGACTCATCGCAACCAAGCGCTTTGACGAAGTACAGCTCTTGGACGTCCGCGGTGTGCTTCGCAAAGCCGATGACGAGGACGACGACGAGGGCTAGACCAGGTCGGGGTCGTTGCGGAAGACGTAATCCACGCTCTTCTGGTAGAGGCTCTTGAACCGATTGAAGAGCCAGGCGCCCAGGCGGCGAACCGGGTCATTCAAGATGGTGCCCACGAGCGAGAAAGGCCAGAGCAGCATCCACGCAGTGATGCGGCTCTTGTTCTCGGCCGCAGTTGGGCGATACTTCAAGTGCGCCTTGTAGATCCCGATGTGCTCTTTGAAAGCCTCCTCGAACGTCTGTACCTTGGGGCTGGGTACAGGCTTCGATGGGATGGACGGGGGACGAAGGTTGTCCTTTTCCCGTTGTGCCTCCCGTTGTGCCTGCTCGTGGGCTCTGATGGCCTCCCACTCCTGCAAGTCCCTCTCTTGCTTCGCTCGCAACTCTTGGTAGGGCTTTTTGAACAGCTCCTTCGCTTCACGGAATTCGTCGCGGAAGCGGTACAAGAAGCTGAACCACTTGATGAACGACCACGGGACACCAGTCGCGATGTAGACCCCCGCGTAGGTGGCCGACTCAATCACGTGCATTCGCACATACGTGATGATGTCGAACACGTTGAAGTAGTGCATGGCAACCACCGAAGCGATCAACGTGAGGGTAGCCAAACCCCACTTCTCGATTTCAGTGAAAATCGTTCCTACAATGAAGATTGCCAACGCAATCATGCCAATCAAAAACATTCGGTTTCCCTTTCGTTCTTGATTGGCAGTACACCGCGACTATCACTCCAGCGGGCAAAGACTGACCAGGAGGGGCTTGGCAGGGTCGTAGGGCCACTCACGGCCGCTCCCGTCCACCGCGTTCATGATGCCTGCGTTCGGCCAGCACTTGACCGCGTAGAGGCCCTGGGGCTCCGGGAACCCGTAGGTTCCGGACTCGTTGGGTTGCAGCTCGAGATTCAACCCCGCGATCGGCAAGACCCAGTAGAACTCTTTCTCGTAGTTCCCGTCCCAGAGGGACCAGGAGAGCTTACTCCCGTCTTCTGGGGCCAGCAGGGTGCCTTCCCTGAGCCGTTCCGCCTCCGAGCGCACCGGTGGGTCCTTCTCGCGGAGCATCGACGGGCGAAGCTCCCAGAAGTCTTCCTGCGAGGTCCGGGTGATGGCCTGAGACTGGCGGGGGTTGAGCGGAGGCAGCTGGCGAGCCCAGCGGGTTCGGGTTCGTTGAATGCGGCGAGTAGCACTACCCATAAATCACTCGCGCGCCCCGGGTGGGCACCTGCCACCGGTTCCGAACCTCGTGAATGTCCGTGGACAGGTGGTAGGCCCCCTCAAGAACGTAGATGGGATGAGAGCCCCTCCCGAATTGAGACCGAACGCGCCTTGGGTTTCCCGCGACTTCGACCTTGACCGCGACTGCCCATTCCTTGAGCCCCGGCCACAAGGAATTCCAGAAGTCTTCGGGGGTGGCATAGACGTCGGCCCCCAGGCTGTCCGGGTTGTTGCACTCATCGGCGCAGATCGACTTGATCTCGGCAAAAAGCTCGTCTTGGCTCAAGTCGGCCAGCTTTTTGCTACAGGTTACGCCAATCCACCCGTAGCTGGTTTCCGGCTCGCGTGCCCACTGGCCCAACCCCACCGCGGCTAGCCCGCCCGCGACCAAACCCAAGAAACCTCTTCGTTGCATTTCCCGTACCTCCCATCTCTTTGACACCGACTGCATTTTCTGTGAGCGGGGAAACTCCCAGGTGCAATTTCTGCTGGCGTTTCTCATAGGCTTTGAGTAAAGCCGTCGCCCATGCTCATCTTCCTGAACAACAAAGAGCATCGCTATCACCGCGTGGACGGCCCTCACGTCATCATTGACCACGTGCCTGCCGGAACCTTTGACTTTCACATCAAGTTTCGGCCACGGCATACCAGAGACTCTGACCAATACGAGGGGCCGGAGTACAAAGGGAAGATCTCGGGAACTCAAACCTTCTCGGCCTATATCGAGGTGCCGCGACGCTTCGACCCCATCAACGAGAATGGGACCCAGTGGAGTGTGGAACGCAGGGCCCACCATATTCAGTACAGCCAGGCGCTCTACGGCGGGTCTTTGATCGTGACCCCTTCGGTTGATGGGAGCGTGGATGTTGCATGGGGTTTTGGGTCGCTCAAACTGACCGAGCATGTCAACGAAGACACGCTGTTCACGGTGTTGAGCGAGGGGCGTCGGGTCATGTCCAACCAGATCCGCTACTGGGTCGATTCGATTCGGCCGTACATTGCCCAGGATGCCAAGCCCAAGTCGGGCATGGTCGAGTGCAAGAGCCACGGCTTTTACGACGCGTCTAAGGGTTGCACTTACTGCAAGTGAGCCTGTACCCTGAGACCATGGACGACGTGCCTCAGAATTACTGGCAGCTGGGCCGCAAGCACGGCTGGAAGGTCGCAGTTGCTGTAGGGTTTATGCACGTCATTAGTGGCCCTGTGTACTACTGGCGCCGGTTCAAGTGGTGGGTCACTGGGGAGCTACATGAACCAGCTGACGACCCAAATGAGCAGGACGGGGAGCCCGAAGATCACCAGGAGAAAGACGAGAGCCATTAGCTGGTCTTTCGGCTCGGTCGGCATCTCCCCGTAGGGCCAATCCTCATCATCCATGGGCGCCTCGGCGTGCCAGGTTCTTGGCTGTCCCGCTCTTCTCACGCCCCGGGCGGACCCAGGCGATATCGTGCGTCGAGGCCGCGGTCATCGCTTCGTCTCGCTCACGGTCGCTCTTGAAGCCGCCCACTGTGCGAAACTGGAGCCCGAAGTTGTTCCGAGGCGTTTCGAACATATGGTAGACGGTGACCCGATTGCACACAGACAAGAACAACTGTGCATGGGAATCCGCGCCCCGGGCATCGCCCACGACGAACGAGGCTCCGGCCGCGAGCGCGTCTCGGATTCGGGGCTCGTAGTGTTTGGTGAACTCCTCGCGGGTAAGGTCGAGGTGACCGGAGATGAAGTAAATCATCACCGCTCCATGTAGTGAAAAGGGTTATAGCCACTGTTCAGGCTGACCCCAAGGCGCGCGGCCATGTTGAGGAATTCCTGGTTGTCGGTCACGACGGTGAACTGATTCGGCGCGAGCTTGACCTGGACGTCCGAGTGTTTGCCGAGCACTTCTCCGAAGTAAACCACCTTCCCGTAGCTCTCCTCGAGTTGCTTCTGCCCCTCTTCGTCCAGGACGAAACGCCCGGTCAGACTCCCCATGCGACCGCAGTCAAGTTCGAATTCGTAGAGTTTTCTCATCCCTACGGATACACCGCCTAGCGGTCTTGCAGCTTCCCGCGACGGTGGATCGTGACGGCGTTCCAGAACGCAGTGTCGAGTCTCGGGTGCCCTTCCGTGATGTTGCCGATGCCCACGATCCAGAACGGCTCCCGGCGGTTCCCTTCGAGGGGCTCGACGCTCAGGCTGATCTGGTAAGCCGGGACGCTCGCCCTGTCGGCAAGGTGTAGAAGTAGTCGCATGACTTCGGCGGAAGCCTCGGGGCTCAGGACGTCCTCGGGCACCGGCGGCTGCTTCTTTGCCTCCGCGTTCGCGACGAGCTGGCGGTTCTCTTCCAGGGTCAGGCCCCCGAAGTTCGGGTTGCGGACGCCCAGGGCAATCTCAGCCAGGCAGCGAGGACAGTTGCCCGTGGCCCAGTGATCACCCTCGTACTCCTCGCTCTGGTGTTTGAGGTTGAGGATGTGTTCGAGAGCTGCTTTGGTCTCTGGCTTCATTAGCGAAGGTTCGACTGTTCTCCACCGCAATTCAAGCTCTTCCCTGTTCATCCCCCTAAACCTCCAAGGTTTCCCTATGGCATCCGCCGAAGAAGTGCAAGCGTTTGTAGAGAATCTCGCAGAAAACCTTCAAGCCAGGCTCGAGCTACCCCGGGTCTATGTCCAGGTCAGCACGCACGGTACGTGGCGCATCGAAGCCCATCTCCTCGAGAACGGGGGTGAGGGTCAGGCCACAGCGGAGCATGTAACCCTGGAAGAAACCATCGTGGAGTTTGAGGAGAGCGTCCAGAAGGAGCGGGACCGCATCGTCGCGGCCATGGACTGGTCGGACTGCATCGACACGGAGGAGGCTTCCAAAGGTCGCCTGGAGGCCATCGAGGCCCAGCTAGCGGCCCGGTTCGGGCTCACGGGTGACGTGCGCGCCCAGCTCCGCCAGATGGATTTGGAAAACAAGCTGGACGAGGACAACTTGGTAGCAGATTGGCACCAGGAAGTGGCTTGGTACGAGAGCTGCTGGGAAGATAACCCGAGTCAAATCGAGCCACTAGAGACCCAATCTCATTGACTTTCAGCCTAAACCGAACCAGGCCAGCAACGAAAAACCGTTGCGTTTGCCTGGTTCGGTGTAAAGAGAGGCGAAAATCAACGCGGGGTAGCTGTGGCGGACGAGAAGAAACCAGAGAAGCCGAAGAAAAGCTGGACAACGCTGTTCGTGCGGGACGAAGAGGAAGCCCCCGCTGCGGCCCCTCCCGTGCCTGCACCTATCCCTGGGGCGGCTACCCGCCCTGCGGTGATTCCTATGCCCGCTCCCATGCCTGTGGCGGAGGTGGTGGACCAGGGGATGGTGGACCGCATCCTCGGCGCGCTCCTGGAGTCGGCTCCGGAGGGGTACAAGGATTTCGTCGCGGACCTGTCCACGCTGGCGGAGGCTCTGCCGACTGAGGACCTGCTCTACAAGGCCGCGCTACGGCTCGCGGTGAGCAAACAGGGGCACTCGGTGCCCGGGCTCCTGCTCGACTTCGACAAGTGCCTTCGCTTGCTCGAGGAACAGGACCGGTCCTTCAACGTTGATGTGGAAGAGCAGGTCAAGAATCGGGTCGGGGGTCGCCAAGCCGAGGTCGCTCGCTTGGAAGGGGAAATCAACGCGCTGCGAGAGCAGATGGCCCAGCTCCAAGCTCAGCGAGATGCCGAAGCAGCGGCCATCGCAACCGACACGGCGAAAATCGAGTCGGCCAAGGTGAAGTTCAAGGGGGCCTACCAAGTGGCCTACTCCCAGCTCCTCGACCAGAAGAACAAGCTTTCGCTGTATGGCGGAAAGGGTTGAACGTCGTGAACCAGATCGTGAAAAAGAGCTACTGGGAGAAGCCAGAGGGCAAGTTGGGGGCAGGTCTTCTCACGGTAGGAACCGTGGGCGCTGGCATCGCAGGACTGCTCTTCTGGTCGCAGATCGTGACCTGGGTAATCGCCCTGCTCGCGAACACGCTGATCGCAGCGGGTTTGGGCATTGCCGTCATCACCTTGTTTTTCCTGGCCACGAACCCCAACATTCAGGCGGCCATTGAGTTCCTCTTCAAGCGAGGGACGTACAACCTGACCAACGCGATCTACACGATCGACCCCATCGGCGTGCTCCGTGTCGCGGTCATGAACATGCGCAAAAAGGTCAAGGAAATGACCGCGCTGAAGCAAGACCTTGCGCAGCACGTCAAGCTCCTTGCTCGCACGATCCGGCAGAACGAGGCGGAAAGCCAGAAGGCAGCCCAGAGTCTCGAGAGACTGGACAAGTACGATCGCTTCGTCGAGAAGCGGCAGGCTGAACGTCTCGCCAACTCAAACGTGGACTATCGTGCGGCCCTCAAGCAGCTCCAGGGTATCGACGCGTGCTTGGACATCTACATCAAGGTGACGACGGCGCTGGCCCAGGACTCGGAGAACGAGGCCAACAACCAAGAGAAGGACCGCAACAACCTGCTCAAGAGTCACCGCATCCTCAAGGCCGCGGCCAAGACTTTGAAGGACCATGAGGCGGCGATGGATATGTTCAACCAGGGCTTGGAAATCCTGGTCGCTGAGCGTACGAACCTTCTCGCTGAGGTGGACAACTTCGCCCAAATCATCACGGATGCCGTGGGCAAGATCGACGTCGATGCTGGCATCGTCGGTCCCGACGGCAACACGGTCAACGAGTGGGAGCAGAACGCCCACGTGCTCGAGAAGAAGGTGGACCTGCTTCTCCTCGGTCCCGGTCAGCCCAACCCGCTGAACACAGCGATCGACGCAACCCCCAAGAACCTCGCCTACGCGAACCGAACCACGAAGAGGGTCACTGGTCGTTCGACCTATACCGACCTGTTCGGCGACGACGACAAGAAGTGAACGTTTTCTAGGGCAAGAAAGAAGGAATCAAATCAAATGGCATCGAGACTAACACCCCTGACCAAAGGCATCATTGGCGCCGTTCTTTTCGGCGGGATGGCCTACGGGTACATGCACCTGAAGAAGAACGGCACCATCCCCGCGAGCCCCGAGGCCGCGGAGGCTGCCAACAACGCCAGTGGCGGGGGAGAGGCGTTCCCGGCCCTTGGCGGCGGAGGCGGCGGCAACAAAGCCTTCCTGAGCGACGTAGGCACCATGGCGAACCCCCTCACGGTGAGCCTGGTGGAGTTCCAGGGGTACGCAGGCTTGCTCGCTGCGAACGGTGGCTCCCTGGTCACCCAGCCGGGCTCCATCATGGCGGAGAAGGGAGTCTACGTGAAGGCCATCCTCCAGAACGACGTCCCGGCCCTGCCCGCCCTGTTTGGCTCGGGCATCGCCCACTGCGCGTGGCGAACCTCGGACTTCTGGGCTCAGGAGCAGCCGAACGTTCGCACGGCGGGCTTCGACGGCCGCGGCATCGTGATCGTGGACAACACCCAAGGTGCGGACGCGATCATCGCCAAAGACCCCGCGATTCGTAGCGTCGAGGACTTGGCAGGGCACACCGTGGGCCTCTTGGAGTTCACCCCGTCCCACGGCCTTCTGCTCTACGCCCTCGAGAATTCGAGCCTCAGCGCCCGGAAGCAAGCATCGGTCAAGGTCATCCCCACCAACATCGATGAGGGGCTCGCTGGGGTCCGCGCCCAGCTCGAGAGCAGCAACGTGGATGCCGTGGTGCTCTGGGACCCGGAGCTGTCCGTGGCTCTGGAGACCATCCCCGGTGCCCACGTGGTCTATTCGACCAAGGACGCCAGCTCGCTCATCTACGACGTCATGGTATGCGACAACCGAATCGTGTCGGACAAGGCCAACGACGACGTCCTGACCGCTTTCGTGGATGGCTGGCTCGAGGGCAACAAGCGGGTCAATGCCAACCCGAAGCTCGGCACCCAGGCGCTCGTCGCCAACGAGGAGATGTACAAGCTCCTGGCTGGAAAGAAGAGCCCCGAGTTCATCACGCACCTGTTCAAAAACCTGGTGCTCACCAACCTGACGGACAACGTGCGCATCCTCGGCTTGGCAGGAGACACAAACCAGTACGAGAACGTCTATGCCATGTTCGATCGCATCTACCGCGGCACGAAACGCACGCTGAAGGACCAGAACGCACCGATCATTCAGCCGAGCAACTCGTTCGAGTACAAGTACATCAAGAGGTTGCAGGCGAAGGACTCGTCCGTGACGGCCGCGGCTCAGAAGCCGGAGTTCGTGTTCACGGCAAGCGAGGCCCAGGTGGCGGCCAAGAAGGCCCCCGTGCTCACCAAGCCGGTCGAGATCAACTTCGCCACCAACAGCACGGAGTTGACCAAGGACGGTGAGAACGTCATCGACAACGACCTCATGCCGATCCTCCAGAGCAACAGCTCGGCCTACGTGCGCGTCAGTGGCAACACGGACTCGACGGGCTCCGCCGCGGTCAACCATCGCATCTCCTACGGCCGCGCCAACGTCGTGGTGAAGTACATGGTCGAGCAGTGGGGTATCAGCCACGACCGTTTCCTGGTCGAAGGTAACGGCCCGGATAAACCCCTCTGCAACGAGCTGAGCCCCGAAGACGGCCTCTCCCTTGAGCAGTGCCGTGCCCGTAACCGCACAACCCGAGTAGCTGTCCTCCCAAGAGAATGACCGACTGGGAGACAGCCTGGGTTGTCCTTGTGGTGGTGCTTGTGCCGCCGCTCCTGTCCCCCTTCCTGGCAGTCTGGGTGTACCCGATTCAGGCGGGGTTGTACCTGCCGTTTTGCGCGCTGCTCTACCTGGTCAGTCGGAAGGGTCGAGATAGTCGAGAGAGGTTTACCCAGGGGTTCTGTGTTGCAGTTTTCGTAGCCCAAATAGCGGGCTTCGTTCTTTACCTAGCCGCGCACATCGAATGAGGAGTCATGTGGAATCCGTATAAATCGCTGCCCGCCACGACGGGGAACGCTTTGAGTGTAGGGTCGGTTGCTGTGGTGCTCTTGGTCTGGTCGCTGCTGAGCGGCTTGGACATTGTGCCGCCCTCCAAGCTCCCGTCGCCCTGGGAGACCGCACAGGCTCTTGTTCACTTGGCTTGGGACGGCAAGGAGAGCTTGCTCGGGCAAGCCATCCTGGCCTCGGTCATGCGCATCGTGTGGGCCAGCATCTTCGTGTTCGTCATCGGCATCATCTTCGGCGTGGGAATGGGGGCTTCCCCGGTCATCAATGCGATCATCTCGCCCCTCATTGACCCGTTTCGTTCTGCCCCGGTGGCGGCGCTTCTGCCCATCCTGATCATGTGGTTTGGCATCGGCGAGACCATGAAAGTCGTGTTCCTGTACATCGGCGCCGTGGTCTACTTCATCCCCATGGTTCGGGATGCGGTTCGTAGCGTCCCACAGAACTACTGGATCAGTGCCTACGACTTGAACGCAACGAAGTTCGAGTCGGTGATGAAAGGCGTGGTCCCCCTGGCCAAACCCCGTATCGCGGATGCCTTCGTGGCGGCAGTGTCCATCGAGTGGACGTACATCACGGTGGCGGAGTTCGTGAATGCGCAATCCGGGCTCGGCCAGATCATCTCGAATGCGAAGCGGTTCTCAGCGATGGACAGCATCTTTGCCACCATCGGCGTGATCATCGCGCTCGCCCTCATCACCTACCACGGCATGATGGCGATCAAAAAGAACCTCTACCCCTGGGAAGTCGAGTAGCCATGGAAGTTCGCCTTCGAAGGGATACCTCCCGACCTACCGAGTACATGATGCGCTGGCTTGGTGCTGTAGCGGCCCTCCACGCGTTTCGGGAGCACCAGGACCGAACCAAGCGGCCCACTGCATGGTCGCATCACGATACTTTGGCTCTCATCGCCACGAATGTTCGCAAGCATATGACCGACCCGAGATGGTTTCTCCGGCCCACGGAGGAAGACATCACGAAGGTCATCGCGTACGGGCACGAGAACTTTCGCGAATACCTCAGTGATGGGTTGAGAGACCTGAACCAACTTCAAACCTTCTTTGATCTTCTCAACCAGGACGCCGTGGCATCATGAGTGAAAACACGAAATACCCCATGCTTGTCCTTGACAAGATCACGCAGGACTTCCCTTCCCCAGAGGGTCCGGTACGAGTTCTCGACGACATTTCACTCGCCTTCGACGGTCCTGGGATGAACATGCTCATGGGGCCCTCGGGCTCGGGCAAGTCCACGCTCATGCGGCTCATGGGCGGCGTGCGCATTCCTTTCGACGTGAAGTGCCCGACGTCCGGCCGAATCTTCATCGACGGCAAGGAAGTGGGAGACGACCAGCACGACGACGTGGTGACCGTCTTCCAAGCGTACAACAACCGGCCCGACCTCACTGTGTTCGAGAACGTCATGTTCCCGTTCACCCTGAAATACTGGCGAAAGAAGGTCTCCAAGGAAGAGGCCAAGAAGCGGGTGACCGACATACTCGAGGTCGTGGGTCTGGCGGACAAGGCCAAGCTCCGGCCCGCGGCCCTCAGCGGCGGCCAGAAGCAGCGTGTGGCCATCGCTCGAGCCCTGGCCCTCCGCCCCCGCATCCTGCTCATGGACGAACCTTTCGGCGCGCTCGACGCCCAGACCCGGGCGGACCTGCAACGGTTCATGGTCAAGATGCACAAGGAATACCCGTGCCTCACCATCTTCGTGACCCATGACGTCACGGAGGCCATCACGTTGGGGGATCGGATCATCGTGCTCTCTGCTCGACCGGCACGCATTGCAGAGCAGATCGTGGTCGCCCAACCCCAAGACCAGCGGGCGGAATGGCTGCACTCGGCGGAGGCCAAGCTGTACGAACAGCAGATCATCCAGGTCTTGCAGAACACGAAAAGCCCTGGCCAGGTTCGTGTCAGCGTCGGCGTGAGCCCCGCTCCGGCAACCCCGTGACCGACAAGCGCAAGATTTTGATCCGAACCCTTCTCGCGGAAACGGGTGCTTCCTACAGCACGTGTGCGAAGTACCTCGACAAGCACAAAGGGAACTACGACACGGCCCTGGCTGAGCTGAAATTCGGCCCGAAAAAGAAGGGAGGACGACGTGCCCGCAGTGCAGAAGACCCCAAAGCCTAGATGCAAGCACGAGGTCGAAGAGGGCGGTGGGTCGCACTCGTGGTTCACTCAGTGTAGCCGAGCCGAGCACCACACGGGGGAGCACCGCTACCACCTCTCGTTCAAGGAAATGTTGGCCGAGGGCACGGCGGTCTACAACATCGAGCGCGAAACCAAGTGCCGTGAGCAAGAAATCGTAAAGCATCACGAGCAAATCGCGAAGCTGCAAGAAGAGATCAAGAACCTACGAACGAAGGGCGAGCCATGACCAACGCAGAAATTACGAGGCACGAGGTTGAGGCCCTCTACAGCCGTGAGGCTGTTGTTGAGCCGGTCATGCGAGCCATTGGTCGCGCATGCGAAGAGCCGATGGCCATGGTTCGGTTTCTGAGTCGGTACGCCAACCTCAACGGGTGGTTTGGTTCCGGCGTGGCGGCCCTGGCGGGCAAGATTGGCCGCAGTCGTTCTGTGTTCCTCGACCCCGAGGAGCCCATCGAGGATATTGCGGATCGTTCTGTGCTCGTGGGCTCGTATTTCTTCGACGCGGCTCGAGACGAGTTCGACGACCGGGATACGCCTCATCGGGATACACACCGGTGCCTTGCTCAAGCGTGCATCAAAGCCACGTATTTTTACTACCTGAATACAAGCCAACTGAGGGGCCACCAGGTTTTCACGACCGTCAATGAGATGCTCAAACAACCGTTGTGGTTGCAGGGCATCGGGTCGCGAGTGGCCACGGGCTACGGCGTGACCACGTCGGACATCAGCATCGAGTTGTTCCGCTCCATGGGCTACCACTTGGGGAGCGAGATTCTGGCCGACGCGGAGTTCTCTCTGATCGACGTGGCCATGCGAAATCGGCTCCCTGCTTTGACCCACTACCTCCAAACCACGGAGGTCGAAATCGCAGGACAGAAGCACAACGGGTACGCCTGGATCGGCTTACACTCGGGTCATGGGGCATCCAAGGAAGCCGACCACTTCGCTTGGGCAACCCAGGGGGTCAATGAGGCGCTCAAGTACACCCGTCCGGAGAACCGAGACGAGCTGCGTCACCAAGTGCACCTGGGAATCGGCTCGTTCGTGCGTGACCACCAGGAGTTCTTCGCTCACGTGAGTCTCGACTGATGACTCCGGATGAAGCAGTTGCAGCTCTGGAAAAGGCGGGCTTGGTAGCCCAGCACTTCACGGAGAGGGACGAATACCTCCGCATTCAAGGCGGGACGTCCATACAAGTACGTGGAGGCTTCAGGGGGTATGTGAACCCCTTCGTGGTTGCTGAGCTAGACGACGGGACTTACGAGGCCATCCTTCCACGGCCCGGTTACGTACATCCTCACATCGTGCCGGTGGAGTCGTTGGAGGCCGCGGTGGGCGCCGTGCTCGAGAACTTCCACGCCTCCCCTTTGACGATCGGGGACGAATAGAAAGACAGGAACACCAGCTCCTGTTGCTTGCCCGTCGCGGGGTTGAACAGCATCAGCTTGGCGCCGGGAGTGGCTTTGAGCATCTCGTAGATGGCGTAGTAGGTCCTCAACGCATCGCGAAGCACACCTGAAACAGAGGATACCCGAGTCTCCCTCTTCAGCTCGTTGAGCAACGACGTGTACTTCTCATTGAGATTCAACTGGATTCTCTTATCAGCCATGTGGCTACTAACACCGGTGTAGAGGGTGCCATGAGAGTTTCCTATGGAAGAAGGCTCGGCAAACGGAAGCTGAAGAAGCTGCTTGGGGCGCACACCTTCAACCGTCTTACCGAGATGCCCGCGGCCCCCAAGGTCGGGGACATCATCACGACGTGCGAGGGGCTCAACCGGATCATCACCGTGATCAACCCCGACATCCGGCGAGTTCGGAACCGCGCCGCAATCATGGACTACGAAATCCTGGTGGACTCGGGGATGTACCACTCACTTCTCAGCTGCTGTAACTGGCCAGCGCTGACCAAGGCTGAGATTGAGAAGGACTGGGCCTACTGGGCCACGCCAGAGGGTCGGAAGCAGGTCGCAGACGACTACGGGTGCCCAGAATGGATAACCGTCGCGGAGGCTCTTGCGAACGGGGAAATCTTGTTCGATGAGCGTGGGGTTCCCACGGCCCGGTACAACGAGCTGAGAACCTGATCCGGTGTACTAGGGGCATGAAGGTCAAGCTCCAATCGAGGGATGGTGAACCTGTTGCGGAGATCGAAATCCCGCTCTTCAAGATGCTCCCAGGGGTCATTGTGTGGGGAGAGCGAACATTCGTGCACTACGGCCCGGATCTTAGCCCCTCCAACCCCCTCACTCCCGTGTACATGGAAGTGTTCGCCTATACGGTACCCGTCGTATGACTCGCTACGTCGTTCCGCTCCTCGGCATGGGGATCGCCACCTACCGGATCTACCGATTCGGCACCCCGAACAGTGCGTGGGTCGCTCTGTGGCTCGTGCTCGGCACGGCGGCCATCATGGTGGCCTTCGTTTGGTACGGCCTGCGGAAGGCGGCCCAGGGGGCGCCAAAGGCCCTCTTCGAGGTCACCTGCTCCTGTGGGGAGAGCCTTCTCCGGGCGGGTCCTGGGACGGCGAGCGAGATGTCCTTCACGCTGCAATGCCCCCGGTGCAACGAACGAGTTCGGGTAGACCCGTTCTCGAACGAGGGGGACGGCGGCTCCATCGTGATCGAAGCTCGTATCGAGGGTCGGTTACGGGTCAAAGGCCCCTTGACCCTCTCCTCGAAAGGTCCCCTCACTCGGGTTCTGGCGCGCTAACCTCCCGGAGCAACCAGCCGAGAACAAGGTAGGCCAGGGCGACGAGGACGGCGGCTCCAAAAATCCTGAGTGACATGGGCTAGTTAACACCGAGCCCCTAGACTCGAACAGCCCATAGCGCTATGTAGCCCAATATGGGCGCATATCGCGAAGATAAGCCGATGATTTACGTGCTAATCACGGTCGCAGTGATCTCGGCCGTTCTAACCATCGACCTTTTTTGGCGGCGGGCTGCCCAGATGCCGAAACCCCCTGTCACTTCTTCCGGGCATCCCTAATTGCCAGCTCCTTGAGGGTCGCGTCGGCCTCCTTGAGCCGCTGCGCGAACTCCGGATCGACCTTCTTGAGCCCCTTCCCCCGACGCTTGAGGAGCGCGCGAGCGTCCTCCAGGGTCATAGGGTCGAGGCCGTTGGGGAGCTGGCAGTCGCGCTTGTAGAAGTCCCTCGCATCGTTGTTGATGGTCTCCTGCACCAAAGGGTCGAGCACCTCGGAGAGGCCGATTCCCGTCAACCACGAAAGCCGGGCTTTGTCCGCAAGGAAATCATGAAGCGCCATGCTTTGTTCGTCGGTCAAGGCGCGGAGACCCTTTTCCTCGGTGAGATTTTCCGGGATGAGGTCGGTGGGTCTCTCCCCGCAGAGCAGGGTGAGTAGGTCGAGTATGGCTTCTGCGTAGGTCATGGTTGGTAGTTTCAACTCCCGGCCCTATCAGGGCTTCAAAAGTATCAACTAAACCCGTGGTGCGCTCAATGCTCCGGTGTCAAAAGGGGCATGAACATCACAGAAGCCGAACTCAAGCAGCTCGAAAACACCAAAAGTGAAGACGAGTGGAACGACACCTGCACCCAGATCAAGAAGGCGCGGAATGGGATGTACCCGCCCGATTGGTGGGCCAAGGTGATGGTGTCGGGGATGGGTCGGCGGGTCATGGAGGGCTGGTCGAAGCCGGGGACCCCAGATATCCAGGTCACCTCCGAATGACCCCTCGAGAAGAGGCTGAGCGCGACCCCAAGGTGCGGCAGATCTCCCGCATCCTGCTCAGGATGTACCTGGGGTATCTGGTGCTGTTCTTGTTGCTGATCTGGCTCAAAGCGTCGCCATGGCTCATCTTGTCCGTGTGCATCTCCGGGCTCATTGCCGCACCGGTGATGCTGGTCGTCTTTTGGGTCGCGTACCTTGACGCTCGAGCTAGGGTTTCCCGCCGACGACGTGGGCTCGAACCGTGATGGGGGCGTCCTCGGGCCCGCGCCAGTAGGGCTCGATGTGGATGGCCTTCCGGAGGCTGTGATTTGGCCCGTGGGCCTGGAACTTCCAGTGGCCCCGGACCAGGCTTTGGATGGTCGGGGAGCTTCGGCGCTTGCCTTCCAGGTAGTCGGCGAGGGCAGGCCGCACGTCAAGCTCGATGGGTTTGCCGACCCTAAAAGTCCGGGCGAGGGGCTCCGGGTTCGTCCGGCCCCCTTCCTTGGGGCTCATCATCGCGCTCTTGTGTTTGCCCACCTGCTTGACGTTGGCGGGGTCGCTCATGGCCAGGCACGTGTTCAAGACCAAGCGGGTGAGAAGAACGAGGGTACGAGAGTCCCGGGTGTCGAGGCTCCCTCCCGTCGCTTCGGGGAAGGCTGTGAGGGACTTGTCCGAGGTCATCTCCCGTACCGGCCATTTGGTGCGGTGCAGGTTCACGGAACGGCTGTGGGCCAAGATGGACCACTTGTCCCCGATGGTAGTCACGTGGATGAAGTCGATGGGCTCATCCACCCCAGACTCAGAATTCGCAGTGAAAAGAAAGTTGGTTGGTAGGTCGATGATGAACGACGACCATGGAGGCAGGATCTCAACGTCGGGGACCGAGGTCGCCATGAGAGCAGCGGCGTAGCGGTGACCTCCGAGCTGGAGCACCGGGTAGGCGTTGTGAGCCCACTGGGCGGCCCCCAGCATCAGCTCCTGGCTCGAGGGGTCCTCCTGGAGCGCTTTGTAGGCCCACGTGGCGTTGACCTGCACCAGCATGTTCAGCATGGCTTTGCCCATGCGAGCGGTGGTGTCGAGGGTGTCCATGCGGTAGCCGTTGCCGAAGGTGAGAGGCCACCAGTATTGACCCAAACTCATGAGGTAGTCCTTCGTCACTACCGTGGTCCCAGGCGGACCATCCATGTACACCAGGGGTTTCCCGCCCTCTGGAGCTGCAATGCACACAGCAAGCTGCGCCATCTCGCGCGCTTTGGCCAGGAAGTCATCCGGCGGCACCAGGCGGTTTGGGTCGGGGGTTCTCTGCAAAAGAACTTGCCTGACCCGTTCCGGAAGGTCGAGCTTCGCGGCAACAAGGTTCACCAGGTCGAGAAAACTATGCACGTGCTGTTCCTCGGTGTCAGAGCAAGAGTACACCTGGGGGACGTATGCTGAAGGCGGCATCTGACAGATGGGGTCTGGAAAAGGTGGTGTTCGTGGTTCTCGGCGGCGTCATGGCGACCGTGGCAGGGTCCTACCTGCTCGCCTGGGCCAGCTCGGAGAACACGGCGTTAGCTCGAGCACGTCGTTTCGCTCGAGCGGAGGGCCTGAAGAACTCCGGCGTTTCGTGCACCGTCGAGGACCCCGATAGGGACGGGTTCGTCTCATGCAGCATCGCATTGAAGGACTTCTTCTTTCCCCTCGAATGCACAACCGAGTGGACGTTGGGCCCCGGGTGTCGCATCGGTGAGCTGGCGCCCTGAGCTGTGGCGGTGTAGTCCCTGGCATGGAGAACGCCAAGGACTCTCTCGAGGTCCTGACGACACGCAATTTGCTTGCTCCCTACGTGACCGGGCTGGACCTCGAAATCGTCGTGATGATGCTTGACGGCAAGAGGCCAACAGAGATCGCTCGTGCGCTAGGTCTGACCGAGGGGCGGGTTCGCCACCGCTATTTCACGGTGTTTCGGAGGTTGGACGTGGTCTGTAAGCTCCTGCAACGGCTCCCGGTGGTGCTCCCCGTATGACCGAGCTTCTGCAACGGGTTCGGTTCGGCGTTGTGGTGGACCGCAAGCTCGAGCTTGCCCCCAACGTGCATCGTCTCTGCCACGCCTTTGGGCTCACCACTGCTGAGGCCCTGGTGGCCTACGCGCGCTCAAACCCTGTCGGTGTCGCCCTCGGCCTGTGCTGGACCGAGGAGGAAGTGCTCGAGGCAGCCACGGATCTGGAAAAGAGCTTGAAGCCGCCGCCCGAGGTCGAATGTGGCAACTGCCGGGGAACTGGCTTTTTGTGCTACGCCTGCGGGCCAAAGGAGGTGGCTGGTGTAATCGAGGGGTGGACAAAGGGGTAACCTTCCAACAGGCCATCCTACTCGGGCTCGCCTTCGGCTTTGCTTCTGGGGTGGGCTTCTACCTCATTACGAACCGGGGCGATATCGCAGCCCTCGTAGGGCTTGCAGAGGCGGTCGTTGGGGTGGCGACATTTCCCATGGTCATGCCTCGGAGACATCGCAGATGGTAGACAAAACAGGACGCAGGGCAGGGAAAACAGGGGACCCGTTTTTCTGGAGCAAGCTCGCCCGCGGGTGGATCGACCCTGACTGGTGGAAAAAGCCCCCGTATAACCAGCCACAGCAGCGGTGTACTGAGAATGATGGAACAGAATAACTCAGAAGTCGCTGCTCGAATCATGAACCTCGTTGTGGAGAGGTACCAGAAGGACGGCCCTCTCGTCCTTGCCCCGACCATCTACAACCAAGTCTTCGAAGCGCTGGAGGCTAACTCCACGTCTCTCGACCTCCACGGCCCGGAGATGCAGGAGGTGTTCTCCAATCTCGTCGAAATCGTTCGGTCGGTGGCGGTAGACGTTCTCCCCGAAGACCTTCGGGACGTGCTGATGAACCGCTTCGCGTCAGCGATGGAAGGTTTCGAGGACCGGATGCAGGCTCAACTCGACGGGGTCAGTCCAACTCGTTGATCGCGGCAACGAAGGCGTCTTCCAAACTCTCACCCCGGCGGATGTTGCGTTTGAAGGCAATCTCGGCAAGGGTAGCTCGAGCCGCTTTCTTGCGCGGGTCTCGTTCCATGTCCGCGGCTACCAGTCGAGCGAGACGAGCCATGGTCATGATTTGGTCTTCGCGAATCTCCTCAACTCGTTTGAGTGCGAGTTCGCTTTGGTTGTGACAAGAGTCAAAGGAATCCTTCAACGGGGGATGAGATTCCTTGGCTAGGTTGTGCTCGATGAGCTGGTCTTTCGTTATAACCGAAGAGACTCCGCTCCAGATGGTCTTGCTACCAGCGTACAATGACGCGACAAGACTCAACCCTACCCCAATTAGGGTAAGGTAAGACTTAGCTTTCTCGGCAGGCCGAAGAGACGGTGTCGCCACATTGGGTCTACACCAGAAATGGGTTACCCAAGATGAAAGACCTCTGTCACCCCGTGGTCGGCCACCAGGACAGCCAACCCGGTCGCCTCTTGCAGCTTCCGACCGGACTCAGCGTCGTACAGCGTGAGCGCTTCCAAGAGGCCCTGTCGGGTCGCGAGACCTCGAGCGAAGGGGACTTCCCCCTTGTCCCGGTGCTGCTGCCAATCATGCCCGGGCATGAGCGCGTCGGCGAGTGCGCCCCCAAAGGGAGTATCCACGTTCAAGAGCACAATGACTACCTCGCGGGGGTCGAGCCCTCGTTCCTTGACCCGGTTCGCAAAGTGGCGGACCCGTTCCTCTTGCTGGGTGAATGTGTTCCGGCAGTTGAACTTCTCGACTGCTTGGATCACCCCCAAGGCTACGGGGTCCTCCAAGACAAGCTGCCCGTTCACCTCTCGTACGATCCCGATCTCAGACATGGTCACCTCCCTGCTTTTGCTGGAGTCGTTCCTCGACCTTCTCGACCAGCATTTCGATCTGCTCGTCCGTGGCCTCGTAGACCTGAAGGTCCGGCGTGGGGGAGAGCAACCAGCTCTCCGTAGGGAAGCGCTGGGCCAAGGACGACTCGCCCCCAAGGGCAGCTTGTAGGAGCACGCATCCGGGCCGAATCAGGTTGCAATCGAACGCGATCTTTCGCGTTGCCTTGGATTCTGTCATTTGGGCCGAGAGTCTTGCACAACACGTGCCGGAAAACAACTGGCAACCAGCGCTTTGATGGTGGGCCGGTGTAACCAGGGTATGCCGCGCGTCATGGCTTGGATCAAGGGTGTGCTCGGGCCTCGAGTTCGTACCTGGCACGTTGAGGCTGTCTTCGTGGCTGTCTTCCTGTGTTCCGTGGCCATGTGGAGCAAGAAGGGGCTCATTGAGTGGGTGGGCACTCTGGCGGTCTTCTTCACCTGGTTGCATGCGTCTGTGGCGGACCGGCTTGCAGAGGGGCCCGCGGCCGAGCGCTCAGGAGTGGAGTGCGCGTGGAAGCTCGTGCCGTACTACTACGTTAAGGAAGCTCTTTGGTGTGCCTATTTCTCTTGGCTCGGCGCATGGTCTGCACTGGCTGGGTCGGTTCTATTTATCGGGTACGGTATGTGGCGTCGAGCGTGGCGCAGGTACCAAGCTGGGTTGCCACCAGCATAGAGGAATCATGGCTCATGAAATCACCCTGCAAGCGCTCTGGGTACTCGGCACCAAACTGCTGATTGTCCCCATCGTTCTTGTTTACGGGACGGCATTGTGGGTGAGCAAGTATCGCATCGAGTTTTTCGAAGCGTTCATCTCGCCCGTTGAGTTTTTCATGGAGGGTCGAAACCTCTGGGTGAAGACCTTGTCTGCCCTCTACATCATCTGGATTGCGTACATCTTTGGGCGCGGTCTTTTGTTCTGAGGGGCCTATGAATCATTACACTTCAATGTGCGAGTGCGGGGACGTCCAACATTGGACGGCGCAGACAAACACGCGAACGCACTGCCCGAAGTGCAATGGGACCAACCTCAAGATCGAATGTCAAAGGGTCGGTGCGGACGACAAACTCACCCGTGCTCTTGCCCCGACCGTGGTGGTGCCCGCGATTCGGAAAGGCACCCTATCCGATCCTCCGTTGGGCCGCAGGACCAAACGCCCCCGAGGTGCCTCGTTCCCGCCCGCCCCTCCACTCCCGGCGCCTGGGAACGTCCCCTCCGTGATGGCAGATCCGCTCGAGCTGCTCCTGACCACGCTCACGGTCAAGACCCAAACGGCCGAGGTTCAACGAGTCTGGGCGGAACGTTTCGGCACGTCCGAGGAGTTCGCCGCGGCCAAGGCGAGCCAAGAAGCGTATCAAGACACACTGAAAATGCTGCAAGACGTGCTGCGTCCGCGCAGATAGTGCGGGACTGCACCAGCGATTTCCGCTAGATTTTTCGCTGGTGCCCAAGCACTTCCGCCCGCCGTCCAAGAAAGAGGAAGCCCTGCTTCAGGCGCTGCTCAAGCGCGAAGGGTTCGGGCTCGACCTCGCCCAACGGTGCAAGATCTCAAGGGGCACCGTCTACGTGACGTTGAGCCGTCTCGAGGTCAAGGGCTATGTCGTGTCTCGGCAGGAGACACGTGAAGGCGCCATCGGCCTTCCGATCCGGATCTACGCGATCACAGAGCTGGGGAAGCGGCTGCTCGAGGCGCTCAAGCTAGCTCAGGAGCATCTCAATTCTTCTCCCCGCCCCCGCGGATGACCCCGAACTTGCGCTTGGGGGGCTCGGAGGTGGTGGCCGGGACCTGGGCGTCCACCGGAGGCAGGTCCTTCACGGTGGTGGCCGTGGACGACGACGTGGCTACGGGCTCTTCACGGTGGAACGCGACGACGTAGTTCTCTTGGTTCGTGAACTGCGCACAGGCGCCCCAGGGGATCTTCACGAAGTACAGGTTCCCTTTGAAGCTCAACGTTCCCGACCAGCCTTCGTCGGTGAGCTTCAAGTCAGGGATCTGTGGCCCCGATTCGAAAGCGAGCTTGAACGCCACAGCCTCTTGCCCTTGCAGGTGAGGGGGCACTTCCACTCCCGGGTAGGTCAAATCGACCGATACCCAGGGAAACGAGTGCTTCAAGAGGGTTTGGAGGAGTTCTTTCTTCATCCGGTTGTTCATGCACCTAAAGCCTTGCGAAAAGTAGATTCGGTGTAGTCGTGGGCATGACCGACGACGAGGCCGAAGCCCTGCTTGTGAAACTGTCCGAGCACTACAAGACACCGGTGATGCCAGTGACTCGCTACTGCAAGTCGTTCGAGCAGTGGCGGGAGGCGCTGGACAACCGAGTGCGCCGTCATCTGGAGAAGCTGTATCCGGATGTGAAAGCGGACAGGAAGTCCCCGGAGTACGAAGCGGCTTGGAAGCTCTACCATCAGGAGAAAGCCGCTCTACCCGAGGAGGAGGAACGGAGGAGGCGGGTAGGGCGTTTGCGTGACCTGGAACAGGACATGCGTGGTATCAATCAGGTGAGCCTCATGATCCGCAAGTCGAGCCTCCTGTTTCGGCTCATCTACTGCGGCGAGAAGCTCCGACCTACCATGTGCCCCGAGCACAAAGGGGAGTGGTCAGGGCTGGAGATGCCTCCCATACCCGAACACGGCATCGAGGGGAACGTTTGCCCTCACGGCTGCCACTTGACCGGGTGGATTCCGGAAAGGTGAGTCAATGCCAAACCCTCCTCGCGCCGAAGACTTCGAATACGACGAAACCTGGAATCCTTCCGGGTTTCGTGTAGACCCTCAAACAGGCGAGGTAATTGGGACGACCTCAGCAGGAGGCGGGGGTTCGGACAGAGAGCGCCACCCCTCTATCGAAGTGGGCCTCAAAGCGGAGGATGTGCAAGGCGGTAGGGTTGAGGAAGGTCAGTTCTATGCCCTTCTGAAGCCTATGCTGGCGTTGGTGCAAGCACGCAAAGCTGAAGGTATTTGCGAGTTCCGAGTGTGGGACCGAAGCGAGAACACCTGTTTCACGGTGCCTGAGAACACTCGGTTTCTCTGGTATCAGGGCGAGTTGGAACTCGAGGGCTCTCTCGCCAAAAACGTGGGTCCCGGGACGATCTTCATCCACCGGCCAACGAATCGCCTGTTCTTCATCGGGCCCGAGGCGCGGGAAAAGCAGCGAGTGCAAGTGCTAGCGGACTGGGATGTCAAGCTGAATTTAGGAGAAACACTCTGGGCTCGCGAGGTCTCGCTGTACTACAATCCGAAGATTGATTGGGGCCCGAAGCAGGCAAGTCGGTTTGACCTGATCGGCTAGGAGGTGCGGATGCGACGGCACTTGGCCAAAGTTCTCACGGTTTCCCCTTGGCTTCTGGCTCTGGTCGGCGTGTTTGGAAAAGGGGCCGGGGGCGTCCAGCTTGTTGTGGCCCTCCTCGTCTGGATCGCAGCCGTTGCGGGGATGCTCCTGGTGGCTACGCTCATCGAAGCCAGCCGCCTCAAGGAGCCAGAAGATGAGTGAAGCCGTTCGAGCCTATTGCCCCCGGTGCAAAGGGTGTCTGCTGGGAGGAGAGTGGTTTCAAGGGCGCGTGTGCGGCACATGCCATGGCGAGACCATTCCGGAGGACGATGCCCCGCCCGAGGGGGAAGCTCCGCCGCTCGAGCCCGGGGTGGTCGCCGACTTACTCGCGCTCGACTGACCGATACTGTGTTTATGGCCTTGACATAGACATGGACGTAAAGGTCTGTATTGGGTGTCGTCACGAGAAGCCTTTAGAGGACTTCACTAAACACCCTCGCATGAAAAGTGGGCGGCAAAGCCGGTGTCGAGAGTGCACTCGCAATGGGCGAAGGGATAAAGCAAACAACAATCGAGGGAAGGGTCTATGCTTTTGTGGTGAGAAGCCAGCCCCCAACTCGAAACTGTGTTTGTTTCATCAGGACAAAGCGAGCCACTACCACCGCAATTACATGAAGGATCCAGTAAAGAAGTCGGCGCTTCAGAAGCGGAACCGAGAGTTGCAACAACAGCTCAAGCTGGAAACTTTCGACGCCTATGGGGGCCGAAGTTGTAGCTGTTGTGGCGAGCACCGAATCGAGTTCCTATCCATAGACCACATTCAAGGTTCGCCCAGACGAGGGTCTAGGCTTGGAGTGAAAAATGGAGAAGGGCAGTTCAAAGCACCTCCTAGACAAGCCACCAATCGAACTGGTGGTGGCTTGTACCGTTGGCTGAAAAAGAACAGCTACCCGAAAGGGTTTCGAGTGCTTTGCATGAACTGCAACTTCGCACACGGGCATGCTGGCTATTGCCCTCACGAACTGGAACGACAGGCCGTCTCAGCCTAGTCGGTGTTATCTACACCATGAAAACGATGCTTGCTGCCCTCGGGGTTCTTCTCGCCACGCAAACCAGAGAGGGGTGTGACCCCCCGAAACAGCGCCCGTTGGAACCGGGGGAGCACGCCACCTTCATCAGCGAACTCACCTACGTGAAGGACGATCGCGTGGGAATCTGCTACGCGGTGAAAGCTTCGCGTACGCATAACGGCTACATGGTTCAAGCTTTTACAGCGGTCCCGTGTGACAAGGTTGAGATACTGACCAACCAGAAAATCCGATGCCAATGACCGACCTAACACGTAACAGAATCAGCAAATTCCTCAGCTATGTGCTCCGCCACCATCCGGAGGCTGTCGGGCTCCAACTCGACGAGAACGGCTGGGTGAGCCTCAACCTGCTCGTTGATGCGTGCAACGCCAAGGGGCAGGAGATGACTCGAGGTCAGGTCATCGACGTCGTGAACACGAGCGAGAAGAAACGGTTCGCGCTCAGCGAGGATGGGCAGCGCATCCGGGCAAGCCAGGGGCACTCGGTCGAAGTGGATTTGGCCTACGAGGAGAAGGCACCCCCGATGGTGCTCTACCACGGGACCGTGGCCAAGTTCCTGCAACCAATCCAGGCCGAGGGGCTCAAGAAGATGGCGCGTCACCACGTGCATCTATCTGAGGATGTCGAGACTGCTGAACGAGTAGGGATGCGTCGCGGCCGTCCCGTCGTCCTTCGCGTCGATGCGGATGAGATGGCCGCAGCCGGGCACCGATTCTACCAGTCCGCCAACGGCGTATGGCTCACCGAGCACGTTCCGGCGAAGTACATCGGGTTCCCCGATGGAGCGACCTGGGTTTACCTTCACGAGATCCGCAATGACGAACAAACCGCTCACGGTTGAGAAGCTCCTCAACGGCGTCATCATCGACACCCTTGGGGGTCCCGGCGGCGGGCCCGACGCCTGCAACTGCCATGCAGCGGCCAAAGCCTTCATTGCGCTCAAGCTGCTGAACCTGCCCATCGAGGATGAAGAGGCGATGCGGCACGGGTTGCGTGAGGACAACCTGTACAACATGGACTTCCTTGAAGCCGAGGGGTGGCCGCGCGACAAAGATTCGGTGTAATCGAGGCATGCACATCTGCGGGGACGAAATCAACGCAGCAGTCGCGTGTGTGACCTCAGCCCCTCACGCGATCCCTGCTTTCATCGGATGGGTTAGGGGCGTGCTTGTCGGTTTCCGTGTACGCGACCGATCGCCTGCTGAAACCCCAAGGTGCTCGGGATGTACGTCGGAACCGGGCAATACTCCTTCCGCGCTCGGACCTGAAAAATCTCCTTCGTGTTGAGACACAGGGCGGTCAAGTGGCCGCCGTGCACCGCTCCCGTGTCGATGCCCCAGCACTCGACTCCCGTGGCTTCGTTGACGTGCCAGAGCGGTTGGGTGAGGTTGAACGCCTCGTGTCCGAACACGACGTTGCTGGGCCCGTCCCATTTGCGTGTCCAGTGGTAGGCTTCGGGCTTGGGCGGATAGCCGAGTAGCTCGGGCTTGGCGTAATCGACGGGCACGAACTTCTTCTCGTCCGTGACCCACATCAGCCGCATGACGTCGTTCAAGTCTTGCTGCTCGAGCGCAACCCCGGGCATGAGGCCGCCATGGACCAGGGTCCAATGCGTGTGCTGGGTGAAAGACGTCCAGTGCCTCCCCTCCCCTTGGGTCACGAAGTTCCCCGGCCACAGCTGCACCATGTGCGGGAGCGCCTTGAGCCACTCCAGGTCTTCCTGGCTCAGCTTCGCATTGGCCGCGGCGTCCGCGGGCTTCAGCGGTCGCATGTTGTTGGGCCGACCCGTGGTGAGCTTCAGAAGCTCGTTCTTCCGCCATCGGATGTGGATCTCGTCGTGGTTGCCCTTCACGGCTTTGAAGCCGCTCTCGCGGATGAACCGAACGACCTCAGCCCCATAAGGCCCCTTGTCAAGGAAGTCCCCCACGAAATAGACCGTGTCCCCTTGGCCAGGACCGATCTTATCGAGCAAGTCACGTAGCTCGTAGTAGCAGCCGTGAACGTCACCAATGCAGTAAATTTTGGAGTCCATCTCGAGGGATACACCGCTAGTCGCACACGGCTTCGACTTCAGAAATCGTCAACGACACAGGGTCGCCATCTTTGACATCCATCTCGAGCACGGGGTCGTTGTCCAAAACCCCATGCAGAGTTTCACCCTCGACCCGACCAATCTTGACCCACATATGCTCAATGCGGGTCTCTTGGGTTCGCGGGTCCCGCCCCTCGAAAGCTTTCTTGACAAACTTTCCGACCAACGTCGAAGGGTTAACCCCTGTAAACTTCCCACTCTTTGGGGCATGATCGGGGCATACTAAACCGATATTCGCTATGCTTTCTCGTGCCATTTGGTGTAGAGGATACGCGCGTAGTAGCAAAGTCAAGCTGAAAGACAGAAGCCATGGACACACAAAACGGCCCCTCCCCGGACCGAGTTGAACGACGCCCTGACGGGTGGTGGGCGATCTGCGCAAACCTTGAACCCCCGCTTCAGAAGGACGGTTGGGCGCCGTTGCAGGAGCTTGGGCCGTTCCGCTCCATCGAGGCTGCGTCGGCCATGGTCAGTTCCATGCGAAATCTGAAAAGGTTCCTGTACCCACAGCTGTCCCGGGCGGTGTAATCGTGGGATGGAACAAGTTGAGATCCGGAATGGTTACGCGTTGTTCTGGGGGCAGTGGCCGTCCAACTGGATGATCTCCCCCATGGTCATCGACGGGGTGACTTACAACTGTGTCGAGCAGTACATGATGGCGGAGAAAGCACGCCTCTTCAAAGACACAGAAACCCTCGCGAAAATCCTGGAGACTCAGCACCCGGCCGACCAGAAGATTCTCGGGCGGGAGGTGCGCGGGTACGACGATGCTAAGTGGGCAGCCGTGCGCTACGGGGTGGTTTTGCGCGCGAGCATCGAGAAGTACCGCCAAAACTACGAGTTGAAGCGTCTCCTCTTTGCTACGGGAGATGCCATCTTCGTGGAGGCCAGCCCGAAGGACCAGATTTGGGGCATCGGAATGGCGCGTAGCCATCCTGACGCAACCAACCCGGCTAAGTGGCGCGGGGAGAACCTCCTCGGAAAGGCCATCACCGAGGCGCGCAAGATCCTGAGAGACCTGGAGGGCTCGGTGTAACTATCCGAGTGGTAAGGAGAAAAGCCGTCAGCGAGGTAGAGCTAGCCAAACCCGTGGTGGCCTACTTCGAATCGAACTCCTGGGAGGTTTACCAGGAGGTCAGCCACCATGGCGGCGTTGCGGATATTGTGGTGACTCGAGGCCCCGTTGTAGGGGTCGTGGAGGCCAAGAACACCCTCTCCTTGCACCTCATCGGGCAAGCTCGTCGCTGGGTCAAGTTCGCCAACCTCGTCTGGGTGGCGGTCCCCGAGGCGCGAGAGCGCTCCCACCAGAGCTTGGATGCCGCGAAGTGGGTCTGTGAGACCCTGGGCCTGGGCCTCATCACGCTCAACCGCTACGGCGTTCGGGAGCAGGTGCGCCCGCCCTTCCTCCGCAAGGTCATCCCGGGCCTCAAAGAAGCTCTCCTGCCCCAGCACAAGCAAGCTGTGGCGGGCTCGCCCGCGGGCACCGTCTGGACGCCCTACAAGCACACGTGCCAGGAACTCCTGCAACACGTGAGGGGCAACCCCGGCGTGACGCTCAAGGCCGCCCTGAAAGCCATCAAGCACCACTACCGCAAAGACACGACCGCCCGAACCTGCATGGCCCGGAACATCGACGAAGGGATCGTGCCAGGCGTTTCCCTTCGTCGGGAAAACGGCGAGCTTAAGTTGTATCCGGCATGATTTTTCTATGCCAACGAAGGCCCACTGGTGTAAAGGGCTACGCCCACAGAAGGGGGACTCAATGGGATGGAAAGTTGAGCGGCACGGCGGCAAGCAGAACGACAGGTGGATCGCGGTCTACGACGGCGACGAAGAGGCCCAGGCCCGCACGATTTACGAGCAGAAGAGGCGAGAGCTTCGACAGGGTGGTGTCCGACTCTCCGAGAATGACGAGGTCAAGGAGAAGTTCGAGAAGCCTCGGCTGAACCGCGTCCCGATGCGAAACCCCAAGGCCGCCGCCGCGGCTGCTGCTGCGCGTCACAACCGATAGGAGCCTCCCATGTGTTGCACTCTTGGGCCAGCAAAGCTGTCCGACACGATTGTCTACGCCTACAAGATGCCCGACGGGCGTCATGTGCTCGGCTACCAGAACAAAGCCACCAGTGGCTTTGACGACGAGGGCGACAGCTTCTATGGCACTTGGCCACGCAGAGGGGCCCTGAACCCCTGGGGTGGTAAAACCCAACCCCCGCAGAGCTGGAACGCTATGGTGCTGCCCATCCCTGCAAAGGGAGAGATGACCGCGGCGAATGCAGTAGACCTCACTGCGGACAAGACCGTCCTCCGGGACTACGCCGAGCTAGTCAAAGCTCACGATCACATGAAGAGCAGGAGTCGGGGTTTCGGGGATGACCTCATCGGCGCCGCGGCCGTGAACTCAGTGCAGGTGTTCAAGACGGGCTCATACGAGGTCGTCATGGCTCGCCAACCCAAGCTCATCCCTGACGTAGTGAAGGAGCTTCACCCAGAGGTCTCCGTGAGTAAGGACCTCATGGAGGTGTACGCGCGGTACTACCTCGGCTGGAACGTGGCCGTGTGCTTCTGGCAAGGGACGCTCGAGCCTGAGCCCATCATGTTCACGTACGAGCCGAAATACCCAACCCACCTGTTCATCCCTACGCTCGACGCCCATGATGGTGGGGCCCCGAAGTCCCATGCATCCCTCGACCACACGATCGTGTTGGGTACGACGGGCACCACGGGGCATGGGCTTCGTCGCCAAGTTTCCCCAGTCAACCGACCCTACCTCGCCTCTCGAGTGAAGGGCTTTGAGGCTCACCAGACGACGCTGAATGGCGACTACTGGTTCCCGCTCGCCTACGAGGACATCGAATCCGAATGGGTTCAGCACGCTATGGTTCGACTCCCAGCAGGAGTGAAACCCGCGTGAGCCCCCGCGTCAACCTCATCTGGCTGATCACCACAGTGGTTGTGCTGTTGGGGCTCCGATGGTGGGGAGCCATCGTCTGCTTGGTCGTTGGCGTCTTCATCGGCTACTACTGGCCCCGTAAAGGGCGCCGCCGGTGACTACTTGGCTTCTTCGGCCGTCGTGTTGATGACCGAGGGCAAGCTCTTGCCAAGAGCTGCCAGTTTCATCAGGACGGGGCGAAGAGCTGCCAACTTCTCGCTGGCCACCTCTTGGGTCGAGGCCGTCATGACGAGGCCGCAAACCTTCGAGACGTTCTCCTTCTCGGGCAGGTTGGTGACCTCGGCCAGGTAGGCGAGCAACGTGGCCCCCGCTGCCTTACCAAGCGAACGACCCAGATCGTCTTTCAGCAACGGTTGCAGCTGAGGGAACATGGCTCCGATGGCCTCGAGCGAAAGCTCTCCAGCTTCGTTGGCCAGGGCCAGATGAGCACCGGTCTTCACGGAATCGAGAAGCTTGCTCATCGGGTTTGGAGTCGTTGCGGTTGCTGCTGCTTTTTCGGCCACTGGGGTCTCCTTTTTCGGTTCGTAGGCGTAAAGGACCTTGAAGGTCTGTTCATCGAGAACGAAGTAGTTGTTGTCGTTGTGGTGCGTGATGATCCCTGCGGGAAGCTCTTGGCCACAAGCCCACTGCATGTAGGCTCGGAGGATTCCGTTACGGGAGTCCATCCCCGTGGGAGGTATGAGTTTGTTTTTCGCTAGCAAGTCACGGATCTCGGAAACCAATCTGGTGGTTTGCCCCATTTTCTAAACTCCCGTTGGGCTGTCTACACCAAACCGAACGTTTTGCCACAAGGAAACGATTCGGTGTAATCGAGGGCATGACCGTCCAAGTGTTCACTCGTGGTAAAAAAGAACCCGACTTTGAAATCGAGGAGTTCAAGGGCATCTGCCCGTTCTGCATTCAGGAGGGGCAGACGAGCCGACTCTATGAGGGTGGTTGCTCTTCAACGATGATGTACTGCAAGCCCTTCTACGATGAGCAAGGGGTTCGACATCACCATGACTCGAACACCAAGAGTTATGGGTTCAACTGCTCAAACGGGCATCGATTCGGACTTGACCGCAAAGGCTCCTGTCAATGCGGGTGGACCGGGGGCCTGGCGAAGATCACGCTCTACTGAGCTTGAGGTGGTGTAGTGGGGGCATGCTCATCACCGCAGACCAGCTCATTGCTCATGCTGTTGGCGACTACATCCTCCAATCGGACTGGATGGCCAACACCAAAACCCAGAAATCCAGCGCGGCCCTCGCGCATGTCCTGACCTACTTCCTCCCCTTCCTGTTCCTCACGACCTCGTGGAAGGCATTGGCGGTCATCATCGGGACGCACTTCGTGATCGACCGTTGGCGCTTGGCTCGCTACGTTTGCTGGGCCAAAAACTTCTTGGCACCCAAGTGGATCGTTCCGATTGTCCCGCTTGCCCAGCCTTTGTCTGGGGGCTCCATCAAGCTCAACGCAGGTCGAGCCGGGGTGAGCGAGGATGACTCCGAGGACAACGAGCAAACCACCATCGCCAAGGTCTCCAAGCCGATTCGGAACCACCCGTGGTCTGAGTGCTCCGGCACGGGCTACTACAAGGAGCGGCCCCCATTTCTTGCCGTATGGCTGCTCATCGCAGCCGACAACATCATGCACGTGATTATCAACGGGCTCGCGCTCAAGTACCTTGGTTGAGGTCTCCCATGTTCAGCTTCAGCGTCGATAAGAACAGCACGGTCACGATCAAAATCGAACTCGGGCGTTTGAACCTACTCAAGAAGGAGAAGGCATACGTCAACTGGGCCCCTCCGTGGACCAACTTTTTCGAGGGGGTTCACTTTGGGGAGAAGCCCTCGACCTATGACCAGCTTTCCATGTGGGCCTATGCTCGAGCGCCCGGGTTCATCCGGATCGCCGGGCTCGAGATGGGTTGGATCGACGCCCCGGCGGACATCCTCAAGAAGCACCCAGAAGCCCTCGACCTCGGGATTCCTCGCCCCTCGCGCGCTACGCCGGTGAAGAGGGTGGAGATCGTGGACAACGTCGAGATCATCCGCATGGTCACGGACCGCGGAGAGGCGGTCTTCCCACGGGACATTTGGTTCAAGCTGGCAAACAAGTTCCGCAGCATGCGGATGGACAAGCAGGGCTTTACCTGGATTACCCCTGAGCTGAAAGTGCCCAATCCGGTGCTTATGTGCGCTCTTGAGGGTTTCCAGATACACGCATAATTCCGCGGGTGTGCGGGGTCGTTCCGGTGTCCAAATCAGACATGGGGGCAATGACTGAGGTGGACACCCAAGACGAATATATGTGCTGTATTCCGCTACGCAGCACTCTGAAAACCACGGTATGCGCCAAGCGCCACCTGATGGCTCGGAGTGATGGGGATTGCGATGAAGGGGTACGCAGCTCAGCGTGTCGTAACTGCCCCACCGGGGAACTCAACGTAAGCCTGGTTCAGGTCACCCGTCCAAAGGGGACTCGGGCCTTCCAGGCTTACCAGAAGATCCCTTTGTCCCCTCGAGAATGCGAAACGTGCGGCCGTGAGTATCAGCCGACAGGGTCGCGCCAGAGGTCTTGCAAGAAACCGGACTGTCAGCCTGTGGTGCCCGGTCCGTTTGCGCCGGAGACAACCCAGGTTCGTCCCCGTAAAGCTCCCCGGGAGAACCAAGGCGCAAGGGGCGACGAATCAAGGCGACAAGCTTCCGTGGTCCCTCTGAAAGCTCGAGCAACAGCAAAACGAACAAAGACCGCATAGGTACGTACACCAACATCGAGGCGAGATACTAACAGCTCGGTGTCAGGTAAAGCATGAAAAGCGGAAAAGCAAAGCTAGAAAAGCTGCGCGTGGACTGGCGAGCGATGATTGTCGAGCTGACCCGCAGTGCCTCCGAAGTCCGGATGACCTTGGAGACCTACGCCCACGTGCAGAGGTCTGGCGGCTTCAACCGCCACAACTTCCAGCCAACGAGCGAGACCGGGGTTTTCGGGCACATGCTCGAGGGGCGACGCGCGAAGGTTGTGGTTGACCAGAAGCTCGACGACAACAACATCGTGATTGTCAAGAAGGGAGTTGGGCGACCCCATACCCTTGGCCAACTCGATGAGCTACAGCGGAGAGGGAACACGATTCGGGCGGTTCCGGTGTCCGCGAAGGCCAAACCACGGAAGCCAACTCAGATCGATCACGCCACAGATCCAGATCACAACACCGTGATACGGGTTAGGCTTGATTTCGTGGTGGAAATGAAAGGCGACCAGGTGATCCCCGATGCGTTTGGGCCCCAAGTGCGCCAATTTATCTTCCATGGCCTTCAGGGAACCAAAGTCCGTGCACACAAAGTCCTCCCCGGGACCAAGGCGAGTTGTACGGTAGTTAACATGCAACGCCTCCTCAAAGCGAAAAGAGCCTGACATCTTCGCCGTCCTGGTGTAAGAGGAGGTACGGCGTTCGCTCCCGAACCGCTTTGGCTACTGTGCGTTGGGTATTGACTTGAGTTGGGGAACGTCCAAGTCTATCCCGCAGGCCGAAAAGCATGGGGGCGAACGCCTACTTACGAGCTGGGGGCGGAAAATGGCGACAATTCGAGTGGGGTTGGAACACCGTGGGGACGGTGTTTACCTCATCCTGAGACCAGCGGGGGAACTCCGGGAGCGTGGGTGGCGCCCTCTCGAGCGAGGCCCCTACAAGGACGAGGAAGCGGCTCGAGCTGATGAGGCTAGGGTGTTGGGGGCGATGGAGTCCGACTACACCATGACCCGACGGCGTGCCTTCTAGCCTATCATGTCGAACCGGGTCCGGACGTCTTCGGGGCGGGCCCCGTCGATGAGGGTCTTCCGGACGGTCACCAGCTTTGGACGAAGGAGCGAGGCCCACGGCCCCTCCGCCGTCTGAAGCTCACTCTCCCAGATTCGGACCAAAGCCATTTTGAGCTGGTAGGGGGCCTCTGCGTACCGCCAGAGATTCGAGGCGGTCACCATGATCAACGGGAAGATTTCCCGGAGGTCTTTGGGCTCGCGCTCCCAACGGCCGCTCACCGTGCCCACCAGCGTGTAGCGGCGGTTGAGGTTGGCCGCCAGGGTGAGCACGTCGTAAGGGGACAAGCCTCCGATGTCCACGTAATGCGTGTGGGTCGTAGCGCTCGTCGTCTGCTCTAGGATGAGGACCGTCACCCTAGTTTTGTACACCAATCAGTCCTTGTTCACCATTTTGGTCCGACGTACGCGCCAGTTTTCAAGGTCAAACTCCTCCCCCAGGGTGCCTTGTTTGACCGTCTCGGCAACCTCCTTGGGCCCGAACGGAACCTTGTGCGGGGGCGCGCTCGCGTACGAAGGCTCGTCGAAGAACATGGTTGCGTGGTCCTTGGTCCAGAGCTTGGACTCGAGGTCAAACTGGAGGAGCTTGCCACCGCCCAAAACCGTGAGCTTGAGGCTGGGGCCCGTCCAACCCAGGCCGTAACGATCCTTGTGAGGGTCTTTGACCAAGAACTCGTACCCGGTGCCTTCGATGGTGATTTTGCGTGCGTTGGGGAGACTCATTGCTCTCTGCTTTCTTACGGGGTTCCAATCCAATCACGGGGAGCTTCTACTGCATGGGCGAGAAACGCCTCGCTCCACTGGAGAGAGGCTCGGTCGAAATAGTCGCGTGCATCGCGCTCTTCTGTAAATAGCGTGACGTCCGGCACCCCTTCACGGATGATGACCACCATCCAAGGCATGCCCCTCTCGGTCATAGGTTCAGCCTTGTCGTGATATACCACTGGGGTTCTGCCGGGACCGGCCAGCCCACTGCTTCGGCCGCTTTGGCAAGCCGCTCAGCCCAATCCGGCTGAGGGGTCAAGTCTGTGGGAACCGGGTAGGGAGCAGCGTTGACTCGGCAACGAGCTTCTCGAATCGCCAACCCGATCCGCTCATCGTCCGACTGAACCCCATACCAAACCGGCTCCACCCCAAACGGCTCGAGCACGGTGGCCAAGGTGTCGATGAATTTGGCAAACCCAGGCTCAAAGAGCAGAGACAACTCAACCTCTTTGGGCAAGCCACTATTGCCAAACCGCTCTTTTTCACTAGCGGCTAGGCCGAACCATAACGTTGCCGACACATCCATAGCAGGTTTCTACACCGTTGTGGTGTAATCGAGCGCATGCCAACACTGAAAGACATCAACCTTCTTGCGTTTGGGCACACGATTCAGCTCGCCGGTGCCATCTTCCAGGGGGAAGATCGCACCCTTCTCTGCTTTTTCCCGGAAGATGGGCCCGACGGGGCTCTCGAGCCTTTCGAGCTTTCCCAGGAGGACTGGCAGGCCCTGGTGAAGCAGACCGACCTTCTCGAGACCGAGGTGCTCGCCAAGGCGTCCGACGGCACCCTGGCCAAGATCGTCCTGCGCAAGAGCCAGCGGCAGATCGATGCAGGGGTGCAGTGGAAGGTCTTTCAGCGGGACAACTACTCGTGCCGCTACTGCGCCATCACCGGTGTGCCCCTCACGGTGGACCATCTGGTGACCTGGGAGGAAGGCGGGCCGACCACTCCGGAGAACCTGCTCAGCGCCTGCAAGAAGTGCAACAAGACGCGAGGGAACCTTTCCTACGCGGATTGGCTCAAGCACCCGCGTTACCAGGACCTGTCCAGGAAGCTCAGCGAGACTGTGCGAGCGGCAAACGAGGCAGTCGTGGCCACCCTGGCTGCCATCCCCCGCAACCTGCACCAGAGGACGCGCTGATGGCCACCCCCGATATGTGGCGGCGGTATCGGGACAACGGCCCTCTCAAAGAGGCCGAGCTGGTCGCCCTTCACGCCGAGGTGAGTGCCGCTATGCCCTACCTCAGCTCCAACCACCGTGAAGCAGCCGACCAAGCTCGAGCGGACATGCGACGGCTCGAAAGCCGCATCATAACCGCTCAAGAGCTACCTTGGAGAGCAGAGCGGTAGCCTCACAAAAGGCCCTGCTTTTTCACAGCTCGCTCCAACTTCAACAGTAGCTCGATGCCTTCGGGTGTTGTCGCCACAAGCACGAGCTTTCTTCGGTGCTCAGTCGCAATGTGGTCGTAGCTTTCAGGGTAAGCCCAGCGACAACGTCGGCATACCGCCGGGTCTTTCTGGGTTGTGAAGTTGGGGCAAGCTCGACATTCCTTGTCCTTTTCTGTGTTGCATGAAGCGCAAACCCCTTGGAAGGCGTCGAGTCCTTCTACCTCATGCAGCTCGTTCTCTACGATTCCATACGGCACACGGTGGTCGGCCTCTTTGCACGTCTTCTCTCGGCACAATGGGCAAATACCTTCAGTCCGTGCAAACAGCTCCCTCTTCTCGGTCTTTGTCAGGGGCTTTCGCCGCCCAATTCGTCGAACAAACGTCTCGGGACTCCAACGATAAATGGTCCCGTTTCCATCTGGCCCGCGATACGGAGCGGTGGACAAGGTCACGCCGGTCCGTGTTAGTTCGAAGACCGCCACGGGGTCATACGGGATTGCTTTGATTTGGTTGGTTGTGACGTAGCCTTGCTCGAACAACAACCCTCGCACTGCCTTCGCCATTCGCACAAGCCGTCGGTCAAGTACAGCCTCTAGGTACTCGACACAAGACCGGTCAAGTAAATCTTCCACTACCTCGGAGTCAGCTCGAGGTACTTCGGCCAGGATAAGAGCCCGCCAGCTCGCTCGATCTTCCAACGGAGGGAACGCCCGTTGTTTGGGCCGCATTAAATCGAGAAGCTCCTCCGCCTCGCTTTCCTCCGCCTCAACCTCTGCGAGCTTAGCAATGGCCCACTGAGGTTCAGGCTTCGGAAGGAACATCTCCAGGTCGTCGTCCTCATCCATAGCTGGAGGAATACACCGACGGGTCGTAAACGGTGTAGCTCTCCTCCATGAAAATCAGCAGCGAATACGTCAAGCAGATCCAAGACACCTTCGCGAACCACGGGGACTATGACACGGACGACCTTCTCAGGTGGGTTGAAAGCCTGTGCCAGGCCGTGGAAGAGCGCGATCAGGTGATTGCCAAAGCCCTGGAATTCGCACGAGACGGGCAGGTCGATGGGGCCCACCACAAGATGTGGACCATCGACCAGATGGTGCGTGCGTTGACATCGTGCCCCATGGAACAGAAGACGCGCACACTTCGTTCTGGAGAAACCTACCAGAACGAAGTGCAGGGGGAGTCTGAAGAGTACAAGAAGTTCGTTAAGGACTACGAGGGAGACGGCGGCGAATACAAGTGGGATGTCGGTATCCCGTGATCAATCCCAGAGGTTGTTCACCGTGTTGCAGGTAGAGAGAACAACCCACCCGCCTTGCGACGTGATCCAGACCATCCGTGCCGAGGTGTTCGTGCCGATGTCGAGGCCGTTATTTTGGTTGCTCGTGAATGACACGTACACCAGGTCTGTACCGCTGTTCACGCCGTTCACAATCTCTTTGACTGCGCCGTCCGTACCATCGGCAAGATGAGCGTAAGTGGTCCCGCCCGTCGTGTTGATGACGACACAAAACTGCTTCGTTGGGTCGAGGGGGGCCGGGTTCTCGTTGACATTGTTGTCAGTCGTTAACGTGACGACTTCGAACCCTTTGACCATGGCAGCAAGGTTGTCGAGTGCCTGAGCGACCTGCACTGGTGCGCTGGTGCCCCAGTTGGCGGGAGTCGCCGGGGTGTACCCGACAAGGTTCGCCTGGTCCAAACGGGTGAGGGTGAGCTGTCCGCTGTGGCCGGGTTGGTTGAGAGAAACTTGGCTTTCAGCGTTGGTCGTGATGGACAGGTAACCGCTGCCACGGATCGTGTTATCTGCGACCTGGCTGCTTCCGGAAAGGTACAAATCAAGACCGTAAGAGCTGAGTTCAATCAGCTCTCCATCCGGACTCCCAGACCCCTGAATTGTAGTGTTCTCGAGGTAGACAGTAGCTCCACCTTGACTCAGGTTGATGCCTGCAACACTCGAACCGTTATAAAACGCGCAGTTTTTGGCGTAAATATTGCGGCTAAGGGGGGTGTAGGGTGCCGTTGCGCTTACGTTGAAAACGACTGAGAGGTTTTCAACCCTGAGATCTGCGTCGTTATTGAGCTGAACCCCCTCGTTGAAGATCATAGCGGAATTCAGATTTGGGGCAGCACCCCGGAATGTGATGTTCTGCTGGTCGTAGGTTCCGGCCGGGACAGCATCGTTGCTGTCGATGACAACCACGCAGGAGCGACCATAATCCTGTGCCGCAGACAGGGCCTCCGCAAGCGTGGGGTATATGTATGGGGCTCGTGTATTCGAGCGCCAGATAAAGACCGGCTCCGGAACTTGCTCGAGTTGTTCATACGAGAGTTCACCCAAAAACGAGGGTTGACTCGAACTAAACGAACTGGAGAGATCGACTCGGACAGAAGCGAAGGAAACGTTGTCCCCGGAGAGAATGTCGTAACCCGCGTCGCTTTGCTCAAAGAGCGAAAGAGTTACACCGCCCTGATTCACTACACGGAAGCAACTGCTGTTGCTGAAACCACCTCCGTAGCAGGTGACCGACAATCCCGCTTCACCAGAGCCATCGATGAGAACGAGGGGAGCTGAACTTTGGTTGTCAAGGTAGGCGTGATCAAACACCCAGTCCTCGTATACGCCAGCAATGGTGATTGGAGTTCCGTTGCTGGCGCTCTGAAGAGTCAGGTTTTTGACTGTCCCCAAATGAGTCACGGTTGCTGGGTTGCCCTCAGCGTCTCCGAGAACCAGTCGGTCTCCATTGGTGCGGTACCCACAGAGCGTGACTCCAGCGAAATCGTACGTCCCCGATCCTGTGGGGGCCCCGCCTTGAATCAAGGAGGTATCGACGTAAATCGTTGCTACCCCGGCTGCCTTCGCTGCGTCATACGCTTCTTGAAAGGTTGCGTAGACGTTGCCCGCGGGGCTTGGCTCGCTGTTTCGGTAGACGAAACTCGATGAGCTGCCCCCACCTCCGCCCCCTTGACCGATGTTTTTGACGATAGTGCCGAAGCCGTCGTTTTGAATCGCCATGGTCACACCAGCCTGACGAAAAGGGTTTGAGAGGACGTGAGCGTGTTTCGCACGGTTGTCGTGGTGAACGTGTTGTTGTGGGAGATATCCACGGTGCCCGTGGCATCTACCCAGGTAGAACCTACTTGCTTCAGCACCAAGACTTGAGGAGGAAGCCCGAAGCCATGCGAGAGGGTCAGCGTATCCCCTGCACCGCCGTAGGCGTCGAGCGTGTCCTGGTCCTCCAGGGTAACGATGCCCTGGTTCTTCCAGGCATGAAGGTCACCCTTGAATGCACTACGAAGCACCTCAGAGGTGTTTGGTAGGTACACGAATTGGCCGGGCGCCAGGTAGCGATCTTCGCCCGCTCGCCCCTCTACCTGGGATGCATGGGTGATTCGCAGGTCGCGAAGGTAAAGCCTTCTGGTCCCAACGTTGGTGATTTTCACAGGGCCTCCATCCATCAAAGCCCCAAAAAAGGATCACCTGCTGAATGAAGGTTCGATTTTTCGGTGTCATTCGCCTATGGAGGCACACACATGCCGGTAGGCGGTAAAGCAATTGTCTTGGGAGGGGGCACGTTCTTTCACGTGAGGCCGCATCTGGCCCTAGCCGCCCCCGCATTCGGAACAACGGCGGATCAGATCGGGGCCATGCTCCGGCAAAAGGGGTGGGAGGACACCACGGTTGTCAAAACCCGCATGGCCGGAGGAGATGCCAGCCTCGTCACGAACAATGACGTGGCCAAACTCCTCAATCTCATCCTGCAAGACCGGAATGTGAAAGTGCTCGTGATGAACGTAGCGCTGTGCGATTTCGAGGGCTCTATCGCGAACGAGAATGGGCTGACCCTCAGCGGGAAAGACCAACCTCGGCTCAAGACCTCGGAGGGCGGGCAGGTCATGCAGCTGGTTCCGGCGGACAAGCTCCTGGGCCGCATCCGGAAAGAGCGCAAGGACATTTTCCTGGTCGGGTTCAAAACGACCGCAGGGGCGAGCTACGAAGAGCAATACCGAGCCGGGCTCGAGCTGCTCAAGAAGTCCTCGTGCAACCTGGTTTTCGCGAACGACGTGCAAACCCGCCAGCAAATGATCATCACGCCGGAGCAAGCGATCTACGGCGAATCCATGCACAGGTATGAGGCGCTTGAGCTGCTGGCTCAAATGACCACGGAGCGCGCCAACCTCACGTTCACCCGTTCCACCGTAGTCGAGGGCAAGGCAGTGCCCTGGAGTGCGACAGAGGTCCCCGCCTCTTTGCGCAAGGTCGTGGACCACCTGATCAAGCGAGGGGCCTACAAGCCGTTCCTGGGCTCAACCGTCGGGCACTTCGCGGTGAAGGTGGCCGAGGGCCGGTTCCTCACCTCGATTCGCAAATCGAACTTCAACAAGCTGGACGAGACCGGGCTCGTTCTGGTGGAGTCGATGGGCAACGACCGAGTCATCGCCCACGGGGCTCGACCCAGTGTCGGCGGGCAGTCCCAGCGGCTGATCTTCGGGGATCACCCGGACACCGACTGCATCGTCCACGCACACGTGCCTTTGCGCGACGAGGCCGGGGTCATTCCGATCGTCCCCCAGCGCCCCTACGAGTGTGGCTCGCACGAATGCGGGAAAAACACGAGCGAAGGTCTCCACGACTTCGGAGGCGGGCTCAAGGCCGTCATGCTAGACCAGCATGGGCCAAACGTCGTGTTCAATCGCAACATGGACCCCGACCGTGTGATCGAGTTCATCGAGCGAAATTGGGACCTGACCCGAAGCACGGATGGGGTACTGACAGCTCCATGAAGGACACCTACTGCTCCCATTGTGGCGCTCTCCACCAGGACGATGACGCCTACCCTCGCAAGTGCCGCGAGTGCTTCGAGTACGTCTATCAGAACCCAACCCCTGTGGTAGTGGTTCTGTTGCCGATTGGGGAAGGGCTTCTGACCGTTCGCCGCGCTATCCCGCCGCAGGTAGGTCAACTCTGCTTGCCCGGGGGCTTCCAGGACATCGAGACCTGGCGCAACGGGTGCGCGCGAGAACTCAAGGAGGAGGCTGGCATCGTTGTGGACCCGAACGCGATCCAGCTGTTTCGTGAACCCTGCTCCACTGCTTACTGCGACATTCAGCTCATCTTCGGGCTCGCTCCCGGCTTTGCCTCGGAGGAGGAACTCCGCGCACAGGCCACGCCCCATGACGACGAAGTTAGTGAGTTGGTCGTGATTTACGAGGACTTTGGGGAGCTAGCGTTCCCCACTCACACGGAGATGGCTCGAGCCTACTTCGAAGGACGCCTTCAGAAGACGTGAAGTACGACCTGTACCCAGTGTGGATGTGGGTTCACCAGAAAGAGGGGTTCGTTCGAAAAGAGCGCCCTTCAATGGATCCCTCTAACTGGGCACAGGGGATCGTGTGGTACGAGATTCGCGACACGGAAGGCCGAATCCTGGATTCGCAGTACACCTACGAAAGCGCCATGAAGGCTCTGGAAACGGTTTTCGAGCTGGATTCAATACTACAGGCGGTGCGAGACCATGCCCGACTTCATCCTGACCCCAACGAAGCTCCTCAATCCGAAGGACATCCGTAGCGTAGACCTCTCTCAGCTTGGAGAGGGCTTTGTCCACCTGGAGACGTTCGGGGGCGAGCGCGAGACACTCACGGGGCCCCAGGCCATCGAGGCCGTCATGGCTCTTCGCCCCTCCGCGCTCGAGGGCCATCGCCTCAAATGGCCGAGGCACACCTGGGCGCTCCACAACCTGGTCGGGCACCCGCTCATGCAGCTCTTGGCGTTCGTCAAGCTCTACAAAGCAGCCATGTGGGTGCACGATGTGACTGTCCCGAAACCAAAATCGGTGTAGTTTCCGGGCATGCCAGACACGTTTGACTTCAAAGCGGGAGACCTCGTTCGAATCGCCGTTCAACCGGCGGACCAACTCGCGCAAATTGTAGGGAAAGTTGGGATCCTCAACGAGGTTGACGAAAGGAGCGCTTCCATTTCCGCGTTCAACTTGGATGGGCGGGGCAATGGGGCGGGAACCGTCCCCCTTTCCTGCCTGGTCCTCGAGACCCGCCCCGAGTGGGTTCGAGCCAAGCAACTCCGGGAGGAAGAGCAGGCTCGGTACAATGCTCGAGCGGACGCCGCCGCCGCGAAGTGGGACAAGAGCGTGGATGAGGTAGCCCAGAAATACGGGGTCTCTGCTCTGACCGCCGTGTGCATCTACCAGGACCTCAGCGCGGCCCACCGAGACAGCTGGCGCTAGGGCAGGTCTTCTTCGTTCGAGGCGTCGGGCAGAACTGTCCATGACCCTTCGAACGAAGAGGCATCGATCTCAACATCCCAGTTGGAGTCCACCCAGTAGATGTGGAATCCGGGCCGGGCAAAATGCAGGCGTCCCGCGGATGACCAGCGAAACACTAGGTCGCCATCGAGCTGGAATCGTGCGAGAGGGTTCGCTTGCAGGGCGGGCAGTACGCCACCCAGGAACGATGTGTCTTCGGGCCAAGGCATACTACAGCGGAGGATAGAAAGACTTTCAATGCTTGATTCCCACCGCGAGATCCAATAGTTTCTAAAGTCAAGGTTGACCGCTGGGCTTGAGAGGGCCATGGAAGCGGCGAGTTAACCTGGGGCCCGGGGTAGAGCCTTTCCTACCGGGCCTTTTTTATCGGGGTTCCCATGAAGCTCCTGACTCGTGACCAGTTTCGTGACCAGGTATTCGCTCGAGACAGAAACCGTTGTGTTTTCTGCCCTAAACCTGCCGTCGATGCCCACCACATCCTGGAACGGAGGTTGTGGCCTGATGGGGGTTATTACCTGGACAATGGGGCCTCGGTTTGCGAAGAGCACCACCTGGCTTGCGAGCGTACCGACTTCTCGGTTGAGGAGGTTCGAAAGGCATGCGGGATCACTCGAGTCGTTCTGCCCCCACACTTGAGCGAGGAGGATGCCTACGACAAGTGGGGCAACCAGGTGCTCCCCAACGGGCAGCGGCTCCGGGGCGAGCTGTTCCACACGGAGCCCGTCCAGAAGATGCTGGCGGACAAGCTCACGCTGTTCACCCCCTGGGTCAAGTACCCAAGAACATTGCATTTGCCGTGGTCTCCGGGCCTCAAAGGAGACGACAAACTCATCGACTCCCTGGCTGCCTTTGAGGGCCAGCGGGTCATCGTGACCGAGAAAATGGATGGCGAGAACACGACGCTGTACCGCGGCTATATGCATGCTCGGAGCGTCGATGGTCGCCACCACCTCTCACGGGACTGGGTCAAGCAGTTCCACGGGGGCATCCAGCATGACATCCCCGAGGGTTGGCGCGTCTGCGGGGAGAACGTCTATGCAGAGCACTCCATCCCCTACTCGGACCTGCGTAGCTACTTCCTCGGCTTTTCCATCTGGGACGGGCACAACCGCTGCCTCCCCTGGGACGACACTCTCGAGTGGCTCGACCTGCTAGGGGTCACGTCCGTGCCGGTCATCTGGGACGGGCTCTGGGACGCCAAGGCGCTCGAGGGGCTCTGGGACGAACAGTGGGACGAGTCGAAGGCCGAGGGCTACGTGGTGCGCCTGGCAGCCGGGTTCTCCTACGCGGAGTTCCGCCGGTCAGTGGCCAAGTACGTGCGCAAGAACCACGTGCAGACCGATCAGCATTGGATGCAAGGGCCGGTCAAGAAGAACGGGCTCGCTCAGTGATTTGACGGGTGGCTCTCCCGTTCGATCGCGAAGTGATATTTCCGCGGGACGTCGTTCGAGCTGAGACCGTTTTGCCTCTGGCATACCGGGCACTGGAACGTGAAGTACGTGGAGTTGTCCTCAGCGGCGCGCATGAGGAGGTCGGTGGTTTCGACTTCAAGCTCCGAAGTGCACTCCTCGCATTTCGTTCGAAGGACCCAATCCTTTGGGTCCACACGGTTCAAGATCTTCATGATAGGCAGTTACACCGAACCGTTGGAACGTAAGGCAAAAATATGCCTTTTCGGATACTTACGCGCTGCAAGACCTGAGAAAGCGGCCGAAACCTCATGAAGGTTGTTGCGAACCATTGGGGTTTCCTATTGAATTAGCCGTGCCCTCGGACTAGCTTGCGGGGGTTTGCAGGAGGAGTGATGGCTGCGCAAGAAGAAACCGAGACGAAAGCGGCGTTCATACGAAAAAACGCCCACCTGAAACCGCGAGAGATCATGGAAGCCGCAAAGGCTGCTGGGGTAGACATCACCATCCAGCACGTCTACGCCACGCGAAGCATGGACAAGGCGCGGGCGGAGAAGAAGGCCGAGGAGAAGGCTGCCAAACCCGCCAAGAAGCGGAAAGCGCCCACGGGCACCGTCAAGGAGTTCGTGCTCTCGTTGCCCAAGAAGCTCACGGTGACCGAGATCCAGGATAAGGCCAAGGCCGCGGGATTCAACGTCCCGAATCGTGCCTACGTGTACTCGATTCGCGGCTCGGCCAAAAAGGAGGCCGCCGCAGCCAAAGCCAAAACGGCCAAGGCCCCCACCAAGAAGCCCGGGACGGCTCTGGCAGTCGTTCCCAAGGCCCCGGCGAGGATTCTCAAGGCGGTTGAGGTCCAAGGCGAGGACGGTCAATCCATGGACATCATCTTGCGGGAGATGCTGAAAGTCGGCGCCCGTCATGTGATGGCCCATCTCAACAACGTCATGAGTCAGGTGTGAGGGGCGCTATGTCATCGAAGAAGGTTCAACGACTACGATTACCAGCGACTGATCGGCTCGAGGGCTACCTGGCCCGCCTCCGGCAGTTGGCCGGGGAAGGCGAACGCAACCAGGTCTCCTTGATGGAGCTGCTCATGGAGCTGTTCGAGCACAAGGAGCTGTGGGAGCCGCGCTACACTGCTTGGGACGACCTCTTGAGGGAAGAGGGCTTCGCGACCGCTCACGCCTACGAGGGTTTCGTCAAGGCGTTCAACGAGCTGGGTCGGGAAGAGGTCTCCCGTCTTGGAGTGAAGGCATCCATCTCTCTGGTCCGCCTTCCCAAGGCCACCCGGGGCAAGGTGCACAACATGCTCAACCAGTGGCTGGAGACCCACCAGGTTCCGCCCACCTACCAGCGCGTTGCGACCTACGTCAAGCTCACGGTCGGCAGTCTCAACAAGCCGAAGGGGCAGCGGAGCAAGGACGAACAGCTCGTCTCCCTCCGGGCCACCAAGCGTGATCTGTCGGCACAGAACCGGGCCCTGTCCGCGGCGAACGAGCGGCTCAAGCGGCACATCTGGAAGCTCAACGGCATGCTCAAGAAGGCCAAGATCGAGCCCCCGAAGATGCCTGACCTGGGCGTTGAGGCATGAGGGCCAAAGGTGAGCATCGTTCTGCGCTGCGAGGCATGAACCCCACCGAGGCGTTCCCCCGTCTCGAGGAGATCATGCGAGCCTACTTCAACTTGCGGCTCGAGGCGCTCGCCATTGGTATTCAAAGCCCCCTCGATTCCCTCCCCCAACTTCGGCGTTCCGACCGTCCCGCAGTCGCGAAATGGGCCGACGAGCTTCACTCGCAACTCGAGTGGCTCCGGGTCTGGTTCCCCCAGTGCACCTCGGCGCAGCTCGTCCACATCGCTGACCTCACGACCCGAGCCTTCAACCGAGAGTTGAACCTCGACCCCGAGGACCAGTTTGTGAAACTCATCATCCGCGACCTTGGGACGGTTCGGGCGCGCAACATCCTAACTCAGCTTGAAACCCAAGGACTCAGCGCTCGAGTCGCCAAAGTGGCGCGACCAACCAAGCTGGCCGTGGTCAAGCAAGGTCGGGCGCTGATTCGACGATTGTCCCAGGGATAATCCGGCGCGTTTGAACAAAACGCAAGACCCTCAACTTTGACCCCTCGAGCACTGCTCTCCCCGGTGTAGAGCCCCTTCATAAGGGACCTGGCCCATCTTCTGCGCTGAAGGTGGACGGGCAACCCGGAACCCCCTCCGTTGCGCTAACGGGGGAATGTCGAAGGGAGATGCTCACCATGAGCACGAACGGTACCAATTCCACAATTCCGTCCATCGAGTGCGAAGCCGCCGAAGAGGCCGCGAAGTTCATCGCACGAACCAACCCGCAATTGGCTCAGGACTTCATCGCCCACATGCGCAAGCGTGGGGATGAGCGACGGGCAGAGCACCGCGTACGAGCCGCCGGGGGTCGCATCCGCCAAGGCTACCTGCACTGGGCAGCCTGGATGGAGGACGCCGTGTCTGCTCCGCTTGCGGCACCCGCTCCGGTCATCGTGCTCAAGGACCCGGTGGAGCAGGCCATCTTCGGGGGTCGCCTCGCGATACAGCCCGATGATGAGGTGCACCTCGATGCCAGCACCATGGCGGAGATCGAGAAGCAGCAGGCCGAGGAGAAGGCCAAGCGTGAGGAGCGTCAGCGGTTCCTCTACACCCTCTCCAGCGAAGCGACCATGAAGCTCTCTTCGTTCGACTCCACCAAGGGTCTCAGCGAGATGGTGGGGGCCCCCGAGATCGTCGAGTTCGAGGGCAAAAAGGCCATCTTCGTGTACTCGTACACGGCGCCTCGCTATGGTCGGAAGATTCGCCACGACTACCGGGCCAACGGCGTTCCCGTGACGACCAAGCACCCGGACATGGTCATGGGCGAGGATGGGCAGCGCCTTATCCGCTCGTTCGAGACCACCGATGGAGCCATCTTCTACGTCAAAGTGCTGGCGTACAAGGATGGCATGTACTTCCGGGGCTACTTCAACGTCGAGGGTAACAACTCCGACGAGGAAAAGCTCACGCGTTACTTCCAGATCATCAACGGCAAAATGACCACGATCACCGCGCTCGAGTATCAGCGTCTCGAGAACATGCGCAGTGCCGGTCTGGACCCGGCCGACCCCAAGTGGTCGAGCCAGCAACAGCCGTCCGCGTAACCACCCGAATCGGCGAAAACCAGGCACGGCCGCGGTGTGGCGGCTGTGCTAGGGTCCGCCTTTTTCTACGTCCGCGCATGTCTCGAACGGTGTCAACGAGCAAAGGAACGAGGTTTTTATGCTGAGGAACGCGATTAGCTACAAGGCTGGCAACGGGCTTTTCCTTGTGAAGGGTTTGGTTGCCCATGAGAAGGCTGAGGCCAAGCCCGCCGAGCCGCCGCCCACGAATTGGTTCTGGGTGGTCGATTGTTCCGGTTCGATGTGGGGCCAGATTGAGAAGGTCGCCGACCATCTCAAGAAGAAGCTCCCGAAGATGGTGGGGCCCAAGGACACGGTCACGCTGGCGTGGTTCTCGGGACGTGGCCAGTGCGGCATCATCCTGGAAGCCGAGCCGGTGGCGACGCTGACCGACCTCAACAACGTCAACAAAGCGATCGACCGCTGGTTGCGCCCGCAGGGCTTGACGGGGTTCAAGGAGCCGCTCGAGCTGATTGCCAAGACGGCGGCGAAGGTCTCCAAGCCTGGCATGGCCAACGCGCTCGGGTTCATGAGCGACGGTTGTGACAACCAGTGGTCACGGGCCGAAGTGCTCAAGGCCATGGAAGCCGCCTCGGTCAACTTCCAGTCGATCGTGGTGGTCGAGTACGGCTACTACGCTGACCGCAATTTGCTGTCGTCCATGGCCGAGAAGGCCGGTGGTTCGCTCCTGTTCGCCGAGGACTTCGACCGCTGGCAGCCCCAGCTCGAGGCCGTGTTCAATCGCAAGCCCACGGGTGCCCCCAGGATCGAAGTAGGCGTGCCGGGGGACCCCATCAAGGGGTTCGTGTTCACGGTGAATGGTGACGAGCTGATCACGTACGCCGTCGAAGGCGACAAGGTGAAGATCCCGAAGGACACGAACGAGTTCTTCTACCTGTCCCCCTCGGTCATCGGGACGCTCGAATCCAACTTGACCGACGTTGCCAAGCAGAACACCCCGAGCCCAGCGCTCACGGCTGCGTACGCCGCGGTCTCCCTGTTCGCTGTACGCATGGAGTCGAACATCGTGCTCGACCTCCTGAAGTCTCTGGGCGACGTCCAGTACATCGAGCAGTTCTCGGGGTGCTTCGGCAAGCAGAAGTACAGCGAGTTCATGGAGGCGACGAAGGGAGCGGCGTTCGACCCCAAGCTCCGGCTCCTGAAGGGCTACGACCCGAACCGTGTGCCGCGCGAGGACTCGTTCACGGTGCTCGAGCTGCTCCAGGTGCTCGCCTCCGACGACGACAACCGCGTGCTCATGGAGCACCCGAAGTTCAAGTACAGCCGCATCGGCCGGGGCCGCATCAACGCAGACTCCGTACTGACCGCCGAGGAGCAGGCGGAAGTCGAGAAGCTCACCCAGGAAATGACCGCGACTCGGGACGCCACGAAGCTCACTGAGCTGTCGGCCAAGATCGCAGCCATCTCCGCGAACAAGAAGCCGCCGCTCAAGTTCGTGGCCAAGGAGGCTCCGGACGGCTACCCCGTGAACGCGCTCGTTTACAACGAGAAGCGCCCCAACATCTCGCTCCAAGTTACGAAGCCGGGAACCGTGGATATCTCGAGCCGCATCACGGACAAGGAGCGCGGCGTGGTCCCCGAGATCTTCCCGACCCAGCAGATCAAGAGCTACACGATCGTGAAGGACGGCCTGGTCAACGTTGAGGTCCTTCCCGTCAACATCGGCACGGACACGCTGCTGAAGCTCGACCAGGCCATCGTGGACGGCAAGGCCCCGAAGGAGCTGATCACGACCGACCCGGACGGGACCATCCTGCTCAACGTGAAGTGCCTGCCCGTCATCAACCGCCAGATGATCAAGGCGGCGAGTGCGAAGTCGTTGTTCGCGCTCGAATGGGAGTTGACCAAGGCTGGTGCCGCCCAGAAGGTCTACAAGGAGTATCGTGACCGTTTGGTGGGCAAGGAATCCTCCAAGGGGTTCAAGAGCACCTACAGCGAGGAAATCGTTGCCTGGCTGAACGAGCTTGGGTTCTCCGACAACGGGTTCAACCCGAGGGGTGTGCAGGCCGAGTCCACGGACGTCTACATGGGCAAGGAGATGAAGGTCTCCATCAAGAGCTTCTCCAGCTTGCCCAAGGTGGCGGACGTGCGGACCAAGATCGCCACGGCGGAGAAGGCCAAGACTGACCCCAAGACCAAGGCCCCCAAGTTCACGCCGTCCGAGACCCTCATGCTGCCCTACGTGGACGAGTGTGAAGCGTTCCTGGCCAGCGACGCCTACTTGAAGGCGGCGGACCAAGGGAAGGCGGCGGACGAGTTCTTCACGAAGGCCGCGCGCAAGTCCATCCAGGAGAATCGCAAGCTCATCAGCCAGAAGGCCAACCTCCTGTTCTCGGTCGTGGTGGGCCAGGTGTGGTTCACGGAGTTCGCCAGCTTGGATGAGAACACCCTCGACCTCAAGCTCGATGGGCAGGACCTCCACTGCACGGTCGAGATGAAGGAAATCGAGATCAAGATCTGAAGGGCGGACCATGGGGAAGAAGAGTTTTACGCAGCAGCCGGTGAAAACGAATAACGTGGCACTCTTGCAAGAAATGCAAGAAATGCAGGCATTTCTTGGGGAGAACCACCCTCGGCTGCAAGCCATGCGGAGGGCTTCCCGCACCCCATTGCAGGCCGCCGCAGCGGAGGCCAAAAAGAAACGCTCTCGAGCCAAGAACAAAGCAGCTCGAGCGGCACGGAAGAAATCTCGCTGACTGGGGAAATGGGGGATGATGCCCCGGGGCTCGAAAGGGCCTCGGGGCATTGTTTTTCCGGTAAATTCCTTATGCCTGCTATCCCGTAGGACCAAGGGGTAGAACGTGGACACCATTCTCAAAATCGCAGGTCGAACCCAGAACGCGTATGAGATGCGTTACGCCCGTGTTCTTATGGCTATGTCCCTGGCTGAGGCCAAGGAACTGCTGGGTTTTGGGGCCAGCGAGAGCCCTTCCGAGAAAGATGTCATCAAGGCGTACCGCGCCAAGTCGCTGGCGAATCACCCGGACCGGGGCGGCACCCATGAGAGGATGCTTGAGGTCAACGTCGCCAGAGACATTCTTCTGGGGAAGGTGGACCCCAACAAGACCTCCCCCATCAAAGAGGACCCCGAGGAAGCTGAGCGCCGCAAAGCCGAGATCCGAAAGCAGCTGAACATCGCCTCTGTGAAAACGCAGATGGAGAAGTCTCAGAAGATGCTGTCCCGGGTTTTGAGCGACCTCGGCCTCTTCAACCAGTCTTGGAAACTGGATCTCAAAGAGTACCTGAACGAGGAGTACGCCGACATCATCGACCGCATCCATGATGCGGCGGTGGAAGCGGAGAAGACCCCGAATACGACGAAGGTGGCAAAGCTGGCACAAGACCTCGCTTCAAGCGCCATGCGAGCTGCGAGCAAGTTTGGAAGCCTTCGGAAGGCGTTGAATCAACTGGTAGACGATCCCACGGTAGAGAAGGTGGCGGCGGTCTACAAAGACGCGAAGAAGTTCGCTACCAACTTCCACTCGCTTCGTGCCGACTCTGGCAAACTCGTGACCCTCTTCAGGACCGACTCAGACGACCTCGTACCCATCGAATGGGACGACATCTACAGCAAAGCCCACCAGATGTTGATCCAGTTCGACAACGACTTCCAGAAGATCCCCGACACTGGCCTCAAAGCTCTGCAAGACCAGGTTGAGATGAGCGTGGACTCTGTGTCCGAAATGCTCCGGAACGAGTATGGGCTCAAGGGTTTCCCCGACTGGAAAACGTGGAGAATCCCCGGGGACTTCCTCGACGCCGTTGAGGCGATTGAACGGGTCAAAGGTTAATCTGGGGTGAGTTCCCCTGTCAGCTCGAGCGACACAGTCAGATAAGCCTCTGCCCGGTAGCCCTTGTCACAGCTTCTGCAATAGAAGTAGACGTTGGTCTCGGAGTTGGCAGTGGGGTAGGAGAGGTGCTCACTCCCCATGTCACAGGTGAGGGGTTGCTTGCATTCGAGACAGGGCTTCTCGAACTTCACCCCGGGCATGCGGAAACGCTTGCAATCAACTTCGAACTGAACTGGCATCCACGGCTTACACCGGTTAGGTCAGGACGATCCACTCCCGCTCGGGGTCGCTGCCAAGGTAATCAGCGATTCGCAGGCCCTTGGCGTGCTCGAGGGTGAATACCTGGCCATGGTTTTTGGCGGCCCACAGGTCAGCAACCTCTCGGTTACTTGACCAGGGTTGGTAGCCTTTGGGTTGCTCGTGCGAGCCACGGAAAAGTGGAGGGGCTTTCTTGGCCTTATGCTTGAATTCCCAGGCCAGAGCAGCCGCTTGAGCGCGCATCATTTTGCCTGAGCCCGATGCAGGGACAGGGCGGCCGTCCCTCTCGTCCTCCATCGCAATGACCATGTCCGTGGGGGAACCCTTCCATGAGTGCATGGCCTTTATGACGAGCGCTCGATGGTCCTGCCTCCAGCGTGGGACATCTCCGGAGCGGTCCCATTCCCCTTTTGCTGGGGCGGTAGGATCTGGCGCGTATTCCTCAGCGAGAAAGCGCCGTGCGACCCTTTGGACGATATCGGTCCCCATGCAACCTTCACCTCATAAGTAGAATGCAAACCCTTGGCACTTCGTACACGCGGGGCCCACTCCCGATAGGTCTCTTATGGGGCACCTTAGTTAGGACAACACAGGTGCCATGGCAGAATTGTGGGAAACAGACGTCCGTGTATTTCTTACCCTCACGGGTTTAGCTCGGCGACACACGGAGCGCCTTGCAAGGGTAGTGGGTCAGGATTCCTTCGAAGATGCGCTTGCGCAAGCTCAGAAGCATTTCCCTGATCTCACGGAAGAGCAGCTGCTCGAGCTGGCCAAGCGGGTAGAGAAGCAGCGGAACGAGGCTATCTGCCAAATCGCGTTGCGGGTTCCGCCGCTTCGGAAGATCACCTCCCGGGAAGCCGCCCCTGCGGACCAGGTGCGTACCACGCTCGAGTGCGGGCACGAAAAGACCTTTCGAGCGAAGGACTTCCAGCGGATGACCCGGTGCAGAGAGTGCTTGAAAGTGGAGCGCACTACGGTAGCCAACAACTTCCGACCGGTGTCAAAAGGGGAGTGAAGCTTACGCCAGAGGAAGTAGTTGAGCTGAGGGAGCTGCTCCCGCCCCATCTTCACCGGTGGATTGAGTACGTCCCCACGCCCGAGCCAGAGCCCGAACCCACCCTGGAGGAGCGCCGCGGGATGATTCGGGCCGAACGCCCTGTTCCACCGTCCCGTCCCGCCCCAGCCGTTGTGGGGCCCTCTGCGGGCCAGGAAAAGCGCAAAGCCGAGTTCCGGGGCCTCCCGCCGAAGCCCGTTTCGATTCTGGACTTGGCACTCGCTGACGAGGATGAGTGATGGAGTCATACAAAAAGCGGCTAATTGAAGCTGGCTGGATCGTGGACGACATGGGGCCCGTCTGGCGCGCGAAGAAGAACCGCGTTTCCATTGTTGCCAGCTTGGCCGGGATCCGCATTCACGGCGAGCGGGTGAAAAGTTGGACTCCACGTGAGGTTTTCGACCAAGGGCAACTCAATCTCCCCGAGAACATAGGGCCAGAGGGGTTAGAGCTTTGCCGACTTGTTGACGCGCCCAAGGTTTAGGAATACCACTTGCGGCCCCATGCCCAGTTCCCCCAAGGAAGAGCACGAGAAAGCGCGCCGTGCAGCCCTTCACCTCGTAAAAATGAGAGGCAGCGCGACTATGCGGGCCCTCATGGAGAAGACGGGGCTGGCAGAGATCCTCGCCAAGAAAGCGCTCGAAGACCTCGTAAAGACCGGTGTCCTATTCAAGGTCGGTCGGACCTATCGGATGCGTGCGCCGACGAGGTGATATGCCATCAGTATTCAAGGACTGGGTGCTAGCCCTGCCTTTTCGCATGCAGAGCGTTTTGGCGTCAGGGCTACGAGGGTGTGACACGGCAAAGAAGGATGACCCCAGCAAGGATCTCGTTCGAGCGGTGCGTAGCTGCTCGATGCACGATGCCGACCCAAGTAACGGGTTCATGGACGGGGGCTACAGCGAGGGGGCATTCTACCGGTCCACGGTGATCAGGTTCGTACGAGACATGGACAGCTACCCGCTCCACTTCGTCTCGCACCTGAGTCAAGCCGCTGAGATCATCGCCTACAAACACCCGGACGAGCAGCTCCGGAAGCTTTGGGGGATGTTCTACCGGGACATTGCAAAGGCGCTGGACATGAACCCGGAGACCCCCGAACAGCTGGATGCGCGTCTCGGCTTCACCGAGGTTGAGAAGCAGCTCCAATAAAATCGGGGGCAGGCCACTGGCGGCGACCTGCCCCCTCCGTGTTCGAGGAGTTGTGTCAGCAATCGGAACAAGAAACCGCAGCACACCGCCGGGCACTGTTACATGCACAGCGACGCGGGATTCATTGCACGGCCGGAGTTGGCGCGCAAGTCAATTCCCACGGATACTGGGTTAGCGTGAATCCCGCTGCATTGCGGTGCCCGCCGCCGCCCATGGACTTGGCCAGAGCTGAGACGTCGAAGTCACCCTTTGAGCGAAGGCTATAGACGACTTTGCCATCTTCTCGTACGTGCCATCCCATGGCGAACAACTGCCCCTCGGCGAGTTCCCCCACGACCTCCGAGATGGCTGTGAAGGGGGCATTCACAATGGGTACCTCATGCCCAAGAAACTGAGTCTTGTAGGCGAGCCTCTTTGTGGACTCGACGTAGTAGCGAAGCCACGCCATGCAGCCTGCACCACGAAGGGCTACTTGTTTGGGGCCCAGGTCATACGCTTCCTCGTACGCCTCGAATGTTTGCGGGAGCGATTGCAGGTAGGCGTTGACCTCTCTGCTGTTGGGTAACTGGAACTTCCAGAGGTCACGGTCTTCGGCGTACCTCACGAGCCAACACTCCTGGGTACCAAAGAAGTGCTCCCAGGTCAGAGTGGCGCCCGACTTGTCCATGTTGAACGTGATCTCGAGCTTGGGTACCTCGAGCCCTTGCAAATCGGCTTGAGCCGTCTTGTGGTGGTCAAGCAAAACGACACGGTTGGCCGCGTAGGCCATCGCCATCAACGTTTCGCGTGGGAAGGAGAAATCGACGATGTAGACGTCGCGACCGGTGACATCGGGGGGAGCGTCACCGTATTGAACTGCTAGGTACTCCGCTTGGTCGCCAAGGGCTTTCCAAGCTGCCCAGGAAGAGGCCATTCCATCTGGGCATTTGGCATGATAGAGGACAAGAGCTTTCGTCATGCCCTCCCTACACCAGGGGGTCTTCGTCCATGAGGTCGAAGCGGCTCTTCACTGGCTCAGCAGGGGGCGCCGCTGGAGTGGCAGCGGGTTGAGGATCAGGTTGCGGGGTCGGTTGGGTGGTCGTCACGCGCGCTTGAGCCCGACCATTGGGGCTTTCGGTCACTGTGATTTCAGTGGTGTACGTGCTGAACCCGCCCGCACTGAACTCGCCACGCTCGATACGAGCGCGCTCCTGGTTGAGGCGTTGGATTTCCTCCCGGACCGTTCGGAGAACACGGTTGGTAGAGGTCTCAAGATCCGGAGCCGCTTCAAGCGCCCTTTGAAGCTCTCTCTCAGCGGGGCTACGAACCGGCTCACTTTTCTTCAACGCTTTCGGCCGACGCTTCTCTTGCCACGGTTTGATCCACCCATGCCAAAGAGACATGGCGAACATCCCGAAAATCGAGCCGAGGGCTAGCGCTAAGCAGACTTGGGCGAGCATGCCCTATTTGACACCGTAGGTATCCTCCCAGAGCTTCCCGTCTCCCACGGATACGGTTTCTGCGTAGGCCGCTCGTTCGTGCTCGGCTCCGTAGTACATGGTCCTCTGACCGAACCCCCAACGGAAGCCCGCGGTCAGGTAGGAGATGAGCTGCCAGGACCCAGCGCTCCACCAGATGAAGAGGCCCGCAGCCCAGTGCCCGTGAAACACAAACACGTGGAGGGCTGCGATCAGGAAACCGATGAAGCAGTTGTCCTCGTACTGCCGGACATGCACGCCCTCATGCTGTTCGATCTGGCGAACGCCCCGGTGCTCCTTGTTGAAGATCACCGCGCTGCCCATGGTGGTTGAGTAGCGCCACCACGAACAGACCCAGTCCGACCAAGTCGCGACAAGAACCCCGAAGGACTTCCATTCAGGGTTCTTGGCGAGCCGGAGCAGCACCATCAGATAGACGCCCGGGTAGCTCATGGTGAGCGCCCACGGAAGGCAGAACGGATAGAGGAGCCATCGGCTGGTTTTCATACCTCAGCCGATGCACAAGAGCCCTAGCTGAGGAGAGCCAGGGATTCCTGCACCGAGGCCAAGAGCTTGGCCTCCGAATCCAGGCACAGAGGCGGGACCACCCGCAACACGACGTGGCCTTCCGGCACCACCGGGTAGAGGTTCATGGTGGGCGTCAGGGACCAGTCGCGGATGGCCGATACCACGGCTTTCTCCCCGTCGAATACGACTTGGCGCCAGCCATCCATCGGGATTTCTTTGGAGTTTCGCTTGCTTTCAATAGTTGTCTGATTCACGTTGTTCCCCCATTCAGCTTTTTGCGCGGTTAGGTGTTACATAAGGCAATCACCCTCGCGTCAGCAGCTCTTACACCAGCAAGGGGAAAGTCAGGATGAGCATTCGTAGCGGTTTAGAGCTTGGGTTTCCCTACTCCCTTTCGAGATACACAGATGTTCCAGCTGCAAAATGGGAGTGGTGGCAGGACCGGTTTGCTCGAGGGGTCATGGAGGGGATCCATCCTACAACGGGGGTGCCTGCGCGTTGGTCTCTTGACCCGGACGAAACGTTGGGGCTCATCTTCTGGACCCGCATGCCTGAAAACCTGCTTCGATCGGCCGCAAACTTGGCCTGCTATCGGGTCAAGGTGCACATGACGGTGACGGGCTGGGAGGAAGTCGAGCACGGTGCCCCGGGGCTTGAGGAAGGCGCTCAGTGGTTGCGGCGGGCCGTGGAAACCTTCGGGGCCGAGAATGTCACGTGGCGGTTCTCCCCAGTGCCGCTGGTGCCCGACGTCCAGGAACGCTTTGGGCGCATCCTCGAGACTGCGGCGGGGGTCGGGCTCAAATCGGTCTACCTCTCGTTCTTACAAGCCAACGACAAGGTGCCCGAGACCCGCGATCATTGGGAGCAACGTGAGCTGCTTCGGGCCTTGGGCGAGCGTGCGGCCCAACAAGGGGTGCAGGTCCGACTTTGCCAGGAAGCCCGCAAGGACGATTCCGGGCAGGTGTGGCGGTCGGCTGTGTGCGCGCCCCCAGAGGACTGGCAGCGCAAGCCTAGCTCGGAGGGGTGCGGGTGCGTGCACATGGTTGACCCCTTCACGGTCAACGAAGCGTGCGTGTTTAGGTGCGCCTACTGCTATACCGCTAACTCTGCCTCGTACCCGCACAAGCGGAACACGACCAAGCACACCCGGCTACCGGTGTTGAACGGGGGATGAAATTCTCACCCTCTCCTGTTCTGACCCCAGAAGACCTGGGAGTTCGATTCGAAGAAGACTCCCCTGATCTTACCGAGGAAGAGGCCGCTGAAGCGGTAGACACCATCGGTCTGGCAGACTTCGCCACTCGGGTGAAGGCGTTCGCCGCAGAGGCTGGGTACCCCGGTGTACTCAAGTACGAGCTGAGGCGGCGGGCGGGAATCCTTTTCTCCCGTGTCAGCTATACCGATGGGCCACAGCGGCTCTTTCGCGTGGAATGGCTAAGGAGACGGGCATGAGCGACCAGGACGACTGCAACAACCCTTGTGGAGGCCCCGGGCCGACGCTCTGTGACCTGTACACAGGGGGGCCCAACGAGTGGATCGAGAGCGGCGTGTGCATGCTCGACAACCTGCGCAAGGACCAGGTCATCTACATCATCGAGCGCAACCCCAAAGCTCGAGACGACCTCAAGAAGGTGACCTCGTGCCAGGAGTTGATTGACCTGGTGGACCAGGTGACGCTGCTCCCGGATGAGCGCCAGGACGACGCCCAACAATCGGCCTTCAACCGTGCGGACTGCCTGCCCCAGTACACGGTCTTTCGCGGCAACAACAACAATCACTGAGAAGCCATGACCAGCAGCGCAAATCGACGCCTTCGCAAGATGCAAGGCAAAACCGTGCAAGTGAACGATTCCAGCTTCAACAAGATGCTTCCGCGCATCGGCGAGGCTTCCAAAACCGTGGGCAACCTGGCCGAGCAAATCCGGGAGGTCAACGAGAAGCTTGGCAGCCTCGGAGAACTGGTCAACCTCGTGCACACGATGCACGAGGGGCTCAAGGGGCTCGAGCGCGAACTCGCCTGCCAGCGCTACGTCTCGCTCCGGATGTTCCAGAACTCGACCAGCGCCCCCCTCGGAGACCCGTTGCTCGAGCCCTTCGAAGAACTCGAGCGCAAGTTCAGGGCTGAATTCGAAACTCTCAACCCGGTGGTGCTGTGAGCCATGGCAACGAGAAAACACGACGAGAAGCCCTCGAAGACTCCAATCAACACTTCGGGGTGGAACCAGCTTCTATCCCAGGCAATCCGCCGGGCCGAAGTGAAAGGCGACCCCCGAGCCCAGGCGTTCAAGGAAGCCATGATCAAGGGGACCGCGGAGATCACCCTGCGTCGTCACAGCATCTTGTCCGAGACCGACATTCAGCGCGAATTCCCGGCTTGAGGGAAATCGACCCGTCCGAAGTGCTCCTCCAAGCCTTCTATGACGGGGACGCAAATGCTGCGTACGCCGCCGCGCATGACTTGAGCGCCGCTTACCGTGAAGCTCTACTCGAGGCGAGTCAACAGCGTTTCAGGGTGAATTTTGGGACGGATCGTTGCACCAACTGCACGGGGCTCCACGCGGGCCCCGATGTGGTAGCGACGTGCTACCAAATGCAACGCTGTGACTACTCGAATTTTAGGGCGGAGCAAACCGACGCCAAAAAACAACGAATCGTCGGAAACCTGCTCAGAAACAAGCGGTAAATTCGCTTTTTCGTTGACATTGGATGGACGCGGCAACCGCCCCCAACCGATGACGAATTTTCCCCGCGAGACACTTCCTCCGGTGTTTCACAGCAAACGGGCGCGCAAGTTGGGTTGAACACGACCGCAGCTTGTTGGCGCTCCGAAAAAGTAACTGTATATTGCGGGGCCTTCCAACCCCGCGATTCAAGATGGCACAAGGGGACATCAATGACTCTCGTCCAGCTCGGTAATGGCCCTCGCATTGACCGCTACAAGCGAAATCTCTCGGAAGTCCGGGCGCAAAAAGCTGAGCTTCAAAGCCGGTATGAACAGGCAATGGCTCTCCTCAACGAGGAAGAGCGGAGCCTCATCGACCTGATCCAAAAGTCGCACCCCGTGGCGTTCGATGCAGACGTGTCGAATTCCAACCATGTGGTTGAGCCTGAACCGGTGGAACCCGAGCCGGAGCCCGAGGCCCCCAAGGGTCGCCTGCGCGTGGATGAAGTGACGGTCAAAGAGTCGATCGTCGTCCCCAAGGCCAAAGAGAGCGTTGCCCCGAAAGCCCTCGAGACGAAGCCTTCGGAGCCCCCGAAGAAGGTGAAGGCTTCTGAGCCTCCGCCCGTGAAAAAGTCGGCCAAAGACAAAGCCAAAGACAAGGCCAAAGCACGTGAGGAGGAGCGCCGGAAAGGCAAAGAAGAACGTGACCTTAAGCTCCGGACGCCAAATCGCTTGCCAAACCTTGGGCAAGCGGCGGCACCGGCGCCGAAAATCATTGAAACTGACGACGCTGAGGATGACGAGGAAGAGTCCGCCGAGGCCAAACCCACGAAGGGCAAGGTCCAGCTCAAGCGTCGCGCCAATGGTCCGTTGCCTCCAGGGGTGACGCTGGGACGTAACGGCCGACCCAAGCTGCTCGAGTCCCTCGTGTTCTTGCTCAAGCCCGGCCCCCTTCACCTGAATGACATCATGAAGGGGATGAAGGAGTGGCAGCTCGAGCCGAAGAGCAAGAACCCCCGCTCGTACGTTGGGTTTGAGCTGTCCAAGAACCCCAAGATGTTCCGGCCGGTGGGCAAGAAGCGTGGGGTTTGGCAGCTTGTCCCAGAGTTTCTTGCGTCGGTTGAGCTGACTGGCCTGACCTCGTTGCCCGAATCGGATCCCGAACCGGCTTCCACCGTCGCGGAGACCGAGGAGGAAAACGAAGAGACCATGGCTTCGGATGTCAGTGCTTTGGATATCGAGAACATCCGAGCGATGCGCGCCGACGAAGCCTCGGTCAAGGTGAGTGACGAAGAAGCCCGTCGCGTGGTTGAAGAGATGACCGACACCTCCATTCAGGTGTAGCTCTAGGGCATGGAACTCGGAGATCTAGTCCTCTACAAGCAGAGGCGGTGGCTGGTCGAGCGGCGGGACAAAATGACCCGCACGATGTTTCTCCGCTCCCGGAACAGGGACGTCGAAGAAATCCCGGAAAACCTCGACCTCTACGAGCCTGACACGGTCAAGGTGATCGCCAACCCAGGCAAGCAGTGGAAGGTGCTTGCGGCCCCGCTCAAGCCTGGGGCGGGCCCTTTTGTCCGGTTCGTTGTGCCTGCCATTCTGGGCAAACCCGAAGTCGAGTTGGAACCCTGGAAGGACTGGATCTCCAGCGACCCCTCTCGTGAGGGTGGGAGCATTTTCGTCCGCCCTGGGACCAAACTGAAGACCCACACAATCGTAATGCTCACGCACCAGAACGGGCACACGGTTCGGGTCAAGGTGCCGGGGAACTTCTCCACCACAGCCGCCAAGCAGAAAGCGGCCACGCCCCCGCCACCTCCCCCGAACCGTTTCGACCGCATGATGGACGACGACTAGGCCACCTATGGGGTCTCTTAGGTAGACCCTACCCAGATGAGATGAACATGGCCAAACGTCGTCTACCCGTGCTTGTTGAGCACTCTGTTGGGCAGATCGAGACCCTCCGCGTCAGCAAAGCGACCCACTTCGATTCCGTGATTCGGGAAGAGGTGAAGAACGCTCGACTCGGTATCACCTGCTCTGCCGGTTGCGCCTCTTGTTGCTACCACCCAATCGCCATTTCCATACTCGAGGCTGTACCCATCTACCGCTCTTTGGTGCGGCATGGGAAGTGGAACGCTGCGCTCAAGAAGCGCTTGAAAGATACGGGTACCCAGCAACTCGGAATGGCCTACCAAGTCTGGTTGCTGGCGCTCATCCCCTGCCCGCTTCTTACCGAAGACAAACGGTGCTCAGCTTACGAGGAGAGGCCCTTCGTGTGCCGTACTCTCTACTCGGTAGGTGACCCGTATTTCTGCCACCCTCACCGATTAGGGTCCAACACTCAGCTGGTACCTCGTGATGGTACTTTGGCGGAGTTCCACGACGAGCAAGCCAAGATCCTTCACCATCATCATCTGAGGATCACCACCATTCCGATTGGGATGGCGCTTTTGCTCGCAGAACAACTTTGCCAAGGAACGCTCGAGCTGAACGATGTCGATGGAGAGGTGATGAAGGAATTCGAGGTGACCTATGGCTAAGCTCGAGTGCGCCATCTGCGGCCATGCCAAAGAAGCCGAGAAAATGCGGGTGTTCGAGACAACCGATGCGGAGCGAGCCCAGCTCAAACGCATGGGAGAAGCCGAGCCGAAGAAGCAATACGCCTACTGTCGGCAGTGCGTCACGATCATGTCCAACCCAGCTACGGCCACAAGCTACATGAAAGGGTTGGCTCAGCTCCGGGCCCAATCGCAGGGGGTAACCCCGGACGCCGCAGAAAAAGCCGCTTCGGAGTTCGCGAATAGGCTTCTGCAAAAAGGGGCCAAACCAACGGTGTAACCTGGCTGAATGAACCCCACCCAAGACATGGTTGAGGCCCTCCGCGCCTCCATCCCCAACCTCAAGACACAGGCCCAGTTCACAGCGTTCATGTCCGCGTTTGACGCGCTCCGGTTCACCCTGGACGCGATTTACGCCGGGGACGAAGCTCGAGAAAAGCAAGGGCTGGAAACTCTCGACAAAGCGTTTGACGTGGCGCGCAAAGCCACGGACATCGGCAAGAAGCTCGAGGAGGTTCCCCCCGAACACCGGGGCCCAGCGTCCCAGCAGTTCACATCACCACCAGCGGAGCTTCAAGAGTACGACTTACAGAAGCGACTTCTGTTCGAACTCGAGCAGATTACTACCCTGGATGACCTCTCCACGTGGTATGAGCGCACGAAAGCCGACCGAGACAAGGTGGTTTCACAGAGTTTGCGCAACATTCTCCTGGACGAGGTGCGGAGCAAGCGCGCGAAACTGACCCAGCCCTGAGTGGCATACCCTCCCACGTTAGACTATATGCACCGCGTCATTTCTCCTACCCCGCGTCAAAAGTCGTTGCGGGGGGAGACTCGACGGTGTCTATTGCACTAATACCAGGTCTATCATAGCTCAGAATTAGTGCGGTTTTCTGGGTTGTTTCGTAGATGTGGCACGTTGGTCACCCTCAGAAGTTGAGGGTGATTACGTAGGGGATTAGGTGGGGGACAACATGACGGTCGAAGAAACGATTCGCATGCTGATGAAGATGCCTCCCAAGGCTGACTTCGCATGCCTTCTAGGGTGTGGTCGCAAATTCGTGGCCGCAGACCTGGACCCCGAGAAGATCCAGATCGTGCATCGAGAGCGTGGGTCAAATCAGGTGGTCGCCGACGCCACCGAGACCAGCGAGCCCGTCGTCGCCATCGTCCTCTGAATCAAAATCCCAACCCCGCTCGTCCTCCCCGAGATACCCGGGATGCCTGCCGTCATGCACCTCCCTGTGGCATCGACAGCAGAGCAGCACGCACTTGTCGAGTTCAGCCCGAATCGCCTCGAACGAGGTCATTCGGTCCGAGATGTTAAACTCCTTGCCGAGTGACTCCGTGTGGTGAAAGTCGAGCGCCGCTGCACATTCGCTGTAGCCGCAGATTCGACAAGCCCCGCCTTTGTACGCGATAGCCTGGTCCCGAAGCTCCTTTCGTCGCTTCGCTGCCTTCTGTCTGCGGTCCCAACGCTTCTCCCAATCGGTCACCCAAAGGCAATTCGATAAAAAGATTTTTCCTCTCATTTTAGGTACTTGGTCGGTGTCGTAACACCCAACCGAGGTACCTTGTGACGGCGAAGAAACTGGACTATGAGGCGCTCAAGTCAACCATCAAGAAGGCGCCAAAAAAGGCCACAAAGAAGGCCAAAAGCGAACCCCCGGCCGAGCCAGCAGCACAGCCGTTCCTCAAGTGGGCAGGTGGAAAGCGGAAGTTGCTCAACCGCATCCTCCCCAAGGTACCGGCGAGCATTGACACGTACTACGAGCCATTCCTTGGAGGCGGTGCGGTCTTTTTCGCGCTCGTAGCTCGAGGGGTCAAGTTCAAGCGGGCCGTGCTCAACGACCTGAACACGGACCTCATGGAGACCTACCAGGTCATCCAATCAGAAGCCGTCCACGACCTCATCGCACTGCTCCAGACGTACCAACACAGTCGGGAGTTCTACAACCATTTGCGCATGATCGTACCCAAGACGGTCAACTCCAAAATCGTTCGAGCGGCTCGATTCATCTACCTCAACAAGACCGGGTTCAACGGGCTCTACCGGGTTAACAAAAAGGGCGAGTTCAATGTGCCCTTCGGCAAGTACAAAGACCCGACCATTTGCGACCAGGAGGGCCTCCTACGGGCGCACAAGGTGCTTCAAGGGGTCGAGCTAGTCTCGATGGATTTCGACGCTTGCCTCGCCCCCGCAGGGCCCCAGGACTTCGTTTACTTCGACCCGCCCTACCTCCCCATCAGCGAGACGAGCAGCTTCACAGCGTACACGTCTGGTGGGTTCCCCATCACCGAGCACCGACGACTGGCTGAAACGTTCTTCTCCCTGGGCGAGAGAGGCACCAAGGTGGTCCTCTCCAACTCCATCGCCACCGCTGTCCGAAAGCTCTACACGCGGGAACCCGCGGTCGTTGAAGAGGTAGAAGCCCCCAGGTCTATCAACTCCAAGGGGGATAAACGAGGAAACGTTGGGGAACTGCTAGTTTCCATCGGGGTTAGCAGTTGAACTACTGGGTTTCTGCATGCCATACTCCCAGGCATGAAGAAGCCCGCAGGGAAACCAAAGCGCGAAGTGGTGGACCATCACCGCGACGTTGACCCCAAATCCTTCGAGGGGAAGACGGTCAAGCGGGTGGACGCGCACGCGGTCAACATCATCAAGTTCGAGTTCACGGACGGCACGAAGACCTCGCTCGAGACCGAAGCTGTGGGTCATGGGCTCATCGGCATCGTCCAGTGCGATGAGTGCGCGGACCTATGCTCCCCCGACGGCATTCCTTGGGTCACGGACCGCCCCACGGTCCCCGGGGCATACTGGGTAACTCAGAAGCTACCCAAGGGAGAGATCGTCGATTGCGTGCGGTTTGTGCAACATGATGGCGGCCTCTTCACAATGAAGGGGTACGGCGTCGCCTGCTTCACGAAATTCGCGGGCCCCCTGGCCACCCCCGCTGGGCTCGAGGAGCCTTCCGAGCCCGAGCCCCAGGAGAAGCGGGATTTGTCCGACCTCAAGCGCCTCTGGCCGCCGGGGCGGCCCAAGACCAAGCGCGCCACGAAGCGGAAGTGAGTTTAGATTCGGACCCCCTCGCGCGTTACCAAGCCATGAAGTACCCCAGACCGTACAAGCCTGAGCCAGTGCCCTACCCGGAGTTTGCCCCCTACTTCAAAGGGCACGCGCTCAAATTCCGCCGCGGCCTCAGCGGCAACTGGGTCGAGAACGACGTCGTGTTCATCGGGGACGGGTCGTACGCTTTTGGGGGCCCCGAAGATGAGACCCCGCTTCATCGCAGCATGCTGGCTCACGAGATGGCCCATTTCGTGGAGATCGACCAGCGCCGGTGCGGGAGCTACGGCTGGGGGCTCAAGGTCCACGAAGTAACCGTCCTCGGGCAAAAGTACGCAGAGCCGCGGACTCGGCAGTGTGCGGAGCGGGAAGGCCGCGTTCTGGCCTACCAATTCAACCTGCTCGAGCATCTTGGGCTGCTCCATGAGGAAACCGCCCTCAACGCAGTGAAAGCCGTGGTGAATTTCACCCCCGACTGGATCCACATTCCTCGCCGAAGTGACCCTGGCCGCATCCAATGGCTATTGCGTCTCGTCGAGAAGAACCGCAAAACCTACACTTTCGAGCGTTTCAACGAGGAATGGTGGCGCCGGAGCGAAGTGCTGAAAGCCCGTCAGCAAAGGAAAGCGTCATGACCCCCAAAGCCCCACGCCTCACCGCTCTGGCCAAGGCCATCAACGAAAAGGTCCCTGGAGTGGTAGCCCGCGTCCAGGAAGCCTATGTGAACACGGATCGGAAGATCCCCGGGTCCCGGCTGCGCTCGCCTGGCAAGGGGCGGCACGGGAACCGGCTCTTCGTCTGGGACTCCGACAGCGTGGTGGTGATCGACCACAACAGCGCCGAAACCTACCGAACCAACGCCGAAGCCGCCGAGCAGGTCGAGAAGCTCTGGGGCCGGATCTGGGAGCCCGGGGCCACCCTCGATCCCAAGATCCTGGAGTTCCAGAAGAAGCTACGCACAAGCCTCCACACTCGAGGGTTCGCGCGTAACAACGACTACAGTTTTAGCTGGAATTCCGACGACGGTTACCTTCAGGTGCAGCTGTATCTCTCCCACTTCCACATCCAAGGACGGGTAGGAGAGACAAGGGTAAACAAGACCTACCGCTACAACCGAATCAGCGTGAAACTACAAGGAGTTGCAGGGCTATGAAACACAGTGATTTCACGCTTGGTTTGGTGTTCATGATGTCCGGTCGCCGTTGGCGGTGCACGGACGTCGGGACGCGCATCATCGCGGCGATCTGCCTTGAGGGCTACGAGGACACCTCGTGGTTCAACGGGCCTCCCTACGCCGTCGATGAGGTTGTGATTGACGAGGACGACTTCCCCGCGTGCGAGCCTGTGGAACAGATCGGATGAGGCTGCCCCCCCCAAGGAGCAGCACTCGGCCGACTTCACTGCCTACATTTTTCAACTACCTTGCAAACGCAAGGACGTTAGCATAGCAGATTCGAGGCCCTGATGGAACCCCCTGTCACATACCACCCGAAGTTCGTCGCGGATCCCGACCTCGCTCTCAAGACGCTCCAGAACGAACTGGAGTGGGAGCGAAGGTCGGATGCGCCTCGGTCGGAATACTACTGCAACGACTTCCAGAAGCCCTATGTCTACGGCCGCGGTAATGGTCGAAGGACGTACATGCCTCGCCCCTACCACCCGGTGGTGATGCAGATCCGGAGCCAGCTGGAGACGCTCTTGACCCATTGGTTCGAGGTCTGCTTCCTGAACCGCTACCTCGACCAGAGCGACCACCTGGGCTGGCACGCGGACGACTCCCCGGAGATGGACGACCTGCGGCCCATTGCCGTCGTGTCCTTGGGCGTCGAGCGCGAGATCTGGTTCCGCCCGAAGGTGGCCCCTCTGCCTGACGGGGTCGTGTCGCTCGCGGACGTCCAGAAGCTCAAGCTCGAGCACGGAAGCCTCTGCGTCATGGCGCCGGGCATGCAGGACGCCTGGGAGCACCGAATCCCCAAAGCCTCGTTCAAGTGCGGCGAGCGCATCAGCTTGACCTTCCGCGGCTACGTTGAGCCCCCGGTGCTGCCATGAACAAGACCGACAAGAAAAGCCTTTGGGACCAAGCCCACGCCCTCCTGGACGCCACTGAGGATGATGACCGGGACAAGCTCGACCGGCTCATCCACGAGCGCAACCGAGAGAAAAACCAGGAGTTGCCCCACCCCACGTGCTGCACACGCGGCGGTAGGTACATCTTCTGCGTCCTGCAAAACTCGGATGAACCCCCGAGATGGGAGCACAAGTTCCGCTCCACGTTCGACCCGAAGCAGTCGGGGGACGAGTTCCTCGAAATTGAGTTCTGCCCGTTCTGCGGCACAAAGCTGCCCGAGCTGCGCAAGAAGGCGGAGCCCCCGCCACACGTCTTCGACCTGGAAGATGAATACCAGTGCTCAGGGTGCGGAGGACGGCACCTGTGCATCTGCTCGTACCCCGAATCGGCCTGGGAAATCGTACCCAAGGAGTGAGCCATGCTATTGAGGAACGAAGACGGCACGTACACTGCGGACGCGAGAGATGTCATCGTCATTCTCTTCCGACCCGACACGAAACGCTACCACGTGGCCTTCTACGAGTGGCACCCCCTCCCCGGAGAGCTGAGCCGAGAGAAGCCTCTCGAGATCCTGCGCTTGAAGTCCAAGATGCACCACACGCTGGGAGCCGAAACCCGCGAAGAAGCGCTCAAGCAGCTCACAGACATGCGCTTGAAGCTCAAAATCGAAGACCGAAACGTGAACCAGGCTCACGTCTACCCCTGGGACGGCGAGCAGGGGCACGTCTGGTTTGTGCGCCCTTGGGACGATTGCGCATTCCAGGACATCAACCCCGGAGAGCTGCACGTCGAGGCCCGGTGTAGCTCGGAGCATGCACCAGAAAGTCCTCGACTACATTAAAGAGCTGACCAAGCGGGACTCCAAAACCCTGAGCCAGAAAGGCTTGAAGGGTGCTGAGGAGCTTGGAGAGCTGGCAAAGCTCATCCTCCCGTTCGAGAACGCCGCGGCGACCACGCACCGGTTCGTGACCCGCATGAGGCTTCTGGAAGAGGCCGTGGACACCATCACGGTCATGCTGTCCATCGCTTACGAGCTGGGATTCTCCGATGACGAGATCGGCCAGATGATGGACCGGAAGACCACGAAGTGGGCAAACCGGCTCGCTCGAGAGGGCCGAATCAAATACCCGATCCCCTACGAAATCCATGTGACCGTCGCGGCCAGCCAGTCCGTAGAGACAGAGGAGGAGGTAAAACTGTTCAAGGGCTTCTGCGACGTTCTCGGGGTCAAGCCCATCCTCCTCGACCTGCACACGCGCGGCGGCCCCATCAAAGACCTCATGACATCCAGCGTCTTTCGTGGGGACAACAAGGGGGCCCTCGCGGAGGTCAAGCGCATCTCCGAACAGCTCACGAACTGCGGGTACAAGGTTCTGCGGGAGAAGATCGAGACCATCCCGTGGCACCCGGCCGCGCCCTCCAAGGAGGACGAAACCCCCACGATGCCCCCCGGCTGCTACTTCGAATGCCACCTCAACGTGGTGTGCACGGAGGACCGCCGCAAAGCACTGGAGATGCACGCCAACACGCACGGGGCCAAGATGAGCCGCAACGTGTTCAAGAAGATCTCCGGCGAGACCTTCACCATCATGGTGACATACCGCTCCTACGATGCTATTTACGAGGATTTCAGCGAGAAAGTTGAGAAGTTGAAAGCCAGTCTCGCAAAGTATGGCTTCGAATTCGAAAAGGAAATCGTGGAGTTCTCGCTTTACGACACGCGGGTGAGCCACGACGCCAAGTGGATGTTGGAGGGATGATGTCAAAGCACTACTTGCAACCGCCTCGTCGTTTCCCCCACCCTCCGAGCTGGATTGCTGTGTTTCTGTTCGCGGCGGCGTGGAACGCGCTCGTAGAGCAGAGCTGGTGGGGTGCGCTCTTCTGCCTGGCCCTGGCCTTGATCCCCATGTCCAAGATTCTGGGCGCCATTGACCGGCGCATTTTTCCAAGGTGAAGTCAATGGAAGTTGTCAGTTTGTGTGAGGCGTTGGCCAAGCGGTGGATGAAGGGGCAGCGGCCGACCGTAAGCGGCCACCGGGAGGCATGGCGGCACCCGGAGGACGCGGTCCGGATTCTCGACTCCTGGCCGGTCCCCGTCAACACATGGAACCCCAACTACCTCCCGTACCTCAAGAGCGTCCTGTGGCTTCACGACGTCATCGAGGATGGTGAGCACGAGGAGGGTCGGCCGATCACGGACCAAGACCTGCTCTCCGCGGGCATCCCGCACAACATCACCCGGGACGTCGTTCACATGAGCAAGCGCCCGTCTGAGAACAAGGACGCTTTCCTGACCCGTCTTTTCAAGGAAGGGTCCTGGGTCGCCAAGCTCTGCAAGTGCATAGACCGCAACTGCAACCTTCACGACGGCATCGCAGTGTTCAAAGACGACCGCTGGGCCCGGTACGTGGTCGAGACTGAACGGCACATCCTTCCCTTCGCCGACGCCAACTGCCCGTGGTTTGCAGCAGAGATGCGCATTGTCATCGCTGCTAGACCCTTACAAGCGGAGAAAACGACATGATTACCCTAGCTGCTCTATTGGCCATACTCGAGGGCAAGGTACACGACGTCCTGGATTGGATCAGCGATCTCATCCTTTCGTTCTGGCCCGAAGCTGGAGTGGCTGTCGAGATCAACCAGGAGCTGTAGCTGGTGTAGGGAGGGCATGGCATATGACCTGATCTGGAAAGCAGACGAAGCCCTCCCAAAACCCCAACCCGTTGCTGTCTGTGCGCGCGAACCTCTCCCCGATCGCACACGAAAAAGCATCTTCCTCGCAGGCCCGACGCCGCGAGACCAGAACACGCCGAGCTGGCGGCCCGAAGCTCTCCGCATCTTGGACAAGCTTGGGTATGACGGCTACGTCTTCATTCCCGAGGACCGTTCAGGTACCTTCTCCGGCGACTACACGGCACAGGTGGAGTGGGAGACGGCCGCGCTGAACGTGGCCGACATCATCGTCTTCTGGGTACCTCGCGACATGAAGACCATGCCTGCCTTGACCACGAATGTCGAGTTCGGCATCTGGATGGATTCCGGCAAAGTCGTTTTGGGGGCGCCGGATTCAGCCGTGAAAAACACCTACCTCAAGTGGTGGGCGAGCAACCTGAAGGTACCTTTCTCCAACAGTCTCGAGACCACGCTGCAAGCGGCCATCGACGCCATTGGAGACGGGGCTTCCCGCTGGGGTGGCGAAGCGCAAGTGCCGCTCCACATCTGGAAGCACCCGACCTTCCAAGGCTGGCTGCGAGCCCAGAAGGGGGCGGGCAACCGCCTCGATGGGGCCAAGGTCCTCTGGAGCTTCCGCGTAGGTCCAGAGCGCAAGAAGACGTTCGCTTGGGCCCTCCACGTGAACGTCTACGTGGCCTCCGAGGATCGAAACAAGACCAACGAGTTCGTGTTCGGTCGAGTCGATATCGCCTCTGTGGTCCTCTACCACCGAGACGACACGCACATGGACAAGGAGACCGACGTGGACGTCATCCTGGTGCGTGAGTTCCGCTCCCCCGCACGTACGTCAGACGGGTTCATCGTCGAGCTGCCTGCGGGCAGCATCGAGAAGCTCGACCCCAAATCGGCCGCGCTGAAGGAGCTGGAGGAGGAGACCGGGGTCAAACTCGACCCGAACCGCCTTCGCCTGGTAGGTACCAAACAGGTGGCGGGTACCCTCTCTGCTCACACTTCGGTCGTTTACGCCGCCGCGATCGAATATGAGGAGTACGAAGAAATTCTCCGAACCATGGGAAAAGTCCGAGGGGTCGCTGAGGATACCGAGCGCACCACAATCACGGTAGACCGCCTCGACCATCTGCTCAGCGGAGCGAATGGTACCGAGGTAGATTGGGCGACCTTGGGGATGATCAGTGCCGCAGTTCTGACCCACAGTGATTGAGGACTGGTGTAGTACCCAGGCATGAACGTCTATGGAATCTCAGGGCTGAAGGGTCACGGGAAAGACTCTCTTGCAAAAGCCATTCAAGGCGAGAGCGGGGACTTTCGTATCACTCACTTCGCGTTCGAGTTGAAGCGCCTCGGTGGGGTCATTTTCGGCCTCACCGATGCTCAGATGCACGATCAGCTGTTGAAGGAGTTACCTCTCCCTGAGCCCGTCCACATGGACGAGTTTCTCCCGGCGATGCGCGAGCAGACGGGGCTGGACATTCAACCCGCGGAGAAGGTTGCCAACACCCCTCGAGAGGTTTTGCAGTACCTGGGTACCGAGTACGTTCGTCGAGCCAGACAGTCTTACTGGGTCGATTGCGTGCTCAAGGAAATCATGGACGTGGGGGACTTCTTCCTCGTCCCTGACACTCGGTACCCGAACGAGGCCGACGCGCTCCGGTCCATCGGAGGCAAGGTCATCAAGGTCAAGCGCATCGACATCCCTGAGCACACGGACGGGCACTCGAGCGAGACCGAGATGGCGAAGATCGACCCGGACCTGCTCCTGGGCACGGTTACCGGCGGGTTCGGGCTCCAATCCAAAGTGGCCGCGTTGATTGCTCGGGGCCAGTTCGAGGAGGCCAAGAAGTACGACTACCGCCGAATCGAACGAGCTTTGGCGGAGTTCAGGGCCGGTGGCACAACCCGGGACGTGGCCCATACGCTCGAGCTGCACCTGGTGGACGCAGAATTCGTTCTCGATTACTACAAAATCAACTGCAAACGGTGTCTTGGGTATCGACGGTTCATTGACGGCGAGCTAGACCGAGGCCAAGTTGGCTTCGAAATCATGTCCTGTCAGGACTGCAAGGTGATTGACCCACGGCTTTCATGAGGCTGTCCATGAGCGATCTCTACCGAGAAATCTGCAAGTGCGGGGCCCCAACGGTGCCCACCGACTACAACGTAGCGGGCACTGAGGTACAGATCGCTCTACTCTGCCAAACCTGCCAAGAAGAGGCCGAGTGGGAACACCTAGCCCTTCGGGCGGAGTTCAACCAGCTCCTCGAGCAGGGCGTTCACCGGGCTATGGCCAACCGCATCATGATTGTCCGTATGGAGCATCGTCGAGCAAGTCAAACCGGCTGAGAAGCCGGGGTTTGTGCTCGCACTCGAGATAGCGACATACGCAGTTGTCCCGGCAATGGCAAGTCTCGGGGTCCGAGCCGTCATGTACACATGACGCAAGCCCCAACTTCCGTAGACCGTGCTCGAAATACGCCTTGGCCGCAGCCATGCGAGCAGCGCGTTGCAACTCTCTCAGACGTACAACGAGCATGCTGCATGCTCCTATCCGATGAGGTCGAACCTACTCAAGACTTTCGTATCAGAAGTTTCTTCCTTCGTGCCAAAGGCATGCTGGAGGAGCGGTTTGAAAGTGCGCTCCACGTAGTCATTCGAATCAGCACGAATCTTGGCGAAATGGCACACGGGGCAACCTGCAAACATGGAATTGGCAGAGATGTGGTCGTGCTCCGTGTTGAAACTGATCTGCGGGCCATCCGAAGTGCGGGTAATGGCGATGAAATTGCGATTGTACATCCAGTAGTAATGCCTAGTGGCCGAACTTAGGGTCACTCCGAATCGTTGCACCAGCTCAAGGATCTTCGCGACGGAAGCGTTTGGGTTGGCCTCGAGCACGAGAATGAAAGCCATGATGACCAAAGAGCTGAGGTTGAGATTGCTCCCAAGGTTCAATGGGTTGCTATCCCCGCGGTCCTTGCACTCTTCGACGTGGCAGTAGCAAGCGGGGGAGCACCGGCACATGATGGGGTACTCGCCCTCGTGGACACAGTTCTTCTCGGCTCGGTTGTGTGCCCGTTGTCGTTCGAGGTAGCGGGTTAGATGTGTGACGGCGAGGCCCTCGAACCAGTTAGGCTTCAAGACTTCCTTCTCCAAGGCCGTCCTCGCCGCTCGGAGGTGGGACACAACGGAGGGTGTCCCCTCGTGTTGGGTTTCCAACTCCCGAAGCGTAGCCAGGGTTCTCTGCAACAAGTCGTCGGATCTCGGCAAGTTCTCGGGCATGTTCGTCAAGCCTCTCCAGAATTTGCTGTACACCGCGACTGGTGAGGCGGTTGATCTCGTAATCCAAGTTGGCGTCGATACGGTCGATGGCGTTCTGCCTGTTCTGGCTCATCATGATGATCGGCGCGGTGTACGCGGCCTGCAAGCTCATGACGAGGTTCATGAGGATGAACGGGTAGGGGTCCCACGGGTGGGTGAGGTGGATGTTCGCCGCGACCCAGCTCACGACGATGACCGTCTGAACGAGAATGAACGACCATGAGCCGACCGTTCTCGCGACTCGGTCGGCTGCGATGTCCTTGAGGGTTACTGGGCGCCGGATTTCGTCGATTACGGACGGTTTTTGATTCACGGTCGCCCTCCCCCAACTACATGATTCTCGCAATCTCGAAATGCATCCCGTCGAGACGCCCTCGATAGTGCCCACCCCAAAAGAAGCCCAGCTGGTTTGCAATCGGGACCAGCTTGCGCACTGACCCCGTAGCCCCTACCAACGGGGGCTCAGCTCCGATGGGGTTCCATTTGGCGTTCAGGTCGAAAGCACTACCGTGGCTGTGGGCGGAGAGGGTCGTTGTGCTGCCCCGGACGAACCGAGCCGCGTAGGTGCCGTCAAAAGACAGGATGAGGTCGAGGAGCTTGGCCCTCTCCCATTCCCGGAAGAGCAGCTGGAGACGTGGCGCGGCCCGCTTGTGGAACCTGACCTTGCAGTTGACAGGAGCCCCTTTGATGCCACGAAGCTGGGGGATCTCGATTTCGACCAGGTTCTGGTGCACCCAGTCATCGAGGATCTCGATGCGCTCCATGTTGCCATCAATGGGCGCGGGTTTGAACTTGAACCGGCCGAACAGCTGCTCCCGCATCGCTTGCGTCGGGGAGATCAGGTCCGAACGAGGCGGCCAGCCTGGTCCAAACTCAGCATCATCTCGAACGTCGAGGTATCCTCGCTCGATGGCTTTGGCGTAGGTCAAGCGACCCACTTCCCCATCGGGCGGATGAAGCCCTACAGCGTTTTGAAACGCCTCCGTGGCCGCTTTGGTCTTTGGGCCAAAGCTACCCTCAACGAGAGACCCGGAGTAGAAACCCTGGCCGAGCAAGAAGTTCTGCCAGCGTTGAACGTCCGGGCCGATGGAACCGAACCGCAGGACTTGCATACAAGAGCCTGCGCGAAAGTAGACTACTCGTTAGGTTCACTACCCTTCGGAGTTTCCGCTTCAGAGGCGGGAACCTCGGGAATGATCGGGAGCGGAACATCACTTGGGGGCGGGATTTCGATGCTGGGGTCCCCAGGCATGACCGGCTGCCTCTCCGCTGCTTCTTGCCTTTGAGCTTTTTCCTGCTCACGTAGGTAGTCCATCAGTTCCACAATGGAGTTGAACGACATCCCGTTGTCGGGCGGGAAGGATGACCGCGTTGCGGGCTCGGGAGCCTCCTTGGTGGGTTCTGGCCGACGCTCCTTGTGTGCCATCCGATGAGGTCGCACAGCCTTCTCCAAAGGCTCGTCATACTCCAGCAAAGCACGGGGTTTACCGCCCACCATCTCGTAATGCTCGGAATATAGCGGCTTGAAGTCGCCATAAAAGATCGCTGTCACAAGCTTTTCGCTGTCACCAGTATACGGCGGCGGATTGCGGTCAATGCGCTTGGGTTTCCACCCGTAAGGGATTTCGATAGGGTCCAGGTTCCCCTTGGGCTTGAGCCATCCGATCTTCACCGCATGGTCGAGATACGGATTGGTTTTTGGTATGACCGTGATTTCTTGTCCCACCTTGATGAAGTGGTGACTGATGGCGTTCGGAGTCGGGCAGTAAAAGCTCTTCTTTGCAACGTAGAGGTTATCCGGCTCCGGTGTTTGTGCTGGAGGCAGACTGCGACGAGCGAAGCCGCGATTATTCCAAGCCTTGCGTGCTCGCATGAAGCCGTAGACAGCCAAAGCGGATAGCGTCACGCCGATGATGGTCTCGATCATAGAGCACATCTACACCGATCCTCACCGCTACCAAAAAACTGGTTAAGGCACTCATACCCCGGTGTACTGAGGACCATGGTCATCGTGACCATGGTTATCGGAACCATGGTCCTCAACACCAGGGTAGTCATGTATCGTTACAAATATCCGCGACCGTCGGTTGCTGTGGATCTCGTCACCTTTGGGTACGACGCGACCCAGGCAGAGATCAGTGTCCTACTCATCAAGCGCAAGCACGATCCCTTCGAAGGGAAATGGGCCTTGCCTGGGGGGTTTGTCGAGGTTGGAACCGAGGACGATTTCTCGGGGTCAAAGCCTTCGAACTACGGGGAGTCGCTCGAGGACGCTGCGCGTCGTGAGCTGAAGGAGGAGACTGGGGCGGAGCCCGAGTACATCGAACAGCTCGGGACGTTCGGGGACCCCAATCGTGATCCTCGCGGGCGAGTCATCTCGGTCGCCTACCTCAGCCTCGTGCGCTCCAAGGACCTCACTGTCAAAGCCAGCTCGGATGCAGCCGAGGCGGTGTGGTGGCCTTTGAAGTCTGCCCTTCGCCAGAAGTTCGCCTTCGACCACAACACCATCCTGAATCAGGCCGTAACTCGACTTCACTCAAAGGTTCGGTACGCGCCAATCGGGTTCAACCTTCTCCCGCAGAAGTTCACCTTGCACGAGCTGCAAGAACTCTACGAGGCGCTTCTCTTGCGCCAGCTCGATAAGAGCAACTTCCGAAGGAAAGTGCTCTCCGTGGGGATTCTGGCCGAGGCCGGTCAACGCGTCCACGGGAAGCAAACCGTCCAACTCTACCGATTCGACAAGCGCGCCTACGACAAGGTCAGCGCTGCTGGCTTCAATTTCGAACCCAAGTTCGTGAAGGGGAAATGATCATGCTTCGACCCAACCTCGCACTCAACACCGACTCCTACAAGCTCTCGCACCCGTGGCAATACCCTGACGGGCTCGAGTACATGCAGTCCTATTTCGAAAGCCGTGGTGGCCTCTTCGGAAAGACCATGAGCCTTGGCTACCAGGGGTTGGCCAAGACCAACCTGCTCGACCCGGTCACCAAGGACGACGTGGAGGAAGCCAAGGAGGTCGCGGAGGCCCATGGCGAACCTTTCGAGTACGGCGGCTGGATGCGCATTGTGGACAAGTTCGAGGGCAAGCCCCCCATCCGCATCTTGGCCGTGCCCGAAGGTACTATGGTCCCGACGCACAACTTGCTGATGCGGGTGGAGTCCATGGACAAGGAAACGGCGTGGCTCCCCGGGCACGTCGAGTCCATGTTGGTCCGCCTTTGGTACCCGCAGACGGTCGCGACTCTCTCGCACTACATCAAGCGGGACATTCTCGAGGCCCTGATCAAGTCGTCCAACGACCCCTGGGGGGAGATCCTCTTCAAGCTGCATGACTTCGGGGCTCGAGGGTGCAGCTCGCTCGAGACGGCGGGTATCGGCGGTATGGCGCACCTGGTCAATTTCCAGGGCACCGACACCATCGAGGCTCTTCGCTACGTCCGGAAATACTACGGCGAGTCGATGGCGGGGTTCTCCATCCCCGCGGCGGAGCACTCGACCATCACGAGCTGGGGCCGGGAGAACGAACTCCTCGCCTACCGGAACATGGTCAAGCAGTTCGCGAAGCCCGGCAAGTTCGTGGCGTGTGTCTCGGACAGCTACGACATCTACAACGCGGTTCGTCTCTGGGGCAGTGAACTCCGCGAAGAGGTCAAGGCCAGCGGCGGCACCCTGGTCATTCGTCCTGACTCCGGCATCCCCGTCGAGGTGGTCATGAAGTGCCTCCGCATCCTGGAAGACCAGGTGGGCATGACCAAGAACATGAAGGGGTACAAGGTCCTCCCGTCCTACTTCCGCCTGATCCAGGGTGACGGGGTCAACCGCGACTCCATCCGCGAAATCCTCGCCGAGATGCTCGCGAACGGCTACTCGGCGAGCAACATCGCCTTCGGCATGGGTGGCGGCCTCCTGCAACAGGTCAACCGCGACACCCAGAAGTACGCCTACAAGTGCTCGCAGGTCATCATCAACGGGCAGCCCCGTCGCGTCTTCAAAGACCCGGTCACGGACCAGGGCAAGAAGTCGAAGGCAGGCAACTTGGACATCGTGTTCGAGAACGGGCAGTTCAAGACCATCGAACTCGAGCCCGGCACCTCTCTCAGCCGCAACACGGCACTCAAGCCCATCTACGAAATGGGCAAACTCTTGGTAGATGAAAAGTTCTCCGACGTGCGGAAGCGTGCTGACAGCGACCTCGTCGAAGGCTACGGAAGGGCATGACCATGATCACGAATCAACCAGCTGCTGTTTTGCTCAACCACGCGCCGTTGCGGGTTGCCATCGCGGCTTCGGGGGCCGGAGCAGGACTCCAGAAAACCCTCTGGGACGTTCCCGGCATCTCCGCGGTCTTGGTCGAGGCTTCCTTCCCCTATGCGATGGAGGCGACTGACCAGTTCCTGCGGTTCAAGCCTGACCGGTATTGCTCGGCTTGCACTGCCGTCGAGATGGCCATGGAGTGCTACTACCGGGCATTCCAGTACAACGGCCCCCGGGCCATCGGGGTTGGGCTCAGTGCCTCGGTGGCATCCCTAAAAGCCCACCGGGGCGAGCACCGGGTCTTTGCGGCGTCCTTCTCGGACAAGGGGTGCCGGGTCTACGAACGAGTGCTGGAGAAGACCAACGAACCGGCAACCCTCGCTCGTGTGCTTGACGGGGCGGTGGCCGACGCCATGGGCCTTCTGGCGCTCCTGGAGGCCGTAGGAGCGGCGATGGACAACGCCCCCGAGGCAACCGACTATGACGGGGCGGCCCTCGCTCACGAGGCGTTCTGGGCCCGTCCTGTGTTCACCAAGACCGGGCAGCGGGTGACCGAGGCTGAGGCCGAGGTGGAAGCGATCTTCCCCGGGGCCTTCAACCCGCCCCATCACGGGCACTTTGGGATGGCCCACAACTTCCAAGGGTATACTCGGATCAGCCCCACCTTTCATGTCACGGCGGAGACGCCCCACAAGCCCCCGCTTTCCGTGGCAGAGATGCTGCAACGAGCCAAGATGCTTGAGGGGCACCACCGGATGTTCACCCGGAACGACCCCCTGTACGTGGACAAGGCGGCCAAGTTCCCCGGGCGTCCGATCCTCGTCGGGTCGGATGCGCTCGAGCGCCTGCTCGACCCCAAGTGGGGGCCAACCCCAGAAGAGCTGGGCTCCACATTCGAGGAGCATGGGACGGTTTTCTACGTCCCTGAAACCCGGGTCGTGAACGGCCGCGAAGTGAAGCTCGAGGACCTGACCCTACCCAAAGGCTTGAGGGTGATTCGACTCCCTGGCCGTTGGGATGTCAGCTCCTCCGAGCTTCGCGCTACTTCCGCCGCTTAGACTTGCCAGAGGGCGGCGGAACCGTTTCCTTGGCCGGGGGCTCCTCCTCGAGCTTGGCAACAGGCTCAGGCGTTTCTACCGCCAAAGGAACGCTCTCAACGACCGGAGCTTCGTCGTTGAGAGCGGGTTTTGGGGCCTCTTGGGCGATCAGCTTCTTGACCACAAGCTCAGGCTTCGGCGTCATTTTGCGAAGCTCGAGCACCTCTGTGATCAGATCCACCAGGTGCGTCTCAGCGTGAGCCAGGTGCATTCCGGCAATTTGGCAACGAAATGCCCTGGCTTTCAGATCGATCAGTTCCTGGTCTGTCAGTCGAGCCATGTCTTCCCTCTTTTTACTGGGGTGGCTCGATAAGTAGAATCAGGAACGAGTCGCGGGCTCCTCATAGAAGATGTTTCGCGTTAGCCCACAGTTGACCGGCTGTAGCTTTACCTTGGGTCGGTCCATGGCGCCGCCCCAGTGCTTTGCGCGCGGACAAGGATCAGGAATATCCCCTGCGGCCCATCGTTCAACCAGTTCACGTACCGCAGCCCAGTGCTTTGCGAAGGGCTTGTAGGCGTCGCTGGTGGGGTCCCCCCAAGGCAGCGTTTGAATGAACTGGGTACGCTCGGTTTTCGTCTTCAATGGGCTCGCGTATTTCGCGACCAACTCAGAAAATGTCGTCTTGCCAGGCTTCCTCGTCTCTATCGAGTTGAATCGCTTGGCCAACACCCAAGCGATCGCTCTGTGGTCAGGTTCATGCCAATCAGCTTCGCCCACCATGGCTCGGGCAAGCGTCAGCTTGGCTTCGTCATCGAGCTGTTCAGCTGGTAGCGGTACGTGCCTCTTTCGTTCCGCATGCGCCGGAGCAACGCGGAAACAAGGAACGAAGAAAAGCACGGCTAGAATTACAAAAAACTGTCGCATTTACTATGAGCCTCCCTTTCATGTGAGGTCAACGGGTTGCGTTCTTTTGGAACTGCTTCGTTGAATTTGTCCTGTGTTCACCTCTACTTGGAGTTTTCCGTCAGCGGTGTAAGCGAATCTAGGTTTGTAAGGACATTACCGACGAGTGGAACACCGTCAACCCGAATAGCTCACGTGGCTATAGGGTCTGAGCTTCAATAGGTTATGAAATGTAGGTGTCCCTCCCGGGCCTCTACTTACCCCGGAACGGGGGAGTTCCGAGGTCAAATAGTTCGAGGGGAGGGATGACGAGCGATGCCGGTGTATGCCGTCCCGATGAACCGGTCCGACGTGCATCGCATTTTTCTTGGCCACCAAACGGAGGTAAGCCGTTACCAGGCCGAGGTTTACAAGACCCCCAGAATCCGAGCGATCAGCGCGAGCGGGGAGAACCCTGAGAAGGCTCAAACGGCCCTCATCCTCGCCCTAGCGCAAGCCTTCGACTTGCCCACCAGGTCATTCCACCTGGTCTACGTGTTCACTCCAGAACAGCATCTCGAGTGGTTCTATGCCCAGGCGGTAGAGCTAGGAAAGAAGCTCACGGAGAAGCTACGCGCCCAGACAAATTCTGCTAACAAGGATCTGACCAAGGCCGTTCTCAGGCTACTGCAAAAATGGCTAGGGAATGTCCGCCCGGTGACCCCTCCAGCATGGACCCCCATGGCCTCAAATCGCTGGGCGGCCTACGGCTACACGGCGAGCGACCCAGTCCCAGGCTGGGTGAAAAATGCCCTGGGTTGAGTCGCAAGCCGTCGTCCCGGTGTAGGGTACATTACCTAAGCCAAAAGCTGTGGACTTTCGCAATATTAGGGGATGGGGTTGGAACCGGAGATCGACATCGACGCTTACTGGAGTGACTTGCGGTCACCGCAAGATCCCACCCTTGAGAGGGTTCTGACTTGGGTACCCACGGAGCAACCTTTGCTGGACGTGAATTCCCTTTCAGGGGTGCTCCCAGCTTTGCGCCAGAGGGGTGACTCCCTCGTTTGGACTCTCGGGCAACACCAAGCTCTGCTACAGGATGTGGTCGGGGCTCTTTTGCGAAAACTACCCCCGCGAGCCTGGTCGTTCACCAACATGCCCTCTGACGTAGGGTCTTACCCCAAGCTCTACCAGTATGTCATGGAGGTCAAGTTCTGCCTGGTAGAGGGTTTGCCTTCTGCACTCGAACAAGCTCGGGGGGTCCTGGAGACCCACCTGCAAGAGAACCTGCGGGAGGCCCTCGTTTTCTATCAATGGTGTCACGCCAATGAGCACGTCCCTCGGGCGATTCTCGTATTCGACGCCTGGAACCATGCGTCGGCAAATGAGCATGCAGATGTGACAAGCATCCTCACCTATGCTGGCCCCGCCATAGGGGTACTCCGAGGGAACTCATGAGCCGCCACGCATTTGCAGACGTCCTGAAGGAGGCGCGGATTGCCAGAGGTCTCAGTCTGCGGGCTTTCGCTTCCGAGATCGGGTACTCCGCCCCTTACATCCACGACGTGGAGAGCGGCCGTCGCAACCCTCTTTCCGACGATGTTCTGCCGAAAGTGGCCGAGGTCTTGCGAATCAGCCTGACCGACTTACGCAGAGCCGCCGCCACAAGTCGTCATGGGGGATTCCTGCTTCCGCTGGCATCCGAACGTCATGACAACGTGGCGGCTATCCTGGCCCGCAGGTGGAAGAAGCTCGAGCCGGAGCAGCTGGAAGCCGTCCTCGAAGCTATCAGTTGAGGCCGGTGGGAGGGGCACTCGAACCCGGGCCTTGGTCCTGGCCGGGAATGCGCCGAATGCCCATGATCATCATCCTCCCCGCTGCCTCGTGCTGGGAGTGGCTGTCCACCTGCAAAACGACATTGACCACGGTGCGACCCAGCCGCATCCAGGCTTGCTCGAGCGCCTTAACCCCCTCGTTGACGTCGTGGACCAATGAGTGCATCTCCTCGGAGATTTCGCAGTTCGAATCGTGCAGCAGCTCCACAAACAAGGACGCGATATCGATCAACAGGTCGTGTCGCTCCTCGGGGGAAGCCCCGCTGAACTTGCGCACGCTTTCGAGCAGGTCCGGGGACGTGAACAGGTCGTCCTTGTGGATGCGCCCACAAGCCCCGCATACCTCACTGGGAGGGGCCCCTTTACTCCGCCAGATGCTGGCCGCAGATGTCACCACCTCCGAAACGGTCTCCTCCCCACGACGGGAGACAACCACTGTGACGACGGGGGCCCAACCAGTTTTGGACTGCGCGAGCTTGATGTCCTTGATCGTGCCCTCAATCCGCAATCCGCCCGCATCTGTTTCTACTTCTGCCCCAATCGCGAGATCTTGTTCTGCCATGTTTTCTCCGTGACAATCGTACACCGGAATCAACGGCGTCTCGTTTTCTTGCGCTTCGACGTTTCCGCTTCCCTTGCGGCCGTGACCAGACGAGCTTGGTCTTGACGAGCTTGGTCTTGCTCTTCCGCCTCTTTGGCCGCGACGATGGCGGCCCGGTTCATGTGAGCGCGGTCCATCGCCTCGTCGCCCGTGATTCGCTCATAGGGGACCTTGTTGTCCCGAAGAGCCCGGACACGTTCGATCTCGTCCTCCGAATGAACCGTTCCGCCCGCGTTCAAGTCGATGTACCAGGAGTACACGTCGTTGATCGTCTTGAGTTCGTTCACGTGCCACCGGAAGCGGCACTGCATGATGTCGAACCCGTCCGTGTACTCCCGATGGTAGTGGCCGAACGCTTTGATCTCGTTGCTCAGGTAGCCAATGACTGCATCAATACGCTGCTTGCCGTCCACGAGCACGTACCAGCACTTTGGGTCGTTTTTGTCCACGAACCCCTGCCACGTGGGGCAGTTCGTGTAGATGTCCTTGCCCGACTTGCCGCCGCTCAGGATGTACTCGACGAACCGAGTTTTCTGCGCCTCTGTCCAGACGTTCCCTCGCTGGAAGTTGGGGTTGACGTCCAGGCCGTAGTCCATCACCTGGCTGTAGTAGTATTTCGCAAGGTAGTTCCACCCCACGTCAACGGCGTACAGCCCGGCACTGGGGGTCATCTGGGGGATATCACGATAGCGCATGGGTTCTCCTGAGAGAGTAACGCGCCTGCTCTCGAGAACCTATACCGCTTTGAAGCTCTGCGCCTTCTTTTGAAGGGCTTCGGCCACAATCGGGTGGACATAATAGCTCACGTCCGCGCCCCAGCTCGCCAGCTCTTTGACGTTCGTGGAACTCACGAACGACTGTTCCGGTTGGGTCATCAGGAAGATCGTGTCGATGCTCGGGCAAAGCTGGCGGTTCACATGCGCGATCCCCATCTCAGCCTCAAAGTCGGCGATGGCGCGCAGCCCACGAATGATGGTTTTGGCCCCTACCTGCTTGCAGAAGTCCACAAGAAGGCCGCGGAAAGGCATCACCGTGACCTTGGGGATTTTCTCGGCCACAAAAACCTGGGTGATGAGTCGAACGCGCTCCTCTTCGTCGAAGAACGGCTTTTTCTTGGAATTCATCAGAACCCCGATCACCAACTCGTCCGCGATCTCAAGACCTCGCGTAGCGATGTTGAAGTGTCCGTTGGTGAACGGGTCGAAACTGCCTGCGTAAGCCGCGATCTTCGTCATGGGCGAGCCCCTTAGTTTGGGAGTCTCCCCTTCATACCCCGGCCCTTGGGAGTGGCAAGCTCTCGCCGGAGGTCTTCCTTGATCATTTCCAGCTGCTGAGGTGTGGGCTCAGCGCCGCCGACCCTGATTTTCACTGTGCCTTCGTGCCCGGTGGGCTCCACATCCACCAGATAGGGGGCCACACGCCAAAGGCGAGCGATGCGCTTGCGAAATGCCTCGAGCTTTGGGTTCACAGCAAATGCTCCGTACACGAATCCTCCAGTGAGGCATTAAGCCTCTCACAAGGAGAACGCGCGAGCCCACCGAAATCTATACCGGGTTCAGCGTTTCCACCGCAGAGACTTGGGTTTATCGCTGGGCGCCGGTTTGGGGGGTTCGGGCACCTTGGGTGGCGGCACGATCTCGACCCGCTTTGGCAGCTTCTTGGGCTTTGGTCGCTTCTTGGGGCGAGGGAGGCGGGGAGGGGCGGGGAGGTAGTCGTCCCCCGGCTCTGGCGTGCGCCTGGGCTTGCCGTTGGTCCGGCGCTCCGGCTCCTGGGGCAGCTCAACGTACTTGTCCCGGTTCTTCCGGAACTCCTCCGGGTCTTTGTAGACGATCTCACCGGTCTCCTTGTTCTTGACCTTCACGGTCTTGCGCTTGCCACGGGCGAATCTCTCCATGACTCGGAGAGCCAACTCGAGGTCCCCTGCGGGCAACCGAACAAGATGTGCGAGAACATCCACCACTAGGGTTGAGCCGACAAAACGATCAGCGCCCACCCGGGTACATGCGTTTCCAGGCGTCCCACTCGACGTTCACCTGAAATCGGCCGAGCTTCTCGTTCCAGAAGAATGCAGGGTGAGTGACGCGGGCCCCGAGCTTGTTCACGCTCTCCTCCGCCAAAACCCGATTGGCCTGCTCGAGGTCCAACGCGGTCAGGTCGATACGACCCGTCGAGGCATCCACCTCAACCACCTGGAACCACGCGCTCTCGGTCGTCTCCCAACCCGCCTTCGTAGGGTCCGGGGTCGTTTTCGAGTACGAGAATTTCTGACCAATCTTCGGCAGTTGCATGACCGTACCTACACCGCTTTACGCAGGACCAGCACCTTCTGGCCGCCCCGGTCTTCGATCATGGCTTCGACTTTGAACGCCTGTTTACAGAACTCCCCGATGAGGTTGAGCTTCTGCCCAAAGGTGGTCTCAAAGATGCAGCCGAATTTCTCGCCGATGTACGCCGCATTGAACTCCTGAGCGAGCGGCTCCCCCACATGCGTGTTGGCCTCGGTGAAGTCCTGCCCATTGGCCATGGCTCTCTCGCACAACTGAATGTATTCGTTCATGAATCCAGCGAACTCGATGAACGCGTGGTTCCCGATGCGAGTGGCTCCCGTGTAGAAGCCGCTCGAGAGCTGCCTCATACCCGCAATCATCCTTTGAAGTTCCGCCTTTTCGTAGATCATTCCCCGTTTTTACGTGGGTTCCTGACCAGGCGCAAGGCCCACGGTGTCAGAGGGGTTGTACGGAAAGGGACTGCAACATGAGCTTCATTGGCATCAAAGTGCCTCACGAGGTCGGTCGTTTGCTTCACACCATAGAGGTACCGGGCGAAAAGGTACCTCTCCACGAGTTCCACGTGACCCTCCTCTACCTGGGCAAAGAAGTGCCCATTGAAACCTTGGGCAAGGCCATCGTGGCCGCGGCCGAAGTCGCGGAGTCGTACCGCCCCTTCCGTTGCACGCTCACGCAAACCAGCTCTTTCCCCAAAGGCGATGACGGGGTACCCATCATCTGTCCTGTGGACAGCCCCGAACTCCACGAACTCAATACGCAGCTCAAAGCAGCTTTTGACGCGGCGGGAGTGGACTACTCGAAAAAGTTCCCCGACTACAAACCGCACGTGACGTTGGCCTACTCCGACGAGGTCACAGCGGACACGCTGTTCGGACCACTCGAGTGGTCCGCCTACGAGATGGTGCTCTGGGGCGGGGACGCGGGGGATGAGCGTCTTGCCACCAACTTCCCATTTGCCTTGCCCACGACGGTAGCCACGAACCAGCAGCTCGTACGCCTCGCCATGGCGATGAAGAAGAGCTAGCTGGCTTCCGCTTCAGGCTCAGCCGTGGGCGGGACAAACGGGCCCACAATCGCCTCGCACTCCGCTGCGAACTTGGCCGCCTTTTCGGCATCTGCGATCCTGTATGTCGCCGGGTATTCGACCACCATGTCGAGGATGCCCTCGGAGGCCAGGTACTCTTTGCTGAAGATGCGGATGGACGACGCTGCGTACTGGGTAGCTTCCGCCAGCTCCTTCACGGTCATCGGAGCCGAAGACTGCTCAAGCACCCGAATCACCCCAAGTGACACTGTGTAAAAAGCCTTGTGGTCTTTCGGGTTGTAGGACTTCTCCACCGTCGCTTCTTGCCCTTTATCCTGGGTGTGCGAGCTTGTGTCGAAGGAGGGCTGAAACTCGGCCGGGCTTTCAGAACCCCGAAAAATACGGGCGGAAAGGCCGGTCAAGGTTTTGCCAATGGCGTTTCTGACGAGGTTTCTGAACGACATAGTATTGACTTATACACCAGATTTAACGATTCCCTTTCAGTCGAGGAGGATGGTCTTGAGTATCCTCAGACGGCTTTGCCAGGCAGCTCGAACAATCTCCCCTAACGCTTATGTGAAATTCACGGCAAAAACAGGAACCAACGGCGAAGAACTTTGGAGTGGAACCATTGGGGTTGGCGACGCAATCATCACCGAACACACAGGGAGCCTTGAGGAAGTCATCGACCAGCTTTCTTACAAGCTCACGAGGCTATCGACCGCGGTCATTGACCGACTGTCTCGGGTAACCCCCGTACCCGGAGCCTTAAAAAACAACGGCCAGGATCAGCAAGATCCTGGCCGTGAAGGGGAGCCTTGACTCGAGGTCAATCCTCGTCGTCTTCGTCCTCATCTTCGTCGTCGTCTTCATCCTCGTCTTCGTCGTCGTCCTCTTCGTCGTCCGAGTTATCCTCGTCGTCGTAGTCGTTGCCTTCGTCCTCGTCGCCCTCTTCGTCGGCGTCCTCGTCGCCTTCGGCTTCCTCTTCCTTGTCCTCCTCGATTTCGTTGTACTTGAAGAAATCGTAGACCTGGGAAAGGGTCATGGGCTGATTGAACTCGGCTTCGTCGCCCTCGGAGAGGCGGGCGTAAACTTCCTGCGCCCTCTCCACGCTCAGCGGTCCGATGTAAACCTGCTTCGACAAACGACCCGTGCGAAGCAGCGCGTCGTCGATCTCCTGCATCTTGGCGTTTGTGGTGCAGATGATACGAAGGTTCAAGGCGCTACCCAAGATACCATCGCTTGCATTGAGTAGGGCGGAGATGGCTGCCAGGTTGGCCTCATCGTTGTCCACCACTGGGCCCACCGTTTTGAGAAGTGCGTTTTGCGCATCGATGAGGATGGTCGCCACTTCAGGGGTCAACATTTGCTTGGCAAGAAGGCCGCCGATGAGGTCGAACAGCTTCTGGAACTCCTTGACCAACGAGGATTCCTTTTTGCGAGGAACCAGCGCTCGGTCGGCATCCTCGATGAGAAGCACGATGGGCTTTTCGACCCCAATCATGCTGCGAGCACGGATGAGGGTAGGTACGAGGTTCGGACCGGCCAAGTGCTCGACCATGCCCGCCGGGATCAGAACGAACACGGCGTCGTAGACCTCGTGCAAGAGGCCCCGGATGAAGAACGTTTTGCCGGTGCCCGGTTCGCCCTGAATGATGACCAAACGGCCGATGGGGGTGGCGCGTTGCAGGTCGTCCACGATGAAGTCGAAAGCATCGACCACATCGGCTTCGTAGTTGTCACGCTCGATGGGAACGCCCGCAAGGCCCACTTCACCGATCTCGATGCCGTTGGCCCCCTGGGCAAGGGAGTAGATGGGCTGGCGAACGAACTCGGGCAACAGATGGTCCCCGAGACGCTTGTTGACGTCCTCGAACGTCTTCCGGTTCGTGGAGACCACGCGGATGTCGTATTTGTTATCCAGACCGGTGTGGATTTTGACGGCGCCCTCTGGCCAGAAAAGCCAGGTTTCACTCGTGCCACGCCCGAAGATGGGCACATCTGCGAACGGAGAGCGGGCTCCCGTGATAGATGCGATGGCCTCGAAGAGCTTCTCCTGCCCCTGCTCGTCGGACTCCTCGATCAGCACTCCACGGCACCCACCCGAGAACACGGTGAGGTTGTTTGCGACAGCATGGTCAACGAGCATCGTCGCCGCAGGCCCATACTCCTCCAGCACCAGTTTCCCTGGAGCCCACCAATCCAACTTGGGAGGCTCTTTCGGCGGCTCGCGTCGGCTCTTGTCGTTCTTGGTTGCCATGATTTTCTCTTCTTTTCGTCTCCGGAGGCGTCGAGCCTCCCGCCTTCCCGTACACCAATCACATGCTGAACTTGGGCTTTTGCCCGCATTCGCCTCAAAAAAGCCACGAAACGGCAGCGGAGCCGGTAGGTTTGCGCTGGGAAATCCCCGAGCTGAGCTAAACCGCCCTTGGCTAAGTTGAGCTATTTGCTGGGTTTCGGTTCTGAATTTGGGAAAATGGAAGCAATGAGGCAGCCCAAGTGATAGGGCACTTCCCGGTCTTCCTCTTTGGTGGCCGCCGCGAAGGGCAGAACTACGCCCCGGTCTCCATGGCGTATCGGTTCTTGGCACGCAAAACAGGGTTTTGACGGGGTGGACACTTGCTGCCCGGTTTCACACACCCCTGCCTTCCACGGCGGCCCGAACCACTTCATTCAGTCCCCTTCGTCTAGTTTTCGCTACTTACACCGCTGTTGCTGGTGTAGTCATGCCGCGAGGGAAATACATGACAGATGTGAACAAAGCAGCGAGTGATACCCTGAAAGCAGCAAAGACTTTGGCCATGAAGCATTTCGAGGGGGCCACTTTCGAAGGGAATGAGGCTCGCCCGGTGATCGTAGGGATTGCCATACTCCTGGCCCTGCTCTCCAGGGGCGAGAAGCGCCGCAAGAAGAAAACCACGGACCTGCAAAGCCCCAAACCCCCCGCCCCGGCGCCCAAGCGTCTGGACCCGGTCGAGGAGGCTCGGAAGAACCCTCGAACCCCAAGGCTGCCCCTCTCGGCCATCGGCACGGGGAGGCCCGCCCCGGCGGCTTCTCAGCCTGCCAAACCGAAGCCCAAGAAGTCGCCCCCCAAGGCGGCGGTTCAACCCAGGTCGGCTCGCCCCCGCAAGCGCGCTACTTCCCGTTGATCGCAACGAACCACGCACCCTGAATCTTCTCGGTGAGGTCTTCCCATCTGGGCATGGGGAGACCCGCGTAGTTCTTCCAGCCGACGTAGTTCCCGTAGCGCTTGTACGCGGCGATCGTCTGCTCGGTTTTCATCTGCTGGATCACGTCGGGGTCCACCGTGATGCCTTGTTTGGACATCACCTGAAGGACCCCCTCCGCTTGGACCACCATCTCCAGGTGTCGCCGAGTTTCGGCAGGCAGCTGCTTGATGCCCTCGAGTATCTCTTCATCAGTCACGTTCTATCTCCTCTGGCTCTGAAACCACCACTTCGCAGTCGAGGAAGAACGTTGACCCCTTCTGGGCAGGGTTCCAACCCATGCGTTGCCCTTCCTGGATCAAGTCAATCACCGACCGCCTGGACACGAAAAAACCCCGGGGGAGTCGAGCCTGAAGGCTTCGTCCCACCGGGGGTAGGTTTGATTGCACCGTGACCAGTTGCTCAAGCTCCCCGTCGTCGTCCTTGGCTTTCACCGTTTTGACCGAGTAGCGAAACTGGTTCTTCCCCACCGCAACCAATGACATCTTAGTCCCCCTTGCTCAGAGGGATTACACCTACTCAGCGGCTTCGGCGAAGTTCCCCGGACCAACAAGACCAACCAAGTGCTGACGCGCGACCCGGTACGTGTTCTTCGCGGTCTGGATCTCGGCCCGAATGGCCGCGCTCTCGAGGTTGCGATCAATGGTGTTGATGAGGTCGTCGGGGGTGATTTCAATGCCGTTCTCCCGCAACATGCGCTCGAGCTTGGCCTGACGCTCGAGCGAGAACTTGGAGCGGTCAAACTTCGTCCCCTCCTCCTGCAAGAACTTCACGACCTCTTGAGCCTTCTCTGGCCTGCGGTTCACGAAGTTGCGCATGTTCTTGCGCCAGAGGTCGTCGGCCATCTTGCGCACGGTGTCGCCCACGGCCCCCTCGAGTTTGGTTGAAGCATCGGTCCATGCCACGTCCGAGAAATTCGGGGACAGGGGCAAGTACGACAAGGAGCGGCGGAGCAGCTTCACACGGTCCACATGAGCCAGCTCGCCCACCAGAAGGACCTTGGCGAAGCGGCGGATGATGGGCATGGACATGCGCTCGGGATGGTTCGTCGCGCCCCACACGGAGATACCCGAGTAGGAGAGCACGCCGTCCATGAGAATCTGGAACTCGGTTGTGAGGTTCGTACCCCCGAACGCTTCGTGTCCCTGATTGCCGTTGAGCACCGTGTCGATCTCGTCGATGGAGATGAACGCTTGGCGCTCGGTCTCCTTGTGGAGCTGCAAGGCAGCCTCGAACAGGCGCTTGGGGTTCTTCTCGGCCTCACCCTTCCAGCAGGTGAGGAAGTCGGAGCCCTGGGCGAAGATGGTGAGCGCATTCCTCTCGCTGCTGATGGCTCGGAGAGCCTCGGTCTTGCCACACCCCATGGGGCCGACCAAGAGCACGTTGCTCTTGTCGGTCTTGCCGCTCGGGCTCGTGGCCCGGAAAAGGTCGGCGTACATGGACGAGTCCTTCGCCTGCTCGACCATCTCCCGAACTTCGTCGAAGCCCGACCCCACCAGGTCCCCGAGCGAGACCTTGGGCTTGAGGCCCGGGATGACCTCGAGCGCTCCAGGGGCCTCCCCCAGGAAGGAGTTGCCCGCCCCCACCTTGCACACGTAGAACGAGTTCTCGTCCCGGTGGATCTTGTACCACTGGGCCTTGCGTGCGAGCACGAACTTCACGATTTCCTGCCCGCTCTTCTCAGTGAGGAGTAGGCCCGAGATGGTCGAAATCGTCTCGTTGCGGAAGTCGATCTCCATCTGCTCTTCGGGACTCTTGAGGCCAACCTTGTCCCTCTCCCGAACGTTGCGGGGGTCAAGCTCGCTGACCGAACGGAGAGCCTCTTTGAACTCCGACTCATTCATGAGGCGGCGCGGGGGCTTGCCTCCAGTCACGCGGCGGATCTTCTCGGCCGCCGTGTGAATCTTGGCCTCGATTTTCTCCGCCCCTTCCCACATGGAGGTGAGGTTTTCGGAAAGGAAGTCGATGATTTCCCCGGGCTCCTTCACGAACCCGCCGAAGAGGCCACCACAGAGGGCGTCGGCCAGGATCGTGGCCTTGCGCTGGGTGTAAACGCTGATCTCGTCCGGCTTCTTGCCGTCCTGGATTTCACCATGCGCGTCCGCGTTCTCGTAGATGGAGATGGCCAGGTCCGTACGAACGGGGTCACCGTGAATTTTGATGCCTTCCACGCTGTGCCGGTGTCGAAGCATCTTGTGGTACATCTCGAGGTGGAAAACCACGCCTCGAGCAATAGACACCACCAGGTTTTGCAGGACAGCGGCGTTCTCAACCCCTTCCACGAAGCGCTGCAAAGGCTCCTGGTTCATCTGCACCAGAAGCACGAACGCTTGCAGCTCCTCTCGGGTCGTCGGGGGTTTGACGTCGCCGAAGAGCATGAGGTTCATGGGTTGAATCGCATGCACCGTGTCGCGGAGCGCGTGAAATCCGTTCTGAATTGCCCGGGAGATGCTGAGGATGAGCGCCACGAAGTTGCCTGCGCCCATCGTGTGCTTGAACTGCTGAAACCAGTCCTCTTGCTGGTTCATGTCGAAGGGGTTCTTCGTTCTGAGCGAGTTCTTGGCCTCTGCGACCATCGCGCTGTAGGTGTCCCCGATCTCCTCGACGCGCTCATCGAATTCTTCGCACAACTTGTCGAGGAAAGCCCCGGTTTCACGAAGGCCGTCGTAGTCGAAGTCCAACACCAGGCCCACGAGATCCGTGAACTGGGCCGGAGTGATAGATACTTTGGAAACCATTTTGTCGATGTACATGGCCAACCAGTACACCGGCAGGTGTAAAGGCAATGCACATGGACCAGTTTGTTCGGCGAAAATTAACCGAGCTGAAACCCCACCCTAAGAACGACGCATTCTTCCATGACCTGCGCCTATCCCCTAAATACCCGCTTGTACGGGAACAGGTTTGCAGTGGCGAGATCCAAAACCCGCTCACTGTCCTGTCGGACGGCACGGTTGTATCGGGCCACCTTCACTATCTAGCCGCTCTTGAGCTTGAGGTAGAGGAAGCTCCCATTCAGCTTTACGAGGGGAACTGGAACGAGGTGCACGAGCTGGAGTTCTTGCTCCAAGCGAACGCCCAACTCGGGTACCTGGGGTTCGAACAGATAGCGATCGCGTACTCTCTCCTTTTGGGAGGGGCGATTGAGAAGCCCAAGGACGCCAGCAAAGGCGGGCGGCCGAAGAAGGGGGCTGCCCCATCTCCGGAACGGCGACAAAGCACCAAAGAGCGGGTAGCGCGGCTCCTGGGGGTTTCTGCGAAAACCGCAGAGCACTTGCACCTGATCTACCTGACGCCCGGGGTCCCTGCGGACATTCACGACGCTGTTGAAAACCGAATGGTCCCCATCGCCCTCGCGGCGGATGCGGTGCAGTTCAGCATCCATGAGGCCCTTCGACGCAACCCTCACACGAAATTCGTCGTGGTGGACCCGATTGACGTGCGTACGTACATCGAGACGCCCCCAAACAAACGACGCACGAAAATGGTGGACCTGCTCAAGGGCAAGCGTCCCCGCCCCCTCCCTCCCGTCATGCTCGAGGGGAAAGAAGTTGCTGACTACCACAAGCGGGTCTTTTCTTCGGTCCCGCCCCCCTTCCATCCAAAGCAGAGCGTGCAGAGCATGATTCGAGACGGGGTCCACTGGGATGATCTCGAGGTGCCAGACAACGACATCCCGCTTCACGAGGCCATTGGGCGCATTCGGGCTCGACTCAGCAAGGCTTTCGAGGCCCCCGTCCTGGTACACGAGGACAAGGTCGAGGAGGCCCTAAACTCGCTCCTTTTGGAAGTTGCGCGGCTCATGAAGTCGCACCACGGCAAGGAAGTCTCGGTCCGCATCGGGAGCGCTCCAGTAGCCCCCAAACCGCGCCCCAAAGCCACCGTGAAACCCAAGGCAGAGTCAAAGCCCCCTTCGAAGCCCCCGGCCCCCACCGTCTTCGCTACCGAGGTCGAGTTCATCGTCTCCTTGCTCGGGCTGGAGACCGTCCAGGCACTAGGGCGCTAGAAGCTTGTTCACGCGGCCCACGATACCGTAGCGGAGCCCCTCCACGACGGTATGAGACTGCCCCCGCAAAACCTCCTGGCAGCTGGGGCAGGTCCAGGGATACGTCGGGAACCCCTTGCCCCACTCCAAGAAGTCCACCACCTTGGCCCGGCACCGGTGATAGATCGTCAGCCGAAGCTCGAGGACTTCGTCCCCATGCAAGGCCACGAGAAACGCCAACCCCGCCCCTCGTGAGATCCGACAGTGAGCCACCAGCTCATCCAAGGAGATTTGCGACCCGACGCGTTTGCCTTGGAAAAAGCGGGAAATCAACCCCCACTGGTCAGTTGAAATGTTGGTTAGTCTGGAGCGGTCGAAGTGATACGTGCTCACAGATGAATGATTCGTTTCGGAAGTGTGAACTTTTTTGCTATCGGGCACCATAAACGCTCCGCTTCATGGTGTATCCCCTTAGAACGTTAGCTGTTTTTGTGGGGAATCGGTGCATACGAGATTGCCAGTTGAAATGGGGATGCGCTTCAAGGAAGCGGGGGTTGAGTACATCGTGTGCTGTGTGCTCAACGACCGATCCCTACTCAGCATCCCAAAAGAGATGGTGGATAAGGTCCAGGTTGAAGCTGGGGTCGAGGATATCCTGTGGCCGCTCGGGGCCTATGTCATCTTTCAGCCAAACGGCGTGACTCTCGCCCTTTTCGGAACCATCCAAGGGGAACGGGTCCACCGGGGAGGGATCTTCGATCCAACGGACATGGGCCAAGCGGTCTCGAGCATGTGGCAGGCGCTTCGTGACACGCCAAACGAGACCCTTCAAGAGAATCTCAAGCAGCTCGTACACGAGACGTTCGTGGTGAGGGAGGTTTTCAAAGAAATCACGCCCGAAGCTCTGGACTATTTCCAGGGCCAGTATGTCCAGCTTGCGTCGGACGTCCTCAACGTTTCCCCGAAGCGGGTGCGAGCGCGGCTCTACTTCATCGAGACCGGCCATATCACCCCCGAGCTATACTTGGACAATGTCCTTTTGAACTCGGATGATGACAGGTTCAAGGTCGTGACGAACCACTTCGAAAACTACCTGTCCACTGCCAAACCCAACTAGGAGCGCCCCCAATGCCATCAGGCCACTACACGAGTCTTTCCGCCCGCGGGCCGATGGGGGATTTGCTGTGGTACACGGCCGATGGCACTTGGAGCGCCGACCCGGCAGACAAGTACATCTTCAACCAGACACAGTTTGCGAACCATACGGCGATTCAAAACCTGCCCGCTGGGTATCACACGACGGTCAACTTTGAGAACGTCCCGCTGCCTCCTCCGCCGCAGGACTCGGACCCTGGGTGCTGGACCCCAGTGGTGCCGGACGACTGTTAGCGCGGATCAACTCTGCCACCGTGGATGGTTGCGGCTCCTCTCGGTAAATAGACTGCATGAACGTCAACTCGTAAAAAGGGTTGAACCGATGGTATGCAGCATAGCTCGAGACCTCCAAGCTGAGGTAAACGGGCCAGCGGTCTTCCTTCGTGAGGGCATGCCAAACCTTCGCCCTCCGAGCCCATTCTAGGTCTGAAATGCGCTCCGGTTTGTCGGTCTGATTCTGGTAGTGGTACTCGGAAAGGCGGGGGTCTTCGTCGAGGAAGTCCAGCACATTGCGCATCATCGAGCTACAGTACGGAATCAGGTAGAGATGTTTTCCGTACTCGCGGAACGTCAAAGACACATCGAAGTCAAAAAAGCTTCTCTCCATCGAGACCGAAGCCTTCTTGTACCCCTCGCGGAAAAGCTTTTCCACAACGAATGCTCGAGCCCGCTTATCGTGGCCTTTATAGAGGGTCAGGGCTTCCTGGTACTCCTCCGAGTCTAAGCGTAGGCCCTGCATGAACTCGACGAAGAGCTTGTGCACTCGCTCTTTGACCTGTTCGGCGCCGAGCCGGTAGGTGTCCGCGGTGAACTTCCAGAGGTCGCGTTTGCGATTGAGGCGGTAGGCACGCCAAACCTTAAGCGACATTGTCTTCCTTCATCTCTTCAACACTGTAAATCCCAGCGACCCAAAGAGCACCCTGGATGAACCCGAGCCAACGCATGGTTTTATCCCAGCGTTCGGGGCCGAACGTGAGCATCTCATCGATCATCCACACTAGGTGATCGAAGGTATCTGTGCTTGGAGTGTCACGAGCGAAGAGATTGGGGCAGCGCTTGGGGGTGGCACCCTCTCCCTCAGTCAATCGGGCTCGGTACTTGAGCAGTACATTGCGAACTTGATCCTGGGTCATAGACGGCTCCTCACGACGTTGACGATGGCGCTGGCGACTCGTTTGGCGTTGTCATCTTCCCCGGTGAGGTCGCCAAGGAGCATGGCCACCGCGGTCTCAGTGCTCACGGGCAGAGCGCGCAGAACTCCAGCGTCGATGCTCTCCCGCATCATCCCGAGCGCGATGGAACTCGCGTCATGCCCAAAGATGCCTTCGCAAAGGGCATTCATGTGAGCCCAGCTCGAGACGTCTGGCCGAGGCGGCGGGATGGTTGTCGGACGGGCCGGGGGAGGGGTACTGCGACGCACGGAAGGCCGCTTTTTCGGTTGCTCGCTCATTGCATCGTCTACACCGCTGGTGTCATACACACATGGCAATCGAAAAGGCTTTCGTTCGTTTCAACGGCGACGGGCAACCCGTTTCAGAAGCGAGCTACTCCCTTTGCGTGGGGCTCAAGGCCCAAGGGATTGTCCCGTTCACGAAATTCGAACAACTCCTCGGCCATCTAACCCCCGAAACTCTTGTCCATGGGTGGGTCGGGGACGTGCGCCGTGCTGTTGATAAGCTCGGGTTCCCCAAACCATCGCTCGACTCCATGCCCGTTGATGCTGAGCTGCTCGGCCGGAAGATGTGGCGCACCACGTTGAAGGAGGTACGGAACAACGCCAACTCCTGGCCCGTCTTCATCAAGCCCGAGGCCCACAAGATCTTCACGGGGTACGTCATCCGGGATTTCGCGGGCCTCATTGAGACCTCTGACCTCCCAGACGACCTGCCCATCGTGGCGCAAACACCGGTGGAGTTTGTCTCGGAGTACCGATGCTTCATGCATTGGGACAAGCCTATGGGCATCCGCCAGTACAAAGGGGACTGCACCGTTTTCCCTGACGTGAAGGTGCTTGCCCAAATCACGGCTCGGCTCCTACGCACGCAAACCCTGCCTTGCGCCTACACGATTGACCTCGGAGTCCTGGCGAGCGGGGAAACCGTCGTGGTTGAACTCAACGATGGGTTCTCCATGGGCGGCTACGGTCTTGCCTGGCCCCTGTACCTGAACATGGTCACGGACCGATGGGTGGAGCTTACGACGCCTCGAGCCGTTTGGGGGAACCACCTCGTAGACCTCTACCTACGCGACCGGATCACCTACAACCAGTTCCAGATCCGTTTCCTGGACGCGGCCCATGCGGTTCACGAGCAGGAAACCCGAACGCTCGACGAAAAGCGATTGAGCCATGCGCATCTGATCTGGTGCGAGTACACCTCATTCGACCCGGCTGATGAGTCCTGGTTCCGAGGGCAACTCACCAGACGTCTCGAGCTGAACCCCACATCCCTTTGGATGCCATGAAACTGCACCACGGCGTTCGATTCCTCGACCTCAGCGTCGGAGCCCTCTGGGAACTCCGCACGAGAAACGCAAACCGCCTCTGGGTGTGTCGAGCGATCCGACCCGCTTGTATCGTGGCAGAGTGCCCTCAACAGCTCTTCAAGGAATTCGCCGAGGAAGAGATCCTCGAGCACATCCTCTTGGACCCCTTCAAACCGGAATCCACGAACGTTCAGGACTTGAAGATCGAGCTGGCCCACCTGATTGACGAGGCTGTCAAGCGGCTACCCTTGAGCCAACAACGGGAGGTCTACGCGTCTCTCGCCCAAGTAACCAAGGCTCGACACGAAGTGGTCTGCTTGCGGCTTGGGGTCAACCCCGAGCAATCTTGAGGTAGACAACGCGCTCGCCTTCGTGCGGCCAGCGTGCATTGCTCTCAGCGCCGCTCAGTGACAGAATGATGCCGTCAGAAAGCAGTGGGATGGTGGATTCCACCTGGAACATCGCCTCAGTCCCCTGAATGACGAAGATGTCCCCTTCCTGGAGGGGATCGTCCAGCTCGTCATACTCCACCCATAGGAGTGGAATTTCGACGCGAATCACATACATCGGTTCAAGTATAGCATGGGGAGACACCCATGCCCCTCAATGGTACCTGAACCCAAAAGGATTGTTGAGGCCGCAGGCTTTCCCAAAGTCAAGATATTTGACGCGCTCTGATTTCAGATTTCGGAGCAGTCAATTCTGGCATGGGTCTTGGTAGGGAGCTGACTTGTTGGGCGCGCGAACCCCCATGAGGGCTCTGTTGCAAAAGCTCCTCGATACGGTCCGTGGTGGCCTTCCCCAAACGACGCTTCTTCTTGGCTCGACGACGGGTGGTTTGACTCTGCATACGGAAACTCCGGGTAAACCTGAACGGTTGATAACCCCTTGCTACCCCACCATAATTGTGGAGGGATGCCTGTGGAAGAAGACGTTCAAAACATCACAGGGACTGTCGTGGATGTCAGGGGCCCCTGCCATGACGGCTCATACGAGCTTGACCTCGAAACTGCTTCGGGGGAGATCGTGACCGTCGCGATTTCAGCCGAGCAGTACGTTGAACTGACCGGGGACAGCGTACCCGCCAGCGCTCTCAGCTGACCTAGTACACCGCCGCTGAGTTTCAACCCGGGTTTAGTCGAGCCCGCTGCACTTCGCGCGCAAATTTCATAGACAACTACCAACCCCCTTGCTACGGTTCCTAGCAATTAGCTGGGAGTCGGTACATGCGTGGCGCGCAGTTGATCAGCGGAGCAGAAGCAGCGGCGGTTCTGGGCATCACCTTCGTTCGTTTCAAGGTGGCCATTTACCGAGGTCTCGGAAGGGACCACAGCCGAAAGCCAACCGGCCGAGAGCCTCGACCGGTCTCCGGGGGCTGGTCGTCTCGCGCCGCCATGTACAAGGCGTCGGACATTCGCCGCATGCACACCGAGTACAATTTCCGGACCTCCCGCAATTTCGAGCCCGATTACAACTGGCTCAAGGTCTACCCGATGGCGGAATACCGCCCCGCATCCTTGAAGGCCAAGGAACCCCTTCTGAAGCCGGTGGCCCCGACCCCCATCTCCGCGGCTCGGAGCGGCAAGCCCCAGAAGCCAGTGCTCGTGGAGGCTGCCCCGGCGCCCAAGGCCGCCCGTGCGAAGGCAGCCAAGCCCAAGGCCGCCACCCGCAAGGCCCCGCCCCCAAAGCCCGCCAAGAAGGCTCCCGCGGCCAAGGCGTTCAAGATGGTCGAGATCCGGCCGGAACCGTTCAGCATTCTCAGCCTGATTTGAGTTCCCGTGCCCGTCACCCCGGAGAACCCCGGTGTTGTTAGGGCATGCAGAAGCGCTACTACCTTCAAGCCCTCCATGTGCAATCTGTGTGCATTGAGGTTCTCGCCCACTCGAGCGCTGAGGCCCTTCAAAAAGGCGCGAAGTTGACCCCTCTTGACTGGCACCTGGTCAAGAACGATGTGGGAGTGATCTCGGGGATCAAAATCATCCCCTCCATAGACCCGGAGCTGAGAACCCTCGAAACCTTGCCCCAAGATGGCAAAGTCTATGCCGTTTTTCCAAAAAACCTGGATCGAACACACGTCGTAATACACGATGCACAACGAGGTTTGGTCTCAGCTTGCAGCATGAGTATTCAGGTTTCCATTGACGCCCTGGTGCCTGCGAGTCAGATCCCGGTTGCACAGCGATGTAAGCGGCCCGCCTGCCTGAAACGGTGGCCCGCCGCCCCGGTGTAAGCGGGTGGATGGACTACAAAGCACTGGTTGAAGAGTCGTACGCAATCGCCAAAAGCAAGGGCTGGTGGGAGAAGCCACGTACCATCGCCGCACTCACCCTGCTCATGCAATCGGAGATCATCGAGGCGCTCGAGGACTACCGAGCTGGCCGAGGGGTCACCGAGATCTGGTACATGCGCTCTTTCCACGATGAGGGCGGGGTTAAATACGAGGTTGTCCAGCCTGTCCCCGAACCGACCGACAAGCCCTGTGGCGTTCCCATCGAGCTGGCGGACGCGGTGATCCGAATCGCGGACTTCGTGGGTCATTACGGGGTCGGTCTGCACAAGGTCGCCCACGAAGGACCCTCGGACTTTGAGCAAGGGCTGGCGGAGGCCAACCTGCACTTCGCCCGGGCTTACGAGTACCATCGCGACAATGGCACGGTGGACCAGAACGTGGGCTCCCTGATGGACCAGGCCATGGCCGCCATCGTGGCCGTCTGCGAGACGAACGGCATCAACCTCGAGAAGGCCATCGAGATCAAGCGGAACTTCAACACCACGAGATCCCATCGCCATGGCGGAAAAGTCATCTGAGGCTGAGGTACCTATGAGTTTAATACTGCAACCAGGCAAATGTGCAAACATTCACTTTGTCATGAGAGCAGACGAGGGGCCATACTTCGTCTCTTTTGAGGGTGATTTCTCCGGGGTAAAACAGGAGGCGTTCTGGCCTTGTACTCGCGTCATGCACTCTTACGATTTTCCTTGGGAAATCACTAAACCGCTCCACTTGGAGCCTGGGGCGGACATTCTTCTTCGCGTTCGCAACAAGTCCACGGTTCCTCAGCCAGTACCAAAGGTTGAGTTGAGGGTGAGCGGGGTGGTCATGGAGGTGTTTGTGCCCACTTCTTTGGGGGGTAGTGCCGCACCCTCCCCAGTTGTTAGGAGCACAGAACAACTGCTCCCAAGTTGCCGAGTCGAACTGCTCTAATGTGTTGATGAGAGCGGCTACGGTATGGCCACTCTCTGCGCATGCGGTTGCGGCACCGAAGTCTCTCCTGGGAAGACCTACCGAAAAGCCCACCAGTTTCGGAAGCCAAAACTCCCTGTTGAACCCGTCCCATGTCTATGCGGGTGCGGAGAGTTCACCACAATCTACCGAGGAAAGCCAAAGCGGTTTGTAGCTGGCCACCAAGCAAAAGGGGCCAACAACAGCCGGTTTGGCGCCAAGGCGTCTGAGGAAACTCGAGCCAAGATTTCCTCAGCCAACCAGAAAGCCTACCAAGAAGGGCGGCTTGCGAAGACAACCCCAGGGTGGAAGCACTCCTCGGAATCCCGACAGAGAATGTCCGAGAGCCACGCAAAGAATCTTCGGGTAGGCCCCAAAAATCCGTTCTTCGGCAGAAGGCACAGTGAAGAAACCAAAGCCCAAATCGCTGCAACGAAGGCCAGGATGTTTGTGCTGCCCACAGCGCCAGAGCGCATGGTTCACGAGGAGCTGCACCGTCTGGGAGTGCCCTTTCTAACCGAGCATCCGATCGGTGTCTACAAAGTGGATGTTTTCCTGCCTTCCTACAACCTCGTGTTGTTTGTAGATGGGTGCTACTGGCATGCCTGCCCTACTCATCATCCGACTCGCAAACGCCCTGGGTCGGACAACTCACGTGGCCCTTACTTCCGCGCTGGTGGCTACAACATCGAGTTCTTGTGGGAGCACGAGATTCTGGAGGACGTGTGTCAAGCCGTGAGAAATACCTTGAAGAACTATCCAGCGGTCGATACACGCATGTTGTAGGCGCTGATGAATGTGGATTTGGGAGCTGGGCGGGCCCCCTCGTGGTCTGCGCCGCGGCCGTGCCCGTTACCTGGGTGCCCCCTCGCGGGCTCAACGACTCCAAGAAGCTCCGACCGGCCAAGCGGAACGAGATCTTCGACCTGCACCGCGACAGGGTGCCGTACAAGGCCACCCTGGCCCAGTCCTCGGAAATCGACCGGGATGGGGTCATCCAGGCGCTCAAGCGCTGCTACCGAGAGTCGCTCCAGGCCCTGCTCGAGAAGTTCCCCCAGTCCCTTGTGGTGCTCGACGGCGAGGTCAAGCTCCCCGAACTCGAGCACCTCAACTTCCCCAAGGCCGATGGTATCGTCCCCGCGGTCATGGTGGCGTCCGTGTTCGGCAAGGTCATCCACGACCGCTACATGGTCGAGCTGGCCAAGAAGTATCCCGGCTACGGCTTCGGCCAACACATGGGGTACGGCACGCCGGAGCACCAGGAGGCCATCGCCAAACTGGGGCTCTGCCCCATCCACCGGCGGAGCTACATCGGTGGGGAGCGACTCAAGACCGCCGAGCAGATTCGAGCCGCCGAGGACCCCGGCCTGGCCGTGGACTAGGGTGTCGTTGCGCTTCCGAGCCCGTAAGGGTCGTCTCGCAACGACACCATCAGGTGATTTTGCTTGCGAGACGCCCTATCCATGGCCTCGAGCCGAGGCCAGTCATACTCTGGGGGCGGGACGTTCTCCCGAACCCACTGGATGAGTGCGGCCCGACTCTCCCGGAGCTTCGTGCAGGGCTCGCATGGGCAAACCCAGGTCATACGTGCGTCGGGGTATCGGACATGCGGTAGAGGGCTTTCTGGGCCACCTGAAGGCAGCGCTCAAACCCCTCGAGTGCATTGAACCGGTTTCGACCCTCGGCCGAATGCACCTGCACCTCGAACCCTGACGCGCGAACCGCCCCATCGAGCATCAGGTTGTCATGCATGTCGAAGTCTTCGACGAACAGGCCGTCGTCGTCTACGATGTCCCCGCCTTGGTTCTTGCTCGGGAAAGGGCCCAGGAGCCGACGCATGCGCTCGTTGTAGAGCAAGGCCGTTGCCGTGTACCCAAGCACCGGCTTGTGGAGCGCTCGAGCAAACCCCATCTCGTACGCCGTGCCCACATCCATGCTGGGTCCGCGGAACGGGGTCATGTTCGCGATCAACAGGCTGCACGAACGAATCAGCTGCTCGTTGGCCGCGCTGATGTTGCAGGCGATTTGGAGCTTGCTGCCCGTCATGTCCGCACCGGAATCAAGAGGGTAGGCCCCCTCGAACCAATACTTCTCGCACAGGGCCTTTTTGGCAATTCCAAGCTCAACAGCGTTCTCGAGGAACACTTCGGGCCCGGCCAGGTACACACGCAATTTGGCATAACTAACAGTGACAGCCATGCGTGCGTTTACACCGGATTTCTGAGATACTCGTCCATCCGAAGTGTCTCATGAACCAAACTGTAGGGCGGGTTCACGTGCCCACACTGGCATCGAGGGGCGATGAGCCCCCGGAGCTTCGTCCCCCGCACCACGAAGGGGACCGTGGTGAACAGCTCAGTTCCGCATCGGTAGCAAGGTGCACTTGCTATTTCAATGCCATAGCGTTTGGACCACTTCAGGTGGTCCACGCCATACGCAAGTATGAAACGGTCTCGGTCGAACATTCAGTCCATCGCGCAGAAGTCGTGGTACTCGATGTCGTTCGCGTCCATGGCCTTGAGGATTTCCTGGAACTTCATGCCCTCAAGCTTGGTCTGGTTGTCCTGCACCCAGCGGTAGAAGGTCGGGATCGATTTCTTGCCGCCCTTGATGGCAGGGATGCAGACAGGCAGGTTGTTCTTGTCCACCTTGTCGCGGATGGAGAAGGTCTGCATGGTGGCTTCGATTTCGACGTATTTGCCGCTGATCTTGACGGGCTTCACACCCGCGGGCATGACGTCGATACCACGCTTTTCGCCATCGCGAAGATCGATGCCGCGGACCCAGTTACCGGCGTTCTCGAAATCGTCCACGATGTCCTTGAGCCCGGCTTCCATCTGGCTCAGAGACACGTTCTTCTTGGCCAGGTCAACCACATCGAATGCGATCGAATCAAGGAGAGCGTCCCCTTTGATGTTCCCGTAGGAGAGGTTGAAGTATTTGCACTTCTTGCCGCGCTTGCCCGCGTTCTCCAGGTGCACGATGGAGATGCTGTCGAAAAAGCGATGGATGCGCCACTTGTCGGTTTCGGTCCCCGTCCCCATCTGAAGGGCGTGCATGTGCCGGGAAGCGACCCGGTTTGCCATTTCGCTAGGAACAGAGCTTTGTGCCGCAACCCGAAGTGCAATGTCATCCATGGCGTTCTTCCCCTTGAAGTATTCCGAGGTCTCTTTTTTACAGTGCTCAGAGCCCGGGTTCTTGTGTTTGCAGTAGATCGACCAAGCGGTTGCCCAAGCCTGAGAATCCGAGTAGCTGGGGTTGTCCTTTTTGACCTTCTTGAAGTAGTCGTCTACTGGGCTGGGCATCAGTCGTCCCCGCGAGCCGGGCGGTCCTTGACGCTGAGGATCTTGAAGCGACGGTCGTTTTTCATGGCTTCGGCCGCCTTGTTCTGGGCGGAAATCTCGTAGATGGTCTCGCCATCTTTCTCAAGACCCCCAACGCCACCGTACTCCTCAGCAGCACGCCAAAGGTCTTGACCCGCGAATTCGTCCGAGGCCACTGCCTGGATGATGACCGGCTTGTAGTCCTTGGGGTCTTCCTTGCGACCCTTGCCGCCACGAAGGAGGGACTCGAGCGAGTGCTTAAGCCCGGAATCCATGTGGTTGCCGTAATACTTGAGATGCGTTCGGGTACCCTTATCGAGAAGGTCAGCGGCGATCCACCGCTCCATCGTCTTCTCGCCACCCGTGAAAGGGTACGCCTTGTACTTGACCCGCTCGTCCCCAACCGAGGTCAGAATGACCATCTGAGGGCTGGTGCTGGCCCCAAGCCAGTACGCAGCACCCTCTTGCAGGGTCAGCTTGGACCCCCCAGGAGCCATAAGGCCACCGGGGCCGAGCACGCCGCGGGAGATGGCGACGTGATTCGAGGCAACACGATGGATCAGCTCGAGGTCACTCGCGGTCTTGGCGGCCCCACTCCACTCCACAAACTTGTTCACGATCTGGCGTTCCACACCAGAGACCAAGGGGAAGAAGAGGTCCACCCCGTTTTTACGGGGGCGGCTGAACTGAACCGACAGCGTGTCCAACCCTGCATTGACTCCGAAGCTCGTGAACAACCCACGATGTTTCACGTTGCCCAGCGCCTGCTGCACCCTGGGGTGAGACGAGAAACTCGCCATGAGCTTCGAAATCCTCTGCGCCATTTGGCTAGTGGAACCCACGATGATTTTGGGCTCCACCCCATCGACCTCTTTGACCTTCTTGGCGATGGCTTTGACTACGTCTTCAACGATGGCGGCGGCGGATGCAGGAGTAAGGTCGGGCATGCGGGTGGGCTCCTTATTCAATGCTAGCCCGCCAACAAACAGACTATCACCCAAAGCTGGCTTGTTTCGTCTTCCGCGGGGTGAGGACCGCAGCACCTTTCCCCATCACTACGTCCTCGGTGATGAGCACAGAGCCCACCGTTTCATCCCCAGGGATATCGAAGGACACGTCTCGAATCGTATCCTCGAGAATAGAGCGCAAGGCTCGAGCACCCGTGGGCCGCTGTTTGGCCAACCGAGCGATTGCCCTCAGTGCATCATCAGTGAACTGCAAATCCACCGTGTCGATCGAGAAGAGGGCCTTCGCCTGCTTCAAAATGCTGTGCTTGGGCTCGACCAAGACCCGAACGATATCCTCTTCGCTAAGCTCGGTCGTCGTGGTGAGAACGGGCAAACGACCCGCAAGTTCAGGAATCAACCCGAACTCAATGATGTCGTCCTCACACGCGGATAGGTACGAGTGGGACAGGTCAAACCGCTCCTTGGTCGAAGCCCCAAACCCAATCCCCGCCCCCTTGTTGAGGCGTCGTTCAATGAGGGGCTCAATACCGGCAAAGCTCCCAGCACAGATGAACAGGATGTTGGCCGTATCGACCATGTCCGTGACCGACGCCTGGGAGGCACTGCGACCCTGTCTCGGCACCGGCACCTTGGTGCCCTCGAACAACTTGAGCAGCGCTTGCTGTACCCCTTCACCGGAGACGTCCCGGAACCCAGCCGATGTCTTCCCGCTCTTCCTGGCAATCTTGTCGATCTCGTCGATGTAGATGATGCCCCACTCGGCCTTCTGAACGTCGCCGTTGGCCTCCTGGACAAGCCCTTGAAGGAGGGTTTCGACGTCGTCCCCGACGTAACCAGCTTGCGTGAGACGGGTCGCGTCCCCGATGAACAACGGCACCTTGAGCATGCGAGCAATGCTGCGCGCCAGATGGGTTTTGCCAGTGCCCGTCGGCCCGAGAAGCAGGATATTCGACTTCTCGATCTCAACGTCCTCATAGCGGCCGTTCATCTTCGTCATCCACTTGCCGTTGGCTCGACGGCGTTTGTAGTGGTTGTGGATGGCGATGGCGAGATCACGCTTGGCTTTGTCTTGGCCCACCACGTAATCGTCCAGGTAGGCTTTGATCTGTCGGGGCGTCCGAAGGGTCTCCTCCTCGGTTTTACCCTCGATGGTGCGCTTGTTCGACGCGAACACCTCCATGGAGGTTTCGACGCAGCGCTTGCAGATGGCCACTGGATCGTTGGAATCTTCCTCGATTTTCGAGGTGATCAGGGACGTGACTTCGTTTCGAGGGCGGCCACAAAACCAGCACTTAGTGGGGTCCATATCGAGCTTACACCGCCCCTGGCTTAGAAATCCCAGTCGGGATCGCGTGGTTTTTCGAACATGGATGGCAAAGCGGCCAAGTGTTTGTTATGCCGCGTCCAGGTCCCACGTACGACTTGACGTCGTTGCTTGGGCTCGGTGTGCCAACTCTTGACCTTGGCCATGACATGGGTCGAAGCCATGGCAGACCAAACATCACTGACCCTGATTTGCGCAGAGACAGCGAGGAGGGCAGCAGCCAGCATGAGGAGTGCGGCTTTGCGGAGTGAAGAAGACGGCCCCAGAGGGGAGAGAAGCTGAACCGGCTGGCTCGCATTCCCCAGTGCCGTCATGGCACAAACCCAAACCCTAGAACGAGCATGAACAACTCACCTCCCGGGGTTACAACTCCCCGTAAACGATGCAGTCAGCGTTCCAGACCAGGCCGTCGCATTGAACCGACCCGTCTTTTCGAATAACGCAGGCGCCACCCTCACCGAAGTTGTTGCAGGTCTCTTGGCCGTATCGATTCGACACGATGAGCGCTGCTTTGTTGTCCTCAACGAAATCCATCCATGAAACGGCGGGGAACCCACCGTCACCCCAGTTCGCGCTGAGGCACACGACGTCGGCGTCCCCGGGACCGTAGAAGTCGGTCCACTTGTCGTTGGCCTTGTCTCGGACGTCCCGGCAGATGAGCAAACCGAGACGAATCCCCAGATCAGGGCATTCGATGATGGGAGGGTTGCTCCGGCCTGCCTTGGACCACAGGAAATCGTTGCCCCACCGGTTGATCTTGCGGTAGGTGGCGAACTCCCCGATGGGGGACATATAGACCTGGCTGTTGTAGAGCGCGTCCTGACCCACCGCCTGCTCGACCATACCCCATACCAGGTGCACGTTCAGGCTCGAGGCCAACGCTTTCATGACCTGCATGGTCGGCGCCGGATGCTTCGGCGGGATCATCGTCGTGTTGAAAAGGAAGGCATCCGGAGTGATGAACTCCGCCTCTCCTTGAGCCTCTGGCTGCGACATGAACGAGTACCCGGTCGTCGCAAGCTCAGGCATGACAATGAGCCGCGCGCCATTCTCCGCCGCCTCGGTAGTCATTTTGACGAGGCGACGAAGGTTTTCACGCTTGTCGCGATACACAGGGCAGGTTTGGAGAGCAGCAACCTTCACAACTAGAACCTCACATAGAAAGGTTATGCTCTCCGCAAATCACCGCTTTTTGTCACGTAGCCGAGAGACCGACCCTCGGCCGCCTTCGGTGGTGTGCACGAAATCCCGTCGGTCGCTGGTCCCGCAAACCCCACAGGAATCCGACCCGTGTTTGCACAGGGTACCGTGCACTCCTACTTTGTTGCTGGGCGCGGGGGTATTCATATCGTACCAATCAATTTCGCTCATGGTGCACCTCAATCCGGAGCCTGAAACTGACGTTCCCAGTATTGGGCCCCTGGCCCCCTGTAGGTCAGCGAGGTTGCGGGGACCGCCAGCATGATGGTCGCGGAGCACACGCCTTTGCGCTCACGCATGCGGGCTACAAAACCCCCGCTCTCGGTCCCAACGACCGCTCGGCCATCCTCAAAGAGGCGGTCAAGAAGCTGGGTGACACCATCCTCCTTGACTCGAAAGCGAAGGAACTTCGTCGCCCCAAGGGTGAAACGGTTCAGGACGTCGATCTTCGGGAACTTGAGCCCCAGTGTCTGCGCCGTGCGAAGGATCTTCTCGGTCAGCACATGGTCGGGCTCTCGAACCTCAACAGCGAAGTAGTTCATGGCCGCACGTACCTCCGGTGAAGGAGGGTAGGGTCCTCCGCGTTGACCTCTTCGGAAACGAGCTTGAACCCGGGCATGCCGTCGAGGAACGGCTTGAAAACGGTTCTGGACTCCGCAAGCTCACTCAACGTGGTGGGCCCGAAATCTTCGTAGCTCTTGATGGCCGCCTCGTTGGCGTCAAGAATCACTGTGAGGTCAAACTCTTGGATGTGAGGGAGTGCAAGCTCATAGACGTCAGAGCCCCCCGCGATCCACACCGGGGCACCAAACGTCTCAGCCATCTTCAACGCTGCCTCGATGGAGTCACACGTGTTGACCCCTTCTTGTGGGGTTCGACTGATCACGATGGTCTCCCGGCCAGGAAGCTTGCGCCGCCCAATGGACCACCATGTTTTGCGACCCATGATCAGGGTGCCGCCCATGGTCTGAGCCTTGAACCTTTTGAGGTCCTGGCTTTTCTTCCAGGGGATACCGCCCTTCGCACCAATGATCCCATCGGGCGAAACCGCCACTATCGCTCGCACTTCCATGTCAACTCCATCTGCCCCGTAAAGGCGGCAACGCCTGTAGTTGACACCGGAGCCCAGGCAGTTACACAGCGACTTTGAAGTCGATCTTCGGGTGCGGTTCGTACCCCTCGAGCACGAAGAGGCTCATGATCTCTTCCGTGGTGACCGACGGGTCCAGGAGCGCTTCCACGTCGGTCAAGCTCTTGATCCGGTCAGAGATGGTCAGCTTGGGCAGCGACTTGGGCTCTCGAGAAATCTGCTCCCGAAGTCCCGGGATGTGGTCGTACTCGGCCTTGTCCCCATCGGGCTTGGCCGTGTAGATGTGGGCGTCGATGAGGGTGTGGCCGAAGATGCCAGGCTCGATGCCCGAGAAGCGGCTGAACAGGTGGAGCAGGAGCGCGTAGCTGGCCAGGTTGTAGGGCACCCCCAAGGCCACGTCGCACGAGCGCTGGGTCAGGTGCAGGCAGAGCCGTTGGCCATAGACGTCGGGAACCACCGTCGAGTGATACCGCTCCTTGACCTCGTTCTGCACGTTCAGGACAAACATGGCGTGGCAAGGGGGCAACTTGGCGACCTGAGCGTCACCGGGGGCCCAGGCAGAAACGACCATGCGACGCGAAAGCGGATTGCGCTGGAGTTCCCCTACGACCCAGCCAATCTGGTCGTTGTAGGGGCCGTCCAGGTTCACCTGGATGCCACCCGACCGGTAGTTGATGACGCCCTCACGGTGCACCGGGAACTTGCGCCATGCCGGGCCGTAGCAGTTGGCCACGCGACCATCCTCGAGATACCAGGGCTTCCAAAACCCGCAGTTGTGGCGCTCAAGGAAGTCCGCCTTGTCCGAGCCGGAGAGAAACCAGAGAAGCTCGATGACGATGTTCTTCCAGCTCACCGTCTTCGTAGTGAGCAGCGGGAAACCCTCACGCAAATCGTGCTCGTAGTAGTAACCGAACGTCGAGATGGTATCGACCCCCGTTCGATTCTCTTTGCGGGTACCGTTCTGAAGTACGTGTTTCACCAAATCTGTGTACTGTTGCATCTCAGAATCCTTCTTCCATGAGGTCGAAACGGCTTTTGATAGGACCCACGGGTTCGGCCGAGGGCCATGAGAGTTGAACCAAAGTGCCTGGGAGAACGCTGGAGGACGTCTTGTTTTTCACAACAAGGACAGTCTCTTCATCAAGGGCCTTGAGCGTGAAGTAACTCGAGTACGCCACGATTTTTGGTAACGCGTTTCGTCGTTGGAACCCGAGAACCACGGTTTTTCGCTCGGCACGGCACCGGTCAATGAGGGCCTGGGAATTTCGAGCAAAGCTCAAAAGACCATAGTCGTTGCGTGTGAAGGACACGGGGTCAATGACAATGACAGGGGCTCGCATTTTGAGAGCCATGAGAAAGCCCTCAAGCGCATCCTCTACTTCGATCGTCGGCACATTCGTGGGCCGGACCCCTTTGTCACAATCCACGAACACAGCGGCGTTCGAGTCAGCGATGGAAACCAAGAGTTTCCGCCGCGCCTCGAGCGGCTCCTCACTGTAGACGCAAGAAACCACCCCAGTGGGAAGCCCCTCGAGTTGGGCGTCAACACACGGCATCCCCGTCGAGATTTGCATGCTACTTTGACACCGGTCAGAATAAATCGTCGTCAAACATCAGGTCGAATCGACTTCGTGGCGCTTTTTTCTCACGAGAAAACGGCCGAGCGGAATACCCACTTTCGTTCATGACCATCTCATAGTCCTGGCCATCAACCCGAAAGACCCGAGCGAAGTCGTAGTCTTCATCCTCGTCCTCGGAAGGTTCGTTGAACTTGAACTGGTACTCCGTGATGGGCGGGCCTCGCTCCGGGGCTTTGAACGGCCCCTCCCCACCGACCACAATCGCTGCGTTCTGCACTAGCAGGATACCAAGGTCGTCGAGTTTGAAAGTAGGCTCTGGGGCGTCGATGATCACTATGGGAGAAGCTCTCCCATGCAACATGCGCAAAAGCCGGTCTAGCTTCTTGGTTTTGTTCCCCTCGAGCACATGCGGGTAAGCCTTCGGATGGTTGCACTTGACCAAAGTCCCGGGGTTGATCCGGGTGATTTCGGAAAAGAACTCCGTGAGCCCCACTCTTCGCTCTGCATGAATCAACGTGATCCCTGGAGAGGCAAAGCCTGCTCGAAAGGGGAGGCCAGGAATGCCGAACGGAATTATCGGCACAGGTGATTGCTCACCTTGGCCAAAACCTCATCCCACGTGTGCACACGGCCCGAGTGATCGAGGTTGCGCGTGTTGGGGATGTGCCACAGCATGGCCAGCTCGTTCGGGTGCCGCGCCTGCCAGTTGTTCACGTGCTCGGGTTTGTCATCCAAGAGGGCCCGACCATGAACTAGGTACTTCGCGCCCGTGTTCACGACACGCTTGGAAGGGATACCGAAGTGCTGCCACAACCACTGCGTTCGCTCATGCACCCAGGTCGGCGACCGGAAGGGGGTCGTCACGATGATGACGGTACCCAGCTTGGACAGGTTCTCGATGAACTGCTGAGCCCCCTCAGCGGGTTTCAGCTTGGCCGCGAACCCCGGCTGCTCGATGATCTGGAAGACCTTCTTGCGCTCCTCTTCCGAGAGCGTCCCGAAGATATCCCACTCGTTGAAATCATGTTGGGTGTAACTGCGGCCGGTTACCTCACTCATGATGTCGAGTGCAGGGGTTTGGAAGTCGGCCAACACCTCATCTACGTCTACCAATAGCTCGTCATGCATGCCCCCTGGTACACCGCTGGGTACATGCTTACGGTGTAGCCCAAACCATGATCTACTCGTTCAAAGTAACATCTCTCCGAGAGGTGGACGTCCCCCAACACTTCATCACCATCGGAAAGGGACTAGACACATTCACCGTCCGAACGGATGATGTTGATGCGCTGAAGGATTTCCTGCTAAATGAAGGCGTCTCGATTCTCGAGTGCAATCAGATTGACGACCTCGAGCCCGTCGAGCCACAGCCCGAAGTGGCCAACTACCTTCAGGGAGGGTTGAATGAGCGACAATGTCTGCCCACACTGCAAACAAACCATACCTACGACACCCCAGACGACGGCAACTGACACTGTCTTCTTGGGGTCAAGAGCTACGCCTTGGAACGACGTCCGAACCGACGTTTTGGGTGCTCTCTTCAAGGACTCGGAGCTTCGCCCCATCGTCCTCATCGGCGCTGTGGCGCACCACTTGAAGTGCGGCCTCGTAGAAGCCGAAAAGATCTTGGAACGACTCCAGAAAGAGGGGGCCGTCCGCGAGGCCACTGCGGAGGAGAAAGCCAAAGTTGGAGCCACCTTCGGCTATGTGGCAACCACTCCCGCCCCAACCCAGCTAGCTACCGCGCTCGAGCACGCCAAGAAGGCCGCGGAAATGGCTACTCTGGCCGCTCCGGTAGATAGCGCTCGTACGTAGCGTCCATCAGGTCGCCACGGGCCCATTGAGCCGCCTGGCTATCGCGGCCGGGCTCCATCACGTCGAGCCCCTTCGAACGCAGGTAGTCTTCACACTTCTCGAGGGAGAACTCCTTCTCAAAGAAGCGGGAGATCACGAAGGTGCGTTTCGAGCGCTCTACCCACACAGGGTTGTCCACCACTTCCGGGGGCTTCCACCCGAACGGAACGGCACCCTGTTCGATTGGCCGGAGCTGGGCTTCCAGCTTCGGCCGCAGGTGGTCCAGAAGCTCGTCCAGGGCCTTGTCCACGTCGCGCTGAAAGTCGTCCTTGTTCAACTCGATGGACTTCTGGAGAGACTCCAGGGCCTCGTCCTCGAGCTTCCGCATGAAGGTCTCGACCTTCCGGAACTCCTCATGGGTTACCCGGTTGAGCTGCCCCTTGCGCTCGAGCCGCACGATGCGGGACGACTGAGAGCGGGAGCTGTCCTCGAACTTCTCGTTCCCGTCGGTCGCACGCCACATGACCAACCGTTGGCGGTCCGTGTCGTAGACCCAGAGATACTTCCACTTGTTGGAAACCGGGCCCCGGATGATGCGAGGGTCGTTCCCGAACTCCTCCTCAGCCAAGTCCCCCAAGTCCCCGCCGTCCGTGGAGAGCACGTACTTGCGCCCCGCGATCAGCACGGTAGGGATCTTGGGCCCGCGGGGTCCGAGGGGCACAACCGGCCCCGCTACGTGCAAAGCCGCGACTCGAGCAATGAGGTCCAGGTCCGACATTACCCCAGGCACCTTACAAGTGAATCAACCGCCAGATTTCAGCGCCTCGTACTTCTTCCGAGCCGCTGCCAGACGACCCATAGCATCCTCACGGGCGGTCGCCTCGTCGTCATAGATCCTGGTGTTCTCAACGAACACGGTGTTTGGCCGAAGAAGAGTTGCCCCGATGATGTAAGTCGCGAGGCCCTTGAAATCGTATGGGCCATCCTCAGAGAGACTGCCACAGAAATAGGTAAGCCTGTCCTCGTCGCTCGCGTACTCCTCCGAGCTGAAAAACTCAACAAGGTCGGCCGCATCCGACATATCCCGCACCAACCAGATCTTCTTGATTTCGGCCATAGCTCCTCGTCTCAAGAACGCCCCAACGGCCGAGAATCTATACCGGATCAGTGCAGGGTCTCCACAATCACCCCGGTCAAGGCTACCTCAGAAAGCCGATAAACCTTGAGTTTCGACCAGTTGAGGTACAGAGTTCCAGTCAAAAACGCCTCCAACGTCCATTTGTCATGCACGTCGCGCCAGCGGGCCGAGTAGTCTTTGACCTCGAGCTTACCTGGGTCCCCGGGCAAGTGAACCACGATGCCGTCGGGGCCGTCCACCACAAGGGTGCGCCCGTGGACGTAGGGGGCTGAATCCGGAGAGGCCAGGTAGAATCCCTCCCCCTCCAAGGTCTCGACCTCTGCGGAGGCCCAGGGGGCGGCTTTGGTGAGGATGAGCGAGCCCAAGACTCGAGCCCACTGGGCAGTGATGACGGCCGACGACGCCGCGATCTGGTCGAAGTGCAGGTTCAGGGTGGTCCCGTCCTGCACCCCTGAGCGAACTCGAGCGGTCACGTCTACCGGGAAGACCTCGTGACCAAGCTCCCCCAGCTCGGGGGCCCCAAAGGGGAACCGTCGGAAGAACTCCGCCGCCGACCCAGTAGCCCCCTCAATGAGCTTCGGGAGTCGGGCATAAAGCTCCGCAGCCAGCTCCCCACGACCACCCCTGGTCGCGAGCCTCGTCCTCTGGTGCACCAGCGGGGCTGGCATGCGGGAAGGAGCCCGGGAGAGCAGGGCGGACTTCACCTGCTTCTCCCGCTCACTTTCGTGCACATTGACAGCGAGGAGGCTGGCGATCTCTGGCTTCACCTTGGGCTCGGGCACCACCATGCGACCGGACTCGCGCGGCACCATCTCGGGCTGGTAGAAGTCCTCGGGGCCCAACTTCGCGAGCGCTCGCCCGGTATCGGGTGAGATCACCAGGATGCTGTTGTCCCCTCCGAGCTGCTCGTGCTCGTCGGCCAGGAACTGCACCACGTTGGCCAACAACTCGGGCCCAGTGTCCTCGTTCAGGTAGGCCCGCAACCGCTCTTGCAAGAACGCCTGGTCAATCTGGCGAACCGTGAAGACCTCTTGCAGGTCCGACTTTTGCTGGATGAGGTAGCGGACCGACAGCAAAAGCTCCGTGTCAGGTTGGGCTTCGGAGACCACGGCAACCTGGAACTTGTGCTCGAGGTTGGAGTCCCCTGTTTTCACCAGATTGCTCATGCCTGCCTCACTTGATCAACTTGAACTGCTCGGAACGACGATCCGAAGCAAGCCGCGCCCGGACCCCATCATCCACGCTGGGGTCGTACCCCACCCACTCGAGGATGGCCTTGATCTCGTCCCCCATAGTAGTGATGAGCCTCGGCTTGCGCTCGAGCTGCTGGAGCAAAATCTCCTCGTCCAACCCTTTCTTCTTGGAGTTGAAGGACTTCACCAGGGACGACTCCATCACCTGTTCAATCTCGCGACCAACGAGAGACACCGATTTCTCGGCCAGATGGGCAAGGTTGAACTTGCTCATGTCCTGCCTCATCCGCTTGCCGTGAATCTTGAGGATATCGATGCGGTCTTCCTCCGATGGCAGGTCGAAGAAAAAGCGCTCGTCGAGGCGGTTGACCATTTCCGCGGGCAGGTTTTTCAGGCTGTTGGCCGTCATCACGATGCTCACGGGGGCTTTGGACTCCTGTGTCCAAGTGGAGAGGATGCCAAGCAGGCGAGACGTTGTACCCGCGTCGCTCTGCGCCGAGGAGGCCGACCCAGACAAGCTCTTCTCCGCCTCATCGACCCACATGATGCAAGGGGCCACCGAATCCACGATGCGAAGGGCTCGGTATAGGTTGGCCTCGGATTCACCCAAGGCTGAGGTGCGGATGCGCCCCATCTCGAACTGAACCAGGGGTAGCCCCCACTCGTTGGCCAGCGCTTTTGAGCACAAGCTCTTGCCGCACCCATGCACCCCCACAAGCAGTACGCCCCGAGGCGGCTGCAACCCGAACTTCTGACCCTCCTCGGTCCAACAGGCTTTGCGCTCCTGCGCCCATGCCTTGAACCGTTGCGCCCCACCCACGGAGGAGAACGAGATTCCCTCCGTGTTGACCAGGTGCACCAACTCGCTCTTGCGAATCTGTTGGCGCTTGTATCGAGCCACGAACTCGGGCTCGATGACTCGAACGTCTTGAGGGTGGTGTTTCATGCGCGAAGACACCACGGACAAAGACATAGCCGACTCGATTTCATACGAGGTCAGACCAGCGAACAGCCTGGTGGGGTTTTCCGGCAACTCCGGGACCTTGAGTTTCGCCGCCAAATTCGTCACCGTAGTCATCAACTCTTCGGGCGAAATCTCAGTTTCGTCCACGACCTCGATGTACCGCTGGAGCTTCTCCGGGATGTTGCGGCGGTGGTTCACGAAGATGAGGCACTTGGTGGAGTTGATGTCCTGGTGTGCCTGGTAGAGGATGTTCAGAATGCGCCGCACCACGTGGGCGTCCTGAAACCAACGGTCCGGGTCGAGGATGAGGTAGTGGTGCGCCTTGCCGTTTGGGACGTCGTTGTAGACCTTCATCAAGGCGTCGTTGATAGAAGCGATCTTCTGATCCGGAGCCGCAGGCTTCTTGGCCTTCCAGTCCTCCACCACTTCGGCGATGTTCTTTATCCCCGTCGTAGCGTTGTAGACCCACACCCTCTCTTCGTTCTTCTTCATCTTCTCGTGAAAATTCACGACGAAGCGGTCCTCCTCGTCAACAATGACGTACAGAGCTTTGGTAAAAGCCCGGAGGTGAAGTGACATCTCTTGGCTCAGCATCGCTTGGCTACCTCTCCTGAATCAAATACACCGAAAAAGGAAAGGGCCCGTCATTGCTGACGAGCCCTTTCACAGACAAGCTGTGTGAGGATCAGCCAGTCTGCCAAGTCAGCACAACGACCTTCTCGCCGTTCTCCTCAACGACGTCGCGGCCGATGATTTGCACGCCTTCTTTTTCCGACTCGCGGCGGTATTTCGCCTCGGCGTACCACTGGCGAAGAATGCTCACGTCGCTTTTGGTGACCTGATTGCCGGTCGTGTGGCGGACAGCATCCACGTCACCGCTGGAGACTTTGCCCGTGCGAAGATCGACGGTCGTTCCGTTGTAGATGCCGGTCTTGAGGGTGAAGACTTGCTGCGATTCGCTGAACTGAACCTTGTTGTTCCGCAGCGCATCGATCAAGGCTTCGCGGTCGTTGATGCTGGTTTTGATGGTCAAACGATGGGACATAGCGCTTTCCTTTTCCTCAACGACCTACGGTCAATCCCCGACGACCTCGTGCTGGGTCGGGGTGCAGTCGGGAAGTTCCTCGTCCGAGAGGACCTCGCCGACTCGCTCCGATACCCGGTACGACTCGGAGCACAAATGGCGCCCCCGATTCGTCACTTCCGTGACGACCCGTCCATCCGGGTAAAACTTGGCAATGCCGGTCATCGGTCCTTCGCTCATTTGGAATCTCCTTGGTTTGGTTTCGCAGCGGGTGTTCCCCCCTCTACACCGGTGCCCAGTTGAATCCGGGCTCCTCGTTTCACCAGCTTTTCATTGGAACCTACTGGGGCTGGAGCTTCCCAGGGATCACGCGAAGCTGGTTTTGCTTCAGGGGTTGGCCCACCTCGCAACATGACCCCTTCTTGTCGAGGGGTATTGATGAGCACCACGTCCTGAGTCAGCGTTGTGCTCAGAATGCGAGGCGGGGGCGGTTCCGGCGGAAAGACCGCCAACGGAGCTTGGGCTTCATTGACTGGAGGGCGGATGTCTTCCGGAACCTGAACCGTGGTTGGCTTCAAATCCCGAGGGTCGTCCCAGCTGCCCTGTTTCCCAGGGGGCGGAGGCGTGAACATCTTGAACTGCTGCCCCTGGATTACCTGAAACCGAGGGTCGCTAGGGTCCATCCTGGGCACGTCTGTAAACAGCCGCTCCTCCCAGTGAAGGACTCGGTCGTCAAACTTGGTTTTCCTGTGGAGACTGCGGGTGCATTCAGGCTGGTAGCACCGGAAACAATGTGTCTCCTGCAAGTGCTCGAGCGTTACCCCAGGGGTGAGGCAATCCTTAACGCAATCTCTACGGGCCATACCCAAGCCGCTCTATCAAAGGTTCAGTTCACGGAGGCGGGCATTGAACATGCCCTCGTCCACCGTGAGCGGGATTTGGTCGGGGTCGATCAAGATCTCCCCCGTGGTGATGTGTTTGAGTCGAACCAGCTTCCCGCTTTCCTGGTTGTAGGCGTGATGAACGGCCTGCCAAACCTGGCTCACACTCTGTGTGCTTAGGTTCGCAATCCATGCTTCAAACACTGGGCGGTTGCTGGTTGTCGTTCGAGGGGCCGCTGGGGCCACGTACGCCTTTGCCTGAGCCGCTGGAGCGGGGGTAGAAGGCACTGGGGTGGCCGGGGGCGGCGGAGCCCCACCGTCGCTCGAGGAAGGCGGGGGCGGGGCCGCTGGAGGCGGAGTGTGCCCGTCCTTCTTCCAATCGGGTACCAAGTAGGGCTCAAGAAAATCGGGCACCCTCTGGTAAACCCGGTCTCCCACGCGCATTTCGCTGCTCTTGAGGGGCTTGTCACCGGGCTTCTCCGGCTTGTGCTCCCCGTGAAGGATCTTGTGCAGGTCGTACTTGGCGTCCCAGCTCTTGTCGATGAGGGGCTCGGCAACCAAGGGCACCTTCCAAGCCTTGTCTCCTCGCGGAATACGGCCGGGGAAGGTCATCCACTCATCAACCACCGGGGCCACTTCCATGATGTGCTCGAGCTTGACCTCGAACACGATTTCATCGTGCACCGTAAGCATCATGCGAACGATGTCGTTCTGGTACCAACCGCGCTGGTAGAACGTCTTGTGGAGTTTCACCATGGCGATCTTCATGATGTCCGCACCAGAACCCTGGATGGGATAGTTGATCGCAGCGCGCTCACCCCCGGCCTGGATGGCCTTCTCGGGGTTGTCGATTTCAGGGATCGGAATCCATCGACCAAAGGCGGTCCAAACGCCCTTCTCCATGTGGACGCGCTTCTTTTGCGTCGCAACCCACTTGGCGAATGTCGGCAGACTCTTGTCGAAGTTGCTCTTCCTTCGGGCGGCTTCGGTGGGGTTACACCCGGTGGCACGCATGATGGCCTGCTGACCACCACCGTACACGAGCGAGAAGTTGGCCATCTTGCCCGCTTGGCGCTCTTGTTTTGTAACGTCTTGCTTGTTGAAGAAAGCTCGAGCCGTGATGGAGTGCAAGTCGCCAGAGCCTTCCAGGAACTCCTTCTCCCAGATCGGCTCCTTCGACAGGTTGGTCACGATGCGCAGCTCTTCACCGGCAAAGTCCACCTTGAGAATCACATACCCAGGACGTGCGATGAACGCTCGACGAAGGGCCGTTGCCACCTTCGGCTTCTTCTCATCGTAGCCCGAGGGAATGCCGTGGATAGGCACACCACCATAACCGTGGTCGGGGTCGCCTGCGGGAGCGCTGAAGCGACCCGTAGCGGCACCGACCTGCCGGAACTGGTAGCGAAGGTCCCCGTACTGGTCGCAGTTGTTCGCCATGCTCTTGAGGTAGGTGCCGACGACCTTCTCAACCTGCCGGAACTTGACGATGGTGACGAGAATGGGGTTGATGTTCGAGTTCTCCTCGACCAACTTTTCCAAGGTATCGGCGTCAGTCTTGTACTGACCCGACTTCTCATTCATCTGCGGTTTGGGCTCCATGTTGAGCCCGTTCGGGCTCGCGAAAAGGAACTCAGAGAGCTGCTTGGGCGACTGCGGGTCGAAGTCCCGGAACCCGTGCTGGGACGCCAGGGCGACGATTTCAGCGCGATAGATGGCCGATTCCTTCTCGGCTTCCGCGAGCAAGTTGCGCACGTAGTCGATATCGATTCGGATGCGGTTACGCTCCATGATGCGCGTAACCTGTGTGACCTGCTTCTCGAGTCGGTAGGTCTGGTTGTACTTGGGGCTGGTGAGGATCTCCTGCATCTCGGGTTTGGTGCAGTGCAGGAACGTGCAAATTGAGTCACCGCCCCAATACCAACGGCACTCGTGAGGGTCCAGCTCGGGGAACGAAATCTTGCGCCCGGGAGCGAAGCATTCCTTCAGCTCAACCATCTCGTAAGGTACCGTCGAGCCATTCTCGATGACGGGCTTGCCCCTCTCGTCCATCACTTGAAGGTTGCGCTTGGACTTGTCCTTCAAACCCAAGCTTTTGTCGCTCGAGAGTTTCGTGAAGTACATGAGCATCCCGTCCTCGAAGGACTCAGGATGCCACCAGTCGATGCCCGTGACGGGGTAGAGGAACTCCTGGTCAAACTTGGCGTGCCAGAAGTACAGCTTGACCTTGCCCGGAGTCTTGATGACAGGGCTACCAAGAGGGTCGTCGGCGAGGGCCGCGGGGTCGATCTCCGGTTGGGCCGCAAGGCAGAGACGTCGAATCTCCCGGCTCACCACGTCGAGGTCAACGTTCTTGGCCATCTCGGCGGTGTGCCGAATCGGAATGTAGTAGCCGTCTCGACCATTTGGGCTGATGCAGTACCCCACGATTTTGTGCACGGTTTGGGGCACACGCACGGGGGGATTGGCCGGGTCCCAGAAGCACTCGTACTTCCCGGTCAACGTCGCCGGGTCATGCCAGTAGATGCGATTGTCGAGGCCCTGGGTCTCGAGGTCGAGCGACGCCCTACCCGATGCAAGGCAGGCGTCAATCAACTGAACCAGCTGCTCCTCATTCTCGATCAGGATGAAGTTGTGATACTTCATCCACGGACGTTCCTTGATGTTCACGTCCTTTTCCGGAGTGACCCCCATCGACGCCATCATGGCCATCGGGTCGTCGTCGTCGGTCTCCATCGGGGGCAGAGATTGCGGCGCGGGCTGAGCCTCCTCTTGCAGTGGTGGCAGGTCGTCGTCTTCCATTTCAGACACTAGGTACCCCCTTATCTTGAACGAGCACGATATACACCCCCTCCTTCCAGAGTCTGATCAGGTCGGAGGCAAGTTTTCTAGCTTCTGGCTCTTCGATCCCTTCGGGTTCGAAGCAGACGCGTAAGATTTTTGACCTTGGTACGCAGTGTTTTGCGTCGTAAAGCGGGCAGGTACCCCGCTGAAAGCAAACTGGGTGCGGTAGTTTCCTCAGCGCCCCATCGGGGGGAATCCCAAGCTGTTGCACGAGAGGTTTGGACCAGCGGTAAAGGGCATGGTCCATGTCCTCCTTGGAAACCACTGTGAGAAGCGAGGTGATCGGACTACCTTGGAGGGCTCGCCACTGGGGTTCCCAAACACCGTCTTTCGAGTAAATGAGGTACAGCTCGAGGTCCCCCATCTCGAGTGTCTTGATCTTGAGCCGTCTAGGCACTGCGGATTTTCTCTCCGATTTTGTCCAGGATCAGCCTGGCCCGCTTCTCGGCGTCCTCTGGTGTAATGAGTTCCCGCTCGAGCGCGTGGTAAAGACTGTCGAGCAACTTGCCTATGGTCAGAAACCCACGCATGTCGAAACAGGGCTTGCCCTCTTTCAGGCGGTTCTCACAGACATGCAGGAGCTGGTAGACCTCGTCGAGCTTCTCTTCCTTGGCCTCGTCTACGCCGTCTTCGATGTAGTCGTATTCGGGAGCGTCCGGAGCAACAATGCCAAACGCCTTCTCGAGGCCGCGGAGAGCGACACCAAATTTCATGGTCTCGTCGCCGTGGAAGTTCTTCCACAGGGACACGATGTCCCAGCGCTTCTGACACGTCCAACAGTAGACCCCAGAGGGGGACGAGCCTCCCTCTGGGTACACACGCGCGGAGGGCTTCTTATCGTCGCCGTGGAAGGGGCAGGAAATCTGCTCTTCCGAGGTTGAAGTGCCGCTCTTCAAGGAAACCCCGAAGTGCCGCAGGACGTCGTGAGCGGAGACCGCCGCCCGTAGGGTATCAAGCCTCTGCTTGTTCCAACGGGAGAAGGTCTCGTTCTTCTCCTTCTCCCGGACCGACTTCTCGTAGCCCTGGTCCCCTACTGAACGGCGCATAGCCCCTCACTTAGCCCAGGAAAAGCTCGTTGATTGCATCAGTGGCGGCTCGGAAGTCGTCCACGGTCATACCCTTGTCCGAAGACGTGGAGAGCGGGTCAAGGTTGCCCATACGACGGGTTTTCCAGTCGATGGTGCAGTTGAAGGGGGTGAACATGGGTCCATCACGACGCTTGAGGCAATCGAAGAACGGCGTGCCTTGTTTGCGAAACTCTTCGTTCAAGTAGGTGGTCGTGACAATGTCCGCCGAACGCTCGGCCTCGTTGGCGTAGCTGAGCGCGCGGAGCTTGTATCGCCCTTCCATCTTGTCCGCGTAGTCCTTACCATCGCGGTTGATCTGGAAGAGCATGAGCACAGGCACTTTCTCACCATGGTTGAACTGCAACGCCAACTTCTTCGCATCACGAAGAATCGAATTGAGTTCAATCGTGTAGTCTTTGCCGCGCTTGTGCTTCTTGGCTTCGACGAGACCACCATGGTCGATGACCAGGAGGTCGATTTGGTTCGAGTTGTGGGCGATCTCAGCCTGCACCCGAATGTCATCGATGGTGACGTCCGAGTCCGGACCCCACACTTCGAACGTCCCGTACTCCGGGTTCTTCGAGAAGTCGTCCGCCACCATGTTGAGGAACTTCTCCTCGTCCGGCGTAAGCTCGCCGTTCTTGACCTTCTCGTAGTCAAGCGGGGCGAATTTGGCAGGGTCGAGGCCGTTCAACTCAGCCCAGGCCCGGAAGCGGCCGTTCGAGCTGTGCATCACGTAAATCTGCTGGCGGATCTGCTCGTAGGGCATCTCCAAGGTCACGTAGAAAACGTTGCCTCGGTACCGTGTCACCAGGTTGTAAGCCCAGTTGAGCGCAAACGTGGTTTTCAGCTCGCCCGTGTAGGCCGCGTGAAGCCACATCTCACCTTTTTTGATGCCCTTGACGATCTTGTCGATGTTGTTGATGCCGCAGAACTTGCCCCAGGTGAGGTTTTTGTTCGCCTTGGCCGTCTGGTACTCGGCTTTGACCTCTTCGCCATCCTCGCGGATGTTGCCCTGGATGCGTGACGAGCTGTTCTGCACCAAGAGGCGGTGCACGCTCTGAACCACGTGCATGACGCCGTCACGAAGGCCCTGCTTCTTTTCCTTCTCAATGATGAGGCCCTTGGAGATGATCTCCATGCCCTCTTTGAAAAGCTTGATGGCCCCGAACTTGTTCTGCTCCTCGAGCGTGGTCGAGAGCAGGTGCGCGAAGTTGGTGCGCACGTATGGCGTGACGCCATCGAGGTCTTTCAGCTTCTCGATCGCCTCTTGGTCCTTCTGGGCCTCAAAGTAGTCCACCAAGGTTTGCTTGGCAGGTACCTCGAGCCGCTGCTGGAAATACCGGACCGAGAAGTCGTAGATGCGCTTGTCGGGCGGGGCGTTCCACTCGATGCGCGAAGGGATCAGCTTCTGAAGGTTGGACACCAGCTCAGGCTGCTTGACGTCGCCGTAGTCAAGGATGCTGCGAAGAATACCCTTGCTCATACGATGTCGTCCCTCGTGTCTTTCTTGCCCTTCTTGGACTTGTAGCGAGAGGGCTCGGAAACCTCATTGAGAACCGCATCGTGGACGGGAGCTTCCATCCTTGATTTGCGCGGGGGCGGCGGGGTGGACGGCGTATCTTCCTCCTCCTCATCCACAGCCAAGCCAGGTTCATGGCTGCTCTTGGGCGGCGGTACGTAGCTCTTCTTCTTGGTCAGGTTGATGGTCTTGAACCGGGCCGAGATGTAATCCGCCGTGTCCTCGGAATAGGCGAAAAGCCCCGGCCCCCAAAGCATGTCGGGCTCCGGGCTTTCCACGATCCAGGTCGGAAGCGACGCGGCTTGCCGGATCAGGAGGGCTTCTTTCAGGATGCCGGGCATCGCAACGTTCTTGTGCCCGAGAAACCCTAGCTTGATGATGACCAGGTCGAAGTCAGTCCCGATCAGGTCCGACAGGGAGTTGTAGACCGGAATCTCCTCTCGCTTCTTTTTGTTTTGCTTGTCGTAGGACTGCTTCCCCAGGTAGACCGTTCTGAGCTGCTCGTCCGTGACAATGTGTATGCGGTAGTTGAGGTCGGTCGAGTACAACTTCCACGTGAGCACGTACTTGAAGTGGGAGCACAGATCCGCCCACCAGCCTTTGATGAAAAGGTTGGATTTGGTCTCGTCTACCTCCGGTGGCTCCCCAGGCTCCGGCGGCACGTACAAGGGCGAGGAAGGAATCCCAGGGGCCGAGGCAATCTCGGTCCCCACCTTGAGCTTGAACATCTTGGCGAAGCCGCAATGGCATCGTACCCAGGTGTCGGTCTCTCCCTCGACTCCTGGTTTGGTCAAAATGCGGCCAGCTCCACCGCATTTTGAGCATACCTTCTCCTCTTGAGGCATCTGCAAACCCCCTCAGCGGAACCGTCTACACCGGGGGATCACTTCTCTCGGAGGGCGAGCGCAAGTTCTCGGATTTCTCCTTCTGGTCGCTCGAACCTGAGAGCGCCTACCGCTGCCTCGCCAATGATTTGGTCGATCAGGCCCTTCTTGCGCCGCAGTTTTGCGATAACTTTGTGGTCGATAGACTCTCGAGCTTTCCCCTTCTTCCCGGGGCGCTCGGCCACCAGGTGGATCGCCAAAACCTTCTGATGAGGGGAGCCAATACGAATCATTCGCCCCAAAAGCTGTACGTAGTTGCCCCAAGACCATGGCGTCTCGAGGAAGACCATTGCTCCGGCCATCTGGAGGTTGATGGCCTCGGACCCCGCGTCCGTGATGATGATGACCCGAGTCTTGCTCTTGGGGTCCTGGAACTCGTCCTGCGCCTTCTTGCGCTGTTCAGATTTCTCCGCCCCGGTGATGCGAACGCTCTTGATGTGCTCCTTGGCCAGAAGCTCCTGGAGCCGTCCCGCCCACGACTCGAACCGGGTGTAGAGGATGACCTTCTCGTCATCGAACTCCTCCGTGAGCAGGTCGATGAGTGCCGCTTCCTTGGCGCTCTTACCCTCGAAGGTATCTTTGTCAGTGACGTCGTCCCCCTCTTTGAACTTGAGCAGGTGGAGCGAGTTGCACACCTCTTGGGCGTAGATGAGGCCGGTGAGGTCCTTCGTCTCCTGGAAGTCCTTCAACTCGCCATCGCCCATGAGCATGAGACCCTCGAGCGCCTCTTCATACTTGCGGTCCTCCGCCGGGCTCAGCTCGCACAGGATCTCGCGGGTGGTGAGGCTCGGAAGCTCGTCCGACACGACGTGCTTGGGCCGACCGTAGAAGAACGGGTCGATGGTGGAACGGAAGTGGGTCAGGTTCTTGTACCCGACCACGATGGGTACCTTGGCCCCGCCCTTCACTCGTTGCAGCTCCGTGACGCAGTAGTCGTCCATGAACCTCGTCTTGGACGAGAACGTCCCGGGCCGGATAACCTGGTAGATGCCAAAGCCCTCCATCAGGTTGTTCTTCAAGAGGGTCGCAGTAAGGCCCCAAACTCGCTGACTCCGCTGAGAAAGGAACTTGCACGTTTGATGGGTCTTGGTGCTTGGGTTCTTGAACGCTGTGGCTTCATCGAAGACCACGAGTAGGTCCTTCATGTTCGCCGTAATGGTGTCGAGGAACCCGCTGCCAAGAGCCCCCTGCGTGCCCTTCTTGGAACCCGCTGGGACTGCCTCTTTGGTCACTCCATGGTCCCAGTCGCGAACCATCGAGTGGTAGTTCACGACGAGCAGAGAGGGGGTCTTGGTCTTGGACCAAGTCTCGTAGGCTTGAAGCCGTGTCTTGAGCGACCCCGTTGCCACATGGACCGTGACGCCGGTCGAGAACTTGTCCACCTCAGCGGCCCACTGCCGAATCGCCGACTTCGGGCACACTACGAGTACCTTCAACGCTGGAGAGCGCTCCCAGAGATAGCACATGGCCCCAATCGCCTGGAGCGTCTTCCCGAGGCCCGTGCCGTCCCCGAGAATCATGCGGTTCATGGCCAGCAGGTGAAAAACACCTTGAACCTGATAATACCGCATCCGGAAAGGTTGAATGGAGCCGTCAATTGCGACGATCTCTTTGCGAAGCATGGGAGTCGGTCGTAACTCGACCGTTTTGCTATCTCGAACCTGCTTCAACTTCTCGTACGTGGCGAGGATCTTGGGGTCGTTCAGCGTGGTGAGCATCGACCCCTTTACACCACCTGGGTACGTGTCAGAACCCGAAGTAAAGACCCGCTTGAGGGTTTGACCTTAGTGTCCAGAACGAGAAGGCGTACCCAGCAAACGCCCCAAAGTTACGGGTAATGTCGTAACCTACCCCCAGACCCGCAGAACGAAACCCTGTTGCCACGTTCACGTTGAGGTCTTTCCAGTAGAAGAATTCCCACAAGAGGCCGACGTCCACCGCATCCTGGGGGCTACGTTCAACCGCGTCGAGGAAAAGGAAGCTCCCAGCGAACTTGACGCGAAACCGAAAACCCCAAACGTCGGGGACCTTCTTGGCCACGATGACATTGAGGCGAGCTTCGGCATCCACCGTGTAGTGGCACCACTTCATCCTCATGGTCAACGGATGAGGGGCCGCCCCCGAGTAGTAGACGCGGCCGTCCTCGTCCGTGGTGATCGTAAACGAACCCATCTCGTAGGTGGGTACTTCGGTCTTGAGGCACTTGGCCTCTTCGGCCAACGTGATCAGGTCTTGAAGGTCTTGGTCCGCCACACAGGTACTGCCTGCCTCGCATTGAGCGAACCCCTGGAGCGGAGCGAGCACAAACGCGAACACTGAGAGCAGCAGAGCCTGGTACATGGGAGACCTCACTCGAAACGGCTTGCCACGCGGAGCACCATGGAGGCTGTCTTGGTGCCTTCCTCGAGCTTGCCTTTGTTACTCTTGAACCACTTGGCCACCGAGCTGACCGCGGCCTCCAGGGATGGCGCTGTGGTGCGACGGATCTTCACGTCCCCTTTCGACACCGGTTTGACCTCGAACTTGTCCCCGCCTGCCGGAAGGATGATGAGCTGCACTGTGAAATGCGGCTTGTCATCCTGGTACTTCTCGAGGAACTGCCGTTTGGCGTACGCCTCTTCGTCCTCCCGCTCATACGTGACTTTGATGCCACGATGAGTGGTCGAGTTGTACTCGACTTTGATCAGGTTTCCGAAGAGTGGCTTGAGCTGCTGCTCGAGCGTGTGGGCGGCTTGGGTCAGGTCCATCACTTCTTGTATTTCTTCAAGAGATCATCGATGCGCTGAGCCGAGACCTTGGAGTTGTCTGTGACCTTGGTTGTAGTCACTTCTGGCTTCACCACGACCTCTTGGGCTACCTCTTTGCTGGTAACCCCCACGGGAAGCTCCACTTCGATGGGCTTTTCGTTGGGTGGATCAATGACAATCTTGCTGTCGTCCGAAAACACCCCGGTCTTCTCGATGGGAAGCACCTCGGCCTGGGTTTGCCCCTTGGAATCAGGCTGCCCAATCTCAATGGGCTTGCCGTCAGGCGCAACACGGCCTTTGTCCACCGTGTTGGCCTTCTCAATGGCCTTCGAAGGGTCATCCTCGGGCTTGCCCAGGAGCTTCCCCAAGAGGCCCCCAAACTTGGCCTTCTTGCCAGTCATGAGGGTGACCACGACCAAGACAACGGCCAGAATCAGCCCCAGGTACTTCTTGGAGCCTTCCCAAAGCTGGAGGAGCTTGGCCTTGATCCAATCCCACATGGTCAATCCCCTGCCTTGGGCTCATCCGCTGGAGGCAGAGAGTCCAGCACCGGCGGCGGGATCGAAGGCGGGTCCGATGGCAACCCGGGGACAGGCTTCGACTTCAACCACGAGCGAACGCGGCCGTAAACCAACGCCGACAACATGCCGCAAACGGAGCCGAAAAGCATCCGGCCGCCCGCAGAGGTTCCCACCATCGCGGGCCACTCAAACGCCTTCATGAAAAAGCCAAGGATCGTCCCGTTCGCAATGGGCCCAATCGGCAAGGCAATCTCAGCGTAGTAACGGTTGGTCCGGATTTTCGGCCAGACCGTCTCGAGTACCCGCCGAATCACGTAGGTCATGGCATAGATGCCAAGACACAACATGAGCATTTGTGCGCTAAAGAACACCTCAAACAACTGATCCATGGCGCCTCTCTTTGGTAAGAGCGCGCCAGTGATAGTTTACCGGTGGGAGATCAGTCTTCGGAGACCGAAAGGGAGTCGGCCACTTCCACTGAGTGGTTCGTGCCTTGCCGTGGCGGCTCAGAGGGCGCTGGAGCGGGCTCCGGCTCAACCACCGGCGGCGGAGGCGGAAGAACCTCCCCCACCTTGAGCTGCTCCCACTTTGAGCACCAGAGAAGACGCTGGCGGAGGTCGTCCCGTTGCTGAGAGGTCAGGTGGGGATTCGACTGCAATTGCAGAAGATGCTTCCGAGCCTCAGCCGCGCCTTTGGCCCGGATTTCCGCTGGTACATCGTAAAGGGTCAGAACGCCACGCGCCACAAATCACCTCGGCTCAGGTCAGAAGGTTCGGTTGGCCACTGTGATCGTGTTCGGGTCCACATCATAGTGCACGTGGTTTGACACCAGGGGGTGACCCTCGATGCGGTACAAGTCCGCCGCCGCGTACCCTTCTCTCGTGCCATTCGTCCCGATAATCACCTCGGAGGTGTACCCGTCGTTGCTGAGCCTGGAGGCGTTTGTGACCACGAGCATCATTAGCTCGTCGCCCGCACTGGCCTCGTTCGCCCCCACGTTGGTAACCGAGTTGCGCACCAGGAATGCCCGACCTGTGATCAAGTTCGTGTCGCGGCCCGTGCCCTCCTGGTGGTCGTACGTGGCATGCAGCTCGCCGCCCGGGTGGCTACCCGACCCAAGGAAGACCGAGCCACCGCGGTTCGTGCGGAAGTTGGTCAACAGAGCATAGTTGCCCGTCTCGCCATCCACATGCACCAGGGTGTCCCCAGGAACCCCAGGAGACCGTTCCGCCGTCTGAACCTCAACTTCTTCGTACTCGGCCGACGAGGCAACCAAGCTCGAGATGCTGGTTCCAGTACCAACCGAGTTGGTGTACCGGAACGGAGCCTTGTTCGTGTCGGAAAAACTTCCGCCATGGAACTGGTAGTCCTTCCAGAACGCACCCAGGGGGAGGCGCTCTGTGCACCCGAGATAGTCCTGGCTTACCTCACGGTCATTCGTGACCGACAGGGTCGAACTCAAGTGCCCCGGAAGGATGGGGGGCCGAGGAGCCACGCCCGAAGAAGGTGGGTAGTTAGTCAAATCTTCTCGGCCCACGTTGCGGAAGTCGTACTGGTTGACTTCGACGATGTCCCCGGAAAGGCGACCGGTGCCGAGAGTCGTCACGAATCCAATCGAAGCCAAAATCTCGAGTGGCTTCTGGTTTGGACGCGTGAGGTTCGTGAGGTCGATTTCGGACGATTGAACCTGGTAGGCCACCGAACTCGACAACGGGCCCGCGGAGTAGGGGATGTCCACGTAGCTCGTCTGGGAGCCCCAGGCGTCGCCCTGGTAAGGCGTACGGCTGTAGTTCACGAGAGCCGTGTCCGCCGCCGAAATGGGCGCCGGGATGATGGCCGACGGGCCTGCGATGAAATTGCTGAGGTTGGTCGCCCGGTTGCCCGTGTTGGCACCCGTGCCCGTAGGACGGTTCCGCGAAAGCACGAGGCGGAACGGCTTGCTGAGGTCGAACGCACCACGGTCGAAACCAAAGAGGCTGGCCTCGATGACATAGTGGGCCGACTCAAAGCTCGCGATCGGGGTCGGAGACTTGGTCAGGTCAAGAACGTCCGCATTGAGCACGAACGTCGAATCCCCGTCGTCGTCGATTTCGATCCAGAAGGTCGGGCCTTTGAAGTCCTGTCGGAGCAGGTTCTTCGCACCACCGCCACCGATGCTCGCACGAGTGGAAGGGTTGAAGGCCGAGCCATTGGTCTTGTAGTCGCTGGCCTCGTACACCGCGAAGAGGCGAGCGATACCATAAAAGGGCGGAAGCTCGAGGCCCTTGCGCCCCATGCCACGCTGGTCGGTGAAAAAGCGAAGGCCCGCAAAGGTGTTGCCACCGAACGAGAACGTCGCGTTGTACGTGGCTGGAGTGGTCGAAACGCCAGAGAAGTTACCCGTGGACAGCGCTGCATAGGACAGCGTGCCGTTCACGTAGTTGATGTACTGGCGGTTGTGGTCCGGGTCGTTGAGGTTCGTGTTCAACCCCTCAAGCGACTGGAGCATGTAGTTGATGCCGTTGTGGAAGTTCGTCCCGTTCACAGGGAGGATCGGCACTCGCACTTCGCCCCAGCCAGGTACCAAATGGCGAGGCAACGTGACGTAGAAGTTCTTCCGGTTTGCATCGGAATCCGTGGTGCCACTGAAGAGGCCCAGCGGGTCCGTGGTTGTCCACTTCGACGTCGTCCCATCCAGCTTCTTGAGCGGCATGAGCGACTGTGTGTGGTGGATTCGATAGTCGATGCCCGTGGCCGTGGGGATGTTCCGGTCCACCGTGAACGTGGTTGCACCCACGGCACCCGTGATTCGGTACCTTCCAGCCGCAAGGCCCGTGTCGATGATGAGGGTGTCATCCGCTTGGACGTTGGCACCCGAGAAGTTCTGAGTGCTGTCCGTGAACGTCAGGGTCAGGTTGGAAACGCCAGCCGTCCCCGTCGTCACAGGTGACGAGTAGGGATTGGCCGACGTGCCGTCCAAGGCGTGAACCTGGGTCGGGAACGACACGTGGCGGAAGGGGGACAGGATAACGGTCTTCGACCCCACGTCCGCATAGGCTTCCGCCGTAACGGGGAGGAGATTCTTGTACTCGTTGTTCCGGTACTTCGACCAGAGGAGCGCCCAAGAGGTTCGGAGAGCAGGCAGGGGAGACGTGGAAATGTTCACGCCCGACTGCTGCACCATGAGCGTTGCACTGGGGTTATACAGCAGGATGTTGTGCAGAGCGTCCGGGCGACGGGACAAACCACGCCCACCGCCGTACTGCACGTGCATCGTGATGTAGACGTCCCGAGTAGACGGGAACGGAGAACCCACACCCTTGAACTTGATCGTAATGTCGTCGTTCGGTCCGGGATTGTTGGGGGTCACCTTGTAGCGGTGAGGCGGAAGAGGGGCTTCGTCGCCGTCCAAGCGAACTTCAATCGCACCACGACCCCTACGAATTACGTAGGAAACACTCGAGTCCGTGGGGAGGTTTTCATCCACATGAACTGAATCGTTTCCATTTACCGTGTCAATCAGATAGGAACCGGCAGCGGGTCCAGTGAAGATGACCAGAGTGTCCCCAGGAAGCACCGAACCCAAGTTGTTGGTGTCCGTGAAGGTCCGGGTGCCGTTGGTGCTACCCGTCGAGCCACTTGCAGGAGCCTCATTCAAGAACCGAACCTGGTCGCCATCAGCACCAGGGACCGTATTCTTGAACTGCGCAATGGCGACAGTGATTTCGTCGCCATTGCCGTCCCCAAGGGTGGACTCGGCGGTCCATTGACCCGGGGTAGTACCCGAGGGGGACGCCAAACTCGTCACCGTTGCGCCAATCGCCAAGGAGAAGTTCAGGTTCTGCACCTGAGCAAACCCGGGGGACTGCACTGCGGTTGCCGAGGGAGTGCAGATGACTTCGACCTTCTGCTGCACCGGAGCATCCGAATAGATCATGCGGATGTTGTCGGGAGCATCGATCTTCGTCACGCCCAGACCAGCCGCCGAAGCGCTGATACGGTCCTGGTACGCCACGAAGGTTCCCTGGGTGCTGCCACCGGAACGCTTCCAGTTCGCCCGGAGCTGCCCCTTGAGGAGCTTGTCCAGGTTCGACTGCAAAAGCGTGGCGTAGTTGAACCCGTTGGGATTCACAACGTGACGAAGGTCCAGGACGTCGGTCGCCGCAATCTGGTCTGCAAAGAGGCCGTCCGGGCGGCCGGACAACACCTTCACAGGGGCGCCCGCTGGGTGAGCCTCTGCCTTCGTCCCGTTGACTCCGCGACTCACACCACTCACGGTCGTCCCCGTGATGGCTTGGTACGTCATCAACTCGTCCCCAATTTGGATGAGCACTGGGGAAGTAGGCGAAGCCGGGAGCGGAATGTCCGTAGCCGAAGCCAACGTAAACGTCGTGGCGGTCGAAGTCATGGACGACGCAATCGACGGGGTCGTCGAGAAGGTCCTGATGCCGGTACGGTCAGTCGCCGTGGGGTTGCGGTTGAAACCACCGTTCAAATTCTGGCTGGGGTCGGGAGACCAGGCCACCCCGTTGCGGCGGAAGACGACGCAAAGCGGGATTGCGTAGACATACCCATCCACCGTGCCGAGAGCGTTCTCCGTGCCGTCTCCAGCACGCCAGAGGCCCGCATCGCCAAGCTCCTGCCGCATGTTGGCGAAGGTGTACGACGTGGCTGACGAGGCCGCGCCCTGAGCCTTCACCGTGGTGGGGTCGAAGCCATCCGGATAGGTCGCGAGGCCAATGAGACCCTTCACGACACGGATGCGGTATTGAACCTGGACGCGCTGAGTGGTCTCAAACCCAATAGCCGGGTCCTGGATGTCGTCGCTGAGGTAGCTGTAGCCGCCCTCGACGTTGCCATAGCGGTAAATGGCCGAAGCCGACGGCTTGTTCAGCGTGCTCGGAGTCGAAGGCACGCGAGCCTGCCAAACCTCGAGAAACACGAAGTCGGAACGGAAATCGCCGCTGTTGGACGGGGGCGGGTCGAGCGTGATCTTGTTCGTCGTATCGACGTTGTTGGGCGAGCCCGGAGGAGTACCGGTCTTCGTACCCGTCACCGGGATGAGCCACCCGTTGACCACAGCCCACATGATCGAACGCTTCTCGCCACTGCGCTGACGGCCAAACTGAAGCCAATTGCTCCAGCTCGAGTCAGTGACGAAATCCTTCGAAGTGTTGACTTCGTTCCCCAACCACCCCGAGGGGGTGTTCCGCATGATGAACTGCTGACGCCAATCGGTGTCGAGCTGCTGCATCAGGTTCAACTCAGCATCCGTAGGGGGCTTGCCCTGCTGCCAGATGACTTGAGTGAACTGAGCTTGCTTGGGGTCCAGGACGCGGCTCACGCCGCCGCCAAACTTGTCCGCCATGGTCTTCTCCGATTCGATCCGTTCTTGCCGTCAATCGTGGTCGCGCACTAAAACAAAAGTGCCCAGGACCCGATGAAGACCCGACCACGTACGGTCACGTCAGTTACCCGCGTAAATCGAAGAATCACCTGGGTACCTTGAGAACCATTAGGGATAGTTAAAAGTGCTTTGTCCGTTGCGGAGATGAAGTTAACTCCACCGTCAAAGCTGACTTCCGCAGTCACATCAACGTCCGGGGCCACTTCTCGGTAGGACCGCTGAAAGGCTGAGGTGCGGGCATCCGAATCGACAACCTCGAAAAGCTCGTAGGTCAACGTCGCTTGAGCCGGGCCTGCACCAGGGCCGCCCCACGTGATCCCCAGCGGAACCGTCTCGAGCACCGGGACTTGGACGTCAGTGGGGTACAAAGCCACCGCCCCATTCTTGCCGACAAGCACGCCTGTGCTGTTCGCCAAGTTCACCCCGCTCTCATCGAGCATATCGTCGTAGGCAATCTGGGTGAAGAGGCCGTAGGTACCCAAAATCCCCGCGTACTTCTTTGTGATGAGGTCCGGGAGGTCCGTGGGGTTCTGCACGATCACGTCGTCAGGCACCCGAACCACGTAGTTTCCCGTGATCTGGGTTTGAGGGGGCACCCCAAGTGACGCCACTACGTCATTGATTTCGTCGTTGTACTGGTTGATGAGGTAGTGAGTGCTCACTTGTTCTCTCCCTTGAGGGGCTTCTGACCGTACCTGCCAGGCACCCCCGACCGCACATTCGTGATGCGGAGGAGGTTGACCTTACCCGCCGGAGTCGGATGGATGTGGTTTGCCTTGGGTGCCGGAAGAATCGTGTTGCCAACCGTCTCGTTGGGCATACCCACGATGGCCCCGCTGATCTGCCAGTACGGACGGCTCATGTGCCGCATACGCAGCGAGATGTCGCTGAAGCCTTCGAAGTCCACGTCTTCCACAAACACCTGGTCGGCACTATCTACCAACACCGGGTGTGCGTTATGGCCGATGGTCCACACGAACACGTCCTCGCGGGGTACCGCGTGGAACCTGTGACTGGTCGGGACCGCCACGGACACTTCACTCTGGTCCGTGCTGATCGTGATAGCCTTCGGGGCGCTAACGTCGCCGTCCACAACGTGGAAGATGAATTCGTTCGTGTAGGTTCCGTGCTTGATCGAAACCGTTGTGTTTCCCGTGGGCACCGGAGAAATCGAGCCCTTCAAGAAGCAGTGTTGAGTAGCGGGGGCGGTAACCACCGAGCTGCCCGAGGAGGCACGATAGTACCCCGTAGTGGAACCAACCGACCCGACATAATCGATTTTGACGATGTCGTCGCGCTGGACTGAGCTGTACAACTCCCCCACCGTAGTGAGGGCACTGATCACCATCCCGTCCAGATAGCCGGACGGCCAGCGAGAATCGCTTGATGTCAGCATGTACGAGCGGTTGCCGCTCGGGGGCGTCGAGTCCGTGTTATTCGTCGGAAGGCTGCCCGCCGAAGTAATACGGTTGTTCTCGAGGTAGGTCAGGTATCGAACACCCGTTTGAATCGGGGTCGTCAGGGCGGAGAAGCTCAAAACACGACCCGCACTGCCTGCCGTTGTCCAAGAACTCAACGAATCCAAGTCTACCAAGGTCTGCGAAATGGACTCAGCCTCAGTGCTCAAGAGCGTAGAAAGCTCGTCCGCGACCTGGAAGGCCACCGAGATAGTCCACTGAGCGGACACCGGATTCCATTTCGCGTGGGCTGCTCGAGCAACGTACTGGCTTGTGGAAGCCGAGTTGATCGATCCATAGCCCACACCAGGCTTGGAGCCGTAGAAGGACGAGGAGTTGCCCGAACCAATGGGGTTGGAGAGGGTGACCTCGTGGACGACTGAGAGGTTCAAGTCGATGAAGTTGACCAGGGCCGCGTAACTGCCACTGATGTTGTTCACCTTCGACATGCGCACCATGGCAAAGTGGCTGCCATTGAACGAGATCGAGGCGATGTTGTAGGGGGTAGCCTCGGAGCTGAAATCGAAGGTTACCGTTTTGCGAAGCGTCCAGTTCGGGGTGACCACGTGTGCATGCGCAATGGTACCGAGGTCCGCCGAGTTCGCAGTGAAAATAACGAAGTCCCCACGGCTCTCCAGGTAGAAGAAGCCCAGGATGTTGTCGTCGCTGATCGCGCTAATCGTGGTGTCGAGGGAGCCAGCGGGCCGCACCAAAACACTCTGCTGCTTGAGCGTGCCCGAGGGGTTGAAGAACGCCAGGCTGGTATCCAGCACAGGCAGCGCCCCTTCTCCAGCCAGAATCATTCCGTACACGGTATACCCAATCGACGTGCTGTCCGCCGAAAGGTCCGCGCTCAGCTGAATCTGATTGGTGGCACCATTTACGGCGACAACCTTGTAGACGCCATTCATGTTCGAGAACTGGGGGTCGCCGAACACGGTACCCGAAGGGGGAGCAGTACGAACAATCTGGACTAGGTCACCCCTCTTCGCCAGAAGGTTCCCAGAAGCCGTCAGTTTACCATCGGAAGAGATGGTCCCAAGGTTCCCACCCCCGTTAATCCCACTGGAGTTGAACGCAGCGGCGTTGGCGATGTTGACGTTGGAGCGGAACCCATCCTTGGGGATCCGATACATGCTCAGGTACGGGCCGTACTTCGAAGCCACCACGAACTGAGTCCCATCCCAAAGAATACGGGGGGACGAGATCTGGTAGGCCGTCGTTAGGTGCGAGAGAACGTAGGTTGAAACGTTCACATTGAGGGGCTCATTCAGGTAGCTCGAACTCACAAGTCCGATTGGACGAGTAGAGTTCAGGATGGTGATACCCAAAGTGCAACCAGAGTTGAGGTTCGCGTTGACACGAGGAACCCCGCCAACACGCCAGGCAACCGCGAGCTTTTCCCCAGACCAGCAAACCTCAAAGGTCAACGCGTCCTGGACCTGCGGGTTGTTGAGCACCACCTGCGAGCCATCTGGCTTCACAACCGTAGGCCCACCGATACCGAAATCGAGATCCGCGTACCCAACCAAGTTGATCCAGTCGTTCTGGTACTGGTTGAAGTTGTAGGTCTTGGCCCGTACGCCAGTAAGCTCTTCGCCTTCGGTGCGGTCGTCCACGCCGAGGTCAAAGAAATAGAGCCGGTTTTCCGCGGCGATCACGCCAAGGAACTGACTGCCCGTCCAAACGACTCGACCCGTGTGTGCTGGGTGCGAGTAATCACTGAACCCAACCCCCGCACCACCGTTCTGGAAGCGCGAGCCGCGAGGCATGAGACCGTTTTGAACACGGAGGCGCTTGCGGATCGGGTTACGACCCTCGGCATCCGTAAAGACCGCGCACACCGAGGTGAACCACGAGTCCACGAAACGAGGATCGGGGCTATCCACCTGCGAATAGAGCGGGTCACCACCCGAACCAGCGTAAGGGTTCGGGCCGTGGTTGATGTAGAAGCTCTGAACACCCCAGTGGATGAATGCGTTGCGGAATCCATCCGTGTCGAAGAAGTTGCTCGAGGCCCCGATGCCGCCATGACGAGTCAAAACGTGTTTACGCGTCTTCTCCGCGAAGTTCGTGACCGACGCTCCCGACTCAAGCGTCAAGCTCTTCAAGCCCGACTTCCAAGGGCCGAAAGTTTGGCGGAAGGCACGAAGCTGCTTGTTGAAGCTCCCGGAGAGGCCCCACTTCTCAAGGTCCACGGCGCAGTAGAAGTTGTCACCCCAAGCGATCGCCATGTAAGGCGCTTCGGACGGGGTTTGAACGGAGGTACCACGCTTCGGGGCGCCTACGCAGATGCCCTGGAAGCTGAGGTTCGCCGACAACCGATAGCCCTCTACCAGGTCGTTCCACTGGTTCGTGGTCAACCCAGAGATCGCATCGGTCACCACCGACCCGAACATATTGCGGTTCAGGACTTCCTGCTTGCGGTCGTAGATGGTGGACCCGCTCGAGTCCGAGTTCAAAGCATGAGTCGTGTAGGCGGTAGAGACGATCATCTCCCCGTCCACGGACACACGGAACCCAGGGGTCTTGAAACCCTTGGTCGTAGACGCGCCACCGGAGAAAGCGCCGTCCGCAACCTGGTACTCAATCACCGAGCCAGAGATTGCGCCCGTGGGGGCTGCACTGAGGCGCACCACGTGCTCACTGAACACGCTCGAGATGCTGACCGTGTTCCCGTTGTTGGGGAAATAGATTCGCGTCCCAGAGTCCACCGTGATAGGCAGGAAGGCTCGAGTGGTCGCCGAGACCGACCCCACACCGTCTTGCCCGAAGAGCATGTTCGGATCGATGAGGTAGTGGCTACCACTGAAGAAGAAATACGCCCCCGAGTAGGAGTGGTATGAGCAAGGGGTCGGGCTCACAACCACCCAGTCCTGACCGTTCCATGTGATGTCAGGAATCAACGAGGGGTACTCGTTGTAAACCGAGGAGCACTCCATGAAGTAGAGCAGCGGGGCGACCTCGTTGTAAGGGCGCCACGTGTTCGACTGCACGTTGCGATAGGGAACCATCGGGTCGCGACTACCCATAGAGCGCTCAAGCGTGTCGCGGTCCTGTGGGGTGAGAACGACCGTGCCGGTGTTCGGCGTGTAGTAAATGTCGAGGATGTTGAAGCTCGTACCGAGATGCTCACGGTAGGGCCACGGGTTCATGGACCCGTGCGGGAAATCGAGGTAGGCGATGTTGAACCCGTTGTCCCAGTTCTCGACGTTCGAATTGCGGTGAGCCGCAGTCGTGTCGAAGTTCTGGTAAACCGCCAACACCTTGCCGTTCGGGCCCTTGCTCAGGCGCACGAAGTCCGGCTCACGCTCCTGGTCGTAGTAAACCGAAGCGTCCGGTCGGAAGTTGGTCGTATTGGCGTGGCCTGCAACAACTTTGGACGTCGTAGACGCACCGGTACCGCCATTGACAGTGCACGCCATGACCCAGCATAGCGGCGCAATGGCATAGGTGTAGCTCCCATTCGGGGGCACCGTCCCGTCGTCATAAACGACGGTCAGGTTGGCCGCACTTGAATCTATCACCACACCGTTCTTGCCGTTGGTTAGATCCAAGAAACGGCTGCCAATACGAACAGAAAGGCCAAGGGTGTCGCCGGTCCAGTTCGTAACTGCGGGGTCAGTCAATACCCCAGAGGCAATTGTAGCCCCAGAACCCGTGACGATCTTATGCCGACGCACCGAGTAGGCGACAACGAACTCGTCATTGACCCCGGACCAAGCCACATCAGTAGACCCGATCAAAGACCGAACGATAGAAGGGCTGGCGTTGTTCGGTGAGTTGGTCGTACGCTGCAAAGCCAGACTGACTGAACCAAACGAGAGATTGAGAGTGTAGACGTAGAGGTTCGGGGAAACCACGCCCCCCGCAAAGTTCACCGTTGCAATGACCGCGTAGTTGCCGTTGACCGCCACCGAAGGCGTAGTGGTCATGCCGTTGCCGGTGTTGGACACGGTATCGGTAAAACGAACCGAATACTGAGCGGTCTGAGTGTTGTACCCCAGAGACACATAACGAGTCACCGGGTACCCTGCCCCAGGGGTGGCATCCTCTACCCAAACAACAACGTAGCCGCCGTGGTTCTCATCGAACGCAGCTCGAGGGTAGTGACCCGTCGTGTGGTGGGCAGACTGCAACCCCACCGAAGCTCGGGTAAAGAGGGGGAACGAAGTCCCTGTCATGGCCTTGAGGTCGATGCCCTTGTACGCGTTGTCGCTGTAGACCATCGAGCCGTCAGGACGCAACTCGTTGAAGTACACGATGTCGGCAGTCTCATCCGCAACGAAGATAGCCCAGACCCTGCGAATCGGATTCCAAACCACCTCATACCCTTCGACGGTATTCGAGGTGTTGGTGCCATTTGCGTACTGCCAGGTGTTGGGGATCGTCGTGGTTCCATTCCAAGTGGGGTCGTAAACACCCCATGGAGTGTTCGCGCCAAACTTGAACGCCCCAGAGGTCGTCCCCTTGACCTTGGTAGCCGCCCCCTCGCCCTCCACAGTCACTCCGGGAGGAACATAAACTGGGCTGTTCGCGATGAACCGGAACTCGCCGCGCTTGAGGTGCACAACGCCATTGCCGGTGAACGAAGCCGCTAACAGCGCGTCATTCAAATGAGCATAGGAGTCCACCCAAGTCTCAGTGGAAACGCTCCCTTGCACGGACAGGTAGTTGAAGTCTGCGGCCAACTCCCGCGGATTGTTCGAGGTGGAGACCGTGATCGACGTTTTCTCTTGGATGGGGGCTTTGGAGAACTCGTTGCCGAACCGGTTGTCCCCGAAACTCACCATCTGCACCGCGTTTGTGCCACGGTAGATGCTGTAGTTGCCGCTCGGGTCCCAACCATCAACGAAATCGTCGAGGTAGACCGTCGTCCCATCACTGGAGATGTCTACAACCAACCAAGTCAAACCGTTGCTGACAACCAAGTCGCCACGGCGCACACCCAGGTTCTTGTAGTTCAGGGTGCCTTCGTTGAAGTTGGTTGTCCCGTTGTCCGGAGCAGCGTTTCCGCTGTAAACCAACGTGCGGCCAATACGAATGCCGCGGAACGAGTCAGGCGACTCGAGGTTGATCTGACCGCCGAAATCCGTGTTTGTCGAGCCAGTGTTGGCCCGAACCATGAAATCATTGCCGTCGGTCGTGGCCCCAAGTACCCACCCCGTCCCGTTGTAATGAACCTTCGCGGGGGTGAGGGTGCTGAACTCCGTGCTGTTCGGGACAAACAAACTGTCCGCACTGCGAGCGGTCAGGCTTTGGTCCACCGCGAAGAACACGGCGTAGAGCTGGAGTCGCCCAGTCGTAGTGCTCACGCCACCGTTGCCGCCGCTCGGCTTGATGTCATCGCCAGCTCGAGGAGCGACCGAGAAGCGGACGATGCCCGCCTTGTAGTCGATCGTCATGCGCTGGTCAGCCGCCGGGATCGTGCTGTCAATGACCGGGTTCAGAGTCGCAATCGGCGAGGTGAGATCAGGTGCAGTGCCGCTCGCGTTGCTCTTGTAGAGCACAACGCGGTAGCCAAGGTGGTCGAGCGCAAGACGGGGCCCAGACGTGTTCGGAGGGCCGAATACGGCATCCGCACGGTCCACAGAAGAGTCCGCCCCAAAGAGCGGCGGGACGAGGTTGCGGACGCGGTCAGCGTTGATGGCATTGAGGGTGGGGCCCGCCTGCGTATGCAACGTCGAGCCGGGGACCACCATCATGAACGACTGCTCACGCCCCAGAGGGCCGGAGCCCGGGACCGCAAACAGCTGGACCACATTGGGTCGGATGATTGTGTAGGGGTACCCCAGGGCATCCATGGTCAAAGCCGAGGATGCGTTGTTGACTCCAAGGGAGTTGGCCGCCACCGAAGTAATCGAAGCGACCTTGTACTCGTTCGCCCCCGAGCCACTGGGTCGATTGCGGATGATCAGGTAGTCCCCAACCTGAACCCCCGCCGCCACCATGTCTACGGAGGTCCCCCACGTGATGCCGCCAGGAGAGGTAACTGCCCCATCTTCGGTTGTGACGTTGACAACCGTGCTAGGGCCGTACCACTGAACGGTCTCCGAAGGAACGTTATCCCTAGCGATCTGCGTAATGGTCAGAAGCCCAGTACCAGGGTAGACCGGGGGACGAATCGAATAGATGTCCCCCAAGTCGATGGTCGGCGCCGTGCTGTACGGCTCCGCATTGATCGACCCCACCCCCACCACGCCCTCCGGAGACAACCCGGAGTCGCCCACCGTGAGAGCCTTGCCGCCCGCAAAGAAATCTGACTTGCGAAGCTGTTCCAGCTCCAAACGAGTCAGATTCGAGTAGGTACCTGTTGCGGAGTATGAGCCTGCCATTTGATTTCCCGTTCAGGTAGAAGAAGCCGTCGTCAGGGAGTCCATTCAACTTCGGTGACGCTTAGGTTCTGCCCTACTCCGTTTTTGATAAATGAAATTCTGACGAAAATCAGGAATTTCCCGGAGCCGTTGTTCGAAGTGAAAGAACCCGTGTCGTAAGCGTAGACGTCCCCAGAAATTCCGGTGCGGCATCCACGGAAGTCCGAACTCTTGTTCAGATCCGGCACACCATTCGCGCGACCAAGGTCAAGCCAGCCGGTCGCCCCGGGCACCTTGATCTGCACGATGGCTCCGCCAGGGTGGTCGGTGATTTCGTTGAGGTCGATGGCCGCATTGCCTGCGTCAAAAGCCGAGAAGGCCAACCCCGTGATACGAAGGTGTCCGGTGTTGCGCGCGATGCCCGTGTCGAAAGCACGGACCCAGCGACGCTTTGTGCTCGAGGCGTCCCCAGAAAGCACCGTGGCATAGTTTCGACCCGCATTTGCAGGGTAGATACTGGCCGCGGTGAAGTCGATGCTCGGGTAAACCAAGCGACCGCTGAGGACCTGCAACTCGTTCGAGGGGATCGAGACCGACGAGTTGAACGCGTTGCCGCCCGCCGGAAGGATGGGAGTAGTCGCCGACGAAGCCGCGAACGTGTTGACGTGGCGATAGGTCTCGGACGTGAACGAGTCCAACGTGTCCGAGGCAACCCCAGTGAACTGGGTGTTGTAGAGATACTGCTCCGTGCTGACCGCATCGACGTTGGCTGCGAAAGCCCCGCGCCAACGAACCCTGACTTGAGCGAAGGGGTAGGTCGGAGCCGCACTCCCCGTCGCCACCGGGTGAGTCGAGTGCTGGAAACGAGCCACTGAGGTGAGTCCAGCTGGATTGACCAACGTGTAGGGCAACCCGCTGCTGTTATGGACGATGTGATTCCCAGAGTCGTCGTAAAGCTGGTACCCCGTTGTGCCTCCACTACCAAAATCGCCCATGAGAACTGCAACTGGAGTTCCGGCCGACTCGTACCCGACCGGTACGCTCGCTGAAGCCACGGTATTGGTGAGGTACGAATTCTCGAACAGGCTGCTGACCGTCGAGAGGATATTGATTTGCAGGTTGAACGAGTTGTAGTAGGCGATGCCGGACAGGTTTGAGGTGGTCAGCGTACCTGTGGGGCTCGTCGTGATCGTGGCGCCACTCGGGGGCGTCCCGCTCAAAGCGTCCACGAAAACGTTCAAGCGGTTGACGTTGTCGTAGTTCGTGCTGTCGGCAGGAGCCGCGCTGTAGCAGTTGGCCGCCACGAAAGTCAGCGCCGTGAGCGAGGCTGGCTGAATAGACGCCAGCGTGGTCGCGTAGGTCTCCTTCCAGTGCACCAGCAGGAACGAGCCGCTGTCGCCGCTCACCAGCGTCACGGACGTGCTGTACTTGGCAAGCTGATAGGCACTGAAATTCGTGCTGAAAGGGGTGTATTCGCTGCCAGGGTACGAGCTTGCATAGGGCAGACGATCGATGAGGCTGATCTTGTCCAGACCCGTATTGCTCGCCGTGTAATCGGTCTGGCCCGATGTCCGAGTAGCCTCAATGAAGGCCGACCCAGGAAGACCCGCCGGTGCGGGGTTAGGGCCAAGCCACAAGGCCGCCATCAACGTGGTCTGTCCCGCGTTGAAGAAATCCCCGTTCGTGGTTGAGTAAAGAGCGAGGACGCCGCGGTCAGCAGGGTAAATGGTGCCGCTGATGGTCTGAGTCCCTGCACTTGCCACAGGGGTCAGGTACTTCGTCACGATACCCACGCCAGACTTCGTGAAACCACCCTGAATGGCGGAAGAGCCCACCGTCATGGCGTTGCTCCACGACGGGAGACCAGAGTTCGGCACCGACCCATTGTTGAAGCCGATACGGTCAGGCTTGACGGGCAAAAGGTCTGAGAGCGTCGAGAGGGCGTCCATAACCGATTCCCCGTCATAGGGACCACCGGCCGAGGAGAGGAGCGGTTGGCCCGTTGTCGGGTTCACCGGGGGCATCCCAATGGACCCCGCCATGTGAGCGTCAACAGGGTCGCTGATGTGCGCCGAAAGTTCGCCACCCCCAAGAGGGAAAGCCAACGCCGAGGCCGGAACCTGCCCCGCGGCAAGCTTGCCTGGGCCGGGCTGAACTACGCTAGGGTTCTTGGACGAGGGCATCTTCAGCTTCTCCGGTTGAGCAGGTTCCCAGCAACACGGAACACAGCCGCGACAGTTGTGTTGTTGGAGTTCAAGAACTTCACCGAGTTCTCAGCGTCGAAACTCGCCCAACGAATGAGCAGGACAAGATAAAGGGCACCCTTGGGCCCCAGAGTCGTGTCCGCAGTGCTCTCCATGAGCGTCGGGAGAACGACCTTGTGCACACGGTCGTCCGACAGATTTTGCCCGAAGGCGTTCGGGTTGTACCCCGCAGCCGCATTGGGGAAATAGGTGCGACCTTCAATGTCGATGTCCGAAGGGGACCGTGTGAAGGTGACTCCTTCCGGGTTCGGCACGTAGGGGATGTACGCCGGGACTTTGAGGAAACCCGTTGAGGCGTTGAACTCCGCAACGTAGATCTCCGGTGCGCCGTCCAGCTCGTGCTCACCAGACCAGGTGCCGCCATTCTTGATGATGCCGCCGGTTTGAACATATGCGAGAGGGTAAGGGTACCCTTCGCCCTGGGACGCCGACCCCGTTGTGATCGTGTAGAGGGAGGGGGAGATCCAGCGCGGCACGAATGTGATGCTCGTCCCCAACACACTCGAGTGCACCGTTTGAGGCGCTCGAGTGCGGTAGTAGACGGTCATCTGGAAACCCGTCTGAGGATAGGGCCGCACAGCTTGGTACGTGACGCTGATGGTGGACCCAATGGCCGCAGCACTGACCAAGTTCAAATCACGGCCAGAAGAATCCACCGATGCTGGGGCTGGGTTGCCGTTCACCGTCACACCGACCAAGGTTTTCACACGTTCAGGCATGAGGTGGTGCCGAGCCGTGTGGGTCGAGTTGGAGATGAAGGAGTAGGTCAGATTGCCCGTCAGATACTGCATCTGAGCTTCACGATGAGTAGCATCGATAGCAAGCGTATCTGCACTGGCGAACGACACCGGAGCGGTATTGGGCAGAGCCCCAGGGTTGTTACCCGAAAAGCTCGCATTGCCGAAATCATCAGATGGGGTTTTGGCCAAACCACATCCAGGCGGGTACGCGATCAAAAGGTCCACATACATGGGCTCGGTCGTAAACCCTGACACCGGGGCAGCGCCAAGAGTGATCACGATGTTGCCAGGGGGGTAACTTCCAATCCCCGTGATGCTCTCAACCGGCCAGGGGGTCGTGGTCGTGGTGACATACAACATGCCGACTTCAGCGCTCTTCTGGCCAGCAGACGCGCCCTGCACCCATACCCGAGTCACATCAACGATGCGCGTACCACTCGGGGCTCGGCTCAAGAACCCAATCGCACCCGAGTAGGGGTACTGGGCGATCACCGAGGGGTTGATCGTAACCTGGGTGCCCGTCTGCCATGTCGAGGTGGAGACGTTCGGGTCACCAGGGGAGATGGTGAAGGTCATGACCTCGTAGATGGGCCGGTCGGAGAAGAACCGTCGAGTGCAGTCGAACTGCCCCAGGAACTCCGCCCCAGGCGTGTCCCCCGTAACGACGCCATCCCCAGGAAGCACGCCGATCTCGTCCGCCCAAAGGGGGGAGTGGCCGTTGACCCCGCCGCCAATGGGCGTCGTCGTCCACTCGGTCTTCAGGTTGTTATCGAGCAGGTACCCGAAGTTCTTCTCAGCGATCTCCTGGTAGGAAGACCACCCGGTGAGAGAGACCGCGCGACGAAGATCGGCAACGTCCTGAATCTGAAACACGTCCGCGTAGAAACCGTCAGGACGGGTAGTTGAGGGGTAGTTGCCGCCGCCGTTGTGGTTGGTATTGCGGTCGAACGCCGTCGAATTGCGGCGGAAGATCGCCACCAGCGGAATGGCGTACATATACCCGTCCACCGTGCCCAAGGCATTGGAGGGGTCGCCATCACCAGCACGCCAAAGGCCGGGGTCACCGTTCGCACTCTGGTTCACGTACACGAACGAGGAAAGGTTCCCGTCTGGAGTCGTAGGCGTCGGAGGCACCGTGTTGGCCACCACTGCTGGGTCGTCAATGCCCGCAGGGTAGGTGAAAACGTCCACCCCATGAACGGCACGAAGTCGGTACTGGATCTGGACACGCTTGGTCGTCTCAGTTCCCACTGTGCCGTCCAAGATGTCGTCGTCGTAGTTCAACCCTAAACCCGTCGGTACCTTGACGTTACCGTTGCGCCAGATTTTCCCACCCGCAGTCTTGCCATCCGTTGAGGGGGCCGCGGAAAGCAGCTTGCGCCATACCTCGAGCACGAGAAGATCAGTACGCTTTGCTCCCGCCCCGGTAGGGGGTGCATTGAACGTAACCCGATTCGAGGAAGCATGGTTCGTGCACTGCACGTCGATGATCCAGCCATTCACCAGAGCCCGAAGGTTGTTCGAGAGGATGAGCTGGTTCGCCGTCGTGGTGCTGGTGAAAATCGGGTCGATGGAGTCGCTGTTGTTCAGCGGGTCATCCGTAAACCACCCAGAGGCGCATGCCTTCCTGGCTAGCTCGAGCCCAAATAGTGAAGCGACCTCGTCCGACAGGTTGAGGTCTTTGTCGAGAACGGGTTTGCCAGCCTGGTAGACAGCTTGCTCAAACGCCCTTCCGGTTGGGTCGAGGTAGCCGCTAACTGCCCCTCCAAAGTTCTTCTGGCCCATCAGTGGATCTCCCCGATTGTTGCGAATCTCAAGCCATTACGCACGGACCCACCTCAGAAGGTTAGACGCCAAGTGATTTCCAACGTACTGGTGGCTGGCTTCGAGATCACGTTGAACGTGAGGTAGTTGATCAACGTCTCTTTGGTGGTGAGATCCACCAGAGTGTTGTATGAGCCGTTGGGGGGCGTAACCGGGTTGCGCACGGAAAGGTTCGTAGAGATGTTGCCGCCGATGAGCCCCATCTCGACCAGCGGGCCCACGGCCTCTGATTCAGTGAACACCGTGGTGAAGTCCACGACGTTCGTCGGGATGCTCGTCGGGATGCCATCACCATCAATGAACTGAGTTGTCGAGAACGTCTTGCGGGTAAGCTCCGAGTAGAGCGCTCGTTGCGTGTTGGTCGGAGCGGGCGGAGACAGAGGGTTCCAGCCAACATCGCCGGTACCTACAGCCAACACGAAAGCGCCCTTGGACGGCTCGGAGTTGTCCTTGACAAGGCGAGCAATCAGAATCGAAGCGTCTTTGACAATGAGGTTGCGCTTCTCCCAGCGCTGAGTTTCCCCACTTCGCACATCCTGCATCTTGAAGAAAACGTCGCCCCGAATTGCATAGGGGACCCTCTCTTCATACCGAGGCTTGAAGGCGCCGAAGAACGCATTTGCGACGCGGGAAAAAACTTCACTCTTCCTCATATTCATCTGCTCCAGGTCCGGTCCGTGGAGGCCCGGACAAAGCCGAGCTTCAACGTGCCCGAGTCATAAGAGAAAACTTCAGGTGGACACGGTCAGCCCTACAGAGGCGGTCAACGTCTCGGACAAGTTGATGCCCATTTGTGTCACCACCGAATCGGACAAACTGACCGAGTCGGAGATGTTGACCTGAACGACGTTTTCACCAGGGGTCAGGTCGAAGTTGTCGGTACGCGCAAGGGTTTCAGACAGGTTCGAAGCCATGCCATGTGACTGGGTTATGGCTTCTACCAACCCAAGAACCTCCGAGGGGTTCACGAAGTGCTGGGTATTGCCCGTTGTGGGCGACGGGAACGGGCTGAGATTGTCCGCCGTGATGAAGTTGTAGGGCGGAGCTGCTGCGCCCGTAAAAAGGGTCCAGCCGGGGCTATTGAGAAGGGCGGCCCGAAGAGGCGGCCACACCTCGGTCAGGACCATAGTCGCGCCAATGTCGGACGCTGGCGATACTAGCTCGTCCTCTTTGATTGCGAGATTGTGCCTCGCCTCGCCGAGGCGGTAGAAGTTCGTAAACAACGAAGCGTTGTTTAGGGTCGAAGCACCGAAAGGCGAGAACGTGAACAACGCGACCGGGTCCACCGGCTTTGGGAACACGTAGCTATCATACGCCGTGGTGCAGGCATTAACCTCATCCACTTGGATCGAGGAGTTTGGGGCCCCGCCAGGTACCAACGAAGGCGAGAAGAACACCAGCCCTTGGGGCGATCCGAACAGCTCCGCAATGCCTGGGTCTATCGAGCCATTCGGCAGTTCAGGGAGTACCTGCAAGAACTCCCGTAGCTCGAACCGCTCGACAACTTGAGCCGAAACGTTTGGCCGAGTATCCAAAACCGAGCGATAGCTGGCTTGGGACCGGAAAAGCATACTGCTGCTAGTCGAAACGTAGGTAACTTCCGAGCTATTGGAGGAGGCAACTGAAAGGTTCTCTACGAAGTCAGCGCGTTCCTCGAATGCCTGGCCAAACCAAGGCTCAGCGACCACAGAGAGGGTCTCATGCAGGTGGAACGTTTCAGCCACCTGCTCGAGCATGCCCTCACGGGCCCGAACCTCACGAGTGAAAGACGAGAAAGGGACCTTGGTGACGAGCGGACGCTGAATCCATACGACAAGGTCAGAGGAGGGGAGGACCAAGCGACCATCCGAGGTGCGCACCCCAGAGATCGTCACCCGGTACGAGACCGCAGACCGCATCCCCGAACCAAGACTCAAAACCACCCGCGTTGCATCGGAAGGATAGTTCGAACTTACCGCAACAACGGGGAGAGCCGACCCAGTAGAGACCTCGGTCACCGTGTAGCTGACAGGATCAAGCAACGACCCGTCTACCGACATTGGCTGCGAGAAAACGAGGTTGATGCCGTCAGGCCGAATTGCTTTCGCCTTGAACCCAAACTCCCCCTCAGCTGGGTATCCGGTGAGCTGGGCTGTGTCAGCTTCGGAGTCAACGCCAACCGCGTTTGTGTCCGTGACGAGATTCGCTACCTGAACCTCGTACAGAATGTAGTGCTGGAGCCCGGTGATGAGGCGGACCGAATTCGGGTCGTTGTCCGGTTGGACTTGAACCGTAGGCAACAACTCCTCGGGACCAACGGTACTGATGACGTAGTTGGCTGGGTTCGTCGTCTCAGGGTTCGAGAAATCCGGCGGGTTCGTGAATGTAACGACAACCGTGAACGAGTTGATCGCGGTCGCCCCGGTCACCTGGAAAAGAGGGAACCCACCACCGTAGTAACTTGAGCCGAACTCACCACTTCCGAAGGTCATGGGTCACCTATCAAGGGTCAATCAGGAAATCCACCGTGCCGTCTTCGATGTTCTTGACCAGCCGGTACGTGTGGTACAACCCGTCAAGGAAATCAAAGGAAACCGCGCCGACAACCATCTCTGTGGCGAGGTCCAGGAGGCGAACTTCGCGCTCCCCCGAAGGCATAGACACGAAAGCCAAAGCAGCTGTGATTGTGCCAAAGGCACTGAACCCGAACCTCACCCCAGTATCCCCGGTACCTCCAGTCGAATCGTTGTTCACCCGAAGAGTGAACGAGACCTCGGTATTCAACCCGATAGGATCCGTGAGTGGCGTAGCGTTGCGGTAAATCGTGTTCCCCGAGGAAACGGAGTAGGTCAAAACCCCATTGAAGATGGAGCGACTGATGGCCCCAGGGGAGTCCGACTCAATGACCCAAGGAGAGCCAAACCCGGAATCAAACTCAGGGAGGGCATTCCCGGCATACGTGCCGCAAACCTCTTTGGTCCAGTTCAACTTGTGGGAGATCGGGTTTGACTCGTCCGAGAACGGAGCAATGAAGTCCGTGGAGCCCGTCGTCTGCTCAACCACCTGCAACGAGTTGTAGAGCACGTCGTCAGGGACGATGAGGCGGACCTCTGTGGAGGCGTCGTTCAACAGGAACCCATCCCCGTTGAGCACGTCCTCTGGCCGGTTGAGGGCGGAAAGGAAATAGACCTGCGGGGTCGGACGACGAACCTCGTATGTCTGGGTGCTGGGGACGAGCGGAGTGCCCTCGTTGAGACGCGTGAACGCCACCACTGCCGGGTTTTCCACGTACTGCTCCCAGGGATAGGGCACCCCTGTGGAAGACGAAGAGAACTGCGTGTGGTTGTGCGTGACCGACGTATCGAGGTGCTCCGGAGAGGACATCACGTTGCGCTGGTTCAGCACCTGGTGGTGCGGGACAATCCGGTCTTTGGAGACCGCGGCCGAGTTGGTTACCCCGTACCGAACGAAGTCCCAAGCAACCTGGGAAAGGTTCGTAGGGTCGAACGCGCCCCAAGCCACCGAGGGAAGGCCCCCACTGGCCTTGGCCGGGAAACCCAAGCTGCTAGCGGGCAACGTTGTGGCGCTGTAGTCCACCCGGATCAAAGGGATCGAGATAGCGTCGAGAAGCAGCGAAACCGACCCGCCGGGCTCCCGCACAAGACGGTACTTGTGGTTGGCGGTCCAGTCGGTTTGGAGCGGGATTCGGTACCCCACTTCGCTTGGAGCCGCAGGGAAGCTTGCCGTAATGGTCAACGTCGTAGCTGACACCGTGGCAACCGAATAAATGCCCTTGTTTGACCCCACGTCGATGACCAGGTCGTCTCCAGGAGAAACTCCCGCTGCAACGAAGTTCGCCGTCAGGTCAGTGAACGAGTTACCCGCAATCTTCGCAGCCTGCCCGGATGCCTTGAGCGGCAAGTGGTAGCCGGTGAGCAGGTTCGAATCGAAGCCCTTCCAGATACCTACGTAGCGACGCACGCCCGTTGTGGGCTGACCCCGCCAGACGTTGACGTAGTGCCAAGAAACAACGCTCTTGGCGCCCGAGCTAGCGGAGGTTGAGGAGCCGAACGAGATGGTCGGGTTCCCCACGGACATATTGAACGAAGAGTAGGCGAACGTGCCGAGCAAAGAGCCATCAACGAACAAGCTGACCAGGTCACCCGAAGTGCTCTTGACCATGCGCACGATGTGCTCAGACCCGTCGAACCAGTTGAAGTCGAACTCCGAGGAGCCCCCCAGTAGGAAGCCGTCCGAATGGAAGGCCAGCCGCCGAGTCCCGCCCACCGTCTGGCGAGCCATGAGCCCGATAGCTCGAGTGCCGTCGAAGACGTCCACGGTAGCTCCGCAGAAGTTCTCGAGCGCCCCATCCGAGGTGTAGGATTCAATCTTGAGTTTGAACTCAATGTAGTAGTCGTTGTTGACCGAAATGACTCGAGTATCTGCTGTCGGGGGCTCGAGGTCTTCGATCGCGTACACACGACCGTCTGAAATCGACGTGTCCTCGATGACGAGGGTTTGCCCGGACATCCTTCCCACCTGGCCGCCCAGAGCCGCCCAGGGGCTCGGAGAGGCATTCTCGGGAAGGGTTCGGCCTGCGTACCCAATCTTGGGTTGAGCCTTCGTCGGGAAGAACGAAACCTGCACCAGCCGCGACCCGTCGTCCACCGCCAACGTGACCGCGTCCTGGGTCACCCCATGGGTGTAGGTGCGAAGCTGGAGCCCAAAGTCAACGACCACATCCGAGGACGAAGCCAGGAGCGGTTCGATGCGGGTGAAACCCTTGAAGTCTCCCCCGAGGATGCCCGCGTCGGTCGTCGCCGCCGCACTTGTCGAATCGAGCACCAGGGTGCTCCCCGAGATCGTCTCGTTCCCATGCGAACCCACCGGCGTCCATGGGGCCGCAGATTCTTCGGGGGCCTCGTCCCCTTCATACGAGACGTAGATGGTGGGCGCCGTTTGCTGGGGGTTTGTGGGCAGTACCAGGTACCGCACGAAGTCCCAGGTGCTAACGTTCTTGGCCTCACGGCTCAGAGACCCAAAGAATGCGCCCTGCACTTGGTCAAACGGGTCGTTGATTTCACTCAGGTAGGGCAGCTCATCCGAAGTTACCCGTAGGGTCTCCACTACGTCGCCATCCACGTAGAAGCGGATGACCCCGTCCAAGTCCCGAAGAACGCGATAGGAGTGCAGCGTTGACCAGTCGAAGGTAGCCGCCAGCCCTGTCGAGCTTCCACTCGAGAGCCCTCCTGTCCAAGAGGCCGCCACAGAGGGGTCGTTGCCTTGTCCCTTCTTCAAGAAGCCGACTTTGCGGACGCCACCCTCAACGAGAAAGCCCACCAGGGCCACCTTCTCGTCGTCGGACCAGCCCGCCGAGATACCCGTGAAAACCCCGTCTGGCGTCGAGCTGTTGATCAACATGCGCCACGTCATCGCAAAAACATGCGGGAACGTGAGGTCCACTGGGTGAACCCAAAAGAGGGGGTTCCCCGCAGGGTAGGGGCCGTCCGTGTTGTCCTGCATGACCAGGTTGCCCGCGACCACGGAAGCGAGCCCAAGCCCCTGACGAGTCCAAGGGTCCGCGTCAGCCTCCGGCAAGGTATCCGCCGCGTAGGAAACCGAGACCTCGTCGATGGGCCTCGAGAGGGGTGGGTAGGCAATCCGATGGATCGGGGTGTTCAAGAGCAACGAGTTCGGGTCGTTCAGCGCGACCGAGTAGGCTCGCTCGAAAGCCCGATAGTGCAGCTCACGAAGCAGGGGCTGCTCCTGGTTCGCCTCCATGTCGTCGGGTTCAAACGTCGTGGGGGTGATCAGCACGTTGCGGTAGCGGTACGTGTGCTGAGTTGGGCCCTGCCGTCCCGCATCCGTAGTCCAGCCGTTGAGCTTGAACTCATGGGAATTCAAACGACGGATCTCAATCGTGGGGTCAGAAATCCACGAGTAATCCACCTTGACGTCATCGGTGGGGCTCGGAGCCGAGGGCAAGACGATCTGCCCAAGAAGCCCGATGACCGAATCCGGAATGACAGGCACCCCGTTGACACGCACCACCACGTCGGACGGGTCGTCCGCGACTTCCCCCGTCCTTGGGTTGTACAAACGCCAGGTCAGAGACCCGTTGGAGGGATCGGGAAGGCGGAGGTTGGCCTCGAGCCGAAGTCGTGTTGCCGACAGAACCGAAGTGACCTTGTACGAGCCCCCGTTTACCGAAGTTCCGCCAAGCGTGAGGTACATGCCCACGTGATTGGAGTTGAACGCGCCCCCAGGGAGCAGAACCTCGTTCAGCGTGACAGCCCCGAAATACATCGTGGGGGTTGTTTGAATCGTCCCCCCAACGCCGCTGAACAACGTGAGCGACGGTTTCGCGATAGGGCCCTTGTCCGTAAAGATGGAGCGGGTTGTGAGCGGCACAGAGGCCGTGAACGCCGCCTGGTTGAACAAGGGGTCCATCGGGTTGCCCGCGACGTCCTTGGGCGTCCCAAAGGCATTCACGGTCAACGTGTACGACCCAGCCCCAAACCCACTGGTCAACAAAGCCACCGTTCGCATGTCGATAGCTCGAACTTCGTGGATGTACACGGGGGTCGGGCCACTGATTGTGTACTCATCCGGGGACAGCAACGCATCGTCAATGCGCATGTCCTCGTTGAAGGTGACCGTGACCGTCCCGTTGTCCGGCAAAAACTGCACCGAGGCCGTCTGGGGCTTGGTCGAGTTCGCGACGTAAACGGTGCGGCCTGTGAAGTACCGGTTCACCGACTTTCGGCGGATGCCCTTGACCGTGACTTGGTACTGCCTGCCTCGAGTGCCCTCCGTGGTCTTCAGAACCACTTGCTTGATGGCCTGGGTCTGAGCCCAGTACAGATTCCCTGTGCCAGGAACGAACCCCGTACCAGGCACGTAGGTGCCGTTGGAAGGGTCCATCGTGACCAGGGGCTTGTCCGTGGTCAGCACGGTACCGCTGACACTCTCAATGCGGAAATACTCGCGACCGATGAACGAGCGTTGGTCCGGTTCGTCTGTGTCCAAGACGAACAGGTAGCGACCCACGAACGTCGGGTCGAACGTGCCTGTGTATGTGTCGAACAGCCAGGACTTGTTATCGTCTAACTGCTGTGCAACCACCTGCCCCTGCGAGCCCGTTTGGTCCACGTTGAAAACCGGGGTGACCGATTCGATGAGGATCGGGACGCCCCCGTCAATGGGTTCAACCGAGTAGTTGAAGATGTCCGAAACCCCGTCGAGACGAACCTCTTCTGGGAACTCGAGCAGCACCGTCGTATCGTCGAGACTTGTGCTGAGGAGAGTGCCGACCTGAACGCCCTCGAAAAGGGTCAGGGTCTCGGACGAAGCCAAGGCCATGCTGAACTGAACCGAGACATCCTCGGACAGGGTCAGTGTGTCTGATGCGTTCGCCACGAACGGAGAGATGCCCTCCACGATCGTCATTGTCTCAGAGAGCGTGATCGTGCCGCCAAGGTTGAGCGTCTCAGAAAGGGTCAACGTCTCGGTGCTGCTCACGCCCCCAGGGGCGATGTTGAAGGTGTAGCTAACCGCCAAAAGCGTGCTGGAGAGGTCGAGCGCATTGAAGGCTACGGAGACCGCATTCCCGATGGTGAAGTCTGGGTGCGTCACGGTGATGAGCAAGTCGGAGGCGTTCTCGTCCACGAAAGTGATCGTGCCCGAGTAGGGCGCCACGAAGCCTGAGTCCCGAATGACCTGAATCCCATCGAAGGTCAGGTAGATGGTCCCAGGGTCGAACTCCGACGGGGCATTCAAACGGAGCGAGAACGATGTGTTGGGGGCAACCGCGGTAGCATTTGGGGCGGGGGTTGCACTCACCAGGGTAATGCCGCCGGATTCGATCGCGGCACTACCCCAGGGGGTGGTTCCGTATGGTGTCTGCCCGAAGCTCATGCCATTGCCTTGCCATTCAAGGAAAAGTAAACAGGCAAGCCATGAAGGAGCCCCTCAGAAGTTCCAGCTAGAAATGTCCTGCCCCACGCACGCATACAGCGAAGTGTTTACCCCGTAGACCCCATACCCCACGCCACGGGGGTACTGAATACCGTCCGGGTCAGGAAACTCAGTCAACCAAGACACGAAGCGGTTTGCGGTGCTATCCCAGGCGTAATTCACAACGCTCTTGTCACGCACCCAAACCGAAGTTGCCCAGGTACCCCCGAGGGAAGCACCCTCCACGAGAGGGGTGCTGGGGAAACTGTAGTTACCGCCCGAGTAGTTGGCTCCCGCTAAAGGTAAATACGAAGCGATTGTGCCAACACTCTTGCCGGTCGAGGAGTACCAACCACCACTTGCAACAACAACTGAGGGGACCGTGTACGAAATAACTCGAGACGCGCTCGCAAAGTTGCCGCCGCCAGCAGTAACCACAGAGGTTACTGCCCCAAGGCTCCTCGTGTTTGTGGTGAAATTGGCCAAGGGTCACCTTAGAGCGTCGGCGCGGTATTGTTCTCCCACGGCACAACATGAGTGGAATCCACCCAAGCATAAGCATCCGTAGTGAGATTGGCCGTATCCGGGTAGGCTCGAGAGAAATTGCCCCCAAAAGCTAGGCGCTGAAAGATGCCCTTGAACCCATAGTTGGTAGCGCCATCAACTTGAAGTCGAAAGAGGCCCGCGAACAGGTAATACTCCTCGTTGCTGTCAAACGGGTTCGGGGAAACACTCTGATTCGCCGCAGTAGGAGGGATTGGCCCAACGGTACCCGAAGCAGTCGAAGCGGTCCAATGCCAGTTGGTGAAGCTAGCCCCGCTAAGACCGTACTTTGACCAGGCGAAAGTGGAAGTGTTGATCGGAGACAAAACGGCGGAGGTGACAAGACCTGCGGTGAGGTTGATGAAAATGCCTACGGGGGACGTGTCCAAGGCGTTCGTGTTATTGAGGCCGTCAAAGAAAATCCGCGTACGCGGCGTACCGGTCGTGTTGTCAGTAGTGAAGAAAAAGAATGAGTAGACGTTGGTACTCACAACATCACTGAAAGCGATGCTGTGGCACTTGTACGTGTTGTCCGTGTTGAAGAGCGCCACGCCAGTAGGGGCAGCATCGGTACCAGAGCCAAGGATCACGCCCTCATCAGTTGCTGAAGGAGTTTGAGTGATTCCAGGGGTACCGCCTGTGAACTTAGCGCTCTCGGAAAATTTGACGCGCCAAAGCAGGTTCGTAGTCGTTCGCTGGAAAGTGAACTCCCGCTGAGTCCCCGGATCTTGGATACGAAACCACGCGTTGGTCGCGGCCAAAGAGGTCGAGAGCGTGATCTGGTCTCCGGTCGAGTTGTAGGTGGTGCCATTCGAACTCGACTTGACGACCCAGCCCGCAGAAACCAGCAACTGCTTCAACGAGAAAATCGCAGCAGCCCCGGTCGCAGGAGTTTGATTGACCGAAGTAAACTTCGCCATGGTACCTCACATCTGCGCGGCGGTATTGTCTTCCCACGGCACCGCAAAATCCGTGGAAGTCAGCACGTAGGAATTGCTGGTAATACTTTCCGTGAACGGGTAGGACCTTGCAAAATTCGTCACGTAGGCCAGACGCTGGCAAAACCCCTTGAACATAAGATTGGTGTCTGTGCTCGCCCGGTACAACCCCACCAGTTTCAGCAGTAGCTCATTACCACTGTAGATGTCCGGGCCAACACCGTTTCCTGCCGTAGTCGCTGGCACATAAGCCGTGCCGATGTTGGCAATCGCCCACACCTTCCAGTTAGTGAAGGCTGCGCCGCTGAGCCCGTACTTGTACCAACCCCAAACCCACGTAAGAACTGTACCAGACATGAGAGTGCCAGCACTGAAGGCACCCGAGGAGTTCACCAGGAAGATCCCTAGCGGAGAAACGTCGGCCGCGTTTACCGGTGACAAACCGTCCACGAAAAACCGGGTTCGAATGTTTCCGGAGTTCGGGTAGTCCGTGGTGAAGAAGAAGAACGAGTACACGTTGGTCGCTACCGCATCGCTGAAAGCGATCGCATGGCACCGATAGGTCGCATCCGTGTTGAAGAGAGCTGCACCAGTAGGGGAAGCATCGGTACCCGAACCGAAGATCACACCCTCGTCGGTCGCAGAAGGTACCTGGGTAACGCCAGGAGTGCCCCCTGTGAACTTGGACGACTCAGAGAATTTGATCCGCCACAGCGTGTTGTTGGTCGTCCTCTGGAAAACAAACTCTCGCCGTGTCCCAGGGTCCTGAATGCGGAACCACGCGTTGGTCGCGGCCAGAGACGTTGTGCCTGTGATCTGGTCCCCGGTCGAGTTGTAGGTGGTACCATCACTCGAGGCTTTGACTGACCAGCTCGCGTTCACGAGCGTTTGCTTGAGGCGGTAAACCGCTTCGGCACCAGTCGCTGGAAGGTTGTTGACTGAGGTGAACTTAGCCATAGGTCAGTTCCATCCCGTGCGGTCACGCCCCACGTAGGTATAGCCAGAAGTGTTTGTTCCAAACGCCCCATACCCAGAACCCGAGGGGTAGAACTGCCCCTGGGGATCAGGCTGCTGCGTCCTCCACGTAACGATTCGACCTGCAATCGAGTCCCATACCGAGTTGATGATAGACAGATTTCGCGAAGGCCAAACCGAAGTCTGATAGTTTCCGCTGTTCTTGGGACCCTCAATCAAAGGGGTAGCCGGAAAGCTGTGGTTGCTACCCGAGTAGTTAGCGCCCGCAAGAGCCACATAAATGGCAGTTGTGGCTGAAAGCGAACGAGGAGTGGTTGCATAAGTACCGCCTGAAGCGGTCGCGATTATCCCAATCGTCGTTGGGATAGAACGAGAAGCTCCAGCGAAGTTGCCCCCAGAGGCGGTCGCGATTACCCCAACCGTCGAGAGAGTGCGACTATTGCCCGTGAAGTTCGCCATAAGGCTCTACCTCAGAGAATCGCCGCGGTACTGTTTTCCCACGGAATCACGAAAGTCGTGTTGACCCAGACATAGGCATCCGTGGTCAGGTTCAACGTGTCCGGATAGGTTCGAGCCGAGTTCATGTTGAGAGCCATGCGCTGGCTGATGCCTTTGTAGTGCTGGGAGGTGTCCGTGCTATCCCGGAAAGCCCCGCAAATTTTGGCAACGTCCTCGTCCCCCGCGTAACCGTTCGGGGAAACGCTCACGCTGTAAGGAGGAACCGATGTCGCCGCCGAAGAACCTGTCGCAGTGCGGGTGAGCCCAAACATACGATAAACGTTGAACGCCGCGCCGCTGAGCCCGTACTTGTACCAAGCCCTTATGATGTTGAGGGTGATAGTGACATTGTGGACATCTGTAGACGTCAAAATCGCAGTCTTGTACGCCGCAACGATGAAAAGAGGGGAGGTGTCTTGTGCGTTAGAGCTGTGGACGCCCGAAACAAAGAAGTAGGTACGAGTCAAGCCCGTGGTGAAATCCGTAGTGAAGAAATAAACGTCGTAGACGTTGGTACTCACTACGTCGCTAAAACAGATAGCGTGGCTGCGATAGGTCGCATCCGTGTTGAACATCTGCGTACCGGTTGCGGTAGAGTCGGTACCAAGAGCCGACCCGAACAACAGGGCTTCGTCGGTCGCTGTCGGGGTCGTCGTCGCGTTCGGGGTGCCACCCGTGAACTTGGACGACTCGGAGAATTTCACACGCCAGAGCGTGTTGTCCGTGCCTCTCTGGAAGGTGAACTCACGTCGCGTCCCGGGGTCCTGGATACGGAACCAAGCTCGAGTGACGGCAAGAGAAGCAGCTGAGGAGATCTGGTCTCCCGTGCTGTTGTACGTAGTGCCATCTCCGCTCGACTTGACAACCCAACCCGCACTAACCATGCAGGTTTTGAGGCGGTAGATTGCATCCGCCCCTGTCGAGGGAACCTGGTTCACCAGAGTGATCTTCGCCATCGCAGCAACCCCTCAAAGCCTCGCAGACCCAACACAAAGCGCTGGGCATAAGGGGATCACCCGATGCTGAAGCCCGTCCACAAAAGCGAGGCCATGGGGTTGGTCGTAGGAGAGGCGTCCAGATACACCCGAAGTTCGTAAACTCGAGCAGTGTTGAAAATCTGGTTGGTGTTCGTCCCTGGGCTCGCGGTTTGAGTCAAGGTCTGGTCAATCACGTTGTAGAGGTTGACGTTCGCGAACGGAATCACGACCTGGCTTCGCAGCACCGGAGCAAAGCTCGTCCCGCCTGGGCCAAGGTCATAGAGGCTCATCGTGAGGCTCGCCGAGCTGTCCGTGGTCGAGAACATCGCCACCATGCGGAGCTTGACCGTGGTTGTGCTGTAGAGGGTCGGGTCGAAGTAGAACCCACCCATCGATTGAGTTACACGAGCCAACGTGATGGTGCGCCCGGAGGCCGCCGTGAGCTGGATACCGGACAGGCCGCCCGTACCGCCCGGGATCGTCACCGTGATGGGGTTCGTCCCGCTTGCGGTGACGCCAGCCCCCACGAAGTTGATGGAGGTGACGCTCGAGGACAGAGCAGAGCCTTCATCCGAAACCGTGATAGCCGGGGTTGGGACGTTGACCGTGACCGCCGTGGTGCCAGAAGCCGTTACGCCGCCACCAGTGAAGTTGATGGAGGTGACGGCAGCCGAGAGGGTTGAGCCCTCATCCTGCACCGTCAGGGCACTACCAGCACTACCCGGGATCGTCACCGTCACTGACGAGGTGCCCGTCGCAGTGACCCCAGCACCGACGAAATCGATCGAGGTGACAGCAGCCGAGAGCGGAGTCCCTTCGTCCGAAACCGTGAGAGCGCTTCCCGTACTACCAGGAATCGTGACGGTTACCGCAGACGTTCCTGTGGCGGTTACACCTGCCCCAACGAAGTTGAGCGAAGTAACTCCCGAGGTGAGGGTTGAGCCCTCATCCTGGACAGTCAAGTTACTAGCAGGGATCGTCACCGTGACGTTCGAGGTGCCCGTGGCTGTTACGCCACCGCCTACGAAATTGAGAGTGGAGAGCGCTGTAGTGAGGTTCGAACCCTCGTCTTGAACCGTGACGCCGGGGACCGTGACCGTGACCGCTGTAGTCCCTGTGGAGGTGACTCCTGCCCCTACAAAGTTGAGCGACGTGACGGCCGTCGAAAGGGTTGAACCCTCATCCTGGACCGTCAGGGCACTCCCGGTGCTGCCAGGGATCGTGACCGTGACCGAAGAGGTACCCGTAGCAGTGACGCCCGCCCCCACAAAATTCAGCGACGAAACCGAACTCGAAAGGGTTGAACCCTCATCCTGTACCGTGATGGCTGGGGTCGGGATCGTCACTGTGACCGACGAAGTTCCCGTTGCGGTTACGCCACCCCCAACGAAGTTCATGGAGGTCACACTCGAGGAGAGCGTGGAACCTTCGTCCTGCACTGTCAGAGAATTGCCCGGGATGTTGACCGTTACTGCCGAGGTTCCTGATGCAGTAACCCCCGCACCGGTAAAGTTCAGCGATGCGGCCCCCGACGTAAGCGTGACCCCCTCGTCCTGCACCGTGAGGGGGTTGCCCGGGACGTTGACGGTAACGGCTGTGGTACCTGATGCTGTAATGCCTGCGCCAGTGAAGTTCAGAGACGCAACGCCGGTAGAAAGCGTCGAGCCCTCGTCCTGCACCTCCAACCCGGGGATCGTGACCGTGACGGCTGTCGTACCGCTCGAGGCGACTCCTGCCCCCGTGAAATCGATGGACGAGACCGAGTTGGAAAGGGTTGAACCCTCGTCCGAGACCGTGAGGGTGCTGGCCGGGACGTCCCAGACGTCGATGATGGTGTCGTCTACAAGAGGCCCGCCGAAAGGGGGAGGGTTCGGATACGCCGAGCCCGGAGAGGTCGAAACCCAGGTGACGTAAGTGGTGCCAGGGGCGCCGGAGTCCCTGGCTCGCTTCTTGTAGAAGAGGGTCATGTCGAGTCTGCCTCAACCACGCAAAGCATAGGTCAAATATGGGTTCTCAGATTTGACTGCTGCCACTAAAACCAGGTGTGCCTTCCCCAGCACGAAACCATGAGTCGCCTAAGTCTGATCCAGTTTCCATTGCCAGTAGTTTGTATACGCCTGGATCTCGTCCTCGCCCCATTCCCTATCGTCGATGAAGGCGTCAAGGAAACCACCAGCCTGGAAGGCGGATAAGTTCGTGTTCTTGCCGAGCGTCATGGGGCTGGTTGCTGCGATGGAGTTCCCCAGTGATGCGCCGTTCTTCCAACCGATTCGCGTGCCGTTGATGTACATCGCAGCGTAGTCAGCAACTGCCCCTCCGGTCTGCACAGTTTTCGACGAGATGCCTTGCCGAAACAAACAAATCGCCTTCGTGAACGAGTAGGAGGGTCCCGACACGCCCGTAGCGATCGCTGTGCCCAGGTTCACCCAAGCCCCCGCAGGCACAGATAGGTTAGCGTTCAGGTACCAGCCGCAGTTCGAGCCCGACCAGTTGGACATGGTCACTGAGCCCGAATAGAGAACGATGCCAGCTGTGGCCATCGGGATAGTCGAGGTGTTGAGCCACGACCAGTCGGCCGCACTGGCCCCCGCAATGGATTGGCTCGCACCGTCAAATGTCAGCACGGGCAGCCCAATACCTGTCGTGGTGGTAAGCGTGGCAGTGCCTGTCAAATTCTTGGGGATCCTGCCCATGTCAGTCAGCGTGCCGCCGCTGAATTTGTGCGGGCGAAACCAATTTCGAGGCTGCTTCCACAGATGATTTTGAAAGCGGGCAATGACAGGCACGGTGCACCCCTAAATCTGGTCGAGCTTCCACTTCCAGTAGTTCGTGTATGCCTGGATTTCGTCCTCACCCCACTCACGATCGTCCACGAACAGGTCTAGGAACCCGCCAGCCACAAAGGCATTCGTACTGAGGTTTTTACCCACTTGGAATGGGATCGCCGGATTGACCGCGCCAGCGGTCCAAGTGCCCGCAGCGCGGTGGCCCACACGAAGGCCGTTGACGTACGCGGCTCCGGTATCGAAACCTGTGCTTGGCGAAACTGATGTCCTTGTTGGTGGCGCAACACGAAACACAACCACTTGCTTGCCTGCAACGTTGCAGCCGGAAGCGCCGCACCGATAGAGCAGCGTCCCCGACGTGGTCTGGATGGCAAGGTCGGTGCCCGTGCTGCCCCACGCCAATCCGAAGACACCTGCCGTACCTGCCCCGCCCCATGTTCCAGGTTGGATCGTTCCAGTGTATACGACCCCGCCCATGGTGAAGGGGCCGGTCTGCATGAAGAACCAGTCCGCCACGCTGGACGCAGCCAGATACTCGCTGGTGCCATTGAACGAGCAGCCCCACCCGCCATTCGTTAACGTCAGAGTGGCCGAACCTGTGGTGAAGTTTTTGGGCGAACGCCCCGAGTCGAGATATGACCCAGCCGCCTGCATTCGCCCCGGATTGTACCAATGAAGCGGCTGTTGCCACTGCTCATTCACGGCGCGCGCCAAGTAAGCCATCAGATCAGCCCCAACTTGTAATGCCAAAACCGTGTGTAGGCATAAACCTCGTCGTCCATCCACTCACGATTGTCGAGGAAGAAGTCGAGAAAGGTTCCCGCCTGAAAGCCTGACTGTGTAGAAGTCTTGCCAATGATGAGGGGACCCGCGGGAGTGACTGAGTTTGTGGTCCACGTTGAGTTCTTGAAGCCATAACGCCACCCATTGAAATAGCCGAAGCCCCACTCAATCTGCACACCGCCGATCGATGTGTGCGAAGACAACCCGCACCTGAAAACATGAACGGCTTTCACCGCAGGCATCACCTGGTTCATTACTCGCCAGACCGCCGAACCCGCGTTGGACATGAGACAGTCGGCCGATGCCGACCCTGGACCTGCGTTTACGGAAATCCCAGTGTTGGTCACGGCTGTGCGCGTGCACGGCGACATGATGCCCGTGTAAACCACCAGGCCCATCGTCCACGATGTATTGTGCAAGTAGGTCCAGTCCGCAGCCGCAGCGGCTGACAGGGACTGGCTGGTGCCGTTGAACGAGCCGTAAAGCACACCATTGCTGGTCGTGGTGCTCATGGTGCCGGTTAGGTTCTTGGCCGTACCTGAGCCCGAATCGGACAGCGTGCCACCGCTGTAGTCCTGTGGGCGCCAGCGATGATCGACCGACCGAACGAACAAAGGCTCAGTGCGTTGAAGGCGCGGCATTGGTTACCCCACCAGATGCCAGTTGGTACCATCTGCCATGAAATATGCTGACTCGCCGTCAGAGATCATGACCCACGAGGACGAAGTCTTGCTCAACGGGGTGACGATATTCCCCGTAAAAGCCACGGTAACTTGGTAGCCATAAGCCGGACCCTCTATTTTGACCGCAATCTGTGCACCGTTTGTTGCTGTCGGCAAATTCACGGTAAGGTTGGCTGAGGCTGCAAAAGGGTCAACTCGTACGAAATCCCCCGCCGCTGCGTTGTAGGTAGCAGTTTTTACCGCAGTAAACGTGTACGGGTTACTGCTAACGCCCGGGATCGTCACCGTGACCGGGTTCGTCCCGCTTGCGGTGACGCCTGCACCGGTGAAATTGATCGTAGTGACACTCGAGGAAAGCGTGGACCCTTCGTCCTGAACCGTAATCACCGGGGTTGGGACGTTGACCGTGACCGACGAGGTACCCGTCGCAGTCACACCGCCGCCAGTGAAGTTCAGCGAAGTGACCGCGCTCGAAAGGGTCGAACCCTCATCCTGAACCGTCAACGAACTTCCAGGAACCGTAACCGTGATGTTCCCCGTTCCGCTCGCGGTAACACCACTGCCAACGAAGTTCAGCGAAGTGACGTTGGTTGAGAGTGTCGAACCCTCATCCTGAACCGTGATCGCGGGGCTTGGAATGGTGACCGTGACTGCCGTTGTCCCCGTAGCAGTGACGCCCCCTCCCACGAAGTCGATGGAGGTAACCGCAGCCGAAAGCGTGGAGCCTTCATCTTTGACAGTAAGAGCGCTCCCACCTCCAGGAATCGTGACCGTGACAGCAGAGGCACCTGTGGCTGTGACCCCTGCGCCAACGAAATCGATCGACGCGACTGTGGTTGAAAGCGGAGTGCCTTCATCTGAAACCGTGAGAGCTGTGGCGGGGATCGTCACCGTGACCGACGGCCCACCGGTTGCCGTAACCCCAGCTCCGACGAAGTTGAGAGTGGTGGCAGCCGTAGTGAGGGTGGAACCCTCGTCCTGTACCGTCAACGAACTCCCGGGGACCGAGACCGTCACCGTTCCTGTCCCCGACGCCGTGACCCCCGCGCCGGTGAAGTTCAGGGTGGAGACGCTCGAGGAGAGCGTGGAACCCTCATCCTGTACCGTGAGAGAGCTGCCCGGGACCGTCACCGTGACCGCTGTGGTACCCGTGGCCGTGACCCCTGCGCCCACGAAGTCGATCGAGGTCACCGCACTCGAGAGGGTGGAACCTTCGTCCTGAACCGTGATGGTGGGAGCTGGGACGTTGACCGTCACCGTCCCAGGGCCGCCGCTCGAGGTGACCCCCGCGCCGGTGAAGTTCAGGGTCGTCGCCGCGGTCGAAACCGGAGTCCCTTCATCCTGCACCGTGAGCCCAGGGACGTTGACCGTGACTGCCGTTGTCCCCGTCGCTGTAATCCCTGCGCCGGTGAAATTGATCGATGTGGCGGCGCTCGAGAGCGTCGAGCCCTCATCCTGAATGGTCAGCCCAGCCGATTCGGCCGCATGCTCAACCGAGTAGTACCACTGGACGCCCGAGCCAAAGTCTCGAGCCACAGCGTGCACCACCGAGACCGCGTTGGCCGCCGGGTTGATCGTCACCGTGGGGTCAACAGGTACCCAGTTCGAACCAAACGCCAGAGTCCGCCCGCCCGTGGCGTCCTGCTTGACCGCCACCCAGAGGAGCTTGGTCGCCGAGGAGTGGGTAGGATTCCCGAGCGTCCGGTTGCCCCCCAGCGTGACCTGGAAATGGTCGCCAAGCTCGAGGTCAATAGCGATGGTCGCAGCATCTGTCAGAGTGACGACGTCGCCAAACACCTCCCACACATCGACAATCATCTCTTCCGAGAGAGGGCCGCCGAAGGGGGGACTAAAGGGGTATGCCAGGCTGGCAGAGGTCGTCACCCAGGTCACGTAGGCTGGGGTAACGGACCCTGTATCTCTAGCTCGTTTCTTGTAGTACCGAGCCATTCTTCAACCCCACTGAATGACCAGCTTGGCACTCGTGCATGTCACCCGGTCCGTAGGGCCACCAGAAGACGTCATACGAAGAACAACCTCGTACTCCTTCTCCCCTGCGGGCAACGTGACAACCTCCTCGACAAGGGCCGGGACGTCAGAAGCCGTGGTGAGAGTGTTGCTGACGTATGCCCCGTCCGTGACGTTGTAGAGCCTCACCTCAGCAGTCTTCCCCGAGGTGGCTTCAATCAGCGCCCGAAAGGTGGTGATCGCCGTGGAAGGGAACTTCGAAGGGTTGACCGTGCCCGTGCCGATACGGGTAGAAATCGTCTGGTCAGTAGACCGGTTGCCCGCTACAAGCTCGAACTCCTCCGAAACCCTCTCCACGTTCGTGCCCAGAACGCTCGAGTTGGCCAGATACCAGGCTGTCCCGTTGGAGGCGAACTCGAGGTCGTACCGAACGTAGGAAACGCCTGTAGGGGGCGCCTGGAGCGTCAGAAGGGCCGTCCCGCCCACCCCGTTCTTGATCGTCAGTCCTCCGGCACCCGGTTGCAGCTCAACCCAATACCGGAACGTCTTGCCCTCGCCCGGGGCCGGAGAAACCACCAGCTCCTCCGTGTAGAGCCCCGCACCGGTGAGGGTCAGCATCCGATACGGCTTGCTCGAGCCGTCCGTGACTTGAACCGTGACCGGGGAGCCCGACGTGTGGGCGACCGTTTGAATGTGCCCGACGTACCGCCCAACCTTTGCCTTGAGGAACCGTAGATAGGCGTCAAGTTGGGAGTTCGTCGAGGCATTCGCCCGGCCAGCCCAGCCCGCTTTTTGGGCCGCAACCGACTGGTTGGTCATGTTGCCGGTCTGACCCGCCGAGGGGAGCGTGAGCCCATCCTCGTCCACCACACCGAAGAACTTGAAGTCCGTGGTGATCGTGGCGCCTTCAGTGCGGGTCAGCTTGATGATGTAGGTACCATCAAGAGTAGGGGTCACCGTCGCCACCTGAGCGGTAGAGTTGGTAACGGTCGGAGCAGAGGACAAAGGCGCTGGCCATGACACGACCTCCCAGAGGTACGAGGTCGCCCCCGCACCCCCAGCATCGGTCATCGTGACAACCTGGTTCGCACTGAAGCCGAACACGGATTGCCCGTTGCCCCCAACGATTACCCCTTGGGTAAACTGACAGGTCGCTACGGCCATGATTTCACGCCAAGGTGATCGAGAAGGTCACCGTCAAAGTGTCGTTGGTAAAGAGAGTACGCTGCGAGAACTGGATCTCGTGCGCCATCGTGCCTGCACTGGACAGGTCGAACAGGGCAGTCTTCTGCACACCCTGAGACGAAATGCCCGTATAGGTGAAGATCTTCTGAACGACCGTCTGGGTACCTGAGCCAGTCGGAAGAGTCACCGTGCCCAACGCACGGTCGAGCCCGTTACCGGTCAGCTCACTCGCCAAAGTCGTATCGCCCGCCGCAGGAGCCGCCGCATCGTTCGACAAAGCGATGTAGTTGAAACCGCCACCGAGGCCCGAGCGTTGACCCGCCGACCCGTAGATGTACGTGTGGATCTGACGGCGCCCGGCATCCGTGACGATGTTCCACGACTCCTGCTCGTCGATCACCTTGAGAAGATAGAGGCCCGACTTCTCATCGAAGTCATAGGGCCTCTCGTGGCGAATGAAAGCCTTGGCCCGGGGCCCCTGCATCTGGATCGTCGGCAGCATGTACGGTTCCTCCTACTCTCTTCAAAAATCCATCGAATGATCTTCGGACACGACCGACTTGTTTTCCTTGACCCCCAGACGGTCTCTGTCTTTGAGCCCTCTTGGGTAAACTCGGAAGTCGTCGTACCAATAGTTGGCAAGTCTCCAACGCATTGCGTCGTTGACCTTCCCTGTCGTATCTGCATTCGGGGTGTATGTGTCTCGAAAGATGTACCGAATGCGGAAAAGCGTGTGCGCCGGTCTCAGGATGTCCAAAATGAGCCGGATATTCGAGTCCAGAGAGAACACCTCGGAGGGGAAGCCTCCGAGCGAGTCAATGTCGATCTGGAACCCGAACTGGTCAGAAATGTCGAGGCCAGAAGCCCCCGCACGCACGAGGAGGAAGTTCTCCGTGATGGTCACGTTGTTCGAAACGAACAGCTGCACGCCATCACGCATGCTCCCAGGTACCGAGCCCTGGAAATAGATGCGGATCACGTTGAGCAGGAACTGCTTGAACTCCTGGTCGTCGAACGTCGTGATCGGAAGCTTGCCGTTCAAGAAGACCAGGTACCCAATGATGCTGTAGAGGAACTCCGAGCGCGTGTTCTTGAAGTCCCCGTCCAGGCTCACGTCCTCAAGCGCCAGCTCGAGCTTGGAAAGCTCCACCGCCACAGCCTTCAACTCGTTCGTGTAGTTGGGGCCCTGGACCGTTGAGATGTAGTTCGAGGGAAGCAGGTTGAGGAGGTTCGTGAAAATCGACTGCGCCCGCGTAGCAAGGCGGAGGTTGTATTCCTTGCCTTGCTGCTGGATCGTGTAGTTGAGTCGATTCGGGTCTTGAACAAGCCTCGGCATACTTCACCTCAAGTGGCTGTCCTGAAAGTGATCGTGAAGTTGCCAAGCTCCACGAACTCGACACCCGAAGCGGAGACGTCCTTGGAGCCCGAGTCCCCACGAACCACGTACGAGACGGCATAGCCGTGGTTCCCCGGAAGGTCCGAAGAGGGCAGGGCAACTACAACGTGATTGGCAGTACGGCGAAGCAACTCAGCCTCCTGTGCAGCCGCTGTTGTGAACCCAGCAGCGAGCAACGTGGCCGAATCTGTGTACCCCGCAATGAGGGCCCCCGAAGACCCAATAATGTACGCCTGGTTAGATGCGCTTGCGACGAGTGCCAAAGTCGCAGACAAAGTCATAGCCTCGTCATCTTGGAACACGCCCTTGTGTTCCGTGGTGAGGCCGCCGCCATCAGTCGTTGGGGATTGCAACGGAGCGGTGAGGATGAAAGCCAAGTTCCCGCCAATACCCAGCGAGGTCAGCTCAAGACTTGCCGAGGAGAGGCTCTCCCGGAGCTTACGGGAACCATCCGCATAGGCCATGCGCGCGAAGGGGACGACCTGGAAATCGACCCCCGTTGTGGAGTCGATGGCATTGATCATGTCGCTCTGGGCAACACCCTGACCAATCGTGCGCTTGTTGAGTTCGAGGCTGGCATTTGACCGGATGGCCGGGTCAGCCTTGTCCCTGGTGGCGCCGGAGAGCAACTGGACCGTCGTCTCAATGTCGATGGAGTTGTTGATCGCCTGCTTGACGATGACATCCGCCGTTACGTGGCGACGAGAGTTGATCGTCCGCTGGAGCTGCTGAAGCAGGTCGTTGATCACGTAAGTGACCGTGAAATTCTCATCATGGACGTAGTCCACAGAGACCGCTGCGCCGTTCACGATGTCCGAGGTGGCGGTACGAACAATACGCACAGGGGTCGTGGCAGTACCGTCGATGACCTGGTAATCCGGGTTCGTGGCATCAGGCCCGTCATACTCGATGGAGCGGTCGGCATTGAACACTCGAATGGTCTTGGTGTTGATGCCGATGCTGAGAAGGGGCTCCTCGATGAACCCAATCAGCGTATGCACTTCATCGTTCACCGTGATGGTTTCACCCGAGGGGATACCGCCCACTTGGTTGATGGAGAGGTAGTCGCTTGCAATGGTGCTTTCACCCTCGAGCAGCGGGTCCTCGGTCTTGTAGAGGTTGTACCCAAGCGACGTGTCCAAAGTGCCGGAAACTTCGCCCACAACCGAAACTACGCGTCGAACCGGCTGCAACGAGAACTTGAACTGGTTCACGACGCGGAACCGGTAGTCGGCCGTGACCACGTCATCGATATTGGTCGCAACTTGACCTACGAGCGAGGGGTCAAGCTTGAACGTCTGGTAGTCGATGATCTGGGCGTTGGTCAGAAGGTAGTCCAAACCCTGAGTCACGTTTCGGACGCCAAGGCCCTGGCCCGAATTGTCGAGCAGCTCGACAATCGGGGTATTCACCGTGACGCGGCTGTCCTGAACCCGGAAGGTGAGGGTTGGTAGGTCGATGATCTGGCAGATGATGTCGCGCGCAATCTCGAACGTGAACGCGAACTTCTCCGAGACCTGACGTTCACGAAGACCCTGAACCCAGATATCAACTTTGCCCCCGATGTGCTTGTGCCGAACCAGGTCGTAGTCGCGCATCATGAGGTCGTCGCCCGACTTCACGACCTTGGCTTTGATGACCCCTACCTGCTCGGCCGACGTCGAGGTGTAGCCACCCTCGGTACCCGTATCGACCGACACGAAGCCAAGGAGCGCTCGAGCAGCAAGGTCGGCATTCGACTCGCGGTCCGCACCAAAGACCGTGGCCTCCAGGTTCGTGACCAGAAGCCCCGTGACGCCTTGAGAGCTGGTAATCTGACCGGCTGGGCGGTTACCCACTTCGCCGAGGGTCTCCGCCACGATATCGACAGTGATTTCGTAACGCTTGCGGTCGAAGTTGTAGTAGGAATCCGCCTGGGCGGCGGACATGACGTAGGTGCCACCGACACGGTAACGCACCGACGGGATGCCCAAAGAGCTATCCGCACTGGTGCTCACGATGGTGCCAGCGGGGATTGGAAGGTCGAAGGTCGGCCGAGACGTCGTGTAGAAGACCTCTTGCCCCACTGCCGGACGGCCAGGGAGGCGAGTCTTGTTCACGTTGGCAGCGAGCTTGTCAAAAGCCGAGTCGATGAGCGACTGAACCGCTGCGTCAGTCGAGTAGCCCAAGGCCGCCTTCAAAGCCGTCTTGTAGGCGCTGCTCGCGACCGGGTCCGATACCCCATCCCCGTTCGCATCATCGATTTGAAGCAGGGTCAGGAAGCTCTGGGCCCGGTGGATGAAGTCGAGCAGGAAGTAGAGACGCTCAGCTTCGGAAGAGAACGGGTCGATGGACACGTCGCGGGTAGTCGAGCCAGGGATGAGGCTGATCTCCTGGTCCACCCGCTGAATCGCCGCAACGTAATCGGTCAGAACCTGAAACTGGGTGCGGCCCGGAAGGTCCCTGATGGCCGTGTCGATGGTCAGAGGTGTCCCAAGCACTTCCTGAGAAAAGGCGCTCTCAACCTCCACCGAGGTGGCGCTGTCGAAGTAAACCCCCGTCACAACATAGTAGAGAGGGTCCGTATCGGCCACCGAAGCGAACTGGTCGCTATTCAGGATGCCGGTACCTCCCGACCGATAGTGACGAAATCTCGCGTACTGGGTCAGGGTCCGCTCTTGAAGCGTCGAGGTGAAACGTAGGTCCCCCGAGTAGTCGGTGACCGTGTAGGTCTGGTCGAGGCGCGTCGAGATTTCATTCCCGAACACGTCCTCCTCGGTCACCTTGACCCGGATGACATTACCCGTCTCATTCCGTGTCCAAACGGTGGACTCATCCCCAATGTCTGACGTCGTTTCGTCGTAAACACCCGAGGCCGACGTGATGAGATTCTCGTTCAGGAGAAAGTAGCCCGTGGTACCCGCGGGGGACGTCGAGGCGTAGACGTTGAACCCTTGGAAAATAGCCGTTTCTGTGGCCCCGTAAGCACCTTGCTCGATGGTTGCGGGGATAGCCGCCAGAATATCCACCGCATCTCGACGCCGCCGAACCTTGATGCCCGAGGGGATGTCCACCTGGGCCACGTCGCTCTGTCGGATTTTCGTGACCGAAACCAGAGCCGTTGCGCTGACCCCGCCAACGATATCGATGGTGCGCACCAAAATCGTGTTGAGGCCAGGCTCGAGGATCAACCCTTCCGTGTACGAACTCGGGTTCGGAATCGTGAACGCGGGCAGGTCGAAGCTCACCAGGGTAGGGTCAGAAACGAACGCCCCGCCGTTGATCGAAACCTGGATATCCACTGCCGAGGTATCCGCGAGGCCCTCGATGAAGATCGAGCTGCGGTTCGTACTGAACACGAGGTTTTGGGTGTACCCCGATCCATCCCTGAGTTTAATCTGCGGTGCAGTGGCCATGGGTCATCCAACCAACGTGTAGTTGTTGAGGCTCTGACGAAACACGCCCTGAGATTGCGTGTTGCCGAGCAGATTTGTGGGCTGAGGGAGCTTCAGTCCTCGAGACAGCACGATGGGCTTGAAGCTGCGATTCTGAACCTCGATGTTCACGAAAATGACCGTCGGGTCCTGCTGGCTTTGCTCCAAGTTGACGCCAGTAAGACGAAACGGGTACTCCTCGTCGGACACGATTTGACCTACCGTTTCCTCCTGCTGGCGCTTGATGCTCTGCCAACGAGCGAAGGTCGAGTAGATGTCCGAGGTGATGGTGTTTTGAATGACGCCGGTGGCCGAGTTTTTGTTGCCAATGCGCTCGACAATCGTTGTGCCGTACCAGGGGTGGAAGGGGTTTGACCCTCGAGCTGTGTACGTGACCTTGAGCAGCTCTTGGATGAGCAGAGCTTCATCACGAGCTTCGCCAACGTTGCCGTCCACGCTGTAGCGCCAGTCGTTCTCGACCCCGAGGCCACCACACCGACGGCACTCCTCCCGCACCGTAGCGTAGGAGACTTCCACGAAGTTGTCTCCCGCCTGCAAGGTGTCATCGAAGTACACGAAGCGCTTAGGGCGGTCCCCCAACGTGTTCGGAGCAACTACCAGGGTCCAACCCGGGAAAGCGTCCTTGCCACGGAAAACTCGATCCGTGGAGACGCCCAAGAGCGAAGCCATGGTGCTCGAGCCCAGGATCATGAAAGTTGCGTCCTGGCCCGCCAGGGAGGTTCGAATACCGATTCGGTTGCGGTCGGCGAAAAACACGAGACCTGGGAACCGCGCCGTGAGAGCATCTGCAAGCCGAGCTGGCTGCACCTGTGCTGCTTGGGGCAACGTGACCGTCAAGGGAGGATCCGTGTTCACCTTGATGGTCAGCGTATTGTTCGCCGAGGTGATGTTGAACGGACCTTCCTTGGTACCCGTCACCCGAGCTTGAACTTGTACCCCCGAAGAGGGTACATCGATCTGCCCGTTGAGCCGCACCACCACAGAGCCCGCCGAAGAGATAGGGCGAAGCGGGATTGCGGTCTGGCGGTCGGATTGGACATAGAGGAACTCGTCAGCAACCCTGTGCTCACAGATCTGGTCAATCTGACGGTCATAACTCATTGTCCACTGCCCTCCCCTACGACCACGTAGCCAGAGTTCGTGCGCTCCACCGAGACCCCGCTGGTCGGGGTTCTGCCACCAGGCTCGTACGAAGACATGGGGGCATAGATGAACTTTCCGAACTCGTCCCGGCCTGCATCATCCGCAATGGCACGATAGGTCGGGTCAGTGAACAGCTGCTTCACAAAGGCAACCAAGTTCTCGAGCGACCCGTCCGCCTCAGCGGTACCGCGAATCGACGTCAACTTGGAGATTTCGTCCTGGAGCTGGTCCGAGTAATCCACCGTCCGGCGGATCTTGCGCTCAAGTCGTTCAAGGCGCTCGAGGTCGTCCGCTATCCATGCTTTGATGGTACGGACAGCATTCCCCGAGGGCCCATCAGAAAGGCCCGCCGCAGGAATGGGCTCACCGTTCGAAAGGATTTTCGAGTTGGCAAGCTCGTTACCCTTGGGGCGAGTGATTGCCTGCCCCATGGTTCGCATTTGAAGGTCGTAGAACGGGTCCCCGCCAAGGACCTCATACGCCGCAATGAGCTGCCCGATATACGTGGTCGCAGCGCCCCCGCTGCCCGTCGTGTATGAAACTGGCTTGCCTGCCGTGTCGTAGGAGAACTGGAGAAACCCAACTCGCTGGTACTCCACAGACAAGTGCCGAATACGGGCATCAATCAACGGCAACCGGCTACGGGCATACGCCGCAAGCCGGTTGAACTGTGATGCGTTAAAAGTGCCCAGGTAGTCGAACGGCATGACCCTACTTACTCCTGGGGTTTAGAAGATTAGGCTGAAGGCACTGACAAACGCTTGGACGTCGGTACCCACATAGGCCAGCCCAACTCCCGCAGAATAACCGCCAGGACCCGATGGCGGAGGCGTGCCGCCCGCCGTGTCGATAGCCTCAGTCCAACCGGGGAGGCCCTTGTCGGTCTCTGGGACGTTGAGGAAGTAGAAGCCCGCGGAGAATGAATCGAGGTAGTTCAAGATTTCGATCAGGAACTGGATGAACCGCTCGAGCGAGTCGATCTTTCGCACCACAAGGTCGATGAACGCTTTAAGCTCGTCCAGTGCCGACTTGAACCCATCAAGGAGGCCATTGATCTTGGCGATGAGTTCGTACAGGAACCGTCCTGTCCAAGGGATAATGTCTTGGAGCAGAGAGATGGAAACCCAGTCCGGAGAAGTGCCGCCGAGTGAGAACGCCCCGATGAACTGGATCGCACGTTGAAGGTTGAGGCGAACCTCCGCGTTGTAATACGCGTAGTTGTTCGTCACATAAACCTGGGGCACATACTGCTGAGGGAAGTTGGTAGGCAGCGTGTTGTACTGGGCCACCAGCTCTTCCATGGTCGAGGGGGACTCAAGGAACCCCTTGGAGCCCACTGGGAATGGCAAAGCCGCCTTGTAGAGGTTGCGGTACGACGTGAGCCCTTCCCCGCTCTCGTACAGGGACATTGCTGTCGCCCGAGCGAGCTTGGCCGCGTACTGTTTCACGACGAAGAAGTTGTGGACGACGTTTGGGTAGTCGCCGGTCACCGGGTCAGCAGTCACGCTGGTAACCGAGCCATCGCTGGCGAAGGTCACGCCATTGGGGGAGCCATAGACGATTCGAGAATCGAATTGAATGGGGCCCGCGATGTTGGACATCGAGCCCTGCCCGATGAAATCCACCGGGGTTGACCCTGTATTGCGCCCCTCTTCGTCGAAGGTTGAGCCCCCCGGTAGCTCGAGGTGGAAGCCCAACGAGAAAGCCATTTTGAAGGTCTGCTCGAGGGTCTCAATGAGGTCGATGTCGGTCGGAATGGTGTCTGGGAACCGTGTCGTTACGATGGGACTAGGACGCCCCATGACCACCGGGTCATTTGCGTCCGTGCTGGGCCACTCCTGAGTGGCTTGCTTCGTCCTACCATCAACAATCGGGTCCTTGAGGTTGAGGGTGGTACCCGAAACGTCAAGAGAGCCGCTAAAAGCACGAACCCGATAGGTGTAGGTCTTGCCTTTGTCAACGTTCTTGTCGAGGTACCTGAACTTGCCCAGTTGACCAACCAAATAGGCGGCCGTTGCGACACCGGAGTCGATTACGATGTAGTCCTCGAATTTCCGGAAGTAGTCCCCAGTGGGATCGCGCGCCTTTTCATTCCGCTTGATGGGCTTACCGCTCTGCCCTTCGAAGCTTGTCTCCACTTCTGTGGTAACAATCTCTGGGCCTTGAGGGTTGCTCGTGCGCTCGATGAGCCACTTGGGCGGGATGAACTCGCTCGAGATGGTAGCCACAAGATCCGTGAAGCCCGGGTCCGGCGGATACTGATTGGTGGCGAGCGTCCACTCCACTGCAATGCCTTCGATGGTCTGGCTGAACAAGTCAGCCACCCGAAGGATCGGGTCGTCCTTGGCGCCGATGGGGAACGCTTTGACGTTGGCAGGCGCCGTATACTGGGCCGACAACAGCTCCTTCCCAAAGAAGCGGCGAAGGATGTTGACGAGCCGAAGGAGACCAAATTGGGACTCCGAGTCCGCCACGATGAGGACGAAACCGCTCTTCGTCGAACCTGCCACCGGCTGAGGCCGGAACGGGTCTCGGCTGTCATACAGCGAAGACTTGAAGCGCTGGGTAAATGCTTGGTACCCGCCCTTGAACCGATCGAAGTTCGGGTCTTGAGTCGGGTTGGGGAAGTCAAAGTACCCATAGAGGCCAGTGCGACGAAGGCTCTCAAACAGCTGCAACACGAGAGCCAGCAGCGCTTCAACCAACGCTCGAACCGGATTCCCGAAGTCCACCAAGAACAACGAGACCGTTTGAAGCAGGGTTTTGATGATCTCGAGAAAAACTACGAGGGTCTCGAGCGACCCACGCACTTGCTCGAGCAAATCCTTGCCCGGAATCTGAATCTGTAGTGCTTCCCAGTCAGCCATAGCTTCAGCTCCCGTAGGTCATTTTCTCCAGCTTTCGCCGAAGTAGCGCCACTTCCTTTTCAGAAGCTTGCTTGGCTAAATCCACTACCTTACGAAGCTCTCCTACGATGTGGAATTGGTCCTTTCGGGTCCACTCAGCTCGAGGAGCTTCGTCCTTCTTTTCCTCGTCGCTCATGGTCACTCCACCGCTAGAAGTTTGGTCAACTGCTTCAACGTCTCGGCTTGGGCCTTGATGCGGTTGGCAACTGCCCGCTCCTGCTTCACCAGGATGCCCTTCTCCAGGTTGATGCGGGCGTCGATCCACACATACCGCTTGTCATAGAAGCGATCGCTAGAAGCCAACGCAGCCTCTACCTTCGAAATCGCACTAGGGATATAGGCTTTGCGCGCGTTAATTGTGGTCACTCGAGCAGAGAAGTCCGAGCTTGTGTACCCACGAGCGAAGTAGGTCGAGTCCACAACGCCAGGGGGCACCCGTACCGGTACAGCACTCGACACGAGAGACGCCCACGCCGTGCTCGAGCTGTAGAAGCTCACCGCGTTCGCCCTGACCTCGAACAGGTCCGAAAGCGTTTGCTCGGACGCAGCAAAAGACGAAACCACCCTGAAGGTCACTGAACCCGAACCTGGGAAAGCGTCGGTCACCTTCAAGGTTGTCGGCCCTGTGACTTCCTCGACCAGGTAGAAGCCCTGGTTCGATTGGGTCGGGGTTACATACACGAAGTCTCCAGGCAGAACGCCCGCGGCCATGAAGTCCACGCTCACGCCGGTAAGCGTTGTGCCACTCACGCTACCCGAAGCACTGCTCGGGGAAAGACGGTCAGTGAAAAGGGTCTCAAAGAAGTTGTCGATGGAGTTGACCTCGGAATCCGTGTTGTCTTGCAGGATGTCCAGCAAGCCCGCCGGTGCCGAGGGGAGGTCCCCCGTATCGCTGTAAGTGCTGAGCGAGTTGGAGATACGGTACGCGGCCAACGCCACCGGGTTAGAAAACGCCGCGGTCAACGTGATCTGGGTGGCAGAATCCACCGACTTCACCTGCCGACGCTCGAGCCGAGAAAGGTTGCCAACCTGGGTGAGAATCACCGTGTGCCCAGGTTTGACTCCCGCCGTGATATAGTTGGCAGTGGTGTCGGTGACCACGGCCCCCACAGCCGTCGTGAACGAGCCCGAGACCAAGTTTGCCGCCGCGGTCACGAGGAAGCTGAAACCCGTGTCTGGGGCTGAGGGGAACGCCACGTCCACATTCACGCTGTTCGCGGACACGGAGATGACACGACGAAAATCAGAGGCCCCATTCGACCCTGACAACGTGCGCACGAGGTCGCCCACCTGCGGCACCGGGGAGGGGAACGAACCCGAGGCCAGCGTAATCACCGTGCCTGCCCCGTTGAGGTTTCCCGTCCCCACGAACGGGCTCACCGAGTTGGAGAGCAGAAGGCCGCTCGGCTGGATGTAGGTCAGCTCTGTCTCGAGGTAGCCCGGGGCGCCAAGCTCGCGCTCCGAGGTCGGGTTGATCAAGGGAAGCCGCTGGTCCCCATCGTCATCCAAAGGCTGGCCATCAAGGGCAGGGAACCGGTCCGGCGCCGTGAGCTGGTTGTTCAGGTAAAGTCCCGCCTCCAAAAGCTCGTTGGAGTCAGGGGCTTGAACCTGAAGCTCAGCGGGAACCGCCGGTACCGACCCGTCATAGGGCGGGTAGGGCTTCACGTAGAGCAGATAACCCTTGTCCACGTCCAAGGTCACATCGAAGCCCACGCGATAGGTCTTGCGGTAAGCCGTGTCGGAATCGGCCAAATAAACCGTAGCCCCAAGGGGCACGTCCACCGGTAGCCCCGCACTGAAAGTCAACGACGTGCTCGACTTGCTCGAGATGGTCAAGGGAGAGCCCTGGTGGACATAGAATGTCCCATCCGGACCCTGAACCACTACCTTCTGGCTGTTGGCGAAGGCAGGACGATAGGGGGCAGTGTCCACCTTCGCGGTTGTGTCCACGTAGATGGTGACGTCGCCCGCCTTCGCAGAACGAGTCAACAACGCGCGAGGGCTGCGCCGCGACGCGTTCGTCGAACCGGTCAGATTTTTGGCCTGGAAGTCGAGAATCTCGTCTTTCGTTTTGGCATTCGTATCATCGCCCGCAATCGTGTAGCCAAAACGATTTCGGAACGTCGGGAAAAACCGACTCGAGGTGCTCGGCTGGTACGCTTTCAGGTAGGTCCCAAGGTACTTGAGCGGGAACAATGGCGGGGTGGGGTCGATAGGGAACTTCGACAGCTTGAACTTGTCGTCGATCTGGTTGTGTGCGCTTGCAAAACTCGACCGAACCGCCCCTGTGGAACCATCGAACTTGAACTTGCCGTCGTAGTCCCCCACAACACGGCCGTCCATGTTCTGGAGCAGGTCTTCAAGGTAGTTGACCGCGTCGTTGTACTGCTCGAGCGTCGCCCGAGCGATGATGTCCTCGTTGGCCAGATGCCCCTCAGTGAAAAAGACCGACTCGACCCCTTGCTCGTAGAGCTTCGGGGTGCTCGAGTTCGATGTCCTGGGGCCCCCGGAAGGGGAGGAAGAGGTTGCCTCGTCCTTGTAGTCTTGTGCCACTTCCGCCCGGAAGTTCGTCATCGTCTCGACGCGGAAGAAGAACGAGTCCGGAGTGAACGTGGTGAAAGACGCGGTCAACTTCTGGTTGAGAAGCCCGTTTTGGTCCGACGGGGAGATGCTCGCTGTATATGATGCACGAAGGTTGCCCGTGACGAAACGGTACCTCGTGTAGAAGATCGAGACTTCCTCCTCGGGTTGCAGCGGGGTGGCCAGGTCGATTTTGCCCGAGTCGTCGATCTTGAAGTCCGTGCCCTCGATGAGAATGACCCCCGGGGAACCGCTCGTCTGCCGGAAGACCACAACCGAATCCGCCACAGTCGTCGCAGGGGGCATGACCAAGGGCGACTCACTGGTACGCACCGTAGTTGCAGTAGACTCGAAAATAGGACGTACAGAACGACGCAACGTAGCCCCGGGGGCTTGATACTGCCGTGCAACCGCCTGGGTAATCGAAATCTCAGTGCGGTCGGTATCCGCGTTGTACTTGGCACCGGTGACTTGGTAGAACTCCTGGAACCCCGTCCCCGAGAAGTAGAGGATGGTACCCGCCACGTAGGTCAGAGACTTGTCTCCCTGCACCTTGACCAGATTCATGCCCCGCGGAACCGCATCGTACGAGGCCGACTCGAGGACGAAGTACGAGGGCGGCGTGAGCGAAATATCTCCCGAGGAGATGTAGATCTTGGGGTCAGAGAACGAGTCTCGGAAAGTACCCGAGACCGTGACCGTGGTCTTGGACCCGTCATAGGTCACGGAAGTAATGTAATAGACCTGCTCCTGCTCGATACGCATGAGCCGGTTGGCTTGGAACTCCTGGGTCCAATCGCCGATGATGTCGAACGAACTCTCCCCGTCCGTGATAGCAACCTTGGCCAGGTTGATGGGTGGGTTCAGAACCTGAATCGTGTTCTCGCCCCCGAGCGCCTCGTAAACGTAGTAGTCGATGTAGACGTTCTCTGTGGGCTGAACAATAGGCCCATGCGGAAGCGCGTCGGTAACAACGAGGGCTCCGCTTGAAGTGGGGATCACGTCAGGCAGGAAAGTGATGCTCGAGGAGTTGATCTGCACCTGGTCCGAGGTTTGCGGACGGCCACCACGGTAAACCGACGGGGCAGGGTTCGTCGCAACGGTTCGACCCGAGGGGTTGAACGGGATGTTCGAGGCGGGGGTCGAGTGGGTCGTGATCTCCTTTCGCACCAGGAAGGTTGCTCGCTCCTGGGTGTAGTTCTCCGGGTCGTTCGCGGAGGCGTAGGTGATCCGAATCTCGTCGAGTGCCAACATGCGCTCGCGGAACTGAATGAGTCCGAGGTCCGGGCTCAGGATGTAGTCCACCCCTTGGACAAGCTGGGTAGTCACGTTCGACCGGATGCGCTCGACCACGGTCAGGGGGTCCACCAGCGCAATCTCTTGCCAGAAGCGGTCGGCCAGCACTTCCTTGCCCGAGCGCACCTCATACGGCACGCCAGTAGCCACCCCGGGGAAGTCGGGGTCAACGTTGAGGTCCGTGGTGCTGAACGAGCTGATCGTGTAGACCCCTTTCAGGGGGCCCGCGGGAACCACCACAAAGTCACCGACCGCCACCCCCGCCGCCACGAAGTCCGCAGACAGGTCTTGGAGCATGGTCGGAGTCGCGACCGTGCCCGTGCCCTCCGCCAGCACCGTCCCCTGCTGGGAGATGAAGGTCACAACGCCCGAAGTCGGCTCGAGAAGGGCGTCTACGCCATTCGTAAGCGGCACGTAACCAGCGCCCTGGTTCAGCTCGAACGTGGCGTTGGAAGGCTCCACAAGGGGGTCTGGGAGCTGGACCGCCGCCGACCGGCCGGGAACCGCCACCACGGTAGCGTTCTTCCGAGCGGCAAACACGATCTGGCGGCCGTCGAAGTCCAGGGTGTAGCCGTAGCCCGCCGGAGGAGAGCCTACGTCCAACCTCGGAAGCACACCGGTGAAAGTCCCCGTCCCTTGCTCCACCTGAACGACGAGCGGGTACGCCGGGTCGTCGATGGGAAGCACGGGGAGGTACACGGTGGGCTGCGCGATGATGGGGTCCGCCAACACGGACTCTGGCACCGGATAGAAGGTCGAAACGTCCTTCAAATCCGGGTCTTTAGCGTTCAAGTCCACCGGGTTCCGGAACAACCGAAGCGAGATGCCACGCTCAATGAGCAGGTCCCCACTCAAGAACTCCGCCGTCCGCGACCCGTACTTGGCCTGGTCTGCGTCAGAGAACTGCACGTTCCCAGAGTCATCCACCTGCACCACATCCGCCTGCCCAGGGGAAGTCAGCGAGGAAACCCGCACTGCACTGGTGAACTGGTAAATGTCTGCCTTTTTCTCCACCGTGTACGAGCTGGACGCCACCGAAGGGAAGGGTGGGGCCACCGTAAGCTGGGTGTTCGACACCGCCGTGATCTGCCGACGCGCCCCAGTGCCAAGGACAACAATGTCCCCCACCTTGACTTTGTCCGAGACAAAGCTCGCCGCCCCGTCTTGGAGCACCGAGGTCGAAAGGAAGGTGGCCGTCCCCGTGGGAGCCCCCGACTTCTTGGCCCGGAAGATGAGATCCGCCCCCTCCGAGGGGAGCGAGGAAATCACCGAAGGACTCGTAACGGTGCCAATCGTTTCACGTGAAACGGTCTTGCCAGTCTGGTACAGGACGCCGTCATAATAGACGGTTTCCCCAGCATTATTGGCCAGGTCGGTCGAGTTGAAGCGGAGGCGGCCTGTATCTCGAGCCCATTCCACCGTGCCCTGCACGGGGTTCACGGAGAAGGCCCCCTCGTTGGTCACGCTGACCGGGCTGAGATACATGCCGAACCCGAACCGGATCAGAGGCTTTCTCGAGGACGAGCTTGGGATGGGGTTGAGGCACAGGACGTCGTTCGTGTCCCCCAGCGCGCCCGTAGACTCCTTGAGCCCGAAATGGTTTTGCCGTTGAAAATAAACGGTTTGACCGTCCTGGCTGAGGAGGTCGTTGGGGTGCCAATTCAGGTTGCCCGTGTCGAGGCTGATCTGCACACGGCCCACAGGGGGCGTGGTGAAAGCCGCATCGTTCGGAACGAGGATCGCTGGGAACGTCGTACCGCTCCCAATAGAGCCCACCGAAACGCGGATGGGGGCCACTGAGACCGAAACCGTGGGCGGTGCGACTTTCAGTCGGGTTGTGTTCGCGTTCGCATCGAGGACGCCAACAACGGCGCGAGATGAGCCGGGGAGCGGGCGGAACCGCTGTCCCTGTCCATCGTAATCGAACCTCTGGATGCCCCCTTCGTTCTTGGTCCACCCGAACTCGGCATCCGCAAGATCGCCATCAACAAGGCTGAGGACAAGGTACTCAGTACGACCAGGGTCTGACTCATCGGTCCCATAGACCGAGTTGTAGCTACTCTGGCTCGAGATGAGGTTGTCAGGGCTTGCCGTGAACGGCGAGTTGGCCGCGCCGACCCGAGGCTTCTCAAGAACATAACCGCTGAAATTCGCCATTTCATCCCGTACTCATTTGTTCCCAAGGTACCTGGGAAAGGTTGTATTCAGAGAATGCTGCCTTGGCCGACCCCAGAAGACCCCATGGGAGTCGGCGCTCCTACAATGGGGATCGGCAAAGTAAAAACTGCGAGGGTCATCTGAAGCGCCAGCGAGATGGCAGACGCCTTTTGGGTCGCGCCCGTCCCCTTGATATCTACCCCGGCAAACCCCGCCATAAGGAAAGGGAAAGCTGGCCCGCCAATCACTTTGGCCACCCCGGTACCTGAACCTACCGTTGGGTGCTGGGTGGTCATGATTCCCTGGATAAACCCGAGCCCGAGCCCCACGCCCAACCCTGTTGCCTCTTGAGGGGCCATTACCCCGAGCTGCCCGTTCACAGGGTAAGCTGCAAGTAAGCTGGCGATGAGAAGAGGCGGAGGTACCGCAAAGGGTAAAAACCCCACCCCGACGCCGAGGGTGCCCGCGTCTACGGTGACCACCTTGAGGGACTTGACCCAAGCACAAACCCCGTTGGCCACCCCTTGGGCGAGTTTGGGCACCCCTGAGCCGGTCATGGCTACGCCCCTGAGCCCAACGATGAGGGCGCCGGTCAATCCTGCGGGCGTGAGGGGCATGTCAAATTGACCTCACCGTTGCGCACCCCTGCAAAGGGAGCCCCGTGATCCAGTCAAGGGAGGGAGAGCCCGGGGGCTGCATGGGAAGCCCTCGAGCAACCCCGAGAACCGCCGCGGCCCCACCAAGCAGAATCTGTGGGGCCGTCAGGCTGATTGCCACGGACGCCACCATGTTGATCGCGAGCCCGGCTGTGAGCGAGATGGCGCCCGACGCCGCCGAAAGGGACATGGCCCCTGCTGCGGTCGAAAGGGACACTGCACCCGCCGTGGTGGACATGGAAATAGCCCCCGTCCCCACCGTCACCGACCAGGCCCCCGCCACGTTGTTGAACGAGGTCGCCCCTGCTGTCACCGTGGTGGTTCGTGCACCCGCCACAAGCGTCTCGGCGATGTTCCCGAGAAGGACCGTCGTTGTCCGCCCGCCCGTCGCAATGGTCTCCGTGATGAGCTGGGCGTACATAGCCTGGCTCTTGCCCGAGATTACCTCGTTCTTGGAGCCATAGTTCCCCGTGAAGGAGTTCAGGGCGTTGATGCTCACAGTGCTCGCCTGCGAGCTGTGGCCGCCATCCACGGTCATCTGGTAGGCGCCGTTAACGACCTCGGTCAGGTTACCCGAGATGGCCGTTTCCGCGTTGCCCTGCACGTCCATGCTGTGGGCCACGTCGTCCGTGCTGTTGCCGTTGCCCCGGTAGACGTTCTTGATTGCCCCACGGAAGTTGGTCGTGATGCACTGCCCGTCTGCGTTCGGGCCAACGTCGAGGAACAAGCCGCCCTCGAGAGTCAAATGCAGGGAGACGCGGTCTGGAGTTGAGGCCCCGACACGCATCTTGATTGCGCCCTCGGAGTTGATCTCTGCCGAGACATTCTTGGAGCTGTAGTTCTCCACCGTCGAGCCCGGCATGTTGACGAACAATTTGCCCTGCTTCGAAACCGCCATGGCGAATTCGCTACGAGACGCGCTACGGGGCGGGAGCAACCGGAAGAGGTACCCGCCAGCCATCGTGAGGGCTTCATCGACTGCCGTGGAGGGTGGGCGCAAGCACTCCTCGAGCCGGAAGCCCGCGGGGGAGGCCGTCTGGTCAAAGTCTTCGAAGAGCTTCGGCTTGAGCACTCGAGCGTATTGCCGCTGCCCCTGAGTGGAGAAGGCATCGTTCCCCACAACTGTCCCAAAGACCTGCTCGATGTAAGCCCGGGGGCGGTCCATCGAGAAGCCATCGACCTCGTCGAGAACCTCCTGTCGCAACTCCGTGTCGTGACGGATCTCCATGCGACGCTCGGTAAAAGCCCGCAGAGGCCCGCCGTTGAGCGCGTCTTCGAAGTCCACCGCCGGAGCTTCGGAGGGGACGAAAACCTGCCGCCCGTTCGTGTAAGTCGTGGGCGGAAACTCATTGCTGTCGTTGATGCGGTCGAGCACCACGCCACTCGTGTTCGAGAAGGTGGAACCCTGAACGCCCGCCGCCGCAAGCTCCTCACGCCCAAAGTAGCGTTCGGACGAATCCTTCAAAGTCTTCGTGGGGTTACCGTCCTTGTCCGTACGGAAAATCCAGGACGGGAGGTTCATCGCGCCGCGGCGGACGGCACCGGAAAACACGTACGCGGCCGAGTCTGAGGCAACCTGGTTGATCGCCTGGGACACCAGGGTCCGATCCACATCCCGAAGCTCGAGGGAGTCCCCGGCCCGGTTCATCAACCGGACGTCCTTGGACAGCTGGAACTCCGCGCCAGAGGCCGACATACCGACGATGTCCCCCTGCTTGCCTCGAATGCGCTTGTACCGGATCGTGGGCCCGTACAGCTTGGCCAGGTCCGCTGCGTCCGCGGGGTCCACCTCGGAAGAGGGTACCGGAGAGAACGGGTCGTACCGAAGCCCCGCCAAGCTCCCTACCGGAACGTAGCCAAGAATCACCGCGTCGTAGATCTGCTTGCTTCGACGCCGGTACCCAATAATGACCAAGCTGTTGACCTCGGGGATACCCCCAAGGAACGACCGAGGGCCGCACATCGCCTGAGTGAGGTCCAGCTCGAACCGTTCATCACTCCCCATGATGCGGACGTCCGCCTTCAAATGGTGCTCGTCTACCCGGGTAAGGATACCCAAGCGGGTCGAGTTGAACGGAGAGTCCCCGGTTGAGAACTCCTTGTCTGGAACCTTGCCGTACGGAACTTTCGGCATAACTCACCCAGTGAGCTGAGCCAGCCCACCCTCCTTCTGGGCAATGTCCTGCTCAGTCTGCGCAAGCTCTCTCTGCAACTCCCCCACGTCGTCGGTACTGTGGATCTGGGGGTTCTGTGCGTCAGAAATTCGCTTGCGAAGGCGGTCAGCTTTCGACCTCAAATTGGTCAACTCCACACCGGCTTTCTTCGCCTTCGTGGTCTTACGCAAATCTGAGCTGAAATTCTTGAGGCTGTTCTGCATCGCGTCCAGCGAGGACTTGCCCATCTTGGCGGTAGCCAGAGGGTCCCCCACAGCAGCACGGTTCAAAGCCGAGAATGGGGGCGCCACGCCAGCCACCGACTGGTCGTCTGGGGTCGAGAATAGGTCGGGTAGGGTTTGCGTGCTCGGCTCTACACCGTTGGGGTCGCCTCGCAACGCATTCTCCACCGGCTGATGAGCTTCATCGAGGGCGGAGTAGAGATTCCAGAGATAGCTTTCTACCCTTGAAGTCAGCTCCGCCCCACCCTTCAAGTTGGCGGGCTTCACGTAGGACGAGGAAGCGCTAGTGATAGCGTCTACCCCAAACTGCGTCGTGTTGCCTTGCGCCTTATCGAAAGCGGACAGAGCCGCGTTGAACTCATCCTCGGTCAAAGTCGAGTCAGGGGTCGAGCCGGTGAGCAAGTTCGTCTGGTACCCGTAGTTGATGAATGCCAGGTCTGCCCGCCCAAGCTGGCATTCACAATTCGGGTCCCCAGGGACCTCGCCAAACTTGACGGTCATCTCAGCCAGCGTGAGCGCCCGAGAGAGCTGTGAGGCTTCTACGCTCGTGGGGGCGCCTTGTTGCTCCATGGATCCCAAGGTCGCGGTATCCACGAAACTCGACTCGGTATCCACGAACTGCGGCTTTGTGCCGAGCACCTGGTCCGGCACCAACGCCGCGGCCGTTTGCAAATCCTCCGGTTGGAGACGAGCAATCGCATCCGAAGGGTTCGGGTACACGGACGTCTGCGTAGTAACCCCTTGGGACTGGGCGGTAAGGGTGGCAAAAAGGTCTCCAGAGAGTGCAAGCTGGGTCTCCCCCAAGCTGCCCTTTACCGAGCCTCCGTTGCCCACTCTCTTGTTTGGCTCATTGACGATGAGCGCTCCATCTCGAAGCGAGATCCCTCGCCCATAACGGTAGTGGCCAATGACCTCAAACCCACGATCATCCGAAACCGGCCGCACCATGGTCGTCGGACTGGTGAGGCTCGGGTCATCCTCGAGCAAAGCCACCGTAGCGCCGTCCTGAATCACCTTGATGTTCTTCTGCGGAAGAAGGGTCATCTGGGAAATGAATTTGGACTGGTCGTAGGCGTAGAGGTACACGCCCGAGGAGTTCAACCCGTAGGTGAAACGGTTGTGAGCATACTTGTTCTGAAGCTGCGAGATCCGGTCCACCTGCTGCTCGCCAAGTTCCTGCAAGTTGGTTTCCTGGTTCTTAGCAACTCGCGCCTGGTCTTTCTTTGGTACCTGCGCGTTGGTGCCCGGAGCCTTGATTCCAGAGGCGTTGGTAAAATACTCGCCCTCATAAGGTCGAGAGTAGACCATCACCACATTGGGGAAGCCCACGATTCGCCCCGTCTTCGGGTGACGAAGCACAAGGGGCTCGTACGGGGTGAGCGAGTTCGAGTCCTGCGGGTCGAGGTTGATGGCCGGGATGAACCCTGCATTGCCCACGTCCAGCTCGAACCCTGAGCTTGCCGCCTCTCGAGCGGAGACCATTTGCTTGGAAGAGTCGGTCTTAGCAAAAGAATCCTTGTTCTTTGGCTTCAACGTCCCCATTCCCTTGATGCCGATGAACTTGCCCCGTCGAGCTGTAAGGGTGAGGGTGGTAGTCGCTCGAGAGCCGAACGAGATGTTGTGGCTGATGCCTTTGATGTACCAAACCTGGTCTTTTGGGGCGACATAGATCGGGAACCCCAACCGCAACTCAGGCCGGAAAGGAATGGTAATCGTTGCCGAGTGCCGTCGCGAGTTGATTCGGTCGAGCACATCGAGGCCGTGAAAGTACATCTTTTGCAGGTTGTCACCGAGGAACTCCGACGGGTAGGGCTGCGAACGCCACCCGTATTTCCGGAGAAGGTGGTAGTCGGTAACGCTCGTATAAGGGGTCAACTCCGCAGGTGCCCCATACTCTTTGTTGCCGAAGAACCCACCTTGCATGGTCAACTGTGTGACTACGTCGGCCTCCGACTCGGAGAAATCCCAGTCGATGATGTCAATGTCCTGGACCCAGCTCACCGGCTTGTTCGAGAGAATGTCCAAGTTGTAGAACGGGGGCTTGAAAACGATGTCCCCGGTCACGTCCATGTAGAACTCGAACCCGATCGCCTCTTTGCATTGGTTGGCGATTTCCAGCTTTGTCTGGTAGTCGTTCTGCCAAAAGTTCGTGACACCCTCGCCGATCTGACCATAGTCGTCACGGAAGGCGGTCACATTCTCACCCGCAGGGTCAAACCCGAATGGACCTTCCACCGGGTTACCATTACGAATTGAAGAGCAGACGAAGTTCTTGACCTCGTTGAGCTTGCCGCTCTTGTAGGTCTCTGCCAGCGAGTCACCACGTACAGCAACGCCCGAGACCCCGTAAAGCACTAGGCTGGAGCGAATCCTCGCGAACCGGCTCTCCCAATAGACCATGATATCGGAGAGGGCCGCAGTGAACGTCTGCTGCTGTTTCTGCTCCTGAACCAGGCTTTTGAGGGAACCTGTCGCCACGATGACGTCGCCGAAAGCCATCTGGGCCAGGGTGAAGATCACGTCGTAGGGGTTGGTCCCAAACAGGACGTTCCCGGACAGGGACTTGCCGAGCTGAGGGGTCTGTCCAAGGAAAGCGGGGTTGATGTTCAACCGGCAAATGTCCCACCACTTGAGGATGTCGGCACAGTTGATAGTGACCGTGTGCTCCCCGCCCGAGTAGCTGTCGGAAACCTCGGTCACGAGCCCCCAGAAGACCGGGTAATACTGGGGAATGCCCTCGAGAAGGTAGAACCCCTTCGCGAAGATCTCGACCTCCATCATGGGCGAAATGACCGGTACCCCATCGAAGAAGAAGTCGTCCACCGTGTGGCGGGGGATGGACAGGCTGACGGTCGCGCTGCCAGGCACGCTGTCGATGTCCAAGTTGACCTGGATACTCGTGATGTACTTGGACAGGTCAAACTTGCGTTTGCAGCTCGGGCACCCAAGGACGTCCTGCTCCCCGTTGATGTACACGAGGGCGTCCGGAGCCGTCACCACGGTAGGGCGAAGGTTCGGCTGAAAGGTGCCTTGGAAAGGACTGCGGGCCATTATTCAAAATCCTCGGCTGAGACGTACCCTGGAGGGGTAGGGGTCGCGGCCTCAGCGGGAAGAGGGACCGACGAGTAGTCCTCATCCCCCACTGGCTGGGAGGTGGTCGGAAGAACCATGCGCTTTGAAAGGAACTGCTGCGCCTGGGGCTCGTACATGGGCGGACCATCAAGCAGGAAAGTCGCCCGCACAGTGAACTGGAAATTGTACTCCAGTGTGTAAGGCGAGGTTTCCGACTCGGTGATGTTGAAGTTGTCGAAGGAACCGACGTACAACGTGTTGTCGTAGTAGACGTACATCGAGCCTACCAGCGACAAACGGTTCAGGAAGTTGGTCTTGCTGTCCGAGTTGTCCTGACCCGTCGTGTAAAGGTTCGCGTTGTTGCGATAGAGCAAGTAGAGGGACAGGAAATTCTGGTAGCTGGCAGAATACTGCCGCGCACCACGAGTGAGCCCGGGGCTCTGCCCCTCGGCGTTCGGGTTTGGGGAGGCGGCGTCGATAGCGAAGAACGCCGCCACTTTGCCCGACGCTTCGATCTTGTCCTGGTTCTCGCCCCAATGCTCGACAATGGGGCCGTTGCGAGTCCAGTTGCCGTCCGAAACGATCTTCTCCGAGCTGATCTTGAACGAGCTTGGGTTCACGAGCAGGCGAAGGGGTGGGGCGTCCCGAAGGGCATTGAGAGCCTTGACCGTGTTGGCGATCTCGGCTCGCTGGGCGTTTTGGTACTTGGCCTCCATCAACGACCGGAGTTGGTTTTTGTCCGCGGTCTTGGCGACTTCCTTCTTGGCGCTCGAGGCACTGGCGCTACCACTACCCTGCCACTCGGCCGGGGCGGCTTCGGGCTGAGCTACTGGCGTCTTGAAGGGCGAGAGGCCGTTTCGAAGAACAAACTCTTGTGCTGCTGCGATACGGTCTTTGATGCTCTGCGGGGGCTTTGCATGCAGCTGCCCTGCATCCGCCAGCGAGTCGATCGTGATCCTGCCGTCTCGAGCTGCCTTGGGGTTGTCACTCACCGCCTCAGCTTGCCGCTCCGCGTTCTTGAACCTACCCGCATCTTGGGGGTGCGCCGCAATCCAGGCGTCCTGGGTCTCCTTGGAGGCGTAAAGGGAGCCATCAGGGTTCTTGTAGCCCCCAAACGTGACGTAATTGATGTACGCCCGGTCTTTCCCAGTGACCTTCCCCTTGTAGTAGTTTTCCACGTAAGGGAGCTGTTGTTCCGCTGAGAGGGTGCAGAACTTGTTCCAAGTGTCCTGGTCCATTCCAATACGTTTGCTTGTACCAACACGCTGGATGAACTGGCACAGACCTTGAGCGTTGGATTTGTCATTGTGCGCGGTGGGGTCGAAACCGCTCTCCTTGTAGAGCACCGCTGCCATCTCGTAGGGGTCGCACTGAAGCCGCTGGCACATCAGCACGTAGGAGTTCCAGAACGAATCGGGTAGTCCTGCCCCCTTGGCATTCGGGCCGACCTCTGCGGTAACCCGACCGCTGGGAGCTACCGAAGTCACCTCCGCGGCCACATCATCGGTCATCTCGACCGGGTCCGCTGTGACGTCCCCAATCGACGCAGAACGGTTGAGGAGCCTGCCCGTGATGTTGACCTGGGGAGGGATGATCCCTACCACGAACAACTTGGGGTTGGCCTTCGTCTGCGAAACCGGGATGAATGACGTGTTCGCGTCGTCCTCAACTCGAAAATTCGAGAAGAACCCGAGCAGGTTGTACATCGAGGGGACGTAGAAGTCTGCGTTCAGCTCTATGTCGTTGGCAATGCTGCTGCCCTTGGTCCCAGCGGACTTCGGGGTTACCAAAGCATTGGACCCAGTTTGCGGCGGGAAAACCAGGTTTTCGTAGCTGGTAGGGTCTTGCTGGTCAGCCATGGTTAGCCCTGCCCTTCAGGAGTAGGGTCTGTTGCGGAGGACCCTACCCTCTGGAAATTCGGTACTGGAGGATTCGACCGAGAGCTGAGGGGGATAGCCTGCAAGATCTTTTCAACCTTGAATGACCATGAGAGCTTGAACACGAACGGAGAGTCGTCGGTCTCCTCAACGCTGAAATTGCGGAACGTCCCGATGTATGTCCCGCGGTCAAACATGAGCATGACCCACCCCTGCAACACGATGTTGCCGAAGGGGTCGTAGACGCTACCGTTGTTTCGGTAGAGGTCGTAAAGGTCTCGGTACCTGTCCCAGGCGATGGTTCGTTGGCGAAGTACCGAGGAGAGGCCCGTGTACAGGTTGATGAACGCCCCTGTGGACTGGTCCACGGAAATCTCGCTGAGTTCATCCCCCCAGTGCTGCTCAACAAACCCCCCTCGGGTTTGGATGCGCTCGATCTTCTTGTTGAAGCTCTCCGCGAAGCTCATGGGGTTTACATGAGACACCAGGGCGTGAGGGAGCAGCGCCTTTGACTCGTCGTAAGGGCTCGTAATCTGGAACGCGAGCGGGATGTAGTTCCGACGCGTGTCCGCACTGTGCTCGTAAACCCGGTTACCTGGGCTATCGAGCCTTGCAAACTGTGATTGGTTAGCCGAGCGAATGTAAGCCATCTCGGTACCTCATCACTGGTATTTCTCGCGGCGCTTGTACTCGTAGATCCCCTCTGCAATCTTTTGCTTGAGGAAGTTCGCGAGGTCCGCGCCGCCGATCCCGTTCACGTTCACTGTCATGCCGCCGGAGCCACCACGGCCACCGGCAGGGACGATCTTCTCCCCCTTGCCCACGGACGCGAGCCCTTCACCTGGGGAGGCCACCACGGCCCGGCCAGCCGCAATCCCCACCACGTCCCCGCCAAGGGCATTACCTTGCAGCTTGCTAGCCTCGTACGAGTTAGCAAGGTCCGCCCCCACCCCCGAGGACTTCATGCGCTCGAGCAAACGGGCCTGGTCCGTGGTCGAGTACATGGCGTACTCGAACAGGGCCGTACGCATGGCGTCACGCACCACGTCCTTGTACGAGCCCGTGAGCTGGGTCTTGTCCAGCATGATGCCGCGGCGCCGGAGCGCATCGTAGAGGTTCTGGAAGCTGTTCACCATCTCTCGACCATTCTCGTCGAGAACGTCCGCAGCATCTCGTTCCCCAACAGCCCTCGTTTGAACACTGGGAGTGGCGGCTACCAAGGGGGCTCGAGCCGCCCCAGGGGCTGCTGTGGGGGTCGCCCCTGGAGCCACTGGAGGCATAACTGCTCCCGGGGCCGCAGCGGGGCTCCCCGGCTTCATGTACGCCGACTGCAACGTATTCAAACGACCCAAACGACCCAGGTCACTCTGCCCCAGGGTATAGATCGATTTCTGAAGCATCTGCTCAAGCTCATCCCGGGTAAGGTTCGCCGCCTGGGCCCCCGCGCCGAGCGAACCCTTCATCAAGTAAGCGTCGTAAAACTGCTTCTGACGCTTCTCATCCAAACCCGACATCCCCAGGGTAGAACGAACCTTTCCAGCATCATCCCCGATTACCGTTCCAAGGTCCTTCAACAGGGAGTCTTTGCTGACCGCTTTGCCCTTCTCCTTCAAGCCGCCACTGAGGTTGCGCATGGACGCCTCAGCAGCCTTAAGGACCGCTTGTCGAGAGGCCGCCGAGTCAAACTGAGTGGCCGCCGCTTCCTGTAGCTTGTCAATGATTTTGTCGTTCTTCCCGGTTCGACCCTTCTCGAGCACATCCCCAACATTGACGTGCTTCTTACCTCCAGGGAAAAGACCGATGATCTCGTGGAGCCCGTCAATGAGGCTTCGCAACGCCTTGTAGAGGTAATTGAAGATGCCATCCACGATCATCCCCACCTTGTCCTCGATGGAGGTGACCAACTTGCCCTGCTCTTGAGCCAGCCTCAACTGCTTCTGAGCCTCAGACTCATCTGGCGGGTTGACTCTCTCTAGGATGGAGAGAACATCCCCTGTGGAGAGCTTGTCCAAATCCTCAGCGGAGGTAATCTTGCGAGCCGCAAGCTGCTCCAGGATCTTGGCTTGCTTGTCCTTGTCCGCCATGTTGCCAGCAAGAGCACTGGCGAAATCCCGTTTCTGGGACTCGATGCTGAACCGCAATGCCACCATCTCTCGGAATTGTTCCTCAGACATCTGGTACTGATTGCGAAGAGCCAATCCTTGGTCCCCAGTGATCTGCTCGATGTCCTTCCCGTAAGTGTTCTTTGCTCCTCGCTCAAGCATGTCCAACATGGCAGCTGGACTAGAGTTCCCCATGGCTGCGCCGGTACCCACAATGCCAGACGCGTTCTCTTTTTTGTCCTGACGTAGCTCGAGGAAAGTCTTTAGCAGGCTACCTCGAGCAGCATCCGGCACCTTCTCAAGAGCTGTTTCAAGGGCCTGGTTATTACCCTTCATAAAGTCTTCGATGAGGCTACCCAGGCGGTCGATGTTTGCAGCCGACTTATCCCCTGTCTGCCCAGCAACATCAATAATCGCAGCCTGCACCTTACTCGCAATGTCCTTGCCCACAGTCGCCTGGGAAAAGCCCTCTCCCGCATACGCCGCGACACGAACGCGCTGGAGCTGGTCCATCTTCTGAACGCCAGACGCCGCAAATTGCAGGAACTTCCCTGCCTCACGAGGGTTCATGGACTTTCCAAGCACTTTGAGCAAAGTAGCGGCCGACTCAAGGCGAGTGTTGTAAAGCCCCAAATCTGACGAAACGCCCCGAAGAATCGAGAAGAATTTGTTGGTAGCGATGCCGCTCTCTGAAGCCTCGCGGGTCATGCGAGCGAATTCGAGCTTGGTACCCGTCACGCTCTTTCCCATCTCTGTGAACATTTCGGCCTGAAAGTCCGAGATTTCCTGCAACGAAACGCCCATCAATCGAGAGTAGGCCAACGAGGTTCTAGCAAGCTCGCCGAAGCTCCCGACGTCTGCCGCAGACCGGTGCGCCGACTTCTGCACATTGTCGAACGCTTGCTCGAGTGACTTCAAGGAGGCGCCCTGCTGAGCCAGGGCGTTGGTCACTTGGATGACCTGATCCTTCGTCGAACCCCACTTGAAGTTCTCGTGAATGTCAGTAGCTTGGTCCCGGATTGTGTCGAGAGTGCTGCTTACCTTGCCAAACGCTTGGTCTACGTTCTTGGTGTTCCCGTACAAGAACTCCGCAGAGCTTGCACCCTCCAGGATTTGCTTGTTCATCTCCTTTGCGTGCGCCTCAATGTCCACGAGAAGTTTGACAATGGACATCATCACGCTAGCGGACATGGACAGAATGGGGCCGAGCTTGGACATGGTCGTAACCAGCGGCCCGAGTCCCGACAGGAGCTTCCCAAACCCCTCCATTTTCTTGTTGCCAGAACCGGTACCCGCAATCTGCAAGTCGCGGCCCCACTTCATGCCGAGCTTACCTGCGCCCTTCATGAGTTGAGCTGCTGCGCCTGCACCCGCTCGAGCCACACCAAGAGGGTCACGACCCGACAACGAGCCGATTCCATCCGCAAAACTCTCCGCCAGGTTTTTACCAACCGTCGCGGTCTTGAGGTCGGATAGCGCCGTTTGGAAGTCCTCGGCCGCCTTCTGGCGAGACGCCACTTGCTCCCCGTGCTTCTCCATGATGAGAGCTTTGCCAGGACCAACTGCCGTATCCTTGAGCTTCTCCCGCTCTTGCTCGAGCTTTTGGCGCTCTTTTCTCACCTCTTTTGAGAAGAGCAGCTCGCGATCCTTCATCTGCTGTTCAAAAGCAGCTTTGGCGTCGTCATTATCGGCATAGCGGGCTTTCTCGCGAATGTCCGCAACGTCCTCCCACATCTTCTTTTCGGCGATTTCAACGTTCCTCGTGAAGTCCTTGTAGGACTCACTGAAGCGTTTTACCGCTTTGTCGAAGCCATCCGCATGCCCTTTGCCGCCAACCTTGCGGATGGTCTTGTGCATCAACTTCAGGTCGTTGTTGCTTTTGCGGAGCCCCTTGTCGTACTCCTTCAAACGCTTGGTAAACGCACCAAACCCATGCTTGTCGTCCCACTCGAGCTTGGCGTTCTTGTTGTTACGGACAACGTTTCGAATGCCCTTCTCAATGGCAACAAGGCTAGAGAGGGCTTTGCGGTTTTCAATTTCAACATGAAAACCTAGCTCGACGTCCTCTCTCTTGGCACTCATCTATCAACCCCTCCGAAACGGCGTCCCGGCGGGCCGGGGCGGCACTACAGGCTGCGCAGAAGAGGGATCGCGATCGGTTGTCTGCACCGGCAGGTTCGACCCGTCCTCTTCGTCGATACCGTACTTCTTGAGGAACTGCTCCATGCGTTCGTCGTAAACAAACGCGGAAGCCTGCTGCTGAGCTTGTAACTGCCGTTGACGGGTTACACGTTCACGAACTTCCGCAGGGGTAAAGCTCCTAGTAGCGTCCGACCCACCGTAGGTCTCATTGGGGTTCTCCAGCGACCGAGCCTGGTGCATCTCCCGCATGTGCTGAAGGCGCGCTCGTTCACCCTCGCGAAGGCGAAGCTCTTCTTGCTCAACCACCCGATCGTGCCAGTCCTTTTCCCCTCGAAGGTCACGCTCGAGCTGATCCGCAAGCTCCTCTACGGTTCGAGCCGTAATGATTTGGTACTGACTGGCCTCGCGATTCTTGCCAAGGTCCTCCCCCAAAATCACGTGCCGGAGCAACTGGTCCTTGCGGTTGATTCGGTCGGTTTGCTCGGTCTCTCGGCGTTTCTTGTCCTGGGCGTAGATCTTCTTGATCTCTTTGCCTGCAAAGCAGGAGCCGATGAACTTGGCGTTGTCCCACTCCCGTTCGGCCATCTCACGGACGTCGTCGTAGTAGTTGAGGGCCCTCCAAACGAGCTGGGCATAGTTCAACCCAAGCCTTTGGGTACCTTCAATCCCGGTGTTCCCCGGGGACATGAGTTCGACACCCTTGAGCTGCGCCCACCGGAACCGAGACGATTTCTCCATCTGGTACGCCTCAGCCAGGGTGGTCGCGTTTGCCGCCTTTCGGTGAACCTCCGCAATGGCACGAACGAGCTTCGTCCGTGCGGGCCCTGGGAGAAGCTTGAAGGTGTCCTCGATGGTCGAAATCCAGCGCTCCCGCTCGGGTAAAATGTTCTGCCCGTCGATCATGAAAACGGCGTAGGCCAGAAACGAGTTGTAGTACCTCTCGAGGGGCTCCCCCGCGGTCACCCACTGGAGGTACTCCAGCTCGTGATGGTTCATCGACTTGAAGATGAACCGTACCCCATTGATCTCCGCAGGAAGCACGATGAACCCGCGAAACAACAAGTTCTCGACATCTCGATAAACAGCCGGGTTGACCTCCGGCTCTTTCGGGATGTTGATCTTGAGCTTGGGCTCTCCGTTCTCGTCAAGCTCCTCTTCTTCACCCTCCGGTTCGGCATTACGAGGCTTTGGGGTCAACCCCATCTGCTGGACAGCGGAGTTGACCGCCAAACGGTCACCAATTTCCTCGGTGGCCATGGCCTACCTCAAAGGCGAGGTGGGGGTCGAAAACGGGGGTTGATTCCACCGACCGGGGGCTTGTCGATGATCTGCTTGGCCTCCTCCGGGTTTCGAGACTGAGGGCGGGTCTCAGCATGAGGGTTGTAGGCCGTCTGGGGGGTTGCACCAAGAGAGGGCATGTCCTGGGGCAACGTGCCTTCCAGAGCGGCAATCTCATCGGCTTTCCGACGCGTCTCTGGGGGCGGGACCGAAGCCGCCGCGGCGTCCGCTCGAACGATGGCCGGAACCACATCCTTGAGCTGTCCCACGGACTGCCCGAGAACCTGGGGCACGTCTTTGAGCTGGGAGGCTGCCTGGGCCACAACCGCCCCCGGGCGGAGAATGGCGGCTGTGGAGCGCTGCATGGGCGGGGGAGCCTCTGAGGCAGGCCCCACCGGGCGCGTAGCAAGGTCAGGGGCGGGCTTCGTGGCGGCCAGCTCCTCCTCGGTCACCACCTGGACGCCAGGGCCCCCCTCGAGCTTCGCAAGGCGCTCCCCAGCATCCATGTACTCCTGCTTCAAGGCGTAGCCGAACTCGTCCCGGATCTTGGCGGCCAGCTCAAAAGGTACCGAGGGCTCGAGTGCCTTGGCCTCCCCGAGAAGGCGTCGGTACTTGTCATCGTCGGTCTCGTCTGGGACCGTGAAGGTGATGTTCTCGGCGGCTACCCGCTCAGCCTTGGCTACCACGTCGTTCCACTTGCGGAACGCCACATCGATGGCCTCACGACTCCAAGTCGAGAGGACATACTCCTTGAAAAACTGATACAACTCAAGGGTCACCGGTTTGACCACAGCACGCCCCGTCGAGTTGTCCAGCTCCTCGACGTCAACCTCGACGTACTCGTGATCCCGGAAGCTCTCCCCGTTCAGCTCCACAATTGAACGGCTGATGTGCTCGAGCTTGAATGCTTGGATGTAGGCCACATCCTCAAGCTCGGCCACCGCCGCCATCGCCGCTTCGTACTCCGCAGGCCGAAGGCTACGAAGGACCACGTCGCAACCGGATACGGTGAAAGCCTCTTCGACCTCACCGACCCGTTGTGCACGCTTAAGAGCCTCGGCAATCTTCTTCGCTTGTAACTTAGCCATCTCTCACCTCTTGGTGCGAGATGGGCGCGAAGCGGAGCCCACGGACTTCCTATGTCTTCAAGGTCCGATTCGATCCCATCTTCATACGTCCATTTGCATCTGACCGGGGGCCTCAACCGACTGAGGCCCCCTGGTTTGGATCACGTACCGACCGTCGTGTTCGGCTGCGCCCCACCCGCGAATCTCAGGGAGTAGCCAGAACCCGCCGTGCCGTTGGCACCGATCGGAGCGAGACCCGAATCGATGTACTCGCCGTAGTTGCTGAACCCATCGATGATGTCCGTGACCTTGATGGTCGAGTTCTCGGTCACGATGGCAGCGTCGCTCGTGTAGGAGGCATTGAACGACTCTACCCAGCAACCCTCGTAGAACGTGAACAAGGCACGGATCTGGTTGGTCGCCAGATTGTTCACGTTGCTCGGCTGCGTCACAGCGTTCTTGATCGCAGGAGCACCCTCGATGTCGTCGCGCGACACGAGTTCAGGGAAGACCAGCTCTTGCTTGAGGTCGAACGGCCAGCGGTGGTGCTTCAGAGACCGCACGAGCCCCTCAACGCCGCCCTTGTAGCCCAACACCTGGAAGATGTTGACGACATACATGAGCGTGCGGTTGAGCGTGATGCTCATGGGCTCAGTCACACCCGGCACAAGCTCAGCCACCTGGTCGCCGAAACCAACGCCACGAACCGGGTCGATGGTGCGGGACTCGTCGAATCCGAACTCGGACACGACTCCGATCTGCTGAAACTTCTGCTTGCCCACCATGTAGCCGTAAATTTTATTTTTTTGAGACACCGCTGTCCGGGTATTGGGGGCGGTACCCATGCGGTAGATATATGTGGTGAGGTCGCGTGGATTCGGCATGGTTCAGACTCCTCTTCCCCTGGTGGCCCTAATAGAAGGTTCTCACACGAAGAAAGCGCGAACCTTGTCGGCCTTCTGGGCGAGATCCAGGAGGGCCGTACGCAGGGCGGGGTCCTGGAAATTCGCACGCTTCGCGATGCCATCGAGACGGGTCGAGATCGTGTGAAGGTCGCCCCTCGCAGCATCACGGCCCTTCTTCGAGCTTGCCTGCACGGCCTTGAGGGCCGCATCCACCTTGGCCACTACCAGGTGAACAAGACCCTCGTTCACGAAAGGCACCTCGGTCGCAGCGAGCTTGTAGTAGAGGGAGTTGTCACTCTGGTCCTTACCAGCGTAAGGATTCTCCACCTTCATCTGCTTGGCCACATCCTCAGCGGGACCAGTCACTCCATTCTCTGTTGCCACGGCTGCCTCCTTCGCCTGGGTGTCAGGCTTCGACTCGTCGGTTTCGTCTTCTGCGCCTTTGAAGTGCGCAAAGAAGTCCGATGCGCTCTTGCCGAAGGCGGAAATTGTTTCAGGAGAGGGGGTCTGATACAGAGCGTCAAACGCCGTCAGCAACCCATCAAAACTGGCCTGAACCGGTGTTGGTTGAACTTGGTCGGTCATACCCTCATCCTGCTGAGGTACCGAGGGGATAAGACCATTACCGTGCGCCCACCGAGAGCGCTTCGGCTGGAGAAGTTTCTCGAGCCCCTCCAGATCAATCTGAACTACGGCTCGATTTGTCTTAACAAATGAGTCCAAAGCGCGCCTGCAAAGCGCTGGGCTTTGAACGAGAGACGTGACCAGCTTCAACACTGAAACCGAACCCATGTTGAGGGTCCGGCCGTCAGGAAGTTCCACATAGTCTCGAAACCCGTCTGTAGCGACGGTGACTAAAGAGCGAGCCATTCACCTGGGGAGAAACCACAACAAGAAAACCGAATCACCCCCGGAGAAACACTTCGACCAAATGACTCGTGAGGATCGTGCTACCGTCCCGCGGCGAAGCCAGGTAATTGCCATCGAGGTTCCATCCAGGCTCACCCCCAGCAAGCTGTTCAAGCTCATCCAGAATCGGAACCAACCGCTCGAGGTCAAACCCCACGGTCTTGGTTTTCCGAGCCGCCAAAACAGGTCGAAGGCCCTGGGTCTCCTCCCCCAGAAGCACCCCCCGAAGGTTGCCCCAGCGAAAGAGGGTCTCCCACGCTTCGGGGTCCACCTTAGCTGAGCTTGCGATCACAAAGCCATTGCTCCCAACGTCGAGCACACGCACGTTTCTCGGCGTCGGACCAATGTTCGGAAAGACGCCCTTCGTAAGAATCTCTCGCACCCACTGAACCCCCGTGGCAAGCCGTTTCCCCTGCTCCGCCTTGGACAAACTCTTCGGGAAGAATGCCGCTAGGCCACGTAGAAACTGGGCCAGGGCGGGGTCCACATGGGCCAGCATCCCATCCCCCATGCGGTAGGCGAGGTCCACGGCGTAAACAAAGCCCGGGGTCGCGGGCTGGAGCACCAGCTCCCGGTCCAAAAACAAAGCCGCCGCCACGACCGTGTGAGGCCCATTCACGCGCTTGGTCGCAAAGACCAAAGGCATAGGGGCCCCAGAAGCCAAGTCCTCGTAGAAGCACGCGAGGGGGCCGGGGCGCCCCGGCCCGTACACATGAAGGAAGGGCTCCCCACCTGTCTCAAACGAAATCGCCCCCTCAACTTGAGGGGGCAACTTGGGGTCGATCGTGAGTTCCAGCTTGAGAGGCTCCACCGGGGGAGCCTACACCAGCGGGTCAGCGCTGGCGACTCTCCCAGTCGAAGACCTCTTGCTCACCTTGCTCGGTGTCCCACTCCTCCCGAGACAAAGGCCGATTCTTGCTGGAGTCCCAAGGGATACCCTTCTTGAGGGCATCGATCATCTGGGATACCTCTTTGCCAGTCATCTCAGACCAGTTGGGCTCGGGGAGCCTCTTTTGGCGCAAAAGGACTCGAGCGTAGTTGACCTGCTTCTCGCTTGGGCCATCCCCGGGGGCAGAATCAGGACGAGTAGCACGCTGCTCCCAATACTCCTCGCGGTCGTAATACTCCTCGAGAAGGTCGCCCAAACGCTTCCTGAGCGTGTCTCGCCACCCCTGGGTGCGCTTGATCGGGATGGCCTTGGCTTCCTTTGGGCCATCGACTTTCTTGGATTTTATGGGGCGTCGCTTGTGGAGGTTCCAAAGCAGGACGCGCATGGCATCCTCACCATGCCCTGCCGCCTGTTCCCGCCCATGGCCCACCGAAGTGAACACGCGAATCCCAACGTTCGAGGTGATCGCAAGATCAATGACGATCTCCCCGTTATCCGAACTCTCGCGAGCCTTGAAGGACCCAAAAGCACGCTTCAGGAACTGCTTGACTTCCGTGAGACTAACTTGGGTGAATTCGGCGGCCATCTTCAGTTCCCCTGATAGTCGTAGTCGTTGATCGCTTTGAGGTTCAGGCTTTCTACCCCTGCTGCCTCATGGAAGAGCCGGTCCATGGTCGCCGAATCGTACTCCCCGGCCACCTTGACCTCGCCCTCCTCAGCGCCTTGCTTGGGGACGTTCTCCCCTGGCACCAACCCAGCTTCGTGCACGAACATGCTGAGCACTGGCTGAGTGTCCCCGGGGAACTTCTTGACGCGCTCCTGCGGGCACAGGATCTCCAAGTTCATGGCAGCACGAGTCAAAGCCACATACGCCAGGTTGCGCTCGGCTTTGAGCTGGGCCTCCAGCTCCTCGGGGGTGGGCGGGGGCTCGTCGGGCTTGGGCTTGCGTTCCATGGGGAACTTGCCGGGCGCCATGACCACGGTAACGTTCTTCCACTCGGAGCCCTTGACCGAGTGCACGGTGGACAAAACAACCGCCGGAGGCTTCTCCCTACGCTGACCCGGGTCAGTGATCTTGGCCTGCTCCTTGGCGAACTTGTCCGGGTCGATACGCAAGGTAGAAGCGAGCTGCTCATAGCGCTCAAGCTTGCGGATGTACCCGTCCGCCGTGCTGGGGTCCGTGTTGTTCTTCTGGTCGTTCGCGTTGGGCTCAGACAAAGCGAAGAGGAACTCCACCGCGCCAAGGTTCTTGGTCAAGTTGGGGTCATTCTTGAGGACCGGCTTGCCGTCCTCAGTCACTCGCGTGATCTGACCTTCCTCGTTGATCTCGACCTTGGTGCTGTCCTCCTCTACCTCGTCGGCTTCGGCATCATCCGGAGCGAACGAAAGAACGTCCGAGGAGATCTGCTGGCGAAGAGTCGTGGTCGTGACCGTGGACTTCTGACCGTCCCAGCCATACATCTCCGAGGGCATCTCATCAAGAATGTAGTTGAGGAGGTCCTTCGTGGACTTCGGCCCTTCCTTCAACCAACCGCGCAGAGCCTTGATGTTGGCCCCAAGCCCGCGAAGGCTGTTACCCAGCTCCTCAACCCGCTTTTCGTACATCCACTCAGCGGTACGTTGGGGTTTGCCCTTTTCGATAGCCTTGCTGATGATCTTGAGGCGGAAGGGCAGCTTGAGCTGTTCAGCCAGAGTGCCCACATAGCGGCTTTCAAGCAACATCATAGGGTTGATGTTCTTGGGGTCAACACGCTCGATGCGGGCCACCTCGTCCAAAGCCTCCTTGACCGCTTTGGCGACGTCGTCCGGGCCCATGAAGGTGCCCTTGTCCGGCTTCATGATGCAGGCGACAAGAGCCTCACGGAGCTTGTCGTAGTCCGCGCCCTGGGCCAACTCGATGTGCCCCAGAACCGCCTTGGACTCGGGGGCCTCCATGAAGCCCTTGCCACCCTTCCGGATGTAAGGGATCTCGTTGATGATGCAGGCGGTTTCGAAGTTGTGCAGCTCGGCGTTGGTACGAGCGAGAACGGCGTACTCCTCGGGCTGAGCGCCCTCGACGTCCATCGCCTTGCGGACACGCCCCAAAGTCTCAATCGCTCCAGACGTGTACGTCACCGGTGCGTCCACCACGATCGAAGCGTTGCCACGCCCCTTCTTCGGGTTGGCTCGAGCCTCCATCGGAATCTGATCTTCGTTGTTGGCGATGAGGCGATTGGCGGCCTCCACGATTTCCGCTTCGCAACGGTAGTTCGTGCGAATCATGCGGATCTTCCAACCAGGTTTGCCGTTCAACCCGATGAAGAGTTCCGGACGAGCCCCACGGAACTGGTAGATGGACTGCTTGTCGTCGCCCACCATCCAGATGGACTTGCCGTCCGAACCGTCCGTGATGTGCTCGGACAGCATCTCGAAAATCTGGTGCTGAACCAGATTCAGGTCCTGGCACTCATCGACCATGAAATGGTCGAACAGCCGCTGGATCTCTTGGCGGGCCTTGGGGTCGCGACGCAGAATGTCGCGGAACACCACCACCATATCGTCCAGGTCACCCAGGCGCTGCCCACCCTTGCGGTGCTCCTTCAAGAAGTAGTTGTAGGACTCCGGCGAGCACGGCGGCCTCCAATTGGGGAGGTCGCCCTTGATTCCGAGGTAGAGTTCGTACCAGAGGTACGCCTGACCCTCCGCCTCCGACCTCACCGATGCCTTGGCTTGCTCGAGGTTGATGTCGTTGCCACGCCACTTGCCCACGATCTGCTTGACCTTGGCGGCCTTGGGCGGGTTGTCAAACCACTCCGCAGGGAAGCCAGTGCGGGCCGCCAACTGCGTCCCTTCGCACTCGCTCCAGATCTTCCGAATCACGTTGGCGAGCTTGGAGGGGTTGATGGTGTTCGCGCCCCTCTTGGGCGGAGCAATCAGGTTGGGCGCCTTCAACATGGCCTTTTCGGCCGGAGTCCCATACCCAGGGGTGTTCTGGTCACCCGTGATGAACTTGTAGAAGAGCTGGTGCATCGTACCGACGCGAACTCCAGCACCCACCGACCCAAGACGCTTGGCAACCTTTTCTTTCAGCTCTTCTGCCGCTCGAGAGTTGAACGAACAGGCCAGGATTCGAGCCGGGTTGACCCCGCGATCCTTGACCAGGTAAGCCATACGGCCCACAAGGGTCGTGGACTTACCCGCACCAGCACCCGCGGCCACGAGGACTTTGCCGTCGGTCATCGCCGCGGCAAGCTGCTCGGGGTCGTTTGCCATGCCCTGCAAAGAGGGCGGGATGTTGGCGGGCAGCTCAGGGTCGGTCACCACGGAGACCGCCACAGCCTTGGCTACGCCAACAACTTCGGCGCGAGTCAGGGGGCGGTCTTCCTCGGGGTTCATCCGATTGATGACCTTGCGAGCGATTTGAGTAGCCTCTGCCTCAACCTTGGTGAGCAAAGCGTTTTGCTTCTCGCCTTGGTCGATGGACTCCTCAGAAGCTGTGTCGCCGCCGTCTTGCTCAACCCTGGACTTGAAGACCTCGCCTACCTCATCCGAGGAGCCTCGAGTAGCAACCTGGACGTCATTCAGCGCGGTCGAAGACGGCTGGGCTGCGTCCGAAGCCGTGTCAATCCAAGCCTCAAGCCGCTTGTTGCGAAGAACAATCCCCGCGAACTTGGTGAGGGCTGCATCCTCGTCGGTCATCTCGGACGCCTCTATGGCCTCCTTGACCTGCTTGCGGGCCTTGCTCGAGTCGTCGAACACGGCCTTCATAGTCGTAGCGCCACCCCGGGAGAGAATCAGCTTGATGGTATCGGAGCGGCGGTTGAACCCATCGATATTGGCGGGAGCACGAACAGCAGAAGCAAGCATATTGATGCTCGCCTTGGACGTCAGGTGGCTCTTGAGGTACTCCGCGACATGCTCCAGGTGACGACGCTCAGCGGCGCGCAGGAGGCTAACTCCGGTTCGAAGAACCGAGTCGTTCAAGTCGCTCGAGCCAAACCGCTCTTCCAGGTAGCGGCGGTACACATCGAAGGCCAGCAGGAAGATGACGTAGTCAGCGATGACCAACTCTTCAAGAGCCTTGTCGATCTCCGGGTCGGGATCTTCCGCCAACACCTGTCGAACCGCAGCCTGAGCCGCGCCGTAGTCATAGGAAAGCGTCGAAACACTTGCTACGGGATTCATCTTGTCTGCCATGTCCATCCTCGTGCCCGTGAGCGCGGTAGTTCTCCCTCTGAGAGAACACATAGAAGCTTTCACCGCTTCGTAACAAACTTCGCTCAGGTTACAGGAAAACCATGAAAAAATCAAGGCCCCCGTGAGGTGTCCCCACGGAGGCCCTAGATTACACCAACGCGAGTCCTATCAGAGGCGAGCGCGCAGGTTGTAGGTGACCACGATGTAGAGCAGGGGGAAGATCGGCTGGTAGTACCCGCTGACGTTCATCGTGGTGGCGTCCACAGCATCGACTTCCGCCGAAATGCCCGTGAAAGCTGCCACGATTTCCTGCTGAATCAGGGTCTTGAACATCGAGGTCAGCGAGACTTCGACTTCGTTGGTACGGCTCGCCAAGAACTTGGTTCCGATGTACGAATCCAAGGTCGAGCGCGTGGTGATCGAGACGTAGTCCGAGATCTGGGTGACCGTCGGGAGCCGCGTCAGGATCGAGGCCATGTTGGTGGTCAAGCCCTGGCGGACACGAATGATCGGGTCCAAGTCTTCCAGGAGCGAGATGCCCGCCACAGCCGTCTGGTTCGCCTCGACAGGGTCGAGGGTACGGGTGATGCGCGTGAAGCCCTGGATGCGGCGACGCGTGTAAGGCGTTGCCACGTCCACCGCCGGGGAAACCACCGCACCCGCCGCGCCAGCAGCAAAGAAGCTGCCATCCACGAGGGTTTCGAAGGTCTCACCCAGCTCGTTCGAGAGCGTCACCACGCCCGCATCCGGGTACCAAGCCACGATGCGCTGGCTCAGAAGCCCACGAGCGATCGTCTGAGCCGTGGTCGGGGTCGTCCCGGAGGCGAACCCGATGAAGCCCATGCGCTCACCCTGGTTGCGGATGTTCGACATGATTTCGCAGTGGCTCGTGAGGAACGAGTACACAGCGGTATCCGTGGACAGCGGGACGATCAAGTCAGGCTTGATGTTACCGGGCAGCGGAACCGACATGCTGTCGATAGCAGCATTGAACTGCTGCGCCGAAGCCTGGTTGCTGTTCGGTACCTTCAGGACTTGCTTGATTCCGACAAGCACGGCGCCATTCAGGATGGCCAAGTAGGCACCCAGAGTGACGCGATTCTCCGCCGAGAGACGGCCGTAGTTGGCTTCGATCGTCTTGAACTGGCGGAAGATCCTGGTGCTGTAGTCCTGCTTCAGGTAGCGGTACGAGATGTAGTAAAGGTCCCCGTTCTTCGGCTCCGCCCCCGAGGGGTTGAACGTCTGAACGTTGGCCGTGTCGTTGAGGCCCACGTTGACCGTGTTGGACACGAGGGTCTCAAGGCCCGGGAGGGCGTAGTGCGGGATGCTCGGCTGCACCGAGAAGGTCGGCGAGACCTCCAGGGTGAAGTAGCCGCCCGTGGCATACGACCCATCCTGAGCCGGAAGGACCGTGAACCGAAGGCCCGTCTGCTCGTCCGTGTACGTCTGGCCCGGGTAGCCCGTACCAGCCGAACCGTTGGAGTTGGTCGAGGTCACGGTGAAGTTGTCCGTGGTGTCCTCGCCGCTGTCCCCATCAACCCCGGGGGTGATCATCGTGCCGGTCATCACGTTGAACGCGGAGTTGGAACCCGTGCTGAACGAGATGCTCGAGGTCGAACCAAACACCACCGATTCGATGGTGAGATAGTCCAACCCGTTCACCGTCTTCACACGAGCCACAGCGCCGTTCGTGTTCCACGTGGGCCACGAAATCGGACCGAAGTTCGTGGTATCCATGAGGCGGTCAACCACCTCCTGAACACCCACGCGACCCTGGTTCACGAAGTCGCCTTCGTTGAAGCCAAGGATAGCGTTCGCCGAACCGTTGAGGATGGTGACCGAGGACTGGTCTCCATTCGTGTTCGACGTGATGCGCACCTTGTTCAGGTTGTCGAGAGTACCCACGCTGGCGGTACCCTGCGAGCTGATCACGGCGTTGATGTCCGAGACCACGTTTGCAGCCGTCGTCGAAGACTGGCTGATCGTCACCTCGAAATCCACCCCGTTGATACGGAGCTTGAGGATGTCGTCCACCCCAGTCGTGAAGCTGAAGGGAGCCGCGTTCTCCCCGAGGAGGGTCGCAGGCTTGTTGATGGCACCAGAAGTACCATCCGCACGGGTAAAGGTCGTGAAGCCGAGCATGGACTCCGCCGTACCCTGGCGGATGGCCACGTAGCTCTTGTGATCGAACCCGTTCGGAAGAGCGGCCGGGACGCTGATGCTACGAAGCATGAACCACGCCGTGCTGCCTCCCGCCACAAAGGAGGCAACATAGTTCGGGGCACTGCCCGAGAAGTTCACGTCAGCGTCCACTGCGTTGTTGATGTCGCTGACGACGGTGCTCGGGCTGAGCATGCCAGCCGTCAACGTGACGTCGATATCAACCCCATCAACGACGAGGTTCAACTTGTCGTTGACACCCGTCGTAATGGTGACCGGCGAGGACAAGTCCACGCCCTCGCCCGCCATGTAACCACGAGTCGCGACATTGAGGTTCGTGGACACAGCCGAAGAGCCATTCAAAGCCGTGCGCCACGTACCGGAGTTCGGGGTGTAGAAGCTCCACGGAGCCGCACCCTTGTTCGTGAACTCCGCATTGGTCGCATCGGCCGTACCGAACGTGACCGTCACGGTCTCGCTCACCGGCGTGCCGCCCACGTGCATCGCGTCGGGCACCTGCTCCACACCGCGAGGCCACTGCACCGTGTCCGAAAGACCGCCACCCTTGGTACCAAAGGTGATGTGGTACAGGCTCGTGTTGAACAGAGACGAGAAGACCTCGTACTGACCCGACCCAATCGGACCCGAGGTCTTGTTGGTCAGAACGTACGTGTCATCCGCCAAGCGGCTGTACCAGAACGTCGCGTAGGCGGTCTGGTCTGGAGCCACGGGGTCACGGAGGGTCACCTTGCGGCTCTGACCGTCTACCCTCGTAACCTTCACTGCCGGACGGCTGAGAGCGTCACGAAGGCTGTGGCCCACGTGAACGATCACAAGGTCAGGACGGTTCGTAACCACGTCTTGGCGGCTGTTGGCCACCGAAGAGTAGGTAGCCGTGGACAGAGGGGTGTCGCGACCGTTACCCAAGGTGGGCACGGCCGGAAGGAGGAACGTCGAGTCGCTCGTGCGAGCAGGTACCACAGAGGTATCCACGAAGCGGGTGCACGGCACGGAGTACAGACGGTCATCCACCAGCGTGGGCGTGATCTGCGAGTCGTCGAAGGGCTCCGCACCGGGGGTACGAAGGGTCGAAGACACGGAGTAGCTCGCACCCCAGTGCACCACCGACACGTCCGTGCTCGGATTCGCAATCACGAAATCCTGGTTCTGGATGTAGTCGTTACGGCCAGGCGAGATGCCGCAACGAATCACGTTCGTCACCAGCGTGTTGGGCAGGTAATCGAACGTGTCCTGCCAGGTGTTGGCCCAGTACGTGATCATAACCGTGGCGCCTACGGGCGGAGCCAAGGGCAGAACCACGATACCGTTCGCACCTTCCACAGCGCTCGGGATGACCTGGGTACCGTTCACCTTCACCACGACCTTGGACGGGTCCGTAGTTGTGAGGCCCGCCGAGGTGCCGTCCACGATGGGACGCTGGAACACCTGGAAGGCTCGGTTACGGGAGGTCGTCTGACCAGCGCTCAAGCCCAACATGCCGTTGGCGTTTCCAGAGCCGATCGAAATCGACGTCTGAGCCGACAGCTTGACCTGGAACTTGCCATCGTTCGTCGTGAAAACGCTCGTGGTCAGACCAGAGATAAGGACTGCGTCAATCTGGCTCTTGATGGCCGAGGCCGTCGCAGTACCAGGAAGGAACGTGACAGTCTTCTCAGCGCCACCATCCACCGTGAGCTTGAAGGTGTCGCTTACGCCAGCAACCACCGTGAAAGGCTCAAAGCCGGGGGTGATGATTTCTGCCGCCGTAGCCGTCACCTGAGCCGACACGTCGTCCGTGAAGGACGTGTCGAAGCGGTGGAAGTTGTAGGTCACACGGACCACGTCATCCGCCGCAGGAGGCACCTGCAAAATGATGTCACCGGTCGAGCCGCGGACAGAGCCCACAGCCACCGGCACACCATTGACGGTAACCGACACGTAGCGCACGTCATTTGTGACGCGGCCGATGCCTTCACCATCAACAATGGGCGTGTTCCGGACCCGGAACCGCGTCAAGGTACCGTCGTTGGCACCAAGTGTCGGATTGCTCGGGTTGGAATCATCAACAACCCAACGAAGAGTCACGTCTTCGTTGACGATCTTCTGGTCCTGAGTCGAGGAAGAGCCGCGGACCATCTCATAGTCGAGCTGCTCCAGTTCCTCTTGACCCACGCCAATGATGACGGGGATTCTCAGCCCCGCAAGCACCCCAGTGACGTTCGCGTCAGTGAGCGTGCGGGTGTAGACTCCAGGTGGGACATAGGTCGGGAAGGGTCCGAGGGCCATCGTTTCTCCTCAGTTTCAATGCGCACGTCTGCATCTAATCTTCATCTTCCAGACGAGGGTCCCGGAGGACTTCATCTGAGGAGGCCACATAGAAAGATGTGGCGTTCAATCCGATCCGATCTGGGTATGTCCCACCACGGCCCGACAGGACTGAGTAGGTTCACCGTACAGCGGGTAACGAAAGCATTATTGACGATCCGGACGAACTTTCAGGTCCGTTGCCAATTTTACCAACCGCCTACGTCCTTCACGCTGCCCTGGACTCATCGAGGTGTAGTCCATGTAGCCTTCCCCATCTTGGCGTGCGAGCTGCGAGACGCCCGAGTTCTTCCGGACCTTCTCCTTGATAGCGGCGCGCTTGGTATAGGTCTCCCACCGACCCTCTGCACTACGACCAACCACTTTGTCCGCAGAAGGGTAGTCGATATCATGCACCCCCGTGTTTGCCGGGGTCCCAATGTCCTTGGGCGCCCCAGCAAAGGCGAACCCGAAACCCTGACCTTGAAAAAGTCGGGGAGCCTCCTCCGAGCATGAGGGGCAAGGGTGAGTTGGGTGGTCGTCCATTTTCAGCACGCGGTCGAACCGCAGGCCGCATTCACATTCAAATGTATATTTTGGCATTATGTGATCCGTTCAAATGCGTTGTTTCTACCCACGTTGATTGGCACAGTGAGGAAGAACAGTCCCTGGGAAAGGGGTTGAAGCGACGACGTGCTAGGCCCTGTGCGGTCCGGGTTCACCTGTGCTTCAAGTGCAGCCGTAGTTGGAGACACACGGCTGATTGTAAAGGGCAGGGGCACATGGATCTCCCAGTCAGCCTGCATTTGGACCGATAGAGAGGCCATGTAGTAGTTGGTTTCCGCGGTCTCGTCGTAAGTGTCCTCAGCCTCGCCGCCCATGGACACGTCAGTGATTTCGATGCCCTCGTTGGCCAGAGTCGCTCGCTTCTGCCCCCACAAACTCATGACGGCAAAGTCAGCGATCTCCTCCATCTGAATGGGGTCGGTCGCAATCACATCGAGGTCAAATGACGCCTCGAACTTGCCGCCGAAGGCGTTCGCGGTATCAACCCGGTCCTCATAGACCACTACCGCGACTTTGTCCCCGGGGCGACCCCGCTTCCCGAAAGCCAGAATGACCCCAGGCAAAGTTTTGTAGTCGGCAGTGTTCCACTTCCAATCGAACGGACCCAAGGAGTCCAAGTCGTAGCGGTAGTCGGCCCCGATGACCGAGTTCGGCATGAGCTTGGTTATGAAAGTGACCAGGCCCGTGCTGTAGTTGACTGTGTAGTCGCGGCCCTCGCGCAAGAGGTACCGCCCGTTCTCCCACAACCGAACCGTGCCTTGAATCGGCACTTGGTCGAGTTGAGCTTCATGCTCAACCCCCGAGGAAACCATCAACAGCGTCTCGTTGGTCACGGTGATCATGGGCTTCACCGAGAAGGTACCCACTTCACCGGGAAGGGTGGGGGCCGTAAGACACTCGAGGATGTAAACCCCGGACTGAATGGGCATCATGTCGTCATTCGCCCGAAGCGTCGCGGCATCCTCTTTGGCCCACTCGAGCAAATACGCGGGCTGCTCAACGTAGGCGAGCATGACCTTGCTGGACACCGTCCCAAGGTAGTTTTCGCTACTGAGCTGAACCTTGTTGGCGCTCGAGCCCTTGACGACGATGCCAAACTGCGGGCGCTCGTCGAAGGCGAACTTGTTCTGCACCCAAGGCACCACCTTCTCGTAGACTGGGTGTCTACTGAAAGAGTCCTGCAACTCCAGGATGAGGCGGCGCTTGAGCGAGGAAGTCAGGTAGTAGTACACGGGGCTCCTGGGGGAGCCCGGGTATCGGCTACTCGTGCTCCTGCATAGCCAAAACCAAAAGACCTTCTGCAACCGATGTCATGGGGTCCTTGGCCCGGCGGATTCCGGAGATGGGGATGGGGAAACCCTTCTTCACGGAGTTGAACTCCTCCTCGAAGACCTGCATGAACCCATCTGCTCGAGTCGTACCTCCCGAGACTACGAAGGGGATCGGTTCGGGAAGGTCGATCGTGTTGCGCTCCATCTTGAAGCGCTTGGCAATCTGCTCGAGCGTGTACCGAATCAGAGCCCGAATGTACAGGGCGATAGCTTCCGCTTCTCGGTTGTCGCTCGAGGGCTTGGAGACGTCGAAGCCGCCCTTCTCCTTGATCGAACATACCCGGGTAGCCGTCGAACCCAGCGCCTTGGCCGCATGGCCGTCAATCCAGTCGCCGCCACGGGCCAGGGAGAAGGACATGCCCATCATCGTTTGGAAGGACAAGGCCACGTTGCACATGCCCGACCCGTAGCTGATCGAGACGCCGGAGAAGTTGGTGTCGGCACACTGGCTGTAAATGATAGCCATGGCCTCATTCATCGGGTGCGCCGTGTACCCATGCTCCTCGACGATCTTGCGGAAGACCTCGGTATGGTACAGGACGTTCTGGTCAGGCATGTCGATGGGGTCAGCGGGCACGCTGTAAAAGCAGTGCTCCTTGGGCACCACCGGCTCCCCGAGGACGTTGTGGATGATGTACGAAAGAACTCGCTGGGCATCCAACTCGCCCGCGGAAATGAGGCCCTTGGCCAGCGGCCGACGAACCTCGCGCTTGAAGATGTTGGCCATGTTCAAAGCGCTGTCACCTACCACGATGAGCTGGTCGGACCAGTCCGGTTCGTAGTAGTCCACCTTGGACATCTTCAGGATTTTCTTCGTCTCCGGGTCCAAGTCCAAGAAGGCGTCGCGGATACGTCGAGTCTTGACCACACCCTCTTCGTGACGGGCCGAGACGATATTCATGGTACCGATGTCGATGCCGACACCGGGAATGCGGTTATTGGTAGTCATTGCCCTATCTACACCGAGGGATTCAAAAGTCGCTGCTGGAGAAGGTACCTGTGTTCCTCATGCTTGTCCTCGATGCCTGCGATGAGGTTGTCCGTACCACGGCTCAACGAGCTGTTGTTCTTCAACAGCTCAACGATCTTGGTGACGCCGAGGCTCAACAGGGCCTCAGCTTCCAAGCTCTTCTGTACCAGCTCCGCCGCCGACTCCCCTGGCTGCCCCAGCGAGTTCAGGATATCGGCCACACAGCTTGCTTGAGCCCGGAAGTCGGCGATCAAAGTCGCCCCGGTGCTCCCCACGGCACGTTCTGCAACCGAGTCAATCTCCGGAAGCATGCCGTTGTAGAGCCGCTCAAAGAGCAGGTGGTCCCCGTAGGAGGTGTTGCCTTTCGTAACCCAGTGGTGGGTCTGGTGCACCATTGCCACCGCACGAAGGAACACGAGCAGCCCAGCCATCTCGGTACCTGGGGACGCAGCGAACACACTGAAAACCTGCGAGGCGGCCTTTAGCCGAGCCGAAGGCAAATAAGGTGGCCCATGGAGGTACGGATCATAGGACGAGGGGTCCTGCCAGATCGCCTGGGTAGCGTCGTTAGAATAGGGGGGCGACGCTACTCCAGGGAAGTCAGGACCCGCCCTGAACAGCGGCTCCTGGGCCACTTTGGATGTGCCGGGCGACGTGCGCGCGACCAACGAGCTTGTCTTGTCGAGCAGGGATTTCATCGCGGGCCTCCGCCCTTAACGGAATACAGAAACACTATTGATCTTTGCTCTTGCCTTTACGAAGGCCCTTCAGAGCCTTCGAAGCATCGGCAAGAGAGCCTGCATCCGAGGCTTCCTCTTTGAGGGAGACTCGGGCTTCGCCATTGTTGTCGGACTTGATCTGGGACGGGATGTAGATTGGAGCAGAGTCATCCACGTCGAGACCCGAAGACGCCGGAGCGCCCGTCACATTTTGAATGACCGTGGTCGGGCGAGACTTCACCAGCTCGAGGATGGCGTCCAACTTTGCATCCTTCCCCGTCGCCTCTTTCAGCTCCCGCTCGAGCCGCCCCACCTCTCCTTTGAGGTGGACGTTCAACCCGTAAAGGTCGCCATTCTCCTTGATGAGCTGGGCGTTCTCTTCGCGGAGAGTTTCGTTTTCCAGGCTCAACCGGTCACGCTCCTCTTGAAGCTTGGGCACGGGAGGGGCCGCATGCGAGGGAGCGATAACCCGCAACACGCTATTGGCCTTGAGCTGAAAAATCACCCCTTGGGAGAGCAGCCTCCAGAGGTCTTTGGACTTGACTGCTTGAGCCCCCAAAATCGGAGTGGCTTCCCCTTTGGGTACCATCACGCCGATGTCCTCGATGAGCTTGTCCTCGCTCACTCCACATACGATCATATCTCCATTGCTGCTCATCTGGGTTCCTTTCAAAGGCGTAGCTTGCGCTGCCTAGCAGCCTTAGACACCACCTTCTGGACCTCCTCGACCATAGACTTCCGGATCTGCTTCTTGGCCTCTTCTTTGGCCTTCTCCACAAAGTCGTAGGGCGGGCGACCAGGGTGGACCCACTTCCCGTCCCGCATCGATTTAGGGGTTGCGGTCCGAAAGATCAACTCCCCCTCCTCAGTGATGATGGGGATAGGGGCTCGAGCCTTCACGAGCCAGGACATCTGCTTGTTCTTGCGCCCCCGCATCATGTTTGTGAAACCGGGGTGGGTCGAGTAAATCGTCAACGACGAGGGGCCGACCTCAATCTGAATAGCCTTGGAAAAGGCTCGCTTCGCTCGGTCAGAAAACGTGGACTGGAACAGTTTGTGACGAAGCCGAGCGAGAACGCTGGCCTTCACGCGGCGAAGCGCTCGCTCTGGGGTTACATCGAGGTCCCGAACAAGCGGTTTGCCATAGACTGATCCAAAACGGTCCATCAGTAGGTCGTGTTCTTCCAGGTGGTGGTGCGACCACGGTACTCACGCTCGTCCCCAATCAATGGGTGATCGGTGACGTCATTCGGCGCCCCGAACTCAGGACCACGAGGCGCGAACTGCGTAGCAACGAACTTCACCGGGTTGCCCACCGGTACCTTGTACCGAATGTCCTTCTCGTCAAAGGACCCGATGTTGAAGTGCTGCTGCATCACCATGCCGCGGTTCGAGGGCATTCGAACCCCACCAATTGAGAAGCGCTCCCCATTGAGCTTCATGATGAAGTCGCGGTGGCTGAGGATTGGTTGGGGGCCCGTCCAGACCTCATACACGTGCTCCTGGTTCCGGCCCATTTCCTTCTGAGAGACCTTCACCTCTGCATCGTCCGGGGCAACGATGATGTCGTAAGGACCCTCGTAGCCTCCCACGTACCCTGTCCCAAAGCACTTGAGACAATCGGAGAGAGGTTGCTTGTGGTGATCGGAAATGCACACGCACGGGACCCCAGTGTTCTTGCGAAGAAACACCTTCACCCGCTCGCCACCCTGCTCGAGGATGAAACGATTACGCCGAATGGCCTCCCGCCAAATCCAATCCAGCTTCTCGACCTCGAACGTGTTCGTAGCCGCGGCGTGCTCGAGAGGTGTCTCCACCAAGTCCTGGGGCTGCACCAGGGCAAGGTTGCACCCAACCGGCACCCCAACCGTCGTGACTCGGTAGAAGACACGCTGATTGAGGTCAGTCTTGAGCAAAGACCTCGTGTACCGGTAGGTGCAAGTCACCCGGCTCTGAGGGGTTGGGGCGACCACGGGGTAGTAGGTTTGCTTGGAGGTGTCCGGGTAGAGGTTGACGTCGATCTCGACCTCTCCGGTACTCCCGTTGACCCGCAACACTCGAGCTTCAACCCCGTCAACGAAAACTCGAACGTCTCGAGCATCCTTCGTCGGGATTCGATTCTGAGCCCCCTCTGCAACGATGGGGTAGTGAAGCGTCTTGAAGACGTACCGCTTTTCGTCTCGACCCGTAGAAGCCACTCCGAAGATCGTGAAGTTGTCGGTCACGTCTTCATCAACCACCAGCTCATTGTCGGTTTGGTCTCTCCAAAACGTGGACCCAACCGGCAAATCCGTGATGCGGGAGTACGGCCCAAACTCGGAGTCGAAGCTACGGTACACGTTGACGCCGAGGATCTGGAATCGGCTGTTAAGCATGAGATGGGACGGGTCATCCCACCGAAGGTCGATGAGATTCCTCGTCCCATCCATCATGAACAGGTTGAGAGGTGGAGCTGGCCAGGGGGTCTTGGTCAGCTCCAACGGGTCAACACTGCGGTCTCGATCTCCACCTAGCGCCATAGGCCCTCTTCCAAGGGCCCAGGGATAAGGAAATCAAGCCGAAGCAGGTTGCGTGTTCGGAAGCGGCTCAACCAGGGTGATAACGCCCGTCTGAGCGTCAATCCGAACGGGGTGCGCCGGGGGAATCCCACGGGACACCAGAACCGTCTCGAACAGACGTTGGCGCTCGAGGTCCACGTTCTGCGCCGCACGGAGCGTCTTGATCTTCTCCTGCTCGAGGTCAAGGATGCGCTCGGCCAGCTGCATACGAGCCCCCTGCATCTCCTCGAAACGCTTCAACGTCTGCGCGTCGAGGGGATCGTTGGCTGTCAACTTGGGTTGTTCTTGAGTCTGCGTCTCTGTGCTCATCTGAGGCTCCATTTGGGTACCTACTACACCGGTCACATGCCGAGGAACTTGCCAGGGCTCAGTACACCGCGACCCTGATAAGGGCCGAAACTCGACCGGATACCGGCACCGTACTTCGGCTGTTGAAGACCCTTCGTGATTTTGATCGTGGCCTTCATCTTCTCCAACATCTTGTCGAACTGGTCTGAAGCCCCTTGCTTGAGATCCCCGTATTTGCTGGACCGCTCCAGGTCGAGAGATACCCCGCCAATGGAGTACCCAAACTCCTCGGAAACCCAGTTTGTCTGCACCGCTTGAAGGGCCCAGTACATCGCCCCTTGGATAAGCAACGCTTTCCACTCCGAGCGGGCTTGAATCATCTGGTCGATGCTAGCAAAAGGGGTTCGCGGAGGGGCCGCGATGATCATGTCCATCGAAAAGCCCAGGTACTCGAGCAACTCCACATCCTCCCAGATGTACCCGAAGACGCGGTTGAACTGGTTGATAGTCTCCTCGTGAGACGGGGGCCGAAAGTGGTAGTTGCGGTCCGGGTCATTGTCCCGCAACGCAATGCGAAGACTCCGAATCAAAGCGAGCTGGGTATCCGTGTACGGAGACGGGGGCAACGCTTGGCGATCCTGCACGGAGAATTCTTGCACAACCGTTTGGAGCGGGCCGCCAACCATCTCCCGCATAGCCCAACGGATACGGTACTCCCCCACATTGCAGTCGGTCGGGATGATGATACTTGCGTAGTATTCCCCCACCGAGGGGTTCGCAGGGAAGCGCTTCTGCGGGCCCACAAGGGCTTCCATACCCGTGGTGAAGTCGTAGATAGCGTAGGAGATTTCCGCGGCGTTTATCGGGTGCCCAGAGGCGTTGGTCAAGAAAATGTTGAGGTCGTCTCGACCCAACTGCTGACCACGAAGATAAAGAACTCCCATGGCTCACCACCCACTCTTCCCGCCACACGAGCAGGAACACGGTTTCTTGCACCCACACGCCGGAGTATTCACGCTCGAGCAGCCGCCCGAACTGGTACCCCCGTAGTTGCAGTATTGCGAGGAGTCGAAGACTTTGAAGCAGAACTTGCTCGAGAGCACTGGCCCGTTGAACACTTCCTGCACCTTCCACTCGACGCACCAGTCCCCGGGTTGCCCACACTGTCCAGCAACACCCGTGGCGTAATACTCCCCCACGTCTACCCGGACGGGGGTCCGACACTCCGGACCAACCCGAGTCGCGCACTGTGCGTTCTTCGGGTAGTAGTACATCGTGTACTTCACGCTGTAAGGATCGAGAGGGTTGTTCGCAAGGTCAGTGACGAACAGGGGAAGGTCCCCCCGCTGGAAAACATGACCCCAAACGAATACGCCCGAACTTGATGTACTAGCAGGCACCCTTTCCTCCTGGCTCGGTAAATGACGCCCTGAGCCCCGACGGGGCCGCAATGCCCGTCCCTGCATTCACATCGTAGTCCTGCGCGACAATCTGGTTGCCCACGGTATAGGTGATGAGCAACCGCCAGTACCCAACTGCATTGGGCCGGAATCGAATGCCGTACGGGCCATTAGTGATGGGCAACCAGTAGATTTTGCCTGCGGCAATTTGAGCATCCACCACGCTCACGCCGGAGACCAACGCCCAAGGCTGCAACACGTTGTTGAAGTAGAGCTGGCTAGTAACATCCGAAATGCCAAGGTTTGGCACACGAGTGAACCCATCGAGCTGGAAAAAGTCAGCTTGGTCGTAGACAACCTGGTTCGAGTAGACTAGACGCCCTCTGGTCGTGGACATGCGCGCCCTCTCTACTCACCCCCGAAAGAAGGAAGTCTTGATCCCGATGCTGCCAACCCCCGCTGCTTGAGGTACCACGTCGTAGGTGAACGACACGGTCTGGTCTTCTGCGGGGTACGCAAGGATCACCCGCCAGAGCCCAATCACGTTCGGGTAGAACCGAATGTTGTAAAAGCCTGCGGACGGCTCTGTCCAGTACACCTTGCCTGCGGCCACACGCACATCCGGGATGCCCGCACCGGAAGTCAATGGCCACGCAAGCTGCGTCCCGTTCAGGGAGAGGTCAAGCTGGAGGTCGCTGACCAAAAGACCCGTCGCTCGGGTCACACCATCCCCGAGGAAGAAATCGATTGGCTCGAGCACCATCCGGTTCGCTTGAACCGAACGAGCCGGAGGCATGTTCACCAAAGCCATGTTCCACTCCGTGGGTTGCTACATCACCACGGCCTATCAGTGGAATAGAGCCTTAGCTCATATGGCAGATTGATTTTAAGTTTTTGATCGCGTTCGCGTACGGCTGAGCAGCCACTTTGCCGCTGTTGTTGAACCAAGCCGTCTTGAGTTCCTCGATGTTGCAAATCGAGGTGTCGAAGACAAAGTACACGCGATTGTTTTCGCGGTCAGTTCTCTTCAACTCCACACCGGCTGTTTGCAGGTACGCAGCAAAATACAGGTCGGGAGTCCGGAAGTCGGACTTGGCAGCTTGTTTCGACATTTGGGCCTCATATGGGTCTGGTCTTTTGCCACGATTGCATCGGGCGAAGAACATAGAATCTGGGTCTACAGCTACATCTAAGCGGCCCCTGGAGGTACCCAGGGGCCGAGGGTTTCCATCAAGTCAGAACGACCAAGCTCGAGAGCATGTCATTCGTCTGCACTCGAGCCGACGTCGTGGTGACAGCGATGCCAGGCACGAGTGCCGCAGGGATGTCGATCTGGGTGTCGGTCACCGAGCCGCCGCCAGCCAGGATTTGAGCCTCGGTTACTCGCCGAGCGCCCGCACCCACGAGGATGACCGTCGTCTCATAGGTGCCGTAGCCAGCCAGACCCGTCCCGGTGATGCGAAGCGCGCCCGAGGAGGGCGTGTCCTTGTCCGCGGTCGTGATGGTGGGAGTCGCCACGGCGAAGGGGGTCACGCCATCATCAGCCACCACGGCGATCGCAGCACCGTTCGAGGGCACGGGCCACCGACGGGAATCCGGATTGAAGCTGCTCGACAGGAACCCGTGAAGGTTACCGAAGAGGAAGCTCTTCTTGGCCACGTCGGTCTCGACGAACTTGGGGGCCAGCAGGTCTTGCAGAGCCGTCACCTGGGTGTTGGTGGCGCCGCTCAAACCCGACACAGCCTTGATGGTCGTCGAAGACACGTCCACGGGGCCACCCACCGGAACGGTCGCTGTGATGAGCGCCGAAGCCGAAGCCGACAGGCTTTGGGAAGTCAGGTACGCCTGAATCCTCGTCGCGTCCGGACGAGACAGGTACCGGTTCTGGCCGAAGGTCTCCAACGAAGCGTCGAAGGTGGACTTCGGCTCAAGGTCGGCCAGGAAAATCGGCTTGCTCAGGTCTCCTCGAATAACTGCTACGCGCATGGTAAAATCCTCCCCTTCACACGGGCTTTAGGTTGCCTCTCGCTTCATCGAACCGAAGGAAACGGAGCACCACCCCAAAAATGGAGTAGAACTCAGTCACCGCCTGGGCAAAGGCGAGATGATTGGCCCGGCGGAGGAAATATGCCTTCTTGACCAGAAGACGTAAGGACCGAACCTGCTTGAGATACATCTCCGCCCGGTCAAGCTGTTTCAGCTCTTCCAAGGACTCTTTCAGCCTTGTGTACCGACGGATCATGTCTCTGAGCAGTTCTTGGGTTTGGATGTCGAAGAACAGGTCCTTGGGGCGCCACTGGTTATCGCCACGGGTAAAAGTACCCGTTTCTTCCTTCAGGATTCGAAGAAGCCCAGGGGTCGCCACCTCAGCCTACCTTCAAGTCAGAGCAACAACGCTGGACAGCTGGGCGTCCGCGCGAACCTGAGCCGACGTGGTAGACGTCGCAACGCCCGGAATGAGGGCTGCTGGAATCACGATGCTCGTTGCCGAGACCGTGCCGCCACCCGTCGTGATCTGGGTCTGTGTCAACGTCTTGGCGCCGGTGCCCGTGAGGATGACCGTGGTGATCTCCGGGGCGAGGGAGGTCAGGCCGGTGCCCGTGATGGTGAGGTCGCCAGAACTGGGGGTGTCCAGGTCCGCCGTCGTGATGACGGGGGCCACCACGTCTGTGGGCAGGAAAGAGGTCACCGTGATGAGACCCGCGACCTGAAGCCCGTGGATAGTGCCCTTAGCCTGGGAAAGGAGCACACGGTCGCCTTCCTTGAGGTCGATGTACCCAGCGACTGTGGCATCTCCCGCCTTTGTACGGGGGACGTACACCTTCTGCTTGTTGAAGTTGACGCCGGGCTTGGTGCTCTTGTCCGGGCCGCTGAGGCTGTTGCCGTCGCGAACGTAACGCTTGGGGTCACCCACACCACGCTTTGCCGTTTGGCGGGGCAGCCCATCGTTGATGTCGTTCAGCAGCAGAGCCCCTTGGACTGTCTGGTTGTGGGTAATCCTCAGCATGATCGCTCCTGGGGGTATCCTGGGTTGTTCAAAGACGCGAATCACATAAATGGATCAAAGACCATCTAGGGGAGCCGGGGAAGCGTCCTTGCTGGCCGAGAGAAACGCCAAAAGCATCTGGGGGTCGGTCGTACTTGAGTCGAACAACTCGGTACCTGGGAAGCCTCCAAACTTGAGCGCGTCAACCACGACCTCCGAGCAAAAAAGCGCGTTAGAGTCGTCGAAGGGGTTGCGCCACTTGCGCTTGAACCAACGCCCCATAACCACGAATGCGGCCCCAAAAAAGCCGAAGTAGTCGTACCTGAACCCCAACCACTGAGTGACGCGTTGAATCCCTGGGATGATCGGGTGGTTCAAGTCGAAGATGGCGACAATCTTGTGGTGCTTCCGGAACGCCTCAAAGGTCAGCATCTGGAAGCCACCCATAGTCGCCTGCATGACCATGTCTTCCCCAAGGAAAGAGTCACTGACCAATAGCCAGGTATGACTCACCTTGCCCCGGGTGAAAAAACGAATGGCTCGAGAGACAAGCTTGTTGCTCGTCGAGAACCCCACCTTCACTGTAGTTGGCATCAAACCCTCCAGTGATCGAGGGCGTACCAAATGAAAAGGACCCCCACGACGCACGTGAGGGGGTCACTAAGCCAGGAGTTCCACCATGACTCCGAGTTCAGCCACACGTGGGGGTGCCGCGGGATCATGAAGTGCTCGAACACTTCCCAACCAAACGCAAAAGCGAGACACCCAATGAAAGACCAGACTCGGTTCCAACCAAAGACCCAGGGGATGTGACCCGCGAAAATCCAGAATGAGAGATGGACGATTGTCCACACGTCAAAGAATGACTTGCCCGTTGCAATCGGCCAAAACCAATTCATACCTACCCCTTTACCGGCTCCCAGTCTTTGGCTCCGCAGGGACAGGGCTTGTCCTCAGCTGGTTGCCCATCCTTCGGAGGGTTGAGAACCTCCGCTAGAGTAGCGACCCTGCCACAATTTTTGCACCTGTACTTTGAGGTAGGTTTGAGAGCCATGGCTTACGCCCCTTGCTGGAAGGTTTCCACGTAGATCTGAAATCGAGGGTGAGATCCGGTGGGGTGCCAGAAAATCCACCGGATCTTGTTCGTGTGATAGGTCGCGTTGTACGTAAGGTACTTGGCCGCGCGCCCATCCGATACCACGTACCCATCCCCAAGAACTTCGAGGTTCACTGGGGTTACGAACTGAATGCTACCACCGTAGATCGCGGGGATATCCGGGACCGCGATAACGGCGACAAACCACTGCTCTGTCGTCCCCGTGCGGATAACTTCGGGGGTCACAAGCTTCCCAGAGATGACCTCGTAGTCCCACGAAGGCTCATAGTCGAGCACGGTCTTTACCGCACTAGCAGGATCAGTAGTCACCGTGTCAGATCCATCGTAACAAGTCATCGTTACGGTGTTGGCGTTCACCATGCTTGTGCCTGAGACCTTCTTGTCGTGTAACGAAGAGGGGTCACCAGGAACAAACGAGAAGACCTTCAGCTGGAAGTTCTTCGCGGTAATCACAGCGGTTGTACGCACGGAAATACGACCGTCAAGCTCTTGCTTGACCCCCGAAAGTGTGACCGCTTGAGGAGGCTGCGCCAACGACTCCCCCGAATGTGCCGCCACGAGGCCGTCGAGGATTGTCTCATCGCCGGAGGACAAGGCGGCCTTAAACCAGATCGAACACGTCCCACTGGCCGTCGAGATGTAGTCCAGGGCTGTGACAATGGCGCTGGCTTGAATCTCTTGGGTCAACCGGCTCGAGTCCACCGCCGCGTTGGGGAAAGCGGTTGCGATTGTGTAGTCGTAGTTCTGCGACATCTTATCCGACCTTTAGCAAGGTGAGAGAGCGGTTGCCCATGGTACCGGTACCAGCAGACACACGCCAACGCACGTCGATAGCTTGACCCGCAGCAACAGTTGCCACACACACGAGGGTAATCGTAGCGCGCAGAGTCTGATTACCACGACTGTACTGACGCTCGCTGTTCGTCACTTTTGTGCCATTCGCAAATACGCTGGCAAACATATTAGCGTTGCCGCTGGCATTCGACCAATCTGAGGAAAACGTCACAATGTACGTCCCAGCCCCAGGGGTTAGCGTCATGCTTGTGACTGCAACATCAGTCGTACTCGTGGTCGTGATGTCACCCGCAGCATTCGTATGGTTGTAGGAGGGGTTTCCGCCACCTCCGCCAGTGGACAACCACACGGCAGAACCCGTCGTGCTCGATACACAAACGTACTCGGTGGGTCCTGTGGTGTTCAACCAACGAGACCCAACCTCATACCCAGCCACACCATCGTCGGTTGCGGTAGGAGCAACCGTGGTGACGTTGTCTTTCTGAGCCCGAACCTCTTGTACGGACCCATTCCGATAAGTTCGAAGTTCCCCTGCTGTCGAGTTATACCAAACCTGCCCCGCAACAGGGCTGGAAGGGTCCGCCGTCAGAGAATCCAACTGCAAAAACTCGGAGCCTAAAGGCATAGATCAGCTCGATTCGCCAGAGGCAATCGCCGTCCAAGAAACCGCCGTGAGACTCGAGACCGTGTTCGTGCCCATGTTGATCACGAAGCTACCTGCAAGCTGAGACTCAACGTTGGGGGTGTACAAGGTACCACTCGTGGCGATAATCGGAGTCAGCGTGATTGCGTAGGCAGTGCTAGCGAAAGCAGTCGTGAAAGTCACAGTCGCCTTCTTGGGGTTTCCTGCAAACGACGCGGCAAGCACCTTACCTGCCTTCGTTGTAAGGACACCGGCGATGTTGGTCAGCTCTTTCCAGACCGCCGCCCCTGTACCGTTCGAAATGCAAATCCACGAAGTGCCGTTCGTGGTGTTGTTCCAATGCGACCCCGGGACATAACCCTGAGTACCGTCGTTATTCACGGTTGGGTTGGCGGTTGCCGCAAAATTGGACTGCGGAGCGAAGCCATGACCCGAGGACGAGGTCAACGAGTGGAGCGTACCGCCACCACGGTTTCCGTGAGCATGAGTGTGGTCCGAACGAGCCAACGAAGTCGCGGTACCTTCCGCGTTCGTGCTGTCGGTCAAAGTGATCACTGCGGCGGTGGAAACCGCGTGAACGTGGTCACGACGAACCAGGCCCGCAGCCGTACCCCCCGAAGCCGAAGCTCCCGCCTGAATGGTCGAGATGGTGCCAGTCGCAGTATCGATCGCGTGGGTGTGGTTCGAGATAGCGTACGAAGACGCTGCACCCTGGGTGTTGGTCGAAGTCGCGTCGAGGCCAACTGCCGAAGCCACCGCAAGGGCGTCCGCACCCCCAGGGTTGTGCCGACTCGCGTGCGCACTCACCGTCACACCATCAACGGTGCCTACGTTCGTGATGGCGTTGCCGCCCATGTTGAGGGAACCCGACATGGCTCGAGTACCCGCCACAAGCAGGTACTGCGTGTGGTCATCTGCGGTCAGATTCGTCAACGAACTGTGGCTGACTGCGGTACCGAGGCTACCCCAAGAGGCGCCGTCGTACGTGTAAATGAGGTTTTCCGCTTCAACGCGAGTCGTGAAACCCTCGTTAGGAATAGCGTAATCCCACGAGGAGCCGTTCCATTCCGCGATCTGGTTCTCTTTGCCCAACCATGTGCTAGTGGCTGTGGCGATGATGAGGTACCGATCACCCGTCGTGGGCGAGCCCGGTGGCGTGGTGATACGGCTAAGCACCGAGTTCTGCCAGTCGAACCCACGCAACTTCTGGTTGATCTGGTCGGTTACCCATTGACGCTGAGCAACGTCTGTCGAGCTGGAGCCCTGCGCGATGTTGGTGATCGCGAAGCCGCCCATATTGATGGCGCCCGCCAAAGTGCTGCCCGCCGTACGAGCTTGCTCGAGCGTAGTGGTGTGCGGGTTCGACGTGTTCCCCGTGTGACCCGAGAATGTCGTAGAGTCTGTGAGACTAACCGTAGCGCTATTACGGTAAACCTTGAAAAGCTGGCTGGTAGAGTTATACCAAGCCTGGCCTTCTTGTGGACTACCAGGGTCCGCAGACAGTGTATCGTACAGAATCCCATCTACAGCTAACGGCATTGGTTATCCTCCAGCAGCGACACACTGCCAACCCATCTCAACCAGGCCCGCCACATTGTTGGCGTTCAGGTTCAAAACGAACCCGCCCGAGGTTTTGCTCTCCGCGGAGGGGCTAAACGTCCGCGACCCATCAGTGACGGGTGAAAAAACAATTGCGTAGGTACCCGTGAAGGCGGAGGCAAACGTCACCGTTGCCTTCTTCGGGTTCCCTGAAAAACTGCCAGGAATCACCACGCCTGCTTTAACATTGGTCGTTGCAGGTGTTGCTGAGACCGGATCCCACGCTGTATTCGCATCATCTCGACGGTAAAGGACGCCCGTGTCCGAGCGCCAGAACCACTCCCCGGCCACCGGGCTCGAGGGGAAAGACGTACCCGAAGGAGCGACAAGAGCGCCGCCGTCCGTGCGGTCAAACTGGTACACACCTTCAATGATCATCGAGGTGGTACGGTCAATGATGACCTGAACAATACCCATTTACGGCACCTTTGTTCGTTGGATGGACGAAACCCGACCGTTCACATAGGTGTAAACCTCGGTGGTGCGCATCACCTCAGAGCCAGAGCCGTCGTATTGAATGGCCACGACCTGAGATACTCGACCAGAAGATAGGTAGGTGTATTGTTCTTCTCGGATCTTGAGAGTCTTTGCGTTGCTAGTCCAAACAATCCACGAAGACGGGTTTGAACCCGTGCCGTATGTGACCTCCTCGTAAGAGGTCTCGTCCAGTTCATGAACCAAGGTGTCGAGGGACTCGTGCTGAGGTCCGGTAATACCCGAACCTGCCAAGCCCTTCTCGACCCCTTCTTCGTAAAACCGAAACCCGACGCCGGTGACGTACCGGATCTCTCCGTTTACTACTGGGGTAATCGAGCTGGGTTCGAGGATAACGCCCTCGTCCTCCCGCTCCCCAGGAAACCTATCCGGTGTCCTCGGCATGGCCTCACCTTCGGGGCTTCTTCCCCTTCGCAGGAGGCGGCCTAGAGGTAGATCTTCCGGCCGGGGGCGGCTCGGATAGGGGAGCCTCGTCCTCCGACGTTTCTGGGGCTTCTGAAGCCTCGTCCCGTCGATTCGCTAAAGGATTGCCTGGGTGTTGTCCCAAAGCTCGCGCATCAGGACGACGCGGGTCAATCTCCTCAGCCGTACCCTCCTCAAGCTTGACAGCTTCGTCCAGGCTCTGTTTCTCAGAGTCGTAGAGCGATTTTGCAACCTTCACCACTTGGCGAAGAGCAATGACTTTGCCTTGAGCCTGGTACTTCTGAACCTCAGCCTGAATGCCAAGATTCTGGAGAATCGCGGCACCCCGCAAAACCCATCGCTTTGCGAGGTCCCCTTCCTCCATCGACAAGGTGCCTTCCTTGATGTCCTTGTCGATGTTGGCGGTCAAACCCTCCACGGCGGTTTTTGCCGCCGTGAAGGCTGTCCGGGCACCTGCCAGCTCGCTTTGCTCCCTCTCGGCAATCTCGAGCTGGTCATCCAACTTGACCCCCACCTCGTGATAGGTGAGGGCTTTGATTTCATGCTTTAGTTTGTTTCCCATTTACATTCCTTTGGGGCCCAAAGGGCCCCAGGATCAGCCCCAAACAATCATGGTGATCACGTCGGGCTTCGCACCAGCGCGAGTGTTGAACTCGAACTTGATGTCCCCGTTTGCCGGGACGTCGCCCGGGTACACGTCGTGGTTGGCAGCCGAGTTGGCGCCGTTGCGAAGGAGCACGCCGTTGAGGTAGACGTCCACCATCGCCACGAAGTTGGCCGAGAGGTACGCGGGCAACTGCGCGTCGAGGTTGGGCGTACCGCCCGCACCGGTCATGTTCGTGTCCGCCGCCGAAGCGTTGGTCACGACTGCCACGCCCTTGGTGCGCTGGCCACCCTTGGCCTGGTAGATGGCGTTGAGCAGCGAGACTTCGCCGAACGCCGTCTTGTAGTTGTTCCACTCAGTCGTGGTGTCGGACAGCTTGACGCCCGCCGTTTGCACCCAGGTCGAACCAGTCTGGTTCGAATCGTCGAAGTAGATCTCCCCAGCGGAGTTCAAAGTCATGTCGCTGGCCGCCGCCGTAGCGATGGTCAACGCACCCGCCGAGTCAATCTGACCCGCCGTCACGCCCACATTGAGCTGGGTACCCGTCGTATCGAACGAAACGCCGTTGGTGAACGTCGTGTTGTTCGAGGGGTTCGTGAACGTGATAGTGTCAGCGTCCACTGTGACCGAATCGCCCGAAACGGTCGGCGAAATCTTGAGGAGGTCACGGGCTCCCGTCGAGTCCTCGAACTTGAGGGAGTAGGTGTCCGTGATCTGCCACAGGATGTTGCGGTCAGTTTGAGTGGCAGGACCCACCTGGTTGTCGATGGCGTTGTTCAACGTCACGTCAGTCGAAGCCGCCGACTGGTCAACGAAGACGCCCGACAAGAACGCCGTCTCAGGGATGGCGTCCAGGTTGATGCGTCGAACGTAGGAGTAGTTGACCGTCTTGCCGCCCAGGTACGTGGCGTCCACGTGCTCCAAGGCATCACCAGCCATGTTCTCAGCAACGAAGCTGATCTGAACCTGGTGGTTCGTGTCGTTGAAGGTGTCCCCGTCAACAACGCCCGTCTCGGTCTGCAAGAGGCCGTAGATGTCCTTGCCGTTGCCGTTCTGAAGGACCTGGCCGTCCGAAGCATCCCGGATAAGGACCAAGTTCTTCGGCGAGATCGGGTTGGGCCCGGAGACGGCTACCGAGGACCAGGTGCCAACGTCCGTGGCGAGGGACGCGACCACAACACCATTCGCGGTACCCGCGCCAACAGCAGCGGTCTCCGTGGGGGTCTCGCTCGAGGCAGCGGAGAGGATCTTGATGTCACCAGCACCACCGGTCATCCCGGTAACGGTGAAGCCAACATCCGAAACCGTCTCGGTGACCGCGTGGTTACCAACGGTGCCCTTTTGGTCGTGGGTGAGGTTCGTGAGAGCACCGCCACCGGAGGTAGCCGTGATCAACAACGAGGCGCCCACGCCGTTGATGGCCGCCAGGATGGCCGCTGCAACCGTGGAGGCCGAGTCGCCACCGGTGAAGGTCACGGCAACGTTACCCGGACTCACAGCAGCGTTGCTGTCAAACTCGAACACGGTCGGGGTGTGAATACCGTCGTTCAGGGTGAAGGTCTCGCCGTCAACAAGCAACGAGCCCGCAACCGCAGTAATGCTACCCGTTGCCGCCACCGCAGCCGGGATAGAGAGGTCGTTGAGGACCTGGCCACGAAAGAGGAAACGCTTTTCCTCAATGTCGTTCAAGTCAACGTTGAGGTCATAGATCGCGCGCTTCTTGGCGTTGACCGTTGGGATGTCATCGTACCAGTTGCCAGCACCATCATCATAGATGGCTCGCTTCAACTGAGAACGAACCGAGTTCAGGTCATCCTGAAGGTTCGTTGCGCCGGTCTGGAGGGTTGACCCCGCCGACAAGGTGTCGTCGTAAGACTCCGACGAATAGATTTGAGTATCTTGCTGGATGAATGTACGACCCACAGGCGCCCCCTTTTAAGGACTCTCTCCCCTTGCAAGTCGGATAAAAGGTTTCAAGAAGCTGTGATGATGTAGTCCGCAGTCAGGTGGTCTTTGGCCCGTGGAGCCACCAAAAGTGTAACCGAATCATAGCCGGTACCCGCCCCGCCGCTCTCGACAACCATGTAGTCGTCAAGCAACGTGAGCCGAACGCCGTTGAGGTAGAGCTGAATTGAAAGAAACGGGAGGTTGTGAACGTAAGTCTCGGTACCCGGAACCCGAAAGGTCGTGTTGATTCCGTTTTTCGTGCCAATCAACCCTTGGCCCGTGCGGTAACGACCAACGGCTATGAATAGCTGCTGGGCGTGTTGCAGGTTGAGGTAGTTGATTAAGTACACGAGTCACAACCCCCGCGGTTGTAGCGGTTTTAGCGGGGGTTTGCGTACGAGAATGTAGCGCTGAAATTGACTGTGCCCCCGTTTCCACGAACCCAGATAGACGAGACGATCCCGTTGTAGTTGACGAAGTCTTTGCCCGCAGCGACGGTGATCTCTGGTCCGCCATCTTGGGTGATGATCATGAGGTCTTTTGAGTTGTCCAGGTTGGACACTCGAAAGTTCTCCATGGCTCGAGGCAAGTCGATTTGGGTTGAACTCAGCGGGGCAGTGGCACTGAAACCCGTAACCGACTGCCCTGTGTACGGGGGGAGCACCAGGGTAGCAGCGCTCGGGGCCGGGGAGCCCAACTCTGCATTTGAGGCGTCCACGTAGAACAACTTGAGCCAGAAAGCCGCAGTGTCCGACAACCCGAAGTCCCCTGGCTTGAGGACGATGCGAACGTTGTCTCCAGGCTGGATCACGCTGTGAACCCCCGCCAACGCAGGGTCCAGGTACCCGTTCCGGGGAGCTGTGATCACCGTCGTCGAGAATGAGCCTGTCGGGGACGTATCGGTCTTCAACCGGTACCCTACAACCCCCGTGCTCGCAGCAAGCGCAGGAGTGACGAAGTCGATGAGACCAGGCTTACGCCGAAGGATTGAAAATAGACGCGCCGTCATGTTGCCACCCGTTCCTTACTGACAAGAGGATCATAGGTAGAAGCCGCAGATTCCCCTTTGTCTCGGCGTGCTGCTTCTTGCGCTTCTCTCCAGGTACCGGTCTCCTGTCCTTTGTAGTTGGGTTGCAACGTCTGAGGTTTCACATGGTCGCGTTTCCGCTTCTCCATGACCCCGACACGCTTCTGGCGATAGGCGTTCTCCTTGATGGACTTCGAAGCCCACCCACCGCTCTCCCCTTCCTTGAGAACAAACCCCAGGTTTCCAGGAGCGAAAGCCAGTTTGATCGGTTTGCCACAAGAGGTGCAGCCGACCTCTTTACCCGCTTTGACTTCGTCGTACTCGAGGTACGATAGCCGTCGGTCTTCAACTCGTCCGCACTCGTGGCATTCAACTTGATATGTAGGCATTCTTCATCCTCATTTTAGCGGTACCGTCCATTTGCGAACGTTCCCGATGACGGCTGCGACATGCTTGCACACTCGATTCACACCGAGGGGGTCTTTGATGACCGGCACTGTAGCAGTACCCCGCGGTTTCCCGTCGAGGTAGTCCTCTCTTTGGGCGTGGTGTTCTGACCCCAACCACTGCCACGCATTGCACGAGCAGGTGAAGTCCACGTCCATCTTCGAAAGCGCTGTGACACGCCCCATTCGAGAAGCTTTGAGCTTCACCGTCTTAGGGCCATTACCGCAGTCCACCGAGAACAACCAACGCAGATTCTTGGTGTCCGCACGCTTGAGCGTAGCCGAGCACTTGCCCGACCTTTTCACTACCTGGGGGTTCAACCCAGTTTCAATGTCCGCGAACCGAGCCGCCACCTTGACCGGAGCCTCGAGATTGACTCGAATCGACGGGCCGACCTCGGCGAGGTAGTTGTGAGCAACCCTCAAAATGATCGCAGCATTGTGCTCGTTGGGAACCCCATCTCGATAGGGGTACTTCGTCTTGCTGGTGTCGTCGGGGCCAGGGCGACGCATGGTGGGCCGCGCCTTCGAATGGTCAATCTCGTCTGACTTCGACTGATCCTTCAAAAGGTCGTCCGCATTGTCCACGTGGTACATGGACTCGTCGCTCTTGGAGGGCTCTCGAGGGCCTTCCTCCGAGGGCTTGGCGAACGTGGAGGACCCAGGGATATCTGGGCTCAAGGATACACCCTTGCCCCCCGGGTCCCCTTTGGGAAGGCCCGACTCTCCTAAACGATTCTCACCGTACGGTGGGCGTGTGACGAGCGGGCCACCCATGGAGTCACCCCTTGAACTTGTCGCCGTACTCGTCGTTCATGTCCTTCCACTTGGCCGCATCTTCCTCGCTCATGTTCTCGGTCGGGTCCGCAGGCTTCCCAGACTCAAAACGGGAAAGACGAAGGCCAGGGGGCAACGTATCGGGGTCGAACTGCTGCTTCCCTCGGCTGAGGGAGAGCATGAGGCGAGTAGAAAGCTCCTCTTGGGCTCCGACAGACTTCAAAACGGGCCCCAGCTCGCCCGCAAGCCATGCCAACTCCTGGATGGCCCACTTGTACTGCCCACCCTCATACTTGCGCATGGCAAGGATAGCGTGGGTCTTGATGGACTCGAACGTAGAGTACAAACCCACAGCCTGGTCTCGAGGTGGGGTTTCAAAATCCGCGACCTTGCTCTCCTCAGAGGCAAAGTTCGTCATGGGACGACCCGAAGACAACGTAGCCAAGTTCTTGCGGAGCATGACCAAAGGCAACACGGGGACCCCGTACGCCGAACCAATCACACCAAGACCATCGACAAGCCCCAGAAGGGAGTAGAACAGCTTGCCCGTATTACCCTGGGCGTACGCTGCCATGGCCTTGCGGGCGTACAGCATGAGTTCCTCGACCCCCATCCCAACCTGCTCTTCGGTGCTGTTCTCAGGCGGGGGAGTCAGGAGCGCGGACTTGAAGTTGTCCTTGTTCTTCTCGTGCTCTTCTTTCCAGGTCTTGGCGTCTTCGGCGCTCATGTTCTCGGTCGGATCGGCGGGCTTGCCCTCCTCGAACCTGGAACGAAGTTGCTCTTCGCTCAGGCGAATCCCACCGGTACCAGGACCAACTACCCACGGCTCCTTGAGGGAGTTACCTGGGCCCCAAGCGTCATCGGCGGACTTGAAGTTGTCCTTGTTCTTCTCGTGCTCGGTCTTCCACTTCTTGGCGTCCGCCTCATCCATGTTCTCGGTGGGGTCGGCGGGCTTGCCTTCCTCGAACCGGCTCCGGCGAGCCTCATCCGCGGAAGGGGACATGGCAGCAATGACCGTTTGGAGGGCTTGAGCGATCTTGCTAGTGCTCGGGCTCTCACCACGCTTTTGCTGGTCGTCGATCACGTTGGCGATATGGCGGAGCGCCTGTGCAACATCACTTCCAGTAGCCAGCTTCCTCATGGTCATCTCCTGTACCTTGGGTGCACGGCGGTCGAAATGACGAATCCGCACGTCTTTGAGCACGCTTTCCAACTCTTGTACCTTCTCGGGGCGAAGCTCTTGTTTCAGCTCCTCGTAGTCGAGACGAGAAGCTGCCAGAGCCGTCGCATCCAAAGCCTTGTCGAGACGAAAGAGAGCGTCGGGGATGGCGTAGAGAAGGTCGGCTGCCACTTCGTAAATGTGGTTCTTCTGGGTAGACTCCGAAACGAGCCGCATAGCCCGGTCGATATACCCCTTCAGCTGCTCACAACGAAGGCGGGCATCAGTCAGTTCTTCCATGAGGTAGACTGTGATGCCCGCGGTCTTCTCTACCATCATCGTCCCCTTGTTCTCTCAAGCCTTCGAGACGATCAGGGCACAAGAGGACTTTCAACCCGCGAATGCCTCGGGGAACTCCTCGAGCAGGGCGCGCTTGAACTCGTCCGTTTCCGCGGCAAAAATGGCGCGGATGACGTCGGGTCGGTCAGTGTAGTCAAGCTGAATACGTGCCAAACGCCGCTTCCAGTGGTCGTCGAACGAGTAGTTGTCGGGGAAATCCGGGCACAGGGCCTTGGCGATGGACCGACGGGCGTCCGCCGTCCCGTCCTTGCCCCCTGGGAGGGTCGAGGCGGCCGGTTGCAGAGGTTTCACGGAGCCTGGGCCATTCGTGTTGCTGAACGAGATTCCTTCGACCGTCTTGGTGCTCAGAACCGGCTTTTCGACCGTCGTAGGGATGTAGATCTCTCCAACTCCCGCCCCCCTGGTGGTCAGAGTAGAGGTGATGCCCTCGGACACGACCACCGCCGCCGCTTTCTTCATCGGTGCAGGAGTCGGGGTCGTCGTGGGGAGAATGCCTTTGGCAAGAAGTTCTGCGTCGTACACAGACTTTCGAGCCTCTTTGTCAGCCAGGTACTTCGCCTGGTCCTCTTCGCTGAGGCGAGCCAAATACTCGCTCTCACTCAAACCCTCACCGGGGTCGATTTTCACAGCGTTGGCCTGGTGGATGGCCTCACCCGCACGAGACATATCGGTCGAAGTCTTGGCCGAAGTCTTGAAAGTGCGAGCCACGGGACGGGCATCTTGGGGCTCAATGTCATAACCATGCCCTCGAGCCGACGCGGCACGTTGCTGGTTTGCACTCGCCACACGAGTTTCACGAGAGCCCACCACACGTTCATCCGACTGCACCGTGACAGCAGCAGTCCGAACCGGAGGCGTGGTCAAACTCTGCTCGTTGGTTACAGCCGGTCGAAGCCCAATGTTGGCTGAAACCGGGGCAGCCATCGGCCCACCGGGAACGTACTTGGCGCTGGGCACCAACCACCCCAGACGAATCGCACCCCGAAGCTGGGGCAGCATGTACTTTTCCTCGTTGAAAACGACGGTGGTACCGTCAAAGAGGATTTCCGAGCCATCGGGGATGTTCTGTCCTGTGGTACCCAACGCGAAAGACCGCGTTGCAATATAAGACTCGAACTTGTTGGCGGAGAATTTGATCTGATCCTGATTCATCTGGGGCCTCCTATAGGGGGCCTATGACAAGTAAATTAAAGACCAAGGGGCAGACGGCCCGAAGACCGACTGCCCCTTGGGTACCTCTAACGAGGTTTCAGGTCACTTCTTCTTGGAGTCGTGAACCTGGCCGACTTCCACCTTCAACGCGCGGAAGAAACGCGCCTTGAGCTTCTTGCCCTCGGGCTTCGCCGCGATGGTGATGGAGGCACCGGTCAGAGGGTTGCGACCCTGACGCTCCGGACGCTTGGGCGTCTTGGCCACCGTGATCTTCACGACGCCGGGGAACGCGAAGACCTTGTTCTTCTTCAGCTCGCGCACGGCCACGTCCTTCAGAGCATCCACCACGAGACGCACCTGGGTACGGTTGAGGTCCGGCACGCGCTTCGAGATTTCCTTCACCATTTCAGTCTTGTTCATTTTGGGTTCCTTCCGATCTGGTTCATCTCGGGGGGTCTGGCACCACTTGTGTCGCTGGTACCTTATCCCCGTATGTCTAGGGGTTTGTATAAAAGGAAAATCACTCCCCGGAATCCCAGGGTGTGATTTCAATGCTGGACACCGGGACGAGTTCTGCTTCCTCGTCACAATAGGCTTCGATGGGCGGAAGGTCATCCGCACTCATCGGGTCCTGCAACACGGGGGTTTGCAGTTCTTCTTCGAACGCGCCCTCACCGTCTCGCTGAGTTTCGACCAAATTCAGATCTGTAAGCGTGGCAATCGATACCGCACCCTTCTGGTACATATCAAAGAGTGCAGAGTCCTTGGCGCCTTTGTCCGAAGCAGTCATTGGAAGCTAGGTACACCGAAAAACAAAAGGGCCGCTCGGTTTTCCCGAGCAGCCCTTCAAGTACCTACGCTGTCCGGTCAGACGCGCGTGACGATCAAGCGCGTGAGGCCGCGGGGGTTGAACGCCCCGATGCCCACGTTCTCGAAGCACGAGAATCCGATCGTACGAGCCTTGGGGTCGTCCGCCGAGAGCACGGTGAGTTCCGTACGGACGGGGAAGCGACCGAAGTTCTCGGGCTCGCAGCACACGTAGATGAAGCCCGCAGGTACCAAGCGGCTCGTGATGATCTGGGCGCCCCAAAGGGTTGCCTGGAGACCAGTCTTGAGCAACACGGCCTGAGACTCGATGTCCAAGATGTCACGGCCGAACTTGCGAATATCCGCGTAGTCCGTGGCGTTCATGTAGATACGAGCCACGCGCAAGTCGTGACGCTCGATTTCCGCGAACGCATCCGCAAGCACCGAGGGGCTGACCGGGGCCACGACGTTGATGTCGGGGTTGGTCTGACCGGCGAGGGTGTCGAAACCCGAGACAGCGATGCTGTCCAGGATGGCGAACACGCGCTCGTCTTCCGCCGCCTGAATCTGGGCCTTCGCCAGGTCCTGAGCACGCTCGATGAGGTCGAAGCGGCGCTCCTTGATCTGGGTGAGGGGGATTTCAGGGTTCGAGGCGATCTCGAACAAGGGGAAGATCACGCGGCGAGGCTTCTGGATGGCGAGGATGTTTTCACCCTCTTCACCCACCACGTACGCCGTGACATCCGGATCCTTGTCGTAGATCGGCAGGGCACCATCAGGGAGCTGCTCCACGAGGAAGGTCTTACGACCCACCGCCGTGTAGTCGCGCCGAGAACGGAGCGGCTGAATCATCGAAGCAGCGAGCTTCGCGCGACCGGCAGCGGTCTTGATGTACTCGCTGATGATTTGCTGTTTGACTTCGTTGCTAACCATGTTCGTGCCTTCCTTTCTTTTTCAGACCCGGAGGTCCAGCACGAGCATGGGCGTGTTGGCGTCAGGAGCCGCCTTCACGATGCCCATGATGGTTGCAGATCCGCCCTGAAGAACCTCGTAAGAGTCAGCAGAGCGATTGGTGAGGAGACCGTTCGCGCTTGCGTAAAGCAAGTCACCGGCCGCATAGGTCAGAGCGGTACCCGCCGAGCCACCCTGAAGCTGGGCAGTCTCGTAGAGGGTCACTCCGATGCACGAGCCCGAACCGCACACGTACGGTCCACGACCGCTGGCAACGCCAGGGGTGTTCTCGTACGCATTGCCGACGGCATCATTGATGAAGATGCCGAGGGGTCGGATACCGGCAAGGAACGCGGGACCCGCGTTCACGACCGGGCCACCGATCACGTTGTTGCCAGCCTGGGGGCGAGTGAAGGCGACAGAGCCGCCCAACACACCGACCTTCGTGATGTTGGCAAGAGTAGTAGACTTGACGTTGGTGCTCGTGTAGACGACCGGATTCGCCTGGGTGAATGCGTCGGCTGCCAAGGCACCCACAGAATTGCGGGTGACAATGTGGAACAGCTGCACTCGACCAGAGGTCTCCTTGAAGTCACCCGAGCTTTGTCCGTACATTGGCATGAATGCTCCTTGTAGAGAAAAGCGGGGCTACCCTCATTTACATTTTCATCTAGGCAGCCCGACGGGCTGAGGAGACGCTAGTCAGCGGCCGTTGATACCGAACGCCGAACTCACATCCGGAGACGAGTTCCACATCGAGGAGAGGTTCGAGACGTCGTCTCGCTTGCCACCCACCGAGGGGAGTCCGCCAAGCTGGCTCACGCCCTGGGTAGGACGGGTACCAACCGTGCGGGTAGAAGCGGTGCGAACCGCATGGGCTTGCTTCTGCTGACCCTGACCCTGCTGGGCCTGCTCAGCATCTTCGGACTCCTGGTTGGCGAAGAGCTTGCGAAGCACTTCGTCATCCGTGGCGGTCATGGCGAACTCGCCCATGTCCATGGCCGGAGCTTCAAGCTCGAGGCCCATGTCTGCCACCATGGGGTCCTGCTGGGACAGCATGTCGTCGATGAGCTGCGAATCAGCAACCTGCTGTTGCTGGCTCATGGGGCCCATGCAAGCCTGAGTGGCTTCCATGGCAGCCTTCACAGGATCCTTGCCGCTGGCGATAGCGTCCGCCATGGCCTTCTGGATGCGGGCAGCGGCCTGCTTCTGCTGGTCTTGACCCTGGTCCTGTTGACCCTGGTCCTGCTGAGCCTGCTTCTGGCCCTGGTCCTGCTGACCCTGATCCTGCTGACCCTGATCCTGGGCCTGCACTACCTGGGGCTGCTGGGCAACCTGCTGTTGCTGGGCAACCTGCTGCTGCTGAGCCTGCTGGAGCAGCTGAGCAACCTGCTGCTGCATCTGGGCAAGCTGCTGCTGAGCCTGCTGGAGCTGCTGGGCAACCTGCTGCTGCTGAGCCTGCTTCTGACCCTGGTCCTGCTGGCCCTGGTCCTGCTGGCCCTGGTTGGCTTCCTTGTCCTGGCCCTGGTCCTTGCCCTCGGCCTTGTCCTTCTTCTCCTCGTTGAACTTCTTCAACGCGGGGGGAAGTTCACCAGCCTGCTTGTCCTGGTCCTGGCCTTCATCCTGGCCCTCGTCCTGGTCCTGCTGCTCCGCCACCAGACGCTTGTAGGTGGCAGCAAGCTCGACCTCGGGGAGGTGCATAAGGCTGGTCGCCTGAGCCTCCACAGAGGTCTCGGAAGCGGTCTTGGGCAACATCGCCCTGGACACAGCCACGGCGAGGGATGCCTTCGAGATCAGAGCGGCCTCAGAGGCCGTCTTCTCGGGGTGGTTGAACGTGTCCTTGCGGAACTCCGGCTGGCCGATCTCGTTGCGCTTGACCTGATCACCGCTGTACTCGGCACGCCAGGTACCGGCCGACGGGTGGGGGTCTTCAGCAAACGTCGAAGGGTCCCCGATCACGTACTTGTCGCCGGGAGGGTTCTTGCTGACGTGGTCCTGATTCATCAGGTACGGGTCCGCACTCTTCATGTGGCTCGCCCTCTTGGCGATCTCTTCGCGGTTCCAGGTGGTGCGCTCGCGGGACATTGCGGGGTTTCCTTTCCTTGTGGAGAGCAGTATAAAAACTTCCGTCAGAGGCCCGTCGAGAACAGCTTGCCCTTTTCAACCAGCAAGGCCCTCTCAGAGTCCGTTAGCCCTCGACCCATGAATTTAGAACATGCATCGAGGTACCTATTTACATCTGGGTATCGACCGGTGCCGCCAACTGCGACCACGGTCCTATAAACTCTAGCCTCACCGGCCATTGACGCTCTCTTCTGGATTCGCCCCATAAGACGATCCGCGACGAGGATCTCCGAACCGGTGAACCTGTTCGCCTTACGGACAAGTTCCCATCCCCCTTTGGAGTAAAGGATCATTGCCGCAAGGATACTGCGTGCTTTCTCAGCATCGCTAACGCTGGCGACCACGGTCTGTGCTCGCTCGCGCCACTCAACAAACTGCAAGGCAGACTTGATGAGGGACTCGTTGGATTTGTTCTCGTCGAGGACTGACTTTGTCTTCTCGGCCTCAGACTGAGAAATCTGGTCCTTGACCTTCTCAGTGACCTTGTCCACGAGCGTGTTGTAGAGGTCATCCACGTGCTTTTTGAGAGGGTCAGTTGGCGCCTTCGATTCCTGCGAAGGCGCATTCATCCCGTCATCAAAAGCTGCGAGTTGACCCAACCGCTCACGACGAGCCAGGGCGGCTGCTTCCACCGCGACATTGGGTTTCGACGCCTTGAGGTACCCAATGGAGGGCCCTTCGTAGAGATACGCAGAACCGTCCGAGGGGACCACCTGCTGAGGCTGCCAACGAGCTGCCTTCTGGATGGCGTTGGGGTCAGCCACTTCAACCGGCATCTGGAAAGCCGCCTGCATCTTGTACCCGGCCATTTCAGCGGCCTTGGGGTCCAGAATATTGCGGAGAACAGCACCCTTGAATGCAGGGTTTGCAACCCAAGAGGCTTCAATGAATTTCACCGACCCGGGCTCGGTCGCGATGTGACCGCAGAGTTCAGCGATCTTCCGCCGCTGGCCTGCACCGTCGAGGAAGAAGTTGCCCTTCTCATACTTGATGTGACGGCAAAGTTGAGTTTCATCTTCGGCCACGTTCCCGCACTTGGTGCAGATGGTGAACGAGACCTGGCAACCCATGGACAGGGTGCCGAGCTGACCGCTTGTGATGGCTCCAATGAGCGCACGATGCTTGCGCTCCGTTGCCACGAGGATGTCGATGTAGATCGAGTCCCCGATATCACGAGCCGCCGCGTCAATGATTCGACCCTTGCTCAGCTCCGGAATCTGAACGTGCTCGACGTAGTTCTGACCTCCCACGAAGGTGCGGAACGAAGCCAGGAGCAGCTTGCGCTCGAACGCATCGTGGTTGTTGTTGACGTACTTGGTAGAGCCAACGCCAACGTAAAAGTCAGGGTACTTCCGGTCAACCTGCACCCCATCAAAAAGGTGCTTGCCCAGGGGCATACCCATGGGTGACTCGGTATCGACCGAAGCCACAATCGTGCAGTGACTCAACAGATACTGAGTAGGGTCATATTGGCCCAGTACAACCTGCGTCGCCCGCCTCATCTCAAAGGTGGACGACGGGCTCACCGCCGCATGACGAATCTGCTCCCAACCATCGTGAGTGATCACGGGGTTGATAACGGCTGCCTTGGCGTACTTGGAAAAGGCCATATTTCAGAACCAGGTGTGGGGTTCCCCGTTGGGAGCCAAGACAGAAGGTGGATCGATGAGGTAGAGACACTTGGGGCAAGCGAACAACTTGTGCTTGGCTCCCTTGTTCATCCTGTAGGTCGCCCGACGCATCTTGGTCGCGCACTTGGGGCATGCGGGCTTGCCGCACTTGAGGTCCTCGGCCGTTGCACGGTACTGCCGGTTCTGGGCCACCCAATACGCCGCGGTCCTTGCCGCATGTGCCTCGATACGCAGGTCTCCTGCGTTCCTGGCAAATGCGTAGAACTTAGCGACCTCATTCCGGAGTGCCTCATCATTGATGTTGGGCTGGTACGTCCGGTAGAGGTCGTCGTATGCCAGCACCTCGCTCGCTCCTTTGTGCCAGGAACGAGCAAGGTCAACATACAACGTCGGAGGGAGTTCCCGATGGCTCCACTGGCTCGAGGCCGACGCCTGCTTCCTTGCCTTCTCAATCTCAACCGAGTAGTAGCTCTGGTCGAAAGTGGGAGGCAGGAACCGGATGAAGTTCGGGTTGACTCGAACCACATCGTCAGGGAAGACCCGTTCGTTGCCGAACGGCCACTGAACATCGAGGACCCCAAGGCCCTTGTGTACCGCAGTCACGCTACCGGCGTACGGGGACAGGTCGCCCGTGGTGACGTTGATCTTTTGGACCACGTCACCCTGGCTGAAGTCCTTCGTAAGCTTCCAGTAGTCGATCACGTGGGTACCTCAGTTCAAGGGGCGAGGGGGCGACCGGTCGTGGACTTGCCCGTCTGGACGGCCTGGCTCTGGTCGTCCGCGAACTGGCTCATGTAGCCCTCGTCCGAGTCGGTCTGGAGAGGAGCCATGGGGGCGTTGAACGTACCCATGTACTTCTCATCCGAGTCCTGCTGAAGGACGTGGGCCTGCTTGAGGACGTGGGCCTGACGCTTCTGCAAGGAATCCGGGCCGAAAGCCGCCACTTCGACCTCATCCGCCGTACGGTCAAGACCGTTCACAAGATTCTTGGCAACCTCGAAAGGCATGCCCCAGTTCTTGTGCTCGGCCTGGATGACCTCGGCCATCTTGTCGAGACGGGAGAGAATACGGTTGGCGTCTTCCTTTGCGAACTTGGTGGTCATGTTTCCCTCTGCGTGCTCAGTGGAGACTTTCCGGGTCTCACCGTTGTTGGACCCGTCTAAGCGGGGCATCTGCCAACGATCGAAAGGATAAGAAGAATAGGAAGCCTGTTTGGCCACCCCCAGGAGCTTGTCCCGCTTCTCCCTAACCTCACTCTCATTAGGGGCTGGACGAACAAGACCATATTGAGGCGGTTTGCGCGGGGGGAGTGGGGCGACCGGAGGTTTACCCTTCTGGTTCTTTTCCCATGCTTTCTTAGACCTTTCGTACCAATCAAGAAGCCGTTCGTAGTCCTTTTGCTTCTTGTCGTACTCGTCCGCTTCCATGCGAGCGAGATGCCATGAAAGAGCCTTTGCTTTTTCAGGGTTCATACTCGAAACAGCATGTCGAACCCGTACCCGGAAAACCGTCGCTGGGTCCTCAAGCCCTGCTGCAACATCCTTCGGGTACTTGTCGGACTGCTTCTCGAAAAACGATTGAGCACTCTTGATTTTTGCGTAGATCTCTCGAGGAGAGTCTGCGTCAGTGATACGGTCAGGCGAATCCGATTGCAGGTACCTGTGCAGCATCGCCCGGTAGTCCTCCCCTTGAAAGGAAGCGACCGCGAGCATCTTAGCCGCAGGGTCTTTAATTTGATGGAGTGCCTTCGACCGATCCCCAGACGAAGTCACCTGCGGGGTTGACCGAGAAGAGGTACCGAATCGTTCGTTCTCCTCTCCTTCGGGCTCAGGCTCAGCAGAAGCTTGCACGAACAGGTCACGGGATTTCTCCTGTGCTTTCCTCATGCGCTCTTCGGGGTTATCCCCACTCGTGGACATCATGAAATCCACTACGCGAGCCGCGAGCTTCGGCGGAGTACCCTCGGTCTGGATGGCCTTGATCGCCTGCGAACGAACCGCAAGACGAGCCGCAACCACCCCCATCCGGTGCTTCTGTACTTCCTCAGCCTGGTGCTCAGGAGACAGCTCCGAGAGGGGCACCTCTTTACCGGCAACGGTTACCTTCTCCGGAGGTTCAATCTTCTCGGGATCGAGAGACCAATCCTTCGATTTGGCAATCTCTTTAGCGGCATCTGCGGCCGTCATCGACCCCACTTTGAGATCGTGGTAGTTGCTGATCAGCTCGTTGATGTCGTCCGGGTGCATGGTGATGAATTTCGCCGCCATGTTTGGCGGGAAAGTGTCAATCACCAACTGCCGAGCCTCAAACAACTCCTCCCTGGACGGGACTCGCCGCACAGGCTCCTTGGGTTCCTCCCCCTTGGGCTTCTTTTCGGCCTTGGGCTTCTTTTCTGGTTTCTGCCCCTTGGGCTCCTCTTCGGCCTGCTCTGGCTTAGCCTCGGACCCAGACTCTGGGGTTTCGGGCTTGGCTTCGGGCTTGGCTTCGGGGGCCCCCTGAGCTGGGGCTGGGGATTCAGGCTTGACCTCTGCGGCCGGAGCCTCTGGGCTCTTCGCTGGAGGGGCCTTGGGCTTTTTCGCAGGCGCCGCGGGCTCCTGCTTGGTCAAGACCTTGGTTAGGTCCGAGATGATCTTCTGGACGTTCGGCGGCGGGAGGGTCTTTGCATCCCCCTTTGGCTCTGGCGCCGTAGGCCCCTCGGGGCCTGCCTTGGCCGCAGGCTCTTCTACAGGGGCCGCCACAGGGGCTTCCTTCTTGGGAGCCTTCTTGGGCTTCTCCTTGGGCCTAGAAAAGACCTCCTGGGCCAACTCTTTCAAGTCCCCCAGAGTCTTCACGCTGGCGGGCAGGTCCTTCTCGAAAACAGAAGCCGGGTAGGCCGGGTTGCCTTCCGCAATCCCGCCTGTGTCCGAGGTTGGGTCGAGCAGCTTCTTGAGGCGAGACTCGAGAGCCGGATCGTTCTTGATCCGCCCCGCAAAATCCCCTGCCTCCTGCTCCCACTTGCTGTTGGGCTTGTAGACCTCGTACTCGCCCCCACGCTCCTTAAGCGTGTCCTTCGACACGTCAACGATCTTGCCGTCTTCCTTGCGGCGGACCTTGACCTTGTCGGCCTCCTGGTGATTACGAGCAATACGAGCCAGATTGACTGACCCGCCGACGTTCTTGCGGTTCAAGGACAGGTCGGGATCCCGCTTGACGTCCTCGTCATGAAGGTCGGGATCCCGATCAGTGTCCATCCGCTCACGACGACGGTCATGCCGCGGCGGCTTCTTTTTGGGGAGAGGGCGAACAAGGCGCTCGGCCTCCTCGTCCTCCCGCTCCCCAAGGCTCTTGGTACCCAGAACGTCCATCTACCTGCCCTCGGTACCAATAGGTTAGAAGCGGCTGTCCTCTTCCTCCGCAGGAGCGTCCTTCTTGACATCCAACCGAAGGTATTTGGCCAACTTGTCCGTGACGTTGGTCTTTTCAGCGAGCATTCGACCAACCTCGCCGTAAACCGCACGCACAACCTCGTTGAAGGTGGCGTCGTTCACCGTGAACATATCGCGCTCAATCTTCTCCTTGGTGTCCGCCGGATCGATGTTGAACATCTCGAGGATGAGGTCGATGGATACCGACCCCTTCTGGTACAAGTTGAAGAGGGCGTCGTAGGTGTCCTGGCTGTCACGCAACGCCAAACGCGTGAAACTCAGCGTTGGGTAAAGGACAACTTCCTGGCCCCACTCGTCGATCTCCACGAAGCCCTTACGACGAGCGATAGGCTTGAAGAGAGACTCTTCGACGTATTCCTGGATAATCTCCCGGAACAAGAGGTACCTAGTGTTGATGACCTCGAGCTTCACGCGGTCGCCCGCGAAAGTGCTCTCTCCGTTGAGCAGAGACTCGGTAACCCCAAGACCTGCGTAGAGCTGCTTGTCCGTGATTTCGTACTCGGTGGACAGGTCCAAAAGGCGGTCTCGAGACCCAATCTCCTCCCAATGCACCTCGTAGTTGGTGACGATCGAGTAGTCGGGGTCTACCAACGCCAGGTCTACCTGCTCGCGCAAGTCATCTGTGTCAACGTCACTGAGGTTCTCGCCCCAAACCACTCGCTTTGGAGTCATCGCGCGGCTGGCGATGAGCGTCTGGGCCTGACGAAGTTTCTCGCGGTAGTAGAGCGTGCGGAGGCACCGGTCGAGAAGGCTCGCCCCCAGCTCCTCTCCCGCATTTCGACGGGCCGCCAGGTGGTAACAGAAGGAGCCTTCATCCGGGTCGGTACCGAGCGGGATGAGCTTGCCCGACTCGATGTACTCCCGAACCTCTTCGGGCATCTCCTCAACCATCTCCTCAGCCACTTCGTCGCCCGACTTGGCCCGCTCCACCAGTGCACGATCCCGGTCGCTCGGGATGAGTTCAATGCGAACTTTGTCAGTGAAGCTGAACGTAGTGAGCTTCACCTGGTCGATAGGCAGGATGACCAACCGCGACCACCCCTGGTAGTGCTTCTGGTAGTAGGCCAGCTCCCGATCTTCTCGGTCTGGGCGCTCCTCGAACACTTCTTCTTCGACCTCTTCTCCAGTGCCGTCTTCCTTGAGCACGGACTTTTTGAGGCGTTGGACGTCATGACCCACGTCGTCAGGCACGTTGACGGTGGAGTCCTCGGCAAAGATGAACACGTTGCCATCAAGCCAGTAATGGCGGGTAGCCGTGATCAACCTCTGGAAAAGCTTGAGACGCCCGCACATCTGCTTGAAGAACGACAGGATGTAGTTGGCGTAATGGTCAGCGTCCTTGAACCCCTTGGGTACCTGGGTCGGTTTGGGTTTAGCCAACCGCACCTTCGACATCGGAAGCTCCGTGTGCAGGTCGATAGCCTGCGCCACGATAGGGTCCGTGTGGTAGAAGTGGCGATAAATCTCGCGCTTTTCACGGAGCGACTGTGGAAGCTCGAGGAAATCAGTAGAGAGCTGAGGTGAGAAGAACGGACTGGTGCCGGATTGAACCGTGTTGGCCCCGGAGATATTGTCCATCGGGAACCCGCCGGTGCCGATGTTGGCCTTGAAAACCCGGCGAGCCACCTTCTCCTTGTCAGTCAGGTTGGTGAGTTTGCCTTTGGAAGCGTAGGGCCTCTGCGGGTACCTGCCAGGTACCGTGTTCGCCAAAACGCTTCCAGCCATGCTTACGTTTGTATAGCCCTTCGGCATCACTCATCCCCGTAAAGGTCATTCAGGTCGGAAACTGGGGCCCCTGACTCAAGCAGGTCCTCAATTACCAATTCCTGATTAGAAGATCCGAAAATGCCATAGGAGTCTCGATTCGAACGGGCTGTCTCACGCTGGAGCCTGGCCAAAGCCCTCCGCTTCTCCCACTCCTCTTGCCGTTCTTTTCGCTCTTGTTCCTCTTGAGCTGCCCGCTTGCTAACAGCAAGAATGCGGTCAACGGCTGCTGTGCGCTTGGCCCCTTGGGTAACCGACCCAGCAAACCGTCGATTGGCATTGGAGATGGACACGAAGATGCTTGATTGGTCCGACGGGCTCCGGCGAACCTTGAGATAGAGAGCACCGCACACCTGGTTAAGCTTCTCCGCCGTGGTCACCATCTCCTTCCGGAGTCGGATCGCTTCGGTGAAAAGCTCCTCGGTATCCATGGAGTCAATAGGTTTCATAGAAAGGTCTGCACTCCGAGGAAATGGTTGTTGCTCGTTTTGGGTACCTGAACAACCACACCGGGACTCAATGCTGGGGCCAAGGGATCGCCCGCCAAAGTCATTTCATCCTCGTTAGTCCAAAGCCCACGCCGAGAAAAGTACAGGGAGTCTTGGGCACGGTAGACCAAAGACACAAGCGGCCCGCCCCCAGTACGAGAAGCGTAGGTGTAACGCTCATAACTCGTGGTAGCGAGAATGTTGCTCCCTGTGAGCATCGTGGCGAAGCGGTAATAGGGCTGGTTGCGAGTCATGGCCGCATAGTCGTCGCCAGCCTCGTTCGACCCCCAAATCAGAACCCCCCCGAACAACCCATTGGAGAACGTCACAACCCGTTCGTCCACTGACGACCCCGACCACTGCACCCCTTGTCCTCCAGGCCACCCAAAGGAAACCATGTTCTGCGAGACGACCACCGTTTGGGAGTCCCCCTTATGAAACACGACGCAGTCTCTGGATCGCAGAATCTCAGGCATGGGACTCACATAGTGGTTTGAAGCGTCAGGTAGTAGTTGTTATCTGCGGATGGCACTTGAACCGTGATTCCACAGAACGAGGTGTTTGACCCACGAGGGTCAGAGGAGAGGGTCCACTCATCCTCCTTGGTCCAATACCCTCGCAGCGAAAACCTCAACCGGTCGGTAGGGCTGTAAACGATCGGTACCAAGGGCCCCGCTTGCCGAGAGGCATAGGTATAGCGCTCAAACGTCCTGGTGGAGACCACCCAACCACCGAAGGCCGCCACAGCGTACCCATACGCTACCTGCTGGCCAGTGACAGCTGTAAGTTGGTCAGAGGGCTCGTTAGACCCGTAGAAGATGAAGGCACCAAACGGCCCATCCGAGTAGGACATGAGGAACTCGTCCTTCGTCGAGTCCACCCACTGGACGCCCTGCCCTCCCTGCCAGCCGCCAACAACCATGGTCGCGGTAATGGCCACTGGGAAGGTGTCCCCCTTTTTCAGGATGTAACAGTCTCGCTCTCGAGGGAACTGGGTCATCAGATGGCCACCTGCACACCGAGGTAATACCCCGTCAATGAACTTGGGATTTGGGAAACGTACCCAATGACCCAAGGATTCGGGGCTCGAGGGTCAGAGGAGAGGGTCCACTCGTCTTCCTTGGTCCAGTACCCCCGCAGCGAAAAATACAGCCGATCGCTCGGGTTGTAGGTGAGAGGTACCAAAGGCCCGCCGCCAACCCTAGAAGCATAGGTATGACGTTCGTATGTCGTGGTAGAAAGCTGCCAGCCGCCAAAGCACAAAGTAGCAAAGCGGTAGTAGGGCTGACTGCGAGTCTGAGCGGTGAACTGATCCGATGTCTCATCGGAACCCCAGATCATGAACCCACAAGGGTTCCCATCCGTGGGCGCAATCCTAAACTCATCCTTGGTAGAGTTCTCCCAAGAAACCCCCTGCCCACCCTTCCACCCTGTCAAAGCCAACGTCTCGCCCACGACCACAGGTAACGTGTCGCCCTTCACGAGCACAACGCAGTCACGAGTACGTGGCTGTTCCGGCATCAGACACTCTCGGTCTCAGGCTTCCGCCCGGGCAAAGAAGCCCACGCATTCACAAGCGTGGACAGAAGCATGAGCTGCACAGGGTCGCCCTGGTGGATACGCTCCCAGTCCCCCTTTGCCTGCGAGAAAGCTGTGCGAATCACCATGAAGTCGTTGTCGCTAACCAACGTTTGCTCCCCGAGCCCATGGTCCACAAACATGCGGATCATGCGGTTAGCAAACGTAAGCGGGGGCGCGGGGCTATCCATATCCGCCGTTTTAGCGTTCAACTTCTCGAGAACCGAGCCATCTTTGAGGTAGTTCTCCTCGAGAGCCGGAACAAGGTACTGACTCCGAAGGGTTGACGCCTCGTGTCCGACCTCCTCAGCGGTCATCTCGAGCGCCTCCTTGAACTCGTCCTTGAGCTTCTTCTCGCGCTCCTTCTTGTCCTCGGGGAGCTTGCCGCCACCGCTCCGGATCTTCTGCAAGTGCTGCTTCATCTGGTCGTTGGCGTGAAACCCACGGAGGTCCTTCGCGGTGATATCGTACTCCTTGAGGTAGTGGTTCACCTCAGAAGCCGTCACGCAACCCCCGTCGTACTCAAAGAGGCAGGTCTTCTCCCCCTTCGCGTTCTCGTGGGCATCCTTCAAGGCTTTCAAAATGGCCTTGTCGGTGACTTCCTTCTCGTGCTTGACGCCGGACTTGCCCACGTACTTGATCGTGGCCTTGCCCTTCCCAAAAGTCACATGGCGCTTCTGCCACCCAGTGACCCCGAAGTGGCCATCGTCCGCAGACTCGTCATTACCAACGCGCTCGTAGGTGTGATCCATGAGCGCGACGGCCAAAGCCTTGAGCTTCGTCTCAGGGTCGTCGGACTTGATATCCTTCATGACCTGGGTACGGAGCTTCTCAATCGAGCCTCGGAGCTTCTCAATGCGATCGGCCTTTTCTTTGTGCCTTTTCGCAATTTGCTTCTCCGAATACTCGTAGACCACCGTCCCGGTATCGAGCTTTTTCTTGCTCTTGTACTTGGCAACGACCTTGAGGAGGCTCATACCCCATTACCTCCGAAACGCACGAGGGGTGATTCGATCTAGATGGACCCCGTGCGAACGCATGCGTGCACGTTGGTACCCGGCAGAAGTCAAATACCGAGAACTCCCACTCGGGACGAGCCCGCTAGGAGCTACCAGTTTCATGTTGCCCAGCCGCTCGAGCGAAAGCCACACCGCACGAACGTAAGCGTCTGACATATCGTCGTGGAACCCAGCCGCTTGAGGGGCCTCGACTTTGACTTGGTTCCTGGACATCTGGGTCTGCTGCAAAGACAGCAGCTCCCCAATGAGCGGGGAGTGCTTCACCGTCTGGCTTGTGTAGGTGACCGGGTGATCGTAGAGCACCAACCGACGGTCGAACATCAGCATCTTGGTACTCTGAAACATCTTGCTCGTGGTATCCGTTGTAAAAAACTCACTACGGAACTGCTTCAGGCCCTTCTTGTGCAAAGCCTGCTCGAGCGGCAACCCGTTCCATCGGTCGAAAAGCCCGTCACTGATGTAGAACTTCTTGCTGAGCGCGTAAATCCACTCGGCAATCGCGTCAAAATCGATGCGGTCCACACCGTCCAAGGTTTTTGCGTAATCGGTCGCCGGTGCCACCAGGTGGGGGTTCGACTCTCGCCAGGACTTACCCGCGTACCAAACCTCGTGATAGTCGAGGACGACTTTGTCCCCCTCAAGGTGGGTGATCGCTACGGTGCTCCCGTCATTCACGAGGCCAACGTCAACACCCATCTGGTGAGGCAAGCGGGGAGGTCCGAACGTCTTCGGTCGCAAATCGAGCTTGATGCAGTCGAGGAGGTCTTGTTCGCGCTCAATCCATCCACGACGACGGTCGGTGAAGGCCGCCCCGAACTCGGTATCGAACACCGCCGGGTCCTCATGGTACTTCTCACGAAGGAACGTCGGTTCTACCGTAGGGTTCACCTCCCAGGTCGGCGCCTGGATGGCGAGCATGTTTTCGGAGCCCTCCGCATTGCTCATTGCGAAGTGGAAAAGCTCGTAGAACTTGCCTGCACGGTTGAGGGGCGAAGAGATGCAGATCACTCGAGCTTGCACCTCCCCGATCGGCTCCGTTGGGTCATTCGGATGCTTCGGGGAGAACGCCATCGTGGAAGGTACCACGGCGTCGTAGATGTCCTTCGCCGAGGACACGCCCGTGTCCTGGAAGTGCGCCATCTCGTCAAGGATGACCACGATGTTACCCGAGCCACGAAGGCCCTTCGACACGCTCGCTTTGAACGTGACGCGGAGCGAGGACTTGCCGCTGAAGCTCGTGAACTTGCCGTTCTCATGGCGAATCGTCGGCCCGTACTTCTCAATGTCGTACGGGGTCCGGAAGTTCACCAACGACTGGGTGTTGTTCGCGATGTACGGCTTGAAGAACTCGCACTTGGCCAAATGGCTCGAGACGTCATTGAACAGCAGGCCCGCCTGGTCCTTGTCCGTAGCGACCGAGATGATCTGGATACGGTTACCGTTGGGCAACCCGTAGTATTCCTGGGGGTTACCCAGGCAGATCAGTCGGTAAAGCTCGTAGCTCGCAAAAATCGCGGAGAGCGTGGTCTTACCGCTACGACGACCAATGGGCAGGATGAGCGTCCTGCGCATATGGTCCTGCTCACCGATGTTGCACCGGCCCTCAGCATGCAGGTACTTGAGGTACTCCGTTTCGGTAAATTCGTAGAGGACTCGCTGCTTGAAGCGGTCCGTGATGGTGATGGTCTTGTCGCGGTCGTTGAGGGGTATGTTGTAGTAGAGCTTGACGATGAACCGCTGAACTGGGTAGAGCTTCATCTGCAAACCCCAGGACGCCTCGGCGTACTGGAGCACGTTGAAGATACGGGTGGTACGACCTTCAATGGTCGTGGCACTCTCGGAGCCTTGACCAGCCGTATTCTCGGCAATGGCTTTGGCTTGAGATCCAGCGTTTCTGATTAGGGACGCTATGTCCCCTCTTTCCTTGTACTTTGGCACAGGTCTACCTCAAGGCATCCTGGGCTCGCTCCTCCCACCCCTCCATAGCAGTCGCGAACCGATTGAAGAACAGTTCCATTACTTCAGGAGTCATGACCTCCTGGGCAACCTCTTTGATAACCTCGACCCACAAAGCGAAGACCCTCTGCATCTTCTCGCTGCTGAGGTTGATCGAATGCTGGTCAAGCTCTCGAATCTTGAGTTCGATATCCGCAATGCGGCGAAGCGCCTCGATGCGTCGAGCTGAAATCGTGGTTGGGTCCTTGGCCCGACCAGATTCCGCCTCCAAACGGTCGAAATGCAGGCTGGCAGCCTCTCGAGCGATCTCCCGCTTGATCTCCCGAAGGACCGCAAAAGCGTCCCCTCCATGGTTGACCACTTTGACGAGCGGGTCGTCGTCGATGAAGTTGTTTCGACGTTCAACCCGAAGCGCTTGGTACTGCGCTTCCGCAGTCGCGGACTTCGGAGTCAAAGGCCCAGACCGAGCTGGGACCACACTGCGCGGGGTAGGTTGAAACCGGTTCAACGCTCGAGCACCACCCACAACAATCGCTTCACTCTTTTCATCTTCATCTTGGGGCATGAATCACTCCACCGGGTCCGCGCCACCCCCACCCTTGGTCTCAATCAGGTACTGGGAGAGGTTCCGAACCGCGTCATAGCCCTTGTCTCTCGGGATTTGCTTGCGGATCGCTTTGGACAAGTCCTTTCCTGTCTCGGCGAGGTTGAGGACCCCCGTCTGATTGGGCTTGGCCGCGAACAAGTCCTCGGGACGCAAATCCCGACGGTCAGGGTCAACCGTCTCGTCATGCCCATCTCCCATGGGCTTGCCGTGCTCACGAACGATGGCACGGTCAATCCCCCGGGGTGGGTTCACCGGTTTGACGAGGTCCTTGTCCTTCTTGCGCTGCCCCGGGGGCTGGTCCGCCATGAAGCGGCGAGCCACCCGGAGCAACATGCCCGAATCACTCACAGCCTCACCTGTCCGGTACCCAGCTCAACAGAGACATCGACTGGGCTGCTCGTGTCCTTGACATCAACCGCCAACTCTCCTTGCATGTCGAACTGGGCAAGGATCGAACGGTTGTCCATGAGGTCAGGGAGGGAAATCTCTGTCGCCTTCCCTGATGCGAGCATCTCCCGCTGCTGGGCTTTCTTGTCCGAGTACGGAGGCTCGATGACAAGCTGCTTGGCGTACTTCGAACAATGCCCGGGGCTCGTCTGAAGCACGCACGAAGCGCACTTCTCGCCCTTCTTCACGTAGGGGACCAAACGGGCACGGTGAAGACGCATACCCTCATCGCACCCTCGACCGTAGTCGGAGTAGATGGTCGGGTCCACATAGTGGATACCTTGGAGGCCCTGCTCAGCGAGTACAGAGCGAAGCTCACTCTGAGCGGCCTTGAGGTCTCGAGGGTCGAAGTTACGCTTCAACGCAGCGAGCAAATCGGTACCATAAAGGCCCTCGTTGAGGTACCGAGACGCCGCCTTGATGATTTCACGCTTGGTCAAGTCGCCCGTCGTGTGCGACATAGAACCGCCGGTGAACGCCTTCATATGCGACTGCAAAGAGGCTGAGCTTGGGCGAGTCGAAGCCGTACGGTGCACCGACTTCAACGTATTGCGAACGTCACCCTCAACGGCAACCGCTGCTTGCCCGATACGGCCTGCCAGACGATGCTCACGCACCGTTTGGTTGAGCACCTCAGAGGTATAGAGGTCGTCCGCCTTGGCTACGAGTGGGCGCCCGTAGAGCAGGCACCTGGCCATCTTGTTGTAAACGCAGCCTTGGCACTTGCCGCCCGCAACAATACCCTTGACCGAAGAGGCGTTTTTGGCCAGGAAGTCTGCGCCCTCGTGGCAGCTGTCAAACGAGTCCTGGGTCGAGTAAACCGCCCCGTAAAGGCCCGCCTCCTTGAAGAGCGGCTCCCAATGCTCGCGGGTCATACGAAGGTCGTCCAAACTGAACGACAGCTTCATCGCCTGCATGAGTTCGTGCTCAGACCGACCACGGAGCATCTCCTTACGAAGGAGGCTCACGACTTCCACCGCCACCTTGTCTCGAGCGGCATTGGCCGAAGCCGTCTTGCCCTCAGCGGTAGGAGCCCAGGCCATCCCCGCCTGGATTGCCTGCTCCCGGAGCGAGCCCAGAACCGGCAAATGTACCTTCTTGGTGGCTTCCACAGGGCGAAGGAAGCTGGCGGGATTGACCACCGGCTTGGGGGCCTCGGGGGCACTTGCCACCTTCACGTCCTCAGCCAGGAGGGCGAGCCGAATTCGCTCCTTCGGAGCCGCGGCGCTGGCCTGTACAGCCTTGCCCTTCCCAGCCTGCTTCTGCTCCACCTGGTTGGCAAGCTCAGCCGTATAGGGCACGTCCACAACGATCTGCTTCTGGAAGACCGCGCAGGTATTGCCTGCGTTGTGCACACACCCGCTGCAACGGTCACATGCCGTCACGAACCGAGCATCCGCGGCAAACCGACGAGCGAAAGCCACCTCAGCCTTTGCCGCTTGATGGCACCCAGGGAAATCGCTCGAGGCAAGGTAGTAACGCCCCAGGAGGCCGCGCTCCTGGAAAAGCGCGGTCAGATCCTCCTTGACCGAACGAACGGCGTCCTTGCCGAACTTCGAAATCAAGGTACCCAGCACCTTCCTTGGGTTTGGGTCCTGCATCATGTGCACACGAGCGGTACGAAGAATCGTCGCACCCGCTTGCTTCATGTGCTCGTACGAACGCTCCCCGACCTCACGCATGGTCCGAGGGCCGACGTTCTCGACATACACGGAGGGAGCCTCATCTTTATGGGCCCACGCCGCCTCGAGCTGAGGGGAGTAGTCGAGGTTCTGCTTGGGGAGCTTTTCGAGATCCCGGTAAGCCTGCTCATCCACATCCAACCAATCAAGATCGGATACGGACCCTTCTTTCAAGAAGCTCGAGAGATCACCGAGGTCAGCCATTGGGGTTCACCTTGTTATCGTGCTGGTACAGATCTTCAGTGTCGTTCCGGTAGTCATGGACATTGCGGTCCCATTTGACATAAGGAACGTCTTGTTGCTCGTAGTCACTGCCAAAATCTGGCGTGTCTCGGTCGTAGTTGTAGTTCGACGGGTTTGACCCGGGCAGGCCCGATTCCCCCAGCAACAACTCCGACGTGCCGTGCACGCTCACGTTGAACTGGTTGCCCTTGTCCCCATCGTAGTAGTCGGATCGAGCTGGCGGGCCGGACTGCGGAAGTCCCGAAGTCGCCCACAGGTTACGGTCAAGACCGTCGAGGTAGGGGTTTGACCCTTCCTCATCGTCTCGAGTTTTGCGTCCTGGGTCGTTCGGAAGTTCGCTCGACGGTCCAGCCACCCCACGGCCATCAGGGGCCTTGGCGCCATAACCCTCGGAACCCTCTCCCTTGGCCCCGAAACCTACCCCGAAATCATTGGCGTTGGTCTCGGTCGGGTCAGAGTTGGCGTCCGGGACACCCGAGCGCGCCACCACGTAATCGTGGTAGTCCATTTTCCCGGAGATGTCGTGTTCGAGCTGCGCCGCCAACCCTTCAATCGAGTTGTCAGCCGCAAACACAGAGGTGTAGTCGCCCTCTCGGGGGCCGCTTTGCCACCCGTCGGGGATGTTCCCCACCGGCTCCTCGTCCTTATTGTAGGAGCCCCCAGGACCCGTCTGCTGGTCGGCACGGTCGAGGTGGTCTACCCGGGGCCCAGACAACGTGGTCACCGGAACCGACGAATTGGCTTTGGGGGACTTCCAAACAAGGGCCGGGTCAACGCTACTCGCCTGCTTGACGTTGTTGCTATTGTGGCCGCTCGTTCCATGCGGAGCTGCTGGGGTTGTTTCATTCCCCCCAGTCTCCGGGACTTTCGACCCAGGCTCATCCTCTTGCTTAGCTCCACCCTTGCCGTCGTTGCGAGACTCAATCTCCTCGATTTCCTTCTCGCCGTACGCCTCGGGGTCAGCAATGACCTGACCTGCTTCATCAACCAACTCGGTGATGTCCTCGGCTTCATTTTCCCCGAGATCAGCCATCTTGGGCTTCCAATGGGGGGCATTGATCTCGTCGTAGAGGGTGTCCGTGATGGCAGACAGAAGCTCGCAGGCATCCTGGAGTCGGCCGCGCACGTCCTTGACGTTCATCACGTACCCACGACCACCCAGCATACCGTCCGGGGACACGCTCGAGGACTTCACTCGAGCGAATTCCTTGTACGCAGTCACAGCGTGCCCGAGGGCAACGCTAGCCGAGAACAAAGCCCGAGAAAGTGGCTTCAAAGAGCGAGCATCGAACTCATGCCCCTTCGGGATGTTTCGCTGCCCCGCACCCGAAATAGTCCCCTTGGGCGTAGGGGAAGGCTCTGGGGGTAACGGGGTACCCTCCATTTGCGCCACGATTGTGCGAACCTTTTGTCTGGTGCTCACCGGAGACCTCAAACCTTGAGAGGGGACCCGTCATCCGAGAACATGCGCTCCACGAACATGGAGCCGTCGGTCTGGCGCTTGATCGCCCAGAGGTCCTTGTCCGCCTTGTGCACAAGGGTTTCATTGCTGAGGCGAGCGAACCCAGCCAAATCTTGGATTGAAGCGATCTTGCGACGCGCAGTATGGGGTGTCACGACCTGGGGCTCACGCTCCATGAAAGAGTCGAGCCCGTGAGAGCCCTGGACTTGAAGATCGGACAGGTCGAACTTGGCCATAGTACCCTCACGTGATTATTAGTTGAATCTCAACGTCCACGTAGTTGTTGGTACTATATCCGGCCACACGAAGGGTTTCCGTGTAAGTACCTTGAGTCATGTTGTTCGGAGGCTGCACGGTAACCGTGATTGGGTCGTGTCCTCCGGAGTTGAGTTGACCAGAAGACGGGGAGATCCCTGTCAACCAATCAGACAGACCAGTCAATTTGTTGACCTGGTACTCGAGGACCGACCCGGATACCCCCAGGTTCTGGACGTTGAAAGTCTGGGTTGGGATCGAGGGGAAGCTCCCCACCAAGGGCCTCACCACAGTGAAAGTCAACTGGAGCACGCTGCACCCAATCGTGGCCTTGGGCAGCACCACGATGGTCACCGGTACCATCTGCGGGCTGTTGGTGGCCCCAGGGTCCTGGATGGTCAGCATCTCGTTGTAAGGGCTGTCCACGGCCAACAACGCCGCCGAGTTGACGTCCACGTCGAACTGCCCGGACTCGTTGAGCGCCAGGTTGCCAATGTTTGCGGGGGTCGCTCGCACGTACGACGCCGACGTCGTGATCGTCACACCCAAAATTGAGCCGTACACGCCATCGTTCGTGAGCAGAACGCCTTGGGACAAGGAATAACCCTGCCCTTCGGTAACCGTGAACGTGAGGCTGCTCGGAGGCCCAACGAGGATGTGCGGACTGAAATTGGCTTGCAACTCGGTGATGCTCTCAGCCATGGCCTGGACCACGCTGCCAGGCAAAGGGATCGAGTCCCTCAGCAAACCATACGGGGAAACGATGTCCCGAATCGAATACTCTGGATTCGACTTGGAAACGTCAAGCCGCGTCGTCCACCGCCACTTGCCAGCAGGGACAGCGACTTCGAACTGGTAGTCGTGGACTTTCAGGTTGGAGACAAGCGGCACAGTTCCCTCTTCTGTGCCGACCCCATAAGAAGAACCTCTGTCTCAGAGGAACTCGAGGCGGAGGTACCTAGAACAGGCCGTCTCCCCCGCGGCTTGCCCACTGCGGCAACTTGACCTCTCGGAGGATGTTGAATTTCTTCGATGCAATCGCGGAAAACACACGATGGTACCTCATAAGTGTGTCGTCCTCCCCGGCCTTCTTCTCCAAAAGCTTTACGGCACCGAAGAACCGGTGCCGTACGCGACCCTGGGTCAACCCCAAACGTGTGGCCACCTCAGACTGGCAAGTGGTCTGCCACATGCCCACAAGGATGTTCACGTCGATTTCCCTGAGAGGTACCTTGGGGAGGTCCCGACGCATCTCGTCCTCGGTCACCTGGGGGATGGACAGGAGGAATCGGATGCGCTGAATGCCGCGGTCAAGGCGATAGGAGATGGCAGCCTGGGTGACCCCGAAGATCTCCGCAATGTCCGCCTGTTTCTTCTTGAGCACGTAGTAGAGATGGACGATGTCCGCCTCTCGGTTCGGGATCTTGTCGAGTAGAGGTTTGACTTGGGACTCGTAGTGGAGATGGGAGAGTATCCCGCCCACCTCGTCCTCGGTTAGCTGCTCCGCATCTGCTTCGTCCAACAACGGCTCAGACGAGGCAAACCGGTTAGCCAACTCTGCCGGGTCTACGGAAATAACATATCCCCCACTCATACTTCCCACCCTCCCCTTAAGCTGTGACCTGGTGCTCGCCCGTCTTCACAAAGCCCCGGCTCGAGCCTTCCTCAGTCACGAAGGCGTCGATAATAGAATCTGGCTGGATTCCCCGGGAGGCGAGTAACAATTTGGCGCTGTCGGAGTTGACAGATGGGTCTGTCAGTGAGTACGGTACCTCTTGCAAGGGCATCAACTCGAGGTTGAGGCGAACCAGACCTTCCGACGCACGCAACTTCTCATACTGGCTAGCCGTGAGGCCCGCCATGTTGGACGAGAAAATGCCGTCGATAGTCTGGTGCACGCGCAAGAGACTCGTAAGTAGTTTGGCTGGGACTGAAGGGACCCCAGGCAGGTTGTCCGACGTATCGCCTAGTAGTGCCCGGAGGTAAACAATCCTCTCGGGCGGTACGCCATACTCTGCCACGACCCTATCTGGGTCGTAAAGCTGTTCTGGACGATTACCAACCTTCGGTACCAACAGTTGGTCTGTGTAGGTGACCAACTGTAAGAAATCGTGGTCGTTGGACATAATGATGTTGTGGTGTCCTCTCAACTCTCCCCTTACCAAGCTTGCGACCACATCATCAGCCTCTTCGTCCGCGTTGCGAGCTTGGTAAACCCCCAACATCGGAAGCACCTTCTGCACCGCCGCCATCTGACCATCAGAGAAAATGTCAGTCTTGGAGCGGGTACCCTTGTACTCTGGGTACCTTGAGGTTCTCCGCTGCCTTGAGCCTTCCCAGACAACATAGAAGTTGTGTTTGGGGAAGCGACTCTTCAACGTGGCAAGGCTCCTCAAAAAGCCGAACAGCAACCCTGTCGGATTGCCGTCTGCGTCCGTAAGAGGATTCGGTATGTGTTTCATTGCATGGTAAGTGCGATACGCGAGATTGGCCCCATCAACGACGACGTTTTGCTGCACGGCGTTTACGCTCCCTGGCATCTTCCTGCTCTGCCTTCTTGAGTTTCGACTCAACTTGCCCAACCTGATAACGCAGTCTCTTGATCGCTTCAGCAGTTGAGTCGTACACCTCCAGCTGACGGCAGAGTGCTTCCATCGCATCCGTACTGCTTAGCTCGGGGAGAGCTTGCAGAACCTCACCAGCCCCAACCTGTCGGTCCAGAGAGGCGAAGGGCAATGTCAACCAAGCTAGGACGCCAACCTGCCCAACAAGCCCCTCCAGCGGGTCTATGGACGGCGGGACAACCAGCAAAGGAGCCAACTCAATCTCCCGCTGAAGCCGATGAGCCCGATGCAGAACCAAGACTGTCCCAGAACGCTTTTGCAGCTCATCGAAATCCTGGAATGCGACCTCCTCGACACGCTTGCGCGAGATGATATCGGGCACCAGGGTGGACACTCCATCGGCCAAAGGGTGAAGCTTGGCGACGTTCGTGTACTGCTTGTCGAGCACCTCGAACGAGGCCAGCTGGGCCGAAAGCGGAACTGACGCCCGACGAAACCACTCCGTGATGCGTAGGTACTTCGTCCGGAATGGAGAGAACGCAGGCGTATCGCCCGCTTCCTCGTGGGTCACGAACCGTAAAAAGCTCCGAGGCAGCGTGACAATCGCTTGCTTGGACCGCAAAGAGATGTAGACCTGGACTGAATCCTTCTCAGGAATCTCTTCGATTACCCGGCCCCGGATGCCCTTATAGGCCCCAGACATCACCTCAACTTCATCTCCGACTTCAATACCCTGGTCAGTCTCAACTTGGATCTGCTTGCGCATCTTCGTGATGTCCGCATCACGAACAGTTGAGAGTTGTCGAACCCGACCATTAACCGCAGTTAGGACAGCCGAAATGTACTTGGTACCTTCGGTGCGGTAGTAATAGGGGTCGGGGTGATCGCGCCGAACGAACACGTAGTTGTCGATCAGCTTGTGAACAACACGGCTATCCCCCACCACCGAGATGGAAGCCGGGACGAAAATCTCTGAGTCTCGCAGGATGCGTCGAACCGCCGCCCGAAGAACTTCCGGATCTTCATCCTCACCTTGGGGCGTCAGTTCCAAAACTACCCATTCAGCCACGTCCAATACCCCCCACCCCTACCCTCCCCAAGAAGGATTGCCTCCAAACCTCGGGTGCGATCGGAGTCAAACCATCTCGGCCAGAGCGGTCCGGATTGAAGTTTTCTGCCGTGTTCTTGGGTTTGGACCCGGTTCGATTCACGACAGCCGAATCGAGGTCGGTCAACGCGACAGCCTTGTCCCCCACAACGCTCGAGGGGATGAACGGGACCTTGTAGGGGTCCACTTTGGGCTTGGACGGCTCCGCAGGGGCCACAGAAGGCGGCGGTGGGGCCGCCTGGGGTTGCGGGGCCGGAGCGGGGCTCGAGGGCGGCGGTGGGGCCACTGTGGCAGCGGGCGGCGGAGCCAAAGGCTGCGCCACCGGAGCGGGCGCCATGACCGGAGCCAAAATGGCTTGAACCGCCTGCACCGGTGCGGAGACCACTCCCCCTCGAAGCTCGGAGGACAAAGTCGCGATATCACAGGTCAAACCGATGTAAGTGATGTACCGTGATCGCAAAAATCGTTGCGCAACCAGAATCGTCTGAGCCCCGTAAACGGAGTTCACCTGGGAAGCCAAGTCCCGGTCCATGAAACTGAAATCTGCCGACATGCCATTGGCCTGCCGAAATGAGTTCATGGCGGCCTCAGCCAAACCAGAGGCTGCCTCCTCCGCCGTAACCCGCTCACGAATCTTGTCGAGCAGAGCCAAAGCACTAGAGAGGTCCGATGGGATTCTCAGCAGAATTTCGTAGTAAACCGAAACCAAAGACAGGTTGAGCCGATCCCGAACTCGCTCAAGGGTGATATCCCCGCCTTGGGAAATCGTCTCGAGTTGCTTCAGGATGTCGCGGAGGTGGCCCTCTTCATGGTCAATGACTGTGAGAACCCCGTCGTCCTCGTAGCCAACCCCTTCCTTCTCCAAGACCACGCGCTTCACCCACTCGAGGATTTCCTCTCGGGTAGCGCGACGAGCCATGTGCTCCTCGCAACGAGACTTGATGGGGCCACGTACCTTCTCTGGCTCAGTGGTGCAGAAGATGCCCACCATCGCCTTCTCTTCGATGGGTTTGAGCAGGACGTCCTGGGCGTCCTTGCTCATTCGGTGGCACTCATCGAAGAGGTAAATCCGCTTCGGGGCGTCAAGAACCGCAAACGGGAGTTCGTCTACAATCGCCCGAATGTGCTCAATCTTGCCCTGACTAGCCGCATCTCGTTCTTGGAAGGCTTGAGAAGAGTCCTCCAAAAACGCTTTGCAGTTGTCGCACTCGTTGCAGGGTTCCGGATCGTCCGGGTTGAGACGCAGGCAGAGCATGGCTCGAGCCATGATGCGGCCGAGCGTCGTTTTACCCATGCCGTGGCCACCGGAGAACAGATAGCTCGTGTTCCACGCTGACCCATCCTTCAAGCGAGCCTTTAGGACCGCGATGGTCCCTTGCTGCCCAAGGACGTCTGCAAATCGCAAAGGACGATACTTTTTATCCCACACAACGAACCTCAGTCAGCCGTAAGAAGTCCTTCGACGATGTTCTCCGCATCCTCCTCTGAGTCCTCGGTCTCCTCCTCGTCGGTCATGAACCCAAGGTCAAGCTCTTTAGCGACCGTGGCAAACTGGGCCAAGTCATCGTGCCATGCGCCGTGGCGCCGGAAGATGCTGCTGAATTCGTGGACGTCGGGAAGGCGTACCGACCATTTCATGGCCGCAGTCTTCTCGTCTTCCTCTCCTGCGCAACGCTCCAAGAGGTGGTCAACGAGTGCTGTACGCTTGCTGTTGTCCAGCGTGTTCCAGATCTCCAGCGGTACCTCGACGAGAAAATGCACGTCGATCAGGTACAGCATGAGGTCGCTCATTTTCTTGACGGTACCCATGACCGCCTTACCGCCCTTCTTGCTGGCTTTGTCGCGAAACAAGAAGCGAAACTTGGCGGTAGCCAAATGAGGGTGCTGGTTCGTGATCAGGTGGGTCGCAATCTGCCCAATTTCCTCTGCTTCTCCGTAGACGGTACCCATAGTTCTACTCCAACTGTGCGCGTAAAAACGGGACCAATCGGTCGTCGCCCCACGCTTCCCAAAGGTCACCCGGGTCCTTCACCTTGACCCCGTTCGCCATAACAACACCGCGGGGGTACGTTACCTCGCGAGTATCGAACAGGTTTCCGTAGAACCGGTGAAAGTTCTTCCGACCACGGTCCCCTGCTTCGTCGTCGTCGAGAAGCAAGTAGACCTGCTGGACCATCCGGAGCATGGACCGAACAAGGTCATCCCGAACTTTGGCAGTCAAGATGGCCACTACGTTGGGGGCCGCCCGCTGCACGGGGAACAGGTCGAAAACACCCTCGACCAAACACACCTTCCCGGTCCGCCACACTTCTGGGGCCGCTTGCCCGAGCCCAAACAAGACCGCTTGTGTCTTGTCGAGGATGAAGTCCGTGTAGCCCTTCTTCTCACGAGACAAGGGGCGAAACTGCAACCCCTTCACCTCCCCCAACCAATCGGTCAAGGGAAGGACCAAAAAGTCTTCCAGCTTGGTCCCACTCAAAGACCAATCGAGGAAGGCTCCTGGGTACTCGATGTCCGAGGGAAGCTCCCGGTCGATGTACCCGATCTGGTACAGGCTCATCTGTTCGTCGGTGACTCCACGACCCCAAAGAGCCTCACGAGCGTGCTCGGGGAGAGCGGCGTGGCATTGAGCTGTGAAACTGTCGATCCAAGCCATGAGGCCATGGAAGACACCGGTTCAATGCTCCGGGGGTAGAAGTTTCGACGGGTCGAAAGCTGGCAAAGCTGTTTCAAGACGTGGGCGCATCAACCACACAAACCAACGACGCCACCAATGAAGCTTCGGGGTACGAGTCTCCCCGAGCACCCAGAGAAGGGCGTGCACCTCGGGGAGGTTGCGCCTCACCCACTCGGAGTCCTGGAGTTGGGAGTCCAGCTCCTTGGAGACCTCCTCGCGAGACTTGGCCGGGGTAAAGTACGGGCACCGTTTGGCGTCGATGGGCTCGTCACAAATGGAGCCTGCCCACTGCACCGGGTCCTCCGCCCCGAGCATGCACAAGCCGATGGTCTGGGGCACGGGAGCCCCGTTCTCCCTGCTGATGCGGTTGTACTGCGGATTGGGGTCCCCGAGTGCGCGTTTACGGGCGTCCAGAGGTTGCCGGTGGTTGTGCACGCACCGATGCGGTAGGCGTTCTACAATCTCGGCAAACCGACGAGTGACCTCGGCCTGCACCAGCTCTTGGAGACGCGCCCGAACCTCACCCTCGGTCTTCATGCAGAACCCCGAATCTTCCGAACCACGAAATACTCGCGACCATCTTCTGACCGCGAGTCCCCTTGGTAGCCAACCGTGGCGTGCTCCAAAAAGGCGTGGGTATGGGTGACCAACAAGATGGGGAGCCCGCTACTTTCAGAGAGCTTCCGCAAGAAGATTCCCGTCGCCTCGACATATTGCTCTGCAACGGCCGCTAGGGTTTCGTCGAGGAACAACATTCGGTACCGCTTCAACCTGAGCAGGATCAGAACCCGTAGAATCAAGCTGATGATACTGGCGGGACCTCCGCCGAACGAGTCCAACGGGTGGCCCTTAATGTCTCCTTGGCAGACATAGGGTTCAGCACAAACCTTGTTGTACTTGTGGGAAAGCTCGAGCTTGAAGGACAAGTCCTGGTCTGCGAAAATGGATTTCAACCCCTCGGACACAACTGACTCAAGGGCCTGAACCTGCCCGAAAACCATCTTGTCCATGAGAATTCGGTAGAGTTCGAGCACCTTGGTGAGCACGTCTTGCTGCTCCGCCAGACGCTCGACCTCCTGGCGTCGAGCCAGAAGGTCTACCACGACCTGATCCCGATTTGCTTGAAGTCGTTCAGCCTTGCTCTGAACCGCCCTCAAGCGCTCCCTCATTTTGAGGACGCGAACCGTGTCACCTGGCACTCGAACGCCTCCGCGGCTTCGACCACGACCTTACCGGTCGCATCGATGTTGAACGTGTCGATGGTGCGGAACATACCCACGTCATTACGACGGTCCCCAGAGGCCGGGACCACGCAAACACGAAGGTCGATTTCGTGCCCCTTGGCCGAGTTGAAAAGCTCGAGCATGTGCTGGATGTTCACCCCGAAGGACCACGGCTTGGGCTCAGCCTGCTTCACGTTGACCTGGATCGGGATGCCCTCGACCTTGGCCGAACCTGCGGCCACCTCGAGACTCAAGGTCCGCCGCTCAGGGTCGAAGCTGATTCGGATCTTGTTGTCGTCCTTGTCCAGCTCGCTCTTGATGTGCTGCAACGAGTTGAGGATGCGCGCCTTGACCACCGAAAGGACGTACTGGTCCTTGTTGAGGCCGTAGTACCCATACTTCGGGTGCCCCTTCGTATGCTTGGGCCATCCGAAGACATTCCCCGCCTTGTCCACGGCGAACGTGAAGTGCTTGCCCTTGCGGATAGTAACCGCGTCATTGGTGCGGCTGAGGAACTTCTCGAGCTGGCTCAAATGCTGCCCGTGAATGTCCAACGACTTGCCCGCGAACGCAGAGGTTCGGTAGTAGAAGGTTCGAGTACCATCGGTGACGAACAGGGTGCCATCGCCCTTGGCGTACTCCGCCTTCTTGGCGTCGAGGACTTGTAGCCCCTTCAAATTCTCGTCGGCGTTGTCCTCTTTGCTGATGAACGGCTTCGCCTGAGAAATGGCTTCACGAAGGAGACCGGGCATGAAGCTGCTGGACTCTTCCGACTCCTCCAGGTCCTGGTCACAGGTCTCAAGAATCCTGGGGTCGAACGAGCCTCGCTCGGCCTTGGCCCCCGAAGAGGACTTGTACCGAACCGTGAATTTCTCCCCGTCTTGCAGGGCTTCGATCTCGCAGGTGTCCGAGGTCGAGGACAGAACCTTGAGCGCGTTGATGTACTCGGCCGGGTAGGCAAACGAACCGTCCCCATCCGACTCCTTGAGCGCGAACTGGGCCCGGGCAACACACGCGGTGTCGCGAGAGTACACAAAGCACTTCTCGCCTTTCACCACGAAGAGGAACCCTGCCGCACCCGTGATCTTTGGAGGGACGATAGAGGCCAGGTCGAGTGCCGCCACCAGGTTTTCCATGTCAAACGAAATCTTCATCTGATCTTCTCCTACTTGCGGTAGAACTCTTCGATGCTGTTCTCGGCCTTGACGAGTTGAGCCTCGTAGACTTCCATCATGTCCTCGAGCTGCTTCTTCTGCTGCTCGTACTCATCCTTGATCGTCTTCGGGTTGTACCCAGCGCTCTGAATGTCCTTGACGAGGTTCGTCAGTTCCTCTTTCTTGGCATTCAATGACCCGAGAATCTCCGCCCGCTGCTGCTTCACCTTCTTGGCTCGAGCAGACAGCTCCTGGAGTTTCTTCTGCAACACGTCGATGTCAATACCCATGTACGTCCCTCTCAGTCATCGTCGAGGCCCAACGAAAACTCTGTTACACCTACGGGCAGGGTAACTTTGGCTTTCCGTTTGCGACCCTCAATTTGAGCGACATATTTTCGACCTGCTTCACAGATCTCGGAGTAGTTGCACAGGGTACAATGGTGCCCAGCCTGGGTAGGGAATAGCTCCTCCCGCAACTCTTCTCGAGCTTGCTTGCTAGCGGTTTCCACAAGCTGTGCAGACGTACGGTCGATTCGCTTGATCGTTGAGAGGGCCTCCTCTTTCAAGAGGTCAAGATCGCTCTCTGTGAAAGGTACCCAATCAACAGCCTTGTCATCGGCGAAGCGCCAGAAAATGTAGGCCAAAGCGTCCGGGGGTCGCTTGAACTTCTCGCGGTAGAGGGTAGCGTACCACTTGAGCTGGGTACCTTCGACCGGATCACCTTTCTTCCGAGGTTTCCCTTCAAGGTACTTGTCCCGGTGCTTCGAGCCCTTGCCATCGATGATCACCAGGTCCCCGTGCGGGGCTACCCGCTGGACTACGAAGTCAGCTCGACCACCCATCACATGGGGGCCAAACCTGGCATCCAACTTCATCTCCGCTTCCATGAAGGGGCCCACGAACTTGTGTCGGCGAATGGTGTTGACACCATTGACGATAGCCTCATGCGCATGGGCAATCAGCTCCTTGCGCCCTCGAGCCATAGCTTCCGACTTGGTGAGACCATCCTTGTTCTCGGGGTAGTTGGACTTCTCGTCGGACCAATCCACCACTCGACCTTGCCGAACGGCATCCTGGATCGTTTTGTCGAGGGTGGGCTCAATCAAGTCCTTCAAAGCGGAGACATAGTCCGGGCGCTTGAAGATCTTCTGCGCGTAGAAGTTCTCGAACACCACGCCTACAGTCGAGCCGTACAGAGAGTTGACCCCGTTTTCCGGCTTCTCCATGCGGGTCTTGTTCACGTAGCTATGCCAATACTGCAACGGGCAGGTGGTATAGCATTTCCAGCCTGAATAGGAGAGATACGTCATCCGACCTCGCCTCCCTTTTCGTAGTAGTACAAAGCAGCATCACGCACGTTCTGGGCGAACTCCATGCGTCTGATGTTCTCCCCGACGTCCTGAGACGGGTCGAACTCCACATCGGCAAGAAGGCGGTTCACGAACTGGTCGATGTCCTTGTGTTCGCGCTCTTGGATAGCCTTGCGCTCAAGGTCGAACACCTCGGCCGCAGGGGCAACAGAGAGCGGAATCTGTGTGACCTTGATCTCGCCACCGTCGATTTCGATGAGGGAGACTTTGGGGGCCCGCTCGAGGTTCTCGCGCACCAAAGCCCCACGGGAAACCGCCCCCTGGTTAATGAAGTGGCGCCCCTCAATTTCCTCAACCCCTTGATCCCGATGCCAATGCCCAAAGCACACAGCATCGGGGCCGTTCCGACGCACGAGCGCCTCGTAGCGGAACACGGGCTCGTTGAAGAAGTCCTCGACGTTGGGGGGAGGGTTCAACCCCGCCAAGGCGTGCACAACCATAATGAGGTGGGTGTCCCCCGGTTGCTTCTGCACCCTGAGCAGGTCCTCGAGAGAGCGCTCCGGGCTGTAGGGTACCCCCACAACGCGCACTTGCAGGTTGCCGTCTTTGAACACCTGCTCTCGAAGGTGTCCAAAGACCCCCGTCGCATAGAGCACCCCCAAGGGCTGCCTGGAGATCGTCTCGAGGTTATTTGCGGAAAGGTCGTGGTTACCTTCGATGCAGAAAGTGGGGCAAGGGTACTCTCGATGAACACGGGCCGTCCGCTCCACAAGGGCGTGCGGGTTGCGAGACGCAGCCTTCACGTGGAAGTAGTCCCCGCCGTCGAGCACTGCGTTCACCTCGTGCGCCTTGGCGAGCTGGCCAATTTGCTCGAGGTTGGACCAGATCTCAGTTGGGTAATCCCCCTTCCAAGACTCCGGGCTCCGGTCCGAAACGTGGACATCAGTCCGGAAGAGAAATGACAGCCGCGACATGGGCGTGACCCTCCTTCATCGGTCTTGCGCACGTGGGGCAAACCCCCAGCGCATCAATCTCAGCCTCGATGGCGGCTTCCTCTGCCCCGAGCTTCTTGGCCTGGGCATCGAGGTCGCGGACGACCGGCGGAAGGGGCTCCAACCGGGCCAGGAACCTCTGGATGGCCCGAGCCTTGTCCGCCTGACCCTCGAGCAGGACCACATCCCCAGGCTCGTGGGCGAGCTTCTCGTGGGCGGCGAGGGTTTCTTTGTGCTTCCGAAGTTGACTCATCCACGCCCCAAGGCGCTGCACCTCTCCCGCAGGACCCACCACAGGGTCGTCCTCGGGGAAGGGCCGAAGGGTTTCTTCGACCGAAGCCAGGGTATGCACTTCTCGTGACCGACGATCGTAGTCCACCTCGAACCGGGCCAACTGCACCACTCGCCCGAGGTCTTCGACGAGCTGGTCTGGGTCGTCGAACTCGACCTTGCTTGCCTGCCCCAAGCGGCGAACGTCGTGGGCCAAACCGTCGAGGGTTTCGTGGTAGCGGCGGCACTCACGGGCTTTGACGAAAAGAGCCTCGATTTCTGCGGGCTCATCCACGTCAATTTTCGATGCCTCTTGCAGGCGCCGAATGTCCTTGGCCAAGCCCTCAAGGGACAGAACAAACCGCTCGAGCTGCTCGACCTTGCGTTGCGCCTCGAGAAGGTTGTCCAACGCCTTCTCGGCCTCACCCACGGTCTTCACAGCCTCGTTGAGGCCCTCGTACTGGCTCAGCTTCCCCTCAAGCTCCTTGACGTCGCCTTCCCGCGTCTTGCGGGAAGCCACCACTTCACGGCGGTCTTTCTCAGCCAGTTTCGTTGCGGTGTTGATGCGGTCAAGGCGGGAAACATCCGAAATCGCCTCAGCAATGGCGGGGCCCGACTGGTTCAGCAGGAAAATCGGGAAAAACTGGTCCGCAATCTGTAGGCTCCCCAGGTCTCCAACCTTCACCGGGGCGAAGCCCGCCTCGCACAAGAACTCCGGTACGCCCGGGCCAGGTTTGTCGAACATCTGGCCGTTGTAGTGGTACCGGTTGATTGCATCGCCCTTCTCCCAGAGAAGGTCAAACCCCTCGGCTTTGATGTGGACCGAGGACTGGCACTTGCAAGTCTTTCCGTTCTTACGTGCGAGGCGGGCACAGTCTCGACCGTGCCGGACATACGAGGTTCCAAGAGGGTTGGTCAAAGCACACCGGATGGCGCGAATGACTGCGCTCTTCCCGATGTTCGAGCGCCCCACCAGAGCCGAGAAACCCTCGAGTTTGATGTGGAGGTGCTCAATCGACTGGAACCCCTTGACCTCGACGTCAATCATGACCCTTCGACCTCACTCTCCTCCAAAGTCTGTTCGATGGCGTCGATGATATCGTCGTCGTCATCCTCACCATCCTCTCGAAGGTCGGAGATGATGTCCTCGTCCTCGATTTCCTCCTCTTCCGCAATCCCCTTCAAGCTCTTCTCGTCGATGATCGCTTGCATGACCTTCAGCCGAAGGTCTTCGGTCAGCTTCGGGTTCCCAATGAGGTACTTGCGGAGGCGCTCCTTGCCCTTGAAGGTTTGACCCGCAAAGGTGTAGTTAGAGCCGGACTTCACCACGATTTTGCGAGGGGCCGCGCTTTCGATGAGCGACATATACTGGTCCACACCAGTACCGAACCGGATGAAAACCTCGGTGGTGTACCCTTGGGTACCTGACACCTTGTTCTTGACCACCTTGACCTGGGTCACGTTCCCGTAAGGGAACTTGCGCTTTTTCCCGGTGTCCGGATCGATCTTCTCCACCGTTTCGGACTTGATTCGAGTCGTCTTGAGGCGCAGGTAGCAGTAGAACTTGAGAGCCTTGCCGCCAGAGGTGTTGTCCTCAGCCGGGGCTCGTCCGCCTCCCGTCGAAATGGCCGCACGGGTCTGGTTGATGAACACGCAGGTGGTGCCGGACTGCTCGAGTCGCATGTTGAGGCGTGGCAGGTACTTCGACATAGTCGAAGCAAGGATGCCGATCTTCTGCGGGTCATCCACTTTCTTCTCGAGTTCAGACGCGGGGATCATGGCTGCCACCGAGTCCGTAACGATGAGGTCCACCTTCTCGTGGCAAGCGAGAAGCATGATCTTGATTCCATCCTCGAAGGTTTCGGGCTGGAACACCTCGAACGTGCCCGACTCGAAATCGATTCCGATTGCCTCGGCGTACTCGATGTCCAAGGCGTGCTCGTAGTCGAGGAAGAGCACACGACCACCGGCCCGCTGCACGGCCAATGCAAGCTGCAAAGCGAGGGTCGTTTTACCGCTCGACTCTGCCCCGTAGATCTCGATGATGCGCCCCTTGGGGAACCCAGGGCACTTCATCTCCTTCTTGTCCCGGGTCAACTCTCCGCCAATGATCGTGTCAATCTGCACGATCGATGACGGGAGGTGTGCAAGCTGGCCACGCTTGATCTCGAGCGGCGCCAATTTACCCTTGGTCGCTTTGCTCACCAGCCCGACGAGGCCCGCCAAGGTCTTGTTCGGCTTCACAGGCGAAGCCGCCGTAGCCTTCCCAGCCGGGGCTTTCTTTTTCTTCTTGTCCTCTTCCGCGGTCGCAGTCATGTATCCCCCAGTTTCGAGAATCGAAAAAACCGGTCATTTTCCCTGAAAACGGTGCCCAGACCTACGGTGCGCCCCTCTAGTGCAGTGGTTTTGGACTTGATGATGGCGGTTTTGCCTCCCCGCAGGAGTACCCTCTGACGAAGGAACACGTGGCGTTCGGAAGGCAGAAGCACGTCCTCATCGATGTGACCATCAAGCAGGAGTAGAAAGCGCGCAGCAAATCGAGCGATGTGGTAGGCATCGGCCTCGTCGGCGTTCCAACGGGCAATACCAGTGTCGGCTTTCGCCATCGCAACCATATCGGCCTTGAACATTTTCCCTCGACGAACGAGCGGGTCTTCTTTGGCCAACAGCTTCACAGTGAGAGGGTCGAAGTGAACGACGTCACGACGACGCGTGTAAACGGCTTCGTTGACATAGAGGAAAAGGCCGTAAAGACCCTCTGACCAGGCTTCACCGAATGGTGGGGACTCAACGCCAACTATCTGGATCTCCGGGAACTCGTCCAAAGTGGTTTGGATGTTCTCCCGGAGAAACAGATAGCGACGCAGAAAGATGTCCTTCGCGGACGTCTTCCAACGACCCTTCTTGACCACCCGAGCGCGGCCGGTGGCGTCCGAATCGTGGACGCACCAGCCGAACCCGGTCATGGATGGATCAAGACCAAGCGATAGCACCCTGGACGAGAGGGTTGCCCCTCCCCCTCCTTGTCAGACGCCCGACAGGAGGTTGGCGAAGTCTTCGCCGCCCACGTCTCCGGCCCCACCGCCACCAGTGCTGGCAGAGGTCAGACCGAGCTTCTCACGAAGCTCATCCGTGGTGAGCTGACGAAGAGACAGCTTCTCGTACAGGCCCACAGCCTTCTCGAGCACCATACGACGAAGCTTGTCGTTCTTCAGGTAGATGCACGGACCCGCCTGGGTGATCGTGATCTTCTGGTAGTTGGTGTCCGTGCAAGCGAAGTTGAGGTCGATCGACGCGATGGTCGAACCGCTCTCGGCCAAGCCCTTGTTGATCTTGCGAATCACCTCGAACTTGTCCGGGGCGAAACGCCAGGGGAGGACGCGCCAACCCTTGGCCAAACGCTCCCGGTCCAGGTCGCCTTCGCGGTCAGTGGGGTACTGGAGGAGCACGGTGAAGACGTACTCGCGCTTCTCGCCGAGCTTCTTCCAAACCTTCTCCTCTTCCGCGGAGAGCTTCTTGGGCCACTCCACGTAGCCAAGACCCTCCTTGAAAGAGGCCGAAGCCGTCTTGAAGCGCGCCTCGGTGACATCCAGCATGTCCACCGGGTCGAGCTGGTCGATGGTCTTTCCGAGCTTCTCGGCCAGCTTCTGGAGCGTGTCGATCACGACCCGCTTCTGGCCCTCTTTGTCCTTGGCAAGGTCCGGCTTGGCCCGAAGTGCGCGACGAAGAGCCGAGGTCTTCACGTCGTTGAAGTACACGAGGGACACGCGGTCGGTACGACCCTTCTCACCCTTGTACCACTCGGCCTTGTTGCCGACTTTGCCCTTGTCCTCGTCGCCGAGGCCAATGTCGTTCTCCGTATCGATGCTCTCAAGGTCAACTTCGAAATCACTCATTTTCACTTCTCCATTGGACGTGGCCCCAGATTACAAAACGGGTAGAGCTGGGTACCTGGTCAGGTGCGGACCGCCACAGGACAGGGTCAGAGGACATTGCGTCCGGGACAGGTCAGGTGACGTGCCGCGATCTCCTCTACACCGGGAAGGTTCAGATATTCGCGAGCAAACCTTCCAAATACTCCTCATCCGGATCTTTGGGTTTGGTACTCACCTTTTCCTGCTTGATTTCCTTGATTGGCTCAGGGGTAGGCTCAGGAGCATCGCTGAGGAACTTGGCGATACTGTCCCCGTCGTCCTCGGTACCCTGAGTTTCTGCCTTGGCCTCTGCATCCAAAACTTGAACTTGGATCTCAAGCACCGGAGCCTCGACCTGAACCTCGACGACCGGGTCAGATGTCGGAGCCTCCTCAACAGGCTCAGGGGCCGTTTCAAGCTCAGATTCAGGCTGAGTCGCGGGGGCCTTCTGCTCCTCAATGCCCTCTGCGACGAGCGCATCCAGCTCCGCGATGTCGATTTCAACCTCCCTCGGAGGTAGCGCTCGACCCTTGGAGTCTCGAGGCAGGTTGGACTCGTCCCCGTACGCCGCTCCTGTGATGCGGTCAGCATGCAAGAGAGACCTTTGGGTCTTGATCTCGTTGCTGGTGCGCACGAGTTCTTCGTGAATGAGCTTCACGGCCTTCTCGACCGTATCCAAGTCCAACAGCTCACTCTTGAGCGTGTGGATACGGTTGAGACGTTCCCGGAGCTTGGTGTTGGCGATGGCTTCACGGTCACGGATGTTTGCGGCTCGCCGCACATCGTCGTCCTCGGCCAGCAACCGGTCCTTCTCGGCACTGAGGAGGGTTTCCTCCCCGGCCAACTTGAACTTCACTTCCCGTCGCTCGCGGCTCATACGGAGCAGAATCTGCGAGACTCGGTTGAGGTGATTTCGGCACTTCGAAATCGTCTCATTGATGTAAAGCGGCCCGAGTACCGTAGGGTCAGGGGCCAGCTCAATTGGGAGCTTGGATATCTCCCCGTAGATTTCGTTGATCTCTGCTTGTTCCATCAGGCGCCTCTTGGATGCCTCCCTCTACACCAGCCAGAATGGCGGCTGAGATGGAACGAGCAAAAGCAGTACCTCTTTGCACCACTTGGTCGTTAGCGATAGCCCGACTCACCGCACCACGATCTCCAAGTACCCAGACTTTTTTGCGGGCACGCGTGATGGCGGTATAGAAGAGGTTACGTTGCAGCATCCGCCCGTGGTTTCGAACCATAGGCAAAACAATGGTCTCGAACTCAGACCCCTGGCACTTGTGAACAGTGATTGTGTACGCGAGCTTGAGTTTCACCGGGACTTCGGCCCTCGGAATCTCAACTACGAGGTCAATGCCCCCATCGCCAGCGCCATGGATACGCACCACGAAGTGTTCGCGTTCGATGCTCATGAGCTTGCCCATGTCACCGTTGTAGACGCCCAGGTCATAGTCGTTTTTTATGACCATCAACCGGTCGCCATCTCGGAACTTGCAACCATCGACGGTGGCCTCCCGCTTACCCTCTGCGGGCGGGTTGAGCACTTCCCGAAGCAAGTTGTTCAGGTTGTTGACCCCCAGAACCCCGTCGTACTTCGGGGACAGTACCTGGAAGTTGGCGTCTCGAGCCTTCAGCTTCAACGCCATTTGCGTAATCAACTCAGCAGCCCTCTCCTCGTTAGGGATGGGGATGAACCTGAAATCGGAGGTCTCGCCTCCCGGCTCAATGTCCTTCCCCCTATTGATCAAGTGCGAGTTCTTGATGATGTCGCTCTGTTGAGCTTGGCGGAAAATCTTCTCCAACCGGACCGTCGGAACATCTGAGCACCGAATCAGCTCACGGAGGACGTTACCTGGCCCCACCGAGGGGAGCTGCGCATCGTCCCCCACGAAGACCAGGATCGTCTCGGGGTTGAGAGCATCGAGGATGCGGAAGAACAGCTCCTGGTCCACCATGGAGACCTCGTCTACAACGATCGCCCCAATCGGGTACTTGTCACTACGGTCGTAACGCCAGCTGGTGCCGTCATACCCAAACGCACGATGAATCGTGGAAGCCATGCGGCTGGTAACCGCAGCCAGCCGCTTCGCAGCGATACCCGTAGGCGCCATAAGGGAGTAGCTGGTCCCGGTTCGCTCAAAGAGATTCACGATGGCTTTGACCACCGTGGTTTTGCCAGTGCCAGGCAACCCTGTCAGGACGAGTACCTTGTGCTGCACCAGCTTGAAGATGGCCTCCCGCTGCTCAGTGGAGAGGTCGATCTGAAACATCGTTTCGTAGGATTTGATGAAGTCCTCGGGCTCAATGTCGAACTTCGACGCCCCCATGAACCCAGCCAAAAGGCGAGCAGACTCTCGCTCGTAGTAGTGGCTCTGGGGCAAGTAAACCCCGACGTTCGGGTCCACTATGATTCGCTTGGCGTCCTCGAGGCGCACAACCGCCTTGGCGATTTCATCCGTGAGGATGGCGTCGTCAAAAGCGTCAATCTCATGGTTTTTAGCGATATCACGCAAGGTCGTTGTGATATCCCCTCGACGAATACACAGATGCCCGGAATTGGTAGCCTCCCGAAGTACCCAAAGAACGGCGCCTTCATAGCGTCGCGGGTCGTTCTCGGACACCCCCAAACTCCGAGCGATACTATCCGCCTTCACGAAGGGGAACTCCTGAATCTCAACGAGGCGGTAGGGGTTCTCCTTGATGATGGACGTCGCCTCGATCCCAAACTGAACCAGAACCGCACGAACCTGAGTCGATGTAACGTCATGGTCGGACAAGAAGGACGCGAGTTCGGCGCTGGCCCGCACGAACCCCCAGGAGTTCAGCAAGGTCTCCTTAGCCAAGGCATCCATGTCCGGGATCTGGTCCAGAAGCTCTGGGGTTTCCTCGAAGACCTTGAAGGTATCGACTCCAAAAGCATCGACAATGTCCCCCGCCCGCAAAGCGGGCACCCCCAAACACGAACGCAGAAAGATCTCCACGTCCCCATCCGAAGCCGCCCACGGCGCCCAGCCAGCCACCTCAAACTGTCGGCCGTACTTGTTGTGGTGAACCCACCGCCCGGTCAACTCCACGGCCAAGCCCGCGGTCACCGTTTGAACCCCAAACAACGACCCCTTACAGGTATAGCGACGATTCGCCGACTCCAACTGGAAGATGTGAAAATCCCCGCTGCTGAACGTGACCGACCAGACCCGACCGTTGAGCTTATCCATGCTTTACCCGTTGACCATCGTCAGGAATTCATCTTCGGAAAGGCAGCGCACCCCATACTTCTTGGCTTGCGCTGCCTTCGTTGTGGTTGTGTCTGCTAGCACGAGGTAGGAAAGTTTCTTGGTAACCGAGGACTTCACCTCCCCCCCAAGACCCTTGACCATGTTCTCGAGGTCACCTCGCTTGTTCGCCATTTCCCCGGTAAAGCAGAAGCTGAGCCCTGTGAACTTGCCGCGGATGCGTTCCTCGGGGGCAACCCCCACGCCCAAGAGGTCGTCAAGCACGGCCTCGTTTCGAGAAAGCCATGTCTGGAGAGACCTGGCCTTCACCGGCCCCAAGCCCGGAACCTTGGACAGGTTCCCCAGGGTGGCGGCTCGAATCTTGGGGAGGTCATCGTACCCCGCATCGATCACGGCCTTGATGGTCGAAGTCGCCACCCCCGGAATGGACAATGAGCCCAGCAACAACTCAAGCGGGAGCGTCTTCTTGGCGTGCAAGAGTGTGACGAGTTTGGCCGCCAGTTTGGGGCCCATACGGTCGAGGTCAGCCAGCTGGGCCTCGGTCAACCGATACAGGTCCGGCACCGATTTCACGAGCCCCGTCGAAACGAGTTTCTCGAGCAGAACGTCGCCCCACTCAAGCACCTCGATGGACTTGATCCATTGGTTGAGGCGACCTACCACCTGAGCCGAACACCCATTATGGTTGGGGCAAACGAGGTACTCCCCATCCTGCACCGTTGCGGCTTTGCAGACAGGGCACTCCTTCGGGGGCTGGTGCGCCGTCCCGGCCCCCTTTACCAAGGCAACCACTCGAGGGATCACGTCGTTGGCCCGAGCTACCAAAACTCGAGCCCCGATATCGAGCTGAAGGTCAGCGATGTACTTGGCGTTGTAGAGAGAGGCGTTGGTCACCGTCGCCCCGAGCAGGTTTACCGGGTCGAACTGCGCCACGGGCGTAATACGCCCGGTACCGCCCGTTTGCCAAGCGATGCCCCGAATGATCGTCTCACGGGTGATCGGGGCGAATTTGAACGCCACCGCGCCCACAGGCCGCAGGTCCTTTTCCCCCAAGGCAAACTGTTGAGCCAGGTCGTTCACGGAGACCACGAGGCCGTCAATCTCGTAATCGAGCTGGTCCCGCTTGGTTTGCTGGTAATCGACCCAGATATCGTGAGGGGTTTTGATGCCAAGCCATAGCCCAGAAAGCGCCCACCAAGGAGTGATGAGACCCAAGCTCGCCAGGAACTTGAACTGCTCGTCCTGGGTCGAGAACTCAGGCCCCTTCACAACCTTGTAAACGAACACCGTGAGGTGCTCGCACCCACGACCATCGTACCTCTTCGCAATCCCAGAGGCAGCGTTGCGAGTGTTGGCGTAGTCGTTGTTGAACTGCTTCTCGAGGTCGCTCTTGAGCAGAACGATCTCCCCTCGAATCGTGCAGGCTACCTTCTTGGGGAGAGTCTCCTTGACCCCCTTCATCCTGCGAACGTTCGCCGTGATGTCCTCGCCAATGAGGCCGTCACCTCGGGTCGAAGCTCGAGCCAACTTGCCGTCCGTGTACTCCAACTGCACGGAGATGCCGTCGAGCTTTTCCGTAATGAAAAGGGTCGCACCGGGGGCGTAGGAGTTAACCCAATCGGTCATCTCCTCCATGGTGTTGACCTTGTTCAAGGACCCCATGGGGTAGGCATGCTTGACCTTGGTCCATTCGGACACCACGGGAGCGCCCACAGAAACCACCAGCCGGTTGATGGTGTCGAGGTCGGAAAGCTCATCGACCCAGGCGTCATAGACTTCGTCGCTGACAGTGGGCTGTTTGTTGTAGTAGGCGTCGCGCGCTTCAGCGACCTGCTTCTCAAGCTCAGCAATCCGGTCCCGCCGCTGTTCGTCGGTCAGCATTTCTTGCCTCCAGGGGCATCAACAACCTGAACCGACTCCCCTTGGGCCTCAGCCTCGCGGGCGAGCTGTTCGATCTGAGCAAGAGTGGCCAGAGGCACAACCACCAATCGAACCTCTCTGCCCGCAAGACTTTTGAGCGCGGTTTGAGGGTCGTGGGACTGTGCTGCATCGCGGATGGTGCAATAGCCGGTAAAAGGGTCGGATTCGACAACCCCCTCAACGATGTGCACTTCCGAGGTATTGATCTCGGACAAATGAACCTCCAGGGGGTTAAGCGAAAAACCCCTCCCGGTAAACACCGAGAGGGGTCGCGCGCCAGGTAAAAAGGCTAGCTCAACGAGTCGGGCACACTCCGCCAGCGCACTCCTCAACCTCCATGTTGCCGCCACGGGTGAGCGGGTGCTTGTGGTTGATCTTGGAGTACATGGCGTCGTGTTGCTCTTCGCTGATGACCTCGTACGGCGGTTGAGCGTACCCGTGCACCTTGTTGAGCACCGAGGTGCTCTTCAGGAACGGCACGTACTCGCGAAGGCACTCGGTCAGCTCTTCCTTCTCCGCACGGTCGAAGGACAAGGTCGCGGAAACAGCGTTGTCGGCCCACGCTTCTTGGACAGCCTTCTGGCGCTCGAACTGGTCGCGGATAGTCTCGGTCTGAACCGTGACCTTCGTGTGAGCGGCCTTGGTCGGGAACGCGAACACCCAAGTGTGGCCGCTCTTGTCGTAGATGTCCTCTTCGTGGGGCACGCCCGCCTCAATCATGGCCCCGGCAAGCGGGTCATTCTTGGCGATACGGGTACGACGCACATAGTAGGGTGCGTAGGGGGCGTGGATGCCCGGGCTCGAGCCGTTGAGCAGCGAGATGGTGCCGCTGGGCTTCACCGTCGTAACGGTCAAAGGAGCGGCAACCCCAAGCTCTTCGGCATAGCGGTTGGCTTCGTCTCGGCAGGTACCATAGAAGTGGCGAAGCTGGGCCTTGTTCCACTCGAAATCGCAGAGGCCGCCGAGCCCAACACCCACGCGCATGTTCGCGTTGCCGACTTCCTGGCTCTTGGGGTCCGAGAGGGGCGTGAGGCGCTGACGAAGGCAGTAGCGAGTCACGAGGCGCAAAACCTCCGTGGGGTTGGTACCTTCCTCAAAGAAAGCCGGGAAGACCTCAGCCAGGTTGCATGCTTCACGGTCGTGAAGGGCCTGCTCGCCGCAGGGGTTCACGCCCTTGGCTCCACGGTCCGAAGCCCACACGAGAGGCAGATTGAGAAGGCCGGGCTCGCCGTACTCGATGTTGTCCTCGACCAGGCCAGCCCAATCGAAATTCGCGATCTGCTCCCATGAGCGAAACACGATGGAGTTGTTCGAGGTATGACGGTGGCTGACCACCTTCTCGAAATCCTTCTTGGCGTCACGGAAAGCCTGATCCTGGGCGTCCCCGAGCACGATAAGGGCCGAGCGGCGAACGTTGCCCGCCTTGATGCAGAGGCCGATGTAGTTCGTAATGTCCAGAGCTTCGACGCTCGAGAGCTTGCGCCCAGCCGCGGCCCGGATGATGTCCCAGGCGTTCCGGAGAAGGTTGACGAGCGGGCCGGGACCACAAGCGATGCCCCCGAAGGTGCGGATGGGAAGGCCACGGGCCCGGATATCCGAAACATCGACGATGATGTCCTTGCCCTCAAAAGCAGAGGTCAGGACAGTTCGAAGGGCGTCTACCCAACCCTCGCGAGAGTCAGGTACCCGGAGCACGGGCGTCTGGCCATTGAGGTAGGTACGGGCGTCGGGCTTGACCTCATCGATGTTCACGTGGCCTTCAGTGCACCACACAGCCATCCGAGCCGGGTTCTTGTTGACCACGGGCAGGCTGCCAATCTCCGCAAGGCCCACACCTACGCCGCCGCCGAGCATGAGCTGGTTCGCGGTCCAGCACCAGTCGTCCACACCGTAGAGCGTCGTGTACCAGCAGTTATACCGAGCATCACTGGGAATGCCTTCAACGCCGCCGGTCCAAAGACCACGACCCGGGGGCAACGCCTGACCGGTCCAGAAGTAGTGGAACAGCTTTTCAGCTTCCGACTCACTGACACTCGACGCCAGCGACACATTGCCTTCGACCACCCGCCGAATCGTGTCAGTCCAAGCTTCCCCGTTGCGCGAATACTTGGTCAAGTACGTCGATCGCGCGAGCAAGGATTTGAAAGGATCGCCCATGTAGTAGTAAGGGGCGAGGAACTCCTCAGTGAGACGTACTTGCTTTGGCGGATTCGCGGTCAGAATCAGCATACCCAACTCCTGTCAAGTAGAGAGATCGAGGACGGCCAGTTCAATCAGCGTCCTTCGATGACTCGTGCTTTTAATTTCCACATCTAGTTCCGATAGTTTCTGCATAATCCCAGCGAGCGACTTGACAGAATGCTTGCTGGCTTGGACATGCACCGTTTGTTTGTATCGAAACGGGTGCATCGCCAACCGCGCAGCCACATCCTCTACCTGACACCCCCTGTCGAGTAGAGAACGAGCCACGAAGGCTTTTTCAACCCCTTTAGCCAAGGTACCCGCGAGCAAAATCGACGGGTCGTCATTGGCAAAGCGGTAGAGCGAGTTCAGGGCGTTCATGGCCCCTTTGCGATTCTTCATGAGAGCCGCGTCCACAACGTCCCACGGGTCAGAGCCCGAGGTCTGAACCCCAACCATCTTCACATGGTTGAGGTCCGCGGTACCTTCAGGACCCACGAACAGCTTGAGCTTGTTCAACTCATTGCTGATGCGATAGAGGTCGCCGCCCGTAAGATGGAACAAAGCGATCGCCACCTTGGGGTCGATCTTCAACTGGATGCGCTTGGCCTCCTCCGCAGCCCACTTGATGACTTCGTTGTTGTTGTCGAAGGTTTTCAGCTTCTCGTGTTTACGAAGCTGCACAATCGACTCACTCAACTTGGACCAGGTGGCCGGAAGCTTTTCGGTACGGAAGAGGCAGGCGAGCACCGTGGTCATGTCCGCCTTCTGTTTCCCGTCGAAATACGCCTTGAGGCGCTTCTCAACCTTCAACTTCTGGGCGTTGTCTACAATGACGAGACGGGACTGGATGCTCGTAGGGTCGTCGAAGTCAATCGAAACCGACTCACAAGCCGAGACAAGCTGACCCTCTGTGATGGACTCGCCATCGAGGATCGTGACCTCGCGCTTTGGGTACTTTCTCAACCATTGGAGGTCGCGGTCGAGAAAGAACTCCTCCTCCCCAAAAGACAATACGACCGGGGATGTGAGACGAAACGACATCTCCCTCACCCGATGAAGGCCGCCATCAAAGCGGCTTTGACTTGAAGTGGGAGATTCACATGCACTGACTCGTAACGGACCCAGGCCGTGCGCAGTGCGCGCCACAAGTTAGCCAAGGTATCCTTTCCGAATCGAGCGTACATATCAGAGAGGTCTTCCTGGATATCTACATTGACAATACGATTTGGCGCCGACGGGAGTACCAACAGGTCGTGAGTAACAAACACCAGCATGCGAAGCACTATGGGGAGGTCTTTACTGAATTCATCCAGAATCGAAAACGCAGCGGGCAAATCCCCGGCCAAACCTTGGCGGAGAATTTCGACGCACTTATCCCGGACCACGATGCGGTTGGAACCCCAGAACCGCGTGGCTCTCCCTATCGAACCTTCACCTAAGCGCGCGTACACAAGTGCCTTATCACGGTTTCGCTCGAACTGAGACACCCGCTCAAAGACAAAGGATTCCGGAAGGATGCGGTAATCCACTCGCCCGCACCGTGATCGAATCGTCGGGATCACCCGCTCAAATGACTCGGCAAGGAGGAAAAACCTGGAGAACTCCGGGGGCTCCTCAAGCGTTTTGAGCACGGCGTTGGCCGCCGCCGACGTCATCCGGTCTGCCCCGTCCAAGATGAAGAAACGACACGGGGATGCCACCGGGTGCTGTTGAGCGCTCGCGACCACCTCACGAACGGAATCCACGTCCATTTCCTTGTCGGGCGGCGGAGCGACGACGATGACATCCGGGTGTACCCCACGCTCAACCTGCACAACCGCAGGGCTGTCGGGGCCCCCTCGAGCCGCGCTGACAATCTCCCGGATCGCGGCCAGGGCCGAAGCCTTACGGCCAACCCCCTCATCCCCAACCAGAAGGAGGGGCTTGCGGAGACTGCCGTCCACGACTCGACGCAAGCAGTTGACTGCTTCGTCCTGTCCTACGATCTCACTCAGCACATTCCCCCGGCAGTGCTTTTGGCAGCTCTCTTGGTTCGACAGGTATGAACATGATTTGGAGGAGGTAGTTTTGTCCGCATTTCCCGCAGACGTACCGAACCACCTCTTGTCCACTCGCCCCTAGAAACCCACCGCAGTCAGGACGAATACACCGTACAACCCCAATTTTCGGTATGCCTACTTCAGATGCTGACATACCCGCCAACACTAGCGTTCCAGGTCGTCCCGCATTTCACACAACGGTAAATGCGGTTGTGAGGCACCCCGGCATGCTCCAGGGTAGGGGAGATGGCAACTTCCGTGACTTGGGTACCAGGGCACTGCTCGCGTCGGCACTTCATGGAGATCAGCTTTGTTGGAGCCTCCGTGTTAGATGCCAAGCCGGGTTCAGTACCTTTCGGGTCGAAGGTCATAACTACTCCTCTGGGAACAATGGGTCGAGAATCCGAATGATTCGCTCGTACAGCTCCGGGTCGTTACGATCCACGACCGAAATATCGTAGTAGTCGTTCCGATGAAGCACCGTACGTTGTGACACCGGAACGATGAGGGGGTCGAAGGTACCATCCGTGAGGTAGGGTAAAACCAACCTCCAGTCCTCCGACCTTACCAAAATGTCTACGCCGGGACCGTAGAACCGGATCGCGTAGACATCGTTGATGACGAATTTATCGACGTTGGCTTGTTTGCGAATGACGGCAACCATGGCTCTCGCCAAGGTCGGCACATCTCGCTTGAGCAGGCGTTGGGGGCGGTGGCCCGCGATGCGGAAAAGGCGCTGGTCCATCACCAGAGCCCTTCAACACATAGAATCGCGCCCTCGCCCTGCGGCTCTCTAGCCCTTCTTCTCGACCTTGTGGATGCCAGCTTCGGTCGTGAGCAACGTGCTCGCTACCGAGATGGCGTTGGTCACTGCCGACCGCACAACCTTGGCCGGGTCCACCACCCCCATACCCTTGAGATTCACCAACTCCATCGTGTTGGCATCGATCCCGAAGAGGGGGTCTGTGACCTCGAGCACTCGGTCAAGGTAGCCGTCCGGGTTCCGGATGCCTCCGTTCCGAAGGATGGCCCTGAACGGCTCGAAACAGGCGTTGCAGGCCAGCTTGAAACCAGGCAGCTCCTCCGCCGGGATATCCTCGTCGATGGAGTCCAAAGCCGCCTTGGCGGCCCGGGCAAGGGTGGTCCCGCCGCCAGCTACGAGTCCTTCCTCAATGGCCGCCCTGGTGGCGTGCAAAGCGTCCTCGAGCCGACCCTTCAACTCACGAAGGGCCAGCTCGGAGGATGCCCCAACCTTGATGGAGCACACGCCCCCGTTGAGCTTGCCGATGCGCTCCTGGAGCTTCTCTTGGTCGAACTCGCTCCCAGACGAGTGAATCTGGGCTCGAAGCTCGTTGATGCGGGTATCCACCGCCTCTTGGGTTCCCGCCCCATCCACGATGGTGGTGTGCTTGTCCGTGATGGTCACGGTACGAGCCGAACCCAGCATGTCGAAGGTGACGTCCCGGAAGGACATCCCCTGCTCCTTAGTGACCAAGGTGGCGCCGGTGAGCACGGCCAGGTCGCGAAGGATTTCCTGCTGCTGATGGCCGAACGAAGGGGCCTTGATCGGCTGAGAGATGAACGTCTTTCGCTGGTTGTTCTGATGGAACAAAGCGATGGCGTTTGGGTCGAAGTCCGGGGCGACCCAGAGAACCGGCCGCTTCACCTCGACCACCTGCTCGAGCACGCCGAGCAAAGGACGAAGGTCGGACAAGGTCATGTCCGTGATGAACACCAGAGCGTCCTCCAGCTCCACCTTGCGGCCCGCCTCGTCGAGAATGAAGTTGGCGTTGAAGAACCCTCGATCAAACCGCATTCCATCGGTCGCCTCGACGACGATGCTTGTGCTCTTGCCTTCCTCGATATTGACCACGCCATCCTTGCCGACTTTGGCGATGGCCTCAGCCACAATCTTCCCGACCTCGGCATCGTGGTTCGCGGACAAGGTCGCAATGTCCTCGACCTCTTGCTGGGTGCGCACCGGAATCGACAGCTCCCCAATCGCCTCCTCGAGATACATGAGGGCACGGTCCATGCCCCGCTTGATCTCGATAGGGGCGTGCCCTGCCACGACCAACCGATTGCCCTCGACGACCATCGCTCGAGCGAGCACCGTCGAAGTTGTGGTGCCGTCTCCCGCATCATCACTGGTCTTGGAGGCTGCCTCGCGCACCAACCGAGCCCCGATGTTCTCCCAGGGGTCAGGCAGCTCGACCTCCTTGGCCACGCTGACCCCGTCCTTGGTGATCAAAGGCGCCCCGAAGCTCTTCTCCAAACATACGTTGCGGCCCTTGGGCCCAAGGGTCCCCACCACTGCATCGGCAAGCTTGTTGACGCCCGCCAACATCTTGCTGCGAATTTCCTCGCCACGGAGCACACTCATCTTCATCTGCCTCCCTTTGGACGCTGGGAGTACACCGCCGCGACCTTCGGGTCCAGATCCTCGGGTTCCGGATCAGGAGATGATACCCGGTAGGCTGCCTCGTGAAGGCGGGCAGGGTTGATTTCCGTAGTTCGAGGGACCCAGGGGCTCGCAGTCTTGCGTCGAGCCCCTTGCAGAGTGAGCCAACCGAGGGCGCTCAGAAGGGCGAGGTTGGGGGCCGCGTTGTCCCCCTTCCAATGCTCTGTTTCGCCAGAGAAAATCCGAACGACCCACATCTTTGACGGGGCCTGGATGATCGTGAAAGCCCACCCCTTGGGGAGGCGGGCTGCCAGCTCTTCTTGGATGCGGTCTTCCGACCAGGTACCGATGTCGAGGGGCAGAGTCATACCCCTCTGACACCTGGGGTCAGTCGGTGCCCTTGATGTTCGCAACCGGGTACATGCGGTGGGCGACTCGAGCGATCCTCTCCTCCTCGAGCACGTTCAGGACCACATCGAGGTCCTTGTACACGTGCTTGCATTCGTCGAGCGGGGTCTTGGGGGTGTTCCCCACGATGCCCACCACCTCGACGCCCGCAAAGGTTCGCCTCACGTCCCGCATCTCGGAGTCGATGTCGTCCTGACGAGCCTCGAGCTGCCTCTTGGCCATCCCACGGCCGAGAACTCGACCCGAGCCATGGTTCACCGAACACCCAGACGCATAGGCGTTCTCCAACGGGTACAGGATCGCCGCCCCGTCGTACATTGAGCCCGGAATACAGCACGGGTGGCCCGTCGTCTCCCACTTGGTCCCCACCAGGTCGGGATGGCCCGCGGGGAACGCTCGAGTCGCCCCCTTCCTGTGGACGAACCCCTTCTTGTGCGTCCCGTCGGGGAGCACCAGAGTTTCCTCTTGGACGAGGTTGTGGCTGATCTCGTAGAAGACCTCGCCCTCGACCTTGAAAACCTCTTCTAGGGCCGCCTGGACGCCGCGAACAATGATGTGCCGGTTGGCCACTGCGAAGTTCGCCGCCGAGTTGTGGTACTTCCAGTAGTCCTTGCCCACCTGCTCATCCAAACGGAGCCAGGAGTCCTCACGGCGGTTCTCCGGGATACCTCGGACCTCCGCCCCCTTGTAGAAGAAATGGTTCGCGACCTGCCATCCGTAACCTCGAGACCCGCAGTGGATCATGACCCACACGGACCCGTCGGAGGCGTCCACCTGCATCTCGATGAAGTGGTTGCCGCCCCCGACCGAGCCGAGCTGAGGGATGACCTTCTCGTACGCCCGCTTGACGTGACCAAGGTCCGTGTCGTCGGGGATTTGGATGAACTGACGTTCGCAAAGCTCCGCCCGCACCCCCAGGGCCCGAGCCCCGTAACGAAGGATCTCGTCGGCCTTGTTCACGCTGAAGTGTGGCATGTGCTTCGGCCGATCAGAACCGACACCCGTTGCGACCCGCTTCTCGACCTCGGTCACCCACTTCGCACGAAGCTCCCGGTCCCGAACGCCCTCAGCCGTGAGGCCAGGGACCTTCATGTACAGGACACCACAGGAAATATCGTAGCCAGAGCCCGCCTGAATCACCGTGCCGTCGGTAACAATGACCGACCCCACCGGGACTCCGTAGCCCATGTGGCAGTCGGGCATCAAATAGGCTCCGGTCACGCCCTCATAGGAAGCCCCGTTCACGATCTGAGACCACATGGACTCCTCGCTTGCCTCGTAAAGGGCATCGGAGAGGAACGCATGGGCCTCGACCTTCATCCCTGCAACACGTGGGAGAACGTAGTGGTTTGGGCCGACCTTCTGGGCGATATACTTGAAAGACATGCCGGGAGTGTACACCTGACAGGGATGAGGCAAGAGAAAAACTTAGCTGGTCAAGCAGGATTTGAACCTGCAACCTGCGGATTTGGAATCCGCTGCTCTACCAAGTTGAGCTACTGACCAAAAATCAAAGGGGCGGGCGATACTCCCGCGATCCCCCAGGCATCTTTGCGGGATCCCAACCGTGCTTCTTGCACAGGGCCTGCTGCTCTTCGGTGCCCTTCGAGCATGGCCAATGGGCCCAGTGGTGGCCGTCAAACTCGCTGTAGTCCCACCCCCACTCAACACAGCGGGCCCTTCGAACCCACTCCCAACATGCAGCAGGGCTTGATGCCTGGCCACACTGAAGCTTCTCGTCGAAGGTAGCGGAGGTTTTAACACAGACTTTTGATGTCTGACGATGCCTGTTACTTTGCGCTTCTTCAGTCACCACATAAAACGCAGCGAAAGCGGCGACAATCACAGCAAGAACATAGAAACTCGGCTTGGGCGTTACCCTCATCGAGGGGGATGATAGCAGAAATTGGCGGAGGGAGGGGGAGTCGAACCCCCAAGGCCCTTTCGGGCTCACGCTGCTTTCAAGGCAGGCCCCGTCGCCAATCGGGTGGCCCCTCCAAAATTGCGGAAGATGTAGGATTCGAACCCCGCCTCTTGCGAGACCTCAGCCGCCTTCCAAGCGGTGCTCACCCCTGGTGAGTTCATCTTCCAAAAGCCGTGTCCCCGGCCCCCGTGCCAGCAACAGCACGGCTACAGGGGCCGGGGTTCCGCCATCACCACCGCTGACTACGGCTCTTCTTCACTCGGCCCGGAGCCTTGTCCGAGTTGGAAGATGCCGGAGCGGGGCCTGTGGAAATCCTGCGCACCACCGGCGAGGGCACCGAAGCCGGGGGCTGAATGACGGGGGCCACGGGCGGCGGACCACCCCAACCCCCGGCAGAAGTGCCAGACCCGGTCCAAATGATGGACCCAGACGAGGCGCCTGTTGTGCCGAGGCTGACTGCCCCTCCAACCGTAACGGTCGAGGTGGGTGCCGGAGTCCCCGAAGAGGCCCCGATTGAAACCGAACCCTGGTCCACCGAAACGTTCGATTCCGGAGACGGGTTGGCCCCAGAGGAGAACTCCGTGGCGTAGCTAACCTGCGAAGCGTTCGACACGACGTACCCAGCATCTTGCAACATGACCTGGTCTTCAGCGGTAAGCGACGAAGTGCCCATACCTCGAGTGCTCGCCCGCTTGAGGCTCATGCGGCGACCAGAGCTGGACCCGTAGCTCAAAGAGCTAGTGTACATACCGCCGACCGCGGCTCCCACCTGAGCCAGATGGTCGTGACCACGAGCCGCTGCACTGACCTGGTACCCATGAAGAGCAGCACTTGCCCCCTGGAAGTCATTGCGCTTGGCAGCCTCTTCCGCGGCAATCTGGGCCTTCACAAGCTGGGCTCGAGCCACGATCTCATCGACCGCTTTGGTCGGCTGAGCTTGCTCTTCCCCGTCCTTGACGAACTGAATCTTGGCCTTCGACTCCACCGTGTGGTCCACCATCTTGCCGTTCTCGTCGAGGGCGCGATAGGCGATCTTCACATCGAAAGCGTTGACAGCTCGAGGGCCAGCGCTCTTCTGCTTCGACAACTTGGTCGAGACGACCACGCTGATGGTCTCTTCGGAGAGGATTTGCGGGAGCTTGATTCGCACAAGCCCGTCAACCTCCTCGTCCACTTCCGCGTCGGTCAAGACCTCCGAGATCACGTGCCCGCCATGAGGGGTCACCCCAATCACGATGTCTTGCCCGTACGAGCTGAGCAGACCGCCAAGCTCCTTGCCGAAAGCTGCGAGGGCCGAATCAGGGTCCTTCACGTAGGCGAAGTTGCCCTTCCCCTTGGCAGCCATCGAATCCAGCAGCTCCTGCGCCGCATCGTCCCCGTACCCGAACATCGAAACCGTAGCTCGACCCATCTGCTTCTCGAGCAGGGTGCAAAGCTCAGGCAACGTGGTCACGCCGCGGTTGGGGTGCCCATCGGTGAAGAGGACGACTCGAGTCAACGTGGACTCTGGGAGGTCCGCGTTGTTGGCCATCTCCAGGGCGAGGCCAAGCCCGCCGGAGAGGTTGGTGCAACCTCGGACCACGTAGTCCCCGATCCGCTTCTTGAGCTGCTCCTTGCGCTCAGGCGTCATGCGCTGAGGCGGGGCATCCGGGGTTGCATCGTTCGCAAAACTCACGAGCCCCATGTAGTCGTCGCTGGTGAGATGCTCGACCAGCTTCAACAAGCTCTGCTTGGCATAATGCAGCTTGGTACCATCCATCGAACTCGAGCAGTCGAGTACCGGGATGATGCACAGAGGGGGACGCTTGTTCTGGAACTCCGCCTTGGGCGCGACCAGGTCGAGCACCAGGTGGATTTCATTGTCACGATCGAAACGAATCTTGTCGAAAGTAAAACGCGAATTGACCTTCATGGCCATTCTCCTACGCCGAACGTTGCTACGTCGGGGCGCGGAGGTCGGACTAGACCCTCCCAAAACCCAACAACTCCTGTCCGCCAACTTCACCCAAACCCGCAGGTGCGGCTCCGTTGGTAGCTGAGACCCAAACCCATGGGTGCGGTCTCGGGAGGATCTACACCGAATCGGTACCGGGATACCCGGCCGCCCGTCACAGACGAGCGGCCGAGCCCATCATGTAGTAGCCAGACCCGTTCTGCTGGATTTTGTCCAAGTTGATGTACGGGAGCCACACGTCCGGCACGTTCTTGTGCTCCATGAACACCGCATGAAGGGGGAGGGCCTTCGGCCGAGCCGGGTGCCGAAGCAACCTCATCCCAGCCTGGTCGGGGGTCCGCCCACCCTTCTTCTCGTTGCAGTCATAGCAAGCCGTGGTGATGTTCTCCCACGTAGTCTTGCCGCCCTGCTTTCGAGGCAGAACGTGATCGTAGGTCAGCTCGTCCATCTGGAACAAGCTACCGCAGTATTGACACGTGAACCTGTCCCTCGTGAAGACGTTGATCCGTGAGAACTTCACACCCTTCTTGACGGGGGCCACTGTTCGCGTGAGTTGCATGACGGCGGGTACAAAGAGAGTGGTCGATGGGGACGAAACCGTCTCATCGTACTCCTCCAGTACACGCACTTTCTTCTCGCTGTAAAGCAGCGAGATTGCTTCGCGCCAATTCAGAATGGCGTGTGGCAAGCTCCACGAGTTAAGCAGCAGCGTTCGAAGTTCCACGACAAACCTCACCTTCGTATGAGAAACATGATCTCGGGTCTCCTAGTTAAACGGGTTCAAGAAAAGGAACCTTACGGCCCCAGGAAGTTGGTGCTCACCGCGGGATTTGAACCCGCACTTTCCGGTACTTGAAGCCGGTGCCTCTGCCAGTTGGGCTACGTGAGCAAAATTCATTTATGTGTGCGGGTTACCATGTACAACTACGACTTCACCAAAGAGGCTTCCGAACTGAAGGTGCTGGAGTCAGCTCCGGTCAAACTCCAGTACCAACACGCCTCTGGCCCCGTCGTGATCAGTTACACTGACGGCCGGTGGGTCGCGGTCACTTCACGCCACAAGATCCACCCGCTCACTCTCAGCGTCAGCCCGAGCTTCATTATGAAGCCTCAGATCCAGAAGATGCTGATCGCGCAGATTGAAGCGGCGGTGGGTTGAAAAGGCTACGGGGCCGTCACCGAAGTAACAGCCCCGTAGGGGAAGAGCGTACAGGAGCAAGTACGACTCATGTGCAGGCGCTACCGTCATCACATCCGGGCATTTAGAATGACCTTCAACCCGGTTGAGTTTCAAGGTGGTGCACTTTCGAGCACGGAATAGTCGTTGGCCACAGACCTTTCGGTCTATCCGTTTATGACACTCTTCCCGAAGACTCGTCACCCAAAGAGCGACGAGTCCAAATCTTCGATTTCGACCTCTCGGCCATTGGCTGTCGCGATCGCAGCTCGGAGGGCGTTGGCCTTCTTCCCCGCGATACGCGCCAGATTCATCGCCTCGTCTGAGGTGACGGTTCTCGAGGCCCGGACTTGGTTCGGGTCACGGACGTCGTCATTGTCCAAATAGGAGTTGCGAGTCTTCTCCTGGATGGCGCTCTTCCACATCTTCTCGATGCGTCCCGCACCCCCAACCCGCTTGATGGCCTCGGCCAGAGTCATCCTCTCGCCAAGGACCTCGACGGTAACCATGAGGTTGTATCTCATCTGGGCAACCTGGAGCTTCACAACCGCCTTCTCGGCCGCCTCGAGCTGCTCAGCCACCTTCTGAGGTTGCTTCGGAGCATCACCAGGGAACACGCGAAGAGCTGGGTTGAAAGCCCCGGACGCAGTGTCGAGCTTCAACTCGTTTTCCTTGATGGCTTCTCGCAGCGTGTACCCTGTGACCTTCATGTTCATTTCCTTGGTTACCGGTGCTTGTACACCGGAAAGATTGGTGCGGAGCGCGAGGATCGAACTCGCCTGATCCTGCTTGTCGAGCAGGTGCCCTCTCCAGAGGACTAGCTCCGCGTGAAATTGGTGGGCCGGTGAGGTATTGAACCCCGCAGCACAGACTCATAAGGCCCGCTCCCCCACCTGGAAGAATTAAGCCACCGGCCCGAAATTGGTACTCGCGGAGGGCGTCGAACCCCCAACCTTCCCGCCCTAAACGGGACGCCTCTGCCAGTTGGGCTACGCGAGCAAAATTGGTGCTCTCGGGTGGATTCGAACCGCCAACACACCGATTCTGAGTCGGCGTCCTCTGCCAGTTGGGATACGAGAGCGAAATTGGTACCCGCGGTTGGATTCGAACCAACACTGCCACCCACCTCAAGGGCGTGCCTCCTGCCGTTGGGCTACGCGGGCGAAAATGGTGTCCACCGAGGGATTCGAACCCCCAACTCGCCGGGTTTAAAGCGGCTGCCTCTGCCGTTGGGCTACGTGGACGTACAGGGCCTGGGGCTCGAACCCAGCTACTCCGGCATGTGAAGCCGGTGCCGACACCTGTCAGCCCGCCCTGCAAAATGGCGTCCCTGGTAGGAGTTGAACCTACGTAAACACGCTTCGGAAACGTGTGCCTGATCCGCTAGGCTACAAGGACATACAGCTTTTTTGTGTTGACCTGGCCAACACAAAGCAAAAATCATTGAGAATCGGTATAGAACCGAGCCCCTTCGTGCGTTGAATCGGGTTAGAGGAGAGAAAAATGCGTAGTGTCATCGCCCTAACCCTGCTTTTGGTTGGCTGTGGGGGAGATTTGGCGAGCAACCCCAACCAACAGGTAGACTCGGGAGCGCCCGACACCCAGGAACCAATCAACCACCCGAGCGAGGGGCCTTCGAAGACCGGACTGAAAGAGACCGGTTCGAAGGAGCGTGACGGGGGCACTGAGGTCCCTGACAGCGGCTCCAGCCAAGACAGCGGGAGCTTGATCCAGGACAGCGGTCTCGAGCCCCAGGACAGCGGGCACCCCGCCACCCAGGACAGTGGGAGCCCCGACAGCGGTTCAACCGACCCGGACAGTGGCAGCACCCCCGCCCAGGACAGTGGAAGCCCCACCCCCCAGGACAGCGGCACGGTCACGAACCCGTCCTGCTCCGCTGGGGATGCGACCTGCTACAACGACCAGATCCTGACCTGCACCAACGGACAATGGCAGGCAGGACTGACGTGCCAGTACGGGTGCACCGCGGGCAAGTGCAACCCCTGTGAGCCCGAAGCTCTTCGCTGCAACGGCCTCGACGTCGAGGTGTGTGACGGCCAGAACTGGCTCACGGCTCAGCAGTGCAACTACCTCTGCCAGAACAGTGCTTGCGTTGAGAAAGTCTGCGAGCCCGGCACGGTCGTCTGCAAGGCAGGGCAAACCGGACAGCAGTGCAACCAGCTGGGCACGGCCTGGGAGCCCGCCACAAGCTGCCAGGGGGCCTGCAAGAGCGGCACAGGGGACTGCAACAACTCCCCGGCAGACGGCTGCGAGACGGGCACGAACACCACGAACAACTGCGGTGGATGTGGCATCTCCTGCAACGCCCCCGGTGCGGCATCCTACTGCTCCAACGGAAGCTGTGGGTTCTCTTGTCTCACCGGGAAGGCTGACTGCGACAAGCAAGCGGCCAACGGGTGCGAGGCTACGCCAGCCACGGATGTGAACAACTGCGGCGGATGCGGGAACGTGTGTAGCTCGAGCGGTGGAGCCCCCTCTTGCAACAACGGAACCTGCTCAATCCAGTGTGACAGCACCCACGCAAACTGTGATGGGAACCTGGCCAACGGATGCGAGACCTCCCTGACCGCAATGAACAACTGCGGCGGATGCGGAATCACCTGCAACGCAGGCACGGAAATCTGTCAAGCCGGGGCCTGCACCAAGAACACGACCTCGTGCGCCTCCGGGACCGGCGACTGCGACGGGAACTCGACCTGCGAGACCACCCTCACCACGGTGACCAACTGCGGGGCCTGCGGCGTCCAGTGCGCGACCTACCCCAACATGGCCACGAGCTGCAACGGCTCGTGCCAGTACACCTGCAACGCGGGCTATGCCAACGTTGACGGGAGCCTCTCCAACGGTTGCGAAGTCAACCTCAAGACCGATGCCAACAACTGTGGCACGGTGGGCAACATCTGTAGCTCGAGCGGCGGCTCAGCTTCCTGCTCGAACGGAACCTGTAACCTCACCTGCTTCCCCGGCCGCGCCAACTGCGACGGCAAAGCCTCGAACGGCTGTGAGGTGAACACAACCAGCGACGTGGGGAACTGCGGGGCGTGTGGCAGTACCTGCGGGATAGAGTCCAACGCCACGTCCATGTGTTCGGCCTCAATCTGCTCCACGACGTGCCAACCTGGCTGGGCGGACTGCGACGGGAAGACAGGCAACGGGTGCGAGCAGAACACCACGAACGATGTGAACCACTGCGGCGGGTGCGGCACGGTTTGTCTCGGGGACACGAACCAGTGCAACAGCGGGCAGTGCCAGTACAACGTCACGGAGATGTACGCGGGCAGCAAGGCCACCAACACTGCTTCGATGGAGTACATTGATGCGATCGCCTCGGACGCGGTGAACGTGTACCTCTCGAGCCGAGTGAAGACCAACGGGACCTGGACTACCCGCATCCGACAGGTAGCGAAGGTCGGCGGGCAGTCCACGACCCTCTCCACAGTCACCCTCGGCGTCACCAAAATCGTCCTGCGCAACAACTATCTGTTCTGGGGAGGCTTGGACAACTCGAGCGGGAGCCTTGTCGAGCGCATCTTCAAGACTGACCTGAGCAACAACACGTCCACGGAAATCGTGACCGATGTCCGCGGCAACTACAACCCCGTGAGCAACTTCGTCGTGGACGACAACTACGTCTACTGGCTCTCGAACGAGAGCACGGTCAGCCCCACGGACGCGAGCAACAACGAAATCACCTCGACCACCATCTACCGTGTCTCGGTGAATGGGGGCGCGAAAACGACCTACACAACCATCAGTGAGGCGGCCATCGGCTGGGCTGACCAGACGTTCGCTTCCTTGTCTGGAAGCCCGCTCTTCGTGGCCACCTGGGGCACCAAGGATGCAAACCAGAGCCCGCCCTACAACTACTCGAACCAGGGCGTGTGGATGGTCCCCACGGCAGTCTCCCCGTCCAACAAGAGCCGCATCGTCGGAGGTCAGGTTTCCATATCCCGCATCAGCGCCGTGACCACGGACCTTGGCCGGTCGATCGTGTGGATCGGCCAGAACGGGGCCCATAGCAACGGGGGCGTGTGGAGCTACCAGCAAGACGGGAGCTACTTGAACGTAGTGGCTGTCCTGCAAAACGCCCTCTTCACCGACGGGACTATGGTAGTCACTACCGGTGCCACCCCCTACACGGTGGCCGTGGATGGCGGCGCGGTAACCCAAGCCGCCCCCACGAGCAACAGCCGAGGGGTCACCACGGCGGACAGTGACAACCTGGTTTGGGTCGAACTAGCTACGGATCACTACGTGGTCCGGTTTGCCCCGAGGACCTGAACACTACGGTCTCCCAGTTAGGGCGAACCCAAGAACCTGCGTTCTTGTAGCTGCCACTGCGGTAAACCTTCCCGACGACCTCCATGTCGTCGTCCCAGAGAAGGACCGACTCGTTGACCTGAAGGCCATCATAGTCCCCCTGCAACACCGAATCGGAGTTGAGGGGGACTAGGTCTTTGTCGTTCCTTTTGCTGAAATCTACCTTGAGGGCTCGCATCGGACCTATCGGGGGAAATTGGTAGGGGCGCTGGGAATCGAACCCAGACGGGTAGCTTAGAAGGCTACTGCTCTATCCGTTGAGCTACACCCCCGTATTATGCAATGAAAGCGCCGTAGTTGCCCGCAATAATCTGGCTGTAGTCCAGATCATCACCCAAGCACTCTTTGACGTCCACGAGGTCGGGCCCAAACCCAACGAACTTACCGTTGTAGGTACGAATCGTTCTCGGGACCTTAATCTCTGCACGTGCGAACTGGTGCCCCTTCTCGGGCATCGTGTACTCCCCTGGGTGTTTCGGACGCTCCTCCAAAATCCCCCAGTGGGTCAGCCGTGTCCAATCAGACCCGCGGACCCCGGCCCCGAGCTTGTTTGTCTCGGCCAGGTGCTTGGCCACGGGAAGCCACCCAGGAGCCGTCAGGAAGTGCCGATGCAGGATGATGGCGACCTTGGCCATCATCGGGTTCAGAGGGCGTTCCGTGAGCGCCACGAGCTGCTTGCAGGCAGGGCAGCAGGCTGGGACGTTCTCTCGGAGCGCTTCCTTGAGCTTCTCTTGAGCCTGAGCCACCGTGGTTGAAGTCGGGTCGATGATGAATACGCGAGGCTTTTTGGCCATGGCCTCCGCTACACCGGGGGCAACCCGTGCTCGGCCAACCAGGCATTCGAGTACCTGTGGTCCCCCGTGACCTCACGCCCGAGCCAGGGCTGGCTAACCACCGGGTCATCCGGACCCTCGAGTTCGATCTCAGCAAGCCAGAGGCCCTTGTGGCGGCCGAGGAACTCGTCCACGACCCAATGCTTGTTCACGTTCGAGATCTCGTAGCAAGGAACAATGCCCCGAACCTTCTCGAGGCCGAACTTCACCATGGACCACATCTCGAGCGCGTGAGCCATGGGGATCTCATACTCGAACTCCGGCCGGGACACGGTGCCGCTCCCTTTGAGGGTGAGCCACGCCTTGGGGTAGGGGTCCCCTTGGGTGCGCACCCGGAGAGCTGGGTCCGTATGGATGTACCCTTGTCGAAGGTGGGTCGGGGAGAGAAGCTTTGGGAGCTTCGACGGGTCAACGAGATACCTACGCTCGATCTCAACTGGCATACCTCGCGGGTACACCGGACATTGGAGACCTGGGTTGGAGTCGAACCAACGCGCCGCGGGTTTGCAATCCGCGCCCCTCGCCAGAGAGATCCAGGTCAAAACTATTCGGGCTTCGGGCCCACGCCGGAGTATGGCTTCGCAAAACCCTCGTTGAGCAACACCTGGTTGACGTTCAACGTGTTGCCATCGGGGAGGTCTACGAACACGGTCGCAAGCCAGCGCCCGTATTTGTCCGACTTGGTGGTGACCACCCGAAGAGAGCCGAGAGACAAGAGTCGCTCCAGCTCACTCTTGGCAGCGAGCCCAGCGGTTCGAGTCGCACCGACAACCTCGGGAGCATTCAACCCCTCAAGGCGAAAATCCAGCTCCATGGTGACCCTGAACCCAAGGTCCACGACCATGTAGAGCGTGTCGCCGTCAACTACCCGGGAGAGCTTTGCCTTGTACTCGTAGATCATGCTCAAGGCGGAGCATGAATAGATTGGAGCAAGCGATGGGGATTGAACCCACGACATCCAGCTTGGGAAGTTGGCGCTCTACCACTGAGCTACGCTTGCAAACGGTCTAGGGCTCTACACCGATGAACGCGAGTTCGTCCGGAGTGAGCTTCGACAAAATCTTGGCACGAAGGGCACGCCGTGACTCCTCAACCCCTTCGTCAAGGTGGAGCGGCCTATCGTGGGCGAGGAGGTAGACCTGATCTCCAATCCTCACGCACGAAACCTTCTCCACAGCCCCATCGCCTGGGCCTCGGTTCTTGTCCTTGGCCACCACTCGAGCCGTGGCCTCGTCGGAGTAGTAGCCGATCAGCGGGCCTGTACCGCCCCCGCAATCGTTCCCACGAGCCGCCCAGGCCGTGAACGGCCCAGGCTTCTTTGCCAGCTCTACCTCTGCGAAAGTGACGGGGGCCAAATCAGGCATGGCATGACGTACACCGAAATTGGAGCAGGTAGCGGGGATTGAACCCGCAGCCTCATCGTTGGCAACGATGCGCTCTACCATTGAGCTATACCTGCGAAATTGGTGCGGGTAGCGAGACTTGAACTCGCGCCTTCGCCTTGGCAAGGCGACATCCTACCTCTGGACGATACCCGCGAAAATTGAAGCGTTCGGTGTACCCAAACGCAATGCCCGACAGCCCATCCGCAATGGACTTGATTGAACTTATCGAGTCGATGGAAGAACGAGACAGCACTCCGATTGCTCAACCCTCGGAACCGGCACCACAGCTCGCGGCCTCGCTCGATGAAGCTCGCAAACTGTTTTTCTCGGAACTAGACCGTGGAACTTGTTGCGTGTTGTGCGGACGACACGCGAAACGCTATAAACGGAAACTGAACAGCGGGATGGCTCGAATGCTGATCCATCTCTACCGCATGTCCACGGACCTACCGGCAGAACAAGACGGCTGGATGCACGTCAGTCACGTCTTTCTGGGGCTCGGTCGAAACGCCGTCGCACAAGAATACTCCAAGCTTCGGTTTTGGAGTCTCCTTGAAGAACGCCCAAATGATAACCCTGAAATACCCGGTTCGGGGTACTGGAGAGTGACCTCTCTGGGGGCTTCTTTTGCCCAAGGGCATGTCTCGGTCCCCCGTCACGTTTACGTCTACGACAACGTTTGCACAGGAGTATCCGAAGAACGAACGACTATCCAAGATGCGCTAGGGGACAAGTTCAACTACGAAGAGTTGATGGCCAGTTAAATTGGAGCCCACGGCGGGAATTGAACCCGCGACCTCTTCCTTACCAAGGAAGCGCACTACCACTGTGCTACATGGGCGAAACTTGAGGGCCTATCCAGGCAGTGCTTGACACCGCGACAGGCCCCTTTCGTAGTCAGAAACGGAACTTGGGGAACTTGCGGTTCCACCCGTCCACGCCAGCGTTACCAAGCGTCTCCACGAGCGCGTGGAAACGGTCCTCGGTCATCGGGTAACGGGCAGTGACCCAGAAGAAAACCACGAGCGTGCCATCGGTGCTGGCTCGAACATCAGCAGCTCGAGGGCTCAGCTCCATGTCCCGGTCGCTTTGTAGCGCCGCATTGGTTTTGACCCAGACCGACTTGATCACACCCCCGACTTGGATAATCTGCCTTGCCAGGTCGTCCGGCAAAGTCCCAATCCCCGGGTCATACTCAGCCCACACCGGGCCGCCCTTGGGGCCCAGGTCAGCCCAGACCTTGGTCGAGGCAGCTACTTTCCAGCGGGCTTGGTCATTGTAGTCGTACATGGTACTCAAGACCACGGACAAAAAGATTCGTGCGTGTGGCGGGACTCGAACCCGCAAATCTCCTGAGTGGAAGTCAGGCGTCCTAACCATTGAACGACACACGCAAAAATTGGTGGAGCCACCGGGATTTGAACCCGGGTTTCTGCGATGCGAACGCAGCGTCCTCCCGCTGGACGATGACCCCGAAATTGGTGGAGGCAGCGGAGATTCGAACCCGCACTGACGTCCTGCCAGAACGCCCGCACTTCCCAGTTATGCTATGCCCCCGAAATTGGTGGAGATGAGGGGACTCGAACCCCTAACCGCTTCGCTGCCAGCGAAGTGCTCACCCATTGAGCTACACCCCCGAACTTGGTAGGACCAGAGGGACTCGAACCCCCAACTTCAGGCTTGTAATGCCCGCACTCTGCCATTGAGCTATGGTCCCGAAAATGGAGCTGACAGTGGGGCTCGAACCCACAACCTCCTGGTTACAAATCAGGTGCACTACCATTGTGCTATGCCAGCTAAAACGTCTTGCCTTTCGGTATAGCGAAGGCGCCTGGAAACTTGCCGCACCCCTTTCGCACCTCGATTCCGAGATTTGTAGGTGGGAGTTTGAGCGTGACAATTCGGGCAAATCAATCTGAGATTACCCCGAGTATTGTTGTCAGAATCGCCATCTATGTGGTCAAGCTCTAAAGGAATTGGTTGCCCATTCCAAACAGTGTTGCTGCACGCCTCACATCGATGCGGGCGTTCTCGCATCAAAATTCGTTTTCTCGTTGAGTCTGTTTTTGCGCCCTCAAGAGTGACCCTTCTAAGCGCACCCCCAGAACACTGGAAACAGAACTTTCTACGACGAACCTTGCGCCCGCATTCAGCGCAAGTCTTACGCAACAACTTACCAGCTCGACCAGAGTTACTGTGCTTGGCGGCACACGAGTGGCCGCAGAATTTCTTCTGTCGCTCCTCGTAGGAAAGCGGTTTGAAACAGAACTTGCATGACCTGGGAGCCCCCAGATAGCGGGTTACCGCCTCAGCTTTCTGTCTCTCACGGCAAGCTGCCATCGCAGCTTCCGTCTTCAAATACCCCAGGCGCCCTGCTTCGCTACGAGTGAAAACCACGACCTATTAGGTACACCGACATCGAACCAGAACACCTACTTAGGTACCGCTCCCTGTAGAGGAACGGTCATGATTCACCCAAGGACCCTGTTCTGGACTTGCGTTGTCGGAGCCCTCATGTGGTGGGGCATCATCGCAGGCATCATGCACGCCTGCGGGTGAGTTGGTTCGGGTGCAGGGAATTGAACCCCGATTCGTGGGTCCAAAGCCCACTGTCTTGCCGTTAGACGACACCCGAATGCGAATAGCCAGGTCCTCCCTCGTGAGGGTTTCCATGCCCGCAGTAGAGCGCTCCAGGCGTTCCCGGAGCGCTCGAGCCTCTTCCGTAGCCTGAGCCATCTCCTCTCGAGAGAGGGGCCGTGGCGGCGGGAGGTTCGTGGCGAGCTTGGGTTTTGGGAAATCCACCATACGTTCTTATCCGATGGCAGTTAGCACACACCAAATCGCACTTGGCTATCTCTTCCAAAAGGGTGCGATTTGAAGGGTGCAGCTCACGAGCTAGACCTATTGAAAATCGTTTAGTTTCTGGGTCTCGATGGTCGAAATCCATCACGTAGTGTGGGTAGAGATTCCCGCAATCCATACAAGGTTTACCCTCTTTGGCTTGGGCAATCAGCTCGATAATTTCGTCTCTCCGTTTGAGAGAGCGGTCGATATAGTGCGACCTGTTTGAAGCGTAGTGTGTCTTGCCCTGCTGCTTAGTGCAGACACGACAGGAAACCTGCAAACCATCCCTTCGGCTTTTACAAAGGTTGAACTCCGTTACAGGCTTCTCTGTGGCACACCTACGACAGAATTTGGTCCGGGCGGATGGAGTCGAACCCTCATTCTCAGATCCAGAATCTGATGTCCTACCGTTGGACGACACCCGAGTAACTACACCAGCTCGGCCTTCGCCAAAGCCAGAATGAAATTGGTTCGGGTGCAGGGATTCGAACCCCAATAGCAAGATCCAGAATCTTGCGTCCTACCATTAGACGACACCCGAATACGTATACGAAGCGGCACTAATGAAATACCGCGGTGCAAGGAGATGGACATGAACCATCATCTGGGACGATCGCCCCCGCTCTACCTTGAGCTACCCCTGCAAACTTGGCGCGGCGGTGAGGAATCGAACCCCATCCTGCGAATTTGGAATTCGCTTGGCTACCTTAGCCCCCTCCGCAAAAATTGGCGTCCCGGGCAGGAGTCGAACCTGCGACCAACGACTTAGGAAGTCGCTGCTCTGTCCACTGAGCTACCAGGACATGGTGGGCACTACACCACTAATCCACCTTTGGTGAGCGATAGGTGGATCTCGCATTTTCAGAAGGGCCATCCCATGGACAAGATCGCCTCTCCTCTTGAACTCATCGCAGCACTCGAGGACCTACTCGATTACGCTCAAACCGAACGCCCCTCGCGAGAGCTGATCGCCTCTGAGCTGACTGAACTCTCCGAGCGCGTAGCAGCTCGCTTCGTCATGCCACGAAGCAGCTACCTCCCCGAAGAGGTTCGCGGCAAAGACCCGATCGTCCCCGAGGGTACTGACCTCGCCATTTGGACTTGGGAGGGCCAGGGCAACTTCTACGGCATCTGCTTCGTCGCCAAGCAGAGCAAACCGCTTTGGCACTACCGGTTCCGGAGCGAAGCTGCGCGTGAGGCCGAGATCAAAAAGACGATCGAGAGCCGCAAGAAGTCGCTTGAGTACAAGAATCAGAAGGTACTGGAGCGCAAGAACTTCAAGCACACGATGAAAGAGGGCGACATCCTCTACTCCTCGTGGGGTTATGACCAGACCAACGTGGAGTTCTACCAGGTCGTCGCTGTGGGCGATGCCACGGTCAAAATCCGCGAAATTGGGAGCAAGGTCGTCAAATCCGACAGCAGCGCCGACTATGTGTCCGCGGTTCCGAACAACTTCCAGGGCCCTGCGATGACGAAGCGAGTCTCTCCGAGCAACTCCATCCGGTTGAATTCGTTCTCGAGCGCTCGCCCGTGGGACGGGAAGCCCAAATACCAGACCGGAGCTTACGCCGGTCACTGATCTTCACGGACCAGCCGAATCGCTTCAAGCTGCTTGGCGTCCGTGATGAGCCCTGTGCTGTAGGTGAGCCGGAATCTCCCATCCGGCATCTCCTCAATGTAGAGGTTCTTCTTCGGCATGTTGACCTCGGTCACCTTGCCGATTTCGATCCTCTGCCCTCCCTCGAACTCGAGGAAGCGTCTCGGTTTGCTTTCAGTCATGACTACTCCTTGAGATTGGCGCCCTGAACGGGAGTCGAACCCGCCAGATCTCGCGTGACAAGCGAGTGCTCCCACCAGAGAGCCTCCAGGGCAAAATTGGGGTGAGTAGCCGGAGTCGAACCGAGCTTGACCAGGGCCACAACCTGGCGCCCTTACCGAAGGGCGATACCCACCATAAATTGGGGTGACCGATGGGATTTGAACCCACAACAACCGGAGCCACAATCCAGTGCTCTACCAATTGAGCTACGGCCACATCTTGCCAGCTCAACCCTTGCAGGGAACTGGACTTAAAATTGGCGCCTCAGACGGGGATCGAACCCGCCCACTCTTGCTTGACAAGCAAGCGTTCACAACCAGTGAACCTCTGAGGCAAAATCTTCTGGTCAACCTCCCCACAAGGAGGCCCATGGTTTACGACTACGATTTCCAAGACCGTACCGCCCACGATGTCAAAATGACCCCCAAAGGCAGTATCTACACGTTCCGAGTTGGCGGGGCCGAACTTCACGCGAGACTCACGGGCTCGGACTTCAAAGTCATCTCGGTTGACTCCCCCGAAGCCGTGCGTGGTCAAGGGGTAGGCAAAGCCATGTACCGAGCGCTTTTCGAGGAAGCGGAACGCCAAGGCAAAGGCGTCATCTCCGACCTCACGGTTGAGGAGCCCGCCGCCCGCGTCTGGGAATCCCTGAAGCGCGAAGGCTTCCCGATCCAGAAGCACCCCCAAGCCGAGATGATCGAGCTTGACGACGGCGGTCGCGCTTGGTTCGTCCCGAGCGACAAACCCGTATACCGCATGAAGCGGTGAAGTTGGCGGAGAGAGTAGGATTCGAACCCTGGCCCCTTTCGAGGCCCTCCACTGTTTAGCAAACAGGTCCAGCGCCTTGCTAGTTCCCTCTCCAAAAAGGTTTGCCTGGCTGCCCCCTTGAGCACGTCGAAGTCTCCGTGAGGGCAACCTTGGGCCGGGCAAGCGGCCTTTCCAACACACGGAGGTTAACTCCCTGCCACCAGGCTAAACGGAATCAAACCGAGGGCACCGTGGTCGAAGTTGGCGGAAGATGTAGGATTCGAACCCTGGCCCCTTTCGAGGCCCTCCACCGCTTTCGAAGCGGGTCCGGCGCCTTACCGGTTCATCTTCCAATCAGGCTTGCACCGTAGGCGTCACATACAAACCCCAAGGGGTATACGTGCCGTTGTCGGTGTCCAGAAACCCCCAGTCATAGCCGTCGGACTCGGCCACTCGCTCATTCGAAAAGAAGAGCGTCCAGACCCGTCCGTTGTTCAGCTCGACTCGGTGAAAATCGTTGCGGCCGATCCGGTTCAGCGACCAAGGCTTGACCCAGATCTTGTCCATGGTCTTCTTGGCGGCGTTCCACCGGTGCTCGAGGTAGCCTCTCGTGAGAACCAGGCTGACAGCCTTGGTCCAAGGGTGGTTGTGAACCTCGCGGTCCCCATCGCTCCGGAAGAACCGGTGCAGGTAAACGCCCCTCGCCTCGCTTCGATAAAGGTACACCCGAAGGAGGTAAGGGTCGGTCTGGTCCTTGTTCCAGATGATGCGGACCTTGCCAGGGTTGTTGAGAGCAACCCACCACAGGAGCCGTTCAAACCTTGTGAGATTCCCCTGGTGTTGTTCCTTCTGGAACTCCGCGGTCATTGCGATTCTGTCGTATTCCTCTTGCTGTAGCATGAGGTGAAATACACCAGAGCCCGGAAAAAACTGACCTCCCGTAGCTGTTGCTAAGGGAGGTCGAAAAGAAACGCCCGAGTTTGCAGTGCTGGTTTTGGCGCATGAGGCTGGAGTTGAACCAGCTACCATCTAGTTATCAGCTAGAAGCTCTACCAATTGAGCTACTTATGCATGTAGGCACTGCACGTTTGGGCGTTGAAACTTGTTACACCGCGATCCCCTTACGGAGCCCATCGAGTTGCTTGTGCGCCCCGTAGAGCTGGATGCTGGTATCGAGCATCTGGTCAAGGGAGTTGACCAGATAGATGTTGGGGGCGTCCACCTTCTGGAGGTGCCCCAGGACGATCTTGCGGGCGTTGCGAGAGTCTTTGCAACGGGCCGGATCGTCGAGGCGCGCATGCAGCTCGGTCTCGATGTAGACCACGAAGCTACGGTTCCGGTTCTGACGCATGGCGCGAAGAGGGCCAAACCCCAGCTCCGAGAGCGAAGCCACGCCGTACGACCAGCCGAGGATGGGGAACAAGACGATGTCGTCCTCGGCCAGGTGTTGAGCTTCCTGCTCGACCAGGCCAGGGTGCCAGTCGTCCACCATGGGGTTGAAGTAGGGGATGCCGAGCATGTCGTAACGCGACATGAAAGCATCTCGCCAACGATTGTTGTCACAGGTGCCGAAGAGTCCAACGCAGAGCATATTACCTCCGCGCCTGACTACACCGGTGACTCAAGCCTTGGTGAAATCCTTGTCGAGCGCCTTCTCGAGCAACTCGTGACCATGAGCTTTGTCGATGAAGCGAGTGGCAAACCGCTGAGCCTGCTCAAGCTCATCGAAGGTCTTCTTGGCTTTGAAGGTGCCGTGAGGGGTCTTCACCTTCGCAGTGAACTTGTCGCCCGACTTGGCGATCTCCCACTCGTGCTTCTCGCCTTTGGCGTATTGAACATGGGAGAGCCACTTGCCACCCTTTTCTGTGAAGTCTACCTTCGCAGCAACAAGGTTCAGGGCTACTCGACCACGGAAATCATAATCGTACATGCCGAACTCCTGGTCTGACTGTCCTACAAGAGGATCAATCAGACCAGGAGCGACGTTTGGAGGGGGATTTGGGAGTCGAACCCAAACTTGCTTGTATGAGCCTCAGAGTGACCCCTCACGAGGTCGAGATGAGACGCAGGATTAGAGCTTTCGCTCCACCGTGGAAAGGTGGTGAGGCACCGAGCCTCTGTAATCCCCCGAAAATATGGTGCCCGAGTGACAGGGTTGGTTATTGACGCAGCAGGATTTGAACCCACATAGTCCGCTTAAGAGGCGGATGACCTACCATTGGTCGATGCTTGTAAACCCCATCTGATGGGCACCGTAAACTTTGAGCTGTGAGGTCGCTCGAGCCGAAAAGGGCGAGTGCCCGAGTTGCAGTGTCGTGACTCCCCTCTCGGGGCGCAATGGGAGTTGAACCCACTACCTTCAGATCCAAATCTGACGCTCTACCAAGTGAGCTATGCATGTAGACACTGCGGGATGGACACTCTTGGGGCGGATAATTGGAGTCGAACCAATCATTTGCGTGTAGACGCGCTTAGGTGGCCCCTCGCAGGGCCGAGTACGAGCGTCGGATTTGCTTCTTGTTCAGAGAAGTGTCCCCCACGGGACTTTATCCGCCATACATCCCCTGATAACCCCCAGGGGCAGGGGAGTGGCGCCGGACCCTGGAGTCGAACCAGGCTATGCTTGTAGACGCTCCGAGATGGCCCCTCGCGGGGCCGAGGATAGAACGTCGGGAATTGCTTCGGTGATATCGAAGTGACCTCCCCGAGGTCTAATCCGGCATGATTGTCAGGTGCGGAAACCCGCTTCGCCCCGGAGGGATTGTCGCCTGACGCGACCTTGCTTGAGGGCGGTATTCCCACCTTCCCCTTTCGGGTCCGGCTCTCAAGCCGCCGGTTACTCTTGCTACACCGGGTCGAGGTCATCGACCCGGGAAAAAACAGACTCACACTCGAGAACTGGAGCTGGTTGCGTTTGTTCGTTCCGTAGACGAATGCCTGATCCAATTCGGCCACAAGGACTAATGCCCTCGGCGGGATTCGAACCCGCATTTGCTTGTAAGATCCAGAGAATGAGTGTGAGTCGGAAACGGTGAAGGGCGATGGATTCGAACCACCTATTGCGTGTAAGAACCGCCTAGTTTGCCCCTTATTTAGGGCGAGATGCGGTGCTGGGTTTGCGTCTGATTTACCGTCAGATGGGCTGCCATTGCCCAATGCCCCTCAGAACTTGTTATGGGTATATACACCGGTACCGAGACGGATCAAGTGGAAATCGCACCCGTGGGCATCACTTGAAAGCCGATTTTTCTCCCGTGTACCAGGTATTCCTTGGCCGAATGAGCCAGGTAAGAAGACGTGATGGAGATGAAAGGCAGGTGTGCCCCATCTTCGCAGGTGGCCGCACCCGTACCAGACTCGTCATCGATCACGAAGTTCTCATCCCAAACGACTCGACCAAACCCGCCATTCGCCGCGAGGGCGCCATGAAGGCAGGGTATTGAGTTTGCTCGAGCGAAGCCCTGCACTACTCGGCGAGCTGCCCCGTTGTCGAGACAGTCGATGAGAAGGTCAGACTTGCCGAGAACCTCTTTGGAATTGGACTCAACCAACTTGTGCGGGACCGTCTCGACTTTCAGGCCCCAGAAAAACTGGACCGCTTGCTGGAGCGCGAGCACCTTGGTTTTGCCAACCGAGGATTTCGCATGGAACTGGCTCTGGGTGTTCTTCTGCTCGACGCGGTCGAAGTCTACGACCCGGAGCTGTGCACCCACGTTCCTCAACAACGGGACAAGGTGAGAACCCAAAGCCCCTACGCCAACAATGGTTACGATCTTCATCTTCATCTCTCCTTGACCAGCCGCTGGATGATAGCCAGAAGCCGACCCACATCTTGGGAAGCCTTCAAGATGGCTTCACGATCCTCGGAAGTGGCATAGACGAGGCGATAGGCGAGCTTGCCTTCACCGTCTAAAGCCGCTCCATTGGGGAGGATGTCGAGCGGTTTGGTAGCTCGGGCCCAGCGACCCTCTATCTCAGCGAGAAGCAGGTGCTCCTCAAGCTCAAGAGCGCCAAACACCAAAGGGTGTCTTGGGTCGAAGCTGAATCAGGTTGTACGGACGGGTCGCGGTCGCCGAGAAGCGCTCAACCACGAAGTCGGCAAAGTTCGCAGCCGGGTCCGCGGCAATGCCCGGGATTCCTCCCTGCACGGCCTCGGTCGCGATCTGGCGAACGTCACCTTCGGTGGACTGGAAGTACATGGGGTCCGGAAGCTCCCCATACTGCCCGTTCCAGGTGATCCCCAAACGGGCCTGGTCCTGGTCGAGCACTACTACGATTTCATCTGCCATTTGGATCTCCTTTGAATCTAGTCGAGAAGGTTGCAGAACGCTTCGTCGGTCCCCAGCGAGGTGATGCGACCCGGAGGGAGCGCGTAGCAGGACAGCTTCCGAAGCTCCCTCACCCAGGCGGGCTCAGCCGTGTTCTGGATGATGAACCCCTTGTAGTCATGCCTGTCCGGACCAACCCAGTGAAACGCCACGAGGGTGTCCTCGCTCGTGATCCACCAGCACAACCTACGCCCCAACGCAGCCTCGACAGCCGCGAAGGTCGTCACGTCCTCCTGGGAAGGCCCTGGCAGCCCAGAGCCCGGGTGAGAATGGGCAACACCACGAAGGGTCGCCCTGTTCTTCCAGAGAACGTCCCACAGCTCCCGAGAGTCCGGAAGCGAACCCCCAGTGCGACCCGCAGGAAGATGCCAGTGCAAAACCTGGCGCTCTTCCCCGATAACCGCTCCTGCTTCAATCGTCATAATCATCTCCTTCGTAGTCTTCACCCACATGGCGAAACACCACGAGCTTTCCCAGGTTCATCGCTTCTCGAATGACACCGGGAAAGGACTCCAACGTGAAATACGTGTCGCCCTTTTCGCCGGTGCGGTGATCGACCAAGCAAATTCCAGAGTCGATGATTCGCAGGGTAGTCTTGTCGCACACACACTCGAACTGGCGGCGCTGGAAGAGGAACTGCACCACCATCTCGTTACGCCCGTACGCCGGGCGACTGTCGAGGTATTCGGCACCCCCAACGGCCAGAGCCGCTCGAGCTGCCTCCCCGAAGTCCACCTGGGCCATCTGGCGACGACCCTCTGCGTTCCCGAGACGTTCTGCGAGCTGACGACGCTGCTCCTCTCGGGCACGCCGTTCCGCCTCCTCCCGACGCCTCTGCTCGGCCTCAGCCCGTTGCCGGGCCGTCTCTGCCCTCCGCCACGTCTCGAGCCGAAAAGCCATGTCCAGGGCCGGGGAAACCCCCTTGATCCCTGCCACAGACTCTGCTCGAGCTTGGAAGGCTTGTCGGACCTCGTCCTCGGGCCCCTGGGGCATGTCCAGGGACTCATAGAAGAACCGACCCCCGAGCTTGCCCGCCACGATCCGAACGAACCGGTCAATGCCCGGTTCAACCAGGTTGACGGGGACCGAGCACAAGATGAACTTGTCAGGGTCAGGGTCAACTCGAACCCCATCCAAGATCAAGTGGTCTCCAACCAAATAGCCCTTGGCTTTCTCCCCCAGTCGCTCCGGGGCAGGGTCAGCCAGGGAAACCCACGAGGCATTCCGCCCCGAGAGCTTGAATGTGTGCCACCCGTGTTCGCGGGGCAGGGGGCCTTTGAGGCCCCACACGCGGTCTTTGGAATGGAGGATCTTCCCGCCAGCCCAGGGAAGAACAATCGTCTCGTCCTCAGCCTGTAGAAGATCCTGCCATCCCATGACTCACCTCACGCCGCGATCGCCCAGGTGGGCTTCTTGAGCAACTCAGTCTTCAGGATCGTGTCCACCAGCGTGACGCGGGGAGCGACCGGGGCCACAGCTGCCTTACCCACGGGCGTTGCCGCCACGAGAGCACGGATGGTGCGGGGAATCGCGTACACGTCATTGAAGGTGTTGTTGTCGATCCGGAAGCACGGGACACCGAGCTTGGCCGCGGTCGTGGTCACAGTGCTACCGTGACCACCGCTGCTCCGACCCAGCACCCGAAGGAAGCCGAACGCCATCGGGTTGAGACCCGAGTCACGTACGACGTTCTCGAATGACTGCTCACCCTCCTCGTCACCGACGAAGATGAACAGCGAGTCCTCGTCCGCCTGGGGCTTGAAGTTCTGGAGGGACTTCACACCCGCCGCGTACGAGGTTCCGCCACCGGCAGTCACGCCTCGGAAAGCGTTAGCCACACCGGGGGCCGATGCGTGCTTGATCGCGATCTCACGACCCACCGTGTTGAACACGGAGACGTGGAGCCGATCCAACGAGAAAGCCTGGAGGAACTTGGAGATGTACTCCTTGGCCTGCTCGATTGCACCTTCCATCGAGCCAGAGATGTCCACCATGAAGTAGATGCGAAGGTTCCGGGTGACCTCTTCGACCGCCTTCTTGAGGGCGTTGTCCGAAGCCTCCTGGAGCTTCTCCACGTTCTCGGTCTTCTTCAACCGAAGGGCGATGTTGCTTGCGCGCATGTCCTCGGCTGCCTTGACTGCCCCCTCCCACCGCTTGCGGATGTCTGGTACCTCGAGCAGGCCCAGGTCCTCAAGCGTCGGGCTGTAGATGAGCAGGTCCTTGTTGGAGAACCCGCCCGCCTCGATGGAGGCCGCGACCACGGCACGGGTGAGGCCCACTTCCTTGGGAAGGAGACCCACGACGCGCTTGAAGTTCGGCTTCTCGAGCACGATGCGTTCGCACACCTGCTTCTCAGTCAAACCGTCCCACGTGACCGCGGCGGTGACCTTCTGACCGATGAGGATAGACCGACGACCGTCCTTCGACTGGTCCTGCTTCCAACGCAGGACTTCGAAGAACTTGGGCGTCTCGGGCTTGTAGCCGACCCGACGGGCCAACTCCATCACCGTGGTGCGCCAACCGCTCTTGACGAGGCCCTCGAGAACCTTGGGGTTCTCCTCTCGGTACCTCAGCCACTTCTCCACGGCCTTCTCCCAGCGCCCCAGGAAGGGGCGACGGGCGCTCTTGCCGAAGCCAAGCTCACGGTTGATGGCCGCGATACCGGGCAGCTTCAAGACGTCATGGATGCGGAGCAGGAGGTTGGGCTTGAAGTCCACGTCCTTCATGTGCTGAAGGATCATGGCCTCACCCACGTCGCGGAAATCCTCGTCGTGGAAGGCGACCTTGCCGCCATCGAGGACCGGGTCGCCCTTGCGGTTCTGAACCAGCATGAACGCCGCCAAAACGGCCTTCATGTCACGGTGCGGCTGCTTGTACACGT